>Ga0073930_1000007_pt1 | contig 512863 bp, 456 predicted proteins | sample DewCreD2012metaG_5_FD_76968 | JGI IMG/M metagenome (GOLD analysis project Ga0073930, IMG submission 76968) | Hot spring sediment bacterial and archeal communities from British Columbia, Canada, to study Microbial Dark Matter (Phase II) - Dewar... ...
CAAACCGCTCCCGGATCTGGCCGAGCACGGGCATCTCCCGCGCCGCCCACTCGATGCGCTGCACCCCCGCCGCCGCCAGGCTCGGGTCCCGGATATCGCTCGGCACCGTGTTCGATGTCGTCACAGCTCGGTTCCTTTTCGAATCAATGTTCGCGCGGACCGGTGGCCGCTCACGCGAGCGGCACGTCGACTAGCTCGCCGCCTTCATGCCGGCCCCGCCAGGCGGCGAGGGCGGCGCTCAGCAGGGGAGCCAGACCGGTGAGGGATCGGCGCGTAATCGGTGATTCCACCAGGCGCGATTCTTCGCGGTAGCCCAGGCGCCGGTAGGCGCGCACGGCCGGCTCGTTCGTGGGATCCACGGTCAGCGCCACGGTGTGGCAGGACTGGAGCAGCGCCGCCGTGGTAACGCCGGTGACGAGCGTGCCGTAGCCGCGGCCGCGGTGGTCCGGGTGCGTAAACACGTTGCCGACCACCGCCACCCCCTCTTCCGGCGCGATGACGTGCGTGCCGGCCACCGCCACCAACCGCCGGCCCGCGAACACGCCGTGGTACATCCCCTGCTCGATGTGCCCGGCGCTGTAGAAGGCCGGCTGCCCCTCGCTGCTGTACAGGCGGTTCACCAGGCGCGCGTCGGCGCTCATCATTCGTCGCACCGTCACCCCCGACCGCGGGGCCGGTGGCGGCCGGAACGAGTCCCGGTCCACCACCATGCGCAGCATCGGCCGGGGGTTGGCCACCTTGTAATAGCGCTCCACCACCGGCAAATGCGCCTCTCGGCAGGTGGCGAAGTTGTGGCGCGGGCCCTGGTGCAGGGCGAGGATGGCCGCCAGCGCCGCCGGCTCCCCGCTCATATACACCGCGTCGCCCAGGCCGCCGCGCGAGAACAGCACCAGCGCGCGGCCGGCGGGGCCGCTGGCCTCCCAACAGGAGACGAGCGGGAAGTACCGCGGCGCCAGCTGGGCCAGGGCGTAGGTGGCGTAGGCCCCATCGGCCCGCAGACACTCGCGGATGGCGGCGACGTCGCGCAGCGGCCGCACCAGATAGAGGGCGGCCCGCACCGCGGGGAGCGAAACCGTTCGTGCTCTGCGTACCATCGTTGCGCCCGTGCTCCCGGAGCCGTCCCCACCTCACTCCAGCGCGTGCTCCTCAAAGAGCGTGAAGCGCCGGAACTCGCGGTAGCGGCGCTCGACCTCCACGCGGGTGAGGCGCTTGAGCCGCTCCACGCCGAACTCCTCCACGGTGAAGCTGGCCACCGCGCTGCCGTGCACCACCGCCCGGCGCAGCACCGCCGGCGTGATCTCACCCTCATGCTGGGCCAGGTAGCCGAGGAAGCCGCCGGCGAAGCTGTCACCCGCGCCGGTGGGGTCGCGCACCTCTTCCAGGGGATAGGCGGGGGTGACGAAGTACTCGTCGTCGGTGACCATCACCGCGCCGTACTCGCCCTTTTTGATGAGCACCACCTTGGGCCCCAGCGCCAAGATGCGGCGGGCGGCGGTGACGACGGAGCTGGTGCCGGCCAGCATGCGCGCCTCTGACTCGTTGATGCTCACCATATCCACCATGCCCATCGTCTCTACCAGCTCCCTGCGTGTGGTGCGGATCCACAGGTTCATGGAGTCCAACATCGTCAGGCGCGGGGCGCGCACCTGGCCAAGCACCTCCTGCTGCAGCGCCGGGTGGATGTTGGCCAGAAAGACGAACGCGCTTTCGGCGTACTCCACGGGCAGGCGCGGGTGGAAGTCAGCGTACACGCCCAGCTCGGTGAACAGCGTTTCCGTGGCGTTGAGGTCGTAGTCGTAGCGGCCGCCCCAGGTGAAGGTCTTGCCCTCGGCCACCTGCAGGCCGCGCAGGTCCACGCCGCGCTCCCGCAGGAAGTCGTAGTCTGCGTGCCGGAAGTCCGAGCCCACCACGGCCACCAGGCGCACGGGCGCGTACAGGCTGGCGGCCGCCGCGAAATACGAGGCGGAGCCGCCCAGCACCCGCTCCACCCTGCCAAACGGCGTCTCGATGGTGTCGTAGGCCACGCTCCCCACGACCAGGATGCTCGCGCCTGTCATGGTCTTTCCCTGGTTCTCTCGATCATCGCGCAGCCGCGATGGCGGCGGCCACGTCCCGTTAGGAGGCCGGCACGCCCAGATATCGCCCGACGATGGGCGCCAGGTCGCGCTTGACCTGGTCCGGGATCAGCTCCGGCGCGGTGATGATGGCGCCGGCCAGCGCGTTCGGGCAGGGGCAGTCGCGGCGGGGCAGGCGCGCCGCCGCTAACCGCACCAGCCGTTTGGACGTCTCCACGTTGCGGCGCAGGTTCTCCAGCACCAGGTCCACGGAGACGTCCGCCTCCACCTCGTGCCAGACATCGTAATCGGTCACACAGGCCACGGTGACGTAGCAGATCTCGGCCTCGCGGGCCAGCTTGGCCTCCGGCAGGGCCGTCATACCGATGAGATCGGCGCCCCAGGCGCGGTGCAGGTTACTCTCGGCCCGGGTGGAGAACTGCGGCCCCTCCATCACCACGTAGATCCCACCGAAGTGCGACACCGCACCGGCGTCCAGCGCCGCCTGGTGGACCACGGCGCGCAGGTTAGGGCAGAACGGGTCGGCGAAGCCCACGTGCGCCACTAGGCCACGGCCGAAGAAGGTGTTGGGGCGGGCGTAGGTCTTGTCGATGAGCTGGTCCGGGATGACGAAGTCGCCCGGGCGCAGCTCCTCGCGCAGGCTGCCCACCGCGCTGATGGAGATGATGTACGCCACGCCCAGCGATTTGAGCGCCCAGATGTTGGCCCGCTGCGGCAGCTCCGTCGGCGACAGGCGGTGGCCGACGCCGTGCCGGGGCAAGAAGGCGGTCCGCACCCCTTCCAGGGTGCCGATGGTGATGGCGTCGGAGGGCTCGCCGAACGGTGTGGCGATGCGCACCGTCTCCACCTCAGTCAGGCCCTCCATCTGGTAGAAGCCGCTGCCGCCGATGACGGCAAGGGTCGCCCTGCTCATCCCTGCTCACCGTCCATGGCGCGCACCAGGGCGCGCAGTGTCGTTTCATACGGCGGGCGTGCCACGCCCCGCTCCGTGATGATCGCCGTGACGTAGGCGGCCGGCGTCACGTCGAAGGCCGGGTTGAGCACCTCCACCCCGTCCGGCGCGATGGGCACCCCCCGCAGACGGGTGACCTCCTCCGGGCGCCGTTCTTCGATCGGGATGGCGTCACCGCTGGCCAGGGAGAGGTCGAGCGTGCTGGTGGGCGCCGCCACGTAGAAGGGGATACCGTGCTCCCGGGCCAGCACCGCGAGCGGGTACGTACCGATCTTGTTGGCCACGTCGCCGTTGGCGGCGATGCGGTCCGCCCCGACGACCACGCAGGTGATCAGACGGCGGCGCATGAGTGAGCCGGCCGCGCCGTCCGCGATCAGCGTCACAGGGATGCCGTCTCGCAGTAGCTCCCAGGCCGTCAGGCGCGCGCCCTGGAGCAGGGGGCGGGTCTCGTCGGCCACCACCCGCACCTGCTTGCCGGCCTCCCGCGCCGCGCGGATCACACCCAGGGCCGTGCCGTAGCCGGCCGTGGCCAGAGCGCCGGCGTTGCAGTGGGTGAGCACCGTGGCGCCGTCTGGCACCAGCTCCGCCCCCAGGCGGCCGATGCGTCGGTTGGCCTCTACATCCTGCATCTGGATGGCCATCGCCTCCGCCAGCAGGCGGGCGCGGGCCTCGTCGGGGGTCCGGCACCCGGCGGCCGCGGCGCGCATCCGCTCCAGCGCCCAGAACAGGTTCACCGCCGTGGGCCGGGTGGCGCGCAGGAGGGCGATGGCCCGCTCGAGGTCCTCTCGGAACGCGGCCATGTCGCGTGCCCGGCTGGCGCGGGCGGCCAGCGCCACGCCGTAGGCGGCGGTTACCCCGATGGCCGGGGCGCCGCGCACGCGCATGTCTTTGATAGCGGTGGCTACCTCGGCCGCATCGACAAGCTCCAGCCACACCTCCTGCAGGGGGAGCCGGCTCTGGTCGAGCAGCAGCAGGCGGCCGTCCGCCCAGCGGATGGGCTCCACCCCGAGGAGGTGCGTGGAGGAGGACAAACTGGTCATGATGCTCCCTGATCGGCGGGCAAAAAAATCGCTTCCCGTGATGGTAGGAAGCGCTCGAAGGTCCACTCTCATCTTCCCCCGGTCGGCGGCCGGGGTCGGAATTGGCACCGCTTCCCCGGCGAGGCCGGGGCCGGTTGCCGGGCTTCAAAGGGCCGGTCCCTCCACCACTCTGGATAAGAGCTGTGCCCATATGCGGTTGTGCGCGTGGAAACGAGCCGCCGCCCTCCCGACCGGTGGTCTGCTCGGATGGTAGAGGGCGCGGATCGAGGTGTCAAGGCGGCCCCGGCTCGCCCGGGCAGGGCTCAGTAGGTGACAAGCGTCGTGAGCTCGTACCCCTCCAGCGCCTGGCGTCCGTGCAGGTTGGTGAGCTCGATCACGAACAGAAAGCGCGCCACCGTGCCGCCCACCATCTCCACCAGCTTGGCGGCGGCGCGGGCGGTGCCGCCGGTGGCGAGCAGGTCGTCGACGATCACCACGCGCTGGCCGCGCTCCAGGGCGTCCTGGTGGATGTCGAGCTGGTTGGTGCCGTACTCCAGCGCGTACTCGATGGACATGCGCGCCGCCGGGAGCTTGCCCGGCTTACGGATGGGCACGAACGGCACGTTCAAGGTGCGGGCCAGGGGCGCGCCGAAGATGAAGCCGCGCGATTCGATGGCCACCACCCCCTCGATGCCGGTGTCCCGCGCCACGCGCGTGAACTCATCCAGCACGTAGGCGAAGGCCTGCGGGTTCTTGAGCAGCGGCGTGATGTCCCGGAACAGCACGCCGGGAATGGGGAAGTCGGGAACGTCGCGGATGTACTGCTTCAAGTCCATAGCGGTCTTCTCGCGCGGTGCCGGCGGCCGGTGCGAGGGCCGCCGCTCGTTCGTCAGGCCAGCGCCGGACGCCGCTCTCGCCACGGTTGGGCGGCCTCGAAGGCGGCGCAGGCGCGCAGCAAGCCGATCTCATCCCCCCAGCGGCTCACCAGTTGCACGGCCACCGGCAGCCCGGCGCCGGTGAAGCCGCAGGGCAGCACGGCCGCCGGCTGGCCGGTGAGGTTGAAGGGCGCGGTGTACGGGAAGGCGCCGCCCAGCGGGTCCACCTTCTGCCCGGCGATGGTGTCCGGGCGTTGGCCGATGGGGAACGCCGCCACGGCCGTAGCCGGCATGATCAGCAGGTCGTACTCCTCGAAGAAGCGGCGCATGGCGGCGCGGAACCGCTCCAGGGCGCGCAGGGCGCGCGAGTACTCGGGCACCGTCAGCCTGGCGCCGGCCTCCAGGGTGGCGCGGGTGTAGGGCGCCAGCCGGTCGCGGTGGCGGGCCAGCAGCTCCTCTCCCACCGTGTACTCGTCGCCCAGCATGATCGTCAGCCAGGTGGGACGCGGGTCTTCGGTGTCCGGGCCGGCCTCCACCACCTCGCAGCCGAGGTCGGCGAAGCGGTGGGCGGCGGCCGCCACCAGCTCGGCCACCTCCGGGTCGCAGGGGGCGGCCCAGGGTCGCGGCCAGAAGGCGGCGCGCGGGCGGCCGAGCGGGGTGGCGAGCGCCTCCAGAAAGCGTGGCGGCCGTTCGGGCAGGGAGGTGGGGTCGCGCGGGTCCGGTCCGGCGATGGCGTCGAGCATGAGGGCGGCGTCGGCCACGGTGCGGGTGATGGGGCCGGTGTGCGAGAAGAGGGGCATGCCGCTCATGCCGCTGCGCGCCACCCGGCCGTAGGTGGCCTTGAAACCGAACACACCGCAGAAGGCGGCAGGGATGCGGATCGAGCCGCCGCCGTCGGTGCCAACGTGCAGGGGGCCGAGGCCGGCCGCGGCCGCCGCGGCGGCGCCGCCGCTGGAGCCGCCGGGGGTGCGCTCCGGATCCCACGGGTTCCGGCAGGGCGGGCCCAGTTCGTTCTCGGTGGTGGGCAGGAGGCCGAACTCCGGCGTGTTGGTCTTGCCCAGGATCACGCAGCCGGCCGCCTTGAGCCGCTCGGTGACGATGGAGTCGCTCTGGGCGATCACGTCTCGGTACACGGCGGAGCCGGAGGTGGTGGGCAGGCCCTGCACGTCGAGCAGGTCCTTGATGGTGACGGGCACGCCATCCAAGGGGCCGCGGCGTTCGCCCCGGCGCAGGCGCTCCTGGGCGGCGCGGGCGGCGCGGAGCGCCCCGTCGTGGTCGATGTGGAGGAAGGCGTTGAGCGTGGGGTTGAGGCGGTCGATGCGGGTGAGCAGCGTTTCGGTGACGGTGACCGGGGAGAGGGTGCCGGCGCGGTAGGCGGCGGCCAGCTCCTCGGCGCTTAGCCAGGCGATCTCCTGCTCGGTGGCGTGGGCGGCTGTCATCGCGACCTCCCGGCGTGCTCGGGCCGGCCCAGTATAGCGGAGGGCAGGCCGCGCGCAGGCCATTGTACGCAGTGGACGGCGTGTGGGGAACCGCGGCCGGGAGGGCGCGGCGCTGAGAGCGGGGGCGGCGTGCGAGGCAGAAACAAGCGACGGCCCCGCGCCGGCCTGCCGGCGGCGCACCGTCGCTTGCGAGGACCGTTCCCACCCGGGCGTACAAAGCGCGGGCCTTGTGCGGCCGGGTGGAGACGGGGGAGAATCGAACTCCCCGTCCAGTGAGAGTCCGCCCAGAATCTCCTACGTGCGTAGGCAGTGTTTTGAGGGTCTCGCCCGCGGGACGCCCGCTGCCAAGCTTCCCTTTGGGCCAGCCGCTGGGCTCTTTGGCCCCGCCTAGCGGCGTCGTTGGGGCCGCACCCCGACTAGGTGGCGCTCACACCCCGCCCGTCAGGGGGAGGCGGTGCGGAGCGTCGCGGCCGCTTAGGCCGCGAGAGCGTACTGCTCGTCGGCAGTTATTGTTTCCCGGCTGTTTTACGAGGCCGCCGGGACCTCGGCACGCAATCCTGGTACGTCGTCTCCTGTCGAGCCCTGTCGTCCCCGTGACGCCCGCCTCGACGCGGGCGCACAGCTCAGCATACCAGACCGGCGCAACATGTCAAGTGCGCCCTGTGGAAAGTTGATAATGCGTTTGTGCGATCCCGGTGGCCCTGCCTCGGGCTGCGATGGCGCCCCTCACGGCTCGATGCGCAGCAGTGCGCCGGAGCGGGGCGCGAGCGCCAGGGTGTAGGCGCCGCGCACCGTGACGACGCCGGCCTCGGCGTGCCACAGGTCGCGCACGTGGTAGGGGCGGGCCGGGTCCAGGCCCAGGCGGCTGAACTGGACGGTGCGGCGGGCGGGCACGTCGCCCCAGTTGAACAGGCCCACCACCACCGCCCCGTCGCGGGTGCGACCCACCCACACCGGCGGCGGCGTCTCGCGCAGCTCCAGCGGCCGCGCCGCCACGCCCTCTTTCGCCAGCGCCAGCCCGTCCGGGTCGGTGAGCAGCGCCGCCCGCTCGGGGCTCAGGTAGCGCGGGTCGTCGCCCAGGATGAACAGTGTGCCGCCCAGCGCCGCCATGGTAGCGTGCATGCGCGCCAGCTCGTCGCTGTAGCCGGGAACCAGTCCTCGCGCACCACCACGTTGTCCGGGTCGTTGCGGTGGTAGAGCAGGTCGGTGAACCAGGAAAGGGCCACGTTCTGCGCCTCGCGCGCCTGGCCGAAGTTGACGTCGGTGCCTACGCGGCGGGCGTGCGCGTACTGGTGCACGTACAGCGGCGAGATGGCGGCGGAGAGGTAGATCGGTCGCCCCGCCATGGCGAAGCCCGCGTGCACCGCCGCCATGCCCCGGTGGAAGGCCTCCATAGCCGTGGCCGTGGGATCGTGGTGGACCCCTTCCTGCGTCCCGATGTGGAGAAAATCCAGCTTGACGAAGTCGAAGCCGTCGGCGGCGATGGCGGCGGCGCTGGCCCGCAGGTGAGCCTGGGCGGCCGGGTGGGTGCCGTCCAGCACGTACTCCCAATCGAGGATGTGGGCGGGGATCGGGTTCCCGTGGGCGTCTTTGAGCACGGCGTCGCGGAAGGTGAAGGATGTGCCGGGGATGGGCGCGTCCAGCAGCTCCGGCGCCACGGCGAAGGGGATAAAGTAGCTGCCGGCCAGCAGGCCCTTGGCGTGGATGTACGCCGTGAGGGCCGCCATGCCGCTGGGAAACCGTTCCGGGTTCGGGCGCCAGTCGCCGTCGCGCAGGTTCCAGCCGGCGTCCAGGTTGACGTAGCGGTAGCCGAGCGCCGCCCATTGTGCGGCGATGACGTCCGCCACGGCGTGCACGGTGGCCTCGTCGACGCGAGCTCCGTACTGATACCAGGGGTTCCAACCCAGGGGTGGCGGCAGGTCGGGCGCCGGTAGCGGTGGCTCGCGTGCGGGGCTCGCAGACAAACCCGTAGGGGTGCGGGCATGAGCGCTCCCGACGCGGCGGACGATGGGTCGGTGTTGGCGGGGGGCGGTGCAGCACCGTGGACAGCCGCCGTGCATGCGGTAGCCCGCGCGACATAGTGGGCCACGTGCGGGCCGGTGAAAACCCCGTGGGCGCGGTTCCTTGCCCAGCAAGGGACAAAATTGACATAATAAATCTGAGACCACGATGATGACGGCGGCGGAGCTTCAGGCACGGGCGCATCAGCGCGCCTACGAGCAGCGGGTGTCCGTTCGGGCGGTGCGCAACCGGCCGGGGTACTACACCGCGCGCTCGCGCTCGGAGCCGCGCCGGCGCTACACGCTGGTGGCGCTGGGCGATGACATCGCCTCTTCCTGCCCCGGCTTCCACTACCGGCGGCACTGCAAGCACGTGGAGGCGCTGCGCAATCGGCTGGCGCGGGAGGGCCGTCGCTTTTCTGATCCGCATGTCGCGCCCTTGCCGGCGCTCCGGGCGGCGAGCTGAGCCGCGTGGCCCCGTTGACGGGCTCGGGAGGCGCGACTACGATGGTTAAGCGCTGAGGGCGGTTAGCTCAGTTGGTTAGAGCGCGGCGTTGACATCGCCGAGGTCACTGGTTCGAATCCAGTATCGCCCACCGGACGCCTGTCGCGTCCTCAAGAACGGAACGGCGACGACCAGGACGAGTAGCCGCGGCACGGCACCAGAGAGGGAGGGCCAGCGGCTGGAAGCCTTCCTCGCCTCGACCGCGGTGAAAACCCCCTGCGAGCCGGCCGGCGAACCTCTCCGCCTTGGAGGGCAGTAGTCGGGCACGGATGGCCCCGTTACCGGCCACACGAGGGGCGCCCGCGACCGCGGCGCGCTCGAAATTGGGTGGAACCACGTGAGCGTCGCCTCCCGTCCCAAACGGACGGGAGGCGTCTTCGTTTGGTCCTTTGGTGGCGTGCCGACGGCGCCAGCAGCGGCGCAAGGAGGAGACCGGCATGGTGATGGAACAGGTTGCCCCGGCATCGGCGGAGGAGGACCGCCTGTACCGCAAGCGGCACTCGGCCGCCCACATCCTGGCGCAGGCTGTGCTGGAGCTGTTCCCCGAGGCCAAGCTTGGCATCGGCCCGCCCATTGACACCGGCTTTTACTACGACTTCCTGCTGCCCCCTGGCCATCCCACCCCGGAGGAGCTGGAGCGCATCGAGGCGCGCATGCGCGAGGTGGTGGCCGCCGACGTCGAGTTTCGAGAGTGGCAGGTGCCCAAGGAGGAGGCCCGCCGCCTGTTTGCCGCCCAGCCGTTCAAACTGGAGCTCATTGACAGCTTCGCCGGGGAGACGGTGGGCCTGGCCCGCCATGACGCCTTTACCGACCTGTGCGCCGGCCGGCACGTGCGCCGCTCGTCCGAGGTCGGCGAGGCTTTCAAGCTGATGAACGTGGCCGGCGCCTACTGGCGGGGAGACGAGCACAACCCCATGCTCACCCGCATCTACGGCGCCCTGTTCGAGACGCGCCGGGAGCTGGAGGGCTACCTCAAGCGCCTGGAGGAGGCGCGCCAGCGGGACCACCGCCGGCTGGGGCGCGAGCTGGGCCTGTTCACCTTCGCCGACGACGTGGGGCCGGGCATCCCCCTGCTGTTGCCCAAGGGCGAAGTGGTCAAGCACGTCTGGGAGGAGTTCATCCGCGAGCTGCAAACCCAGCACGGCTACCAGCACGTGTGGACGGGCAACATCGTCAAAGAGGAGCTGTACCGCAAGTCCGGCCACCTGGAGGCGTACGCCGACGTGATGTTCCCGCCCATGATGGACGAGGACGGCCCGGTCTTCCGCCTGAAACCGATGAACTGCCCGTCGCACATGGCGCTGTACAACACCCAGCTCCACTCCTATCGGGAGCTGCCGGTGCGCTACGCCGAGTTCGCCACCCTGTACCGGTACGAGCGCTCCGGCCAGCTCTCCGGGCTTACCCGCGTGCGCGCCCTCACCCAGGACGACTGCCATATCTTCTGCACGCCGGAGCAGGTGGAAGAGGAGTTTGGGCGGGCACTGGCCCTCATCCGCGAGGCGCTGCGCGTGTTCGGCATCACCGACTACCGCGTGCGCCTCTCCCTGCGCGGCGAGGACGATGGCGGCAAGTACATCGGTGACCCGGAGCAGTGGGCCGCCGCCACGGCCGCCCTGCGCGCCGCCCTGGACGCCCACGGCGTGGAGTACTTTGCGGCGGAGGGCGAGGCTGCCATCTACGGTCCCAAGGCCGACTTTATTGCCCAGGACGTGCTCGGCCGCGACTGGCAGATCTCCACCATCCAGGTCGATTTCGTGCAGCCGGCCCGCCTCGGCTGCGAGTACGTGGCCGAGGACGGCTCCCGCCGCACGCCGGTGGTGCTGCACCGGGCCGTGACCGGCTCGTTCGAGCGCTTCTTCGCCCTGCTCATCGAGCACTACAACGGCGCCTTCCCCCTGTGGCTGGCGCCCGTGCAGGCGGTGGTGATTCCCATCGCCGACCGGCACAACGAGTTCGCCGCGTCGGTGGCGCGGCGGTTGCGCGCCGCCCGCCTGCGGGTGGAGGTCGATACGCGCTCGGAGCGGATGAACGCCAAGATCCGCGACGCCCAGCTCCAGAAAGTGCCGTATATGCTGGTGGTGGGCGACCGCGAGGTGGAGGCGGACGCCGTCAACGTGCGGCTGCGGAGCGGGGAGAGCCTAGGCGCCATGTCCGTGGACGCCGTGCGTAGCCGCCTGCTGGACGAGGTGTCGCGTCGCGTGTAAGCGGTGCGTTCCAGGAGAGGGGAAACGGAGGGTCTGTGTTTCGCAAGCTGCTCGTCGCCAATCGGGGCGAGATCGCCATTCGGGTGATGCGCGCCTGCCGGGAGTTGGGGATCGCTACCGTGGCGGTCTACTCCGACGTGGACCGGCGGTCGATGCACGTGCGCTACGCCGACGAGGCCTATCGCATCGGGCCACCGCCGGCCGCGGAGAGCTACCTGAACATCGCGCGTATCTTAGAGGTGGCCCGGCGCGCCGGGGTGGATGCCATCCACCCGGGGTACGGCTTTTTGGCCGAGAACGCCGATTTCGCCCAGGCCTGCCGCGACGCCGGCATCACCTTTGTGGGTCCGTCGCCGCGGGCCATGCGTCTGCTGGGCGACAAGATCGCCGCGCGGCGGCTGATGCGCAGCGCCGGCATCCCGGTGGCGCCCGGCACCGACGCGATCACCGACCCGGAAGAGGCCGTGCGCGCCGCCCGCGCCATCGGCTACCCGGTGCTGGTCAAGGCGGCGGCCGGCGGCGGCGGGCGCGGCATCCGTCGGGTGGACTCTGAAGACGCGCTGCGCGGCGCGCTGGCGGCCGCGACCAGCGAGGCCACGGCCGGGTTCGGGCACGGGGCCGTCTACCTGGAGAAGTACCTGCACCCGGTGCGGCACATCGAGGTGCAGATCATCGCCGACCGACACGGCAACGTCGTCTCGTTGGGCGAGCGCGAGTGCTCCATCCAGCGCCGCCACCAGAAGCTGATCGAGGAATGCCCCTCACCGGCGGTGGACGACCGGCTGCGTGACCGGCTGAACTGGGCTGCCATCACGGCGGCGCGCGTGGCGGAGTATGAGAACGCCGGCACGGTGGAGTTCTTGCTCGATGCGGCGGGCAACTTCTACTTCGTGGAGATGAACACCCGCCTGCAGGTGGAGCACCCGGTGACGGAGATCGTGGCTGGCGTGGACATGGTGGCCGAGCAGATCCTGGTGGCCGCTGGCGCGCCGCTCAGCTACACCCAGGAGAACCTGCCGCGCCGCGGCTGGGCGATCGAGTGCCGCATCGTGGCCGAGGACCCACGGGCCGGGTTCGTGCCCTCCGTGGGGGAGGTGGTGTTCGCCCGCGAGCCGGCCGGCCCGGGCGTGCGCGTGGAGAGCGCCCTGTACGAGGGGTTCGAGGTGTCCATGTTCTACGACGCACTGGTGGCCAAGGTCACCGCCTGGGGCCGGGACCGGGCCGAGGCCATCCGCCGGATGCGCCGTGCCCTAAGCGAGTTCAAAATCGTGGGCGTGGAGACCAACATCCCCTTCCACCAGAAGGTGCTGGAGTCCGAGGCCTTCCAGCGCGGGCACCTCAGCACGCACTTCATCCAAGACCATCTGGACGGCGAGTTCGCCACTGACCCGGCGGACGCGGAGGCGGCGCTGGTGGCCGCCGCCCTGCTCACCCACCGGCAGGGCACGCGGCCGCACGTCGCGCCGGCGGCCAACGGCCGCGTGCCGGCCTGGAAGACCGCGGCCCGCGAGCTGGCGCTCGGGGGCGGATGGGGGAGGATGGGATGGCGCCGAAGCTCACGCTGAGGTTGGACGGTGCGGAGACCGCCGCCGAGGTGCACGACGGCCCGGACGGCACGCGCGTGCGCCTGGGCGACCGCTGGTTCACCGTGGAGCTGGAGCCCACCGGCCGGCCCGACCTGTACTCGCTGTTGATCGATGGCCGCTCGTTTGAGGTTTTCGCCCGTCGGCGCGCCGGTGGGTGGGACATCCTGATCGGCAACCGCGTCTTCTCGGTGGACACCGGCGCCGCGCGGGCAGGCCGGGCCGCGGCGCCCGTACCGGAGGGGTTGTGGGTGCTCCACTCCCCACTGGCCGGGATCGTCGTCGAGGTGCGGGTGACGCCGGGCGAGGAGGTGTGCGCCGGTCAGGTCCTGCTCGTGGTAGAATCCATGAAGATGAACAACGAGCTCACCGCCGCCCGTGCCGGCCGGGTCACGCGGGTGGCCGTGCGGCCCGGTGACCGGGTGGAGCGGGGGGCACCGCTGATCCAGATCGAGTGATCCGGTTTGACGGGCTTTCCGGGCCCATGCTATGCTAGGGTGCCCGGACGTGCCTGTAAGCGCTAGAGGTGTCGTCTATCGTTAAGGAATATCGCATCAACGAGCGCATCCGCACACGCGAGGTGCGGCTGATCGACGAGAACAACGTCCAGATCGGCGTCGTGCCCATCCAGCAAGCGTTGGCGATGGCGCGGGAGCGCGGTCTGGACCTCGTCGAGGTGGCGCCGACCGCCGTGCCGCCCGTCTGCCGTATCCTGGATTACGGCAAGTTCAAGTACGAACAGTCCAAAAAGGAGCGTGAGGCGCGCAAGCACCAGAAGCAGGTGCGCGTGAGCGAGGTGCGCATGCGCCCGAAGATCGACGAGCACGACGTCGATTTCAAGGCGCGCAACGTGGAAAAGCTGCTCAAAGAGGGGGACAAGGTCAAGGTCACGATCATGTTCCGCGGCCGCGAGGTGACGCATCCGCAGATCGGGCGCGCCCTCCTCGATCGGGTGTACGAGCGCGTAAAGGACTTCGCCGTGATGGAGCGCCCACCGGCGCTCGAGGGTCGGAACATGGTGATGATCTTGGCCCCAGCCCCGGCCAAGCCGCAACGCGGCGGCAGCGGCAGCACGGCCGCGCCCGCCGCACCGCGCCCTGTCGCCCAGGGCGCGCCCACTCCGGCCTCGGTGCCGTCGCGGGAGTAACCATTGTGCCCAAGATGAAGACGCATTCCGGTGCCAAGCACCGGTTCTTTGTGACGGGGACCGGCAAGTACATGCGGTCCAAGGGAAACCGTCGCCACCTCAAGGCGCATAAGTCGCGGCGCGTCCGCGCCCTCGACGAGAAGAAGTTCCCCGTGGCGCGCACGCACTGGCGCAAGCTCAAGATCCTGCTCCCCTACGGAGTGCCATAACCAACGACGCGGCGCCGGCCGCGTGGCGCGCGGCCTGGTCGTCGGTACTCGGTTCGAGGTGAACGATGGCTCGTGTCAAACGAGGCGTGACGGCCCGCGCCCGGCACAAGAAGGTTCTGTCCTTCACCAAGGGCCACGAGGGCGTGCGGCACCGGCTGTTCCGCCGCGCCAACGAGAGCATGATGCACGCGCTGGATTACGCCTACCGCGACCGGCGCGACCGCAAAGGCCAGTTCCGGCGCCTATGGATCATGCGCATCAACGCCGCCGCCCGCCTGAACGGCACCACCTACAGCCGGCTGATGGACGCCCTGCGCAAGGCGGGGATCACCGTCGACCGCAAGGTGCTGGCCGACCTTGCGGTGCGTGACCCAGCCGCCTTCTCCCGCATCGTCGACGAGGCGGGTGCCAGGGCCTGACGTGAGCGGCACCGGTGGGCAAGCAAACCGGCCCGGCAGCACGCCGGGCCGGTGACCTGTCCGGCATCGGGCGGCGGCCGCTTCCTCAGCGCAGCGCGGCGCCCAGCTCCCGCTCCAGGTGGGCGACGATCTGCCGGCGCGATGTCGCCACCTCCTCATCGGTCAGGGTACGCGTCGGGTCCTGGAAGAGCACCCGCACCGCGATCGACCGCTTGCCGGGTGGCAGTTGCCCGCCGGTATACTCGTCAAACACCGCGGCCGATACCACGTATCGCCCCGCGCGAATGATGCGCAGCACCGCAGCCGCAGGGGTGGCGGTATCCACCACCACCGCCAGGTCCTGCGCCACCACCGGCGTGGTGGCGTACGGCCGGTACTCGCGGCGCCGCTGCGTGAGCTCCGTGAGCAGGTCCAGGCGGACCTCGAACAGGAAACAGTCCCCTTCGATGTCGAACTGGACGGCGGTGTCGGGGTGGACCTGCCCCACCACGCCGACCTGCTGACCGTCCACGCGGATGGCGGCCGTTCGCCCCGGCAGCAGGCCGTACTCCTCCGCCGGTAGCCACTCCGGTACTAGCCCCAGCCGCTCAAACAGCGCTTCCAGGTAGCCTTTCGCGTCGAAGAAGTCGACCGCCTCGTCCGTGGGCTGGTCCCAACGGTCCAGGCGCCGGCCACCGATGACGCCCACCAGCGTCTCCCGCTCCTCGGGCAGCTCTCCGTCCCGCGGCAGGTAGACCACCGCCGTCTCAAACAGGGCGGTTTCGCCGCGGCGCACGCGCAGGCTGCGGGCCAGCGTCTCCAAGGCGCTGCCGCGCAGCGATGTACGCAGCACGCTGCGCTCGGCGCTGAGCGGGTTGGCCACCCGCAGGGGTGGATGGCGCTCCAGCTCCTCCGGCGGCACTACCCGCCGAAGCTGCTCTGGGCTTACCAGGGAATAGGTCATGATCTCCTGCATCCCGGCGGCGGCCAGGATGTCTTTCACTCGCTCACGCAGCTCGCGTTGCGGCTGCCGGATGGGGGGCGGGATGCGGCCGCAGATGGTGGTGGTGGGCAGGTCGTCGTAACCAACGATGCGGATCAGCTCTTCGGCGATGTCGTCGGCGATGTGCACGTCCGGCCGCCAGTAGGGGACGTCCACCAGGTAGCCCTCGGGTGTGGTGGTGACGCCGAAGCCGAGGGCGCGCAGCACCGCGGTGGCCCGCTCTGGCGGGATCTCGATGCCCAGGACCCCGCGTAGGCGCGCTGCCGGCACGCGCACCTGCACCGGCTCCCGTCGGCCGGGGTAGACGTCGACCATGCCGGGCGCCACGCGGCCGCCCGCCAGCTCCGCCATAAGCTGCGCCGCGCGCCGGGCACCGACGGCCGCCAGCTCCGCCGGCAGGCCCTTCTCGAACCGCGTCGAGGCCTCACTACGCATCTTCAACCGTGCCGCGGTGCGGCGGATGCTGGGGCCGTAGAAGTTGGCGGCCTCGAGCAGGACCGTGGTAGTGCGCTCGCTCACCTCGCTCTCCTGGCCGCCCATCACCCCGGCCAGGGCTACCGGCCGCTCCGCGTCGGCGATGACGAGCATGTCCGCCGATAACTCCCGCTGCTCACCGTCTAGCGTGACGAGCGTCTCGCCGGGGCGGGCGCGGCGCACGATAATGGCCCGACCACCGATGGCGTCGTAGTCGAAGGCATGCAGGGGCTGGCCGTACTCGAGCATCACGTAGTTGGTGATGTCCACGATGTTGTTGATCGGCCGCATGCCGGCCGCCTCCAGCCGGCGCTGCATCCAGGCCGGCGATGGCCCCACCCTCACCCCCTCGATGACCATGCCGATGTAGCGTGGGCAGAGGTCGGGGTCCGCGATGTGGACGCGCACGCGCTCCGCGGCCGGTGGGCCGTGTTCCGGGTAGGCCACCGTCGGCTCGTGGAGGGGCTGGTCGGTGAGCACCGCCACCTCGCGGGCCACCCCGATGATCGAGAGGAGGTCCGGCCGGTTGGCCCACACGGACAGCTCCAGCACCACATCCCCCAGGTACTCCCGCAGGGGCCGACCGACGGGCGCGTCCGGCGGCAGCACCAGAATGCCCTCGTGCTCATCGGACAGGCCCAGCTCCTTCTCGGACAGGACCATGCCCGCGGACTCTACACCGCGGATGCGCGCCGGGGTGAGCACCATGGGCTCGCCGGTCTTGCCGCTGATCAGGCGCGCGCCCACCTCACCGAACGCGACCTTCTGCCCTTCGGCTACGTTGGGGGCGCCGCACACCACCCGCTCCTGCCGGGAGCCGAGATTGACGGTGACGAGGCGTAGCCGGTCCGCGTTCGGGTGCGGCTCTACCTTCATCACCTCGCCCACCCGCACGTGCTCGTCCCACGGACCGGTGTAGACGATGTCTTCCACCTCGGCCACGCTGAGCGTGAGGCGGCGGGCCAGTTCCTCAAGCGGCAGGATGAGGGGCACGTACGCGGCCAACCACGTGAGCGGGACTTTCATGCTGAACCTCGCCGGAACCATCGGCACGACGCGGCGCCGGTAGGCGGGACCTGGCGCCTGGGCACCGATGATGGTGCTCAGAACTGCTCGAGGAAGCGCGGGTCGTTCTTGTAGAACTCGCGGATGTCATCGATGCCGTGCCGGAGCATGGCGATCCGCTCGACCCCCATGCCGGCGGCGAAGCCGGTGTACCGCTCGGGGTCGTAGCCCACGCCGGCCAGCACCTCCGGATGGACCATACCGGCGCCCATGATCTCGATCCAGCCGGAGCCTTTGCAGGTGCGGCAGCCGGCGCCGTTGCACAGGAAGCAGTCCACCGCCAGCTCCACGCCCGGCTCCACGAATGGGAAGTAGGAGTGGTGCATCATGATCCGCCGTTCGGGTCCGAACAGCCGCTTGGCGAAGTGATCGAGCGTGCCTTTGAGGTCGGCCAGCGTGATCCCCTCGTCGACGGCCAGCACCTCCACCTGGGTCAGCATCCACTCGTGGGTGGCGTCGGTGGCCTCGAAGCGGTAGCAGCGGCCCGGCACCAGGACCCGTACCGGGGGTTGCTGTCGTTCCATCACCCGGATCTGGTTGGGGGAGGTGTGGGTGCGCAACAGCATGGGCCGCTCACCGTCCCGCGCCAGGTCGATCCAGAACGTGTCCCACATGTCGCGCGCCGGGTGGTCGGGCGGGATACGCAGCTTGGTGAAGTTGTAGGAATCCCACTCCACCTCCGGCCCCTCGGCCACGGTGAAGCCCAGCTCGGCGAAGGCGGCGATGATCGCGCGTAGCGTCTGCGTGGTGGGATGCAACCGGCCCACGCGCTTGCGCCGTCCGGGCAGGGTCACGTCCACGCGGCCGCGCGTCACCGCCTCTTCCAGGCGGCGGCGCGCCAGGGCGTCCCGCTTGGCCTCGTACGCGGCGGTCACCTCGCGCTTGAGGGCGTTGACGGCTTGCCCGTAGCCCCGGCGCTCCGCCGGTGGCAGGCTGCGGATGGCGCCCACGGCGGCCTCGATGCGGCCGCGACTGCGGCTGAGGTACTGCAGGCGCCATTCCTCCAGCGCGGCCTCGTCGGCGACCGCCGCCAGCCCGGCAAGCGCCTCCTGTCGCAACCGTTCCAGGTCCTCGGTCGTCGCGCGCATCGTCCGCTCCCGGGTGATAGACGGCGCCGGCCAGGGCCGCGCGGCCCCGGCCGGGTCGGGTTGATTATAGCGCGACGACCGGAATCGGACCAAGCGCCGGCGATCCCGGCTGGCCGGAGCGATGGGGGCGGGGTACGATCTGGGCATGAGGGAGCGGTGAGGTGGCGCCATGATCGTCACCATCTCGCGCGAGCAGGGGGCGCAGGGGGAGGAGCTGGGACGGGCCGTCGCGGCAGGTCTGGGCCTGCCGTATTTCGACCATGAAATTATCGCCCGGGCGGCCCGCATGGCGAACGTCTCCGAAGAGACGATCGAGCAGGCTGAGCGGGTCCCTTCCCTGCTCACCCGCATGATTGAGGCGTTGGGGCGCTATCCGGCCGGGTTCGAGCTGGCAGAGGCAGGGCCGGCGGTCGCCACCGCGCCGCCGCTCACCAGCGACGCCTACCGGGCGCTGGTGGAGCAGGTGATCCGAAACCTGGCCGATGGCCCTGGTGCCGTCATCCTCGGCCACGGCGCCATGGCGGTGTTGCGTGGGCATCCCCGCGCCGTGCACGTGCTGGTGTGTGCGCCGTTCGAGCAGCGGGCGCGCGCGGTGGCGGCCGAGCGAGGCGTGACGCTGGAGGAGGCACGCCGCCTGCTCAAGCAGAGCGACCAGGAGCGGGCCGAGTACTTTCAGCGCTACTATCAGATTCGCTGGCGCGACGGCGCCAATTACGACCTCACGATCAATACCGGCCGCATGCGCCTGGGCACGGCGGTCGAGGCCGTCATGGCGGTGGTGCGCTCACGGATGAGCCGCTGAGGAGGCTGAGCTGGCCCTGCGGCCCGCGCATCCGGTGCGGTGTGTCGTGGGGGCTGTCCCAGTTGCGGCCGGCTACCCGCGTGGCACGATCACCGTCGCGCCGGCGCGCGTGGCGGTGAAGCCGGCCGGGTAGCTGCGGGTGGCGCCGCAGTGCACGCAGACGCCCAGGCACACACCGTCTACGGGCCGGCCGAGCCGCCAACGGTGCACGCAGGTTGAGGAAGAGGTGGACGAGCTGGTGGGTTGGGGCTGAGACGGTGACGGGGTCATGCTCCTCCTCCCATATGGGAGCCCGGCATCGGCTCCCCACGTACAGCTGCGCGCTCCTCTCTTGTCCAGGGGCGGATGCGCCCAGTATCACCAAACGTCGGACTACGTCAAGTGGGGGCAGGAAGCGCCGCTCACGGCCGTCCCAGCAGCGCCGCTTGGCGGCGGGCCAGCTTGAGCGCCAAGCGGCCGCCGTCGTCGTTGCGCGCCGGCACGACCACCACGACCGAGCCGATGAGGTTGGCGCGGCGGAAGACGATCAGGTAGGCGACATGGTCCGCGTCCTCACCCTCACGATAGCCACGGAAGGCGCGGCTTTCCTCGGCCACCGTCTGCAGGCGGATCTCGCCCGCGTGCAGGCGCAGCAGCGGCATCAGCGGCTCCACCATCCCCTGCTGCATGACGGCCCGCGCGCCGGCTTCCTGGCGATACCACGACACCGTCGAGGAGACGGCGAGCACCGGTTCGTTGCTGGCCGGCTGCGAGGGCAGGCGGTAGTCAACGGCGGCGCCCTGGACGCGCTCAAGCTCCGCCATGGCGCGCAGGGCGGACTCGGCATCGCCGAAGTAGGTCGCCGCCGTCTCGTTAGGCAGCAGATACTCCGCCTGGCGACTGAGGCGGACCGGTACCGCCGCGCGGGGCAGGAGCATACGCAGGAGCTGGGTGTCGGTGTACGGCGGGGCGTCGGCATCACGCCGATCGAGGCGACCGTAGGCGGGGCGGCCGCAACCGTTGGCGAGCAGCAGACCGACCAGGCCGAGCACCACGGCGGACAGATGGCCCCATCGGCGCGAGCGGTTCATGGCGGCCCCCACGATAGCGTGCCGGCTGTAAGAAAAGCCTCAGAGCTTTACAAGAAAAGTGTGTAACGCCGGTGGGCGCGGCTTTTCTTTCGCGAGGCGTTGAGGTATCACGAGGTCACCGTATCTCGAGCGCGCAGTGCCACGCGCACACCGGCAGGGCGGCGGGCCCCGCGTGCCGGCGGCCGTGCAGTAATGACCGATCAGGGAGGCCACCATGAACACCCACGATCCGAGAACCTTTCGCAGCGAGGTCATCGGGAGCTTGCTGCGCCCTGAGTACCTGAAGCAAGCGGTGCAGCGGCATGCAGCCGGGCAGATCTCCGACGCGGAGCTGCGCGCGGCCGAGGACCGGGCCGTGCTGGAGGCTATTGCCCTCCAGGAGGCCTGCGACATCGACGTGATCACCGACGGTGAGATGCGGCGGACGTACTGGTTCGATCCGCTCACCAAGAGCTTGGGCGGCTATACCTTCGACGCCACGGCGCCGGTGCCCTTCGTCACACCGGAGGGGCCGCAGATTCAGGTGGTGCAGCTGCCGGCTGTGACCGGGCGCCTTACGCGGCGGAACAACCTGCCGCTGCGCGAGCTGACCTTCCTGCGCCAGCACACCCGCAAACCGGTCAAGGCGACGCTGCCTAGCCTTACCTACGCCAGCGTGCTGTGGGTGCCGGGGGTGTCCGACACGGTCTACCCGGACCGCGAGCAGTACATGCAGGAGGCGCTGCAGTTGGCGCGCGAGCTGGTCAGCGAGCTGGTGGAGAGCGGCGTGCGCTACATCCAGCTCGACGCGCCGCGCTACACGCACCTGGTGAGCGAGGTCGGCATCGAAAACTTCCGCCGCCTGGGCCTCAACCCGGATACGTGGCTGGACGAGATGATCGCCCTGGACAACGCCCTCATCGAGGGCTTCCCCGGCGTCACCTTTGGCCTGCACCTGTGCCGCGGCAACGCGCGCAGCATGTGGTCCGTGGAAGGCGGCTACGACCCGATCGCCGAGAAGCTGTTCACCCAGTTGCGCGTGCAGCGGCTGCTCCTGGAGTACGATACGCCGCGGGCCGGCACGTTTGCCCCGTTGCGCTTCGTGCCGCCGGACAAGACCGTGGTGCTGGGCCTGATCACTACCAAGACGGCCGACATGGAGACGGCCGACCTAATTCGTCGCCGGGTGGAGGAGGCCACCCGCTACATCCCGCTGGAGCGGCTGGCGATCAGCCCACAGTGCGGTTTCGCTTCGGTGCTGGAGGGGAACCTGATCGGCGAAGAGGTGCAGCGCGCCAAGCTGGAGCTGCTGGGCCGGGTGGCCAAGGAGATCTGGGCGGCGTAGCCGGGCCCGCCGCCGGGGCGCTCATAGACCGAGCGCTTCCGCCGGCGGGCGTAGGGCGTTAAAACCAATCGATTTTATCGAACGGGCATATCGTCCGCCGGGTTCTCCGGCGCGGGCGCGGCCTCGGTGTAGCCGGGCGCCAGATCACCGGGTATACTGCTCGCACACGGGAGAAGGACCGGAACGGAACTGTTCTAACCCGCGCAGGGAGCACACGGCACACCGGTGCCGCTGGCTGAGGAGGGAGAGGCATGCGCGCAAGGGGCTATCGTTCACGGGGAATGGGTCAGGGCGTGAGCCGGCGCCGCTTTGTCGGCGCGGGCCTGACGCTCACGGGCGCGGCGGCTTTCTTGGCCGCGTGCGGCGGCAAGAAGGAGGAGGCGAAAGCACCGGCCACCGCCCCCGGCGCGGCCACGCAGGTCGCGGCGGCGACGGCGGCACCGGCACCGGAGATCACGCGGGGAGGCGTGCTGCGCGGGGTCGGCCCGCAGGTGTACGACTCGGTCGACCCGCATCGGGCGTTTGGTGACCCCACCTCCTGGCTGCTGAACCAGGTGCAGAGCAAGCTGGTCTGGTACAAGAACCCGGATACGGGCGAAATCGAGCCGGATGTGGCGCAGAGCTACGAGGCGCTGGACGCGGCTACGTACGTCTTCCGGCTGCGGCAGGGCGTGAAGTGGCACAACAAACCGCCGGCCAACGGGCGTGAGTTCGTGGCCGACGATGTGCGCTGGCACATCGAGCGGCAGGCCACGCAGAAGCTGGCGGACGGCACCGAATCGCCCATGCGCCACTCGGCCTTCTACAAGGCCATCACCAAGATCGAGACGCCGGACAAGTACACGGTGCGTCTCACCTTGAATGAGCCCAACGGCACGTTCCTGGATCGCCTGGCCGCGTACTTCAGCACCATCCCCAACCGCGAGGCGATGGAGAAGTTCGAGAAGGACCACCGCACGTTGCACGAGGATGCGGCCATCGGCACCGGTCCCTACATCCTGGTCGAATGGCGCGCCGGCAAGAACGTGGTGATGAAGCGCAACCCGGACTACTTCCGCAAGGACGTGCCCATCACCGATGGCCAGATCTGGACCATCCTGTTCGAGGACCCCAACGCGCAGCGCGCCGCCTTCGAGCAAAAGCAGCTCGATAGCTGGAGCGCTCCCGACCCGAGCGTCACCCAGGCGGTGGTCAAGGCCAACCCGGGGGTGATGTACGAGGTGCTGTCCGGGGTGGCCAACACCGTGTACCTGCACCTGAATATGAACCAGCAGTTCAAGGACGTGCGCCTGGTGAAAGCGCTGAACATGGCCTTTGACCGGCGGCAGGCGATCCAGGTGTTTCACCTGGGGCTGGGGCAGGTGAGCGGCCCGGTGACGTGGCTCCAGGAGGGGTTCGCCATTCCCGGCGCCGATCTGGTCAAGTTGCCCGGCTATCGGACGGATCGGGAGGCGGAAAAGCGGGAGGCGCGGCAGCTCTGGCAGGCGGGCGGCGGGCCGGCCCTGGGGGAGGTGGACATCAAGATCCCGCGCACGTGGCTGGCGCGCTGGCCGGACACGCCGCAGATCATCCCCCGGATGCTCAACGAGGCGCTCGGGGTGACGCAGTTCAAGTCCACCCCCACGGACTACAACGAGGAGATCATCCCCAACCTGGCCAACGGGAAGTTCCCCAACTGGTTTGGCTGGACCTCCCAGGTCAACTCGCCGGACCCGCGCAACGACCTGTACAACAACTTCCACACCAAGGGCAGCACCAACTTCCAGAAGGTGAGCAACCCGGAGCTGGACCGGCTGCTGGAGGAGGCGCGCCAGACGGTGGACCAGAAGAAGGCCGTCCAGATCGTGCGCCGCATTCAGGAGATGCTGCTGGAGAACGGCCAGTACGGCAACGTGATCCTCTACAACTACATTTCACCCACGGCGCGCTGGAATTACCTGCGCGGGCTGCTCAAGGAGGAGCCCACACCCGGCAAGTCGGCCACGGGCTACAACATCTACGCGGGCCACCGGACCGCGACCGACCTCTGGATCAACACCAAGGATCCCACGTACCAGGGGCGGCCGCCGGCCACGGTCAACTAACGGGCGCCTGCGGCGGGGCGGGGCCGGTGCCCCCGGCCCCGCCTTCCCGGGTACCACGGCCGGGGTCGCCGGTCGACGAGGCGAACGCCATGACGCAGTACATCCTGCGCCGCCTGCTCCTGAACGTAGTGGTGATCTGGCTGGTCGCGTCGCTGGTGTTCGTGGCGGTGCGTGCCCTGCCAGGCGATTTCGTGCTCACGCAGGTGGCCACCAACCTGGAACTGGCGGACAACCAGGCCGCCATCGCCGAGGCCCGCCGTCTGCTCGGGTTGGACAAACCGCTCTGGCAGCAGTACGCCGTGTTCATCGCGGGGCTGGCCACCGGCGACCTGGGCACCTCGTACGCCACCCGTCGCTCCACCTGGGCCGAGCTGGGCGACCGCCTGCCCTACACCCTGGAGCTCGGCACCATGATCGTGCTCATCGGCTTCAGCATTAGCTTGCCCGTGGGCATCATCTCCGCCGTCAAGCAGGACACCTGGATCGACTACCTGCTGCGTGGCTTCGCCATCCTCGCAGTGGCCACGCCGGTGTTCTTCATCGCCGTGATCCTGACGTTAATCGTGCTTAAATATGACCTGTGGACCATCGATATCATCGGGCGCCCACATTTCTGGACAGATCCGAAAAAGGCGCTCACGTTGTATATCATTCCCGCAATTTCCGGAGGTGTTACTGGGACGGCAGGTGTTATGCGTCTGTTGCGATCGCAGATGCTCGAGGTATTGCGTCAGGACTACATCCGCACGGCTCATGCGAAAGGCCTTCGCCGACGCAGTGTGGTGCTGCGCCATGCGCTCAAGAATGCGATGATTCCGGTGCTCACCGTGATGGGCCTGACAGTATCTGCGATAGTATCAGGGCAGATCATCCTGGAAAACATGTTCAATATTCCAGGAATCGGCCAGTTTTTGTTCTCTCGCCTGTTGATGCGCGACTTTCCGCCTTTCCAGGGGACCGTGGTCCTGATCGCGACCGTGATCGTGACGGTGAATCTCATCGTCGATATCTTGTACGCGTGGCTCGACCCGCGCATTCGCTACGCATAAGGTGGCAAGCATGGCGCAGGAGCAGGTGGCGCCCGCCGTCCCGGAGGCCCTGGCAGCGCCGATCGCGGAGCGACGTGGGGCCGTGCGCCTTGTCGCGGGGCTGGGGCGGTTCGTGCGCCGGCGCAAGCTGGGCGGCGTGGGGTTGGCGCTGGTGGTGCTGATCCTGGGCGTGGCCGTGGCCGCCCCAGCGATCCAGCGGTACGGGGATACCCAGGCGTTTGAGGTGCCCAACCCGGAGTTCAACCCTACCGCCAACCCGCTGGACATCGCCCGGAACCCGCGCCTGAGCACGCCGGTGATCCTGGAACGGCATCAGGCGCCCAGCGCGCGGCACTGGTTCGGGACCGATCAGTTCGGTCGAGATATCTACGCCCGCATCATCGTGGGCGCGCGGTTGGCGGTGATCATCGGCATCGGCGCGTCGCTGGTGGCGGTGTGCGTGGGCACGCTGGTGGGCGTGGTGTCCGGCTACTTCGGCGGCTGGTTTGACCTGGTGGTGCAGCGCTGTGTGGATGCCCTGCAGGCCTTCCCCGGGCTGGTGCTCCTGTTGCTCATCGTCCAGGTGGTGCCGGAGCCCCCCCTCGTCCTCACGGTGGTCGCGCTGGGGGTGCTGGGTTGGGCCACGGTGACGCGCATCATCCGCTCGGCGGTGCTGGCGATCAAGAACAGCCCCTTCGTGGAGGCAGCGCGCGCCTACGGCGCCACCGACGCTCGCATCATGGCGGCCCACGTGCTGCCCAACATCGTGGCGCCGATCATCGTGGTGTTCTCCATCGGCATCGGCGCCTACATCCTGGCGGAGGCGTCGCTCTCGTTCCTCGGGCTGGGGCCAGCCGATAAGACCACCTGGGGAAAGATGGTCAACGCCGGGCGCGTGGCCCTGGACCTGCATCCCTGGGAGGCGCTGTTCTCCGGTATGGCGATCACGATCACGGTGCTGGGCTTCAACCTGGCGGGGGACGCCATCCGCGACGAGCTCGACCCCCGCCTGCGCGGCCGCTGAACCGCTGGCGGCAGTGCCGATCGGTGAGCGCTCGCGCAACCCCCGCCTGGCGGAGCGGCGCCGCGTCAAACCGTCTGCATGCCTCCCCCGTGCGGTCCGTGCTGCCGTGAGGCCCCTGCCCGGCGCGACCGGCAGGCTCCGTTGAGGGCTGTCCCCTCGTCTTAGAGGCATCCGCGGCCCAGGGAATGCGTACGGCAGCCTCTGACCGGCGAGGAGGGCGGGCTGGAACTTCTCGACTCGTGTGCTGAGGTCGGGGGGCCAAGTCACCGGAATTTGCGTTTGCCGATGTGGCTGGCCGGGCTGGGATGCGCCGGCATGAAGCGCGAGCACGTGGGTGACGGCCTCGCATCTCTTCTCTAAGGAAGAGCCGGCGGGCACCGTCAACTACCGTCAACTCGGAATTTAGGGCGCATCGGCATTAACTGGCCGGCTCTTCGATCGGCACCGTGGCGTTCTGACGCACGAAGCCGGCGCGGGATGATGCACTGGGAGTTGACGTGCCCGAGGCTGTTGGCGCTGAACAGGTAGGCGTTGGGCGCCTTGAGCTTGAAGACCACCGTGCGCGCGTCCGGCGCTTGCACGCTGGCCATCGACCCTTCCTGAAACAGACGGGCGGCGCGTGGGTTGGCCAGCACGTAGAGCTGGGTCTTGACCACATCCTCCGCGCTCACCGGGCGGCCGCCCACCGGCGCCCGTTCCTGGTATTTCAGGCCGGGCTTGAGCGTGAAGATGACGGTGATGGGGTCCGGCTGCTCCACGCGCTCCGCCGCCTCCAGCACGTACTCGCGGGCGGCGTCCATGCCGAAGCGGAAGGAGATCAGCCGGTCGAAGACGTGCACGCCCTGCAGGAACTGCCCCTGGGGGCCGCTCGTTACCGCGTTGAGGTTGTTGCTGCTATCGGCGACGTACCAGAGGAAGCGTCCGCCGCGCTTCGGCGTTTGCGTAGCGGTTGCGCCTGCCGCCGGTGCGCCCGTTTCTCCCCGAGGGGCCGGACCACCTTGCCGCCCGCCGCCGCGGCAGGCCACCGCGAGCGCCATGGATCCCGCCAGCCAGCCCACACCGCGCCGGAGGAGATGACGGCGGCCGTGGCGTCGCGACGTCCCGTTGACTCCCTCGTCGGCCATGGCCCCCCTCCGTGTGCTGATGCTTCTTCACCACGCCCGCACGCGGCCTCGACCTCCAGTCGTTCCCAAAGCACGGCTAGCCGTGGTGTCCTCGCCTCCCCGCGCGCGGGACACCACCGCCCTGTGCTGGGGTCGCCGACCTGAGCATGAGCGCGGCCGATGCCGGTGGTCATCGGCCGCGTCATACGAACTTGGCATGTCGGTGCTTGTGGGCAGGGCACAACGAGGGACCGAACGGCGGAAGGAGGGGTGCGGTCCGTGAGGGTTGCACGGCGGCCGCGCCGGTTATGCCACACCCGAGGCCGGCATGAGCGGCGCGGCCGCCAAGCGTTGCGATTACACGGGCCGGTAGAGGCCGCCGCCTCCGGCGCGGAACTCCTGCGCCTTCTCCGCCAGGCCGAGCTCGATCGCCCGCGCCTCGTCTACCCCCTTCTGCCGGGCGTACTCGCGTACGTCCTGGGTGATGCGCATGGCGCAGAAGCGCGGCCCGCACATCGAGCAGAAGTGCGCCGTTTTAGCCGGCTCGGCGGGCAGCGTCTCGTCGTGCAGGGCGGCCGCCGTCGCCGGGTCCAGCGACAGGTTAAACTGGTCCCGCCAGCGGAACTCAAAGCGCGCCTTGGAGAGGGCGTCGTCACGGAGTTGCGCGCCGGGATGGCCCTTGGCCAGGTCGGCGGCGTGGGCGGCGATCTTGTAGGCCAACACGCCGGCCTTCACGTCCTCCTTGGTGGGCAGGCCCAGGTGCTCCTTGGGCGTTACGTAGCAGAGCATGGCTGCGCCGTGCCAGCCGATGAGCGCCGCCCCGATGGCGGAGGTGATGTGGTCGTAGCCGGGGGCGATGTCGGTGGTGAGTGGCCCCAGGGTGTAGAAGGGGGCGTCGTGGCACAGCTCGCGCTCCAGGTCCACGTTTTCCTTGATTTTGTGCATCGGAACGTGGCCGGGCCCCTCGATCATCACCTGCACGTCGTGCTGCCATGCCACGCGGGTGAGCTCGCCCAGGGTGCGCAGCTCGGCGAACTGGGCCTCGTCGTTGGCATCGGCGATGGAGCCGGGACGCAGCCCGTCCCCCAACGAGACGGCCACGTCGTAGGCGCGCAGGATCTCGCAGATCTCGTCGAAGTGCGTGTACAGGAAGTTCTCCTGGTGGTGGGCCAGGCACCAGGCCGCCATGATCGAGCCGCCGCGGGAGACGATGCCCGTCACGCGCCGGGCGGTGAGCGGGATGTAGGCCAGGCGCACGCCGGCGTGGATGGTGAAGTAATCCACCCCCTGTTCGGCCTGCTCGATCAGGGTGTCCCGGTACACCTCCCAGGTCAGCTCCTCCGGCCGGCCGCCCACCTTCTCTAGCGCTTGGTAGATGGGCACGCTGCCCACCGGCACCGGGCTGTTGCGGATGATCCACTCCCGGGTGGTGTGGATGTACTTGCCCGTGGACAGGTCCATCACCGTGTCCGCCCCCCAGTGGATGGCCCAGCGCAGCTTCTCGACCTCTTCCTCGATGGAGGAGACGACGACCGAATTGCCGATGTTGGCGTTGATTTTGACGAAGAAGTTGCGGCCGATGATCATCGGCTCGCTCTCGGGGTGGTTGATGTTGGCCGGGATGATGGCCCGCCCGCGCGCTACTTCCTCCCGCACAAACTCCGGCGACACCCCCTCACGGATGGCGACGAACTCCATCTCCGGGGTGATGGTCCCCTGCCGGGCGTAATGAAGCTGGGTGACGGCGCGGCCCGGCTTGGCGCGCAGGGGGCGGCGGCGCAGGCCGGGATGGCACGCCCATTCGGGCAGCGCCTCACCGGGCCGCAGCCCATCGTCGCCCGGTTGCACCGGCCGCCCGGCGTACTCTTCGACGTCCCCGCGCTCCAGGACCCAGGCGCGGCGGAGGGGGGGCAGGCCCTGCCGGATGTCGAGCCGCGCCACCGGGTCGGTGTAGGGGCCGCTGGTGTCGTAGACGCGCACCGGCGGGTTCTCCTCCGCGCCGAAGCGGCCCGGTGTTGGGGTCTGGGTGATCTCCCGCATCGGCACGCGCAGGTCGGGGCGGGAGCCGACCACGTACACCTTGCGGCTGGCCGGGAAGGCGGGAAGGTCCGATGCTGGGCTGGTGTGGGTGAGCGTCATGGTGCCTCCCTCGTGGTGCTGGGGCGCGGCGGGCGGCCGGGGAACGGAAAACCCCACCGTCTGGGGGAGAGCGGTGGGGCGGAGGTGCTGGCCTTCGGTCCCTGCGCTGGCATTACCCAGATCAGGTGGTGACGGTCGGCGGCGGATCGGCCGCCCTCTCAGCCCGGCTCCCCGAGCTCCCGTGGCGCCCTATGCGGTTGTCAATCGGATCATACGCGGCCCGCCCACGGGGTCAAGCCGGGGGGCAACAGGCGGGCAGCCTCACAGCAGCCCCAGCGTGCGGGCCGCCTGCCGCAGCTCGGCGCGGAAGTCGGGGTGGGCGATGCCGATGATGGCCTGGGCCCGCTCCCGCAGGCTCTTCCCCTCCAGGTTGACGACCCCGTGCTCGGTGACCAGGTAGTCCACCATGTAGTTGGGCACGGCCACGACCTGGTAGGGGCCGTGCGGGATCTGGGGGACGATGCGCGAGGCGCGGCCGCCCTGGGCGGTGCTGAGCAGGCAGTACACGCCGCGGCCGCCTTTGGCGTAGTGGCTGCCCACGATGAAGTCGAAGTTGCCGCCGATGCCGGCGATGGGCTGGGTGCCCAGGAAGTTGATCACCACCTGGCCGGTGAGGTCCACGGCCAGCACGTTGTTCACGGCCACGAAGTTCTCGATCTCCGCCACGACTTTGAGGTTGGCCACGCGCGGCACGGTGCGAAACTCGAACAGGTCCGGGTGCTGGCTCACAAAGCGGACGGCCTCCGCCATGCGCGGGTCGTTAGGGTTGCCGATGAGGCCGGCCGTCACCACTTTGCCTTGGTCTACGTTCTTGTAGGTGCCGGTCACCACCCCGTCGCGCACCAGCTCCACCACGCCGGGGAAGATCAGCTCGCTGTGCACGCCCAGGTCGTGCCGGTCGCGTAGGAACTCCACCGTGGCCTCGGCTGCCGGCCCCACCCCCACCTGGAAGGTGTCGCGGTCGCGGATCAGCGTGGCGGCATTCGCGCCCACCACCTGCGCCGCCTCCAGCTCATCCGGTGGCGTGGCGGCCAGGGGGCGGGCGGGCAAGGTGCTCTCCTGCGGCGCGGGGGGAACGAGGGCGTGAACCCGGGAGAGGTGCACCCGCGCGCTGGTGCGCGGCAGCGATGGGTCGATCTCGCCGATCACCACGCGCGCGGTGGCGAAGCCGATCTCCCAGAACCACGGCACTACCCCCAGGCTGACGAAGCCGTCCTCGTCCGGCGGGCTGAGGCGGGTCAGGTACACGTCGGGGGACTGGTACAGGCGGCCGCGGTCCGGGTTGGCCACCCGCTCCGGGTTGAGCAGGCCGAAGGAGAGCGGCACGAACTCCACCTGCCCGGCGGCGATGGCCGCGCGCGTGTTGGAGCCGGGGTACATGTCGCACACGCGGAAGGCATCGCCGAACTCGGGTTGGAACCAAGGGAACTGGTACCAGGTGGTGTGGTGCAGCATGGTGACGCCGCGCAGCCGCTCCCGGTCGTTGACGATGGCCGGCACCAGGCTGAGCGGCTCCATGTGCACGCCCCACAGCACCACGTCCCCCGGCCGGATCAGGGCTACGGCCGCCTCCGGCGTCATCAACTTGTCCCGATAGCGGGCGGGAAGCTCCACCGTCATGTCGCCGACCCTCACTCCCGATCGACCCTCACTCCCAGCCGGGTGCTGGGCCGCGCGGGCCGTCCTCGTTGCCGCCACTGTGGGTCAGGCGGCCCGTTATGGCAATGGGTGCTCGCACCAAAGATCACCGTCCGGACATTGTGCGCGCGGCACAAGCGCAGGTGTCGGACGCGTCACTGGAACGGTTGGTCTGCGCGCCCCTGTCCGCCCGCTCGATATCTCTGATGGCGGGTCGGCGTCCGCGGGTGTGGGGGCTTCCCCGGGGCGCCGGCCCGCGCCACGCCCGTTGTCCGAGGGCCCCCGGTGCGCCGGCGAGGGGCTGAAGGGTGGCGAAGCCGCCTGCTATACTGCGTTCACCACCTCCACATAAAGGCGAACCGGTCGCGATGCCAAAAACCCTGACCACCGACCAGGTGCGGGAGGCGTTCACGCGCTTCTTCGTGGAGCGCGGCCACCGTCCGCTGGAGTCCGCCTCGCTGGTGCCGGTGGATGATCCCACCCTGCTCTTCACCAGCGCCGGCATGGTGCCGTTCAAGCCCTACTTCATGGGCCGCGCCGTGCCGCCCGCCCGCCGGCTGACCACGGTGCAGCGCTGTTTCCGCACCACCGATATCGAGAGCGTGGGGGACACGACGCACCACACGTTCTTCGAGATGCTGGGCAACTTCTCGGTGGGCGACTACTTCAAAGACGAGGCCATCCCCTGGGCGTGGGAGTTCTGCACGCAGGTGCTGGGGCTGCCGGCGGAGCGGCTGTGGATCACGGTGTACACCGACGATGACGAGGCGGCCGAGATCTGGCGCCGGATAGGCATTCCAGGGGAGCGCATCCTGCGCTACGGCGCCGACGAGGGCAACTTCTGGTACTCCGGCGACGTCGGCCCCTGCGGCCCCTGCTCCGAGCTGCACTACGACTTTGGCGAGGAGTTCGGCTGCGGGCCGGCCTGCGAGCCCAAGCACGACTGCGGCCGCTTCCTAGAGATCTGGAACCTGGTGTTCATGACCTACATGCGGCACGACGATGGCTCCCTCACCGAGCTGCCGCAGAAGAATATCGACACCGGCGCCGGCCTGGAGCGCGTGGCCATGGCGGTGCAGGGCGTGCGCTCCACCTACGAGACAGACGGCCTGCGCGCCCTGCTCGACGCCGCCGCTGCCCTCTGTGGCCAGCCCTACGGCCGTGACCCGAAGGCGGACCAGGCCTTGCGCGTGGTGGTGGACCACGCCCGCGCCGTGACGTTCCTCATCGCCGATGGCGTGCTTCCCTCCAACGAGGGGCGCGGCTACGTGCTGCGCCGTGTCTTGCGCCGCGCCGTGTTCTTTGGCCGCGCCGTAGCCATGCCGCCGGGGTTCATGGAGCGGATGGCGGAGCGCGTCATCGCCCAGTTCCAGGGCCGCTACCCGCACCTTACCCGCGAGGAGCGCCTCATCCGCTCGGTCGTCACCCGGGAGGAGTCGCTCTTCCGGGAGACGCTGGAGCGCGGCCTGGCCAAGCTGGACGAGCTGCTGGACGAGGTGCGCGGCACCGCCGACGCCCTGCCCGGCGAGGAGGTGTACCGCCTGTACGAGACCTACGGCGTGCCCAAGGAGCTCACCGCGGAGGTGGCGGCCCAGCACGGGCTGAGCATCGATGAGGACGGCTACCGGCGGGCCCGGGAGGCGGCACGCGAGCGCGCCCGCGCCGCCTCAGCCGCGCGTTTCACCATGCGCGCCCAGGAGCTGGCCGACACCTTTGCCCGCCTGGTCGGCCACGGCGAGCGCTTCTGCGGTTACGACCGCACCGAGATGGTCACGCATGTCACCGGCATCATCCACGAGAGCGTGCTCGTGGACAGCGCCGAGGAGGGGCAGGAGGTGCTCGTCGTGCTGCACGAGACCCCCTTCTACCCGGAGGGCGGCGGCCAGGTCGGCGATGCGGGCACGATCATCGGTGAGCGTGGCCGGGTCCAGGTGACCGATACGCGCCGCGACGCGTCCGGCATTATCTACCACGTCGGGCGAGTGACGGCCGGCGTGCTCTCCTTGCACGATGAGGTGCGTGCGGAAGTGGACCGGGCACGGCGCCAGGACGCGGCGCGCAACCACACCGGCACGCACCTGCTGCACGCGGCCCTGCGGCGCGTGCTGGGCGAGCACGTGCACCAGCGCGGCTCGCTGGTGGCGCCCGACCGCCTCCGCTTCGACTACAACTACCAGGAGGCGCCCAACCCGGACCAGCTCGCCGAGGTGCGCATGCTCGTCAACGAACGGGTGCGCATGGACGTGCCGGTGCGCACGCGTGAGACCACGCTGGAGCAGGCCCGCGCCGAGGGCGTGCTCGCCATCTTCGGCGAGAAGTACGGCGAACGCGTGCGCGTGGTGGAGATCGACGGGAACGGGCGCGGCCGGCCCTTCAGCGCCGAGCTGTGCGGCGGCACGCACGTGCACGACACGGGTGAGATCGGTGGCCTGTTCATCATCTCCGAGGGGAGCATCGGCTCCGGCCTGCGCCGCATCGAGGCGCTCACCGGCGCCGCCGCCGAGCGCTGGATCGCCGAGCAGATTCGCATTTTGGACGGCGCCGCCCGCCGGCTGGGCGTCAACCCGTGGGAGCTGGAGCAGAAGATCGTCGCCCTGCAGGAGGAGCTGACCGCCGAGCGGCGGCGGGCGGAGGCCCTGGAGCGCGAGGCCGGCCGCCGCCAGGCACAGACGCTTGCCCAGCAGGCGGAGACCGTGGGCGACGCCAAGCTGGTGGTGGGTGAGGTGCACGTCGCCAGCGTGGAGACGCTGCGCGAGATCGCCGACGCGGTCAAGCGCGACCTGGGCCGTTCGCTGATCATCCTCGGCGCGGTGCTCGACGATCGACCACAGTTCCTCGTCATGGCGCACGAGCTGGAGGAGCGGGTGCACGCCGGCAACCTCGTGCGCGAGATCGCTCGCGTGGCCGGTGGTGGTGGTGGCGGGCCGCCGCGTATGGCCCAGGGCGGTGGCAGAGATCCCACGAAGCTGGCCGAGGCGCTGGCGCTGGGCCGGCGCCTGGCAAGGGAGCAGCTCGCCCGTGGACACGGAAGGGCATGAGCGGCGGCCGATTGAGCCGGAAGGCGGCGCTTCCTCGGACCGCGGCGCGGGCGGCGGGCTGGCTACCTCGCCCAACGGTCACCAGCTTGATGCCCAAGCGGCACCCGGTGAGCCTGCCGCCGCGTCTGCGCGCCGGGTCGGTCGGTGGACATCGCCCATCTCGGTCCGTCCGCCGGAGCCGCTCGGCGGGTCACCGGTTGGGGCCATGGACTTTGCCACTGTGGCGATCGAGCGTGCCGACGATCTCCCGGACATCTTCGGCAAGATCGATACGGCCGCCTCTCCCCAAGTGGCGCTGCTCGTCCGGCGCGGCAATCGCGAGCTATCCACGCCGTTGGGCATGCGCCGCCTGGTCCGGCACCTGGAGCGCTCGGGGCGCGATGTGGTGCTGGTCACCCGCTCCCGGGTGCTGCGCGCGCGGGCCCGCGAGGAGGGGCTGTCGGTCGTCAGCAGCGTCAAGCGGGTGAACTTTTCCGGCCGGCCGCACGGGCTTCAGCTCGGCTGGGTCGTTGTGCGGCCGCCCGCGCTGGGCACGCTGCTGACGCTGCTGTTGTTGACCGCCACGACGCTGTTGGGTGGCGCCGCCCTGTTCTGGTACCTGCCGTCCGCGCGGGTGACCGTCTCCGTGCCGGCCGAGACGCTGAGCGAGGTGGTGGAGCTGACGGCGGATACCCGCGCCTCAGAGGTCAACGTGGCTCGCGCGGTCGTGCCGGCGCAACGGCGGGAGGTCCAGCTGACCCGCACCCTGGTGGGGCCGGCGACCGGTAGCACCATGGTGCCGGCCGACTACGCAGCGGTGGCGCTGGTGTTTGCCAACCGCACCGATCGGCCGGTGCGGGTGCCCAAGGGCACCGTGGTGCTCGCCACCACGGGGATGCCGTTTACGGTGGGCAATGACGTGGACCTGCCGGGGCGGGTCGGCGCCAGCGGCGAGGCGATCGCCCTGGCCCAGCGACCGGGCACGGCCGGCAACGTGCCGCGCAACACGGTCACCCGGATCGAAGATCCGGCACTCAGCCGGGTGGTGAGCGTTACCAATCCCAGCCCGGGCGAGAAGGGGGCGGACGTGCGCCAGCCGGTGGTGAGCGAGGCCGATGTGCAGCTCCTACGCGAGGCGGCCACTGCCTACCTCCTGGATGCGGCCCGCCGAGAGGTGGTGGCCCAGCAAGCGCCGACGGACGTGGTGTTCACGGAGGGGGCCCGGCTCGAGATTACGGACTGCACGCCCCTGCCGCCGGTGGGGCAGATCGCGCGCTACACCGAGCTGACCTGCACGGCTCGCGCCAGCCTGCTGGTGGTGGCAAGCACGGACCTGCGGAAACTGTCCATCGAGCGTCTCCGCCCGCGGTTGGCCGCGGATCACATGCTGCTGGAGGACACATTCCATACCACGGTGGACCAGCCCGGCCAGTTTGACCCGACGTTTGATCGGCTCACGGTGCCGGTGCGCGTGGGCGTGCTAACCGCGCCCGCGGTGGATCGGGCCGCCCTCAAGCGTGCGCTGGCGGGTAAGACCCGCGAGGGCGCCGACCGGGTGCTCCGCCAGCGCGTGCAGACGCCGGCGCCGCCGCAGGTGGACCTGCCCGACTGGGCGCCGTGGCTGCCGCGAGTGACCGGTCGCATCGAGCTCGTGGTCAAGCCGGCGCCCGGCGTCAGCCCGTAACCGCCGGTCTGCGTTGATGCGCACGTTGGGGTTGGACGTGGGGGAGCGGCGCATCGGGGTGGCGATTTCCGACCCCGAGGAGCGCCTGGCCGTACCCCTGCGCGTGCTGGAGCGACGCGGGGGCGACGCCGACGCGCGGGCGATCGCCGAGCTGGCCCGGCGCGAGGGGGTGGGGCGCATTGTCGTGGGCCTGCCGGTGTCGCTCAACGGCACACTTGGCCGCCAGGCGCGCCAGACGCAGGCCTTCGTCGAGCGGCTGCGTGCTGCCACCGACGCCGAGGTGGTGCTGTACGATGAGCGCCTGTCCACCGCCGAGGCGGATCGGCACCTGCGCCAGTTGGGAATGCGGGAGCGCGAGATGCGCTCCCGCCGCGACGCGGTGGCCGCGGCCATCATCCTGCAGGCCTATCTCGACAGCCGCCGGGCCGCGGCGGATTCCTGAATGCCGAGGGGGCACGTGCCGAGTCACATGGTGCGCCTGATGCGGCCGGTCCTGTTGCTGGTGCTGGTGAGCGCCGCCATCATTGCCACCTACCGGTTGCCCGCGATCATCGCTCGCGCCGATGAGGTGCGCGGCAGGGGGCCGATCCCGGTCCAGGAGGCGACGGTCCAGGTGCACGTGCCCCCCGGCGCGAGCGGCGGCGCCATTGGCCGCCAGATGGAACGGGCAGGCGTGATCGCCGATGGGAGCCTCTTTGCCACGCTCACGGCGCTCATGGGCCTCCAGGGGCGCCTGGCCGCCGGCACCTACGAGTTCGGGCGGGGTGTGCCGGTGGCCGACGCCATCCGGCGCCTGCGCGCCGGGGTGACCGTGCCGGCCGTCACCGTCACCATTCCCGAGGGACGGCGGTTGGAGGAGGTGGCGGCGATCCTGGAGCGCCGGGGGGTGGTCGGCGCTGCCGATTTCCTGGCGGCGGCGCACGGCGACTACCCGCCGGCGGCAAGCGGCCGGCCGCTCGGGAGCACCGTGGAGGGCTACCTGTTTCCGGACACGTACTTCTTCACCAAGCACACGAGTGGGCCAGAGGTAGTGCAGCGGCTGGTGGCGACGTTCGAGGAGCGCCTTTCCCCGGAGCTGCGCGCCGGCATCCAGGCCCAGGGCCTCACCCTGCACGAGGCGGTCACCCTGGCCTCTATTGTGGAACGGGAGGCACAGGTACCGGAGGAGCGGCCGCTCATCGCCGCTGCCTTCCTCAACCGGTTGCGCGCCGGGATGCCGCTGCAAGCCGACCCGACCGTGCAGTACGCACTGGCGAGCGATGCGGCATCGGTGCAGCGATATGGCTGGTGGAAGCGGGAGCTCACGTTGGAGGACTTGCAGGTCGATTCGCCGTACAACACCTACGTGCGGCGCGGCCTGCCCCCGGGGCCGATTTGCAACCCAGGTCTGGCCGCGCTGCGGGCCGTGGCTTTTCCGGCGCCGGTCAAATACCTGTACTTTGTGGCCAAGGGCGATGGTACCCATGCCTTCGCGGAAACGCTGGAAGAGCACAACCGGAATGTCGCGCGTTACCAGCGGTAGCGCCGGGGAAGCCATGGGCAAGCGGGTAGGGCTGATCGGGGACCCGGTGGTGCATTCGGTCTCGCCCGTCTTTCAGCAGGCGGCGTTCGACGCGCTGGCGATCGCCGCCCGCTACGAGGCCTGGCACACTCCCGCCGCGGCGCTGGCGGAGCGGGTCGCCGGCCTGCGCGCGCCGGATGTGTTGGGGGCGAACGTGACGGTGCCGCACAAGCAGGCGGTGGTGCCGCTGCTCGATCGATTGCACCCAGGGGCGGCGCGCGCCGGCGCGGTTAACACCATCGTCAATGAGGACGGCCGGCTCATCGGCTACAACACGGACATCGCCGGCTTCCTGGACGCGCTGCGTCTGGAGGGTGGCGTCGATCCGGGGGGAGCGTGGGCGGTCGTGATCGGCGCGGGGGGCGCGGCGCGAGCGGTGGTGATCGCCTTGGTGGACGCCGGTGTGGCCCGTCTGCGCGTCCTCAACCGCACATTGGCGCGGGCACGGGCGCTGGCGGTGGAGCTGGCGGATGGGCGGGTCGAGGCTGCGGCGCTGGAGCCGGAGCGAGCGGCAACGCTCCTGGCCGGTGCCGATCTCGTGGTGAACTGTACCACGGTGGGAATGCGGCACAGCGCCGAGGAGCACGCGCTACCCGTACCAGTGGAGGCGCTTCCGGTCGGGGCGATGGCGGTCGATCTCGTGGCCAACCCGCTGGTGACCCCGTTCCTGGCCGCCGCCGCGGCGCGCGGTTGCCGAACGCTGGGCGGCCTGCCCATGCTGGTACGGCAGGGGGCGGCTGCATTTACGCTTTGGACAGGAGTGCCGGCGCCGGTACCGGTCATGATGGCCGCGGCCTACCGGGCGATGGGCGCGGTGGGGTGAATGGCAGGCGGGCCGCTCGCTTCCCACGCGGGTCTTCAGCGCGTGAGCGGCGGCCGGAGGCAGGATGGCCATGGAGTGGGCGGTGCTTGGTCTGGTGGTGGTGGGGCTCCTCCTGACCTACGTCATCTTCCAGGAGACGCGCGCGCACCGACATTGGCGCGGCCTGGTGGCGGCGGGCAACGTGGATGCCATTCGCACCTTGCTGGAGCAGGAATTCGAGCGATGGCGCACGATGCGCGTGCCCAAGGGAGTAGCGCCGGCGGTGTGGCACGGGGTGCAGACGGTGCAACTGGTGGCCGTGGGCGCCGACGCCGCTCACGTCTCCTGCCTGGCGGAAGGGGAGTATCGGGTCAGCGGCGGCCGCCTCCAGGAGGTGGGCAGCGCCCTGGACGCCGCCATGCGCGTGGCCGCCAAACTGGCAGAACTGATCCTATACGACGTGCCCAACGTCCGCCTCTCGTTCGTGCGCGTCGACGTGTACACACCCGTATCCGCCGGCAACGGCGACCGTGGCCACGGCTGCATTCTCTCTCTCGTGGCGGACCGCGCCATGGCCGACGACCTCGACTGGGAGGCGCTGCGGCCGCACGAGATCGTCAGTCGGTTCGAGCATCGCTACGAGCTGAACGAGCGCGGTGTGGTCCAGCCGTTTGACCCCGGCCCACCGCTGGAGGGGACGTTGCCGGTGACCGGTGAGGGACAGCCGGTGCGCGGTGAGACGGAGTGACGCTCCAGCCCACGGCCGTCCTCTGGTACGCTCCGCTCAGCACCTTGCATGGAGGCGGGTTTCCATGACAGGCGCTACTCCGCCGGAACGCATCGTGCTCATCGGCCTGTCCGGCAGCGGCAAAACCGCCGTGGCCCAGCGCATCGCCCAGCGCCTGGGCTGGCAGGCGGTTGACACCGATGTCCTGGTGGAGGCGAGGGACGGGCGGGATATCCCGCGGCTCTTTCGAGAGGCCGGGGAGGTGGAGTTTCGCCGACTGGAACGGCTGGCCGTGGCCGAGGCGAGCACCGCGCGGCGCGTGGTGGTGGCGACCGGCGGCGGCGCGGTGCTCGACCCCGATAACCGCACCTGCCTGTGGCGTGATGCCTTTGTGGTGCATCTTGAGGCGAGCACCGACACCCTGCTCGCGCGGCTGGCGGCGGACCGCGGCCAAGACCGACCCCTGCTGGCCGGCGACGCGCGCGCCCGCCTGGCCCGGCTGCGCGCCGAGCGCGGCCCACTTTACGCCCTCGCCGACTGGACGGTCCGCACGGATGGCCTGACGCCGGACGAGGTGGCTGAGGAGGTGATCGCTGCCTGGCAGCGGCGCGCGCCCGCGGTGCTGTCTCGGCCCAATCGTCTATCTGAAGCGATTAGTGGGGGGTGGGACACGGCCCACGATCCGGACCTGGCCGCCGAGGTGCGGACGGCGAGCGGCTCTTACCCCGTGTACGCCGGCTGGAACGCCGTGGAACGGCTGCCCGTCTGGCTGCGAGAGGTTGGGCTCGGCCCGGTAGTGCACGTGGTGGCGGACCGACAGGTGGCCGCGCTGCACGGGGAGCGGCTGCAGGCCGCGCTGGCGGCCGGCGGGCTGGAGACGCACCTGCACGCCCTGCCCATGAGCGAGGCCGCCAAATCGCTGGAGGCGGCGACGGCGCTGTACGACCGGCTGGTGGCGGCGCGGGCCGAGCGGCGTCACGTGGTGTTGGCCTTCGGTGGTGGTGTGGCCACGGACCTGGGCGGCTTCGTCGCTGCCACCTACCTGCGGGGGATGCCGCTGGTGCAAGTGCCGACGAGCCTGCTGGGCATGGTCGACGCGGCCATCGGCGGCAAGGTGGCGGTCAATCACCGAGAGGGCAAGAACCTGATCGGCGCTTTTTACCAGCCGCGGCTGGTGGTGGCCGACGCCGCGTTGCTGCGCACATTGCCCCCGCGCGAGCTGGTCTCTGGCTGGGCCGAGGTGATCAAGCACGCCCTGATCATGGACCCCGAGCTGCTCGCGTGGTTGGAAGCAGAGGCGGAGGCGCTGCTCGCCCTGGAGCCGCAGTCGCTGGTGCGGGTGCTGCGGCGCAGTATGGCCATCAAGGCGCGGGTGGTAAGCGCCGATGAGCGCGAGGATGGCTTGCGCATGATCCTCAACTATGGCCACACCGTGGGCCACGCCTTGGAGGCGGCCACCGGGTACACCACCCTCCTGCACGGTGAGGCGGTGGCCATCGGCATGGCGGCCGCAGCGGCTATCGCCGTGGAACTGGGGCTCATCGACCGGGAGCTGGAGGCACGCCAGAACACCCTTATTGAACGCTTTGGATTGCCTCTACGGGCGCCGGGCGTGGATCTCGACACCGTTCTGGCCCGCATGCGCCTGGACAAAAAGGTGAGCGGACGCACGCTGCGGTTCATCCTTCTGACCGGGCCCGGGCGCACGGTGATCCGGTCGGATGTGCCTGAGGATACCGTGCGCCGGGCGGTGGCGCTGGTGACCGGCGCGACGGCGTAGACGGCACGATCCGGGCGGCAACGCGCGTCGGCGTGCGGGCTGGCGCGCGCGGCTCCGGCTGCGCGACCGAGCGCGGCGACCAGCCGGCGTCCCCGCGGTTGACCGCCATCCCCATGGCCGGTAGTATCCCCGCCGTCCAGCCTGGGGAGATCCCGTGTCGTTCTCGTCCCCAACGCCGTGAGGCGTGATGCTTCTGCTTGCCGATGCCCTGCCGCCTGGATACCGCTGCTGCTCCGGGGGCCCGACCGACATTCGGTGCCCGGAAGAGAGCGTGGTGCGGGCCCGCGCCGCCTGCCGATGGCTACCGGTGACGGACCCCGGCGCGGGGCCGCTGTACGTGGATGTGGTGGTGACACGCTTTACCCGCCGCACCGATGCCCTGCGCGCTGTGACGGATCTGACGGGGGTGCCGGCGGGTATGGTGACGCGGACCCTGTTCCCACCCCGTATCGGTGAGGAAACGACCGCCGTGCGCGCCGAGGCGACGGCCGATGGAGCGCGGTACGTGCTGTATCCGGTGAGCGCGCAACTGGGCTGCACCGTGGGCACAATCGCCGCGCTCTGGCGTTGGCCCGCCGACTCGCCGCAGTGGGTGTATGAGCGCCTGCGCCGTTTGATAGGCGAGCTCGCCGCTGAGGCCTGATCGCCGTCGGCAACGGCTCGACACGGCGCGTGCGCCTCGGTAAGGTGATGGGCGGATGCGACGGCGCGGGTGCGTCGGTCAGGGGGTCCGTTGGAAACCGAACTGTTCAGCCGCTTCTTCGCCGTTGAGGACCAGCACTGGTGGTTCGTCGGCCGGCGCCGGATCGTGTTGGACCAGCTCACGGCGCACTGGGTACACGGGCCGTTGCTGGACCTGGGCTGTGGCACCGGTGGCGTGCTGAAGCACCTGCTGCGCTACGGTCCGGCCGTGGGTGTGGACCCCTCCCCGGAGGCGGTGGGGTACTGTCGTCGGCGTGGCCTACCCGTGGCGCTGGCCTCCGGCGATTGCCTGCCGTTTGCCGACGCCACGTTCGGCGCCGTGCTGGCACTGGACGTGATCGAGCACGTGGACGATGACGTCGGCCTCCTGCGGGAGGCGCGGCGCGTACTGCGGCCGGGCGGGGTGGTCATCATCACCGTGCCTGCCTTGCCCTGGCTATGGAGCAGCCACGACGACGTCAACCACCATCGGCGCCGGTACCTGCGGGGCACGCTGGCGCGGGCCGTGCGGGCGGCCGGCCTGGAACCGTGCAAGATCAGCTATTACAACGCCCTGCTCCTGCCACTGGCCGTCACGCGTAAGGTGCTGCACCGGCTGAATGGCACTGGTGACCACCTGGAGACGCTGCCGGGCCCGGCCAACGCCTTGCTCCGTGGCGTGCTGACCGCCGAGCGGCCGCTGATCCGACGCTGGGACCTGCCACTGGGCGCCTCGCTCGTCTGCACAGCTCGCCGGCCGGCCTAACGGCGCCGCGCGGCCCGGGTCTCGGCGTCACGCTGAGGGGCTCGCGCGGCGCGCGCTGGTCAATCAGGCAGGCGGCATCGGGGCCGGATACCGCGGTCGGCGCCTGCAGCGGCGCCTGCATGGCGAGCGGCGCATCGCCCATACTGCCCGGCGCGATGGCGCGATAAGGACCTCGTCCACCTGCGGCGGCAGGCCGATGATGGCCCGCATCTGAGCGGCCGGCGCGGCCGTTGGCACCGGTTCCGCGCGTCTGAGCGAGCCCGAGCGCTCAGGATACTGGTGCGAGACGGTTTCCGATGCCTGGTCATTCGTTGACGAGTTTCATCGGCGCTGGGTGGCCCTGCACCGACTTGCATCCGGTAGGCGCCTGCGCGTTACATGGAGGTGCCGTCGACGGGTGCATGCATCCGCGGCGGGATCACCCGTGGAGGGCGCGTATGCGCATGCGGCTCCACGCCCGGTACGGAGTCCGGCAGGTGGACTGGTGAGGCCCCGGCAAGGGGCCGACCGGGAACCACCTTGGGTCTTGGTCAGCAGGGCGCGGCGCCCCGGCAGGTCGGGACCACGCATCGGTGGATGACCACCGGCACCAAGAACCGAGGACTCAAGGTGCGCAGATCGCATTGAGCGGGCCCGCTCCCAATAGGGGATGCGGGCCCGTGGCGTCTGGGCGGTGGGGCAGCTGGGCGATCTCGCCCGCGGGCGCCGCAGCGAGCGGAGCGTCTCGCGGGGGTACAATGGGACGACGACCCTTGCGATGCCGGGTGTGCCGCGATGCCGCTTCGCCTCTACAACAGCCGCACCCGCAGGGTTGAGGCGTTCGCCCCGGGCAACGGGCGGGTCTCACTGTACGTGTGCGGCATCACCCCCTACGACGTTACCCACCTTGGCCACGCCTTCACCTATACCACCTTTGACGTGCTGCGCCGGTACCTTGAGCTTCAGGGCCTCACCGTGGTGCACGTGCAAAACATCACCGATGTGGACGATGACATCATCCGCAAGGCGCGGGAGCTGGGCACCACCACCGAGGAGTTGACGGCACGCAACGTGGCGGCCTTTGAGCGAGATATGCGCGTGCTGGGCGTGCTGCCGCCCACCGTCACCCCCCGCGCCTCACAGGAGATCGCCACCATGCAGCGGCTCATCCGCGATCTGCTGGAGCGCGGCCAGGCGTATGTGCACGGGGGTGAGGTGTTCTTCGACGTGTCGGCGTTCCCCGACTACGGCGCGCTCAGCGGCCTCTCTCCCGTGGAGATGTTGGCGGAAAACCAGCGCCAGCGGATGCGCCCCGGCCCCCACGACCCGCTGGATTTCATCCTTTGGCAGGCCCGGGCGCCGGGTGAGCCGTTCTGGGAATCCCCGTGGGGGCCCGGACGGCCGGGCTGGCACATCGAGTGCACGGCCATGGCGCTGCGCTACGCCGGGGCGCCCGTGGACATCCACGGTGGCGGCCGCGACCTGATCTTCCCGCACCACGAGAGCGAGATCGCGCAGGCGGAGTGCGCGACCGGCGTACGCCCGTTCGCGCGCTGGTGGGTGCACGTGGGTATGATCCGCTACCGCGGCGAGAAGATGAGCAAGTCGCTCGGTAACCTGGTGCTGGTGCAGGACCTGGTGCAGCGCCACACCCCTGACGCCGTGCGTCTGTCCCTGCTCGCCATCCATTACCGCAGCTCGGCGGAGTGGCACGAGGCGGCGATGGCGGAGGCGGATGCCCAGGCCGCGCTCCTGGCGGCGGCCGCCCGCGCGCCGGGAGGACGCGGCCGCGAGCTGGACCCAGCGCCGGCCGTGGCGCGCTTCCGGGCGGCGTTGGACGACGACCTCAACACCCCGGCCGCAGTGCGCGTGCTCCTGGAGCTGGCCGCCGACATCCAAGCATCACCCGACGCCGACCTGCGGGCGGCCCAGCGCGAGCTCCGGACCTGTGCCGGCGTACTGGGCCTGCGCCTCAATGGCGACGTGGAATCGTGAGAAATATCGCGCTGCGCAAACGGTTTAAGGACCTCTGGTGAGCATGGGCGAGACATCAATGGCTGGATGACGGAACGCGGAACCCTGGCGCGATGGGGGCGGTTCGCGCCTTTCGCGCAAGGGCGGGGTGAGCGCATACACTTCTCGGCGTGTGGTCCGCGCCCCAGGACCACCGGAAAGGAGGGCCCGGAGGATTCACGGCATACTCCGCCCGGCACGCGCACCGTACGTGCCGAACCACGCGTCTGCCCCCACGCGCCCCGCGGGATGCCGACTCCACGCCCGCCTCGCGCTGGCCGTGAGCCTCGCGGCCATGCTCCTCGTGCTTCTCCCTCGGGCAGAGGCCGAGACCGCGACGGCCACCGTAACCTCACCGGACGGCGTCAACCTGCGCGCCGGGCCCGGTACCTCGTACCCGATCCTGGCCGTGCTGCCGTTCGGTACCGTCGTAACCGTGACCGGTGCTCCCACCGCCGACAACTGGGTGCCGGTGCTGCACGAGGGGATGGCCGGGTACATCCTGGGCGAGTACCTGGCGGTTCAGGCACCGAGCCTGGGCGGCACCGGTGGCCCCGGTCCTGGGCCGACCCCACGCGCTGTCACCGCAGCCCCCACACCGACGGCAGCCACAGCCGTGGCCACACCTCCCCCCACGCCGGCCAGCGGTGACGGCCAGCCGGCAACCGTGGCGCCGCCGGACGGGCTCAATCTGCGTGCCGGGCCCGGTACCAGCTTCCCCGTGCTGGCCACCATGCCTGGCGGCGCCCGCGTGCAGGTCATCGGGCGGCCGACCGCAGACGGCTGGTACACCGTGCGCTACGAGGGCAAGGTCGGCTGGGCCGATGGTGCTTATCTGACCTTCGGCGAGTCGGCCGCCGCGAGCGCGTCGACGAGCGGGGGACGGTTCATCTGGCCGGTGGAAGGGCGACGGATCACCACTCCTTTCTCGCCAGCGCATCCCGGCATCGACATCGACCAGTACCCCGACGGTGGCAACCCGGTGGTGGCGGCGGCGGCGGGCACGGTCGCCTTTGCCGGCGGCGAGCCGTGTTGCAGCTACGGGTTGTACGTGATCGTCAAGCACGCCGACGGCTACAGCACGCTGTACGCACATCTGGCCAGCATTGCCGTGCGTGCGGGCCAGACGGTGGCCCAGGGCGCGGTGCTGGGCCGCAGCGGCAACACCGGCTTCTCCACAGGGGCGCACCTGCACTTTGAGATCCGCAAGGACGACGTTCCCGTGAATCCCCTGTCCCTGCTGCCCGGCCCCTATGAACGGGGCGAGTGAGGGGCAGCGACGGGGATGGGGAAGCACCTCGGCGGTCCGATCCTCCCCTGGCTCGCTCCGAACCCCAAGGCCGGCACGCGGTCAGGTTTGCCGCGCCAGGGTGCGGCATGCCATGGCCGGCGGCCGGCGATCACGCGTACCTGCGGGCGAGGTGGCAGGGAGAGCCTATTCCACCGTCACCGTCTTGGCCAGGTTGCGCGGTTGGTCCACGTCCTTGCCCAGCCAGACGGCGATCTCATAGGCCAGAAGCTGCAGCGGCACCACCGTGACCAGGGGCAGCACCAGCGGCGGCACGTCTGGCGGCACGGTCAGCACGTGCTCCGCCACCCCGACGAGCCGCGCGTCGCCCTCGCTGCCCACGGCCGCCACGAACCCATCCCGCGCGCGCACCTCCTGAATGCTGTTCACCATCTTCTCGAACAGGTCGTCGCGCGGCGCCAGAGCGATGGTGGGCATGTCCCGGTCGATGAGCGCCAGGGGGCCGTGCTTGAGCTTGCCGGCCGGATAACCTTCGGCGTGGATGTAGGACAGCTCCTTGAGCTTGAGGGCGCCTTCCAGCGCCACCGGGAACTGCAGACCGCGGCCCAGAAACAGCGCCGAGTGGGTGTGCGCCAGCCGGCGGGCCAGCTCCTTCACCGGGCCGGGCTGGACCACCGTCCGCCCTACTAGGTCCGGCGCGCGGGCCAGGTCAGCGAGCAGACCGCCCAACCGCTCCTCGTCCACGACGCCGCGCGCCTGGGCCAACCAGCAGGCGAACAGGTAGAGGACGCTCACCGAGGCGACGAACGTCTTGGTAGAGGCGACGCTGCGCTCTGGCCCGCAGAAGGTGTACAGCACGCCGTCGGCGATGCGGGTGGAGGCGGCACCCGGCGTGTTGCACACGGTGAGCACGGTGGCGCCGCGCCGCTTAGCCTCGGCCATCGCCTCCAGCGTGTCGGCGGTCTCGCCGGACTGGGCCACAGAGATGACGAGCGTGTTCGGGTCGAGCACCGGGTCGCTGTAGCGAAACTCGGAGGAGTCCTCGGCGATGGCCGGAATGCGGGCGATACGCTCCAGGTACAGGCGGCCGAGCATGGCCGCGTGCTCGGACGTGCCCATGCCCACCAGCACCACGCGCCGGAAGGCGGCCGCTCGCGCGGGCGTGAGCGGCACTTCATCCAGCCGAACACGCGGTGGCATGAGCGAGAGGTAAGGCCGAATGGTGGTGAGCAGGGCATCCGGCTGCTCGTGCACCTCCTTCTCCAGAAAGTGCCGGTAGTTGCCTTTCTGGGCCCGCCACTCGTCGTACGGCACCGTTTGTGGCGTCTTACTGAGCGGAGCGCCGGTGGCATCGACATAACGGGCACCGTGTTGGTCCAGGCGCACGAACTCCCGGTCGTGGAGAAAGGCGACGCGGCGGGTGTGCGGCAACAACGCGATGAGGTCCGAGGCAAGCAGCATCTCGCCGTCGCCGTAGCCCACCACGATGCCGCCGGCGTTGCCCAGGCGGGCAGCCACCAGCACGCGCGGCTCGTGGCGCGCCATGGCCACGATGGCGTTGGCCCCGCGCAGCTCGGCGGCGGCCAGGCGCAGGGCGGTGAGCAGGTCGGCGCCCGCGCGCCGGTGCGTTTCCATCAGGTGGGCGATCACCTCGGTGTCGGTCTCCGAGGTGAAGCGGTGGCCGGCGGCCAGCAGCCGGGCGCGCAGCTCGGCGAAGTTCTCCACGATCCCGTTGTGGATGACGACCACGTCGCCGTGACAGTCACGGTGGGGGTGGGCGTTGGTATCGGTCACCCCACCGTGGGTGGCCCAGCGGGTGTGGCCCATGCCGCAGGTGCCGCTCAGCGGCGCCTCGGACAAGGCTTCGGCCAGCACCGCCAGCTTGCCGGCGCGCTTGCGCACCTGCACATCCTGCCCGTCCAGCACCGCCACGCCGGCCGAGTCGTAGCCGCGGTACTCCAGCGCCTCCAGCCCGCTGAGGAGGATCGGTCCCGCCTCTCGCTCACCCACGTAGCCGATGATGCCGCACATGTGCCTGCTCCCACGGTCGAGGTGTGGCCCCGTGGAGGGCCAGGTTCAGTCCCGCGCGGCCCAGAAGATGCCATTGGTGCGGGGCGCGCTCTCGCCCCCGCGGGCCCTCACCCTCAGAGCGAGGGCAGGCCAGAGCTCACGGACGCGCGTCAGCGCCTCGCTCAGGTCGGAGGCGAAGCGCACCGGGCGACCCAGCGCCCGCTCCACGTCGGCCGGGGTGCCGTCGTCTAGGAACTTGCGGCCGAAGTAGTCCAGCGCGGCGCGGGGCAGCAGCACGGCGTCGCCCAGGTCCCGGCCCGCCAGCTCGGCGATGAAGTCGGACGCGGTGAGCAGGCCGGAGACGTTGATCCGCTCGCCGAAGCGGCGGTTGGGCACCGGCACGACCTCCACCCTGAGGCCGGTGACGGCCGCGAACTCGCCGAACAGCCGCGTGAGCGTGGGCGCGATCAGCGTGCCGCAGGCCACGGTGAGGTGCGGTGGCGGCGCTACCCTCACCCCCAGCCCCTCTCCCGCTTGCGGGAGAGGGTGCTGAGCGCAGCGAGGCGGGTGAGGGCAGGTGGCTGCAGGCTGGGGTAGGGGTCGGCGGGACAGAAGGGCCCGCCGCGTGCGGTGCCAGTCGTCGATCAGGGCGCGCGTCATGCCGATGCCGTTCTCGTACTGGGGGAAGCCCTCGTAGTGGACGGCCGCCGGCACGCGCGCGCCGGCGAGCAACAGGTACTCGTCGGCGGCGTGCACGATGGTCGCACCATGTTCGGCCCGGAAGCGGCGCTGCCAGCGGTGTACCTGACGCACGACGTGGCGGGCGTAGTCCGGGCTGCACCGGCGCGTTTCCGCCAGCGCCTTGCCGATCAGCCCCATGCGCTGCTCAAACTGCATCGTGGCCCCGACCGGCACCACGGCGATGGATTGCACCGTCGGGTAGAGCGCGCCCAGGTCGGCGATGGTGCGGTCCAGGTGGGCACCGTCGTTGACGCCGGGACACAGCACCACCTGGGTGTGCGCGCGGATGCGCAGCGCGCCCAGCCGCCGGAGCTGGGCGATGATGTCCGGCGCGGTCGGGTTACCCAGCAGACGGCGGCGCAGCTCCAGCTCGGTGGCGTGTACGGAGACATACAGGGGGCTGAGGCGCTGCTCCTCCAGCCGCTGCCAGTCCGCGTCCGTCAGGTTGGTGAGGGTAACGAAGTTGCCGTGCAGGAAGGAGAGCCGGTAGTCGTCGTCTTTGACGTACAGAGTGCGGCGCATTCCCTTGGGCAGGCCTTTCAGGAAGCAGAACGGGCAGGTGTTGGTGCAGACGCGCACCCCGTCCCAGGTGGACTCGGCGAACTCCAGGCCCAGGTCGTCGTCCGGCCACTTCTCGAACCGGTAGATACGTTCCTCGCCCTCCGGCTCGCGCACGTGCAGCTCGACCACCGGCTCCGCGGTGTAGAACTGGTAATCGACCACGTCGCGCAGGAGGCGGCCATTGGCGGCCAGTACGCGCGCGCCGGGGCGAATGCCCGCGGCGGCGGCCGGCGAGCCGGGACGAACGGCCTCCACCAGGCCGCCGCGCGACAGGGCGGCGTCGGCGGGCTCGGTGTGGCGCGTACCCTGGCGCAGGTCGTCGAGAAACAGGTTGACGGGGGTTCGCACGGCAGGCCCTCACCCGCACCTGCGGCTCATCGTGGCGAGCCCTCACGCCGGCCGGACGTGACCAGCTCGGCGTCGATCTGGCGCAGCCGCTCCAGCACCTCGGCGATGGCGAAGTCCGGTGTGGAGGCGCCGGCGGTGACGCCCACCCGCGCGCTGGGTGTGAACCAGGCCGGATCAAGCTCGGCGGCGGTCTCAATGTGATGGGTGGGCACGCCAGCCTCGGTGCAGATCTCCGCCAGGTGGCGGGTGTTGGCGCTCTCCCGCCCGCCCACGACGATCATCACGTCCACCTCCTGCGCCAGCTCCAGTGCCGCCGCCTGCTGGCCGGTGGTGGCGTTGCACAGCGTGTTGATCACCCGCAGCTCGCTGAGGCGGTGGAGGCGCCGCTGCAGGAGGCGGTGGATGAACGAGGTGAACTTCGCCTCGGTGTGCGTGGTCTGGGCCAGCACCGCGATCTTGGAGGGCAGGTCATCGGGTAGGGTGTCGAGCTCCGCCTCGTCCTGGAGCGTGATCGCCTTGCCGCCGGCCCAGCCGAGGATGCCACGCACCTCCTTGTGCTGCGGGTCGCCGAACACGATCAGGGCGAAGCCCTGCTCCACCATGCGCTTGGCCCACTGCTGGGCGCGGGTGACGATCGGGCAGGTGGTGTCCACGACCTCCAACCCACGACGCGCCGCCTCCTCGTACACGGCCGGCCCCACGCCGTGTGCGGTGATCGCCAGGCGCCGCTCGCCGACCTCGTCCAGCGAGCGCACCACCGCCACGCCGCGCTCCCCCAGCCGGCCGACGACCTGCGGGTTGTGCACGACCGAGCCGAGGCTGGCGATCGGTCGTCCGACGACGGCCTCTTGCTCCATCATCTCCACGGCCCGCCGTACGCCGAAGCAGAACCCCATCTCGCGGGCCAGCTTGATCTCCATCGCGTTACCCTTCGCTTCCTTGAGCGATCGCCGCCCGCCCGTCGTTTCCCGTCAGGGAGGCGCTCTCCTGGTAGAGGCCGCGGTATGCGGGCGGTAGCAACGCCGCGATCCGGCGCATGATCTCCTCTGTGGCGGCGTGTACCACCTCACCGGTGATGCGCCCGGCCGCTGGCAGCGTGAACGGCTCGCCGATCACCACCCGGATGCGGGGCTTCCGCAGCACTACCAGCGGTGAGCGGATGGCCTCCGTGCCGGTGATCGCCACCGGCAGCACCGGCGCCCCGCTGCGCAGGGCGATGAGCGCGGTGCCGGGGAACGGGCGTTGCAGCCCGCGGCCGTGACTGCGGTGCCCTTCCGGGAACATGCCTATCGCCCACCCCTCGCGCAACAGCCGCTCCGCCCGGCGCAGGGCCTGCAGATCCGCCTCAAAGCGCCGCACCGGGAAGGCGCCGAACAGGCGGATGAAAAAGCCCCACGGCCGCTTGGCGAACAGCTCCTGCTTGGCCATGAAACGGATGCGCCGTGGGATGGAAGCGCCCAGCAGTGGCGGGTCGGCGTTGTGCAGATGGTTGGCCACCACCAACAGCGGCCCGGTGGGCGGCACTCGCTCCCGCCCCACGACCTCGTAGCGGCCAAAGGTCCACACCGCCAGCCGCATCAGCCGGGTGGTGAACCAGTAGAAGGCCGCCTCACCGATCACCGCGCTCCCTCGTCCCGTTTCGCCGGCGCCGACGAGAGGTCTGCCCGCGTCGGCGCCGTCTCGCGTTCGCGCACCAGCGCCAGCACCCGCGCCACCACCTCCTCCACGCTCAGCGGGTCGGTATGGATCACGACGGCGTCGTCGGCGGGGCGGAGCGGCGCGACCGCGCGGGTGCTATCCAGCTCGTCGCGCCGCAGCAGGTCGGCTAGCACGGCTTCATAGTCGGTTGGAGTCCCCTTCCGTGCCAGTTCCAGCACGCGCCGCCGCGCCCGCACCTCCGGCGAGGCGTCCAGGTAGACCTTGAGGTCGGCGTCCGGCAGGACCACGGTGCCGATGTCCCGTCCGGCCATCACCACCTGGCCGCTGGCGGCCTGCCGCTGCAATTGTACCATCACCTCCCGCACCGCCGGCACGGCCGAGACGATAGAGACGGCGCGTTCCACGTCTGGGTCGCGTAGGTGCGGGCCGGCATCCAGGCTGTCCACGCGGATGGCGGCCGTCTCCTGGCTGCCGGGCGGCGGTGCGGCAACACTGACTGAGGCGGAGCGGGCGAGGGCGGTCAGCGCTGCGGGATCGCCGATGGGAACACCGCGCCGCAGCGCCAGCCAGGTGATGGCGCGGTACATGGCGCCGGTGTCGATGAACGGTAGCCCCAGCGCTGTGGCGACGCGTGCGCCCACGGCGCTCTTGCCCGAAGCCGCCGGACCGTCGATAGCGATGCGAACGGCGTCTGCCTCCCCGTGTGGACGTCGCCCCTGCCCTGGTGCTGCCGGGGTCGGCACCCCTTCAGTATACTCATCCACCGCGGCACCGGCTTCAGCCGCGGGCGCGCCGGGCGCGGACGTGCTAGCCACGGGGCGGCCGGTGCCGACCATTGCCTCGCTGCCCTGGCCGACCGCGGCGCCGGCCCGGCGCCGGCCCCGTTCCGGCTCTGACCCGCCGCGCTCGCCCGGCGCGCGGGCGATGGGGGCGAGCGCGGCCGTTCGGTTCGCGCGCCGGCGGTGCCTCGAGGCCGACCGCGCGGCGGAGGTGGGTCACCTCCTCCGCACTGAGGCGGCGCACCTTGCCGGGCGGCAGGCGGCCGAGGGTGAGCGGCCCCATGCGGGTGCGCACCAGGCGGACGACTTCCAGGCCGGCGCGGTCACAGAGCGCTCGGATCTGGCGCTTGCGCCCCTCGTACAGAACGAAGCGCAGCCAGAGGGTGTCGCCGCCCGCGCCGGTGCCGCGCAGGGCGGTGCGCGTCAGCTCCTCTGGCGTACGGGCCAGGAAACGCGGCGGCTCGCCCGGCTCCACCTCCGCCGGCGCGGCCGTCTTTCCCTCGATAACGATGGCGCGGCGGAGGTCCGCAAGCGTCTGCTCTGTGAGGCGCCCGCGCACCAGCACGGCGTACTCCTTGGGGAGGTGGTAGCGCGGGTGGAGCAGGCGCTGGGCCAGCTCGCCGTCGTTGGTGAGCAGGAGCAGGCCCTCGCTCTCTCGGTCCAGCCGCCCGACGGGGAACACCCGTCCGGCGTCTCTGGGGAGCAGCTCCATCACCGTGTGCCGGGCGTGTACGTCGCTGACCGTGGAGGTATAGCCAGGTGGTTTGTGGAGCAGGAAGTACCGGTACGCCGGCGGCCAGGCGACCCGCTGCCCGTCCACGGTGATCTCGTCGCGCGTGGGGTCGGCGCGGGTGCCGAGTTCCTGCACGACCTGCCCGTTCACGCGCACGCGCCCGGCGCGGATCAGGGTCTCCGCGGCGCGCCGAGAGGCCACGCCAGCGGCGGCGAGGATCTTCTGCAATCGTTCTTCCACGTCTTGTTCTCGAAGGGGGAGCGATGGCGTTCTTGGGCGCCGCGGGCGGCACGCGACGCCGGTGGAGGTGCCGGCGACGGGCCTTACGAGCGAACGATGCGCCGGTACCAGATCACCTCGGCGATCTCGACGAACCTCTCGCCCCGGCCCTGGGCCGTCACGGCGCGGCTGGGTGCGGCGGGTGTCGGGGCCGCGGCCCGGGCAGGGCGAACCAGGCCGCGCAGCGCATGGCGCAGGGCAAAGCGCACCAGCGCCCCGGCGGCCACCGCGGCGGCGCCGGTGGCGAGCGGGCGGGCGGCACCCGCGAGCAGGGCCGGCGCGGACGGGGCGACCGTCACCGCGTCCGAATGCACGGCCACGGGGGTCGCGTCCAGCACGCGCACGGGGGCGCCGCACTTGCGACAGTAGTTATCATCCGGGTCCAACGGCATCTCACAGGCGCGGCAGCGCATCGGACGCTCCTCCCCATGTGCCCGCCAGGGCAGATCCCGCCCGCAGTATAGCAGACGTGCCGGCCCTCGCCGCCTAGACGCGGTCGGCCACGGCGGCGTCGATCTCGGCGGTGAGGTCGAGCCCGGCGAAGGGCTCGCCGTGGGGGCCGCTCACCGCGCAGGGGCCAACGCGCACCCGCCCGGCGGCGATGGCGGCGAGGGTGCGCACCACCAGCGGCAGCTCGCGGGCGGCGCCGTGCTGACGGATGGCTTGGAAGAGCGGGTTCTGCTCTCCCTCCTGCGCCCGCACCTCGGCCACGCTGCGGCCGGCGATCGCCTCCCACAGCGGGTCGAACGCTGGGCCGCGGATCGGGAAGCGGCAGTAGGCCACCACCGGCCCTTCGTCCAGCTCCGGCGTGGCCACCTGGATGAGCACGCCGCTCTCCCGAGCCTGCATGGCGATGAGCTGCCAGATCACCTCCTGCCACACGCCCTTCGGCCCGCCGGGGGCCGCCGGGTGCAGGTTCAGGAACGGACGGGCACGGGTGGTGTCCGGCCAGAGGATGAGCATGTAGCCGGCCAGCATGCACACGTCGACCGGGTAGGGCTCGGTGAGGGCCAGCATCGCCCGGTCGTAGTCACCGCGCCAGGCGGGCAGAGGTTCCCCCACGCGGGCTACGGCGCCACCCACCCGGCGGCGGAAGGCGCGGTCCGAGAGGGTAAGTACGCGCAGGCCATAGCCGACCGCCAGATCCAGAAACTGGTCCGTGTTCGGGTCCTGGCCGCGCTCGCGGTTACAGAACACGTAGCTGATTTCGGCCGGCAATTCACCGCGGCGGATCGCCTCCACCGCCGCGGTGAGCAGCGCGCGCGAGCCCGGGCCCCGCCCGGTTGAAAACCATCCGATCCGCAACGGGCTTGTTAGTCCAGCCACCGATCCAACCGTCCCAGCACGTTAATGGCGAGCAACGAGAGGGCCATCCCACTCAGGGCCAGCACATAGAACCCGGCGCCGGCGGCCAGCCCCAGGGCGGCAGCCATCCAGATCGTACCGGCGGTGGTCAGCCCGATCACCACGTCGCCCTGGCGGATGACGGTGCCAGCACCGATGAAGCCGATGCCGGCCAGCACCCCCTGCGCAATGCGCGCCGGATCGCTGGTGCCCGTGGGGATCGCCTCGTGCAGCAGCTCCGCCAGGGACATGAGCACCGCCGAGGCGGTGGCCACCAGCACATGGGTGCGTAGGCCAGCGGGCTTACCGCGCCGCTGCCGCTCCGCCCCGATCACGCCGCCCACCACGAACGCCACCAGCAGCCGCGGCAGGAACTCCAGTTCGTGCATGGCCTTTGGCCCGTGCCCCCGGATTGCCGGGGCTGCACTCCGCCGCCGTCTCACCTAGGATCGCGGCATCCGCTCGCTTTAACGGCTCGTCCGCCGTGCCGGACCGAAGCCCAGCCGGTAGCGAAGCTTGGCCAGGGTGCTCACCAGGTGCACGAGCGGGTTGGCGATCTGCCCATGGATGCGCCCCGCCCGTAACGCCTCCAGAAAGTCCTCTGGGCCGTCGAAGTCCGGCATCTCCACCCACGTGCCGCCGATCTCCGGGTGCCAGTGCGCGTCGCTGCCGGCGCTGGCGACCTTGCCGTACCGGCGGACGAACTCCGCCGAGCGGCGGTTATCCGCCGGGAGCGTGGTGCGCGCGTTGAACGCCTCCACCGCGTCTACCTGGTCGATGATGCGCAGCAGGGCGCGGGTCTTGAGCGGCGAGCGGCGCAGCCGGTCGAAGGGGTGCGGCACGCACACCAGCCCGCCCTGCGCGCGGATGGCGCGCACCGTGTCCTCCGGGGTGAGCCCTTTCGGGATCGCCTCTTTGAGAAACCAGCCGATGATCTCGCCCTCGGTGGTCTTGATCTCCTCGGCCAGGATGACCTTGAACGGGGCGATCTTGGCCACCGCGAAGGCGCCGTCCATGTTGTTGTGGTCGCTGACGGCCACGCAGTCGATGCCGCGCTGCACGTAGGTGGCTACGAACCGCTCCGGCGAGGTGAACCCGTCGCGCGAGAAGTGGGTGTGGGCGTGCAGATCGGCGCGCAACAGCCGCCGCGGCGCGGCCCGCGCGGAAGCGGCGTGTGCCTCCTCGGCCGGGCGACTTGGCATCGGGCTCCCTTGTGGCTGCCGCCTCATCAAACGTCTGGCGAGGCCGGCTGCTCGGCGGCAAACAATTGCTGCAAGGTGACGACCCGCAGCTCGGCGGCGTCGAGCAGCTCCTGGCAGCGCTTGACCAGGTGCATCCCCCGCTCGTACAGGGCGATCGCCTCGTCCAGCGGCTGCCCACCGGCGTCCAGCCGCCGCACCGTCTCCTCCAGCTCGCGGTAGAGGTCCTCGAACGTCTCCGGACCGTCCGCGCTCATCGGCTCCATGTCCTCACTGATCACTTGGAACGGCCCGCCCCCTGGCGCAGGCGCTCGTGCCAGTCCGCGCAGTCATTCTATGACCGTGGCCTGGAACTCGCCATCGGCGACCGCCACGCGTAGGGGATCGCCGGGCGCGGCATCCGCCACGCGGCGCACCACCGGCCCGGCGGGGGCGCGCCGCACGAGGGCGTAGCCGCGGGCGAGCGTACCGGCCGGGCTGAGCGCTTGGAGCCGGGCCGCTTGCCGGTCCAGGGCGGCGCGGCGGGCGCCGATCGCCCGGCGGAAGTACTCCGTGGCCCAGCGCGCCTGCCCCTCAACCCGCCCACGGAGCGCCGCCAGGTCCGGCCGGCCACGCTGTAACGCCGCCCGCAGTGCCGCCACGTCGGCGCGCGCCGCGCGCAGGCGCTCAGCGAGGTGTCGCTCCAGCGCGTCACCCAGCGCCTGCAACCGGACCGCCACCTCGGCGCGGTCCGGGCAGACCAGCTCCGCCGCCGCCGAGGGGGTGGGAGCGCGCACGTCGGCGACGAAGTCGGCGATGGTGTAGTCGGTCTCGTGGCCGACGGCGGAGATCACCGGCACCTTGGCGGCGAAGATGGCGCGGGCCACCCCCTCCTCGTTGAAGGTCCACAGGTCCTCCACGGAGCCGCCGCCGCGCGCCACGATGATCACGTCCACATCCCGCACGGCGCATAGGTTCTCAATCGCGCGGCAGACGCCGTCTACGGCGCCGTCGCCCTGCACCTGGGTGGGCGCCAGCAGCACCTCGACCAGGGGCCAGCGACGGCGCAGCACGTGGCAGATGTCATGTAGCACCGCCCCGTCCGGCGAGGTGACCACGCCGATGCGTCGTGGAAACTCCGGGAGCGGCCGCTTGCGCGATGCGTCGAACAGCCCTTCGGCGGCCAGCCGCTCCTTGAGCCGTTCGAACTCCAGGTGCAGGAGACCCACCCCCTGCTCGTGCACGAAATCGACGTACAGCTGCAGGTCACCGTTGGCGGGGTAGAAGGAGACGTAGCCGTGGGCCACGATCTGAAGGCCGTTGTCCAAGGCTACGCGCGAACGGGCGTTGTCGCGGCGGAAGAAGGCGCAGCGGAGCTGGCCGTAGGCGTCCTTGAGCGTGAAGTAAATGTGCCCGGAGGAGGGCCGCCTGAGGTTGGACACCTCGCCCATCACCCACACGTCGCCCAGGCGCGGGTCGCTCTCCAGCACCTCGCGGACCATGGCACACAGGTCGGAAACCGGGATGATCAGCATAGGCTGGCGGGCGGTCTGCACCCCGCGGCGCGCGTGGCGTCACGCGCGCTCGAGATACGCACCGGTGCGGGTGTCGACCTTGATCTTGTCCCCCTCGTTGACGAACAGCGGCACGTTGACCACCAGCCCCGTCTCCAACGTGGCCGGCTTGGTGCCGCCGGTGGCCGTGTCGCCCCTGATGCCCGGTTCGGTGCGCGTCACCGTGAGCACCACCGAGGTCGGCAGCTCCACGCCGATCGGCTGGTCCTGGTAGGTGAGGATCTCACACTGGGCGTTCTCGGTGAGGTAGTGGGCGGCATCTCCCACCTGCTCGGGCGTGAGCTGGAGCTGCTCGTAGGTCTCGGTATTCATGAAATGGTAGAACTGGCCGTCGAAGTACAGGAACTGCACCGGATGGCGGTCGAGGCGGGCGCGCTGAAAGCGTTCGCCCGCTTGGAACGTGCGCTCGATGATGTGGCCGCCGCGCACGTCCTTGAGCCGCAGCCGCACCTGGGCGGTGCCGCGGCCCATCTTGATGTGCTGGTAATCGAGCACTTGGTACAGCGTTCCGTCCAGCTCGATGGTGATCCCTTTGCGAAGTTCTCCGGTGGTGATCATGCATTGCTCCCACTCGGGTGGCCCGGCCACCCGCGCTGCGGTGAATCGTGACATGCCCCGTCCGGCCTGCGGGGGCCGCTCAGGCCACCGCGCCGGCGGCGCGCACCTTGGGCGACTTGGTGAGCACCCGGCAGCGGCCGTTCTCCAGCACCACCAAATCCTCGATGCGCACGCCGCCCCAGCCGGTGAGGTAGATGCCCGGCTCGACCGAGAAGACCATGCCGTTTTCCAGCACGCTCGTGGAGGTGGGGCGCAGCCACGGCAGCTCGTGCACCTGCAGGCCGATGCCGTGGCCCAGCCCGTGCCCAAAGTGCGGCCCGTAGCCGGCCTCCTCGATCACCTTGTGGGCGATGGCGTGGGCCTGGTCGCCGCGCATGCCGGCCTCGATCAGCTCCTCGGCAGTGAGTTGGGCCGTGAGCACGATGTCGTAGATCTTCTTGAACTGCTCATCCGGCTCGCCCAGGAAGATGGTGCGCGTCATGTCCGAGCAGTAGCCGTCTAACAGGGCGCCCATGTCGATGACCACACCCTCGCCCTTCTTGAGCGGCACGTCGCGGGGACGGGCGTGCGGCAGGGCGCCGTGCGGGCCGCCGGCCACGATGGTGGAGAAGCTGAGCCCTTCCCCGCCGTGCTCGTGGATGTACTTCTCGATCTCCCAAGCCACCTGCTTTTCCGTCCACCCCGGCTCGATGCGCTGCGCCACGTGCGCGAACGCGGCGTCGCCCAGGGCGATGGCGCGCTCCAGGGCGGCGATCTCGCCTGGCTCTTTGATCATGCGCAGGTTTTCCACGATGCCCACCGTGGGCACGAACTCCGGCCGCTGGCCGGCCGGCAGCTCGGCGATGAACTCGCGCATCTGGCGGTGCAGGTCCACCGACACGTGCGCCGCCTCGAAGCCCAGCCGTTTGCCGCCCAGCGGCGCTACCAGCCGCTTGAACCAGGCGCCGAAGTCGCGGTCGGCCTCGAACAGCTCGAAGTCCGCCGCCTCCTGCCGCGCCTGCTCGAAATAGCGGAAGTCGGTGGCGATCTGCGCCGTTTCCTGGGTGATGAGCAGCATGCCGTTGGAGCCGGTGAACCCGGACAGGTAGCGGCGGTTATAGGGCTCGGTCACCAGCAGCGCGTCCAGTCCCTGCTCGTCCAGCTTCCTGCGCAGCTTTTCGACCCTGCTCTGCATGGCGCGGTCCTCTCCTGACGTTGGGCGTGGCCCGTGGCCACCCGGTGCCTCCAGTGTACGATGGAACGCGCGGTGATGGTCAGCCGTTTCCCCGCTCCTCACGCAGGAGGGCCACCGCCGCCTCCAGGGTGAGCAGGTAGCCGCGCCAGCCCAGCCCGCACACCTGGGCGCGAGCGATGGGGGCGATCAGCGAGTGGTGGCGGAACTGTTCGCGGGCGTGGATGTTGGACAGGTGCACCTCGAACACCGGCAGGGCGGCGTCCGCCAGGGCGTCGCGCAGGGAGAGGCCGTAGTGCGTGAGGGCGCCGGCGTTGATGATCACGGCGTCCGCGCCGGCGCGCTCCGCCTGCAACCAGTCGATGAGGGCGCCCTCGTGGTTGGACTGAAAGCAGCGCACCTCCACGCCCAGCTCTTGGCCGCGCTCGACTACGCGCCGCTCGATCTCTGCCAGCGTCATGCGCCCGTAGATCTCCGGTTGGCGCGTACCTAGCGTGTTCAGGTTGGGACCGTTGATGAGCAGGATGCGCATCTCAGCCGTCGTCGCGCGGGCGTCGCTTCGGGCGCCAGGCCTGGAAGAAGGCCGTGTCGTACACCTGGCGCTGGCGGGCCTCCGTCACGTGCGTGTAGACCTGGGTGGTGGTGGCGCGGGCGTGGCCGAGCAGCTCCTGCACCACGCGCACGTCGGCGCCGCCGTCCAGCATATGCGTGGCGAAGGTGTGGCGCAAAAGGTGGGGGTGGGTGGGCGCGGTGATGCCGGCCGCGACACCGGCCCGCCGCACCAGGAGCTGCACCGCCCGCGCCGAGAGGCGGCCGCCGCCGCGGTTCAGAAACAGGGCGGGGTCCGCGCGGCCGTCCGCCAGCGCCGGCCGGCCGGAGCGCAGGTAGGCGCGCAGCGCTCGGGCGGCCGGGGCGCCGAACAAAACTAGCCGCTGCTTGTTCCCTTTACCCGTCACGCGCAGGCGGCCGTCGTCGAGGTCCACATCGGCCACGTTGAGGCCGACAAGCTCGCTCACGCGTAGGCCGGTGGCGTACAGGAGCTCGAGGATGGCGCGGTCGCGCAGGGCGGCGGGCCTGTCCCCTTGGGGGGTCTCCAGCAGGCCCTGGACCTCCTCTGTAGGCAACACCTTGGGCAGCCGCCGTCCCTGCTTTGGCGGGCGCACCCCATGCAACGGATCGCGCGTCAGAACGCCGTCCTCCACCAGTCGCCGGTAGAAGCCGTGGATGGTGCTCACCTTGCGCGCCACGCTGCCGCGCGCCGTGCCCGCCGCCTCCAGCGTCGCCAGGTAGCGGCGGAAGGTGGGCCGGTCCACCGCCAGGGGTGCCACCCCTTCGGACGCCAGCCAGTGAAAAAAGTGCTCCAGGTCGGTGCGGTAGTTGCGCAGCGTGTAGGGGGATGGGTTGCGTTCGGCCTGGAAGCGCCGCAGGTAGGCGTCCAGCAGCTCGCCTGCCTCACGCTCCACAGAGGGGGGATCGGGTGCGTTCGTCATGTGTCCAGGAATAGCGGACCAAGGGCGCGGCCGGGAGGGGATTGTGACCCTCCCGGCCGCGCGGTGCTTAGCGGACGCGCTACGCGGAGACCTCGGCCAGCTCGCGCTCCCCGCGCCAGGAGCAGCGCAGGCATTTGACCGACGATGGCCTGTCCGAGGCGGTGAGGTAGCCGCAGACGGGGCAAGGCTCGGGCAGCGGCCGCGTCCAGGTGGTGAAGTTGCAGGCCGGGTAGTTGGCGCAGCCGTAAAAGACGCGCCCGCCCTTGCCGCGGACCTTGCGCTCCACCAGGTCGCCGCCGCACTCGGGGCAGTCCACGCCGATCTTGGTCAGGAACGGCTTGCTGCCCTTGCACTCCGGGTAGCGGGAGCAGGCCAGGAAGCGGCCAAACCGACCCATCTTGGCGCGCATGGGCGCGCCGCACTCCGGGCAGCGCTCCGCCGTGGCGGCTTCCTGCTCCTCCGCCTGCTCCAGCGGCCGGCTGCCCTTGCATTCCGGGTAGCGGGAGCAGGCCAGGAACTTGCCGTATCGGCCCCAGCGGATCACCATGGGCGCGCCGCACTCGTGGCACACCTCGCTGGTGGGCTCATGCGCGGCGGGTGCGTGCGCCGCCCGGGCCACCGCCTGCTCGAGCGGCTCGTAAAACTGGCGCACCACCGGCTGCCACTCCCGCTCGCCGGCCGCGATCTCGTCCAGCTCCTCCTCCATCTCCGCCGTGAAGCCGACGTCCACGAAGTCGGCGAAGTGCTCGGTGAGGAGATCGGTGACCAGGAAGCCCAGCTCCAGCGGCCGCAGTTGCCGCCCCACCTTCTCCACGTAGCCGCGCTCCTGCAGCGTGGAGAGGATGGGCGCGTAGGTGCTGGGCCGGCCGATGCCGTTCTCCTCCAGCGCTTTCACCAGGCTGGCCTCGGTGTAGCGCGGCGGTGGCTCGGTGAAGTGCTGCTCCGGAAGCAGCGCCAGCAGGGTGAGCGGGTCGCCCGCCTGCAGCTCCGGCAGGGCGCGCGTCTCGGCGTCTTCATCCTCGCCGTCGTCGTGGGCCTCGAAGTAGACGGCGCGGAAGCCGGGGAAGCGCAAGTGGGTGGCGCTGGCTCGGAACAGGTAGCTCTCACCGGCGTCGGCGGGCGTGGCCTCGATATCCACGGAGGTCACGTCCAGCACGGCGTCCGCCATCTGGCTGGCCACCATTCGCTGCCAGATGAGGGTGTAGAGCTTGAGCTGGTCCGGCGTGAGGTGGCGGCGGACCCGCTCCGGCTCGCGGAAGACGTCCGTGGGCCGGATGGCCTCGTGCGCCTCCTGCGCGCCCTTGGCCTTCTTGGTGAAGACCCGCGGCTCGGAGGGCACGAAATCGTGTCCGTACTTCCGGGCGATGAGCGCCCGCGTGGCCTGGACCGCCTGCGCGCTGACGTTGGTGGAGTCGGTGCGCATGTAGGTGATCAGGCCGACCGAGCCCTCGTCCCCCAGCTCAACGCCTTCGTAGAGTTGCTGCGCCAGGGCCATCGTACGCTTGGCGGAGAAGCCGAACCGGCGAGACGCCTCCTGCTGCAGCGTGCTGGTGGTGAACGGCGGCGCCGGCCGGCGGTTGATGGTGCGCTCGCGCACCTCCGCCACGCGGTAGCGCGCCGTCTCCAGCCGAGCCTTCAGCGCCTCGGCCGCCTCCGCGTTGGGCAGGTCCAGCTCGCGCTTGCGGTCTGCGAAGTACCCCTGCAGGCGTGCCCGGAACGGCTGGTCCGGGAACCGGTCCTGGCGCAGGTCAGCGTCGATCGTCCAGTACTCGCGCGGCTGGAAGCGCTGGATCTCGCGCTCCCGCTCCACCACCATGCGCAGGGCCACACTCTGCACGCGACCGGCGGACAGGCCGCGCTTGATCTTGCGCCACAAGAGCGGCGAGATCTTGTAGCCCACCAGGCGGTCCAGCACCCGGCGCGCCTGCTGGGCGTTGACCAGGCGCTGGTCCAGCTCGCGCGGGTGGGCGAACGCCTCACGGATGGCCTCGCGCGTGATCTCGTGGAACTCCACGCGGTGCAGCGGACGGTCCTTGACGCCCATCGCCTCCACGAGGTGCCAGGAGATGGCCTCCCCTTCGCGGTCGGGGTCCGTGGCCAGGTAGATCACCCGCGCGTTCTGGGCCGCCGCGCGCAGTTGCTTGACGATCTCGGTCTTCTCGCGCGGGATGACGTACTGCGGCGTGAACCCGTGCTCCACATCCACGCCCAGCTTCGACTTGGGCAGGTCGCGCACATGACCGACAGAGGCGCGCACTTCGTAGTCGCGACCCAGAAAGCCGGCCAGGGTCTTGGCCTTGGTCGGCGACTCAACGATGACCAGGTTCTTGCCGCTGCCGGCCGCGGCTGGAGCGGCGGCCGCGCGCCGACGGGTCGTGGCCCTGCCGACGGTAGCGCCGCCGTTGGGTGGAGGCGCGGCCTGGGCGCGTGCCTGGGCGCGTGATCCGGCTGTTCGAGCCGCGCCGGTGCCGGCAGCTTCGCCGGCCGGGGCGCGGGTTGCTGTTCGTTCGCGTTCGGTTCTTGCCATATGTCTGCCTCCGGCGGCTCCTGTTGTCCGCCGCTTCCCAGAGCATGCCGCGCGCACGACCGCGGGGAAGCCGGTGGGCGGCGGTTGCCCAACGAGCCGGGCGGGCGAGGTTAGCGAGCTCGCACGAAGCTCATGGCGGCCACCTGGCGGACCAGGCCCTTGAGTTCCAGCATAGCAAGGGCGCTACTCACCACGGCAACCGCCAGGCCGCTTTCTCGGGCCAGCTCGTCAATATGTTTCGGCTCCGGGCCGAGGAGATGCAGGACCGCCGCCTCGGTGGCATCCTCCGGCAGCGCCTCCCGAAACGCGAGCTGCTGCGGTGCCAGCATGAGGTGCAGCTCGCTCACGATGTCCTCGACCCGCGTGACCAGCTTGGCGGCGGAGCGGGCAATGAGACCGTTAGTGCCGCGGGAGTAGGGGGCGAAGATGCTCCCCGGCACCGCGAACACCTCGCGGTTCTCATCCAGCGCCAGTTGGGCCGTGATCAGGGCGCCGCTGTCCTCGTCGGCCTCGACCACCACCGTGCCCAGCGTCATGCCGGCGATGATCCGGTTGCGCCGCCAGAAGTTCTCCCGCGTCATGCGCGTGTCCAGCGGGTAGTCGCTGAGCAACGCGCCCTGGGCGACGATCTGCTCGGCCAGGCGGGCGTTGTGCGCCGGGTAGATCTGGTTGACCGGGCAGGGCAGCACGGCGATGGTGCGGCCCGCGGCCCGCAACGCGGCCTGGTGGGCGATGGTATCGATCCCGCGCGCCAGGCCGCTCACCACGGTGACCCGGTAGGCGATGAGCCCCTCCACCAGGTGCTCCGTGGCCTGCCGCCCGTACGCGGTGGCGCGGCGCGTGCCCACCACAGCGATCGCCCACTCGTCCGCCTCGGTGAGCTGGCCGCGCACGTACAGCACGGGCGGTCGGTCGTAGCTTTCCTTGAGCCGGGCCGGATACCGCGGGTCATGCCAGGTCAAGGCGGTGATGCCCAGCCGCTCCAGGCGCTCTAGCTCCCGCTCTGGCGCGATGGTGGGGCGGGCGGTGACGATCGCCTCAACCGTCTTGTCGTCCAGGCCGGCCGCGCGCAGCTCGCTCGCGCCGGCCCGCCATGCCTCCGCCAACGACGGGAAGAACCGCTCCAGCCGCTCGATGCGGGCCCGCCCCACCGAGGGGATGCGGCTGAAGGCGATCCAGTAGGGCAGGTCGGACATACCGGCAGGATAGCGGGCGACCGCCATCCCGCAAAGAGGCGCCGCGACACCGGTCAGGTTTCGGCCGGTTGGGCCTGAAGCTTGGTGACGCGCACCTTTTTGATGCGACGGCCGATCACGGACAGCACGTGCAGGCGAATGCCGTCGACTTCCACCTCGTCGCCGGCCACGGGTACCTTACCGAGCTTAGCGTATACGATACCACCGACGGTGTCGTAGTCCTCGTTGGAGAGATCAAGGTCAAAGAGCTCGTTGAGGGCGTCGATGCCCACGCGGGCATCGACGATGGCCTCCACCTCGCTCACGCGCTCGATGGGTGTCTCGGCCACGTCGTACTCATCCTCGATCTCGCCCACGATCACCTCAATGATGTCCTCGGTGGTGACCAGCCCGGCGGTGCCGCCGTACTCGTCGACCACGATGGCCATGTGGATCTTGTTCTGGCGCAGCTCAGTGAGCAGCTCGTCCACCTTCTTGGTCTCAGGGATGAAGTAAGGCGGACGGGCGATCTCCCGCAGCGAATGAGGATGCCGGCCTTCCGCCAGGCACCGCAGGACGTCTTTGGCGTAAATCACGCCCACGATGTTGTCGATCGTTCCCTCGTACAGGGGGATGCGGCTGAAGCCGCGCGCGACGATGATCCGCTCGACGTCCTCTAAAGTGGCGTTGGCCTCCACGGCGGCGATGTCGATGCGCGGCACCATGATCTCGCGTGCGGTGGTCTCCACCAGCTTGATCACGCCGCGGATCATCTGCCGCTCCTCTTCCTCAATGCCGCCGTTGCGCTCTTCAAGCTCCACCAGGCGCAGCAGCTCTTCCTCCTCCGCCTCCTCGGGCGTGGGTTGCGGCAAGGGCAGCGCACGCGCGAGCAGGTAAGCCGGCAGGGTCAGGAGCCAGGTTGGCAGCCAGAACAGGGCACGCAACAGCCCGAGCAGCGGTGTGAGCGCTAGGCCCCAGCGCTCGGGGTTGCGCGCGGCCAGCACCCCGGGCACGGCCTCCAGGAGGCTGGTGAGCGCCAGGGCTGCACCAGCCGTGACCAGCAGCATCGGCCAGCTCGGCGCCGTCCGAGCCAGCACCGCGTGCACGATGACGCTCGTTCCGCCGATGAGGGCAAGGTTGCGCCCGAAGCGTAGGGTGGCGAGCAGGCGCGCGCGCTCGTGCACGTATCGTTGCAGCGTGGCGGCGCGGGTGCCGCCGCGCGCCGCCAGCGCCCGGGCGCGGAGCCGGCTGACGGAGGCCACGATCGCCTCTGCCGCAGTGATGGTGAGCACCAGTGCCAGCGCGAAGGTGGCACCCAGGATGGCGAGGGCGGTGTCGGTGTCCAAGTGCGTTCTGCCTCGTTGCTACGCCGCGCAACGCCGCAGGGGGCTGGTGGCCACCCGGCAGCCGGCGCGTACCAAACCGGAGACCACGGTGCCGCGGATCGGTGCCTGAATGAAAGGGCGAACAAGGCCCGATCCGGGCCACGTGTCGCCGTGGTCCGGTGTCCGAAGACCGTACCGTAGCGGATGAGGAACCGGCGCCTGCGGGGAGGCCCGCGCCGGACTGGGAGGGTCAGCGTCTGCGACCAAGTGTTGCGAACCTTTGCCGCCGGACTCACTTGCCCTGTGGTCAGAAGCCGGACGGCACCTCCATGATACGAACAGGGAGGTGTGGTGTCAAACCGGGGCGCTCTGAGGCAGAGACGGGCGCTTATTGGACGATGAGTTTGCCGCGCATCTCCACGGGGTGGACATCACACTGGTAGTCAAACGTGCCGCGTTGGGTGATCGTGAACGTGATCGTCTCCGACTGACCGCCGGACAACAGTTGCGTCGTGATCTCTTTCCCGTCCCGGTCCTTCACGTTGAGGACGTGCCAGTTGTGAATGGCGCTGCCGCGGTTTTGCAGGGTGACGGTGGTCGGCTCATTCGCTCGGATAGTGATTTCAGTCCGATCGAACTTGTTGTCCGTGGCGACGATGACGATCGCTCCGGCCGGCGCGGGAGCCGCCGCGCCCGCGGGCGTTCCTACGCCCGGCGTTGGCGTGCGCGTGCCGGCCGGCGTGGCCGAGCTGATGGGCGTGAAGCTTGGCACCGTGACGGTCACGCCGGGACCGCTCCGGCTGAGGTTAACCGTGTCGCGGGCCTGGCCGGTGCCACAAGCGGCGAGCATGAGCACCGTACAAAGGGAAGCGGTCACCAGGACCCGGAGAGGAGAGCGACAGCGCATCGTCGAGCCTCATGTCGGCATTGGGTACTGCTCCCACGCTACGGCTAATCCACGGTACGTGCAACGCGGGCTGGGCTTGGCGAAGGCCACGATTCGTTGCCTGCATGTCGGTCGTACGATGACGCCGACGGTGACGATGCGGACCCTCGCTCATCTACGAGGCGAAGGGGCGGTCGTCAAGGACTGAGTAGAGTTCGTGCGCCGCCAAATCCGGGTCGTGCCCCGGAGTGAAAGGGCAGAAGTCAACGAGTTCGGGGCTGTCACCGCGAAGATTTCCGGACAACCCGAGAGACGGTTGTGAATGTCTGAGAGCCTGTCGCGTTTTCGGATTTGGATATGGTATCATGCTGGCGGTGGTATACCGTGGAGGTGGTAACCGTGCCGCAACTGGTCAGGATCCTCAAAGAGGAGGATCTACGCTCACAGCGGGCTCCTACGGGATTGGACCTTGGCCGATACCTCGAAATCATCGACGCAATCGTGGAACAAGGGGGAGTCGGTGGCGAGATCACCCTCCAAGAAGGGGAAGCCCAGCGGACGGAGAAGGGCCGGCTCACCCGCGCGGCCAAACAACGCGGCTTGAAGCTCACGTGGCGAAAGCCACGGAACGGTGCGTTACGCTTTGTCCTGTCGAGTTTGGGCGCACCGCCACCGGATGGCCGCCGCCGGCGCCGAATCAAGTAGGCAAGGCCATCGATCGGCGCCGATCGCGGTGATATGCCGCATCGCTCGCATTGATGTCAGACGCCCCAGGGAGCCAGCCGGCTAGCCGGCTGGCTCCCTGGGGCCGCTCTGTGCCGTGTACGCACGGTGGGAGCCGGTCACGGACTGAGACTGGGCCGACTGAGCTGGGTAGGGCCGGTGACGCAGATCCAGACCGTGTCCAACCGGTTGACTGTCTTGAGCGTGTTGAGGGAGGCTGGGCCATCAGGGAAGTAACCCTGCCACTGCGCCTTGGGAGCGTTCCAGAACCAGATGGCGGCGACGGTGCTGCCAGGCTCGAGCGGCTGCAGGTTCGCGAGCACGGTTTCAATGGCGGTTCCGTTTGAGAAGGTGAGCACGTAGACCCCGCATCCGGCTGGTATTGTCTCCGTCGTTAACTTGGGAAAGGTTAGATCGAGCGCAATCGGAAACCCGGGCGACCATTGGCCGCGCTCCCGTGCCCAGTAATCTCCTAGCTTGAAGTATACCGGTTGACCGTTCATGGGACAGCCGGGGCGAGCACTGCTGGAGTCCACGTTGACGCCGTAAACGTCACCGCGAACCGTTTCTTTCCCACAAAGGGCAAGCGTCTGACTGTAGGCTTCGATGGTGCTGGAAGACCCGTTGCCTGGCTTAGTGCCTGCTACAAACTGGATCTTGCCGGTGAAGCGCGCCGGCAGGGGCTGCGCTGCTACCGAGGGGACGACAGCTACTCTACCGGCGAGAGCGGCTGAAGCCACCAGCGTAAAGGCAGCAAGCACGGTCAGGGCATGAGGGCGCATGCACCCCCTCCAGGGTCACGGCTTGCCGTGCGCACGGGCACGTTCCGTGCACAGGCTAGGCATCGGGACAGCCGGCTGGCATCCGGGGTGTTCCCTACGTGCTACCGCGTGATCCCGGATGGACGTATGTGGGTCACCGTGCGGCCGGCGCCTCGGCCGCGGCTTGGCGCTGCGCGCGGCGGATGCGGTAGGTGCAGGCGCGGTCGCCGCGGAGGAGGCTGGCAACGAGGCGGGCGTCGGCGCCGGTAAGGCGGCGGACGTAATCGACCTCCAGGGCGCACACGCCGCTGTTGCGCCGCGCCACGTTCGGGTAGGGGCAGGTGCACTGGTGCAGGTAGAACTCCTCCCCCCGGCGCTCACATTCGACCACGCAGCCCATTTCGCGGAGGATGCGCGCGGTCTCCTCCACCCGCTCCGGCAGCTCCTTGCCCTCGACGCGCTCGCGGCGCTGCTCGGCCATGCGGGCGGAGATCCGCTGCAGGACGCGCTGGAGCGCTTCCGGGCCAGCCAACGCCCGGAGCTCTTCGATGAGCATGTTGGCCAGCATGTCGTAATTCTTGGGATACAGCGCCTCACCGCGCTCGCTCAGGCGGTACACGTGGGCCGGCCGGCCCACCCGCCCACGCGCCTCGTCGCTGTCCACCAGCCCCTCGCGCTCCAGGATCGCCAGGTGCTGGCGCACGCCGGTGGGCGTCATGCCGAGTATCCCGGCGAGCTCTTTGACCGTGGCGCGTCGTTCACGATGTAAATGGTCCAAGATGCGCTGGCGTGTGATCTGCATGGCAGCTTGATTGTAGCACTCAGGCGTGTCGTTTTTCGCTCTCGACGGCGATGCTGCACCGCTGACGTGGGGCCGCAGCACCGCTATGGCTATAATTGATACTGAATCTAGCGAACGATGGAGGCTGAATCGATTTGACCCAGCCAATCGGCGACCCCCTAGCCGCCAAGGCCCAGGCCGACCTGATCGTGGAGCGGGCGGCGCAGCAGCTGCGCAAGCTGCTGCACGACTTGGTTGCGCAGCTCGATCCTTTCCCGCCCTTCCCCGGCGCCTTCTTCACCTACGCCATTGAGATCGAGCCGGAGGCCGCCGCCCGGACAGATCGCGGCTGCATCGTGCTGGCGCCGGACGGGGAGATCTACGAGTTCATCATGGGCGTGGATCTGGAGGGCTTCGACCCTACCGGCTTCGCCGACCCGGTGGCGATGCGCAAAGAGGAGCTCAAGAAGCTGGACCTGCACCCGCGCGACTACGTGGTCTACGCGCACAGCGCCATCAGCCGGGTCACGGAGCTGCTCCTGGAACGAAGGGAAGAAGGCGCCGGGGCGTCCGGCGCGTAGGTGCGGGCCCCGGCCCAGAATTGCGACGTATCCGAATGGTTTCGGTGGCCAGGAAACGTCCCCGGGGCCCTTAACCGCGGCGGTGTAGCGCCGATGGAGTAAAGTGCAGGGCGCTGCACCACCCTGGAGGGCCCGGTGACGGTCGACAACTTCGCCGAGCGCATGCGGGAGCGAATGCCCGCGCATCGCGTCTGGAAGGATGCGCGGATGGTGCCGGGGTTGTCTCGCTCCGCCCAGGACCTGATGTGGGAGGAGATGCGCGCTCGGCTCCGTGCCTACGAGCAACAACGCCGCCTGATGGGGAAGCGGCGGCTGCTCTCGCGCTGGCAGTGGCTCGGTCGACCGGCCAATCGCTCGTTGGCCGCGCTGCTGTTTGCTACCGGATTGTTACTGTTTGCCCTCGTGCAGCTGTTCCGCTGAACCCGGCCCCGCCTCACGGCCCACCGGGGCTGGGCGCTCCGGCTCCAAGACCAGCTCCCCGCTTTTGCCGCCGGACTTGGCCACCAGCCGCACCGCCTCCAGGCGCATCCCCCGGTCCACCGCCTTGCACATGTCATAAATGGTGAGGCCGGCCACGGCCACGGCGGTGAGCGCCTCCATCTCCACGCCGGTAACCCCGGTGGTGCGGACCTCCGCCTCGATCTCGATGGCCGCAGACACCTCATCCGGCCATAACCGCACGTCCACTTTGGTGAGGAGCAGGGGATGGCAGAGAGGGATCAGCTCGTGCGTACGCTTGGCCGCCATGATGCCGGCGATCTGGGCGGTGGTGAGCACGTTCCCCTTGGCCACCGCCCCGCGCAGGATGAGCTCAAGCGTCTGCGGGCGCATGGCCACCCGCCCGCGCGCCACCGCCCGCCGGGCAGTGACGGTCTTCTCAGTCACGTCTACCATGCGGGCACGGCCGCTCTCGTCCAGGTGGGTCAGGCGCTGCTCCATGGCGCTGCTCTGAGCGGGGATGGCGGGCGGCTAGCCGCCGATGTACGACATTTCGATCTTGCGCTGCGGTGCCGTGGCCCGGAAGCGGATCTCCGAGTACCGGTCGGCACGCCCCTGCCAGACCGCGGCGATACGGGCACGGATGGCCTCATCGTCGGCGCCGCCGCGCAGCAGGGCGCGCAGATCGTGCCCTTCGCCGGCGAACAGGCAGGTGTAGAGCTGCCCTTCGGCGGAGAGACGGGCGCGGGTGCAGGTGCGACAAAAGGCGCGCGTGACGGAGGCGATGACGCCGATCTCGCCCGCGCCGTCCTTGTACCGATACCGCTCCGCCACCTCACCGAAGTAGCTCGGCTCCACCGGCTCCAACGGCCAGACGGCGTTGATGGTGGCCAGGATCTCCGCCGCCGGCACCACGTCGTCCATGCGCCAGCCGTTGCTGTTGCCCACGTCCATGAACTCAATGAAGCGCAGGATGTGACCGGTGCCGCGGAAGTGGGCCGCCATCGGCAGGATGCTGTCCTCGTTCATGCCGCGCTTGACGACCATATCGATCTTGACGGGCGTCAGCCCGGCGGCGGCGGCGTTATCGATGGCGGCCAGGATGCGCGAGGCGGGCACACCGGCGTCGTTCATGCGCATGAACACGGCGTCATCCAGGGAGTCGAGGCTGATGGTGATGCGGCGCAGCCCCGCATCCTTGAGCGCGCGCGCCTTGGCTGGGCTGAGCAGCGAGCCGTTGGTGGTGAGCGTCAGGTCTTCCAAACCGTCGATCGCCGCCAGCATGGCCACCAGGCGTTCCAGGTCCCGACGCACCAGCGGCTCCCCGCCGGTGAGGCGCACCTTGCGCACGCCCAGGGACACGAAGATGCGGGTCAGCCGGGTGATCTCCTCAAAGGTGAGCAGCTCGTCCCGTGGCAGAAACTGGAACTCCGGGCCGAACACCTCGCGCGGCATGCAGTACACGCAGCGGAAGTTGCAGCGGTCGGTGACGGAGATGCGCAGATCGCGCAATGGCCGGCGCAGCGTGTCCAGGAGCGATCCCTCGGCTAGCGGCTGCGGTTCAGCAACCAGCGGCAGCGGTGTCGGCGCGTTCATCGGCCAGCTTTCGGAGCACCGCGCATGCCGCCGCGGCGGCCCGCGCGCGATGGCTGATGCGGTTCTTCTCTTCGGCGGGCAGCTCGGCCATGGTGCGCGATCCCCCTTCCACCAGGAAGATCGGGTCGTAGCCGAAGCCGCCGGCCCCTCGCGGCGCGCGGGCGATGCGCCCCTCGCACACGCCCTCCGTCTGGAACGTGCGGCCGTCCGGTGTGGCGATGACGATCACCGCCCGGAAGCGGGCGGTGCGCTGCTCGTCCGGCACGTCCCGCAGCTCCGCGAGGAGCATCCCCATCTTATCGGCATGCGTTGTGTCCTGTCCAGCATAACGGGCGGAATGCAGGCCGGGTGCGCCTCCCAACGCGTCCACCTCTAGGCCGGAGTCGTCCGCCAGCGCCACCAGGCCAGACGCCCGCGCGTAGGCCTCGGCCTTCCGGCGGGCATTATCCGCGTAGGTTTGCCCGATTTCCTCCACCTGCAGCGTCAGGCCCATATCCTGAGGGGTGAGGATCTCCCAGCCACAGCCGGCCAGGAGCGCGCGCAGCTCGCGGATCTTGCCCGGGTTGGTGGTGGCGAGCAGCAGACGTAGCATGTTTCCAGTGTAGCGGCCGAGCTCGATCCGGCCTATCGTGGCCGAGGCGGCTGCAATCCCTGGTGGGGGCGGGCCATGATCGGTTATCGTGAGGCGCTCCGATACCTGTACTCGTTCGCCAACTACGAGTTCACGCCGCTGGACAGGGCATCGGCGGCACAGCTCGACCTGCGGCGCATGCGCGCCCTCCTCGCCCGCCTGGGCGATCCGCAGCGCGGTCGACACACGGTGCACCTCACCGGCAGCAAGGGCAAGGGCAGCACGGCGGCGATGATCGCCGCCATCCTCCAGCGGGCCGGCTATCGCACCGGTCTCTACACCAGCCCGCACCTGCATCACGAGACGGAACGGGTGCGGGTGGACGGGGAGCCCATTCCGGAACGGGAGTTTATCCGCCTGCTGGAGGAGATGCGCCCGGCGGTGGAGGCGGTGAACGCTCTCGGTGAGTACGGCCGGCTGACGACGTTTGAGTTACGCACGGCCCTGGCGTTTCTCTGGTTCCGCGAGCAAGGGGTAGAGTGGCAGGTGGTGGAGGTGGGCCTGGGCGGCCGCCTCGATGCCACCAACGTGCTGGACGAGAAGGACCTGTGCGTGTTCACCCCCGTCTCGCTGGAGCACACGCAGATCCTGGGCAGCACCGTGGCGCAGATCGCCCGCGATAAATCGGGCATCCTGCGGCGGGGGACGCGGGCCGTGATGGGGCTGCAGCGGGAGTCAGCGGCGGAGGTGTTCCGCGCCGCCTGCGCCGCGCTGGACGTGCCGCTGGAAGAGGTGGCCCAGGTATGCCGCATGGCACCGGGTCGGGCCGACCTCGACGGCCAGGAGGCGCGCCTGCGCACGCCGCGCGCCGACTACCGCCTGCGCCTACCGCTCCTGGGTCGGCACCAGCTCGAAAACGCGGCTACGGCGGTGCTCGCCGTGGAGAACCTGCGTGAGGCCGGGGTGACCGTGGACCCGGCGGCGGTGCAGGCAGCGCTGGCGGAGGTGCGCTGGCCCGGCCGGTTGGAGGTGCTCAAACAGCGGCCGCTGGTGGTGGTGGACGGGGCGCACAACGGCGACTCCGCCCGGCGGCTGGCCGAGGCGCTGCGGGCGCACTTTGACTGGCGCCGGCTGATCCTGATCGCCGGCCTCAATGCGGATAAGGACATCACCGCGTTCGCGCGGGAGTTCGTGCCGCTCCGGCCGGAGGTGATCGCCACGCGCGCCGCCCTGCGGCGGGCGGCACCGGCGGCCCAGGTGGCGGCGGCGTTCGAGACGGTCGGTATCCCCGCCCGCCAGGCGCCCACTGTCGCACAGGCGGTGGACGATGCGCTGCTAGAGGCTGGGGCGGGCGACCTCATCTGCGCGACCGGATCCCTGTACGTCGTTGCGGAGGCACGCGCCTGGGTGCTCGGCGTTGTTCCCGATCCGGTCGAAACCCTACACTGAGGAGCGTGTCAGCCGCCGGCGGTCGGCGACCGGCGCGGGGGAGGGCGCGCCGGTCGCGGGACGCGGGCGGTGGCAAGCCGAGCGGGGGCAGCCTTCATGCGCGAGCGACAGGACGGACGGCGGCGGGTGGTGATCACCGGCATGGGCGTGATCTCATGCCTCGGCCAGACGGTCACGGATTTCTGGGAGAACCTGGTGGCCGGCCGCTCGGGTATCGGCCAGATCACCCTGTGTGACACCACCGGCTATCCGACCACCATTGCCGGCGAGGTCAAGGACTGGAACCCGGAGGCCTACATCGAGCGGCGAGAGGCGCGGCGTATGGCTCGCTTCTCCCAGTTCGCCGTGGCGGCCGCCAAGCAGGCTGTCGCCCAGGCCGGCTTAGACCTGGACCGCGAGGACCGCACCCGCATCGGGGTGATTCTTGGCAACGGTAACGGCGGTTATCCCAACATCGACGAGGCGATGCGTACCATTGTGGAAAAGGGCGGCATGCGGGTGGACCCGTTCTTCCTGCCCAAAAGCCTGCCCAACATGGCGGCCGCCCAGATCGCGCTGCAGCTTGGGCTCAAGGGCTACAACAGCACGGTGGTCACCGCCTGCGCCGCCGGCACGCAGGCCATCGGCGATGCCATGGAGGTGCTGCGCCGCGGACGGATGGAGGTGATGCTCACCGGCGGCACGGAGGCCGGCATCTCCCAGCTCGGCCTGGCCGCCTTCTGCGTGATGCGCGCCATGTCCACCCGCAACGACGAGCCGGAGCGCGCCAGCCGCCCCTTTGACAAGGACCGGGACGGCTTCGTCCCGGCGGAGGGGGCGGCGGTGTTCGTGCTGGAAACGCTCGAGCACGCCCTCGCGCGCGGCGCCCGCATCCTCGCCGAGGTGGCCGGCGCCGCCGCCACCGCCGACGCTTACCACCTGGTGGCTCCCTGCGCCGACGGGGAGGGTGCCGCCCGCGCCATCCGCTGGGCGCTGGAGGACGCCGGCGTGCGCCCGGAAGAGGTGGACTACATCAACGCGCACGGCACCTCCACCCCGCTCAACGACGTGGCCGAGACCATCGCCATCAAGGCGGTGCTGGGTGAGCACGCCTACCAGGTGCCCATCTCCTCGACGAAGTCGATGATCGGGCACGCCCTGGGCGCCTCGGGCGCGCTGGAGACGGTGGCCGCCGTCAAAACGATCGAGACGGGCATCATTCACCCCACGATCAATTACGAAACGCCGGACCCCGAGTGCGACCTGGACTACGTGCCCAACATCGCCCGCCGTGCCGACGTGCGCGTGGTGCTCAAGAACAGCTTCGGCTTCGGCGGCCAGAACGCCTGCCTGGTGTTGCGCCGCTTTGAGGGCTGAGCGGTGGACGGCGCGCGGCACGCTCAGCTATACCACCATCGCGATGGGGAACCATGCGCGTGTTCGTCGCCGGCGGCGCCGGCTACATCGGCTCGATCACGGTGGCCGAGCTCTTGCGTGCCGGCCATCACGTGACTATCTACGATAACCTGTCGCGCGGTCACCTGGCCGCCGTGCCGGAGGGCGCGCGCCTCATTGTGGGCAGCACCGGCGACCCCCGCGCGGTGCGCGCCGCCCTGGAGACCGGTCCGTTCGACGCGGCGATGCATTTTGCCGCCTTCATCGAGGCGGGCGAGTCGATGCGCGCGCCCGGGCTGTTCTTCGCCAACAACGTCGCCAACACCATCGTCTTCCTGAATGAGCTGATCGAGGCCGGCGTCGAACGGTTGGTCTTCAGCTCCAGCGCCGGGGTATACGGCGAGCCGCAGACCCTGCCGATCCCGGAAGAGCACCCCGTGCAGCCGCTCAACGTGTACGGGGAGACGAAGGCTATTGTCGAGCGGATGCTGCGCTGGTACGGCGAGCGGCACGGGTTGCGCTGGGTGTCCTTGCGCTACTTCAACGCCGCCGGCGCCACCGACGAGCGTGGCGAGGCTCACGAACCGGAGACGCACCTCATTCCCCTGGTGCTCCAGGTGGCGCTCGGCCAGCGGGACTCGATCGCCATCTACGGCGACGATTACCCCACGCGTGACGGCACCTGCGTGCGCGATTACGTGCACGTGCTGGACCTGGCCCAGGCCCACCTCCTGGCGCTGGCGCAGTGTGACCGCGGCGGCGGCGTGTTCAACCTGGGCAACGGCCAGGGCTTCTCCAACCTGGAGGTAGTGGAGACGGCCCGCCGCGTCACCGGTCACCCCATCCCCGTAACGATGGCGCGGCGCCGTCCCGGCGACCCGGCCGCGCTGGTGGCCTCCGCGGAAAAGGCGCGCACGGTGTTGGGTTGGCGGCCGCGCTACCCGGCGCTGGAGGAGATCATCGAGAGCGCCTGGCGCTGGCACCGTGCCCACCCACGCGGCTACCGCGCCTGAGGGTGAGCGGCGTGGCTCGGCTGGCCCTTCGTCGCTCGGTCTTCTATCCTCTGTTGCTGGCGCCGGCCGTGACGAGCCGGCCCAGCGAGGAGGGACGCTGTGCCCGGACCGCTGCACGGCATCCGGGTGCTTGACCTGTCGCGCGTGCTGGCCGGGCCGTACGCCGCCATGACGCTCGGCGATATGGGCGCGGAGGTGATCAAGGTCGAGCAGCCGGGCGAGGGCGACGAAACGCGCGCCTGGGGTCCGCCCTGGGCCGGCGGCGAGAGCGCCTATTACCTGTCCATCAATCGCAACAAGCTGGGCATCACCCTCAACCTGAAGAGCGCGGGCGGCCGCCGCGTGCTGCTGGAGCTGGCCCGCCGCAGCGATATCCTGATCGACAACTTCCGGCACGGCACGCTGGAGCGCATGGGCCTGGACGACGCCACGCTCTGGGCGGTCAACCCGCGCCTGATCCACGCCACGATCAGCGGTTTCGGGCCGGTGGGGCCGTACAAGGACTACCCGGGGTACGACTTCGTTATCCAGGCTATGGCCGGCATCATGTCCATCACCGGCGAACCGGGCGGAGAACCGATGAAGGTGGGCGTGGCCATCGTCGACGTCACCGCCGGCCTGTTCACGGTGAACGCCGTGCTGGCGGCACTGCATGCCCGTGAGCGGACGGGTCGCGGGCAGCGGGTGGAGGTGTCGCTGCTCGAATCGGCCCTGGCCTGGCTGGTGAACGTGGGCCAGAACTACCTGGTGAGCGGCCAGGAGCCAAAGCGGTACGGCAACGCCCACCCCAACATCGTGCCCTACCAGCCGTTCCGCGCCCAGGACCGGCCGCTGGCGCTGGCGGTGGCCAACCCGCGCCAGTTCCGCCGCTTCTGTGAGCTGGTCGGGCGGCCGGAGCTGGCCGACGACCCGCGTTTCGCCACCAACGCCGACCGCCTCGCCCACCGCGAGGAGCTGGTGCAGGAGATCCAGCGCCTGATCGAACAGCGCCCGGCCGACGAGTGGCTGCGCCTCTTGAACGAGAACGGCATCCCCGCCGGCCCGATCAACACGGTGCCGCAGGCGCTGGCCGACCCGCAGGTGCAGGCGCTGGGGGTGGTGCGCACCCTGCCCCATCCCACGGCCGGTGAAATCAAGGTGATTGGCCCGCCCTTCCACTTCTCCGAGACCGCCGCCGAGGTGCGCTCGGCGCCGCCGCTCCTGGGCCAACACACCGAGCAGGTGTTGCGCGCGCTGCTGGGCATGGACGACGCCCAGATCGCGGCCTTACGGGCGGAGGGCGCCATCTGAAGGCTAACTGAAGGTCGGGTCGCGCCGGCCCGACCAAGGGCGAGCCGATGGACACCCGACCCGACGCCGGTACCCCTTCCGGCACGCGGCCAGAGGTAGGCGGGGAGGCGGCCATCGCCGCGCGCGGGCTGCGGGTGGTGCGCGGCGACACGCTCATCCTACGCGATGTCACCCTGACCGTGCCGACCGGCCTCATCTACGGTCTCGTCGGGCCCAGCGGCGCCGGCAAGACGACCCTGATGCGGGCCGTGGCCGGGGTGCAGCGCCTGGCGGGTGGCGAGCTACGCGTGCTCGGCCTGGCCGCCGGCAGCCTGGCCCTGCGCGGCCGCATCGGCTACATGCCGCAGAGCCCGGCGCTCTACACCGACCTCACGGCGCGCGAGAACCTGGAGTTCTTTGCCGGTGTCTACGGCCTGCCCCCAGGCCGGGTGGAGGCGGTGCTGCGAACGGTGGACCTCGCCGCGGTGTCCGATCGGCCGGTGGCTACCTACTCCGGCGGTGAGCGCCAGCGGCTATCCCTGGCCATCGCCCTGCTGCCGGAGCCGCCGTTGCTCCTCCTGGATGAGCCCACAGTGGGGCTGGACCCCGTGCTGCGGCGGCGCATGTGGGCGCAGTTTCGAGCCTGGGCGGCAGCCGGCGCCACGGTGATGGTAAGCACCCACGTGATGGACGAGGCCGCCCGCGCGGACCGCCTGGCCTTCCTGTACAACGGCGCGCTGCTCGCCGAGGGCTCGCCGGTTGAGATTGTGGCGGGCGCGGGCGCCGCCGACCTGGAGGAGGCGGTGGTGCGGCTGGCTGAGAGCAAGGGGGAAGGGCGATGAACGTCCGGCGCACGCTGGCGGTGGTGCGGCGCGTGTGGCGCCAGCTCGCGCGCGACCGGCGCACGCTGGCGCTGCTGTTCCTGCTGCCTCCGCTGCTGCTCCTGCTGGTGGATGCCGTCTTCGCCAACGTGCCTGGGGTGTTCAGCCGGGTGGGGCCGCTCATGCTGGGCCTCTTCCCGTTCACGATGATGTTCGCGGTGACGTCCATCGGGCTGGTGCGCGAGCGCACCCAGGGCACGCTGGAGCGGCTGATGGCCTCACCGCTGGGCCGCGGCGACCTCATGCTCGGCTACGCCGTTGCCTTTACCGCCGTGGCGCTGGTGCAGTCGGGCATCACCCTCACCACCGGCCTCGGGGCGCTGGGGCTGGAGAGCCGGGGGGAGCCTCGCCCTCACCGTGCTGCTGGTGGTGGTGCAGGCGCTGCTGGGGGTCGCGCTCGGCCTGTTTCTCAGCGCCTTCGGACGCACTGAGTTCGAGGTGGTGCAGTTCATGCCGGGTGCCATCCTGCCGCAGCTGCTGCTGGCCGGCCTGCTCGTGCCGGTGGAGCGGCTGCCGGGGGTGCTGGCCGTGGTGGCGCGGCTTCTGCCTCTCACCTACGCCTTCGAGGCCCTGGACCGCATCATGCTGCGCGGGCACGGCCTGGCGGACGGCCGCGTGGTGCTCGACCTGGGTATGCTGGTCGGTATGCTGGCCCTGTTGCTCGTCGCTGGCGCCCTCACCCTGCGCCGGGCGGAGCCCTGAGGGCCCGCACGGCTCATGCCTCGCCAAGGAGGAACGGCAGCACCGCACGGAGCAGCCCCTGTGGGTTGTCGGCCAGCACGTCGTGGCGGGCGTCCGGCACCTCTGCCAGGCGGCAGCCATGGATGGCGGCTACCGTTTCCCGCGCCTCCTCCGGCGTGAGCACCGGGCTGTCTGCCCCACGCACCAGCAGCACCGGCACGCTGATCTCGTGGAACTCCTCGTGGTAGGAGACCACCCGTTTGCCCGGCGACCAGGCGCGGTAGCGCTGGTAGCCGTCCAGGTCGCACTTGGGAGCGAAGCCGTCCCCTGGCAGCGGCCGCAACAGCCGCCGGGCGGCGGCCAGCTCGATTGGCCCGGGTGGCGCGGCGTCGCGCCGCAGCCCGAGCTGCCGCCGCAGCTTCCGCCAGCGCTGCAGGTACTCCTCCGGGGAGTCGTACACCCGCGGCATGGCCAGGACGGCCTCATCCGCCTCCCGCTCGGCGGGCAGGTACATGTGCACTTCCACCTCGATCAGCACGACACGCGCCAGGCGGTGCTCCTGGCGGGCGGCGAGCAGCGCGGCGGCGCGGCCGCCCATGCCTACGCCCATCACCGCCGCCGGGGCCAACCCCAGCGTCTCGATCAGCTCGCCGATGTCGTCCCCCTGCTCCTGCGGTGAGTAGGTGTCGATCCAGTCGCTGTCGCCGTGCCCGCGCAGGTCCACGGCCACGGTGTAGAAGTGGCGGGCCAGCACCGGCGCCAACGGCCGCCAGGCATCGGCCGATTCGGCCAGGTCGTGCAGCAGCACCAGCGCGGGCGCGGTCGGCCGGCCCCAGGCCAGGTAGTGCAGGCGCAGGCCCGCTACCGAGACAAAGCGCGAGGTCGCTTGGCTGTCCATCACTTGCTGCCCCCTTGCGCTCGTTTTCAGGGTAGCAGAGCGGCGGACACGGGCACCGCGTATCGGCCCTGGTGGAGCCGGTGCTACCCCGGTTCGCCTTTGTGCCCAGGGTGTGTCAGAATCGGGGCGCACGCCCACCGCGCGGAGAACGCCGCGATGAAGATCATTGACCTGCGCTCCGACACCGTGACCCACCCCTCGCCCCGGATGCGGGAGGCGATGGCCACGGCCGTCGTCGGTGACGATGGTTTCGGCGACGACCCGACCGTCAAGCGGCTGGAAGCGCTGGCCGCGCGGAAGTTGGGCAAGGAGGCGGGGCTGTTCGTGGCCAGCGGCACCATGGGCAACCTGGTCTCCCTGCTGGCGCATACCGAGCCCGGCGATGAGGTGATCGTGGGTGACCAGAGCCACATCCTCCTGGCGGAGGTGGGCGGGGCGGCGGCGCTGGGACGGGTGCAGCTCCGGCCGGCGCGCAACGGCCCGCGCGGCGAGCTCGACCCGGAGGAGGTGCGTGCCCTCATCCGGCCGGAGAACGTGCATTTCCCCACCACGCGCCTGGTGTGCATGGAAAACACGCACAACCGCTGCAACGGTGCCGCCCTTAGCCGCGCCGAGCTGGCGCCGGTGGCGCAGGTGGCACACGCACACGGGTTCGCCTTCCACCTCGACGGTGCCCGCATCTTCAACGCCGCCGTGGCCCTCCGCGTGGACCCGGCGGAGCTGGTGGCCGATGCGGACAGCGTCCAGTTCTGCCTGTCCAAGGGGCTGTCCTGTCCCATCGGCTCGGTGATCGTGGGCTCCGGGGAGTTTATCCAGCGGGCGCGGCGCTATCGGCAGATGGTGGGCGGCACGATGCGCCAGGTGGGCGTGCTGGCCGCCGCCGGTATCGTGGCGCTGGAGGAGATGGTGGATCGACTGGCGGAGGACCACGCCAACGCCCGCCGGCTGGCGCGAGGTCTGGCCGCCATCCCCGGTATCCGCTGCAACCCGGACGTGGTGGAGACCAACATCCTGTACTACGGCCTAGAACGGATGTCGCCCGACACCTTCGTCGTCCGTCTGCGGGAGCGGGGCGTACTGGTGGGCGCCAACCGCATGGTGACCCACTACGGTGTCTCCGCTCAAGACATCGACGACGCGCTGGAGGCCATCGCGGCCGTCCTGCGCACGCCCGCGGTAACGGGCTGAGGGGGACGCTGTGACCCCGACCCTGGCCGGCGACACGGAGGAGGCCACGTATGCCCAAGCCGGAGCAGATCCAGTCCGAGGAGCTGCGCGCGCTCCTGCAGGAGGCGCACCAGGCCCTGCGCCGAGGCGACGCCGCCACGGCCGTGCGCCGGTGCGCGGCGGCGTTTCTCGCGCTGGCCGCCCGCGACCCGCGGGTGCTGGAGATCCCGCCGGGGATGCGGGTCCACCCCTGGCCGCGTCTGGGCGCCATGCTGGTGGTGGAGGAGGGCCGGCCGCGGATCGAGTTCGAGCGGGAGAACTTCTCCCTGTCCGAGGGGATTACCTACTACGAGTACACGCTGGGCGCGATCATCCGCGCCGAGCAACGCGCCGCCCAGGCCACAGGGCAGTCGATGCCTTCCTGACGAGCACCCGCGTCACACGTGACCGAGATGGGGTGCCCTCCCCCCAACGGGGGGATGGCCCTCACCGTAGAAGTCCAGGAAATGGAGCACCCGCTCGCGGAACTCCTCCTCCCGCTCGCGGTGCGGGAAGTGGCCGCAGCCGGCGAACACATGTAGCCAGGCGCCGGGGATGCGCTGCGCCATCTCGTAGGCGTGCAACACCGGCACGATCGGGTCGTCTGTGCCGTGGATGATCAGGGTGGGGCAGGTGATCTCACCCAGGCGCGCGCGGATCACCTCGCCGCCGCGCTCCTCAAGCACAGCGCGGTAGCCGGCCAGCATCCGCTCCAGGAGGCCCGGCCAGTTCTCCGGGCCTTGCTCCTCGATGAAGCGCCGAAGGGCGCTCTCCGACCACTGGCTGGTGTCCACGAGCAGGCGCCAGCCCTCCTGCTCCTCCGGCAGGATGTGTGCTTCGCCGGAGACCACGATGAGCGTGCGCACCAGCTCGGGGTGGGTGACGGCCAGCACCAGGGCGACGATGGCCCCGTCGCTCCAGCCCAGGACGTGGGCCGGGTAGCGGTCGGTCTGGCGCAGAAGGGCCGCCATGTCCGCGGCGTCGCGTTCGTAGAAGTCGGGGGGAAAGTCGCGCGGTGGGGCGGAGCGGCCGTAGCCCCGGAGGTCGGGCGCGATCACATGAAAGCGCTCGGCGAAGAAGGGGATCTCCTTCCACCAGTGCAGGCGGGCGGTGCCCAACCCGCCGTGCAGGAGGAGGATCGGCGGGCCGTCACCCACGTCTTCGTAGAAAATGGTGGTGCCGTTGACGCGGATCTCCGGCATCGCTCGGTTACCGTCGGGCAGGCGGCACACGCGACAGGGCCGCGCTGCGGCGAGTGCGGCCCTGTCCGGGGCGAACGGTTGGGTTAGACCGGGTTGGCCAGCGCCGGTTGCGTCTGGCTCGTTGCCTCCTTGGGCAGCATGGCGCCGAGGATGCGCTCCATCGCCATGGTGTGGCTGCACACGCCCCAGCCGGCGAAGAACTCGCAGGCACAGGTGAGCCGCCCATCCTGCAAGCGGACCTCGTGTGTCTCGTTCTCGCCGCGCATGGTGACCGTGAACGAGACGAACCGCACGCGCTGGTCGCGTTCGGCTGCGTAGCGCCGCGCCTTCTCGATCTTGCCCACCAGACTGGAGTTCAAATGCGACCTCCTGCGTGTAGGTGTTCCAGACCCCGTTATCCGCTCATGATTGACCGGCGTGTGCCGTGAAACACAAACGGCGCCGGACACGTCTCTGTCCCAGCGCCGTCACGTCGTCTCGCGGCGAACCGACCCGCTCATCGCTGCTGCCCTCCCGGGCACGCTGAGCCCGCCTGCACCGTAACTATAGCACCCTCAGGCGAGCACGGGATCCGGGACTGTCTCGAAATCAGGAGGAATTTCGCGCCAAGGGCGCTACCGCCAGCCGCTGGTACCGGGCGCCGCCTGGGCTGAGCAGGCTGCGCATGAGCGCGATCGCCGCTACATCCAGCGGCGGGAGCTCCGGCAGCGCAACGCGCGGCAGCACGTTGGCCAGCCTGCCGGCCACCTCGCGCTGGGCGGGCTCGGGCACGCGGGCCAGGGTGAGATGGGGCGCCAACGTGTCACGCTCTGGCGGGAAACCGAGCGGCCTCACCTCCGCCTCCAGCGCTCGCCACAGGCGGGTGAGCGCCTCTAGCTCCCCCTCCACCCCTGCCCAGAGCACGCGCGGCCGCTGCGGCCCGCCGAAGGCACCGAGCTGGCCCAGCCGCAGGGTGAATGGCCGCGCCCGGGCCGCGGCCCGCGTCATGGCCTGCACGACCTCCGCCAAACGCTCCTCCGGCACCTCGCCGAGGAACTTGAGGGTGAGGTGGATGCCCTCCGGCCGGGTCCAGCGCAGGGCGTCCAGACCGGCCACCCGCAGTGCCTCCTGCACCCGGGCCAGCGCTGCGAGCCATTCCTCCGGCAGCTCGACGGCGATAAACAGGCGCAGGTTCATCAGCGCGCCTCCAGCCCCAACAGGGCGGCGGCGTTGCGGCCCAGCACCGCGCGTCGCTCTTCCTCGGAGAGCGGCACCGCCGCCAGCAGCTCCAGCTCGCGCTTGTAGCGCCGCAGCGGGAAATCGGTGGCGAACAGGATGCGGGCGGCGCCGATTAGATCGGCGATATGACGGAAGATCGATGGCTCGTACAGGAGCGGCCAGGCCGCCGTGTCCACCCAGGTGCGGCTGAGGGCGCGGCGCACATCGGGCATGTGGGCGTACAGCGGCAGCCCGCCGCCCATATGCGCGGCGATGACCTTTACCTCCGGATGGCGGTGGAGGAAGTGGTAAAGCGGACCGATGGGCTGCCCGCCCTTGCCGCGGTAGTCGTGCCCCACCGGCTCGCTGGCGTGGATGAGCAGCGGCAGGCCGCCGGCCACGGCCGCCAGCGCGTCCGCCGCGCCGGGGTCGGACAGGTCCAGGCCATGGGCCGCCGGCCGCAGCTCACCGATGCCGCGCGCCCCCAGCGCCCGGCAGCGGGTGGCCTCCGCGGCCGCGCCGTCCACGTCGCGCAGGCTCACGGCGGTGAAGGGGAGCAGACGGCCACTGGAGGCCGCCGCCGCCTCCAGGAGCGCATCGTTGTGCTCCCGGCAGAGCGCTGGGTCCTCCCAGGCAAATCCGCAGATCACGGCGGCCCGCACCCCGGCCTCGTCCATCGCCGCCAGCAGCTCGGCGGGTGTGGCCATGGCGGCGGTGGGCACGCCGTACATCTCGGCGAACAACGGGTCCTTCGCGGCCAACGTATCGCGACGGGCGCGAAAGCTCTCGGGAAAGACGTGGGTGTGGGCGTCGATGATCACGCCGCGATGATAGCATGCGTCGGTCATTGGCTCGCGCTCCACCATCTAGGTGCCGGCGAATTGTTTGGGCAGATCCACCGATGGTACACTGGTCCGGCGGCTGACCCCGGCCGTGCGGCCCGAGGCAGTCGTGGCGCTTTCGCGGCGTCGCCGCGCGGACGACGCCGGAGGTGCCGCCATGCCTGACGAGGAGCCTCACGCATGACCCTGGAGACGGAACGCACGCTGGCGGAGGTCCTGACGCCGGCGCGGGACCGCAGCACGGCGCGGGTGGCGGTGCTGTACACCAGCGCGCCCACGGTGGTGGCGGATGTCGGCCGTGCCATGGCGCTGGCCGGGTTCGAGCGGGCGCTGCCCAAAGACTTGCCCACGGTGCTCAAGATCAACATCTCCTGGCAGCACTACTACCCGGCCTGCTCAACCACGCCCTGGCAGCTCGAGGGGGTGATCCGCGCCCTGCGTGCGGCGGGTTACCGGGACCTGCTGCCGGTGCAGAACGGCACCGTGGTGGTGGACTCGCACGAAGGCGAGGTCAAGAACAAGCACAAGGCGGTGCTGGACCGCTACGGGCTCACGAGCCTGCACGTCACGGACAAAGGGGTCAAATGGGTGCGCTACGCCCCCAAGGGCGAGATGCTCGTCCTGGACAAGATCTTCCCGGACGGCATCGAGATCCCGGAGGCGCTGATCGGCAAGAACGTCGTGCACCTGCCCACGGTGAAGACGCACGTGTTCACCACCATCACGGGCGCGATGAAGAACGCCTTTGGTGGCCTCTTGCACTTCAAGCGCCACTGGACGCACAGCGTGATCCACGAGACGCTGGTGGACCTGCTTACCATCCAGCAGGAGATCCACCCCGGCCTCTTCGCCGTGATGGACGGCACCATCGCCGGCGACGGCCCCGGCCCGCGGGCCATGCGCCCGCATGTAAAGAACCTTATCCTCGCCTCGGCCGATCAGGTGGCGATCGACGCCATCTCCGCCAAGCTGCAGGGCTTTGACCCCCTGAGCCTCAAGTTCATCCGCTTGGCGCACGAGCGCGGCCTGGGCTGTGGCGACCCGGCCAAGATCGAGGTCGTGGGCATGGATATCAGCGGGGTCAACTTCGGCTTCCGCGGCGATGAGGACACGTTCGCCTCGTGGGGGCAGAAGCAGATCTATTGGGGCCGGCTCAAGCCGCTGGAGAGGCTGCTGCTGCGCACGCCGCTGGTGCCGTGGAGTTATGTGGCCAGCAACGTCTATTACAACCTGTTCTGGTACCCGCTCATCGGCCGCCGGCGCGTCAAGCAGGCCCTGGCCACGGAGTGGGGGAAGCTCTTCCGCCGGTACTGATGCCGACGACACGTCGGCGCATCACGCAGAGCGGCCCGCTCACACCCGAGCGGGCCGTTGCGCGCCGGTCCTGCTCTGGCGGATGGGGTGCGTATGGGTGGTCGGACCGGCGTGTGGGCAGTATCGCCCGATGGCGCCTCAGGCGCAAGGGGCGAGGTACGCCCCCTCGGCGATTGTCAGCCCACGGGGGTTGTCTGCGTTCTTTTTCACAAGCTATCGCTACGGTAGACTGGGCGGGAGGCTGCCCCTGGGCCGGCTGCTGGCGGGCAGCGCATCCACGTGCTGGAGGCCGCAGAATGACCGCAGTGATCGAGGTGACCCCGGAAGAGCGCCTACCGCTCGCGTTCCTGCTGGCGGTCGAGATCGGCCATCTCGAGCACGGTACCGCGGATCACAAAGCGATCGCCCAGGGGCTGCGGGAGGTGTTCAGCAGCCTGTACGAGGCGCCCGAAGGCCCGGTCCAGCTTGAGCTGGAGAACGACGAGCTTTACCAGCTCGGCGTGCGCGTGTACGCCGACGTCTCGGAGCTGGAAGAGTGGTGGCTGGACCATCGCGCCAGCATGCGCGCCACCGGCGAGCCCGCTCCGTTCCCGGACGAGAACTTCGGCAGAGCGGTGCGGCGCTTTTTCCCGGAAGCGTATGAGCGGCCGGAGGAGTTCGACATCGAGCACGTGCGGCCGCTGTTCGGGGCGCTGGCGCGGAAGTTCGACCAGGCCATGATCCGGTACAACAACAAGGCGCGCGCCCTGTACAACAAGGAGCGCACGGAGATCGACAAGCGCGTCCGGCAGATGCAGCGCGAGCGCGCCGCCGAGCGCGCCCGCCGCTACCCGCGCGGACGGGAGATCTGGCGACCGGCCATCCGCGCGGTCGATCTCAGCCCCGGGGAGATGACGGACGTCGAGATCGAGGGGCGAACTATCCTCATCGCCAACACGGGTGATGGCTTTCACGCCATCGATGCCGTCTGCACGCACGTGCCGGCCCTGTCGGTGATCAAGAACCTGGCGGCCGGTGAGCTCGACATTGATCGCCAGTGTGTCACGTGCCCCTGGCACGGCGCGCAGTTCGACCTGCGCACCGGCCACGTGGTGCGCCAGCCGTACGCGCCGGAGTTCAACCGCGAGCACTTCTTCGCCGGGCGCCTCACCTCCGTGCTCGACCCAAAAAAGACCGCTACCAACACCCGCGTGTACCCGACCAAAATCGAGAACGGTATCGTGATGGTGGACGTCGGGTGATGCGCCGAGATCGAGCGGGGTGGACAGGCCGGGCTAGCCGCTACCTGCGGTGACCGTTGTCGGTGTCCTCGAAGTCGAGCTCCTCTTCCGTCTCCTCATCCTCGTCGGAGTACACGCCCGCCTCACGGCCCTTCCACACCGTGACCACGAAATCCTCGCGGTATGGGTCGGTAGTCATCACCAGACGCTCGTCGATCTGGGAGATGAGGTCCTGCACCGCCTCCTCATCCATGCCGTCCTGCACGCACAGCGTGGCATAGGTGACCGAGGGGGTGAAGTGAATATCCACCCGGCCGACCTCATTTCCCTCTTCATCCTCGATGATGAAGACCTCGGAATACGGCGTGCGCGCCTCGCGCTCAAAGCGGTACGGCATGGTCGTGCTCCTCGCGATCGCCGGCTGGTCGGGCCGCAGGTCTGTCGCGGCCGCGGGGGTCATCGCCGACGCCGGTAGCCCCCTAAATCAGATTGTTTGACCGTTGAGCTGTGGCTTCCGGTGGGATCGGTGTGGCGTCCCTCCGGTCTCGTCAGGGCCTCGTCTGGCCGGAGCCGAGGATGATCCACTTATAGCTGGTCAGCTCGCGCAGGCCCAGTGGGCCGCGGGCGTGCATCTTCTGGGTGGAGATACCGACCTCTGCCCCCAGCCCGAACTGGGCGCCATCCGTGAACTGCGTGCTGGCGTTGACGTACACGGCCGCGGCATCGACCTCATTGAGGAAGCGGTGGGCGTTGGTGTAGCTCTCGGTGACGATCGCTTCGGAGTGGCCGGAGCCGTACCGCTCGATGTGCGCCATCGCCTCGTTGAGCCCGTCCACCACCTTCACGGCGGCGATCAGGGCCAAGAACTCCTTCCCCCAGTCGTCCTCGCGGGCGGGGGTGACGGCGTAGCCGGCGGCGCGCAGGATCGCCTCCGCCTCCGGGTCGCAGCGCAGCTCCACCCCCCGCGCCGTCAGCTCCGCCGCCACCATGGGCAGGAAGCGCGGCGCCACGGCGCGGGCTACGAGCAGCGTGTCCAGCGCGTTGCAGATGCTGAAGCGGCGGCATTTGGCGTTGACCACAATATTCACCGCCATGGCAAGGTCGGCGCTGTCATCGACGTAGGTGTGGCAAACGCCGATGCCGCCAGCTACTACCGGCATGGTGGCCTCTTCGTAGACGCGCCGGATCAGCTCGGCGCCGCCGCGCGGGACCATGAGGTCGATCACGTCGCGCATGCGGAGCATTTCACCCACCAGGGCGCGGTCAGTGCTCTCGATCACCTGAATGGCGTCGACGGGGACGCCGGTGGCGGCGGCGGCGGCGCGGAGCAGGTGGCCCAGCGCCAGGTTGGAGCGGCGCGCCTCCTTGCCGCCGCGCAGGATCACGGCGTTGCCGGCCTTCACGCACAGGGTGGCGATATCCACCGTCACGTTGGGTCGGCTCTCATAGATGGTGCCGATCACCCCCAACGGCACCCGCTTCCGCCCGATCTGCAGGCCGTTGGGCAGGGTGCGCATATCGAATACCTCGCCCACCGGGTCGGGCAAGGCTGCCACCGCGCGCACGTCGGCGGCCATGCCCGCCAGCCGTTCCGGCGTGAGCAACAGGCGGTCCAACATGGCCTCGTTCAGGCCGCCGTCCCGTGCCTCGGCGCAGTCCGCGCGGTTGGCCTCCAGCACGGCCGCCTGCTCCTCTTCCAGGGCCCGGGCCACGGCGTGGAGCCAGGCGTTCTTGGCGGTGGTGGGGAGGCGGGCTAGCTGCCGAGACGCAGCCTTGGCCGCGGCGCCCTTCTGCGCTAGCTCGGAGAGGGTGGCGGTCATGCGTGCGCTCCTGCGGGTGTTGCGGATAACGGTTGTTAGTGCCAGTATACCTGGAGCGCGCCGCTCGGTCCCCTCTCGTCCGCGGCGTCGGCCTCACAACAGCACCAGGTTGTTGCGGTGCACGACCTCCGCACCGTAGCCGTAGCCGAGAATGTCGACGATGCGGTCGGAGCGGTGGCCCTTGATGCGGTTGATGTCGGCGTCGCTGTAGTTGGCGATGCCGTAGGCAATCTGCTCGCCGGCCGCGTCGGTGATGGTGACGATATCGCCGCGCTGAAACGGTCCGCTGGCCCCCAAAACCCCGGCGGGCAGGAGGCTGGTGCCCTGTTCGCGCAGGGCGCGCACGGCGCCGGCGTCCACCACGATGCAGCCGCGCGCCGCCAGCCCGGAGCGCATCCACCGCTTGCGGCTCTCCAGACGGTCCACGGTAGCGGGAAACAGCGTGCCGAGGGGCTCTCCCGTTACGACCCGATTGAGCACCTGGGGCGTGTGCCCGTTGGCAATCACCACGTCGGTGCCGGACGCGCAGGCCAGGCGCGCGGCCTGCAGCTTGGTCTTCATACCGCCCCGGCTGCGCGGGCTGCGCGTCCCCCCTGCCAGGCGCTCGATCGCTTCGTCGATGCGGTCCACGCGCGGGATCAGGCGGGCGGTCGGATCGACGGTTGGGTCGGCGGTGTACAGTCCGTCCGTGTTGGTGAGGATGACCAGCAGGTCGGCCTCGATGAGGTTGGCTACCAGTGCCGCTAGGTTATCGTTCTCGCCGATCTTGGCCTCTGCCACCTCGTCCAGCGATACGACGTCGTTCTCGTTGATAATGGGCACCACGCCCATCTCTAACATGCCCATTAAGGTGTTGCGCACATTCAGGTAGCCCTCGCGGTCGGCGATATCACCTTTGGTAAGCAATACCTGCGCGACGACGAGACCGTGCCAGCGAAAGAGCTGGTCGTAGGAGTGCATGAGGTGGCTCTGGCCGACGGCGGCCAGGATCTGGCGGAAGGGGATGTCGCGACGGCGATTGGCCACGCCCAGTCGGTGACGCCCGGCGGCGATGGCGCCGGACGTCACCACCGCCACCTGCAGGCCCTGGCGCATCAGCCGTGCTACCTGGCCGACCAGAGCTGCCATCACCTCGAGGTCGAGCCGATCGGTGCCGGCCGTGAGCAGGTTCGTGCCAAACTTGGCCACGATCCGGCGGTACGTCCGCCGTGCGGCCGACGTCGGCTCCTGCCACTCGTCCTGGGTGGTCATACGGGCGAGCTTTCGCACCGGTGGTTGTCGCGTGAGGATCCGCCTGCCGTCGAGTCTAGCAAGCCGGCGGTGACGCGGTCCAGGCAAGAGCGGCGGTGGCCGTCCCGCCACCGGGCGCCGGGGTGCGGTACGCCCGCGGTGGGATGGTGTTCGCTCGGGGCGGCGGTAGCATGAAAGTGCGCCGGTGAGACGGAGCGAGCGGCGGTCAGGGAGGGCGCGGTATGAGACGGTGGATGGTCATTCTGACGCATGCCGTCAGGGTATACGGTGCGGAGCATTGCTCGAGTTTCGCCGCCGCCATCGCGTACTACGCGCTTCTGGCCTTGTTTCCGTTGGCCGTGTTCGCCGTCTCCTTGGCCGGTTACCTGCTCCGCGGCGAACCGCAGGCGCAGGAGCGGATCATCAACGTGATCATGGATAACCTCCCGCTGGACAGCCAGAGCGGGCGACAGCAGCTGTACGACCAGCTTGCCGCCGTTACCCAGGGGCGGGTGGGCCTTGGTCTGCTCGGCCTGCTCGGCACGGCCTACTCTGCCAGCGCCCTGTTCGGCGCCGTCCGCACGGCGCTGAACGCGGTGTTCCGCGTGGAGCGGCCCCGCCCCCTGGTGCAGGGCAAGCTGCTCGACCTCGGCATGACCTTGGCACTGGGGCTGCTGCTCTTCCTCTCCCTCGGCCTGACCGCGGTGGCCGCGGTCGTCCTCGGCCTGGCTGAGGAGCTCTTCGGGAGGTTCGCGCTGCCGATGACCGTGCTCGTCACGTTGGCGCAGTTCCTGATTGTGCCGGCGGTGACGACGCTCGTGTGTCTCGTTCTCTACCGTGTCGTTCCGTATGCCGAGGTGCGCTGGCGCGACGCCCTCCCGGGGGCCGTGCTGGCGGCCGTGGGCTTCGAGGTGTTGAAGCTGGGGTTTGCCCAGTACGTGGCTCGTATCGGCAACTATGACGCCGTGTACGGCGCGCTCGGGTTTGTCATCGTCTTCCTGTTGTTCGCCTACCTCAGCGCGCAGATCGTGTTGTTCGGCGCGGCGGTGACGCGCGCTTACCGCGAGGTGCATGCGGGTGTGGTCACGCCGGCGCGGCCGGCGGTGCCGCAACGCCGGATGAGCCTGGCCGAACGTGCGGCGGCACTCGTCAAAAGCCTGTTCGTGGCCCCGGAGCCGCACCACGCGGACACCCCACCGTACAAGCCGGCGCGGTCGAGCGGTCCATTGACGGACGAACCGGCACAGCCCGATCAGCGCTAAACCGGCGGTCGATCTCTCGCTTCTTGCTCGGGCGCTCCTGGCAACCTGGGACCGTGTCTGGCGCCGCGGCGCCCGCCCTGTATCGGCCCGGTGCTGCTTCTGGAGCCCCGCAGTGACCGGGAATCGGCGTTGGGGCACCCTGCGTGCATGGCGCTGGCCTGCAGGGCTGGTACAATCGGGCCGGTGGGCTGACGAGCCATCGGCGTGGAGTGACGGGCGGCCAGGGAGGGAGCACAGGCAGGTGAACCAGCGACTGGCGGCGGATTGCCGGTACCTGCGGCGGACGATTGACGCGGCGCGGGCGGACGGACCGCTGGTTTGCCTGTGCGAGCACCCGGTGCGGTCTGGCCTGGACTGCGTCGGCCCGTTCCTTGAGGACCTGCCCACTGCCTGTGGGTTGTGGGAGGAGACGCGGTTGCCGCCGGTGGCCGACATTGGCAGGTCCTGGGTCAGCCGGTAGCACACCGTCCAGATCGAGCTGTGGGGGACTTGACTGGCGAACGATGGGCGGCCGAGGGGCGCCCGGAAGGGCAGGCGTTGTGGCGAGCGGTGGGCTGGACAACGATTTCCCGGTGAACGTGGGTGAGATCTTAGAGGTGATCCGCACCGCGGAGGTGCTGATCTTCCGCTTCCTCATCGTGCCGCAACGGCTGCTCGTGGACCCACGTCACTCGGCGTCCGAGGGCCCGCTGGTCAAGGTCGTGCCGCCGGCCGGCTCCGCGGAGGAACGGTTCCGGTCGCTCAAGCAACTGCGTCCGTCCTTTGCCCTGCCGGAACGCATCACCGTCATTCATTGGCCGAAACTGATTGCCCGCTTAGAAGAGTCTGGCGTGTGGGCCGGGATTGAGCGGCGTATCGCCGAGACCGGTTTCCCGCAGTCGGTGACGGTGGCCACTCAGGCCCTTCGGGAGCTCAAGCGGCTGGAGCAACGGGAGGCGCAACGCGCCGTGCAGGGCGAGGGATACCAGACCCTCTGGGAGCGCGTATGATCCCGCGCGGCCGCTTCGAACGGTTGGTCCGGCGGGCGCTGGCCGGCTTGCCGCCGGAGTTTCGTGCCCGTCTGGAGAACGTGGACGTGATCGTGGAGCGCCGCCCGCGGCAGGAGCACCTGCGCGCGGCCGGCGTGCCGCCCGGCGAAACGCTTCTCGGCCTGTACGTGGGCACGCCGTTGACCGAACGGTCCAGCGGCTCATACCACCTAACGCTGCCCGACCGGATCTACATCTTCCAGGAGCCCATTGAACGCATGTGCGGCACGGCGCGGGAGGTGGTGGACGAGGTGCGGCGCACGGTCATGCACGAGCTGGCGCATCATTTCGGCATCACCGATGACCGCCTAGCGCAACTCGGCCTGGACTGATCGCGGATCGGCCGGTGGCGCCTTGGCGGTGAGAGGCGCGCCGCGCGCTCGGCTCTGGCAAGCAACGCCATCAGTGAACGGTGGAGAGGAGGCATGGGTGACTCACCGCTTACGGTGCCGCGCGTCGGCATCGTTGGTGCGGGCCAGCTCGCCCGGATGACCCTGCAGGCCGGTATCTCGCTGGGGCTGACGGTGCGCGTCCTGGCCAACAGCCCGGACGAGAGCGCCGCACTGGTCTCCCCCGCTGTGTCTCTGGGTGCACCGACCTCGATCAACGCGCTGAGCGCCTTCGCCGCCACCTGCGACGTGGTCACCTTCGACCATGAGCTGGTGGACGCGGCGCTGCTCCGCCAACTGGAGGCGGCGGGGCACGTGTTGCGCCCGTCGGCGGCAACGATGGCCGTAGGCCAGGACAAACTGTTCCAACGGCGGGAGGCCAAGGCGCTAGGTTTGCCCATCCCGCCCTGTCGACCCGTGTGCGGCACCGCCGATATTCTGACCTTCGCCGAGGAGCACGGGTGGCCGGTGGTGCTCAAGGCGCGGCGCGGCGGCTACGATGGGCGCGGGGTGTGGGTCGTCACGGACGTCGCGGAGGCGGGGCGCGCGGCGTTGCAGGCGCAGGCGCGTGGGCTGTACCTCCTGGCCGAGCAGTGGGTGCCCATCGAACGCGAGGTGGCGGTGCTGGTGGCCCGCCGCCCCGGCGGGCAGATGGTCGTCTATCCGGTGGTGGAGACCGTTCAGGTGGACGGTATCTGCCACGAGGTGCTGGCGCCCGCGCCCGTGCCGCCGGCACTGGCCGAAGAGGTGCGTGCCATCGCCTGCCGACTGGCCGTGGCCCTGGACGTGTCGGGCATTCTCGCCGTGGAACTGTTCGTGACGGGTGGTAAACCCCTCGTGAACGAGCTCGCTGTGCGGCCGCACAACACCGGTCATTACTCGATCGAGGCCTGCGCCACCTCGCAGTTCGAGAACCACCTGCGCGGCGTGCTGGACTGGCCGCTGGGCGTGCCGGAGATGATCGTGCCGGCCGCCGTCATGGTCAACGTGCTCGGCCGCCCAGAGACGGGCGATCTGGGCGCACGCCTGCCGGCAGCACTGGCCGTCGAGGGGGTGCGGGTGCACCTATACGCCAAGGCGTCCCGTCCCGGGCGCAAGATCGGGCACGTGACCGCGGTGGGCGCCGACCTGGCCGAGGCCCGGGCGCGGGCGCGGCGGGCGGCCGCCCTGCTCGCGGGTGGGTTGGCATTTACGGATGAGGCATGAGCGACGAACGCCGGGCGCCACTAGTCGGGGTGATCATGGGCAGCGACTCGGACCTGAGCGTGATGCGCGCCGCCGCCGAGGCGCTGGACGAGTTCGCGGTGCCCTACGAGGTGCGGGTGGTCTCCGCGCATCGTACCCCGCACGAGATGCTGGAGTATGCCCGCACGGCGGCGGCGCGGGGCCTGCGCGTGATCATTGCGGGCGCTGGCGGCGCGGCGCACCTGCCCGGCATGGTGGCGAGCGCCACCCCGCTGCCGGTGATCGGCGTGCCCGTGCCGCTGCAACATCTCGGCGGGCTGGACTCCCTGCTCTCCATCGTGCAGATGCCGGCCGGAGTGCCGGTAGCCACCGTGGCCATCGGTAACGCCCGCAACGCCGGCCTGCTGGCGGTGCGGATTCTGGCCGCCTCCGACCCAGCCCTGCGCGAGCGCATGGAACAGTTCCAGCAGCGTCTCCGAACGGCGGTGCAGGAGAAGGACGCGGCGGTGCGGGCGCAGTTCCCTCCTGGCCCTGTATGAGGCGCTCCTTCTCTCGTCTCTCGTCGCGCCGCTAGGGCGCAGGCGGCGCCGGCAGAGCGTGTCGCAGCCACAGGATGCGGGCGCTGCTCTCCAGCACCGCCGTCCACCGCAGGCACTCCCACAGGTCGTTCCCGCGCGCATACGTGCCGTGCCCGGCCACGACGACGATGGGACTGTCGGTAAGGGCGGATGCCACGGCCTCGATCACGTTGCGGCGCGCGTGCACCACCGGAACCCGGCCGAGAAGGTGCGTTCCCTCCAGGTCCGGCGGCATCAGCGTCGTACGGTCGAACGACAGGGCTACAGTGTGCGGCGGGTGGGCGTGGACGACCGCGCGGGCGCCTGTGGCCACGTAGATCGCGCGGTGGATGGGTGCATCGAGGGCCGGATGCCGCGCTGGCGGTACGGTGGACCGGGCGATGGAGCATAGGTCCGCCTCCGTGAGCCCGTTGAGCCGCGCTCCCTCGGCGGTGATGATCACCGCCTCGGGCGTCCAGATACTGAGCGTCCCTGTTCCGGCCTGGACGAGGCCGGCGGCAGTCAGCTCAGCGCCGACGGAGCGAAAGAGTTCTCGCACGTCGAAGGTCATACAGGCGTCCGTTCTCTGCGCAATAGAGGGATCGGCCCTGTGCCGGATTGTAGGGGGCTCGTGCCCGGCCGCGGAACCACACTAGCATGGAGCCCGAAGTCATGCTTCGGCCGTGTTATTGATGAGACGCGCAGGACGGCGTAGTTTGAAGCTGGGTACGGCCTCCGCGTGGCCAGCGAGCGAGGTATCCGGGAGGGCGCCGCCATGATTATTGTCAAGACGCTGTGTGCGGGATGCGGACGGGACATCGCGGCGGAGGATGCCTTCATCAAAGAGGGGGTGCCCTATTGCTGTGAAAGCTGCGCTGAGAACGGGCGGTGCGAGCGCGGCTGTGGCAGCGATATCCTCGCCGAGGAGCCGCCGGTAACGGACCCATGCCTGTGAACCGTGCCACCCCGGCCGCGGCTCCCTCGCGACCGGTGACGGTTACCCACCCGGACAAGGTGCTGTGGCCGGAGGACGGTATCACCAAAGGCGACCTGATCGCCTATTACCGCGAGATGGCACCGGTCATCCTCCCGCACGTGCGCGGCCGGCCGCTGGTTATGCGCCCCTTCCCGCGGGGCATCCACGGTCCGGCGTACTACCGCCAGACCCTGCCCAAGTCCGCCCCTGCCTGGCTGCCGCGGTTCCGCCACGTGGCCAAAGCCGACGGGCACGCCAACGAGATGCCGGTGATCGACGACCTCTCGGTCCTCCTCTGGCTGGCCAACCAGGCGGCCATTGAGGTGCACCCCTGGCTATCGCGCGTTGACCGACCGGAGCAGCCGGACTTTGTCGTGTTTGATCTGGACATTGAGCGGCCGGAGAACTTCCCGGTTGCCCTCCGGGTCGCGCTGTTCTTGCATGAGGCGCTTGCGCGCATCGGGGTGCGCAGCTACGCCAAGACCTCCGGTGGGGATGGGGTGCACGTGTACGTGCCCATTGCGCGCGGTCCGCGCTACGAGGAAACGCGTGCCTGGGCCCAGGCGGTGGCGGAGACGCTTGAGCGGGCGCGTCCAGACCTGGTCACAACCCGCCTCCGCCGTGACGGCCGCGAGGAGGCAGTCCTGGTGGATTACGCCCAGAACGCGCTCGGCCGGACGACGGTGGCCGTGTACAGCGTGCGTCCCCGGCCCGGCGCCCCCGTCTCCACCCCGTTGACCTGGGACGAGGTGGCGGCCGGTGCGGTCCGGCCCGGTGACTTCACGATGCGCACCGTGCTGGAGCGGGTGCGGCGCCTCGGCGACCTGTTTGCGCCGGTGCTGGCGGGCGGGCAGCGGCTGCCCGCGCCGCTGTAGGCCCCGGCCATCGATTCGATACCTAACTGGGAAGCCATCGAGCAGGGGGTAGCGCGATGTGCATGACCTGCGGTTGCCGTGACTGGGACAACGACCATGGTGACCCTAAGAACATCACCTACCGCCGTTTGCTGGAGGCCGCCGAAGCCGGTGGGGTGACGGTGCAGGAGGCGGCCGAGCACTTACGGCAAGGCGTCCGCGCCATCTTGGCGGCCGAGCGAGCCCACGCGAAGGCCAAATAAGCGGTCGGGCTGACGGCACCAGGCAGGCCATTTGCTCACCGCCGTCGGACCTGGTAGGTGATCTGAGAACAGCGGGTCACCGCCGGCAGTGAGGGATGGCGTGCGCGCCGCTCGACGGTTATCGAGCCCACGCGGTGGGACCCGCGCGACCTGGACCCTGTGCGGCGTGGTGGGCTTGCACGAGGTGCGGTGCGAGGAGACGATCGCCGGCGGGGCGGTGGGCTATGGCGTGGTCGAGTTTCTGTGCCTGGGCTTGCACGACCCCCACGGCGTTACCGGCCCCGACGGCGGCGCCGGTTGACTCATTCCATCACCGCGGCGGAGGTGGCTGATGCCAAAGGCGATCGATACGCATATCCATCCCCCTCCGCCGCCGGGCACGCGCCGCACACCGCTGCGCGAGGCCACCGACCGTTACTTCCGTGCCCCGCCGCCGCCCCGAGACGCAGACGAGATGGCGGACTCCTACATCGCCCAGGATATCTTCGGCATCCTTCTGGCCAGCAACTGGGAGAGCACGACCGGTGAGCCGCCGGTGCCCAACGACTACGTGGCCGCGATCGTGCACAAGTATCCGCGCCAGTTTGCGGGCTTTTGCTCCGTCGATCCGTGGGACCACAAGACGGCGATCGCGGAGATCGAGCGCTGCGTGCGCGACCTGGGCTTTATCGGCGTCAAGTTCCATCCTACTGCCCAGGCGTTTTACCCCAACGATCCGCGCTTCTATCCCATGTGGGAGAAGTGCGCCGACCTGGGCGTGCCGGTGCTGCTGCATACCGGGATGACCGGCCTAGGTGCCGGTGCGCCGGGCGGCGGTGGGCTTAAGACCAAATATTGTGCGCCCATACCGCATATCGATGATCTTGCCGCCGATTTTCCGGAGCTCACGATCATCATGGCGCATCCCGGCTTCCCCTGGGTGGATGAGCAGATGGCCGTCCTCCTACACAAGCCGAACGTGTTTATGGACCTGTCCGGCTATTCGCCGCGGTACTTCCCACAGCCCGTCTTTACCTACGGTAACACCCTGCTCCAGGACCGCATGATGTTTGGCTCGGATTATCCGTCCATCCGCCCGGAGCGGTGGCTTGCCGACTTCGCCGAAGCGCCGTTCCGCGAGGAGGTACGTGCCAAAATTCTTCTCGAGAACGCGCGGCGCATCCTCAAGCTCACCGTGTAAGCGGCCGCTGCCTGCTTCAATAGCCCCGCTCCAGGTTTACCACGTTGCGCAGGGGCTCGCCGGCAAGATACCGGCGCAGGTTGTCACACACCAGCTCGGCCGCTCGCTCGGCGTAGCGGTCGCCGCCGGCGGAGAAGTGCGGCGTCACCAGGACGTTCTCCAGGTCCCACAGGGGGGAATCCGGTGGCAGTGGCTCCCGTTCGAACACGTCCAGGGCCGCGCCGCGGATGATGCCCTCCCGCAAGGCGGCGACGAGGGCCTCCTCGTCGACCAACGCACCCCGGCCGACGTTGATCAGCACCGCCGTGCGTTTCATCTGGTGCAGCTCGGCCGCGCCGATCAGGTGTCGCGTCTCAGGCGTGAGCGGCGCGGCCAGGACCACATAGTCGGACTCCGCCAGGAGGCGCGGGAGGTCGGCGGGGGTGAGCAGCGCGTCGGCGTAGCGGTCGGTGGGCCGCGGGGCGGTGGAGCGGCGCAGGCCGAGCACGCGCATCGCCAGCGCCTTGGCGCGCTGAGCCACCTCCCCACCGATGGCGCCCATCCCCACGATGCCGCAGGTCTTGCCCCCCAGCTCGAACGCCTCCAGACGGCGGTCCCAGCGGTGAGCGAGCTGGTTTCGGAGCATCCGCAGGAACCCCTTGGCGAACATGAGCATGACGGCGATCACGTATTCGGCCATGGCCGGCGCTGCCACGCCGGAGGCGTTGGTCACGATGAGGTCGCGGTAGAGCTCCGGGTCCGCCCGCTCGATCCCGGCGCTTAGGGACTGGACCCACCGCAGCCGCGGTGCTCGCGCGCGCACGTGGCGCGGCAGTTGTAGCCAGCCGACCAGGACTTCAGCCGGCTCCAGGTACTCTCGCGCCTGGTGGTCGACCTTTGCCATGAGCTCGGGTTCCTCGGCCCGCTCGCCCCGCAGCCAGCGGCGGAGCTCGGGTGGTGCCAGAGAGACACGCACGCGTGGATCTACCGCCGCGAGGCGTGCCATGAAGTCCTCCCCGAGCGGCACCGTGACCAGCACGTTCGTCATGTCTTGCTACCCCACGTCCGGCGTCGCGGTCATGGTAGGCGGGGCGGGCGAGGCGCGCAACGGACGAGCCCGGCCTAAAGATGCCGCCCTCGGCGGCCTGCCCTTCCGTGACGCGGCGCCGTTGCGCAAAGTGGGATCGCAGGGTCGATCGCCCGACAGCGGGCCGAGAGCAGAGTCGCGGATGAGGCGGAGGGTGCGCGCATGATCACCACAGACCTGGCCATCATCGGTGGTGGCGTCGCCGGCCTGACGGCTGGGCTGTTCGCCGTGCGTGACCGGGTCGAGACGGTGCTGCTGGAGCGGATGGGCACGGGAGGCTGGCTCGTCAACGCCGACCAGGTGGAGAACTTTCCCGGTTTTCCCCAGGGGATCAAGGGCTACGAGCTGGGGCCGTTGATCAGCGAGCAGGCGATGAACGCGGGGTTGCGCATCGAGTTTGCCGAGGTGCAGGCGCTGCGCCGGACGGAGGACGGCTTCATCTTGGAGACGGACGGCGAGCCGGTGCGGGCCCGCGCGGTGATCGCCGCCTCCGGTTCCTCGCTGGCCAAGCTGGGGATTCCCGGCGAGGCGGAGTTCGAGGGGCGGGGGGTCTCAGGCTGCGCTACCTGTGACGGCGAGTTCTTCCGCGACCAGGCGGTGGCGGTGATCGGCGGCGGCGACTCGGCCTTCGATGAGGCGCTGTACCTGGCCGAGATCTGCGCGTCGGTGACGATCGTGCATCGCAGCCCGCCGCGCGCCCAGCGGGTACTGGTGGAGCGGGCGGTGGCCCATCCGCGCATCACCCTCCACCGCGGTGAACCGGCCGCCATCGAGGGTGCCCAGACGGTCACCGGCCTGCGGCTGCGGGATGGCACGGCGCTGCCCGTGGCCGGGGTGTTCATCTACGTCGGTCTGCGTCCCAACACGGAGTACCTGGCGGACCTCGTGCCGTTGGACCTCGGCGGCCACGTCCCCGTGGACCTGTGGATGCGCACCCCGATGCCCGGCCTGCTCGCGGCTGGCGACCTGCGGCAGCACTCGGCGCGTCAGCTCGTGGCCTCGGCGGGGGACGGTGCCACCGCGGCGCTGGCAGCGATCCGTTACCTGCGTGCCGGTGAGTGGCGGACCTGACGACGGGTAGGCCGGCTCGCTAGACACCAGACGCCGAGGCCGCCTCCCGGACGGCGCTCGACGGTTTCGGTCCGCCTGCCAGGTAGGCGAGCACCGTGCGCAGCTCGGCCATGAGGGCTTGCGCTTCCGGCGATGGAGCGCCGGGCCCACCGCCCGGCTGGGCCCGCGCCCAGGACTCTAGGCAACGGGCGAGCTCGGGGAAAGCGCCGGCAGCCCGCGCGGAGGCGGTTGCCTCCTGGAAGAGGCGCTCTGCCTCCTCCCAGGCCGCGGTGGCGGCCAGGGCGGTGGCCAGGATACGCTGGGCGCGCCACCGCAACAGCGCCGGCCCGGTCGCCTCGGCCGCGGCCAGCGCCATGCGCGCCGCCACGACCGCGGCATCCGGCCGGCCTTCACGGATCGCCAGCTCCGCCAGCTCCAGTCGTGCCGCGGTGGTTTTTGCCGCGCCGTGCGGTTCATGCGCCGGCGCGGCGAGCACTTGCCGGAGCAGCGCCCTTGCTTCCCGGGCTCGGCCGGGGTGGCGGCGCGCGATGGTGGCCAGCCCCAGCCGCGCCTGGGCTGCGATATCCGCGGCGCCGTGCGCCTCAGCGGCGGCCAGGATCTGGTGCAGTTCGGCCTCCGGGCTCTCGTGTCGGGCCAGGGCCAGCAGTGCCCGTTCCAGGCTCACCCGACCGGCCAGCTCCGGGTCGTCAAGCCCGGCCCGCTCCAGCGCCTGGCGCGCGCCAGACCAGTCGCCCTGGTGTCGTCGCACACGCCCCAGGTGCAGGTAGGCCTGTGCCTTGGTGACCGGGTCATCGCACTGGTCGGCCATAGCGATGGCCTCTTGCAGGTGCGCTTCCGCCTGCGTGAAGGTGCCCTCGTGCTCGTCGAGCAGGGCCAGCTCGATGAGCACCGCCCCGCACGCGGCCTCGTCGCTCAGCCGGCGGCGCAGGGCCAGGCACGCGAGCAGGGCCTCGCGGGCGGCGTCCGGCCGGCTGGCGGCGTGATAGGCGCGTGCCACCTGTTCCAGCGCGGCTGCTTCCCGCAGCAGGTCGCGGCCCGCGCGGGCCAGGGCTAGGGCTTCCTCGAAGTGTCGGGCGGCCTGGGCCACCTCACCGCGTCGTAGGCAGGCCGCGCCGAGGAGGGCGGTCGCATCGGCACGGTCGACCGGGTCCAGTTCAGCGCGTACGGCGGCCTCCGCCGCGGCGCGGGCCGCGTCGTCATCGCCCCGGTTGAGGTGGGCGTAGGCACGCGCCACCCGTAGCCGCCCCCGCTCGGCGCGCCATGCCGGTGATTCGCCGGGTTTCTCCTCGCCCAGGATGGCGGCGGCGCGGCTGAACGCCGCCAGCGCCGCGGCGTGGAGGCCCAGGCGGTCCTGTACCTGCCCGCAGCGCCGCTCGATGACGGCGCGCTCCAGCGGGTCGCGTACCAGCTCCAGAGCCCCTGTGAAGCGCTCGATGGCCGTCTCCAGCGCCCCTTCCGCCACCGCGATCTCACCCAGGCCTGCCAGGGCGCGGCCGTGTATCTCTCCGTCCTGCACCTGCTCGGCTAGCCGCAGTGCGCGCATGTAGTGGTCGCGCGCTTCATCGAGGGCGAAGGCGTGCCGTGCCTCGTTACCCGCGGCTAGGGACCAACGCGCGGCCTCGGGGGTCGCCGCAGCACGGTCGTAGTGATGCGCCAGGATAGCGGCCATGCCGAGCGGCGGGTCATTGCCGGCCTGGCGCTCATACCAGGCGGCAACTCGGCGGTGGTACGCCTGGCGATGCTTATGCAGCAGCGACGCGTAGGCAGCCTCCTGCATGAGCGTGTGGCGGAATCGGTACTCCACACCGGTGCTGCCGTCAGCCATCACCCGTTCGAGGATGCCGGCCTGCTCCAGCGGAGCCAGCAGCGGCGTCGGGTCGCCACGCAGGCCGAGGATGTCACCTAGCAGCTGGGCGGAAAAGCGGCGGCCGATCACCGCCGCGATCTGGACCGCGCGCTTGCTGGACTCGGGCAAACGATCGATGCGGTCCAGCAGCAGCCCCTGCAGCGTATCCGGCACCACCACCTCGTCACGCTCTGCCACCCGTTCCCATCGTCCGCTCTCCAGGCGCAGCACGCCCTGGTCGATAAGGGTGCGCAGCACCTCCTCGAGAAAGAGCGGGTTACCGTCGCTGCTCTTGACCAGTAACTCGCGCATATCGGCCAAGCGCGGGTCCTGGCCCAAAAGCGCCTCGGCCAACCGGGCGCTGTGCTCTTCCGGTAGCGGCTGCAGCTCGAGCGTGAGGTGGAGCGGGGGCGCTGCATGGGCGATGGCCGCTGCCAGCGGCTCGTACACGGTCGTGGTGTCGCTGCGGAAGGCGGTGATGACCAGCAGCGGCGCCCGCGTTGTCACGGTCAGCACGTGTGCCAGCAATTGCATCGAGGCGCTATCGATCCAGTGCAGGTCATCGATGGCCAGCACCAGGGGTTGCTCGCCGGCGTGCGCTGCGATGGCCTCCTGGACGGCGAGGAAGAGCTGCTTGCGCTCCGCCTCGGGATCGATGGGGCCGGTGCGGCGCCGCTCTTCGGGCGCGTCGCCGATCCCGAGGAGCTCGATCAGGGCGCTGGAGGCGTCCCGCAGCTCCTGCAGCGGGATCACGCGGGTGCTGGGTGCGCCCCCTCCCTCGGGCGCTGGGGTGGCGGGGCCGGTGAGGCGCGTCGAGGGTTCCTCGATGCCCAGCAGGCGACGCATCAAAGCGCCCCAGACCGCCAGCGTGCCGCCCAGGCCCACGCTGGGGCAGGCGGCCTCCACCCAGCGCAGCCCACGGGCGATGGCCTCGGCACGCGCTTCGTGCAAGAGGCGGCTCTTCCCAAGGCCGGCCTGGCCGGTGAGCACCACCAGGCCGCCGGTGCCCTCCTTGAGCCGGCTCAGCGCCTCGCGCAGGCGGGCGAGCTCGGGGTCGCGCCCGATGAGCGGGGCTTCCACGCCGGGTTTGCGCGGTGAGCGGCGGCGGGCGCGCCAGCCGAGCAGCTCCCAAACCTTGATGGGCTCAGCTTTGCCCTTAACCGGGACGGGAGGCAGCTCACGGAAGGCAAAGACGTGCTCCGTGCGCTGGCGGGTGGCATCGGACACCAGGATTTGGCCGTCCTGCGACTGGTCCTCCAGCCGGGCGGCGACGTTCACCGTATCGCCCAGCACCGTGTACTCGGAGTGACCGCCGCCCCCGACCCGGCCCGCCACCACCAGCCCGGTGTTGACCCCGATGTGGATGCCGATGCGTTGGGGCAAGCGGCCGGCCAGGCGCCGGTTGACCGCCTCCAACCCCTCACGCATCTCCAGGGCGGCGGCCAGGGCCCGCTCGGGATCGTCCTCGTGGGCGTGTGGCGCGCCGAACAGCGCCATGATGCCATCGCCCAGGAACTTGTCCACGGTGCCCCCGTAGCGGTGCACGCAGGCCGCCAGTTCCTGGTAAAACTCGCTCATGATCTCCTGCACTTCTTCGGGGTCGAGCCGCTCCGACATGGCCGTGGAGCCGGTCATGTCGGCAAACAGCACCGTCACGTACCGCCGCTCCGCCTCGCTGTTCAACAAGAAGCCGAGCGCCGTGCCGCAGCTTCGGCAGTAGCGGTGGCTCGGCGGGTTGGGCGTGGCGCAGATCGGGCAGTCCATACGGCGTCTTCACAGGCAAACCCGGGCGCGGCGTCGCCCAGGGATCCGGGACAACCTGCCTGTCCGCGCGTCGCGGGTGGCACCAGTATACGGCCCAGCCCGGCCGCCGACCACGGCATGGCCTGTTGAGAAGGGGAGCATGGTAGGTGGGGCATGGCAGGTTGCGTGATGTCGCAACGCGCAGGGTAAGGGGTGGACGAATGTGGTATGCTCGCCAGCGCAGGGCATGGACCGCGGCGGAAAGGGGCGCTGGATGCGGTGCTGGTCGTGCGAGCGCGAGAATCGGCCGGGAGCACGGTTCTGCGCCACCTGCGGCGCGGGACTGGGTTGCCCTGATTGTCAGGCGCCGCTACCGCCCGGCCAGCGCTTCTGCACCAACTGCGGCCGGCGGGCCCCGGTGCGTGGCGCCCAGACCGTTGTCCGCCGCATCGATCACAAGACGCAGGAAACGCCCCATTTCCGTATCCGCTATACCTCCGGCTCCTACGCCGAGCAGCAGATCGGGATGATTGCCGGTCGTCTGGAGAGCGCTTTTGCCGCCTTGACCGGCCTGCTCGGTGTTGCCACCCAGCCCACCGCCAAGATCGACGTGTACCTTGCCGACCTGCTGGATGACCCGGAGCAGCCCGGCACACCGCTGGCCGGTGGCGGCTTCGCGGTGCCGGAACGGTTCGAAATCCGCGAGGTATACCGCGCCGACGCCCCAGGTGACGGCCTGGAGCGCTCGCTTGCCCAGGTAGTGCTGACCATGGTGGCGGGTGGGGCGCCGCCCCTGCCGCCGCTCGTCCAGGATGGGCTGTTGGCGCTGGTGATGCAGCGCCAGGGGCGCTTCCCGCCGGATGAGCAGATCGAGGCGGCGCTGGGCGCGCATAAGGCTCGCGGAGAGCTGCCGCCGCTGTCGGTGCTGCTCAATGGGCCGATACCCGGCGCGCAGCCGGTCTACTTTCCAGCCGCGGCGGCGTTCACCGGCTGGCTTTTGGCCAACTTCGGCCCGGAACGGTTCCGCGACTTCGTGCGGCGCCTGCCGCCGGGCGGGCCGGACGCCGCGGCGCGCGCCGCGTTTGGCGAGTCGCTCGCCCAGCTTGATAAGCGCTGGCGCAAGGCGATCCGGGTAGCGCGGCCCGCGGGGGTGCTGCGGTTTCTGCGCCTCTCCCTGCACTACTTGCGCCCGCACCGGCTGAAGGTGGCGGAGATCGTCCTCTACATCGCCCTCTCCGTGGCGTTTGGCATCGGGCTGCAGAAGATGCAGCAGCTCATCATCGACCAGGCGCTGCCCGCGTTCGATCCGTTCACGGGCACCATCCTCCGTCCCGGCGATACCGGCCTCTTGGTCCGGCTGATGGGCATCCTGGTGGGAGCGTTTGCCCTGGTGTCGCTCACCTCGTTGCGGGAGAGCTATCTGCTGGCGTGGGTGTCCGGCAAGGTGCTGATGGACCTGCGCCATCGCATCTTCACCAACCTGCAGCGCTTGGAGCCGGCCTTCTACCAACGGGTGCAAACCGGTGACGTGCTCTCCCGCATGACCAGCGACATCGACCAGGTTGAATTCGCGTTGACGGGTGCGCTGGCGCAGGGGCTGCGCGTGCTGCTCACGCTGGTGGCGGCTGTGGTGGCGATCGTGCTGTTTGACTGGAAGCTCGCGGTCGTCGCCCTGGCCGGCACCCCGTTGCTGTTTGTGGCCGGGCGGTGGCTGGGGCCGGCGGCGGCGCGCGCCAGCTTCGCGCGGCAGGAGCGGGCGGCCGAGGTGACGGCTACCCTGCAGGAGAACCTCGCCGCCCAGCCGGTGGTGAAGGCGTTCAACCTGCAGGACCGGATGATCACCAACTACCGGCGCGCCTTAGAGAACCTGTTCCATGCCTCCCTACGCCTCACCTTCCTGTCCGGGGTGTTTGGCCTGTCCGCCAACTCGGTGGCGGTGGCGATCCAGCTCGTGGTGCTGGGAGTGGGCGGCTATCTGGCCACGCAGGGTGAGTTGACCGTCGGCGTGCTGCTGGCCTTCCTGGGCCTGATGGGGCAGATCATCGGCACCATGCAGGGGGTTTCCGGCATCCTCCAAGCCATGCAGCAGGCGACGGGCGCGATGGAGCGGGTGGAGGAGATCCTGCGCGTCCAACCAGCGATTCAGGATGCGCCCACCGCCCGGCCGATCCCGCCGCTCACCCACGCCATCCGCTTTGAGGGCGTCTCCTTCTCCTACACTGGCGAGCAGCAGACGCTGCGCAACCTCAACCTCACCATCCCGGCTGGAGCTCATGTGGCGATCGTTGGTCCCAGCGGTTGTGGTAAGTCGACGGTGCTCAACCTCATCCTCCGCTTCTACGACCCGCAGGAGGGCCGCGTGTTGTTCGATGGCGTGGACATCCGCGAGGCCACCCTAGACTCGCTCCGCGGGCAGATGGGTATCGTCTTTCAGGAAAACTTCCTGTTCAACACCACCGTTCGTGAGAACATCCGCCTGGGCAACCTCGCGGCCACCGACGCCGAGGTGGAGGCGGCGGCCAAGGCCGCCGAGATCCATGACATGATCCTGAGCATGCCGCAGGGGTACGACACGGTGGTCGGTGAGCGCGGCGGTCGGCTGTCCGGCGGTCAGCGCCAGCGTATCGCCATCGCCCGCGCTATCCTGCGCAACCCGGCCGTGCTCCTGCTCGACGAGGCCACTTCCGCCCTGGACCCGCGCACCGAGGCGGCCATTACCGAAACGCTGGACCGCCTGTCGCGCGGGCGCACGACGATCGCCGTCACGCACCGCCTGTCCAGCGTGGTGAACGCCGACCAGATCTACGTGTTCGACCGGGGCATGCTGGTCGAACAGGGCAACCACGACGAGCTACTGCGGCGCAACGGCTTGTACGCCCGGCTGTGGCAGGAGCAGGGCGGTTACGTGATCGGGGCCGGGGTCCAATACGTGGGCGTGGAAGCGGCGCGGCTCCAGGCGGTGCCGCTGTTCGCCCAGCTCGACGGCGACCTCCTGGCGGCCTTGGCCCAGCGGTTGGCGGTGGAGCGTTACCCGGCCGGCGACGTGATCGTGAACGAGGGCGAACCGGGCGACAAGCTCTATGTCATCCACAAGGGGCAGGCCGAGGTGCTGGCCTACGACCCGGCCGGCAACCAGCGCCACCTGGCCGTGCTGCGCGAGGGTGACTATTTCGGCGAGGTGGCCCTGTTGTACGATGTGCCGCGCACGGCCACCATCCGCGCGCTGACACCGGTGCAGCTCTACAGTCTGAGCAAGGAGGATTTCAACATCCTCCTCGGTGCCGTGCCCGGCCTGCGCGAGCAACTGGAACGTACCATCAGCCAGCGTGAACAGCTCGGTAGCGGAGACTAGCGCGGCTGAACGGGGGGTGACGGCGGTGGCAGATCCGCGACCGGCATCCAACGGTGATACCGCCGGGCACGCGCTGCTCAGCACGGCGGAGCGGCTGCTTCGCCGCGTCGGCCTGTTTGCCGATCTCGATACGGAAGACCTGCTCGCCATCGCCCGCGTGTTGCGGGTCCGCCGCGTGCCGCGCGGCACCATGATCTTGAGCCAGGACGAACCCGGTGATGTGGCGTTCATGATCGTCGATGGCGCGGTCGACGTGCTGCTGGAGTCAGACGACGGCCGACAGTTCATCGTGGCGCAGCTCGGTCCGGGCGACCACTTCGGGGAGATGTCGCTCCTGGACGCGGAGCCGCGCTCGGCCACGGTGGTCGCCAGCGCCGATACCGAGCTGCTGGTCATGCGCCGGGATGAGTTTCTGCGCGAGCTCATGCGGTACCCTCAGATCATGCTGCGGATGTTGGTGTCGCTCTCCCGCCGCCTGCGGCAAGCGGATGCGCAGGTCGCCAGCCTGGCCTTCGGCGATACGGCGGACCGGCTGGCCCGATTGCTCATCTCCCACGCGCGGCCGGGCCCGCGCGGTCCCACCATTGAGGTAGCCCAGGAGGACCTGGCGGCAATGGTGGGCGCCACCCGACAGACGGTGGGGCGGATTTTTAGCGTGTGGCGGCGGCAGGGCTACATCCTCACCGGTCGGCGGCGCACGGTGATCCTCAACCCGGCGGCGCTGGGTGCTCTGGCGAAGGCCTAGCAGCCGGCCGGGGGGCTGCGCCCGGCGGAAGGGCACGAGGTGGAGCGATGGCAAGCGAGCAGCCGGCGGAGCAGCGGATCGCGGAGCTGGAGGAGGAGGTGGCACGCCTGCGGACACAGCTTGAGGACGCACGGGTGGTGTCCGAGCTGCGTGCCCGATTGGCCCAGGTGGGCGCCACCGGCACGCTCAGCGTGCCCACGGAGCACGCCGCCCTGTTGGAGTTGATCGTGCAGGCGGCCATGCATGTCCTGCGGGCACAGGCCGGATCGCTGTACCTGGTGGACGAGGACCAGCAGGCGCTGGTGTGGGAAGTGGCCCTCGGCGAGCGAGCGGCGGGCCTCGTCGGCCAGCGCATCCCGCTTGGCCAGGGGGTGGCCGGCTGGGTGGCCGCCACCGGCCAGGCCATCGCGGTGGCCGATGTACAGCAGGATCCACGCTGGGCGCAGGACGTGGGGCGTGCCGTTGGCTACCTGCCGCGCACCATGCTGGCCGTCCCGCTCCTGCTGGGTGACCGGGTGATCGGCGTCCTCCAGCTCCTGGACAAGGACGGTGGGCGCCCATTCGACGCCGCCGACATGGCCACCCTCGGCCTGTTCGCCAACCAGGCCGCGGTGGCGATCGACCAATCTCGAGTGATGCGCAGCCTGTCGCGGTTGGTGCGCGCCGCCCTGTCCGATCTGGACGAAGACGGCAGCCTGTCCGCGCGGGCGGCGGCGTTGGCGGCGCACACCGAGGAAAGCCCAGAGTACCGGGATACCGCGCGCCTGGCCGAGCTGCTCAGCGAGATCGCCCGGTCCGGTGACGCCGGCCGGCGGTTGGCGCTTGAGGTCAACGCCGCCATCGCCGGCTATCTGCGCGAGCAGCGCCGGCGTGGTCGTAGCGGCACAGGCGGCTGACCGTGGTGATGGAGACGGGCCGGCTGCGCTCCCACCGTGGTGGCGCGCTACACTGCTAAGTGTCTTCGACGGTGGAGCGGAACGGCATGGAAGCGCCTCGGCCTGCCTGGAGTTGGCAGTTCGCGCCGGAGCGTGTCCGACAGGTACCGGCGGTGCCGGTGCTGGAGGATATCACTCCGGAGTGGGCGTGGGGTGGAGCCACGGGTGCGGGGATCAAGGTGGCGGTGGTGGATTCCGGCATCGACAATGACCATCCCGCCATCGCCGGGCGCGTCAAGGGCTATATCAGCTTCACCGAGGATCGTGACGGCGTCATGCACGTGGACGAGGCGCCGCACACGGACGCCTTTGGTCACGGCACGGCCTGCGCCGATATCATCCGCCGTCTCGCGCCCGACTGCGAGCTGTACAGCGTCAAGGTGCTGGGTCCAATGCTCACCGGCAAAGGTACGGCCTTTGCCGCCGGGTTGCGTTGGGCCATTGAGCAGCGCATGCACGTGGTTAACCTCTCCCTGGGCACGACCAAGCAGGACTATTTCAGTCTGTTCCACGAGCTGGCCGATATGGCCTACTTTCGCAACGTGATGCTGGTCACCGCCGCCAACAATATGCCGGTGACCAGCTACCCGTCTTTATTCGCGGCCGTCACGTCGGTGGCCTGCCACGAGGGCCAGGATCCCTATGAGTTCTATTACAACCCGGAGCCGCCGGTGGAGTTTGGGGCTCCCGGCATCAACATTCGGGTGGCCTGGCTGGGAGGCGGGTACATGACCGTTACCGGCAACAGCTTTGCCGCCCCCCATATCACCGGGCTGGTGGCGAAAATCCTGAGCAAGCATCCGGGGCTGACGCCCTTCCAGGTGAAGACGATTCTGCGAGCCACGGCGCGGAACGTCTACGCGGGTGACGGCGGTGGCCCGCCGCACGGGGGCGAACGAACCGCCGATGATTTCCCCTCTGCATCGGCGGGTGCGGCGCCGATATGATCCGTGCCAGGGCAGAGGGCCAACCCAGGAGAGTCCTGCCTCCGCACCGTGGCAAGCCTACCGGCAGCGTGTGCTGCTAGACCTCGGCGGTGCGCTATGGAATGCCCGAACTGTCATGCACCCTATCAACCAGGTGATCGCTTCTGTGGGAACTGCGGGGAGCGGCTGGTCGCAGGAGCGGCTGCGTCGCCCCCCAACCCGTGGGCCGCGGCGCGCCCGCCGCACACGCCGCCAGCGGCGGAGGTAGACCCCGGTGCGCCGACCATCGCCGTGCCACCGGGAGCGCCGGAGCCAGGCCCCCCCGGTGTCGCGGGCGCATCGGCGGTGCCGGCAGGAGCGACGCCCGAAGCTGGTCTCACGACCTGCCCCACCTGCAGCGCGCCGGTGGAGCCGGGCGACGCGAGCTGCTTGGTGTGCGGCAGCGACCTCACCGCACCTCCCCCGGCTGGACGGCCGGCCTCGGTGCGCCCGCCGGCAGCGGCGGAACCGCGCGTGGTGGCCGCCGTCTGTCCCATCCACGGCGAGATGGACCCAACGTGGACGCGCTGCCCGCAGTGCATCCGCGAGGGCCGTGACGGCCGGCTCGTGCCAGGGGCCGCACCTCCTCTCGCCGGTGCGCCGCCGGCAGCCACACCCGCCCCCGGCATGGGGCGGGTCGACGCGGAGCCGACGTCGATGCCGGCGGTCCGGCCGGCCGCCGGGCCGCCGCCCGGGCCGGCGCCGGTCATCCGCGAGACCGTGCCGCCGCCGGATGTGGCCCCCGCGCCACGCCCGGCGCCACCGGGGCCGAGCCCGGTGTACACCCCGCCGGCCGAGGCAGGCCGGCCGCCGGCACCGCCGGGGGATCGGCCCGTGTCGTCCGTGGGCGGCACAGTGGTGATCCGTCGTCGTCCGCGGATGCTCGCCTATCTCATCGAGAAGGAAGGCGAGCAGGTCGGCCGCGTGTTCCAGGTCGAACACGACGTGACGGATATCGGCCGCGACCCGCGCAACCATGTCGTGATCAGCGACGTGCACGTGTCCGGCTTCCACGCCCGCTTGGAGCGGCTGCCCAGCGGCGAGTTCACGGTCCAGGATCGGGGCAGCAGTAACGGTAGCCGCCTGAACGGGGAGCCCCTCACGGAGCCGCGTCCCATGCGGGAGAACGATGAGCTCAGCATCGGCAAGACAACGCTGGTGCTGAAGATCGTGACCTAGCGGTACGGGCACCGATGGAGCGTGTGCCCGGCCGCTGCTATGATCGTCGCGGCTCCCCGGGAGGGTGCGGTGGCGGTACGAGCCGAACGGCGGTCCCGCAAGGGGCCGGTGGACGATCAAGCGATCCTTGAGGCGTTACAGGAGCGGATGGAGCGCATCGCCCGCGGCGGTGCACCCAACAGCGGGCGGTTTTGCGGCTACTGCTTCGCCCGTCTCAACCGTGATGAGACGCAGTGTCGCGTGTGCCGCCGCTATACGCGCGATGTGCCGCCGGTGGCCAGCGTGCCGGAGGCGGTGTTGCGCACCTATCTGGCGCACCGGCACAAGATGGTGCTGTGGGTCAACCTGTTCGCCTTCGTGGGCATCTTCGTGGCGATACTCCTGGCCGGGTTGATCGTGGCGTTCCTCCCCGGCTCGCTGAAGCTGCTCAGCGTGCCGGTGTTGCTGGGCGGCTCCTGGTACTTCGCCAACCTGCTTGGCGGTGGCCTGGGTGGGCACATCGGGATGCGCACCGGAGCGGCTGCCCGCCTGCGCAAGTGGCGCGAATTTCAGGCCAGCCGCGGGTGGGAATGACGCCCACCATCCCCATCTGAGCGCTCATCGACGCCGCCGACTGCCACTGCCCGGCGCCCGTGCACCGAGCCGCGACGGTCATGGCCGCTGCCCCTCCAGGCGCGGCGCCGGCGAAACGGCCAGAAGGACCTTGGCTGTACCTTTTCGGTGGCCCACAATACACGCGTGGCGCGCGTGAGCCTGCATGGGCGACGGCCGTCGGCCAGCGCCGCCGGTATCGCCCGGCGGGTGGGCGTGCCCGTCCTGTATTCGCTCCTGCTCCCGCTCCTGGTCACGTGCGTTCGCGTGGCGCACGGCAGTGTACCGTCGGCTGCGCCGGCGGGGCGCGGCTTACTCCCCTTTTTCTCGCCTATGGCGTCGGGTCCCTACCCGGTGGGAGCGGTCGCCTATGCTTTCCTGCAACGCTCGGTCACCACAGGTGAGCTGCGCCGCATCGACAGCGTGATCTGGTATCCAGCGGCCGAGATAGCGTGGCAGCGCCCGTCCGATCCGGCCTTGTTTGCTGTGCCCGGCGTCACCGTAGCGCACGGCCGTTTCCCGGTGGTGGTCTTCTCGCACGCCGCGGCCAGCTCGCCGGTGCAGTCGGCCTTTCTCACCGCGCACCTGGCTAGCCACGGGTTCGTCGTCGCCGCCCCCTCACATCCCGGTTCCACGTTCGACGATTGTCTGGGTTGCGGCAGCGCCGAACGGATGCGCGCCCTGCTGGAGGATTCGGCCGCCAACCGCCCGGCCGAGGTGTCGGCGATGCTCGATGTGCTGGCGGCGCTGGATGCCGACCCCACCTCGTTGCTGTACGAGGCGGTGGACACCGAGCGGGCGGCGGTGATCGGCCATTCCTGGGGGGGCTACACGGCGATCGTCGCCGCCACGCGCGACCAACGCTTCCGTGCGGCGGTGGCTATGGCGCCCGTGGTGAACGCCACGCTGGAGCAGGCCGAGCGCGCCCTGCGCGTGCCGGTGATGGTGATGGGCAGCCGCCTGGACGATGTCACTCCCTTCCCGCCACAGGAGCGCCTGTTCAAGGCGCTGCCGTCCGGCATCCCGCGCTACCTGGTGGCCTTTCCCCGGGGCGGGCACACGGCCTACTCGGGGCTCTGCCCGGCCGATAGCCCCGGTTGTCGGGCGGGCGAGCTGGGGCAGGAGCGGGCGCACGCCCTGGTGGGTGCCTACGTGACCGCCTTCCTGCGCCGCTATCTTCTGGCCGACGGTCGCTATGAGTCGCTTCTGGACCGCAGCATGGGCGGGGGGGACGTGGAGTTCACGGCCCGGGTGCCGCAAGAGCCGTGACGTGGCGCGGTGCTCAGCTGGCCTCGGGCGCGGGTGTCGCGGTGCCGAGCGAGGCGAGGAGTGCCGCCCGCGCGTGGCCCGGCAGCGGCGCCGGCCGGCCGTCACGGTCCAGCCACACCTGCGCCGAGCTGCCCTCGCACAGGAGCGTTCCGTCCGCTTCGCGGTAGACCTCGTAAGCCAGCAGGAAGCTGCGCGTGCGCACCTCGCGGGTGCGGGTGCGCACGACCAGCACGTCGCCGTAGAAGGCGGGCGCGCGGAAGCGGGCCGTGGTCTCGGCGATGGTGTAAAGAGGACGTTCGCCGGGTGGGTGCGGGTAGCGGTCGATCACGCCCAGCCGCAGCAGGTGCTCCAGCCGTCCCTGTTCAAAGTAGACGAAGAAGAGGGCGTTGTTCACGTTCCGGTCGGCGTCCACATCGGTGGACCGCACTGGGAGGCGGGTCTCGGTCACCGTCTCGCTCACGCGCTTCCTCGTCGCTTGCGGTTTAGGCCGGACGGCACAGGGTGCACGGCCGGTAGCCCAGGCGCTGGGCCTCCGCGAGGGAGGCGAACGGCACCACGTTCTCCGGCCGCACCCGGCGCGCCGCGCGGCAGGCGGGATAGCAAACGATGCGGGTGGTGCGGCAGCCGCGCAGCCGCTCGCCCCGGCGGGCAGCCGCTAGCAGCTCCGCCAGCGGCACGCCCTCGTAGGCCAGCACCCGCGCCTTGACCGCCGGACCGCCGCCCGAGTACTCCCCCAACGAGCCATCCGCCCGCACCACGCGGTGGCACGGGATGATGAAGGGGATCGGGTTGTGGGCAAGGGCCGTGCCCACCGCGCGCACCGCGCCGGGCGCGCCGATCTCGCGCGCCACCCAGGCGTACGGTCGCACCTCGCCGCGCGGGATCTCGGCCGTCTTCTCCAGCACGCGGCGCTGGAACGGCGGCAGCCAGGAAAGGTCGACGGCCTGAAAACGGCGGCGGCCGGCGATGTGGTCGCGCACACCGCGGGCGATGACGGCCGGCGGTTCCTCCTCCCGCTCCAGCGGTGCGCCCAGCGTGCGCGTCACCGCCCGCACGAACGCGGCCAGGGAGCTGGGATCCGCCGTCACGGCGTTGCAGTACAGCACCCGCCCGTCTCGGTAGGCCACGGCCAGCGGGCCGAGGTCGGTCTCCACCACGGCGTAGCGCACCCGCGCGACGCCCTCCCGCGCCCGCAGGCGGGTGAGCAGCTCGCCGCGCAGGTCGTCCACGAACGCCGGGTCGGGGATGCCGATCGAGGCGCCCGCGCGCAGCCGCGCGGCCAGCGCCAGCTCCGCCGCGAAGGCGTCCGCGCTGTCAGGCAGGGGCTCGCCGCGCAGGAGCGCGTCGGTGGCGGCGGCAAAGCGTGCTGCTGTGGAGCTTCTCGTGGCCATCACCGCACCCCCAGTCGGGCCCGCAGCGTGAGCATCGCCCGGTAGATGAGCTGTTTGGTCGCCGCCTCGCTGCGGCCGATGATCTGGCCCACCTCGGCGTGCGACAGGTCGCGGCCGAAGCGGAGCACCACGGCCCGCCGTTGCAGCGGCGGCAGGGTGGCCACAGCCGCCCACGCCGCCCGCACCTCGTCCCGGGCGATGAGCGCCTCTTCCGGAAGCCACGTATCGGCATCCGCCGGCTCGGCACCGTTCGCGCTGACCTCGTCCAGGGAGAGCGGCGCCCCGGCGGCACGCAGGTGGTCGACGACCAGGTTGCGCGCGATGCGGAACAACCAGGCGCCGAAGGGCAGGCCCCGCCACTCGTAACGGCCCAGGTGCTCGAGCGCCCGATGGAAGGTCTGGGCCGTCACGTCCTCCGCGTCGGCGTGCGAGGCCAGGCGGCGGTAGGCGAACTGGTAGACCCGCTCGACGTACCGGTCGTAGAGCAGGGCGAAGGCGTTTGGGTCGGTGCGGGCCCGCGCCACGAGGGCGGCTTCGTCCTCGGGTTGTGCATCCGCCCGTTCCGCTCGAGCCCGCTGCACCGGCATCGCTGGCCTCCTCTGTCCCGGACAACGCCGTGACGGTGCGCGCGTAACGGCGCGTAGGTCGAGGCCCCGCCGTGATGAGAGGCTTAGCCCTTCGCCTGGCCACCCCGTTTGCCGCGGCGGCGCTGGCCACGTCGCTTGCGCCGGCGCTTCTTGCCGGTGCCGGGCTCGGGTGCGGGCGCGGTGCTCGGGCCCTGGGCCGCGGGCGGCGGGGCCGGCTTCGCCGCGCGGGGGGGCGGGGCCGCGCGCGGACCGGAGGTGGGTGCCGGCGGCGGTGGTGGGCGGTGGGCCTGAGCCGGGGGTGCGGGTGTCGGTGGCGGCGGTGCGGCTGGCGCCCGCGTCTCAGGCGTCGGGAGTGACGCGGCGGACGGTGCCGGGATGGGCGTTGGGGCGGCGACGATGCGCACCACGCCGCGGTCGAGGGCGAGGGCGGAGATCGGCATCTCCACCACGTCCAGGCTTTCCATCTGAAGGGTGACCGTCTGCTTCAGCACGTTGGCCGCCAGCACGCGCGCGGTGCCGCTGGGTGTGCTCACCAGCGTGCCGGGCTTGGGCAGCTCAGCCTTCAGCTGCTTGTAGGTCTCGTTCTCGTAGGCCAGGCAGCAGAGTAGCCGGCCGCACTGACCGCTGATCTTAGACGGGTTGAGCGGCTTGTTCTGTTCCTTGGCCATCTTGATCGAGATGGCCGGAAAGCTGATCAGCCACGAGGAGCAACACAGCCGCCGTCCGCAGATGCCGTACCCGTCTACCGCCTTGGCTTGGTCGCGGGGGCCCACCTGTCGAAGCTGCACCTGCACGCCAAGGGTCTGCGACAGGTCGCGGATGAGGTCGCGGAAGTCGACGCGCCCTTCCGAGGTGAAGAAAATGGCCAGGCGTGAGCCGTCCAGATTGTAGGACGCACTCACGACCTTCATGGGCAGGTCGCGCTCCTGCACCATGCGTCGGATCACCTCGAGGTCTTGCTTGGCGCGGGCCTTGAGCAGCTCGGCCCGCTCCAAGTCCTCCGCCACGGCCAGCCGCGTGATCGGTTTGAGCGGCTCGGTGATCTCGGCGTTGACGACCTGGCTGGGCGCGATCACCACCCGCGCCAGTTCCAGGCCGCGGCTGGTCTCCACCACCACGTACTCGCCGACCTCGAGGTCTTCAAACCCCTCCGGTGAGAAGTAATAAACCTTTCCCGCCTCTTGGAAGCGGACACCGACGACCTTCTGCATAGCGGTCCAGGAGCGCGGACCGACGCGGCGGTGCTGAGAACGTCATGCGCGGCGCGCTCCCCCTCCTTTCGCCGCGACCGGCAGCCGGAGCATGAACGCGTCAAGCGCCAGCCGCGGGTTGACGTTGGACTCCAGATCGCGCCGAGCCTCGCGCAGCACCCGCAGGGCGCGCACGACCGACGCGGGGTCGAAGCGCGCTGCGACGGCGGTGAGTTCCTCCCGGCGATCGATGTTGATGATCTGATTATCGCGTCCCGCCGTGATGAGCAGGAGATCGCGCCACCAGCTCGCCCAGTGGGCCAGCGCGGCGTACACCTCGTCGCGGTTGTGGGCGAAGGCCCCCGCCAGCCGCTCGGCCACGCTCAGCCGCTGCACGCGATCGCCCGCGGCGAGCGCCGCGCATTCGTCCAGCAGCTCGGTGCGATGGGCGCGTGCCTCCGGGCGCTCCAGCGCCGCGATTGCCCAGCCGATGCGTCCGCCGGAGAGGCGGGCCAGGAGCGCCGCTTCGTCCGGTGGCACCGCGCGCGCCTGGACCAGATAGCGCTCGATGGTGCCGGGCGACAGCAGCCCCAGCGTCACCGGCCGGCAGCGGGAGCGGATGGTCTCCGGTAGCGCCGACACCTCGACCGCGGTCAGGACGATGACGGCCTGGCCGGGCGGTTCCTCCAGGGTCTTGAGGAAGGCGTCGGCGGACTGGGCGTTGAGCGCGTCGGCCGGATCGATGATCACCACGCGGGCGCGGGCCTCGAACGGGGTGAGATTGAGCAGGCGTTCGGCGCGCCGCACCTGGCAGATGCGGATATCGCGCGAGTGATCACGGCTGTGGTCGTGCCCCGATTCGTCGCACAGGCCGCCTGGGGGAAGCACCTCCACGTCCGGGTGCGTCCCGACGGCGATGCGCCGGCAGGTGGGGCAGGCGCGGCAGGGCGGTTCGGCCGCCGGGCAGAGGTGCGCCGCGGCCAGCAGGCGGGCCAGGGTGCTTTTGCCCGTCTGCGGTGGCCCGGTGATCAGGTAGGCATGCGCGCCGCGTCCATCCCGCACCGCCCGCAACAGCGGCCGGACCACGGCCTCGTGTCCAGCGAAGTCGAGCACCCGGTCGGCAGTCATGGGCGCGGTTGCCGCGGGCCACGTGGCCGGCAAGCCCGGTCGCACACGTTACCCCAGTTCCAGCTCGGTGCGGATCAGATCCGCGTACGTCTCCCGGCGCCGCACGAGACGCGCCACGCCCTCCCGCACGAACACGATCGCCGGTTTGAGGGCGGCGTTATAATTGCTGGCCATCGGGATGCAGTAGGCGCCGGATGCCGGCACCGCCAGGATGTCCCCCCTGCGCGGCGCCGCCAGCGCGACGTCCCGGATGAGGATATCGCCCGACTCGCAGTACTTGCCGGCCACGGTGACCGTCTCGTCCGGCGTGGCCGCCGCGCGGTTCGCGATCAGCGCCTCGTAGCGGGCACCGTACATGGCGGGCCGGATGTTGTCAGCCATGCCGCCGTCCACCGAGATGTAGGTACGGACGCCGGGGATCACCTTGCGCGTACCGATGGTGTACAGCGCCACCCCGGCGCGCGCCACGATGGAGCGGCCGGGCTCCACGAACAGGCGCGGCAGCGGCAGCCCGTGCCGCTCGCAGGCGGCGTGCAGCGTGTCCACCACCAAACCGGCGTAGACGTCGGGGTCGGGCGCCGGCTGGTCGACCACGTACTGCACGGCGAAGCCGCCGCCCGGGGAGAACTCTTCTGGCGTGTAGCCATGCCGCTCGCGCATGTGGGCGGCGAAGGCGATCATCACGTCTACCGCCTGGGCGTATGCCTCCGTCTCGAACACCTGCGAACCGATGTGGCAATGGTAACCGCGCAGGTTGAGGTGGGGCGCGGCCAGGGCACGCTCGACCGCCGTCTCGGCGTCGCCGGTCTGGATGGACATGCCGAACTTGCTGTCCAAAATACCGGTGGTGATCTTGTCGTGGGTGTGCGGGTCCACCCCGGGGGATAGGCGCAGGAGCACGTCCGCCCGCCGGTTGAGCCGGCCGGCGATCTCCGCCAGCATGGCCAGTTCGTCCAGGTTGTCAACGATGATGCGACCGATGCCCGCCTGGAGCGCCTCCCGCAGCTCGCTGGCCGACTTGTTATTGCCGTGCAGGTGGATGCGCTCCGGTGGAAAGCCCGCCGCCAGGGCGATGGCCAGCTCCCCCCCGGAGACCACGTCCAGCCCGAGCCCCTCCTCGGCGACGAGCCTCAGCAGCGCCAGGCCGGTGTACGCCTTCGAGGCGTAGGCGACCATGCTCTGCCGGTAGCGTCGGCCAAACGCGTCGCGAAGCGCGCGGCACTGGTGCCGCAGCGTCTGTTCGTCGAACACGTACAGCGGGGTGCCGAACTCCCGCGCCAGCTCGACCGCGTCGCAGCCACCGATGGTGAGGTGGCCAGCGGCATTCACGTCAGCCGTAAGGGGCAGGATGGTGCGCAGCCGCGGTAGCGTCGCCAGCTCCTGGGCCACAGGTCGCTCCTTCTGGGGAGAAGTGAGGCGCTCCAGAGGGTCGGGCGCTTGGTACCGGCGGGATTGTAGCATCTCGTCGCTCGCCCGGCGAGGCGGGCGCCACCGACCGGCGGGCAGCCTCTCCGCGCGGTCATGGTCCTGGCCCTTGACAGCCCGGGGCAACGGGTGCAGAACTGCGGTACACGCTCGGGAGGGACCGCTATGGCGGCGCAACAGGCTTCGCAAGACCGCGATGAGGTGTCGGGCTTTGGTGCGCCGACCCTGCCTCGAGAGATCGACGTGGGCGGTGAGCCGATGGTGCTGCGGCGGGTGACGCCCGCGGACGCCGACCGACTGCACCGCTTCTTCCTGTCCTTGCCCGCGGCCGACCTGCTCTTTCTCCGCCGGGATGTGACCGACGGCCGGCAGATCAACGCCTGGATGGCGGAGATCGAGCGCGGCGAGACGGTGACGATCATCGCCGAGACGGAGGGCACCGTCATGGGCGAGGCCACGCTGCACCTGAGGGACGTGCCGTGGACGCGGCACGTCGGCGTGGTGCGCGTGTTCACCGCCTACGAGCAGCGCGGGCGCGGCCTCGGCCGTCTGCTCCTAGAGGAGATCTGCCGGCTGGCACCCAACCTGGGCGTCGAGAAGCTGGTGGCGGAGATGACCATCGAGCAGACGGCGGCCCAGCACCTCATGCGCGACCTTGGCTTCGTGGAGCAGGCCCGCCTGCCCCTGTTCGTCAAGGACCGCCACGGCCAACGCCACGACCTGATCATGATGGTCAAAGACCTCGTCCCCCCTGACGTCGCCGCCAAAACGGCACGGCAGCCGGCCGTGTGGCGCTGCACCGCCTGTGGTGTGGTTGTGCGCACAGTCGATGCCCCTAACGCCTGCATCGACTGCGGCGCTGGCGCCGGCTTTCTCGTGCGCGTGGACGAGGAATAGCCGACCTCGCCCCTTGGCCTTAAGCCGAGTCACGTCCAGCCGTTCCGTCGGCCGCGATCGGGGTCGGAGATCGGGTCCCACCGATCGTCCGCCCGGCCCTAGACCGGTACGTTTGGACCCTCTCTGGCGAGCGATGGGTCACCGCTCGAACCGGTCCGTTAGCCGGCGCGGACGGCTGCCGCGGCGATGGATACTCCTTGTGCACGAGAGGTGCAGGAGGGGGTGAGGCGATCATGCATGCGGTTTGGGATGAGATCGGGCGCTTAGACCACCACGAGCGGCTGCGCGCGGCGGAGCGCTGGCGCCAGGCCCAGATGGCCCGGCAGCCGCGGCGCCCTGCGCGGCCCGGGCAGCGGGCCCGTCCGGCGCTCGGGCGCAGCCGGCGGCTGCGGTCGGTAGGGACGTAGCCGTGGTCGGTTCGGTAGGGAAGCAACCATGGACGACCCGAGGCGGCGAGCGCTGATCCGCATTGGGTGCGTGGCGCGCCTACGCTCCGGCGGTAGTGCACGCGATGGGCGGAGGTCCGTCACCATCCGTGTGCCGCGCCAGCGCAGCCGGCGGCACGCCCGTCCGGGGGTGCGGCTGGTGCTCCCGCGTGGCCTGCCTCGGCGAAGCGGGGCATGACCGGGGCACGGCGACCCATGTCAGGACGCCGGCCTGTCGTTCAGCACGGGCCGGCGTCCTGGCATGCTACCGGTGCGGTGGGCGGTGCTTAGTCCAGACGGGCGGAGTAGCTGCCGAAGGGTTGCGTCTTGGCCTTGGCGTACGGGTCCGTGACCACGTTCACCACCGCCGGTCGGCCGCTGGCCAGCGCCCGCTCGATGGCCGGGCGGATCTCCTCCGGCCGCTCCACGTACTCGCCGTAGCAGCCGAAGGCGCGCGCCACCTCGTCGTAGCGGGTCATGCGGAGGTCGCGGCCCGGTACCTTCCGGCCGCGGATGGCCCCCGTCCAACCGCCGTTGTGCGAGATCACCGCCACGAACGGTAGGTTGTGGCGCACGGCGGTGTCCAGCTCCTGCACGTTCATGCCGAAGGAGCCGTCGCCGCACAGGGCCACCACCTGGCGGCCGGGCTGGGCGGCCTTGGCGCCCAGGGCGAAGGGCAGGCACACCCCCATGCAGCCGTTGGGTCCGGCGTTCAGGCGGGCGCGGGGGACGTAGGACGGGATCGTCTGTCGGGCCATGTTGAGGATTTCATGCCCGTCCTCGATCAGGATCGCGTCTCGGTCCAGCACGTCGCGCACCTCGCGACAGAGGCGCATGGGGTGGATGGGCACCTGGTCGGTGGCCATCTCCGCCTCGGCGCGCTCACGACGGGCGGCGTCGGTCTGGCGCAGGAAGTCCACCCAGGCTGAGCGGCGCTTATCCGGGAAGCCGTCCAGGGCGCGGAGCATCTGCCCGAGCACGAGCTTGGCGTCGCCTACGATGCCGGCGTCGATGGCGCGGTTATGCCCGATCTCGGTGGCGTCGGAGTTGACCATGATGAACTTGGCGTCGGCGGCGAAGCGCGGCGGCAAGGCGTGGCCGATGATGAAGTTCGTGCGGGTGCCGAGCAGAAGCAAGGTGTCCGCCTGCTGGAAGGCGGCCGAGCGCGCGCCCAGGAAGCACAGTTCGTGGTCCTCAGGCACGGCGCCGCGCGCCTGCGGCGTAGTGAAGAAGGGGATGCCGGTGCGATCCACGAAGGCCGCCAGCTCCTGCTCGGCGCCGGACCAGAGCACCCCGCTCCCGGCGACGATAATCGGCCGCTCCGCTCGGCGCAGGAGATCGAGCGCCAGCTCGATCTGGGCCGGGTCGCCGGCGGCGCGGACCGGGCGGGCGGGGGGCGGAAAGTGCACCCGCTCCCGCTCCACCGTGCGGTAGAGCACGTCGCCGGGTAAGTCGAGGTAGACGGGGCCCGGCTTCTGGCCCAGCGCGTGCCGGAAGGCGGTGTTCACCATCTCCGGCAGGCGGGCAGTATGCAGGGCCCGCTCCGCCCAACGCGTCACCGGCCGGAAGCAACCGACCTGGTCAAACTCCTGAAAGGCGTCCATGCCGAACTGGGTGGTGGCCGAGGCCCCGCCCAGGGCGATCACCGGCGCGGCGTCCGTGTAGGCGTTGGCGATGCCGGTGAGCAGGTTGGTGGTTGCCGGACCGGAGGCGGCCAGGCAGACCCCCGGCCGGCCGGTGGCGCGGGCGTAGGCGTGCGCCGCCATCGCCGCCGCCTGCTCGTGGCGCACATCGATGATGCGGATCCCCTCCGCCTCGGCGGCGCCGGCCACCTCGATGATCGGGCCGCCCATGATGAAGAAGAGGGTGTCGACGCCCTCGCGCCGGAGCTGTTCGGCTACGAGCTGCGATCCCGTTACCTGTGTCATGGCTGTCCTCGCTCGTCCGCTGGTCTTGCCCCCTTATACGCTGCCGCCTCCGTAATCGGAAGGGGGTGCTTGCCAGGGAGCGGTCCTCGGTCCGTCCCTGCTACGCTGGCCTGGGCCGCGCCACGAGGCGGCCCAGAAAGGAGGAGCGCTGCGGTGAACGAAGGTCCTGTCTCGTCGGTCTCCCTCGTGCCGCCCACGTACGAGCCCATCGGACCAGCCGACCACGTGGAGCCGCAGTCAGACGGCCTGCGCCTGCACGCCGGCCTGCTCACCGTGGATATCACCGTCCTGGCCGCCGACCTCGTGCGCGTGGGACTGTTCGCCGACGGTCGGCCCGTGGAGTACGAGTCCGCGGCGGTAGTCAAGCGGGACTGGCACGCGGAGGGCGTAACGGTCACCCAGACCGGGGACGCGTGGCGGGTGGAGACGCCCGCGCTTACGGTGCACGCGGCGATGACGCCCGTGCGGCTGCGCTTCGAGGACCGCGCGGGGCGTCGCTTCGCCGAGGATGACCTGGAGCTGGGCATGGGGGTGGTGCGTGATGCGGCCAGGGCCGCCGGCCTGCCGGGCCGCGGCCTCGGTCCGTCAGCGCGGGTGTACAAACGCCACGCACCGACGGCGCGGTATTTCGGCTGTGGGGAGCGCACCGGCGGCCTGGACAAGACCGGCACCTACCAGCTCTTCTGGAACGTGGACCCGCCCTTCGGCCATACCCCGTCGCTCAACAACCTGTATTCATCGGTGCCCTTCGTCCTTGTGCTGGACCAGGGGCGGGCGTGGGGCCTGTTTCTCGACAACCCCGGGCGTGTGGAGTTCGACTTGGCGCGCGAGCATCCCGGGCGCGCCTGGTTCGGCACGCAGTGCGGTGACCTGGTCTACTACGTGTTCGCCGGTCCGACACCGGCCGCCGTGCTGGAGCGCTACACCGAGCTCACCGGGCGCACGCCCATGCCGCCGCTCTGGGCGCTGGGCTACCACCAGAGCTCCTGGAACTACGAGGACGCCGAGCACATCCGCGCCCTGGCACGGGAGTTCCGCGCCCGCGACATCCCCTGCGACGCCCTCTACCTGGACATCGACTACATGGAGGGCTACCGCGTCTTCACCTGGAGCCGCGAGCGGTTTCCGGACCCCAAAGGGCTGGTCGCCGACCTGCACGCCCAGGGATTCCGGGTGGTGACCATCGTGGACCCGGGGGTGAAGGTGGATGAGGGGTATCCCGTGTATCGAGAGGGGCGGGCCGGTGGGCACTTCTGCCGGACGGCCAGCGGCGAGGAGTACCGCAACGTGGTGTGGCCCGGCCTGTGTGCCTTCCCCGACTTCACCAGCGCCCGCACGCGCGACTGGTGGGCCGGTCTGCACCGCGCCTTGCTGGAGGCCGGGGTGGATGGCATCTGGTGTGACATGAACGAGCCGGCCGTGTTCGTCCCCCACCACAGCACCTTCCCGGGGGATGTCGTCCACCCGGGGGACGGGCGGCCGCGGCTGCACGGCGAAGTGCACAACCTGTACGGCATGCTCATGGCGCAGGCGGCGCGAGCGGCCTGTGAGACCTTTCGGCCCACGGCACGGCCGTTCGTCATCTCGCGCGCCGGCTATGCCGGCCTACAGCGGGTGGCCCTGGAATGGACGGGCGACAACTCCTCCTGGTGGGAGCACCTGTGGATGAGCGTGCCCCAACTCCTGAACATGGGCCTGTCCGGCATCGCCTGGGCCGGGGTGGACATCGGCGGCTTCTGGGGGGAGTGCGATGGCGAGCTGTTGACGCGGTGGGTGGAATGCGCCGTGTTCCAGCCCTTCTGTCGCAACCATTCCGCCAAGGGCGTGCGCCGTCAGGAGCCGTGGGCGTTCGGTGAGCCGTATGAGGGCCTCATCCGTCGCCTGCTCAAGCTGCGCCAGCGCCTCATCCCGTACCTGTACACCGTCTTCGAGGAGTGCCACCGCACCGGCGCCCCCATCGTGCGGCCGCTGTTCTATGAGTTCCCAGAGGATGACCGCGCCCGCACCGCCGACGCCGAGTTCCTGCTGGGGGGCGCCCTGCTCATCGCGCCCATCACTCGCCCGGGCGTCGAGCATCGGCACGTCTACCTGCCCGCTGGCACCTGGGTGCATCTGTGGAGCGGTCAGCGGTGGGATGGCCCCGCACACATCCTGGCGCACGCGCCGCTGGGGGTGCCGGCCATCTACCTGCGCGCCAACACCCCGTTGCCCTTATGGCCGGAGATGGGCCATGTGGGCGAGCGCACGCCCGACCCACTCACGTGGCTGCTCTGTCCGGCCCCGGGCGCGGGCTCCTTCACGCTGTATGAGGACATGGGCGACGGCTACGAGCATGAGCGCGGACTGTTCGCCCGCACGCGGGTCACGTGCCAGACCACGTCGGAGCGGGTGGTCGTCCAGATCGGGCCGCGGGTGGGCGCATACCGGCCGGCGCGCACGCGCGTGGAGCTGGACGTACGCGGCCTGGCCGCACCGCCCACCGCGGTGCTGGTAGACGACCGGCCCGCGGCCGACTGGTCCTTCGCGGATGGACGATTGTTGCTGGCGCTGCCGGACCGAGTCGAGGGCCAGACGGTAGCGCTCCAGCTCATCGACGCGGGCCTCAGCGACGGAAGCGCCAGCGCGTGAACACCTCGCCGGTGGGCGGGTAGTGACGCCAGTGGACGAGGTCGAGCGCGGGCATGGAATCGCGATGGAACGGCTCGCCCTCGACGGGGGTGAGGTTGTCGCGCCCGCCGGCGATCTTGGGCGCGATGGTGAGAAAGAACTCATCCGCGCTGTGCAGGTGGATCAGCTCGGCGTTGAGGGTGCCGCCGCCTTCGCACAGGAGACGGGCGACGCCGTGCTGGGACCGCAGGATGCGCAGCATCGCCGCCACCGCCGCTCGGCCGGCGGGCACCACGTGCACCGGGCGGCCGGCGGCGCGCAGGGCGGCCAGTCGCTTCGCCGGCACGCTCTCGGCGGCGAACACCACGGCCTCGAACTCGCGCGACGTAAAAAACGGGGTGTCCAGCGGCAGGTCGCCGGAGGCCGTGATCAGCACCCCTAGCGGGTGTGGCGGCTTGCCGCGCTCGCGTCGCCAGGCGATGAGGTCTGGGTCACGCACGCGCGGTGAGGCGCCGCTGACGCGCGCCGTGCGGGCACCGTCCAGCACGGCGTCGGCGTGAGCGCGCAGCTCGTGGAATAAGCGCTTGTCCGCCTCGCTGCCCAGCCCGCGTTCCGAGCCGTCCACGGTGATTTTGCCGTCCACCGTGGCCACCATGTTGATGTAGACGAACGGTCGGTCCGAGGGGGGAGCCGGAAAGTCGAGGCCGAGGTACCAGCCGTTGACGGCGTCCACCGCTACGCGCCTCCCGCGGCCTGACCGCCCGCCGCTGCCCGTCGCTCCGCCCATCCCGGGTAGTCCATGCCGATGTGGCCCAGCTCCTCGAGTCGGCGGTACTGCGCCTCAGGCAGGTCCAGCAGCTCATGGTAGACGTACTCGTTGTCTTCGCCGAGCAGCACCGGGTGGCGGCGCAGGCGGTTGGGCGTGTTGGCCATCTTGAAGATCAGGCCGGGGTAGGCATGCGTGCCGGCCTCCGGCGAGGTGAGCGTCTCAAAGAAACCGCGCGCCGCCAGCTGCGGACAGGCGTAGGCGTCTCGCTCGTTCTGCACCGGACCGGCGGTCACCCCGGCGGCCTGCAGGGCGTGGAACAGGACGAAGGCGTCCCACGCGCGTGTGGCCTCGGCCAGCAGGGCGTCCAGCTCCTCGCGGTGGTGCCAGCGGCTGAGGGTGGTGGCGAAGCGTTCATCCCGCGCCCAGTCCGGGCGACCTACTACCCGGCAGAGGGCGCGCCACTCCTCGTCGGTGGCCACGTCGATGGCGATCCAGCGGTCGTCGCCCTGGCAGGGGTAGACGCCGTGCGGGCTGTGCGCCGGGTGGCGGTTGCCCTGCGGGCCGGGACTGCGGCCATTCATGGCGTAGTCCAGGATGAACTCGCCCAGGTAGGAGAGGAAGTTCTCGGCCTGGGGTAGCTCAATGTGCTGCCCCTCGCCGGTCCGGCGGCGGTGGCGCAGGGCCAGCATCACGGCGAAGGCGCCGGCCACGCCCGAGGCGGCGTCCACGGTGAACGCGTCGCCCGTCATCGCCGGGTCGAGGTGCGGGTAGGAGCGCAACAGGTGGTGCCCGGTCATCCCCTCCATGTGCGTGCCGAAGGAGCGGTAGTTCTTGTAGGGGCCGGTGAGGCCGTAGGCCGGCATGCGCAGCACGATGATGGAGGGGTTGACGACGGCCAGGTCAGCATAGGTGAAGCCGGCGCGCTCCACCGTCTCCGGCACGTTGTTCTCCACTACCACGTCGGAAATTTTCACCAGCTCCAGGAAGACCGCGCGTCCCTCTGGTCGGGTGATATCCACGGTCACGCTGCGCTTATTGCGCGCGTGCGAGTTGAAGCTGGGTGAGCGGTTCCAGGGCCTAGGGCCGGGGTCGTAGTCCGGGTAGGCGAAGAAGGTGTTGAGGGTGCCGCGGAAGCGTTCGGCTTGCTCGCGCGTCACCGCGGACTCGGCACCCCGGGTGTTGGGCTGGATGGCCTGGAGCGGCTCCAGGCGGATCACCTCCGCGCCCCACTCGGCCAAAAGCTGCGTGCAGTGCGGCCCCGCCCACACCACGGTGATGTCCAGCACGCGCACGCCGTGCAGGGGCAGGTCCGGCGCGTACAGCTCATCCCGCATTGCTGGCTCCCCCTCTCCCACCTGTGCATCGCGATTCTGCGCCTTTGCCGTCAACCATGCCATCAGACGCCGGTGCCGTCACACCACCCCCTGCGCCCGCAATCGGGCTACATCCTCGCGACGGTAGCCGAGCTCCTCGCACAGCACCTGAACGGTGTGCTCGCCCAAAAGCGGCGCCCGACGGGCCGGCGGTCGCGGGGTGGCGGACATGATGAACGGCCGGCCGGCGTATTTAAGCGGGCCGGTGTAGGGATGGTCGATCACCTCGAAGGCGCCGCGCTCGTTGAAGGCCGGGTCCTCGACGACGTCGCGGATCTCGTTCACGGGCGCGGCCAGCAGCCGGTGCTGTTGGGCGATGGCAGCCGCCTCGCGCTTCGGGTGTGCCAGCAGCCATTCCAGGTAACTGTGCTCGATCTCCTGGGCCAGCTCGGGGTGTTGGTTGAGCAAAAGCGGGTTGCGCGTCCGCTCGTCGCTGATGAGGTCCTCGCGCCCGATCATGCGCAGGAAGCGGACGAATCGGTCCGGGCCGCCGGCAAAGATGTTGACATAGCCGTCCTTGGCCGGGCGCACGCCCACCCCGGGACGTACCCCGGCCTCCGGCCGCCGGCCGATGTCGCCGGTATAGGCATGGGCGGTGAGGTAGACAGTGCGCCGGTCGCGGAAGCCGGCCTGCGTCTCGTAGATGGAGACGTCGATATGCTCCCCGTAGGGGCGGCCGCCCTCCACCGCGTAGAGCGCCACCATGGTGGCAAAGGCCGCCACCGCGCCGGCGTGGTACTGCACCACGTTGCCGCCCAGTTTAAGCGGCTCGTGGTCGCGATGGCCGGTGACGTTCATGGGGCCACCCATCGCGTACAGGGTGATCTCCGACGCCTTGAGGTCGCGATACGGCCCGCTCTGGCCGAAGTTGGAGATCGAGGTCACAATCAGGCGTGGGTTGCGGGCGTGCAGTTCGTTGACGTCCAGCCCCAGGCGCGCCAGGGTGCCCGGCCGGAAGTTTTCCACCAGCACGTCGGCGCGCTCGGCCAGGCGTAGGGCAATACGCCGGCCTTCTTCAGTCTTAAGGTTCAAGGTGAGGCTGCGCTTGTTGGTGTTTAAATGCAAAAAAGGGGCGCTTGTCTCCAGATGGGGGGTGTCGTTGGGAAAAGGACCGAGGCGGCGGGCGGGATCCCCGGCCGGCGGCCGTTCGATCTTGAGCACGTCCGCGCCAAAGTCAGCCAGCAGTTTGGTGCAGTACGGACCGGCGATGTACTGCGTCAGGTCAAGAACCCGAACCCCTGCCAGTGCGTTCACCGGCACCCTCCCACAGACGGCGACCCGGCGCGCTCATTCTAGCCCGTGGTCCGGCCCAGGGGCTAATCGGCGACCATGGCTGTCTCCCGCGGCGCTGGCTCGGCCGCGCGGGCTTCCGCCGACCGACCCATGCGCCGGGCGCGGGCAGAATCGGGGATCAGGAACACCACCGGGATGATGAGAAGGATGACCCACGCCAGGCCAAAGAACACCACCTGTAATCCGCGTGCTTCATCAGAGAACAGCGACGCAATGACGACGACGAGGGCCGTGCCCAGCGTCCCGCCCGTCTGGCGGAACATGCCCCGGATACCGGTCACCGCGGCCACTTTGCCGGGGATCAAATCCAGCGCCGCGTTGTTCGAAGCCGGCGCCGACAGACCGAAGCCCAAGCCCATCAGGGCCACGACCGCGCCAAGGTAGGCGACGTTGGGAACGGCGATACCGAACAGGTGTACGTTCTCCACCCCCAAGCTGGTCAGCATCAAGCTGAGCGAGACGGCGCAGATGCCGAGAATCATCGGCAGGCGATAGCCCAGGCGAATGATGTAGAACGAGGCCACGGTGGACGTGATAATCATGACCACCGCGCGTGGGGTGAGGAGCGCACCGGCCTCGGTGGCGGACATATGGTAGCGCAACTGCGCGTACAGGGGCAGAAAGGCGGTAAAACCAAACACCCCCGCGCCAAACAGGAAGTTGTAGGTATTGGCGGCGAGGAACGGGCGGTAGCGCAAGAGGGTAGTGTCGATCATCGGCTCGCGCGTACGGCGCTCGTGGCGGTACCAGACCACGAACAACGCCGCGGCGCCGGCCAGCGCCGTCCACAGGAGCGGCGCGTGCGCGGCGTGGGGGTGGCTGCCCAGCCACGTGAGGCTGACCAGCAGGGTGCTGATCGCCGCCCCATACAGCACGACACCCAGCACATCGATCGCCGTGTGCGCGGCGCGCTGCGGCAGCGGGTGGTACAGCAGCCAGGTGAGCGCCAGCACGGCCAGCCCGATCGGCACGTTGACGTAAAACACGAAGCGCCAGGAGAGGGTGTCGACGATCACCCCGCCTAGGTTGGGACCGATGATGCCGCCGATGGGGAAGATACTGGAGAACAGGCCGATGGCCTGCCCGCGCCGCTCGGCGAAGGTGTCCGCCACAATGCCGGTGCAGGACGGCAGCACGGCGCCGCCGCCGACGGCCTGGAGAATCCGGCACGCGATCAAGGCGTAGACGTTCGGTGCCAGCCCACAGAGGAATGACGACGCGGTGAACAGCGCCACCGCCGCCAGAAACACCCGCTTGCGCCCCAGCTCGTCGGATAGCTTGCCCGCCAGGGGCATCACCAGCAACGTGCCGAGCTGGTAGGCGGTGATGGTCCAGCCGGCCAGGGCGATGCTGGTGTGCAGGTCGGCGCGCATGGCCGGTAGGGCGACGGCTACGATGGTGCTGTCGATGGAGGACATGAGCAGGGCAAGCGCGACCAACCCGAAGATGACGTACTTTCTGCTCATGGCGGCCCTGACGTTCAGTCGTGATTAACGGTACTGTAGTCGTGAATGATTCGGCAAGCGCGGCCAGATGGCGAGGGTGAAGCATGAGCCACATGACGGCGGAGGAGCGGCTGGAGCGAGCGGTGACCGCGTTTGTGCGTGCCGCCCGCCTGCTCGATGTGCCCCGGCTTCAGGTGTGGGATGAGCGTGGCATCACGCTGCCCCAACTTCGCATCCTGTTCCGTATCCGCCAGGAGCCCGGCATCGGCGTGCGCGATCTGGCGCAGGTCCTTGGGGTGAGCGCCAGCAACGTCACCCAGCAGGTAGACAAGCTGGTCAACCGCGGCCTGGTCTCGCGCACGGAGCGGCCGGATGACCGCCGCCATGTCGCCCTCCGGCTGACGTCAGAGGGGGAGCATGTCGCCGGTGAGGTGTCCCAGGCGGCGCGCGCCTACGTGCGTCGTCTGCTGGCAGGGCTCAGCCCGCAGGAGCAGGATGACCTGGCGCGCCTGCTGGAGCGGCTCGTGGAGCTGGCGCGCCGGCCGGCGCCCGTGCCCACGCGCGGGTAGGGCATGGCCCCCCGCGCCACCGGTTCGGGGGCGCGCCATGCTTCTATCGCGTGATGCGGCCGGCCTCCCAACCGTCGACGATGGGATGGGAGGTATGAGCCATGTTCACGCGCGTGATCGTGCCCCTGGACGGGTCGAAACTAGCCGAACGTGCCCTACCTTATGCCGTGGCATTTGCGAACACGTTCCAGGCCACCCTCGTCCTCGTCCGCGCCCACGAGGGTGCGGCTCGGGCCGCCCACGTGCTGGCCTGGAGCGAGGCCCGCGCTGGCGTCGGCGGTGTGGTTGACCCGGCGTCGGCCCAGGCGGTGGAGGAGGTAACACAGGCCCAGGCCGAGGAGGCCGCCCGCTACCTGGAGTCCATCGCCGCCCGGCTTACCCAGCAGGGCGTCCGTGTTCAGATGCTGGTCGTCGATGCGCGGCCAGCGGACGCCATCCTGGCGAGCGCCCAGGACGAGGGAACCGGCCTGATCGTCATGTCCACACATGGCCGCAGCGGCCTCAGCCGCCTGATTATGGGCAGCGTAGCGGAGGAGGTGCTGCACCGCGCCTCGGTGCCGGTGCTGCTCGTGCGCGGTGACCTTTCGCACCCCACGGCGTCGGATTGAGCCAACCAATGCGTCGCGCCGCGACGTTCGCCTCGGCGCCGCGGTCGAAGGGGTGGGTGGACGGTTGGGGGAGGTGCAGCGCGTTATCGCCGACGCCGCCTCTGACCGGGTCACCGACCTCGTCATCAAGCACGGGTTCTTGTTCGGTCGAGAGCGGATCGTGCCGTTGGCACACGTGCAGGGTGTGGTAGCTGGCACCGTCTCCCTTAGACCTCGACGAGCACGGCCTGGAGGCGATGGATCCCTTCACAGATGAGCCGCTACGCGGCCCGGACCCCAACTACGTGGGGCCGCCGGACCAGGACCTGGAGGGCACGCACCGAGGCACCATGGTGTACGACGCGCTGACGGCAGGGGGGCCGACCTTTCCCCTCGCCGCGGAGAAGCCGCTGGGCTACCCCGGCGGGGAACAGCTCAGCCCGGATAACCTCAGCCGGCCGGCGATTGGCCGCGGCACCCCGGTGTGCGACGCAAGCGGTGACGAGGTCGGTGCGGTCGCCGAGATGGGCATCAACGCCGATGATGGCCGGGTGACCTCGCTGGCGGTGCGGTCAGGCCTCCTCGGCGCCCGTACCGTGTCGCTCCCTGCGCCGTGGGCGCGTGAGCTGACCGATGAGGGGGCGGTTCTGAGCGTGAGCAAACAAGCGGTGGCGGCGTTAGCGCGCTGACCGGCCCTTACCTAGGGAAGCGGGCGCTTGGGGGTCCGCTTGGTAGCGGACCCCCTTGCTCGGCCGGGTATGCATCGGGAATGACCGGCTGGGGTTACCAGCGGCCGCGCTGACCGCCGAAGCTGGACCGCCGCGGCGAGTTGCCGCGGAAGCAGTCCGAGCAGTAGACGGGCTTGTCACCGCGCGGCTGGAACGGCACGCGCGCCTCGTTGCCGCAGGACGCGCACGTCGCGGTGTACATCTCCCGCGCACTGCCGTAGCCACTGCTATGGCCGCCACCCCCGCCGGCACGGCGGTTGGAGCGGCAGCTCGGGCAGCGTCGGGGCTCATTGGTGAAGCCCTTGGTGGCGTAGAACTCCTGCTCGCCCGCAGTGAAGGTGAACGGGGAACTACAATCGGAACACGTAAGGGTCTTGTCGGCGTACGGCACGACGACCTCCTGGAGAAAGATGTGGCGCTTCGGTCATCGTGCCGGCGCGGCGGATCCCGTGCCTGAGGAGCCCGATTGAGGAAGCTGAACCTCTTTGAGTATATCATCCCCGCCGCGCCAGCGCCAACCCGTGGGCACGGCAGGGCGCTTTTTTTCTTATGCCAGCCGGGTTGCGCCGGCAAGGCGCAAGGCGGCCACGGCCGGTCAGAGGTCACGCCGGCTGAACGCCACGCTGGCGAGCACCACCCCCAGCACGATGAGCCCCGCCGTCCAGGCCGCCATCCACAGCGTGGGCGGGTTGACGGACGTCCACGGGCTGGGAATGCCGAAATCTACCAGACGTGGCGGCGACATCTGCGCGCTGGCCAGGCGCCAGAGCGCATCCGCGGGGACAAGGAGGCTGACCACGATGCCGGCGGTGCGCAGCGTCTCGTTCGGGGTGGGCAGTGACGCGCCTACCTGCTCGAGCTGGCCGGCGATGACGCCCACCGCGTACAGCACGATGACGACCACCCCGTTGGTCACGGTGGAGAGGTAGCTGCTGCCCACCATCGCCAGGGTCATTAAGAACAGGGCCGAGAGCGTGAGAGCACCCACGCCGATGTGCGGGTTGCGCGGCCAGTAACCGCCGAACACGCGCGTCACCAGCACCACGGCCAGGGTGGTGGCGCCCACGTACATCAGCAGCATGATGGCAAAGCCCAGCCATTTGCCCAACACCAGCTCCCAACGGCGGATCGGGCGGGCGAGGACGGCATCGAGCAGGCGCCCGTCGACGTCGGAGGAGATACTGCCCACGGCGATGAAGATCGCTAGCAGGCTGCCGACAAAGGTGGTCACCTGCAGGCCGGCGAGCATGATGAACGCGCGGAAGATCGGCCGGGTGAGGTCGGAGAGGTTCGGTGAGCTGTCAATGCTGCGGTAGCCGAACCGGGCGCCAGCGGCGTACAGACCGATGAACAGCACCGTGAGGGCGATGGCCCCCGCCATGACGCGCTTGCGCGCCGCCTCGTGCACGGTGAACCAGGTCAGCGTGGCGATCTGGCGCAGGGACCGACGCATGGCTACTTGTCTCCGCTGTCCTCGACCGTCGCTACGAACAGCTCCTCCAACGAGACGGTGCGCGGCGCCAGCCGGTACAGGCGCGCGCCGTGGGCGCTCACCACGCCGGCAATGGCCGGCAGCCGCTCGCGGTCGCTCACCGTGGCGGTCACGCGGTGGCCGTTGCGCGAGAGGGAGCGACACAGGGGCGTCAGCGCCGCCAGCAGGTCCGGCGTGAGGGGTTCGACCTCAATCTCCACCTCCAGCTCTTGTCGCAGCAGCTCCGCGAGCGGCCCCTGTCGCACCACCCGACCGTGGTCCAAGATCGCCAACCGGTCGCACACCTGCTCCACCTCACCCAGCAGGTGGCTGTTCAGGAACACCGTGGTGCCCCGCTCGCGCAGGCGATGGATGAGCTCGCGCACCTCGCGCCGGCCGATGGGGTCGAGGGCTGAGGTCGGCTCGTCCAGGAACACCACCGCCGGGTTGTGGAGGATGGCCTGGGCCAAGCCGATGCGTTGCAGCATTCCCTTGGAGAAGCCGCGCAGGCGGTCGTGCCGGCGTGCCGCCAGCCCCACCAGCTCCAGCACCTCCGAGATGCGCCGGCGCCGCTCGGCAAGGGACAGACCGGCTAAGCGGCCGTGGAAGTCAAGGAATTCATCGGCCCGCATCCACTCGTGAAAGCGAAACTGCTCGGGGAGAAAGCCGATGCGCGTGCGCACGCGCACATCCGTCACCGGCTGGCCGAGGATGCGCGCCTCACCGGCGGTCGGGCGCACCAGGCCGAGCAGCATTTTCATGGCGGTCGTCTTGCCGGCGCCGTTGGGCCCCAGGAAGCCAACCACCTCGCCCCGCTGTACGGTGAGCGTCAGGTCCTCCACCGCCACCTTGCGGCCGTACTCCTTGCGCAGCCCCACCGCCTCGATGGCGGGGCCGTGGGCCGGAGCAGGGGGGTGGGCGTTGGCGATCGTGGGCATGCGTGTGACCCCATGCGCGCGTGGCGTTCAGCGCAGCGCGTCGGCCAGGCGGACGAGCGCCCGGCCGGTGAGCGGCGCATCCAGCACGTGCAGCGCGCCGAAGCGTTGCCAGATCAGGGTGCCGCGACCGGCGCGCTCGATGAGCAGCGCGTCGCCGGTCGCATCGGCGCGCACCCGCCGCGCCGCCGCGTCGGGCGGAATCGGGATGAGCAGCGCGTTCTCCCAATCGCGCACGCCCTGGAGCTGGGACGTGCGCTCCGGCGCCAGGAGCAACGCGGCTTGGATCAGCCGCTCGCGCACTTCCTCCCACGGGGGCCCGTTGGTCGTGCGCAGTCGCGGTGGGCGGCCGATCCACAGCGTGATCTCGCCGGCCGGCTCATACCACACCTGGCGCACCGCCGCCGGCATGTCGGCGTACACCGTGATAGCCGCCCCACCGGGAACGGGCGCGTTGGATGGTAAGGCGGTGGCGAGGAGATCCGCAAGCGCCTCTCCGTCGAACCGGATGGTCGCGCTCTTATTCACAAACACGTGCACGCGGGGGGCTTGCGCTCGGCGCAGGGTGCGCACGTTGACATCCACCCGCTCCTGCGCGTCGTGGGTGGTCGCCACTTCCACCCCTTCGGGCAGCTCGACCCGCACCAGGCGAGCCAGGAGCTGCGGGTCGGTCCTGGGCAGCCGTGGCAGGGGAAGGTCGATGATGGTCACCGGTTGGCGTGGCGCGGTCCGGAACAGGGACAGGAAGGCGTGCGCCGTCTGCCGCGCCCCCGGCGAGAGCGCGAGCAGCACGACAGAGGCGGTCAGCGCCGCCACCGGGAGCACGGGCCACAGCCTGGCGATGGCGAGGCGTGGCAGCAGGTTGAAGCAAGGGGTGCTGCGGTTGGCCATCACCACTGGAGACTCGCGGCGCCTAGCCGACGTCACCCTTACGCCCAGTATAGCCGTGATGCAGTGCTGGTCGTGGTGGGTGTGGGTGGGTAGTTCGCTGGTTCCTACCGATGAAAGCTGCCTATAATGGCTGCACGACCGACGTGATCATGAGTAGTGAGGACGTGCCGTTCCATGCCTCGGCTCGCAGACGTCCGCGCGCTCCTTGATGTCAAGAACATCCTCGTTCCCTCCGATGGCTCAATCGCCTCCTACGAGGCGCTGGTACAGGCGATCACCGTGGCAAAACGGAATAAGGGGCACGTCACCGTCGTGCACGTGATCGAGGTCAAGCGCACGCTGCCGCTGGACGCCGAAATGATTGAGGAGGCGCAGCGCGGCGAGGAGATCCTGACGGAGGCGGAGCGGCTGGCCGAGGAGATGGACTTCACCATCGAGGGCGAGCTGTTGCAGGCGCGGGAAGCGGGGCACGCCATCGTCGATGAGGCGATGGAACGCCGGGTGGACGCGATCGTGCTGGGCACCGAGTACAAGCGGCCCCTGGGCGAGTTTCAGCTCAGCCGCACCACCCAGTACGTGCTCAAGCACGCGCCCTGCCAGGTGTGGGTGTTCCGGATGCCGCCGCCCACCACGGGCGCCTACTGATCCGGCCGTGGAGGAAGGACCGTGCGGGTGGTGATCATGGGATGCGGCCGCGTGGGCGCGCAGCTGGCGGTGATGCTGGAGCGCCGCGGCCACGAGGTGACGGTGCTGGACGTCAACCCCAACGCCTTCGAGCGACTGCCGCGCGATTTCAAGGGGCGCAAGCTGGTCGGCAACGGGATTGACCAGGACGTGCTGCGCCGCGCCGGCATCGAGCGGGCGGACGCGTTTGTGGCCTGCACCCAGGGTGACAATCGCAACGTGATGGCGGCCCAAGTGGCCAAACACATCTTCAACGTGCCGCGGGTGGTCAGCCGTATTTACGATCCGATCCGCGAAGAGATCTACCGGATGCTTGGCCTGCGCACGATCAGCCCGACTAAGGTCGGCGCCGAGCTGCTGATGAAGGCCGTGGAAGAAGAGGAGCCGTGATGTCGGCCGCGGCCGAGAGCGGCGCCGGGATGGTGCCGGGCGCCGGTGCAATGGGGCCAGGGCATCCGGCAGCGCGTGACGTGGAGCCATGTACATCATTATCGTCGGTGGTGGGAAGGTCGGGTTCTATCTGGCGAAGGAGCTGCTCGATGAGGGGCACGAGGTCCTGATCATCGAGAAGGACGAACATGGGCCGCGTTCGGCGTACATCGCTGAGGAGTTGGGCGATGTGGTCTTACGCGGCGATGGCTGCGAGGCGGCCACCCAGGAGCTGGCCGGCACCGCTCGCGCGGACATGCTGATCGCCGTCACGGGGGACGATGAAGACAACCTCGTGGCCTGCCAGGTGGCCAAGAACAAGTTCGGCGTCAAGCGCACCGTGGCGCGCATCAACAACCCCAAGAACGAGCTCATCTTCCGCAAGCTGGGCATCGACGTGACGGTGAGCGCCACCACGGCGATCTTGAACCAGATCGAGCAAGAGCTGCCCACGCACCGGCTGGTGCCACTAGTGCACCTGCGGGGCCGGCCCGACCTGGAGATGGTGGAGATCAAGGTCCCGCCCGGGGCGCGGGTGATCGGCAAACGTGCCAGTGAGGTGCTGCTGCCGCAGGGCGCCCTCATCTCGCTGGTGGTGGACACGGAGGGGAACCCGCGTCTGCCGGCCGAGGCGATTCTCCACGCGGAAGACGAGGTGATCGCCATCACCCGCGTGGAGGCGGAGGAGCAGCTCCGACGGGCCCTCACGGAGCCGTGATCGGCGGCGCGGGTGCAGCATGACGCGGGTCGCGTATCTCGGTCCGCCCGGTACCTTCGGCGAAACCGCCGCCCGACACTACGCCCCGGACGCCGACCACATCGCCCTGCCCACGCACGCCGGCGTGGTGGCGGCCGTGGCGTCCGGGATGGCCGATGAGGGCGTCTTGCCGGTGGAGAACAGCGTCGAGGGCTCCGTGAGCGAGACGCTGGACATCCTCATCCACGACGCCGACCTGCGCATCCGCGGCGAGCTGGTGGTACCCATCGAGCAGTGCCTGCTGGTGCGTCCGGGGATGCGCGCGGAGGATGTGCGGGTGATCTACTCGCACCCGCAAGCGCTGGGCCAGTGCCGCGGCTTTCTGGAACGCTGCTTCCCCACGGTGCGGTTGGAAGCCGCGCTCTCTACCGCCGCGGCCGTGCAGGAGATCTTCAGGCACGAGGACGCGGCGGCCATCGCCTCGGCGCGGGCGGCGGAGCTGCACGGTGCCGCGGTGCTGGCGCGCGGCATTCAGGACCGCCGCAACAACGTCACGCGCTTTGTAGTGCTGGCGTCGGAGGACCATCCGCCCACCGGCCGCGATAAAACCTCGATCGCGTTTACCACCCAGCACGACAAGCCGGGCACGCTGGTCAATATCCTCATCGAGTTCGCCCAGCGTGAGATCAACCTGACGAAGATCGAGTCGCGGCCATCCAAGGACGCCCTCGGGGTCTACGTCTTTCTGGTCGATTTCGAGGGGCACCGCACGGACGTGGCGTGTGCCGAGGCGCTGGCGGCGGTGCGCGCCAAAGCCTCCTGGCTGAAGGTGTTCGGCTCCTACCCGCGCGCCCCCTCCTGAGCTCGGTGCCGTGCGCCTTGACAAACAACATGGCCGAGGAACCTTGCGGCCCCTCGGCCATGGTACCGGGTGCAACAGCGGGACTTCCCTGAACCCTCGCGGGTCCGCTTGGCCGGCTCGCGGCCTGAGCAGGGGCGGCGTCGCGGAGCGTCCCGGGCTCTCGGCCGACTTCGCTCGCGGTGTCACCCGGCACCATGACGGTATCGACGTGTCTCCCGCTCGTCAAGGGGGAAACGGTCAAGTTTCAGAACAGGTTTGAGAAATTTCTTGGCCGGAGCGCGTGAGCGCGGCCAGCGCCTCGCTCGTGATGATCCGGTAGACCTCGAGCAGGGGCAGGCCGCTGCGCGCGGCCAGGGCGCGGCAGACGTCGTACTCCGGCGCCACCCGCGGCGGCTCGCCCACCAGGCGTTTCACCTTCACCACGGCCGGTCCCAGGGATGACTGAAACTCGAACTGCTCACGCGCGGCCTCGTAGCGCTGCACCTCACGCACGCGCACGCCCAGGGTGCTGGTCTCGTGCAGGAGGAGGTCCACCAACGCCACCTCCTGCTCTGGCCGGCAGAGCACGGAGAGCATGGTGGCGGGTCGGTTCTTCTTCATCTGGATGGGCGTGAACCATACATCGACGGCGCCGGCCGCGAAGAGTCGTTCGAGGGCGTAGCCGAACAGCTCCGCCGGCATGTCGTCGATGTTGGTCTCCAGCACCACCATCGGGCGCACGAGCGGGGCCGCCTCGGTCTCGCCCAGCAGCACGCGCAGGACGTTGGGCCGGTCCGGCAGATCGCGCCCGCCGGCGCCCGTGCCGCTGCCCGTCAGGCGCATGGCCGGTCGCTCGAAGCGGCCCAGGGCTGTGAGCAGGGCGGCGCCGGTAGGGGTAACGAGCTCCACCGCCGGCTCGTCCGTGCCCGAACGCAGCGGTGCCCGTGCGGCGGTGAGCAACGCCAGGGTGGCCGGGGCGGGTACCGGCAGCGAGCCGTGCGCTGTGCGCACCGTGCCGCTGCCCAGCGGTAGGGGTGAGACGTACACCTGGTCAACACCGAGCAGGCGCAGCGCCACCACCGCGCCGATCACGTCGATGATGGCGTCCACCGCCCCCACTTCGTGGAAGTGCACCTCCTCCGGGGCGATGCCGTGTACCCGCGCCTCGGCCTCCGCCAGCGCGCGAAAGACGCGCGCCGCCCGCTCCCGGTCGGCCGTGGGCAGGCCGGAGCGATCCAGGACGGCGATGATGTCGGGGAGACGGCGGTGCGGCTGCGGGCCGCTGGAGCGCACGCGCACGCGCGTGCCGGCCAGCCCGGCGCGAAGCACCCGCTCGACCTCGATCTGCCAGCCGCTCAGGGGCAGGGGGGCGAGCTCGGCGCGGAGGGCGTCCGGCGCGACGCCGGCGTCCACCAGGGCGCCCAGGATCATGTCGCCGCTGGCGCCGGACACGCAATCAAAATAGGCGACGCGCATGGGTACCGCTCGGCGAGAGGCGCGCTCTCGGTCACTCAGGGATTAGCTCGTTCCTCGTCAGGTGCGTGGGCGGCGCGATTGATCAGCGCCGCCACGTACCCGCCGCCGAACCCGTTGTCAATGTTGACCACGGCCACCCCCGCGGCGCAACCGTTCAGCATAGCCAGAAGGGCGGCCAGGCCGCCGAAGCTGGCGCCGTACCCCACCGAGGTGGGCACGGCGATCACCGGGACGGACACCAGGCCGGCCACGACGCTGGGCAGTGCTCCTTCCATGCCGGCCACCACCACCAGGGCCCGTGCCCGCCGCAGGCGGTCCAGCCGGTCCAGCAAGCGGTGGATCCCCGCCACGCCGACATCGTAGTGCCGCTCGACGGCGCTCCCCATCATGTCGGCGGTGATCGCCGCCTCCTCCGCCACGGGCAGGTCCGCTGTGCCGGCACATAACACCATCACGCCGGGGAGTCGCGGCACGGGCGTGCACTCCACGGTGATGACGCGGGCCTCCGGGTGGTAGACGGCATCGGGCACGCGCTCCCGCACCGCCGCGAACTGCTCCGGCGTGGCCCGGGTGACGAGCAGGCGGCCGGCGCGCGCCGCGATGCGCTCGGCGATGTGGCCCACCTGCTCCGGGCTCTTGCCCATACCCAGCACCACCTCCGGTATGCCCTCGCGCAGCTCGCGGTGGTGGTCCAGCTTGGCGAAGCCGAGGTCCTCATACGGCAGGTCCCGCAGTGCCGCTAGCGCGGCGTCCACGCTGGTTTCACCGCGCTGCAGACGCTCCAGGAGTGCGCGTAGGCGTGGCGCGTTGATGGTCATCCTCTACGACCTCCGCGGCGTGCCTCGCGATCATGGAAGCACACCGGCCTGATGAGCGCCATCGCTGCCGGTGGGTGTGCTCATGCCGGGTCGGCGCTCCTCGCGCCCTCGCCGCTCGTGGTACTGCCACCTACCTGAACCGGGTGATGCGCGGCGCGCTGCGGCCGGCGTACGCTGCGCCGGCGACGGTTCCCGCCGTCGCGCACCGCCGTGCCTGGGACAGGACCGGGCCTGCGTTGCCAGGTGGTGGATTCAGGTTGGGAAGGGGTGCGGCATATGGGGATTATCGCGTGGATTCTTCTGGGCCTGATCGCCGGGGCGCTGGCCAAACTGATCATGCCGGGGCGTGATCCCGGCGGCGTGATCGTCACGATTCTGCTTGGCATCGCCGGCGCGGTGGTGGGCGGCTTCCTCTGGAACGTGCTCACCGGCAACCGCAGCTATGGCGACCTGGACATCGGCGGCATCATCATCGCGGTGATCGGCAGCCTGGTCGTGCTCGGCCTGTATCGTGCGCTGGCCGGCCGGCGCGGCTTCGCCTGAGCCGGGCGCGATCGGCCGCCGTTCGGGGCGGTGGTGGGAGCGTCAACGGCTTCCATCGCCGCCCTTCGTTTTGCCCAGGCCCGTACGCTCCGAACGCGTGGTGGAGTACACTGACGCCGCAGAGGCCGCCGCAGGTGGTGCAGCGGTCAGACCCGGGAGGCAGGAGTCATGTTCATCCATCACACGCTCGAGCGTGCGGTGCGGCTGTTTGGCGACCACGAAGCGGTGGTGTGCGGCGAGACGCGGCTGACCTACCGCCAGGTGGGCGAACGGGTGGCGCGGCTGGCCGGGGCGCTGGTGGCTCAGGGGGTGGCGGCGGGCGATCGCGTGGGCATCCTTATGCCCAACTGCCACCGGTATATGGAGACCTACCTGGCCGCCGAGCGCGCCGGTGCGGTGCTGGTCCCGCTCAACCACCGCCTGGCGCCGGCTGAGCTGAGCGCCATCCTCACCGACGCCGAGGCCACGTGGCTGGTCACCGACACGGCGCTCCTAGCGCCGGCCGAGGCGGGTGCCGCCAAGGTGCCGAGCCTGTGCGGCATGGTGGTGGCCGGGGCGGCCGCAGCCGGCCGCGCGGACGTCCTGGATTACGAGGCGGCGCTGGCCGCCGCCATGCCTCTGGAGCGGGTGGCGCGGCCGTGGCAGGAGCAGGACCTTGTCCAGCTCTACTACACCTCCGGTACGACCGGCCGGCCCAAGGGCGTCATGCTCTCCCAGCGCAACGTGATGAGCAACGCTTATCACGCCCTGCTCATCCACGGCTTGGGCAGCGAGGACGTGTGGCTGCACGCCGCGCCTATGTTCCACCTGGCCGACGCCTGGACTGCCTGGACCGTCACCTGGGTAGGGGCACGCCACATCTTCCTGCCGCAGTTTGACCCGAGCGGGTTCCTGGAGCTGGTGCAGCAGGAGCGGGTGACCAAGACCCTCCTCGTGCCCACCATGATCAACATGATCGTCAACCACCCGGACCTGTCCGCCTACGACACGCGTACACTCCGCTTGATCACGTTCGGTGCCTCGCCCATGCCGGCGGACCGGCTGCGGGCGGCACTGGCGGCGTTGCCGTGCCGATTCTCGCAGTTGTACGGCATGACGGAGACCTCGCCGTTCGCCACTCAACTCCACCCGGAGGACATGGTGCTGGAGGGGGAGGAGCGACTGGTGCGGCGGCTGCTGTCCTGCGGTCGCGAGATCCCCGGCGTGCGGGTGCGGGTCGTACGCGACGGCGGCGACGAGGTCGCGCCGGGCGAGGTGGGCGAGATCATCATGGCCGGTCCCAACGTGATGCTGGGCTACTGGCGCCAGCCGGAGGCCACGGCGGCGGTGTTGCGTGACGGCTGGATGCACTCGGGCGACCTGGCCACCGTCGACGATGAGGGCTACATCTTCATCGTGGACCGCAAGAAGGACATGATCATCACCGGCGGCGAGAACGTGTACTCCACCGAGGTGGAGGATGCCCTGTACAAGCACCCAGCAGTGCTGGAGGCGGCGGTGATCGGGGTGCCGGACGAGCGCTGGGGTGAACGGGTGCACGCCGTGGTGGTGCTGCGCCCGGGCATGTCGGCTACCGTCGAGGAGCTGCAGGCGTTCTGCCGGCAGCACATCGCCGGCTACAAGGTCCCGCGGTCGGTGGACTTCGCCGAGTCGCTTCCCAAAACTGGCTCCGGTAAGATCCAGAAGGCCGAGCTGCGCGAGCGCTACTGGCAGGGCTACGAGCGGCGCGTGCATTAGTCCCGCTGCTCAGCCACGCGCGTCCCGGCGACACAGGACCGCAGCGCGGGGGGCGCAGAAGGAGCAGGGGATGAAGATCGACTGGTTGCGCACCTTGTACGCTTACAGCCGCTGGGCCAATGACCGCGTGCTTGAGACGGCGGCGGCGCTCTCACCGGACGAGCTGACGAGGCCCGGCGGGGTGGGCTACGGCTCGGTGCGTGACATCCTCGTCCACACGATGACGGCTCAGTGGATCTGGCTGTCCCGCTGGCAGGGGGTCTCGCCCACCGGCTTCTGGAACCCGGCCGATTTTCCGGTCCTGGCCGCCATCCGCACCCGCTGGCACGAGCTGGAGGAGGAGACCGCCGCCTTCCTGGCCGGGCTTGACGCCGACCGGATCATGGGCGAGGTGGTCTACGCCTCCACCCGCGGCGCGCCGCGCCGGCAACCACTCTGGCAGCTCCTGCTGCACCAGGCGAACCACGCCACCCAGCACCGCAGCGAGGCCGCCTACCTGCTCACCCAGCTGGGCCGCTCACCGGGAGACCTCGACCTGCTCGCCTACCTGCTGCAAGGGGGACGCTGACGGCGCGCGGGATCGCGGGCCGCCGCGATCACCGGTTGGGCACCGGTCGAGCGGCCGGCGTGCACCGTTCCCGCACCTGGTTGATGGCGCGGCGTCGCCCCCTTGTGGATAGGGTGGATGGCGGGCGCCATGCCGCCCTGTCTTCCGTCCCGGAGGCACGCGATGCGCACGGGCCGACTGGCAGCCGCTTCACGTCGCGCCGGCGGGCTTACGGTCACGCTGGCCCTGTTGCTCTTCACCCTGTCCGGCCGCACGCCGATGGGCGCTGCCCCGGTGGAGCCCGGCTCGCGCATTCCCTGGCAGGGGGGTGCCTGGTACCTCCACGGTGCCAACCTACCCTGGTACAACTGGGCTTGCGACTTCGGCTGCGGCGCCCAGGGTGGGGTGAGCGATCCGGCGGTGCGCGCTGCCCTGGAGCCGGTGCTCCGGGCCGCCAGCGCCGCTGGCATGCGCGTGGTGCGCTGGTGGATGTTCGAGGGCGGCGCCAAACCCATCCAGCGCGACGCGGACGGCGCGCCCGCGGGGCTGGACCCGACCGTCTACGCCGATATCGACGCCGCCTTGGCTCTGGCCGATGAGCACGACATTTATTTCATCTTCACCCTCTTTGCCGCACCCAGCGATCTGCCCCTGGGCTGGCTGACGGACCCAGCCCAGCGGGTGCGCCTGGCGGAGGCGTTGGCGCCGTTGTTTGGCCGCTACCGCGGTCAGCCGCGGTTGCTGGCCTGGGACCTGTTCAACGAACCGGAATGGGACATCTGGAACCATAAGGTCTCGGCCGAGGCGGTGCAGGCCATGGTACGCGAGCTGGCGGCGACGGTGCACGCTCAAAGCGACACCTACGTCACCCTCGGCTCGGCCATGCTGGACGGGCTGCCCCTGTGGGTGGGTCAGGGGCTCGATTACTACACCGCCCATTGGTATGACTACATGTCCACCGGCAACTGGTGCGCGCTGTGCACCGATTACGCCGCCGTGCGGGCGCGCAACGGGTTAGACGCACCGCTCGTGATCGGTGAGTTCTACGCCGGCCCTGATGCCAGCGCGCGGCAGCGCTTCACCGCCTGGTACGACAAGGGCTACGCGGGGGCGCTGGCTTGGTCCCTCGTCCCGGAACGCACGTTTGACCGAATGGCGATAGATCTGGGAGCAGCGGCTGCATTCGCGGCGGAGCGCGCCGATACCGGCCCTCGCGCCGCGGCCCCCAGCCGTGAGCCGAACTGATGACCGGGCGGGGCGCGCCGCCTGCCGGCTCAGCGTCGGCGGGAGCGCATCTCCTGCTGAAACACCACGCGCACGATGAGATCCCGATCGCGCTCGCTCAGGTGAAGAAAGCGCACCCCCGTCTGCCAACCGGCGCGTGTGGGCCGGCACCACACCGCGACCGCCGACAGCTCGCGCGGGGCGCCACCCAACAGCGGTAACCGGAGATAGAGGGAGTCGCCAGCGCGCACCGGCCGCGGGCAGAGCAGGCGGGCGCCGCTGCCGCTCAAATCGACCAGGCGTACCCAGCACAGCGCAGCGTGTCCGCCGTTCAGCAGTAACGCCTGCACGCGCTCCCGATGCATGGATGCCCGGTAGAACGCGCGACGATTGGCAGGTCCTGCGCGCTCCGGGGTGAGCCGGACGCGCAGCACCGGTGGCTGGCAAGGCTCGACGGTGAGCAAGTCGGCCGGGACATGGCGACCGTCCCCTGACATCAGCCAGGCCCGGCTTTCAGGCCGGAGCAGCGCGGGTTGCAACGGCACCACATCGGCGTGCAGGATGAGCACATCCCCCTGCACGTCGGCAATGTGACACCCCAGTTCGATGGCCCGCCCGCCCTCTCCGACGATGAGGCTCACCGCCTCCCCCGGCTTCCAGGCATGTTCCGCCATCACCGGTGCCCCTGCCCGCGGGGCGTGGCACAGAGGCCACGCCCCTTCTGGATATCGGGTGCGGCGGTGGGTCCTATAGGGTTGTCGCCCGCCGAGGCGCGTTCAGACGGTAGGGGGGCAACCGGCCATGCCGTTAGCGGGCAGGAACTCGGTGAGGGTCTGACCGGATTCCACCACCCGGCGGGCGATGTCCGGTCCCACGTAGCGGATATGCCAGGGCTCGTAGATGTAACCGGTGATCGCCTCTTTACCCGCTGGGTAGCTGATAACGAAACCAAAGCGCGCCGCGTTCTGCTGCAGCCAGCGCCCCTCCGGCGTGTTGCCAAACTCCTCTTCTAGGTCAAACGGCCGGCGCGCCGTCGCCAGGTCCACGGCCACGCCCAGCTGGTGCTCGCTGTGGCCGGGCTCAGCTACCTGGCGGCGTGCCTGTGCTTCGCCGTATTGGCGGATCTCCTGCTGCAGAACCTGGGCCTGGTACTCGTAGGAGCGGTAGCCAGACACGGCGACCATCAAGTAGCCCTCCTCGCGGGCGGCGGCTAGCAGCTTGACCAGCGCCTCCGCCGCCTCGCGTCGGAGTTGCACCGTTTGTCCCACCACCCACTCCGAGGGGAGGGTGACGAGGTCTGGGGGCACGTAACTGGGGGGCAGCCCCACCGTGCGGGTGAGCAGACACAGTTGCGGTCGTGGCGAGGCGGTGGGCGTGCGGGTGGGCGCGATGGTGGCGCGCACGATGGACACCGTGGCCTCCGGAGGCTGCGTCTGGGCCAAGGAGCGAGCCCCGCCGCACGCCGCGAGTAGCAGGGCGGGAATGAGGAGGAGGCGCTTCATCCCTCCCATCCTATCGGGATCGGCGCCTCCACTGACAGCCCGGTCGAGACGCCGGTGAAGCAAAGGTGGCGCGCCCTCGGCGCAGCGGACGTCCCCGGTCGCAATCCAGCGAGCCTCGGCGAACACGCCTCAAGCGCACCGGCCCGCGCTGTCGCGCGCGACAGCGGCGCGGCCACAGCCGGTAAGGAATCAGGGAAGGGCCACTGCGCTCAGATGGCGGCCTGCTGTTCGCGGGCCTCGATGGCGGCAGCAAGCTCGATGATTCGCTGTGCTCGCCGGGCGCGCGGCGCGTCGACGATGCGTCCCTCCAGATGGGCGAACTCCTCACCGCGCTGCCGCGCCTCCTCATGGGCGGCATGCAGCCGCTGGGCGTAGGCGACCTCCTCCGCCGTGGGCCGAAACACCGCGTTGACGGTCACTGCCTGCTCCGGCGTGAGCACGAACATGCCGTGCAGGCCGAGCTGCCGGGCCTGGCTCACATACGCCAACAGGCCCTGCGATTCCCGCAGGAAGGGGTAGGCGCTATCGATGGCCAGCAGGTTGGCGGCGCGGGCGCAGACGGCCAGATGGCTGCGCGCGTACTGCAGCTCGTGCCCGTCACGGCTCCGCTCCACCCCCATGTCAGCGCAGAACCCCGCTCCGTCCAGGGCCAGCGCTACCAGCCGCGGTGTGGCCCGTGCGATGTCGCGCGCGTTGAGCAACCCCTCGGCCGACTCCACCACCGCGATCAGGCGCAGAGCGCCGTCGTCCAGGCCGGCCTCGGCCTCGGCGTCGCGCAGGAGCGCCTCTACGTAGCGCACGTGGTTGGCGGAGAGGGTGTGAGGCAGCACGTACCCGACCACTTGGCCGCCAGCCGTGGCACGGATGTCGTCCTTTGCCAGGAATGTGCTGGTGCGGTGGATTCGTACCCACAGTCGGTGCCCGGGGTGCAGCTCGGCAACGGCCCGGCGCGCGACCGCGCGCGCCTCCTCCGCCTGCGACGGCGCGATCCCCTCCAGGTCGAGCACGATAGCATCGGCGTGGCTGGCGCGGGCGGCGTGCAGGCCCTCCCGGTCCAGCGCCGACACCAGGAGCAGCGAGCGCAGCAACTCTACAGGCATACGCCAACCTCCGCGCGGGTCTGGGGCTCTCGCGTCAGTCTAGGCAATCGCGCCCGCCGGTTAAAGGGCGGAGTGGGAGGCGGTGGCTCTCCTCGCCTAGAATGAAAGCGCATCGTGAACACGATGCACGGAGAGGGACACGATGGTGCGAGGTCGGTGGGGCTGGTCGGGTGCGGGGATGGCCGCGGTGGTAGGGTGGCTCGTCGCCTTTTTGGCCGGCAGCGCGGGCGAGGGACGAGGCGCTGCCGCCGGGGGCGGCCTTCCGGCGGTACCGCGGCAAAACGACGAGGGGGGCGGCAGCAGCCAGGCCGGTGGCTTGCGCGCCATCCTTGGTCGCCTAGTCGAGGCGCTGGGGGAGCAAGGCACCCTCCTGCGTGAGCGGGTAGAGGGACTGGCCGCTACCTACCGCCTGCTACGCGCCATGGGCATGACCGACCAACAGATCGCCGCCCTCGTCACCGAGCAGGTGCGCACGCTGGTGGGCCAGCGGCTGGGCGGCCGGGCGCCGGAGCAGGAGGACCTGCGCCGGCTCTCCGACGCCCTGTTCGCGGCCGTGGTCCGGGCCGCGGAGGACGTGGACCAGCGGTTCGACCTGGGGGGCGACTTCGTGCGACAGGTGCGCGACCTGATCCAGGCGGCGCGAGCGGGGCGAGAGGACGCACTGCGCGCCTTTGAGCGCGGCAGCAGCGCCGCACGGGCGCTGCTGGAGCGGTTGCTCGCGCAGATCGACGGTCAGCCGGCGGCAGAGAACGGGGACCACGATGCATGACCGACGCCGCTGACCTTCCCTTCCGGGTCGGCTCCGGTTACGACATTCACCGCCTGGGAGCAGCACGACCGCTCGTGCTGGGTGGCGTGCGCGTTCCGCATGACGTGGGGCTCATCGGCCACAGCGACGCGGACGTCGTGCTGCACGCCGTGATCGACGCCTTGCTGGGTGCGGCTGGCCTGGGTGACATCGGCACGCGCTTCCCGCCCGAGGACCCGCGCTACAAGGACGCGGACTCCGCCATCCTCTTGCGGCAGGTGGTGGCCGAGCTGCGTCGGGCTGCCTGGGAGCCGGTCAACGTGGATATCACGGTGATCGCCGAACGTCCGCGCATTGCGCCCCATGCGCGGGCGATGCGCCGGGCCATCGCCGCCGCCCTCGCGATTGCACCCGAGCGCGTGAGCGTTAAAGCCAAGACGAACGAAGGGTTGGATGCGGTGGGGCGGGGCGAGGCGGTGGCGGCGTGGGCCGTGGTTCTGCTGCGCTGCCGGCCGTACGCCCCGGAAGCGCCCGTGCCTCTGCTATAATGCTGCCGACCCCTCACGGGGGCGCCTGCATGCGTCAGATCCACTTCCCGGCCGGCGCGTTGACCCTCACGCGTGGCAGCGCGTGTCGTCGGGGGCGACTCCGGCACCGCCCGGAGGGCGCCCCGTGGCGAGCGACCGTCCCGCGGCCTTGGAGGAACGCGCCATGTCCCTGCTCCGCAGTATCAAGCGCGATATCGATGCGGCGCTGACGCGCGACCCGGCGGCGCGCAGCGCGCTGGAGGTCGTCCTCACCTACCCGGGGTTCCATGCCCGTCAGTTCCACCGCCTAGCGCACTGGCTGCACCGTAAGGGCGTGCCCATCATCCCGCGGCTCATCTCGCACATCAGCCGTATGCTGACCGGCATCGAGATCCATCCCGGCGCGGTGATCGGGGAGGGGCTGTTCATCGACCACGGCATGGGGGTGGTGATCGGCGAGACAGCCGTGATCGGGGATGACTGTCACCTCCTGCAGGGGGTGACGCTGGGCGGTACCAGCACCAAGCGGGTCAAACGCCACCCCACGTTGGGCAACCACGTGATCGTGGGCGCGGGTGCCACCCTGCTGGGCGCGATCACCGTCGGCGATCACGCCCGCATCGGCGCCGGCTCGGTGGTGGTGTCCAACGTACCGCCGTACGCTACGGTGGTGGGTGTGCCGGGTCACATCATCGCCTACCATGATCCCGGCAACGACTCTGTGGTGCGGCTGCCGGACCCGGAGTGGGACCGCATCGAGGCGCTGGAGCAGCGCGTGCGCGAGTTGGAGGCGCGCCTCGACCGGCTCACGCGGGCGCGTGAGGCCGCGGCGCGAGCCGGCGAGCCGGCCGAGGACGCGAGGTGCTAGCTCCGTCCGGCGCACCCGCGTCTGTTACCAAGTCCGTCGTTGAGAGACGTCAATGAAGCTGTACAACACCATGACCCAGCAGGTGGCCGAGTTCGTTCCCCTCGCGGACGACGAGGTGACCATGTACGTCTGCGGGGTGACCCCCTATGACGAGGCGCACATCGGCCACGCCATGAGTGCCATCGTGTTTGACGTGTTGCGCCGCTACTTGGAGTACCGGGGTTACAAGGTCCGTCACGTGCGCAACTTCACCGATATCGACGACAAAATCATCGACCGTGCGCGCCAGCTTGGCGAAGACCCGCTCGCGCTGGCGCGCCGGTACGCGGCGCGCTACGTGGAGGACATGGAGGCGCTCAACGTCCTGCCACCCACGGTGGCCCCCTACGCCACCGAGGAGATCCCCACCATCATTGAAATGGTGCAGGGCCTGATCGATAAGGGCTATGCCTACGTGTCGAAGGGCGATGTCTACTTCCGGGTGACCCGGAAGTCGGACTACGGCAAGCTCTCCCACCAGTCGTTGGACACGATCATGGCGGGGCTGAGGGTGGAGGCGGACGAGGCCAAGGAGCACCCGGCCGATTTCGCCCTGTGGAAGGCGACCAAGCCAGGGGAGCCGTCCTGGGAGAGCCCGTGGGGGCCGGGGCGGCCGGGCTGGCACATCGAGTGCTCGGCCATGGCTGTGCGCTATCTCGGGCCGTCCATCGACATCCACGGCGGCGGCACGGACCTCATCTTCCCGCACCACGAGAACGAGATCGCCCAGGCCGAGGCCTACACCGGCGTAGTGCCGTTCGTGAACTTCTGGGTGCACAACGGCATGCTGCGCATGCACGGCGACAAGATGAGCAAGTCGCTGGGCAACTTCATCACCATCCGCGAGGCGGTGGAGCGCTACGGGGCGGATGCCCTGCGCCTGTTCATCCTCTCCGGCACCTACAGCAAACCGCTCAACTTCACGGACGAGGCGGTGCGCGGCCACCGAGCGGGGGCCGAGCGGCTGCGGTTCGCCGCCCGCCGGCCAGGGCGGCCGACCAGTAGCGTGGAGGTGGACCCGGAGCCGTTCCGGCGCGCCTTTGAGGCGGCCATGGACGACGATCTCAACACCTCGGGCGCCGTCGCCGCCCTCTACGACCTGGCGGCCGCCATCAACCGCGGTCGGGATGCGGGTCACGGTATCGCGCTCGCCCAGGCCACGCTCCTGGAGCTGGCCGGCGTGCTGGGCCTGCGCCTGGAGGAGACGGAGGGCGAGCTGCTAGCCGCCCGGCCGTTCATCGACCTCTTGGTGGAGGTGCGGGCGGAGCTGCGTGCCGCCAAACAGTATCACCTGGCCGACCGTATCCGCGCCCGCCTGGCCGAGCTGGGAGTGACGCTGGAGGACAGCCCGTCCGGTACGATGTGGCGCGTCGGCTGAGCGGCCGACGTGCCGCGGCCGTGGTGGCTTGACAGGATGCGGTATGATGGCAGCGGAACGTCACGCCGATCACGCGGAAAGGAGGCGGACACCGGTTTACCCCCAGCGCGGTTTCGCGGCCTGCCGCCGTCCCCCTGGTGCTTGACAGACGCTGCCTAGCTCGATATACTGCTCTCGGCTAGGTATGACCCTCTTTGTCCTTCTGTTCCCCGTTCCAGAGTCACACACGGTGCCCGAGCCCGGGGCTATTCTGTCACCTGACGCAGCCGTCTGAGGAGCGCATAGGCATGACAACCGCCAGCGAGATCGTCCGGCGTCAGAGCGCCATTCCGTCTGTCAAGCGCGACTACTCGCGCATCGGTCACGTGCTCGACATCCCGAAGCTCATCCAGGTCCAGCTCGACTCGTTCCGCTGGTTCCAGGAGGAAGGGCTGCGGGAGCTGCTGGACGAGATCTCCCCCATCCAGGATTTCACCGGTAACCGCATGGAGCTGGTCTTTGGCGAGTACTCCTTCGGCGAGCCGAAGTACTCGGAGATGGAGTGCCGTGAGCGCGACATGACCTACGCCGCGCCGCTGCGCGTCAACGTGGAGCTGCGCGTCAAGGAGACCGGCGAGGTCAAGGAGCAGGAGCTGTTCATGGGGGACTTCCCCCTCATGACCCAGCATGGCACGTTCATCATCAACGGCGCCGAGCGGGTGGTGGTCTCGCAGCTCGTGCGGTCGCCCGGTGCCTACTTCAGCATTGAGCAGGACCCGGCCTCCGGCCGGAGCCTGTGCTTCGCCAAGCTGATCCCCAACCGCGGTGCCTGGTTGGAGTTCGAGACCTCGAATAAAGACATCATCTCGGTGAAGGTGGACCGCAAGCGCAAGATCCCGGTCACCACGCTGCTGCGCGCCATCTACACCGACCCGAACATCGACGACGAAACCCAGCTCGGCACCGATGAGCAGATCCTGGCCCTGTTCGCGGACGTGGACACGGGCGAGCACCGCTACATCCAGCGCACCCTGGAGCGGGACGGCATCCCCGAGGGCCAGCGCCACAAGCGCGGTGCCATCCAAGAGTTCTACAAGCGGTTGCGGCCGGGCGACCCGCCCACCCTCGAGAACGCCCGCCAGTTGCTTTACGGCTTGTTCTTCAACCCGCGCCGCTATGACCTGGGCCGTGTGGGCCGCTACAAGCTGAACAAGCGGCTGGGGCTGGACGAGAGCATCAAGACGCACATCCTCCGCCCGGAGGACCTCGTCGCCCTGATCAAGCAGATGATCCGCATCAACAACGGTCAGGGGAAGGGCGACGACATCGACCACCTGGGCAACCGGCGCGTGCGTGCCGTGGGCGAGCTGATCCAGAACCAGTTCCGCATCGGCCTGTTGCGTATGGAGCGGGTGGTGCGCGAGCGCATGACCATCACCGACCCGGACCAGGCCACACCTTCGGCCCTGATCAACATCCGGCCGGTGGTGGCCGCCATGAAGGAGTTCTTCGGCGGCTCCCAGCTCTCGCAGTTCATGGACCAGACCAACCCGCTGGCGGAGCTCACGCACAAGCGGCGCCTGTCCGCGCTTGGCCCCGGCGGCCTCTCCCGTGACCGGGCCGGCTTCGACGTGCGCGACGTGCACAACAGCCACTACGGCCGTATCTGCCCGATCGAGACGCCGGAGGGCCCCAACATCGGCCTCATCGGCTCGCTGGCCACCTACGGCAAGGTCAACCCCTACGGGTTTATCGAGACGCCGTACCGGCGCGTGATCCGCGAGCTACCCAAGGACTCGCCGCGCCTGGTGGGCCGCTACCTGCGCGAGGATATCGAGGGGGTGGCCCCGGCCGGCACGGAGATCACGCCGGAGCTGGCGCAGAAGCTGGCGGCCGGGCCGCTGGAGCTGGTGCCGGTGCGCCCCTTCGTCTCCAACGATCCGCGTGACATCGAGTACATGTCCGCGGACGTGGAAGAGAACTTCGTCATCGCCCAGGCCAACGTCAAGCTGGACGAGCGCGGGCACTTCCTCGACGAGCGCGTCGAGGCGCGCACGCACGGCGAGTTCGTCGAGGCGACGCCGGATACGGTCCACTTCGTGGACGTATCGCCGAAGCAGATCGTGTCGGTGGCGGCCTCCCTGATCCCGTTCCTGGAGCACGACGACGCCAACCGCGCCCTGATGGGCTCCAACATGCAGCGGCAGGCGGTGCCGCTGGTGCGACCGGAGGTGCCGCTGGTGGGCACCGGCATGGAGCGGCAGGCGGCGGTGGACTCCGGCCAGGTGGTGGTGGCCAAGAAGGATGGTGAGGTGATCTCCGCCACCGCCCGCGCCATTACCGTGCGCTACGACGACGGCGAGGTGGAGACGTACCCGCTGCTTAAGTTCGTGCGCTCCAACCAGGGCACCTGCATCAACCAGCGGCCGATCGTGGTCAAGGGCGAGCGGGTGCATGCCGGCCAGCCGCTGGCCGACAGCTCCTCCACCGACCGCGGCGACCTGGCCCTTGGCCAGAGCGTGCTGGTGGCGTTCATGTCCTGGGAGGGCTACAACTTCGAGGACGCGATCATCATCTCGGAGCGGCTCGTCAAGGACGACGTGTTCACGTCGATCCACATCGAGAAGCACGAGACCGAGGCCCGTGACACCAAGCTGGGACCGGAGGAGATCACGCGCGACATCCCCAACGTGGGCGAGGATGCCCTGCGCGACCTGGACGAGAACGGCATTATCCGCATCGGCGCCGAGGTCGGCCCCGGGGACATCCTGGTGGGCAAGATCACGCCCAAGGGGGAGACGGAGCTGACGGCGGAGGAAAAGCTCCTGCGCGCCATCTTCGGCGAGAAGGCGCGTGAGGTGAAGGACACCAGCCTGCGCGTGCCGCACGGCGAGCGGGGCAAGGTGATCGACGTCAAGGTGTTCGACCGGGAAGACCACGACGAGCTGGCCGCCGGCGTGAACAAGCTGGTGCGCGTGTCCATCGCCCAGCGGCGCAAGATCGCCGAGGGCGATAAGATGGCCGGCCGCCACGGCAACAAGGGCGTGGTGGCGCGCATCCTGCCCATCGAGGACATGCCCTTCTTGGAGGACGGCACGCCCGTAGACATCATCCTCAACCCGATCGGCGTGCCCAGCCGCATGAACGTGGGCCAGGTGCTGGAGACGCACCTGGGGTGGGCGGCCAAGAAGCTGGGCTTCCGCGCCATCACACCGGTGTTCGACGGTGCCAGCGACGTCCAGATCGAGGACGCGCTGGGGAGGGTGTGGCTGGCCATGAAGGCCAACGCCCTGAGCGAGACGCCCCTGCCGGAGCACGACGGCCGCTACGAAAACCTGATCTGGGAGCGGCTGCGACCGTGGCTGGCCGAGCGGGGCTACGACGCCGACCGCCTGTTCCGCGATGACGTGCCCGAGTACCACGGCGAGGCGCGCAAGGCCTGCCTGGAGCTGTGGCTGGAAGAGGTCATGCAGGATGAAGGGGTGCGGCCGCGCGTGGAAGAGGCGCTGCGCCAAATGGGCGCTACCCAGGTGCGCGGGCTGACGTACGACCAGCTCGTCAACATCGGGGAGCACGTGCAGACCTACTGCAACCTGGCGCCGCCCATCTTCGGCAAGCAGAAACTGTACGACGGCCGCACCGGCGAGCCGTACGATCAGCCGGTCACGGTCGGCTACATCTACATGCTCAAGCTGGTGCACCAGGTCGAAGACAAGATCCACGCCCGCTCTACCGGCCCGTACTCGCTCATCACCCAGCAGCCGCTGGGCGGCAAGGCGCAGTTCGGTGGCCAGCGCTTCGGCGAGATGGAGGTATGGGCGCTGGAGGCCTACGGCGCGGCGCACATCCTCCAGGAGCTGCTCACCGTCAAGTCGGACGACATCGTCGGTCGGGTCAAGACCTACGAGGCGATCGTCAAGGGCGAGGACATTCTGGAGCCAGGGGTGCCCGAGTCGTTCAAGGTGCTGGTCAAGGAGCTGCAGAGCCTTGGCCTGTCCGTCGAGGTGCTGAACGAGGAGGACGAGATGGTGGACCTCGGCCCGAGCGAGACCGAGGTGCCGGAGCTGGGCATCAACATCAGCGGCCTGGAGCGCAGCGACGATTTCTGGAAGCTGTAACCCGTGCCCGACCTACCCGCAGGCCAGGCGGGCAAAGGGGACACTTTTCGACCTGAGATCTGGATTAAGAGATGGACGGGGACGGCCGCTCGGCTACCGGGCGCCGCCTGCCCCCGTCCCAGTGAAGCGAGGGAACCGTGCTCGAGGTCAACGACTTCAACGCCGTCCGCATCACCCTGGCGTCCCCGGAAAAGATCCGGGACTGGTCCTACGGCGAGGTGACCAAGCCGGAGACCATCAACTACCGCACGCTCAAGCCGGAGAAGGACGGGCTCTTCGACGAGCGCATCTTCGGACCCACAAAGGACTTCGAGTGCTACTGCGGTAAGTACAAGCGGGTCCGCTACAAGGGCATCATCTGCGATAAGTGCGGCGTGGAGGTGACGCGCGCCAAGGTACGGCGCGAGCGCATGGGTCACATCGAGCTGGCCTCACCCGTGGCCCACATCTGGTTTGTGAAGGGCACCCCCAGCCGCCTGGGGCTGCTGCTCGATATCTCGCCGCGCGCCCTGGAGCGGGTGCTGTACTTCGCCCAGTACATCATCACGCACGTCGACGAGGAGGCGAAGCGGCGGGCGCTGGAGCAGCTGCGCGGCCAGGTGGAGGAGCGGGTGCGCGAGCGCACGCGGGACCTGCAGGACCAGATCAACAACATCCGCGCCGAGCTGGACGAGCAGCGCCTGCAGATCGAGGCGCAGGTCGAAGCCCGCCGTCGGGAGCTGGAGGCGGAGCGCGAGCAGCGCATCAACGCGGTGGCGGCCTCCGGCATCTCCCCGGCCGAGGCGCAGCAGCGTGTGGAGGAGATCGAACGGGAGATCGCGGCGCAGCAGGCCGGCCTGAGCGAGATGCTGGAGGCCGGTCAGGAGGCGATCAACGCCGAGGAGCGCATCCGCACGGAGCCGATCTTCGACGAGATCCGCAAGGTACGCGCCGAGGTGGAGCAGGAGTTCCGCGAGCAGCTCGAGGAGCTGGAGCACGAGATCCGGCCCCGCAAGCTGCACAACGAGAACAAGATCCGCGAATGGCAGGAGCGCTGGCCGGACGTGTTCAAGGCCGGCATGGGCGCCGAGGCCATCCTGGAGATCCTCAAGGGCCTCGACCTGAACGCCATGCGCGACCAGCTCCAGCAGGAGATCAACTCCTCCTCCGGGCAGCGGCGCAAGAAGGCCACCAAGCGGCTGCGCATCGTGGAGGCGCTGCGCAAGAGCGGCAACCGGCCGGAGTGGATGATCTTCACCGTGCTGCCGGTGCTGCCGCCGGAGCTGCGGCCCATGGTGCAGCTCGACGGCGGGCGGTTCGCCACCTCGGACCTCAATGACCTCTACCGGCGGGTGATCAACCGCAACAACCGTCTCAAGCGGTTGTTGGAGTTGGGCGCGCCCGAGATCATCATCCGCAACGAGAAGCGCATGTTGCAGGAGGCGGTGGACTCGCTGATCGACAACGGCCGCCGCGGCCGCGCCGTCTCCGGCTCCGGCAACCACAAGCTCAAGTCCCTGAGCGACATGCTCAAGGGCAAGCAGGGCCGCTTCCGCCAGAACCTGCTGGGCAAGCGGGTGGACTACTCCGGCCGCTCGGTGATCGTGGTTGGCCCGGAGCTGAAGCTGCACCAGTGCGGCCTGCCCAAGCGTATGGCCCTGGAGCTGTTCAAGCCGTTTGTCATGCACAAGCTAGTGGCCAAGGGCCTGGCGCACAACATCAAGAGCGCCAAGCGCATCGTGGAGCGGGCGCGGCCCGAGGTGTGGGACGTGCTGGAGGAGGTGATCAAGGACCGGCCGGTGTTGCTCAACCGCGCGCCCACCCTGCACCGCCTCGGCATCCAGGCGTTCGAGCCGGTGCTGATCGACGGGTCGGCCATCCAGATCCACCCGCTGGTGTGCTCGGCCTTCAACGCCGACTTCGACGGCGACCAGATGGCGGTGCACGTGCCGCTCAGCCGCTACGCGGTGGCGGAGGCGCGGCAGGTGATGCTGTCCACCAAGAACCTGCTGCTGCCCGCTTCCGGCGAGCCCACGGTGGCGCCCACCCTGGACATGGTGCTGGGCTGCTACTACATGACGCTGATCAAGCCGTGGGCCAAGGGCGCCTACAAGCCCGCCCAGAACGGCAATCCACCCCAGGGGGTGTACGGCTCGTTCGAGGAGGCTAAGCTGGCGCACGACCTGGGCGCCGTGGACCTGCAGGCGCCGATCCGCGTGCGTGACCGCAAGACGCGCGGCAAGCTGATTGAGACCTCCGTTGGTCGCATCATCTTCAACGAGGTGCTGCCCGAGGACCTGTTCGACGACAGCGACGAGATGCTCTTCTTCAACACCGTGATGGATAAAAAGGAGTTGAAGAAGGTCGTCGCACGCTGCTACCAGCGGCTGGGCAATGAGCGAACGGCCGAGGTAGTGGACGCGATCAAGCGCATCGGCTTTGCGTACGCTACGCGCTCGGGCATCACCATCGCGATGAACGATATCCGGGTGCCGGAGCGCAAGCAGGAGATCCTCGCCGAGGCCGAGCGACAGGTGGCCGAGATCGAGGAACAATACCAGATGGGCCTCATCACGGATGAGGAGAAGTACGAGAAGACGGTCAAGATCTGGAACGATACCACGGACAAGGTCACCGAGGAGATCCAGCGCACCCTGAACCCCTACGGCTCCATCCACATGATGTCCAACTCGGGGGCCAAGGGAAACATTGCCCAGATCCGGCAGATGGCGGGCATGCGCGGCCTGATGACCGATCCGACCGGGCGTGTCATTGACCTGCCCATCCGTTCCTCCTTCCGTGAAGGTCTGTCGGTGCTGGAGTACTTCATCTCCACGCACGGCGCGCGCAAGGGCCTGGCGGACACCGCCCTGCGCACGGCCGACTCCGGCTACCTCACCCGCCGCCTGATCGACGTGGCCCAGGACGTGATCATTCTGATGGAGGACTGCGGCACCGAGGCCGGCATCTGGGTGGGGAAGCCGGAGGACCCGTCGGTGCTGGAGACGATGCAGGACCGCATCATCGGCCGGCTGGCCGCGTCGCCGATCGTGCATCCCGAGACCGGTGAGGTGCTCGTGGACCGCAACCAGGAGATCGACGAGGCGATGGCGGACCGCATCGTCGAGCTGGGTATCCAGAAGGTGCACGTCCGCTCACCGCTGTCTTGCGAGGCGCCGCGCGGGCTGTGCCAGCGCTGCTACGGTCGGAACCTGGCCACCGGCAAGCTGGTCAACCTGCGCGAGGCGGTGGGCATCATCGCGGCGCAGTCCATCGGCGAGCCGGGCACCCAGCTCACCATGCGCACGTTCCACACCGGCGGTGTGGCCAGCCAGATGGACATCACCTCCGGTCTGCCGCGGGTAGACGAGATCTTCGAGGCCCGCCGGCCCAAGGGCCAGGCCATCCTGTCGGAGATCGACGGGGTGGTGGAGGTGCTGCGCGAGGGTGACATGCGCAAGGTGCGCGTCGTCTCCACCGAGCTCTACCGCGACGAGTACCACCTGCCCGAAGGCGCCGAGCTGCTGGTGACCGAGGGACAGGAGGTGGAGCAAGGCGCGGCCTTGGCCCGCCCACCGGCCGGGATGGACGCCACCGCCGTCGCGGCCCTCACCGACCTGTCGGCGCGCATCAGCGGTCGGGTGCACATCGAGAGCCCCACCCACGTGGTGATCTTCTACCAATATGAGGACCGGCGCGAGTACGTCATCCCGGCCGCCGCGCGGCTGCTGGTGGAAAACGGGCAGCTGGTGCACGCCGGCGACAAGCTGACCGAGGGGGCCAAGGACCCGCAGGATGTGCTCATCATCCAGGGGCGCGAGGCCGTGCAGCTCTACCTGGTGGAAGAGGTCCAGAAGGTCTACCGCTCCCAGGGGGTGAACATCAACGACAAGCACATCGAGGTGATCGTGCGGCAGATGCTGCGCCGCGTGCAGGTGGACACCCCGGGTGATACGCAGTACCTGCCCGGCGAGCTCATCGACCGGTTCGAGTTCGAGGAAACCAACCGGTCGGTCATCGCCGAGGGCGGTGAGCCCGCCACGGCCCGCCCGGTGCTGCTGGGCGTGACCAAGGCCTCACTCAGCACCGACTCCTTCCTGGCCGCCGCTAGCTTCCAGGAGACCACGCGCGTGCTCACGGAGGCCGCGATCAAGGGGGCCGTAGACCGGCTGCTGGGCCTCAAAGAGAACGTCATCATCGGCAAGCTGATCCCAGCGCAGGCGCCGATCGATGTGCCGCCGCCACCGCCGCGGCAGCGGCCGGAGCTGCCGCAATTCGCCGGCGTCGGCCCAGACGGCCGGCTGCTGGACGAGGGCGAAGCGGCCACCTTGGAGCCCGAGGTCGTGGCCGTCGGCGCTGAGGCCCGTCTCGACGAGGACGAGGAATTGCCCGAGTTCACCGAGGAGGAGCAGGAGGCCGTGCCATTGGAGTCCCTGGAAGGGCCCGACGGGGAGGCGGCCGAGGAGGACACGCTACTTGACCCGGATGCCTCGCTGGAGGCTGGGCACAGTGACCTGGGTATCGATCCGGAAACCCTCAGCGGTGAACGGCTCTAGGCCGTCGATCCGGTCGCTCCCGCGGGGGTAGGGCGGCAGCGCCCTACCCCCGTTCCGTCCCGGCCCGCGGCGCCCGTGTGCGGGCTGAGGCGCGGATGACCTCCGTGCTATCCTGCCTGTAAAGGTCGGAGGGAGACGATGACGGCTGGTGGTGCGGTTCCGGTGCCAGCGCCGGCACCCGCGGTGGAGAGCGCCTATCAAACGGCGCTGGCGCAGTTCGACAAGGTCGCCGAGCGGCTGCACCTGGATCCCAGCCTGCGCGAGGTGATGCGCACCCCGCGGCGTGAGCTGACGGTGAACTTCCCGGTCAAAATGGACGACGGCACCATCCGCGTGTTCACCGGCTACCGCGTCCAACACTCCACCGCCCGCGGTCCGGCCAAGGGTGGGATTCGCTACCACCCGATGGTGACGCTGGATGAGGTCAAGGCGCTGGCCATGTGGATGACGTGGAAGTGCGCCGTGGTCAACCTCCCATACGGTGGGGCCAAGGGCGGCGTGGCGGTGGACACGAAGCTCCTGTCCGAAACCGAGCTGGAGCGGCTCACGCGCCGGTACGCTTCGGAGATCCAGATCATCATCGGTCCAGAAAAGGATATCCCGGCACCGGACATGGGGACCGATGCGCGCATCATGGCCTGGATCATGGATACCTACTCCATGAACCAGGGCTACGTGGTGCCGGGGGTGGTCACCGGCAAACCGATCTCGGTCGGCGGCACGCGCGGCCGGGTGGACGCCACCGGCCGCGGCATTCTTTACATCGCCCAGGAGGCCTGCCGGGCGCATGGCATGAGCCTGGAGGGGGCAACCGTCGCCGTGCAGGGGTTCGGCAACGTTGGCTCGAACGCCGCACGACTCCTGCGCAGTCAGGGGTGTCGGTTGGTTGCAGTCAGTGATGCGTCCGGCGGGGTCTACAACCCGAAGGGGTTCGAGTGGCACGAGCTCCAGGCCATCAAGGAGCATGGGCTGCCGCTTAGCCAGGCCAGCGGCGATTTCGAGCACATCACCAACGCCGAGCTCCTGGAGCTCCCGGTTGATATCCTGGTGCCGGCCGCCCTGGAGAACCAGATCACGGCGCGCAACGCGCCGCACGTCCGGGCCAAAATCATCATCGAGGGCGCCAACGGCCCCACCACGCCAGAGGCGGACCTCATTCTTGAAGAGAAAGGCGTCTTCGTGGTGCCCGACATCCTGGCCAACGCCGGTGGGGTGGTGGTCTCGTACTTTGAGTGGGTGCAGGACCTGCAATCGTTCTTCTGGGAAGAAGAAGAGGTCAACCTCCGCCTCAAGCGCATCATGACGCGCAGCTTTGACGAGGTGTACACCCTGGCCACGCGGGAAGGGGTCTCGATGCGGGAGGCCGCGTATATCCTCGCCCTGCGCCGCGAAGAGGAGGCACTACGGTATCGCGGTATTTTTCCGTAATCGAGGCGCCCCCTGTCGCACATCACGGTTGGGATGCGCTCCATTGCAGGGACAGGTGAACACGCGTGGTGGCGATGATTGAAGAGCGGGCCGCGTCCGGCGCTGGCGATGAGCTTTCGGACGCCGAGGCGCTGGAGCGGGTCCGCGCCGGTGACCATGACGCGTTTGCCGTGCTGGTGCGCCGCTATGAGGGCGGGTTACGCCGCTATCTGCGCCGGGCGCTCGACGACCCGGACCTGGCCGAGGACACGCTCCAAGACACCTTTCTGGAGCTGTTCCGCACGGTCCAAGCCGGGGCCGACCTGCCGGCCCTGCAGGGGTGGCTGTACCGGGCGGCCACGAACAACGCCTTGGACGCCGTGCGCCGGCGTCGGTTCCGGCAACGGCTGCGCGACCTGGTGATGCGTGCCCAGCCCGTGGTGCGCGACCCGGGGGCGGAGACCGTGGAGCGGATGGCCGTCAACGCCGCCCTCCGCCGGCTCTCCCCGGCCGACCGGCTGGTGCTGCTGTTGAGCGTGCAGCAAGGGCTGGACTATCACGGTATCGCCAAGGTGCTCGCGATCGGTGAGACGGCCGCCCGCCAGCGCGTCACCCGTGCCAAAGCACGGTTTCGGAAGCATTACGAACAGGAACTGGACTATGCGCCTGCTCTCCCGCCGTCACCTGACCGATGAACAGATCGTTGCCCTGCTGGACGGGGAGCTCACCCCCGGGGAACGCACGGCGGCAGAGCATCACCTCATGGCCTGTGCCCGCTGCGCCGACCTGCTCGCTCGCCAGGAGCGGGCTAACCGCGCGCTCGCCGTCGAACTGGCGGCCGACCTGGCGGTTGGCCCGCCGACTGAGGAGGCCGCCGTACGCTGGCGCCTTCGCCCCGCGGTCGGCGCCGCCGGCGCTGGTATGCTGGCGGGCGCGGTGGGGGCGCTGATGGTCGCCGGCCTGCTGGTTCGCCGCCACCGCCGCGCGCTGCTCGGCGCTGCCTGACGCTCCCAGCGCCTGCCCCCTCGCGTACCCCGCCGCCAGGTGATGTTACCCGGGGCACACCTGTCCCACTCGCAACGCTTCAGGAGGTGCAGGATGGCTGCTCCGCGTTGTTTCGCCTGCGGTCAGGCGCTCGGTGCCAGTCCCGCCTGCGATACGTGGGCATGTGACCCCTGCCCGGCCTGCGGGCAATGCCGCCTGGCTGGGCCCGCGCATCACCGGCTGATGACCAACGACCAGCTCTGCCGGCAGACCGCGTTCATGCGTCAGACCACCGCGCGACCGGCCGCGCGACGTACGCCGGCGTAAGGTTCTGCCCTGGCCGCGAGTCAGCGCCTGTCCCGAACGAAAGGTCGGTTTCACCGCGGCCGATGTCGCCCTCGCCCCGAGGAACGAGTCCCCCGATGGCGGGAACGTTGCGGGCGTGGGCGTATCCGCGGAACCTCCGGCTACACGGACGCCGAGATTTCCTGAAGGAGCACTGCCATGCCGTCGGCGCGCAGTGAGCGACGGGCCATCGTGATGGTGTGGGATGGGCTGCGCCCGGACTGCATCAGCCCGGAGCTCATCCCCAACCTCTGGCGACTGGCCGCCACGGGTGTGCGGTTCACCAACAGCCACGCCGTCTTTCCTACGGTGACCCGTGTCAACGCCGCCTCCATCGTGACCGGGCTCCTGCCCGGCCGGCACGGCATCCCCGCCAACGAGTTCTTCGCGCCGAGGGCCACGCGGGACGGTCGTTTGAATGCCGGGGACCACACCCACCTGGAGGCGTTGCGGGCGGGGCGTGATGGGCGCGTGCTGCTCGCTCCTACCCTCGCGGAATACGTGGCGCGGGCGGGCGGCCGCACCGCCGTGGTGAGCACGGGCAGCCCCGGCTCCGCCCTGCTCCAGCACCCCGAGGTACGCCGCCACCACGGCATCCTGCTGCACCCGGCCAACGTGATCGGCCTTGATCTGAACGAGCTAACCGAACGACTGGGGCCGCTACCGCCCCGTGCCGTGCCCAACACCGCCATGAACGCTTGGTGCACGCGCGCCATCACCGAGGTGCTCCTGGCCAATGACCCGCCCCGCCTCATCCACTTCTGGCACTCCGACCCCGACGGCACGCAGCACGCGCGCGGCATCGGCCATCCCGACACCCTGCGCGCTATCCATGACGCCGACGACAACCTGGGCGCCATCCTGGTCGCCCTGCAGCGCCATGGCCTGGCCGACGATACGGACGTGATCGTGGCGTCCGACCACGGCTTTTCCACGCTGGTGGCAGGGATCGATGTGGCCGAGGCGTTGGTGCGGGCGGGCGTCAAGGAATCGCGCGAGAGCGACGACGTGGTCGTGTTCGGTGAGTGCATCTACGTGCGCGACCACGACCCGGACCGCGTGGCGGTGGTGGTGGCCTGCCTCCAGGCCCTGCCGTCCATTGGTCCTATCTTCACCGGTGGCGATAGGCCGCTGGTGGACGGTACATTTGCGCTGGCCGAGGTGGGGGCGACCGGTGGCGCGGCACCGGACGTGCTGTACTCGCGGGGGTGGGGGCACGAGCCGAACGAACACGGCTACCCGGGCACAGCCGCGACCGTGTTCAGCGGCGGTCGGTACGTGGCCAGTCACGGGGCGATCAGCCCGTGGGACATCCGCAACACGCTCATCGCCGCCGGCCCGGACTTCAAGCAGGGAGTGGTGAGCGAGGTGCCGGCCGGCAACGTGGACATCATGCCCACGCTGTGCCACGTGCTGGGGCTGGGCGTGCCGCCGGGGCTGGACGGGCGCGTCCTGTACGAGGCGCTGCGCGACGGTCCCGACCCGGCGCGAATGCCGGTCGAGCGCGCGCAGGTCACGGCGGAGACGGACCGCCTGCGCCAGACCCTGCATTACTCCGTGGTGGATGGCCACCGCTACGTGGATTACGGTACCGTCGAGCGGTGAGGCCGGCCGGCGCGAGCCAGGGACGTCCCGTCTCATTCCGGCCGTAAGTTGCCCGCCGCCGCAGCGGCCGGGGAGGCTGCATCCGTGCGCGGCAGCCGCGCCGCCAGCACTTCGGCCAGGTGCAAGGCCTGCACCGACCGCCCGGCGGCGCGCAGGCCGCCGCGGAGGTGCAGCAGGCAGCCGGGGTTGTCCGTCACCACCACCGGCGCGCCGGTGGCCTCGATGTGCTCCAGCTTGCGGGCCAGAATGCGCCGCGCCACTTGCGGGTGCTCTAGCGAGAACGTGCCGCCGAAGCCGCAGCAGACGCCGGATTCGGCCATTTCGCGCACCTCGAGGCCGCACACCTCGCGCAGCACCCGCCGCGCCTCCGGCCCCAGGCCCAGGCAGTTGGCCGACTGGCAGGCGTCGTGGTAGGTGACCGGGCTGAGCGTCATCTGCCCGTCGCCCTCCTCGCCGGAGGTGCGGGCGAGCGCGCCGGCCGGCAGCCGGGCCACGTCGTTCACGAATCGCGTGAAGTCGCGCACGCGGGCGGCCAGCACCTCCGCGCGCGCCCGCCACTCCGGCTCGTCGCGCAGCAGGTGCGGCGCGTCCTGGACGAGCATGACCACGCACGAGGTGGAGGTGCTGACGATGGTGGCCTCCGGCTCCGCCTCCAGCGCCGCGATCGTCTGTTTAAGCAACCGCGTGGCGTGAGCACGGTCACCGGCGTTGGCCGCCACCAGCCCGCAGCACGTCCACCCCTGGGGGATGGAGACGGCGCAGCCCAGCGCGCGCAGCACGCGCACGGCCGCCTCCCCGGTCTCGGGCTCGAACAGGTCCGTGATGCAGGCGGGGAAGTAGGCGACGCGCATCCCGGCGGCCTGCGACCCGGCGATCCGGGGTGGCGGCGGCTCGGCCAGCACGGGGCGCTTGCGGAAGGGCGTCGGGCTCAGAGCCGGCAGGCTGCGCCAGGAGAGCTGGTCGCCGAGCAGCGGCAGGCCGTGCAGATGGCCGTCGCGCACGAACGGGACCTGCGCCACACGCCCGAACGTCTGCGCCGCGCGGCTGCTCATCGCCGCGATGGCGGCCTTTTTCTTGAGCGGGAGGCCGTGGCGAGCCACGGCGCGCTGGCGCACCTCGATGATCTGGCGGGCGATGGGAATGGCGACGGGGCAGATCTGCTCGCAGGCGTTGCAGGAGGCGCAGAGGGTGTTGGGCTCACCCGCGGCCTCCAGCCCGTGGTGAATGGCGGTGAGCACCAGGCCGATCGGCCCGGTGTAGATGTAGCCGAAGGCGTGACCGCCCACCACCGCGTAGGGCGGACAGACGTTGGCGCAGGCGCCGCAGCGGATGCAACGAAGGGCGTCGCGCAGGTCCGGGTCCTCCCGCGCCTGCCACCGGCCGTTATCGAGGAGCACGATGTGGTGCTCAAGGGGGCCGTGCACGCCCACGGCAAGGTCCATCTCGATGTCACCGGAGCGGCTGGGGCCGGTGATCATGTTCACGTACGTGGAGAAGCGCTGACCGGCGGCGTTGCGGGCCAGCACATTGAGGATCTGGGCCGCGTCGTCCAGCGTGGGTACGATCTTTTCCACCCCCATGACCGCCACGTGCACGGGCGGCAGCGTGGTCACCAAGTCGGCGTTGCCCTCGTTAGTGACGATGACGATGGTGCCGGTGTCGGCGATGCCGATGTTGGCGCCGGTGATGCCCAGGTCGGCGCGCAGGAACTTCTCGCGCAGGGCGCGCCGGGCGAAGCGCACCAGCGCCTGGGTCTCCGGCGGCAGCGGCTCACCGCCCACGGCCGAGAACAGCTCGGCGATCTGCTCGCGCGTGAGGTGAATGGCGGGTGCGATCAGGTGGGAGGGGTGGTCGTGCGCCAGCTGGATGATCCACTCGCCCAGGTCGGTCTCTACCACCTCGATGCCCAGCCGCTCCAAATAGCCGTTGAGCTCGATTTCCTCGGTGGCCATGGACTTGGATTTGACGGCCAGCTTCACCCCACGTTGCCGGGCGATGTCGCCGATGACGCGGCAGGCGTCGGCGGCGGTGGCTGCCCGGTGGACGTGGGTGCCCACCCGTTCGGCTCGCTCGATGAACCGCTCCACCAGCGCGGGGAGGTCATCGATGGCCTTGGCCTTCATGGCCCCCAACCGGCGCTGCACCTCGGTGAACTCCCCGGGTGCGAACAGCGCGTTGCGTCGGTCACGCAATGTGGTGAGCCCGCGCCGGAGCGCAATCGGGATGTGCTCGCTCTGTAGGCTCTGGGCCAAGCGCTTCTTGAACGGCTCACGGCTGGACATGGCGAAACCTCACTGGGGTGGCCGGTTCCACAATGCCGGCGGGCACCATCATACACGGGGAACGCCGCTCCTGCCCCGGAGCCGGGTGTGACAGGGCGGTATACTGAGGTGGGCGTGTGGCCGCCGGGGTGGTCGCGCGGGTGCGAGCCGTACGGCGCCGCGCTGCCCGGACCGGAGGTCCACCCTCGGCTGACCTGCTTCGGGTTCCGGGATCTAGAGATCGACCTCGGGCGACACCGGGTGCATCGCTGGAGTTCCGCCTAATGCTGTGCCTGGCCGGACATCCCGGCCGCGTGCTGACCTACGCCATGATCTGGCAGGCCGTGTGGGGCAGCGAGTCCGCCGATGCGGGGCACATGCTCCGGGTCAACATCTCCCGGCTGCGCCAGAAAATTGAGCGGGACCCCGCAGGGCCGACAATCATCCTGACCGTCCCCGGCGTCGGCTACATGGTGCCGGCGGAAGCCTGACGGCCCTGGCAGGGATGACGTTGCATCCCCGCCGGGAGTGGGGATGGCGCGATCAGAAGGTGCAAGAGCGACGATGATGGCAGAGTGGGACGAGCTTGAGCAGTTGTGCCGAGAGATCGAAGAGGCCAGCAGCGAGGTCGGAGGGCGACGCGAGCGCATCCGTGCGGAACAGGAGGCGCTCAAGCCGGCGCTGGCGGAGATCGAGCGCTTCTGGCAGGAGCTGGCGCCGGAGCAGGCTCTAGAACAGGTGCGCGACCGGCTTTTGGGCAGCGCCGCCATCATCGAGCGGATCACCGTGGCGTACGGTTTGGAGCGGATGGTGGTCATGGTCTGGCCGGCGCACGCCGACCCGAGACCGGAGCTGGCCTCGGCCAAGGGGGAGTACCGGGTGCAGGTCTTGGTGGGTCTCAATGAGCGAGGCCGGCCGCGCGTGCGGGTTACCGGCGCGAAGCGGCTGGAGGCCATCCTGCCGGTGGCGCCGGAAAAGTTCCGCGCCGTGCTCCTGGGCGCGGTGCGCGCGCCGGAGCACGTGCTCGCGGGTGAGGAGCCGCAGCGCGCGCCGGAACGGACGGAGACGGCCGCTCCCGAGCGCCCGCAGGACGCCGAGAGCGGGGACGAGCGCCCCGTGCCGCCGCCACCGGACGAGCCCATTCCGATGGGTCCGGCGGCGAGCGGCGCCGCGGAAACGAGCGAGCCGAGCACGGTCTGATCTGCGAGAGGCATCGGTCCATCCACGGCTGGACGGTCCGGTCTATGGCCGCCAGCGTTGCCATGTGTTACTTTTCTTATCGCGTGCGATCCTTCACAATCAATGGAGGGGTTCGGACCACCGTCCGGTGAAGAACGGCCTGGACGAATGAGTGCGGAGGATGCCTTTCGATGGTTGATGGCAAGCGAGTCTATGACGCGTGGGTAGCGCTTCACCAGGCAGCGATTACCTTGGAGCGCGCGGTCGATGTCCGCCTGCGCCCATGGAACCTAAGCGGCTCGCAGGCCGCGGCACTAGGCGTGCTGGTGCGACACGGCCCGCAGCGCATGTCCGACCTGGCCCGCTACCTGTTGCAGCAGACCCAGACCACCACGGACCTCGTGGACCGACTGGAGCAGCGGGGCCTGGTGCGGCGCGTGCGGCACGCCACCGACCGGCGGGTGGTGCTGGTCGAGGCCACGGAGAAGGCCCGCGAACTGCTGCACGAGATCGGCGGCATCGCCTGGAGCGTGGGGCTGGAGGCCTTCGGCCAGCTCACGGTCGCCGAGCTCGACCAATTGGCCGACGCGGCCCGCCGCGTGCGGAACCGTGCCGCTGAGCTGGGTGGCATCCCGTTTGCGCACCTCTCCTACGCGGAGGATCGCCTCCGCCTCGACCCGGCACCGTTGGAGGCGGCGGCGGCCGACTGAGCCGTGATGCGGGGGAGGGATCTGTATCCGCGATGAGGCGTGAGGCGTGCGACGCGCCGCTTCACGCCTCACCATGACGCGCCGCATACGCCCTGTGCGATGGCGCGGATGGGTCAGGCGTCCCCTTGTGAGCCAGGGCGCCCCGGCGTACGCTCGCAAGTACCCCGACCACGGCATGGCCTGTGATGGCACCTCTCATGTTGTGCCCAACTTGCGGTGAGGAGAACCGGGCCGGGGCCCGGTTCTGCAGCCGCTGCGGTTACAATCTGGCTGCGCCGCCCGTTGCACGGTGCCCGCGCTGTGGGGAGGAGGCCCCCGCCGGGGCACGGTACTGCAATAGCTGCGGCATGCGCCTCGCCCAGGCGCCAGCGCATCGGCCGGCTGATGTGACCGGTGCGCGCGTTGACCCGCCAGTAACGGCCGCCGCCGAGCCCCGCCTGCTGTGGTGGCGCATCCCGGCCAGTTCCCTGCTCTACGTGCCCTCGTTCCGAGCCTTGATCAGCATGCGCGTGGCGGCCGAAACCGCCGTGAACGCGCTCACCTTCGGCATGCTGATCCAGGTCGCGCGGCGCTATGCCGAGGAGCCCCGGGCGGTGGGCATCCTCTCCGCGCTGGTAACGGTGGCGACGGTGGCCCCGGCCGCGCTGCTGGGGCCGGTGGGCGGCGTGGTGGTGGACCGTGCGCCCAAACGCCTGATGCTGGTGGTGGCCAACCTGCTGCGGGCGCTGCTGTGCGTCGCTTTTCTCGTTCTCGGCACCAGTACGGCGGCCATCTACGCGCTGCTCGTGGCCATCACCGCCGTTACGCAATTCGCTACGCCCGCCGAGGCCGCGGTCGTCCCGCGCGTGGTGCCGCCCGAGCGGCTGACCGCGGCCAATTCGTACTCCAACCTGGCCGAGTCCGCCGGCGCCCTGCTGGGCACCGCCATCCTCGCGCCCGTGATGGTCAAGCTGTTCCGCGAACTGGAACCGCTCATCCTGGTGTGCGCCGTCCTGTTGGGCTACGCCGCCCTGCGCGCGGTGGCCATCCACCTGATGGTGCCAGAGCAGCCGGCACCTCCCGGGATTGACTCCTCCCGCAAGCCGTGGCTGGCGGGCACGCGCGAGTCCCTGGTGGAGGCGTGGCGCTGGTTGGCGGCCGACCGGTCCGCCTTCATCAGCATGTTGTTGCTGGTGCTGGCCAGCACCGCCAACCTGGTGATGGTCACGCTGGCGCCCCGGTTCACCAAGCAGGCATTGGGCGTGGAGCCGGAATTCGCGGTGTTCGTGTTCGGGCCGGCGGTGGTGGGCGTGCTCACCGGCCTGGCGGCCACGCCGTGGCTGGCGCGGCGGGTGAACAAGCGCCTTCTCGTCACCGGCGGCTTTCTGCTCATGGTGGCCGTCTTGCTCCTGTTGGGCGCCATCGATCCCGTCACCGCGGTGCTCAAGCGGGTGGGCCCGCTGAGCTGGCTGCTGAGCAACGGGCCGCTGAGCTTTCGAGACGGGCGCTTGGGCACGGCGCTCTTGCTGGCCGCACCGCTTGGGTTTGGGCTCTCCATGGTGCAGGTGGCCGCCCACACGCTCCTGCACGAGCGGGTGCCGTTCGCCCTGCAGGGACGGGTGTTCGCCCTGCAAGGCGCGGTGAAGAACGCCACGGCGATCGTGCCGCTCCTTCTGCTCGGTGGTCTGGCGTCGCTGCTGGGCGACGTGCGGCCGGTCCTGATCGTGACCGCGCTCTTGGTCCTGTCCCTGGCCTTGTACGGTGCCGCGCACAGCGCCCAGTGGAGCGGTGCGAGGGCGGCGCACCGGCCGCCGGCCGAGGACCCGACCGCGGGGTCGAGCGCCGCACCCGGGCCGGCGCCACGCCAGGGCGGCTAAGGGCCCCGCCCACCGAGTGCGGTGGGCGGAGGCCGAGACTATACTGGGGCCAACCCCGGGGCAGGAGGCAGTGCGCATGCACATCGGATTCATCGGGCTGGGCATCATGGGCAAGCCCATGGCCAAGAACCTGCTCAAGGCCGGTTTCGAGGTCACCGCCTATAACCGCAGCGAGGGGCCGCGGCGTGAGTTCGCCGAGGCCGGCGGGCGGCTGGCGGGGTCACCGGCCGAGGCGGCCCGCGCCGCCGATGTGGTGATCACAATGGTCACCGACTCCCCCGACGTGGAGGAGGTCTGCCTGGGCCCGCGCGGGATCATCGAGGGCGCCCGCCCGGGCACCATCGTGGTGGACATGTCCACCATCTCGCCGGAGGTGACGCGGCGCATCGGTGCACGGCTGGCGGAGCGCGGCATCCACATGCTGGACGCGCCCGTGAGCGGCGGTGACACCGGCGCCATCGCCGGCACGCTGTCCATCATGGTCGGTGGCGACGTGGCGGACCTGGAGCGGGTACGGCCGGTGCTGGCGGCGATGGGCAAGCGCATCGTGCACTGCGGTCCGCTGGGCGCCGGTCAGACGGTGAAGCTCTGCAACCAGATCGCCGTCACGCTCACCAACCTGGCCGTGTGCGAGGCGCTGGTCTTTGCCCAGAAGAGCGGGGTAGATCCGGCCCGCATGATTGAGGCGCTCAGCGCCGGCGCCGCCGGCTCCTGGCAGCTTAGCAACCTGGGTCCCAAGATGCTGCGCCGGGATTTTGCCCCCGGTTTCAAAGTTCGCTTGCAGCGCAAGGACCTGCGCCTGGCGTTAGAGAGCGCGCAGCACATGGCGGCGGCGCTGCCCGGGCTGGCGCTGGTCAGCCAGCTCTTCGCGGCGGTGGAGGCAGCCGGCTGCGGCGAGGAGGGCACGCAGGCGCTCGTCAAAGCGCTTGAGCAACTGAACGGCGTGCGCGTGGAGAGCGCCACACCGGTGGCCGTCTAGCCGTGACGCCACAGGCGCTGCCACCAGCGGCGGGCGCCGCCGCCCGCGCCACCGGGCACGGCCGGCGGGGGCAGGGGTGGCGGCGCTTCGCCGGCCTCACCGCCCAGGGCGAGGAAGGCGGAGTCGGCGTCGCCTTCCAGCACGTACACCTCCAGCGCCCAGGGAGAGGCGAGCACGCCCTGGGCGACGGACACCGGATCTCGGTTTTTGACCATGCAGCGAATACCGGCCTGGGTGAGCGTCTCCTGGATGAGGTGCGCGGTGAGCGGGTTTTCGGCGATGGCCACGCGCACCAGCCGCTCGCGCGAGCGGTCGCGGCCGCCAATATCATTCATCAGTTCCAGATCCCCATCGTCTCGTACTTGAGGCGGCGCACGCCGACGAGCTGGTGCGCCAGCGTCTCCAGGGCGCCGGTGAGCAGGCGTTGTTCCACGGCCAACCGCCGCAGCACCGACAGCTCCTCCAACAGCCGTTGCTTGGTGCGGTTTTCCAATTCCAGGCGCGCGGCCACGTGGTCGGCCAACGCCCCTGGCCGGGAGGGCAGGGCGATAGTGCGCGTCCACTCCCCGTTCACCGCCAGCATGAGGTGCGTGTACTGGCGGAACAGCTCGCCGACCCGCTGCGCCGCCTCCACCGTCTCCGGTGCGTCCGCGTCTTCGTCTTCCAGGAACTCCACGGTACCAGTGAGGTAGGGCTCGCGCTGGGAGGTCTCCAAGATGCGGAAGCGTTGCACGCCCAGCGCCAGCACGTGCAGCCGGCCGCCCGGCGCGCGCTGCACGGTGCTGATGCGGGCGGTGGTGCCCACCTCAAACGGCACGGCTGGCCCGCCCACCTCCTGGCCGGAACGGATCAGCACCACCCCGAAGGGGATGCCCTCGTCCAGGCAGCGCTGGATCATGGTGAGATAGCGGGGCTCGAACACCTGCAAGGGGAGGGTGGCCCCCGGGAAGAGTACCGTCTGCAGCGGGAAGAGGGGCAGATCGACCATGTCGCGGCGCCGGGCGCCGTACGCCTCTCTGGCCACAGCCGCGGCGCCCGGCCCTCCGCTTTTATTCTATCCCCGCCATCTGCTTGACGAGCCGTAGGGAGCGGTCGGCGTCGTAGCTGCGGGCGATCATCAGCTTCTCCGCCTCTAGGCTGCCCTCAGCGTGGATGGCCAGCACCTCTTGGTAACCGCCGTAGTCCGAGCTGGTCAGGTCTTTGACGAAGTTCATGGCGCGCAGACGCTGGCGGCCGCCCACGCCCGCGCGACCACCGTAGTAGCGCTCCAAGAGCGGCCCGAGCTCCTCGCTGGCCACGTCCTCCGCGCCTGGACCCGTGACGAGCAGGCCGCCGGCGATGTCCTGCACGTCCTGCACGGCAGCGTGGTAGTTATGGGCGAAGTGGTACTTGGCCATGTTCACGGTGAGCGTGTGTGGCACGGCGATGCCGTCGCGCACGGTGCAGTGTTCGGCGGCGTGGTGCACGAGCGCGCGCAGCGTCTCGGCGTAGGAGATAAGGCGGATAAGCTTGTCGCGCACGTGCGCGGCGCGGCTGATGCCGTTGTAATCGGCCAGGAGCTGGGCGGCGCCTACCAGAGCGTCCACCAGCGGCAGCTTGTAGGAGATGGCGGTGAAGCGGTGGAACTCCACGAAGGTGAGCGCCAGCGGGCCGGCGTACTGCCATTCGCGGCACAGGAAGACGCGCGACCAGGGGACGAACACGTCGTCGAAGATGGTCGTGGTCTCCACCATTTTGTGGCGGGCGGTGATGGGGAACTCGAACGGGTCCTTGGGCTCGATGTGGGCGCCGAAGGGGCTGGCGATAAGCTTCAGGCCGGGCGTGTTGACGGGTATGGCAAAGGCCACGGCGTAGTCGGCGTCGCGCTCCGTCATGGCGCGGGTGGGCAGCACGATCACCTCGTTGACGTGCGTGGTGTTTGAGGTGTGCGTCTTGGCGCCGCGCACCACGATGCCGTCCGGCCGTTCCGCCGCGATGTGCAGGTAATAGTCCGGGTGTGGCTGATCGGCCGGCCCCTTGGATCGATCGCCTTTAACGTCCGTCTGGGCGACGGCCAGCGCCAGGTCGTTGTCCCGGCAGTACTTGTAGTAGTCAAACACGCGGTGGTAGTAGTCGGTGCCGCGCTCGCGGTCGATCTGACGCGCCACCAGCATCAGGCCGAAGAGGGCGTCGGTGCCGATCTCCTTGATCAGCACCACCAGGGTGCGACCCAATGCGGTCGCCTGCTCGATGAGCGCCGAGCGCCGCAGCAAGTCATGGGCGTTTTCGGGAATCTTGTAGTAGCGGGAGTAGGGCCCGTCTGATCCGTCCACAACGGCCAGGTCGCGGAACTCCGGCTCCTCGGCCATGGCGTAATCGATGCAGGCGTGGTTGACCGCGATGCCGATCACCGGGTGGGTGGTGACGTCGTCGACCCGCCGGCCGCGAAAGTAGACGGTGCGGCCGTCCCGCAGGCTGGCTTTGTACTCTTCTGGGGTACGCAGCGGCACGGGTTGCTCCTTCGCCCCGGCCGACTCGGGGCATGATGTGGCGTCCTGCGCCGCCATTGGAGCATCGGCTCACCAGACAGTCAACCGACGCGGCGGGCGGACTGTCATCTCAAGCGGCGTGCAGCCCGGTCTGGCCGACGGGCAGCAGGTCCCACTCGATGAAAGCCCGGCCGCCGCACTTGCGGCAGTGGAGGGCGTTACCCTGACGGCGCAGCGTACGCGCCGGGTCCTCGCCGTGCGGCGGGCGGTGCAGTTCCACGCGGCCGTCCCCGTGCAGCGTGATATCTGCCAGATAGCGTCCGCACAGGAGGCAGCGCAACTCGCCGCGATCCCGTGGCCCGTTCATGCTCGTCACCTCCGCACCGACCCCGTCATGCTGGCGGGGTGCACCGCCAGCGTGCCGGACGAGGGGCGGGCACAGGTATCCGGGAGTGGCCGGATAGGCAGGTACCAACGCGCGGAAAGACACCGCGGGCTGCAAGGCGAAGAGCCCCGTCAGACCCGCGTGAGCGCGCGCACCTGCACGGACGGGGCCGGCGTGGGGCCGTTATCCGGGCCGAGCAGCGCGGTGATGGCGCCGCCGTCATACAGGAGCGGCACGAACACGGCGCCCGCTGGCACGATATCCGTCACATGGGCGCGCATGCGCAGCTCGCCCGACTCGGTCTGCAGGAGGACCTCGTCACCGTCTTGCACGCCTAGCTGGGCGGCGTCGTCGACGTTGATCTCCACGAACTCCTCGCGGTGCAGCTTGTCGGCGTCGCGCTTGTGCAGGGCGGCCGCCTCCCAGCTCGTGTACAGGCCGCGGCCGGTAATGAGCGCCAGCCCCGCCCCTTCGGGGGCGCTACCTGCCTGGCCGGTGCGGTCGCCGAGCTGCACCAGCTCGCGCCGTGGGGTCGCGGGCACGGCGCCGTCGAAGAGCTGCTGGCGCTCGTGCAAAAGCATGAGGTCGTAGCGGTTGGGCGCGTACAGCGGCACCAGCGCCGCGATCTCGTCCATCACCGCCTTGGGGTCGGCGGCGAAGGTGGTGGGCAGGCCGCGCGCCGCCGCCAGCCGAGCGCCGAGGTCGGTTAGGGTGAGCAGGGCCGGGCGGGCAACGCCGACCGGGGTGGTGGCCGCGTTGCGGCGCAGCACCCGCCGGTCGGCGGCGGTGTAGGTGCCCTCCTTGCCGTAGACGTCGGCGTCGGGCAGCACCACGTGGGCTAGCTCGGCGGTGGCGCTCATCACGGCGTCGATAACCACCAGGAGGTCCAGGCGCTCCAGCGCCTGCCGCACCGCGGCCTTATCCGGTGCGGTGAGCAGGGGGTTATCGCCGACGACGAGAAGCGCCTTGAGCCGACCCTCAAGGGCGGCGTCCACCATCTGCCGGAAGCCAAGCCCGGCCTCGGCGGGGAGGGTGACGCCCCAGGCCTCCTCGAGCTGGGTGCGGTAGTCGTGGTCGGTGAGCGGGTGGTAGCCGGGCAGCAGGTCGGGCGTCACGCCCACGTCGCGGATACCGTGGACGTTGACGTCCGTGGGCAGCACGTACAGGGAGGCGGGCGCCCGCTCCGGCCCGCACACGGCGATGGCCAGGTTGGCGGCGGCCTTGGCGATCTCGCCGTTCAGCCAGGCGTTGACGTGGGTGGGCGCGAACACCACCGCCACGTTCGCCTGCTCGCCGCGCTCGGCCGCCTCCCGCAGGATGGCGAGCGCCTCGGCGAAGCCGTCCACGGGCGGCACGCTCGCGCTACCCGGCAGGCGCTCCAGCCCGGCGACGCCGGCGCTGCTGAGGGCCTGCCGTCGCTGCGGGTCAGACAGGAGGGCGGCGGCCAGGGCCTGGAGCATGGCCGCCTCGCGGCCCGGCGCCGGTCGCAGCCAGGTCTCGGCGAAGTCGCACATCTCACCCCAGCGCGGGGCCACCACCACGGCGCGGGCGCGGTTATACACCACCGCGTCCTTGAGGCGCAGGGCCGCCACGGGGTGGCTGGATTCCAGGTCGTCGCCCACCACCACGATGTGCGTCGCCGTGCGCAGGCGGGTCATGTCGGCGGGCAGCACCTCGCTGCCGAAGGCGCCGCGCAGGGCGGCGCCCACCGCGCGCGCCACCGCGCCGGCGGTGAAGTCGAGGTTGTTGGTGCCGAGCACGGCCCGCGCCAGCTTCTGGGCGGTATAGGCCTCCTCGGTGGTGGCCATCGGCCCCACGAGCATGCCCACGCTCTCGGGGCCGTGCGCGCTCACGATCTCCTGCAGGCGGCTCACCACCGTGTCCAGCGCCTCCTCCCAGGACACCGGTGCCATCAGGTCGCCGCGGCGAATGAGGGGGCTCTTCAGGTACTCCTTGGCGCGGAGGGCGTCGTAGTGGAAGCGGCCGCGCACGCAGATCTGGTCCCAGCTCACCGGGTTGATTTTGCTCGGGCGTACCATCACGCCGCGCCCGTCCTTGACCGCCAGCTTGATGGTGCAGCCGACGGAGCAGTAGGCGCAGACGGTCTCTACCCACCGGTCGGGGCGCGAGACCCACTTGTGCGGCGACTCCAGCAGGGTGGCGGTGGGGCAGACGTCGATGCAGGCGCCGCAGAAGTCGCAGTTGGACTCGTCGATGCGTCCGCCGACGCCGAAGGCGATGCGGGTGGAGAAGCCACGGCCGGCGAGGGTGATGGCGCCGGTATGGCGCAGCTCGTCGCAGGCGCGCACGCAGCGGGTGCAGATGATGCACATCTTCGGGTCGAACTCCAGGAAGGGGTTCGCCCGGTCCGCGGGTGGATGCTCCGGCACGGCGTAGAAGGTGCGGGCCTCGCCCGCCCACGGCTCGTATTGGGACATGCCCACCATCTCGCAGGTGGCCTGCAGCTCGCAGCGGTAGTTCTTGGGGCAGGTCACGCAGCGGTGGGTGACGACGTCGTCGCGCAGGCAGATATCGCCGGGGTGGCAGTGCTCCCGCCGGTGGCAGGTGAGGCAGCGGTCGGAGTGGTTGGCCAGGATGATGGACAGAACGGCCCGACGCGCCTCGCGTACCTCGTCGGTGGTGGTGCGCACCACCATGCCGTCGGCGACCTTGGTGGTGCAGGAGAGCTGCAGGCCGCGGGCGCCTTCGATCTCGACCAGGCAGGTACGGCAGCCTGCGTACGGGGGCAGGCCGTCAATGTAGCACAGCGAGGACATGTAGGCACCGGCATCCTTGCAGACTTCCAGCAAGGTAGCGCCGTCGGGGCAGGTAACCGTCTTGCCGTCGATGGTGATGGTAGCCACAGCGACAGTCCTTCAGGGGAGCGACCAGCAGGAACCCCGGCCTGGTGGGGAGCCGGTCGCTCGCTGCTTGCTCCTGCGTTACTCGGTCTTGGAGACCGCCTCTGCCCGCTCGTTGCCGAACGGCGCCTTCTGGCCGTTCGGGTAGGTCCAGTTATTCTTGGCCAGATACTCGCGCGCGAAGGCCGTGAGCGCGTGTTTGTCCCGGTACAGGTTGTCAAACACGCGGTCGGCGTCGTCGAACCGGCCGCCCATCTGAATGGCCTCGTAGGGGCAGGCCTCGGTGCACAGGCCGCAGTACATGCACAGCCGGAAGTCGATCTCGTAGCGGACCTTTTCCAGTGTGCCGTCCGGGTTGGGCCGGGTCTCCACCAGGATGCAGCCGTCCGGACAGGCCTGCGCGCACGTGGAGCAGCCGGTGCAGCGCTCGTCGAACCAGAGCAGGTTGGTGCGTGCGCGCGGCGGGATCGGCCGCACCTCCTCCGGGTACTGCACCGTCACCGGCTTGCGGAACAGGTGCTTGGCGGTAGTGAGCAGGCCCTTGGCGATGCCGAGTCCGTACACGGTGCGCTCCTCGTTCCCTGGCCTCAGGGCTTCCCGCCCACTCTGCATGGTATCGGACCAGGCCACCACGGTGAAGCATTTGCGAAGGAATGCACGATCAAATGGGCGGTATCGGGTGGTGCGCTATCGGGGCAGACTTGTCGAACGTGCGAGGGACAGGCTATGATGCGCCCACTTCGCGCGAAGGAGGTATGGGTGTGAAGCTGGGGCTGTTCATGATGCCGTCGCACCCGCCGGAGCGGGACTTCTACTCGGGGCAGCAGTGGGACCTGCAGGTGCTGCGCTGGGCGGACGAGTACGGGTTCGGCGAGGCCTGGATCGGCGAGCACTATACCTCACCGTGGGAGCCCAACCCCTCGCCGGACCTGCTTATCGCCCAGGCGCTGTTGCAGACCCGGCGCATCAAACTGGCGCCCGGCGGCCACCTGCTGCCCTACCATCACCCGGCGGAGCTGGCCTGTCGCGTGGCGTTTCTCGACCACCTGGCGCAGGGGCGGCTCATGTTCGGCGTGGCGGCCAGCGGCCTGCCCAGCGACTGGAAGATGTTCGATGTCGACGGCTTTTCCGGTGTGAACCGGCAGATGACGCGCGAGGCGCTGGAGATCATCCTCAAGCTGTGGACGGAGCCGGAGCCGTTCGAGTATCGGGGCCGTTTCTGGACGGTGAACCGGATCGAGCCGATGTACCGCACGCTGCGGCATCATCTCACCCCCTTCCAGAAACCGTACCCACCCATCGGCGTTGCCGGCCTCAGCCCGGGCTCCGAGACGCTCAAGCTGGCGGGCGAGTTCGGCTTCTACCCCATGAGCCTGAACATCAGCCCCACCTACTGCGCCTCGCACTGGCAGGCGGTGGAGGAAGGCGCGCGGCGTAGCGGTCGCACGCCGCACCGCTCCGACTGGCGCGTGGTGCGCGAGGTGTTCGTGGCCGACACGGACGCCGAGGCGCGCCGCTGGTCCGTGGGCGACATGATGGGCCGCATGATGCGCGAGTACCTGCTGCCCCTGTTCGCCGACTTCCAGTTCACGCCGCTGTTCAAGCACGACCCCTCGGTGCCGGACGCGGACGTGACGCCAGAGTACCTGGTGGACCACGGCTGGCTGGTGGGCTCGGTGGACACGGTCACGGAGAAGCTCCTGCAGATGTACGACGACCTGGGTGGCTTCGGCACGCTGCTCGTGCTGGGCTTTGACTACGCGGACAACCCGGAACCGTGGCGTCAGTCCATGGAGCTGCTGGCCAAGCAGGTGATGCCGCGCGTGGCGCACCTCACGGGCGAGCCCGTGGCCGCCGATTGAGGCCGCGGGGCCTGCCGACGATCCCGCCCTATGCCCCCTGCCCCTCACGCCACGGCAGGGTGAGCAGGAAGGCGCTCTCCGCCAGCGCCTCCACGCGGTGCGGTACGCCGCGGTCCAGCACCAGCAAGCCGCCCGCGCCCAGCTCTACTGGCCCATCCGGCAGGTGGACGCGCACGCGCCCGCTCAGCACCTGCACGCTCACCGGCGTCTCCACCCGGTGGAGCGCGGTGCCGGCGCCGGCCTTGAGGGCGGTGAGCACCACCCGGAAATCCGAGTCTTTGACCAGCGTCTTGGCGTTGCGGTCGCCGCCCTGCCAGACCGGTTCCGCGCGGAGCTGGTCGACCTCGCGCATGAGATCGAAGGTGAGGACCGGTCCCGTGAGCCGCTGCGGCGGCCGTTGCGGGCTGCCACTGGTGATGCCCGGCGGCCGCGTCCGCCCATGCTCCGTGTCCGCGGGCGATGTCATGGCTTCCCTCTCCTCCTGATCGATGGCGATCATCTGCTGCCCGGCCTCCGCCAGTTGCTCAGCGGTGAGCAATTGCGGCGCCAGCGGGAACACCAGTTCCTCCTCGTTCTGGAAGTGCACGCGCAGGGTCTGCAGCACGGCACGGGCGGCGCGGCGCACGGCAGAAACGGCGGCGGTGGTTGGCCGGTCCGTGGTGACGACGAGCACGGCGCGCAGGTGGTCGCGCTCGCGGCGCAGGTCGTCGTGCCCGCCGACGAGCTCGTCCAGGACCGCGCGCAGGTGGGCACGTTTCAGGCGGGCCTGGTCGTGCTCCGCTACCATCTCGTCGATCAGGCGGTCATCCGCCGGCAGCGCCGCCTTGAGCAGGGGGAAGAGCGGCTCCTCCTCCTTGCGGATGTGGACCTCGAGGTCGCGGTCCAGGAAGGCGAGCGTCTGCCACACGGTCTCCAGCGCTTCGGCGGTCGCCGCCGGATCGTCCGCGGAGAGCGCGGCCAGCGCCTTCTCCAGCGCCGCGAATCGGCGAGAGGCGACCTCGTGCTCGGCTAGCAGGATGGCGATGGGATCGGGTGGGGATGCGGTCATGGCTCGTTCACCTGCATCGGGATCTCGGGCGGCCGCGGGCGCGCGGCGCGCAGCAGGGTCAGGGCGAAGAGCGCCACCGCCGTCAGGGCCAGCACGCCGCCGACGGCCATCGGCCAGTAGCGGGCCGCGCCGATGCCGCGGGTCTCCAGCAGCGCCCCCGCGACCCGGAACACGGTGGCGGCGGTGAGCAGGAGCCACAGGGTCCACGTCTCGGCGCGGGTGGTGGTGGGCCGTTGGCGGCGCATGGCCAGCCACGGCAGCACGAGCTGGCCCATGCCGACGATTAGGGTGGTGAAGGTGCCGAGCGCCAGCATGTGGCGGATAGCGTCGGCGTGCGCCGGGGGCAGAGGCCGACCGGAGCGCAGGGCGAGGATGGCGTCCAGCGCCAGCCACACCATGGCAGCGGTCAGCCAGACATAGGCCGTCTGGATGAGGAGGGCGGCGGCGCGGGCGGAGGGACGGAGCCGCTCCGGTGCGCGCCAGACGCCGGTGTGGGCCACGGCCAGAGCGGTGGCGAGGACGATCAGCAGGGCACCGGCGCCCTGCGCGCGCACCTCGGTCGGGCTCACGGTGGCGAGCACGGGAGCGACGGCATGTACCGCCACGCCGAGCGCGAGCCCGGCCACCACCAGCCAGGCCCGCCAGGCGGGCACCGGCGGCTGCCGGAAGAAGACCGGCAGGGAGCGTAGCGAGACGCCCAGCACGGCGGGCAGCACGAAGCCGTAGAACTGCACCGCGAGCAGCGCCGCGTCCCGATCCGCCGCCAGGGCCGGGTAATCCGACTGGAGGCCCGTCAGCCACCAGAGGGCCAGGAGCGCCTGGACCACGAATCCCGCGGCGCTGAGCAACAGCAGCGGCGCGGCCGGTAAGGTGGTGACGACGGGCAGCAGCGTGGCGCCCAGCGCCAAGGCCACCAGCAACGCACCGGCTAGCTCGGCGGTCGCACCGGCCAGGAGCAGGGGGCGCATGCCGGGCAGGTCCAGGGCCGGCTGCGCCAGCGCCCGCGCCAAAAGCCCGGTGGCCAGCAGGGCGAGGGCAACCGGCGTCACGCTGGCGAAGCGCAGAGGGCGACCGGCGAAACGCGGTGCCAGGCGAAAGGCCATGCCGGCGATGAACAGGCCCAGCCAGCCGACCACCTGGAGGTGGCCGTGGGCCTGGGCGAGGGCGCGCCAGCGCACGCCCCACTCCCAGCCCAGGGCGGCGGCCAACGACAGGGCGATGGCCAGGGCAAACCCGCCCAGCACGGCGACGGCCAGCGCTCCACCGATGTACCAGGGAAAGGCGCGGTCCTCGCGCGCCACCGGTTGCCGGGAGACCACTGTGGTTCGTGCGGCACTGTGCATGGTGCCTCCTCATGTTGCCCCTCACCCGTCCTCCGCAGCATATCGCGCCACGATATGCAGGCCTATCGGGGGGCGCCATCGTTCCCTGGCCCCGACCGCGGCGCGCGGCAGGGTCGGCGGCCATCCCTCTCCACCGGGCGGGGCAGGAGCCGGGCGGAGGCAGGTGGACGAGGGCGCGCTGGCGGCCTCACACCCGCTGGCTGTCTTCCACGATCAGCACCGTCACCAGGCCGAACATCCCCTGCGGTGACTCGGCGTGGGAGAGGGTGTGGCAGTGGAAGGCCCATGCGCCTGGATTATCGCACTCGATGATCACGTCGTAGCGGTCGCCGGGTGCCACGTCCAGCGTGTCGCACATGTAGGGGTTGGGCAGCAGCCAGCCGTCCTTGGCCACCACGCGCATGGGCATGCCGTGTAGGTGCATGGGGTGGTTCATGAGCCCCTCGTTCATGAAGCGGACCAGCACCTTCTCTCCCAGCTTGGCGGTGAGCGGCTGCGTGGCCGGGAAGCTCTTACCGTTCAGGGTGAAGCCCAGGAGCGTATCGTTGAGCACCATCGTGTACTCTTTGTCAAAGGCCGGGTACTTGGACTTGTCCTTGGGCTCCACGATGAACGGTCCCAGCAGGCCTTTGCCTACCTGCTCCATGGCGTTGTGGTGGGAGTGGTACATGTGGGAACCAGCCGGGCGGGCCACGAACTCGTACACGAACGTCTCGCCCGGCTTGATCGGCGGCTGGGTGATGTAGGGCACGCCGTCCATGCTGTTGGGCGTCATCAACCCGTGCCAGTGCACCGACGTGCTTTCCGGCAGCTCGTTCTTGACGATCACGCGCACCTTATCGCCCTCGGTGACGCGGATCTCGGGGCCGGGCAGGGTGCCGTTGTAGGCGTACACGTCCTTCCACTCGCCAGGGCGCACCTCCCACTTGGTGGCTACGCAGGTGAGTTGAAAGACTTTCACGTCGCCGTCCAGCGTGTAGGGCAGCGGCTGGCCGCCGATCCCCTGCGTCTTGGCCGGGAACGCCTTCACACCGGCCTCGTGCATGTGGTCCATCTCGTCGGCGCTCATGCCCTGGTGCTGAGGCGCGGCCTGCACGAGGTGCCCGCCTTCCACTGGGGCGGCGGCCGCTGGTGCCGTGTTGGGGTAGGGGTGCTCCTGCTTGTAGCGCTGGTACGCCGCTGCCTGCTCGTTGGCCGACGTGCCCGCGCAGGCCGCCGCGACCGCGCTGGCCCCCAGCGCCCCGGCGCCGATGCCCAGCCGGGCGAGGAACATCCGCCGCGTGAGATCACGGATCGCCATGCCGTCCCATCCTCCCGATTTGTGCAATCTTTCACATTCAGGGTAGGGTCGGACCGGGCGGCGGTCTGTCAGCGCGGGGCGCTGGAGGTGTGGGGCGATGGCCGACAAATGCGGGCGGCCAACGCCCGGCGTCCGGCCGCCAGCGGGACGGAGAAATCCTGGCGGTGGTGGTCGGCACAAGGCGGTGGCCGGGTAAGGTTGGCACACGAAGCGGGGGCCCGGAACAAGGGCCCCCGCCTGTCCCTGCCCCAACCGGGGGTTAGTGGCCGCAGGTACAACCGCCGCCGCAACCGCCGGCGCGTTGCACGTTCGGGTTGTAAATGGTGAACCCGGAGCGCATCGTGTCCTCGACGTAATCGATCTCGGCGCCCTGCACCCACGGCAGCGATTCTGGGTCGATAAGGAAGGTGACGCCGCCGGCGGTGAACACCGTGTCGTCCGCCTCCGGCCCGTCGGCTAGGGCCATGCCGTACTGCGGGCCGGAGCAGCCGCCGCCGGCCACAAACAGTCGGAGGGCACCCTGCGGCTTACCGCGCTGCTCCAGCACGGCTTTCGCCTTGGCGGCAGCCATCTCCGACACGGTGAGGATCGAGGTGGTCGTCATTGGGCGTCCCCTCCTGTGGGCCTGTCGGTTTGTACAGCGATCAGTGTAGCAAATCCAGGCCCCGTTGCGAACCCCGAGCGGTGCCGGGCGTCCATGCGGGTGCCCGCTCGGTTTGACGCCCTGCCGGCCCGCTGCTACGATCGGGTGGTGGTCGTGCTAGGCGGGGAGCTGGGGCTGCCCTGTACCCGAAATGCCCTATACGCGGGGCCGAACTCCCGCCCGAGGTCCCATACCGGGGGGACTGCGACCGCCGGCCGGCGATGACGGCTGGGTCCTGCGCGGCGGGGCGCCTCGAACCGGGTCAGGACCGAGAGGTAGCAGCCCTAAGGGGTGGGCTCCGGGTGCCGCAGGGTCGCCTGGCCCGAGCCGGGCGGCGCAAGCAAGCCCCCGACCAAGATCGACGGCGGGTGCACGACCACCTTCCGCGCATCTGGCTCCGATGCCCCGGCCCCGCCGGGGCATCAGCGATCTGAGGCCCTGCCATGCCGCGCCGCACCTCCTCGGTCACCCGTCGTACCCGCCCGCCGCGCCTGCGCCTCCCGGCCCCACCGCGTAAGCGCCTCGGCCAACACTTCTTGCATGACGCCGCCATCCTGGACCGCATCGTCCGCGAGGGCGGCTTCGCCGCCGACGAGCAGGTGCTGGAGATCGGTGGCGGCACCGGCGAGCTCACCGAGCGCCTGGCCCGCGTGGTGGAGCACGTGGTCAGCGTGGAGATCGACGAGACGCTCTGCCGCCATCTGCGCGCGCGCATGGCCCCCTACCCGAACTGCGGCGTGGTCTGCGCCGACGTGCTAGCCTACCCGCCGCACGTGCTTCTCGCGCAGGGCGGCGGCCATCTACCCTACGTGGTGGCCGGCAACATCCCCTACTACATCACCGCCCCCATCCTACGCCACTTCCTCACGGCCGAATTTCGGCCCACGCGCATGGTCCTGCTCCTGCAGCGGGAGGTGGCGGAGACGCTGGCGGCCAAGCCGGGCAAGATGACGCTTCTGTCCGTGAGCGTGCAGCTCTACGCCAGCGTGCGTATCCTGTTCACCGTGCCGCCGGAGGCGTTCACGCCGCCACCCAGGGTCGAATCGGCCGTGGTGCGCCTCGACGTCCATTCTCGGCCCGTGATCGACGTGGAGGACGAGGAGCGGTTCTTCGCCGTGGTGCGTGCCGGGTTCCGTAATCCGCGCAAGCAACTGCACAACGCCATCGCCCAGGGGCTGTGGCTGCCGTCCGGCGCGGCGCCCGACCTGCTGCGTGCCGCCGGCATCGACCCCACCCGCCGCGCGCAAACGCTCACCCTGGAGGAGTGGGAGCGGCTGGCCCGGGCCTACGGCGCCCTCAAACGCCAGATCGACGAGCGCCGCGCGTCGCGCTGAGGGACCACCGGCCATGGCCCGCGATGCGCCGTTCACGTTCACCACCCGCGCGCCGGCCAAGGTCAACTGGACCCTGGAGGTCCTGGGCCGCCGTCCGGACGGCTATCACGAGATCGTCTCCCTCCTGAGCACGGTCAGCCTTTGCGACCGCCTGCGCCTCACCTCCGCGCCGGCCTGGTCCGTGACGGTCGATGCGCCGGAGCCGCTCCGCGCTGAGCTGTTGAGCGGCGACAACCTGGTGCAGCGGGCGCTTTCGGCGCTGCGGGGCGGGGCCGGTCCTGCCCTGCCGGCGGCGCACCTGCACCTCGAGAAGCGCATCCCGGCCGCCGCAGGGCTGGGTGGCGGCAGCAGCGACGGCGCCGCCACGTTGCGCCTGGTCATCGCCTACTGGCGACGAACGGTCGGCCCGGCGGCCGTGGCGCCCCTGCGCCCGCGCCTACTGGCAATCGCCGCCGGCCTGGGGGCGGACGTGCCCTTCTTCCTGCGCGGTGGCACGCAGCTCGCCCGCGGCCGCGGTGAACTGCTCACACCGATAGCCGCCGAGCCGTGGCGCTGGCTGGTGCTGCTGGTGCCGCCGTTGTCGCTGCCGCACAAGACGGCGCGCCTCTACGCCCTGCTCACGCCGCGGCACTATACGGACGGCACCCGCACCGCCCGCCTAGCGGCGGCGCTGGCTGCGGGTGACGACGAGGCGCCGTGCCGCGAAGCCTTCAACGCCTTCGACGCGGTAGCCGAGCAGGCCTTCCCCGGCCTGGGCCGCTACCGCGCCCTCCTCGCGGACGCGTGTGGCGGGCCGGCGCACCTGAGCGGTGCCGGTCCGGCCCTGTTCGCCTGCGCACCGGACGCGGTAGCGGCGCGGGCGGCGGCCGCGCGGTTGCGCCGGATGGGCCTGGCAGCCTGGGCGGTCTCGACCTTGGGGCGAGGGCGGGCCGCACGGGTGGTCGTACGGCGGGTAGCGACGCGTACGTGAAGGTGAACGTTGCGCATCGGGATGGTAGGCTGTGGGGGAATACCTGGCATACCCGGTGGACGCGGCAGGAGCGAGCATGACGGGGACGATCGTGGACATGCACATCCACACCACCAACGGCGCCTCGGATAGCCAGTTGCGCCCGGAGGAGATGGCGGCCATCGCCCGGCGTATCGGCCTTACCGGCGTCAACGTCACCGAGCACGACCGGGTGTGGGATCGGTACACCGTCGAGGCCTTCCGCCGCGAGCACCCGTACCTGTTTCTCAGCCCCGGCATGGAGGTCTCCACCGATATGGGCCACATCGTGGTGGTGGGGCTTACGGAATACATCGGCGGCATCCGCCGCTGCGCGGAGCTCCGGCGGGTGGTGGACTCCGTGGGCGGCTTCATGATCGTGGCCCATCCCTTCCGCCACTTCTTCGACCCCGTCACCTTTACTCGCCGTGGCGAGCAGCCGCCGGAGCTGACCCCGGAAAACCTGGCGCGGATGCCGGTGTTCGAGTACGTGCACGGCATCGAGGTGCTGAACGGCGCCAACACCATGCGTGAGAACTATCTGGCCCTGCAGGTGGCCAAGCTGCTGGGCAAGCCCGGCACCGGCGGCTCCGACGCCCACTCCACCAGCGGCGTCGGCTACTATTGCACGATCTTCGAAAAACCGCTGCGAAGTGTGGAGGAGATGCTAGAGGAGCTGCACGCCGGCCGGGTGCGGCCGGCCATGGGCCTGCCCGAGGGTCGGTTGCGCGAGTTCACGCTCGACGACGTGCCCGAAGGGGTGGCTCGCTGAGCGTCGGCGCCTGCCGGCCCGCGCGCCGCGCTTGCTACAATGGAGCGGCCGAAGCGAGCCGCAGCGCCGGGTGCGTCCGTCCGCGTCCGAGCACTTCCGGAGCCCGCCCGCGTGGAGTACGTCGCCCTCGACCTGGAGATGACCGGCGTCGACCTGGAGACCGACGACATCATCGAGGTCGGGGCGGTGCGCTTCACGGCCGATGGCCCGCGCGCGCGCTTCAGCACGCTGGTCAACCCCGGTCGGCCGCTCCCCAGGCGCATCGCGGCCCTCACCGGCATCCGAACCGAGGAGCTGGCCGCCGCCCCGCCCTTCACGGAGGTGGCCGAGCGGCTAATCCGCTTCGTCGGGGACGCGCCGGTCGTGGGCCAGCACGTGGACTGGGACCTGGCGTTCCTGAAGAAGCACGGCCTGGTGGCCGCCGGTCCCGTGTTTGATACCGCCCAGATCGCCGAGCTGCTGCTGCCCGGTCGCCCCGATTACAGCCTGCGCAGCCTGGCCCGCCTGCTGGACGTCGAGTTCCCGGTGCAGCACCGCGCCTTACCGGACGCCGAGGCGGCGATGGCCGTGTTCCTGCGCCTCCTGGAGCGCGCCCGCCGGGTGGACCCCCTGGTATTGGATGAGATCGTGCGCCTCACCGCCAACACCTCGTGGCCGTTGCGTCATTTCTTCCGAGCGGTGACGGCCGGGGCCCCCCGCCGTGGTGAGGGACGCCGGCGGCACGACCTGGAGGGCATGCCCCTAGATGTGGCGCCGTCACCCGCGGACCTACCGCCGCCGCTCACCGCCAACCAGCGCCTGCGATCGGTCACCCCGGTGGAGGTGGCGGCCGTGTTCGAGGCGGCCGGGCGGGATCCGGAGCGCTTCCCCGGCTTCGAACGGCGCCCGGAGCAGGTAACGATGGCCGAGGCGGTGGCGGAGACGCTCAGCGGGCAGGGTACATTGGTGGTGGAGGCTGGCACCGGCACCGGCAAATCGCTCGCCTATCTGGTGCCGGCCGCCTGCTTCGCCCTGCGCAACAACGCGCGTGTGGTGGTGAGCACCAACACCATCGCCCTGCAGGAGCAGATCACGAATAAGGACGTGCCCCAGCTCTACCGGCTGCTGGAGGCCGGTGCCCCAGACGACATCCGCCCGCGCGTGCCCGAGCTGCGTGTGGCGCAGATCAAGGGTCGGCGCAACTACCTCTGTCTGCAACGGCTGGCGGCCCTGCGCCGGGCCGGCGCCCAGAACGAGGTGGAAGCCCGCTTTCTGGCCCGGATCCTCCTCTGGCTGCAGGTGACGGAGAGCGGCGACCGCGCTGAGCTCTCGCTTTCGCCGGAAGAGGAGCCGCTGTGGAATCGGGTGTGCGCCCAGGACAGCGCCTGCTTCGCCGGCCCGTCCTACTACGTGCGCAACGGCACCTGCCTGTTGCTGCGTGCCCGCCGCCGGGCGGAGGGCGCGCACATCGTGGTGGCCAATCACGCCCTGCTCCTCTCGGACCTGGCCGCCGGCGGCCATGCCCTGCCGTCCTACGAGCGGCTGATCGTGGACGAGGCCCACAACCTGGAAGACGAGGCTACCACCCAGTTCGGCTTCCAGGCCGGCCAGGGCCACCTCCTGGAGTACTTGGACGGGCTGTGTCTGCGCACCGCAGGGCGCGAGAGCGGGCTGGTGGCCGACCTGCACGCCGCCCTGCGCCTCGTGCCCGAGACCGACCCGGCGTACCGCCTGCACGCCGCCGCCGAGGTGGTGGCGGCGGCGGTGCAGCGCGCCCGCGCCCACGTCCCGGAGCTGTTCGCGCGCGTGGGCGAGTTCGTCGCCCAGCATGGCGACAACGGCGGTGAGTATGACCACCGCCTGCTGCTTACCGAGGCCAAACGCGTCCAGCCGCAGTGGGCGCAGGTGGAGCTGGCTTGGGAGAACACGCGCCTGGCCCTGCTTGCCGTGGAGGATGCGCTCGTGCGGCTGAACCTGGCCCTGGGCGACGCCGAGGGGGCCAACATCCTCGACCACGACGCCCTGCTCAGCGGCGTGGCGGCCGCCGTGCAGCAGGGGCTGCGCCTGCGTGAGGGCCTGGACGAGATCATCGAGCGGCACGACGGCGACCGCATCGCCTGGATCACGATCAACCGCCTCACCGGTGCGGTCAGCTTCTCCTCGGCGCCGCTGCACGTGGGCGAGGTGCTGAGCGACTACCTGTTTGGCCGCAAGGCGAGCACGGTGCTCACCAGCGCCACGCTCAGCACCGGCGGCAGCTTCAAGTACATCAAGGAGCGGCTGGGCGTGCCGGAGGCGCGAGAACTGATGCTGGGCTCGCCCTTCGACTACAAGCGTGCGGCGCTGGTGCTGGTACCGAATGATATGCCCGAGCCCACGGAGCGGGACTACCAGCGCGCCGTCGAACACGCCGTGGTCGAGCTGTGCACGGCCAGCCGCGGCCGTGCCCTGGTGCTGTTTACCTCGCACAGCGCCCTGCGCGCCACGCATGCGGCGGTCAAACGCCCGCTGGAGAGGGCCGGCATCCGCGTGCTGGGCCAGAACATCGAGGGGACGGCGGCGGAGATCTTGGCGCAGTTGCGCGCCAACCCGCAGACGGTGCTGCTGGGCACCGCCTCGTTCTGGGAGGGGGTGGACATCGTCGGCGAGGCGTTGTCCCTGCTGGTGATCGCCAAGCTCCCTTTCTCGGTGCCCACCGACCCGGTGTTCAGCGCCCGCGCTTCCCTGCTGGACGACCCGTTCAACGAGTACGCCGTGCCGCAGGCGGGCCTGCGCTTCAAGCAAGGGTTCGGGCGGCTGATTCGCCACCGCGATGACCGCGGCGTGATGGTGGTGCTGGATCGGCGCCTGCGCAGCAAGCGCTACGGGCGCGTGTTCCTCAACTCATTGCCGCCGTGTACCGTCTCGGAGGCGCCACTGCACCAGTTGCCGCCGCTGGTGGCGCGCTGGCTGAACGGCCGCTCTCGGCAGGCCGAGGCCCGCTGAGACGGGCCGGGGCGGAGCGGGGCGATGCCGCGCCTACGCCTGCGACCACCGCGAGCCGAGGACGGCCCCCAGGTCGATCCCTGGCTGCCGGAAGCGATCGCCGCCATTCAGGGGCGGGCACGGCCCGCGGCACCCCTCACGCTGTGCGACCTGCTCCGCCGCTGGCGGGAGAATCATCCGTCCGCGTGGACGCTCGTGGGGGAGCTGGTCGGCGGCCCGGTGGTGGGGATTATCCATCTGCGCGACGCCGGCGCCGGCCGGCTGCTGATCGAGGCGCTGGCCGTGCGGGCAGATCGGCGCAACCTCGGCTACGGCCAGGAGATGGTGATCGCGGCCGAGGCGGCGTGGCCCGGCCGCATGGTCTGCGCCGCCGTGCCCCGGCAGAACGGGCTGGCCCTCTACTTCTGGCTGCGCACCGGCTACCGCCCCTTTTACCCGTTTACCGGCCCCGACGCGGCCGGCCTCGACCCGGCGCCACTGTGGATGCTGCGGGTCTTGCGCCCGGACCGGGCGTGAGAGATGCTCGGCGGCTGAAGGTTGTCAATCAAGCCAACGATGTCAGCTCGTGGGCTGTGACTCCTTGCGGGCCTGCGGTGCCACCTGCGCCTGGCGCAGACGGCGCAGGCGCCAGCGCACGACCAGGCGGCTAGTGATGCGGGACAGCCCGAGCGAAAAGCCAATCAGGGCTAGGTAGAAGAGCACATTGGCGACCAGGCCGGGATTGGCGCCGCCGCTGCCGATGAGGTACACATACCAGGCGACGATGAACCCGCCGGTAAAGGCCAGCCATACCGGCAAGGTGCGCCAGCGCCACTCCGGCGCGCCCAGCGCCTGCTGCAGCCGCCGGGCCTCCTTTTGCTGTTTGGTGCGGCGCTTGCGGGCCATTGAGGCACTCCTGCGGGCGCGGCCTCGCCACCGCCCCGCCTTCAGCGTAGCGCAGCGCCGGGCGCAGCGGCAGGGGGGCCGCTCGTCGTGCGGGGGCCGCTTAGGGGAGGGGGCGCAGCCGTTTGCGGGCGAACTGAGGGTAGATGCGCCCGACCAGCTCACGCACCGGACCGCGCAGGGCGCGTAGCTCCTCGGCGGTGGGCGGCGGCGTCTGGGGCACGTCCTGCTCCGCGATGACCCAGCCGGTGGCGGCGCGCACCTCGTCCTCGCTCACGCCCGGGTGGACGGAGGCCAGGCGCAGGCGGCGCGCCTGTGCGTCATAGGTGAAGCAGGCCAGCGGCGTCACCAGCCCCGCGGGTCGACCGCGGCGGAGCACCCCCTCCGGCGTCTCGGCACCGGCGGTGACGAAGTCCACCCGTTCCACCAGCCCGCGGCGGTCGTGCTCCAGCTTGAAGAGCAGCACCCGACCCGCCATGGCGTACAGCATGGCAGAGCCGGCGCCGCCGGGCAGGCGCGCCCGCGGCCGCGCGTAGTCGCCGATCACGTGCAGGTTGATGTTGCCGTGCACGTCGATCTGGGCGCCGCTCAGGAAGAATAGGTCGATGGCGCCCTTCTGCGCGAAGTCGAAGAACTCCTTGGTGCCGGCCCGGAACGGGTAGGCCGGGTCACCGTGCACCAGCAGGCGCGCATGCGGCGCATGCAGCGCGCGGGCCAGGTAGACGCCCGCGGCCGGCACCGGCGACAGGGTGCCTACGGCTACCGTCTCCCCGTCCCGCACCTGACGGGCGATGACGGTGGCCATCAGCTCCTCGACCGTGTAGGTGCCTGGGTCCGTGCCGTTCACCGTGCGTCTCGCTCGGGAAGTTCGCTCAGGCGTCGTGCCCCGCCAGCAGCCCGACACGCCGGGCGTAGGCCTCTTCCCCGCCCGGCGCGCGTACAAAGGCGTCGAGGTAGGCGGCGAAGGAATCATCAGCGGCCGCGGCCGCCAGATAGTGGCGGATGTGCGCCTCATCCGCCGGGTAGAGGCCGGGTACGCCGGTGGGGTGTGCGCCGCGCGGCGCCGGCACCACCACGTCGATGTGGAGGCCCGAGACCAGGGGCAGGGTACGCGGCGTCTCGGTGAGGTCCTCATCCACCACCCGCTCGGCGGTCGCAATCACCAGCCGGCTGGCGGCGGCCAGGAGCTGGATGTTCTGCTGCGGCTCCACGAGCACGTTGCCGTGCCGGTCGGCGGCGTATGCATGGAACACACCCACGTCCGGCCGGATGGCAGGCACGATGACGATGTGAGCGTCGTCCGGGCCGCCGTACGGGTTATCGATCACGCGGAAATCAGGGCGCACGCGCAGGTAATCGGTGCCGATGATGCCGCGCGCGGGCATGAACGGCAAGCCCATGCCCGCGGCCTGCAGGGCGCCGAGAAGGGCACTGCACACGTGGTCGCGCACGAGCAGGCGTCCGTCTTGCACGAAGCGGCGAAAGTTGGGGCAGGCGCCGTACTCGCCCATCGCCATCTGCGCACACTCCACTGAGCGCACACAGCCGGCGCCGATAAGGAGGTCCACGGCGATGCCGCCGCCGGTCGGTACCACCACGACGTCCAGGTCGCGCACGCCGCGGCGCGCCAGGGCGCGGGCGAAGGCCACGGGCGCCATCTCCACCTGGCCGGTGATGGCGAGGCGGGCGCCGTCCGGCACCAGGGAGGCGGCGCGATCTAGGTCGTAGATGGGAGCCACGGGGCGTACCTCCTGCGCAACGTGCGGTCGGTCAGGCCGAGGTACCCGGTCGGCGGTCACGGCGGCGGAGCACATCCCGGGCGCGCACGCCCTCGTGCCGGGCGTAGCGGCGGCGGGGCGTGGCAGCGTCGGCGGGAGCGGTCTGCTGCGGTGAGGATTGTGACTCAAACCCCAGGCACACGTTGCAGCCGAACTCCAGGCCCAGGTGCTGGGCGTTGATCCACACCTGACCGCAGTCCTTGGCCGGCACGTCCTGGCGCAGGGCGAGGTGGAAGGGCAGATCGCACCGGCTGCAGATGGCGTGGCTGAACTCGCTGGTCGGTTCGCCGCACACGCGGCAGAGATCGCCCATACGCTGTGGCCTCGGCGGGAGACACCCTCGCCTTTCATGATGACCCCGCCCAAGGCTTCTCGCAATGCCGCGCCGGCCTTGCCTTGACACGCTGAAGCGGCCGTCCCTATGATGGCGGTGCCGTTCGGGGGTGGGGAGGCCCGCGGGATGACCCGCGGGCCGGGCCGGTGCCGGGCCAAACGCCTGCCCGGCCGCCGCGGTAGCTGGTCTCGGCGCCCGGGCGGTTGCGGCAACGTGACGCGAGGGGAAGACCCGGCCCCGGGTTGCGGGGCCGTTTTTGTTGGCACCGGCACGGTGGCGCCGTGGACGTCGATGTCGAGGCTCTGCAGAAGCGGTTAGGGGTCAAATTCAAGCGACCGGAACTGCTCGCCCAGGCGATGGTGCACCGGTCCTACGTGAACGAGGCGCCGGATCGCAGCATCCAGTCCAACGAGCGGCTGGAGTTCTTAGGTGACGCCGTGCTCGGCTGCGTCATCGCCCGCTGGCTGTACGACCGCTACCCGCAGGTGGACGAAGGTCGCCTGACGGAGCTGCGGGCGCACCTGGTCAAGGGCGAGACGCTGGCGCGGGTGGCGGAGCAGCTCGGCCTGGGCCGCTTTCTGCTGCTCGGCCGGGGTGAGGACGCCACCGGCGGGCGCACGCGGCCGCTGAACCTGGCGCGCACGTTCGAGGCGGTGGTGGGCGCCATGTACCTCGACGCCGGCTTCGCTCGCACTGAGCGGTGGCTGCTGCGCGTCATGCGGCCGGAGCTGGAGAGCCTCGGTCGCGGTGAGCTGCCGGCGGACGCCAAGTCCCGTCTCCAGCACCGGGTGCAGACCCTGTTCGGTGTGGCGCCGCAGTATCGGATCGTGGAGGCCGTGGGGCCGGACCACGCCAAGATGTTCACCGTGGAGGCTGTGGTGGGCGATCGGGCGCTCGGCTCCGGGCGCGGCCGCTCCAAGCGTATCGCGGAGCGCCAGGCAGCCGAGGAGGCCCTGGCCCGGCTGGACCGAGACTACGGACCGGCACCCTAGCCGACTTACAGCCACCCGGGCGGCATTTCTTCCCTCCCCATGCTCTCCGGTCGATGGCCTCTGCCGCGCACGCGCCCGTGGCGGCTGGAGCCTATCCCTAGGTGAGGGGGCGGCGTGTACCTCAAGCGCCTGGAGATCCAAGGGTTTAAGAGCTTTCCCACCCGGACCGTGTTCGAGTTTGGCCCCGGCATCACGGCGATTATCGGTCCTAATGGAAGCGGTAAGAGCAACGTGGCTGACGCCATCCGCTGGGTGCTGGGTGAGCAAAACCCGCGCGTCATGCGCCTGCGCAAGCTGGAGGATGCCCTGTTCACGGGCGGTCACAAGCGTCCACCGGCTGGGTTCGCCGAGGTCAGCCTCTGGCTAGACAACAGCGACCGCTGGCTGCCGGTGGATTTCACCGAAGTGGTGGTCACCCGCCGACTGCACCGCTCCGGCGACATGGAGTACCTGATCAACCGCCAGCGCGTGCGCCTGCGCGACGTCATCGAGCTGTTCCTCACGGCACGGCTGGGCCAGAACAGCTACGCCATCATGGGCCAGGGGCTGGTGGACCAGGTGTTGAGCCTCAAACCGGAGGAGCGGCGGGCACTGATCGCGGAGGCGGCCGACGTGCGCCGCTACCAGGTGCGCATCGAGGAGGCGCAGGACCGGCTGGCGGCGACCCAGGAAAACCTGGAGAAGGTAGACCTGCTCGTGGCCGAGATCGCGCCGCGGCTGGCCCAGCTCGAGCGGCAGGCGCGGCGGGCGCGCGAGCACGAGGCGCTGACCCGGGAGCTGGGCGAGGCGCTGCATGCCTGGTTCGCCAGTCGGCGGCGCGCAGCCGAAGAGGCGCTCGTGGCCGCCCGTGCGGCCTATGACCAGCACAACGCCGCCTTCGCCGCCGCTCAGGCAGAGCTTGACCAGCTCGAGGAGCGCCTGACCACCGTACACGCCCGCCTGGCCGAGGAACGAGAAACCGAGCGCGCCGCGCGTGAGCGCCTGCACGAGCTGGAGGAGCAGGCGCGCGCCGCCCAAGGGCGCCTGCGGCTGGAGGAGGAGCGGCTGGGATTTGTCCGCCGTCGCTTGGAGGAGCTCGAGGGGGAGATCGGGCAGCTTGAGGCCGAACGGGTCGCGCTCCGCGACCACGCGCCCGCGGAGGAGACGGGGCCAGATGCCGCGGCGCTCGCCGCCTTGCGGGAGACGGTGCGGGCCCGCCAGGCGGAGCTGGCGGCCTTCGACGCGGCGCAGGAGCGCGAACGCCGCGAGATCGGCGAAGCGGAGCAGGCCGTGCGCCGCGGTCGCGCGGCGCTGCGCGAGGCGGACGATCGGGCGGCGGCGCTGGAGCGGCAGCTTCGGCGCTTCGAAGAGGAGCAGGCGGCGCGCGGCCAGCGCCAACGCCTGCTCCTCAGGCGCCTCAAGGAGTACGGGCAGCGCTATCTGGCCCGCCTGCGCGCGCTGTACGCCGCTGAGGACGGCGCCCTCGCCGCCGAGCAGGAGCGGAAGCGGGCACGCCAGGTGCTGGAGACGGCCCGTGATGAGGTTGCCGCCTCGGAACAGGCGGTGCAGGCGCTCAAGGCGTCGGTGGAGGAGCGCCGCCGGCGCCTGCGCTTGCTTGAGCAGATGCGCGAGCACGTGCGTGGGGTCGATGCCGGCGTGCAGCTCGTGCTGGACCAGGCCCAGCGGCACGGGCGGCTGCGCGTGCTCGGCCTGCTCGGCGAGCAGGTACGTGTGCCGCGCGGGCTGGAGGTGGCCCTGGAAGCGGCCCTGGCCGAGTACATCAGCGCCGTCCTGGTGCCGGAACAGCGCGATGCCTTGGCTGCCCTGAAAGCCCTGATCGAAGCAGAAAACGGCCGCGCCACGCTCATCCCGCTGGACGGTCTGAAGCCGTCGCCGGCCCTGAACCTGGCGGCGGAGCGCGGTGTGGTGGGGGTGGCCGCCCGATTCGTGAAATGCGACCCGCGCCTGCGCGATGTGGTGGATACGCTCCTGGGACGGTTCATCATTGTCGAGGATATCGAGACGGGGCGGGCGCTGCTGCGGCGTGGGTTGGGCTCGGTGGTCACCCTGGACGGCATCGTCCTGCGCCCCAACGGCACCATCACGGGCGGGCGCGCGGCGCTGGGCGGCGGGCGCTTCGCCATGGAGCGCGAGCTGGCCGATGCCCCAGCCCAGATCGAGGAGGCGCTCACCGCCTGTGCGCAGCGGGAGGCGGAGCTGGCGCGGGCGCGACAGCGTCTGGCGGCGGCCCGCACCGTGGTGGCCGACCTGGACGCGGCAGCCGAGGCCGCGCGACAAGAGCTGTTGCGGGCGCGGGAGGCGCTTCTGACGGAGCGGGCGGGGATGGCGGCCTTGCGCGCCGAGCTGCGCCACCTGCGCGAGACGGCCACGCAAAGTGCGCGACGGGCGGCAGAGGCGACGGCCGAGCTGGAGCGGGCGCGGGCGCGACGGGTGGCGGCGGCCCGTGTCCTGGCGGAGCACGAGCGCCGGTTGGCGACGCTGCGGGAGCGCGCAGGGGATACCACGGCGGTGCGCGACGCCCTGGAGCGTGCCCTCACGGAGGCGCGGGGGACGTTGGCCGCGTTGGAGCGGGAGCAGGAGGCGTTGGCCGCGTTGCGCCGGAATCGGCAGGCGGCGCTGACCCGGCTCGAGGAGCGGCTGGCGGCGCGTCGACGTGAGGCCGAGGCCCGCCGGCAGGAGATCGCCGCAGTGGAGGCCGAGTGCACCCGCCTGCGTCGCCAGCTGGCCTCGGCCGCCGCGGCGCGTGCCCAAGCGGAGGCGGAGCTAGCATCGCCGCGCGAGCGCGTGCGGGCGCTGGCGCGGGAGATCGAGGAGCTGGAGCCGCTGGCGGCGCAGCGGCGGCGCGCGCTCGCCGACCTCGAGCGGGCGTGCCTGAACGCCGAGAGTGAACTTCACCGCCGGGCGCAGGAGCTGGAGCGGTTGCGCGAGGAGGTGACGGCCGAGGGTCTGGCGTGGGAACCCGTGCCGGATGGCGCGGCCGGCAACGGTCACCGCCGGTCGGAGTCGGACGCCCCCTTGCCCCAAGCCTCCCTCCCGTCGGCGGGCGAGGGGCGCCGGCAGGGCGGGGTGAGGGTCGGCGCCGCACACCCCCCGCGCCCGGACGGAGCGGCGCAGGTGACGGACGCCGTGACCGATGCCGCCGCGCTGGCCGAGCGCGTGCGTGCCCTGCGCGCCCGCATCCGGGCGCTGGGCCCGGTGAACGCGCAAGCGCAGGTGGACTACGCGGAGAGTAAGGAGCGGCACGACTTCCTGACGGAGCAGGTGCGCGACCTGCGCGCGGCGGAGGAGAGCCTCAAGCAGACGTTGGACGAGCTGCGCGGCCATGTGCGCGAGCGCTTCCGGGCGACGTTCCAGCGGGTGGGCGCCGACTTCCAGCAATACTTCAAGACCTTCTTCGGCGGCGGCAACGCCCGCCTGGTGCTGACCGAGCCGGAAGACTACGGACACTCGGGCGTGGACATCATCGCCCGCCCGCCCGGCAAGCGCCTGCAAAGCCTGTCGCTCCTGTCGGGCGGTGAACGGGCGATGACGGCGGTGGCGCTCCTGTTCGCGCTCCTGCAGGCCAACCCGGCGCCCTTCTGCGTACTGGACGAGGTAGACGCGGCCCTGGACGAGGCCAACGTGGGTCGCTTCGGTGAGGCGCTCAGGCGGCTGGCGGAGCGCACCCAGTTCATCGTGATCACGCATAACCGGCTCACGATTCAGGCAGCGGACACGATCTATGGCGTGTCGATGGGCCGGGACGGCGCCTCCAGCGTTCTGTCACTGCGGCTGAACGACCTACCGGAGTGACGGCAACGGCGGGCACGGACGGGGGTATCGGCTGTGCTAAGATCGGGGGAGACACGTTCCCCGGGAGGGTATTCCCCTGTTCAAACTGTTTCGCCGCAAGCGGTCGGACGAGGACACGGGCGGGCCGGAGGAGCAACGGCCCGCGGCGGTGGTGACGGAGGAGCCGCCGGCGGCGCGGGCTGCCGCGTTGGTCGAGCCCGAACCCGCCGGTGCGGAAGATCTGGAGGTGGAAGCCGCCCGCCAGACCGCCATCGCCGTAGAACGCACGCGGCGCTCCTGGTTCGGTCGCATCGCCACCATTTTTGAACGCTCCCAGATCGACGACACCCTGTGGGAGGAGTTGGAAGAGCTGCTCATCGCCGCCGACGTCGGCGTAGAGACAACGGAAGAGGTCATCGCCTACGTCAAAGACGTCGTGCGCAAGGAGGGGCTGAAGCAGCCGGAGGAGGCGCGCGAGGTCCTCAAGGACGAGCTGGAGGACATCCTGCTTTCGGTGGACGACAAGGGCGCCCTGTGGGGCTCCGGCGGGCAAGCCGTGGCGCCGCCGGCCGTGATCCTGGTGGTGGGCGTGAACGGCGTCGGCAAGACGACGAGCATCGCCAAGCTGGCCAACCTCTTCAAGCGCGACGGCGAGCGTGTGCTCCTGGCGGCGGCCGACACGTTCCGCGCGGCGGCGATCGATCAGCTCAAGCTGTGGGGCGAGCGGGTTGGCGTGGACGTGATCGCCGGGCGGCCGGGCTCCGACCCGGGCGCGGTGGTGTACGATGCCATGGAGGCGGCGCGAGCGCGCAAGATGGACGTGGTCATCGTGGACACGGCCGGCCGCCTGCACACCAAGCACAACCTGATGCAGGAGCTGGGCAAGATCCGCAAGGTGTTGCAGGGCAAAGACCCGACGGCGCCGCACGAGGTGCTGCTGGTGATCGACGCCACCACGGGCCAGAACGGCCTCACCCAGGCCCGGGTGTTCACGGAGACGGCCGGTGTGACCTCGATCTTTCTGACCAAGCTGGACGGCACGGCCAAGGGTGGTATCGTCTTCCCCATCTGCGCGCAGCTCGGCATCCCCGTGCGCTTCATCGGCACGGGCGAGAAGGCGACGGACATCGCCCCGTTTGACCCGCGCCGCTTCGTGGAATCGCTGTTTGCCGCTTGAGCCGGCAGCCCGTGGCCGACCAGCCACGGGCTGCCGCGGCACGGCGGGTTGCCCCCTCACACCACACCGCGTACGACGTTGGCCACATGTACACTGCTTCACCGACCCGTACCCCCGCCGTTCCTGTAACCGCCTCTACGGCGCCGGCAGGTGGGCCGGTGGCCCGGGTTGGTCCGTCGCTGGAGGTCCTGCTTTGGCTGTTGGTGGTGGCCGCTGCCGCTGGCTGGCGACTCATCGCGCTGGGTGCGGTGCCCGCCGCCGCGCCGGAGGCGCTGCGGGCGCGGGCGGCCTGGGAGCTTGCCCACGGCAGCTCGCCGGGCCAGTCGGCCGGCGACCTGACGACGGCCGTGGCGGCCCTGATCGTGCGCCTCGGCGGCGACGGTCTCCCATGGCTGCGGCTGTGGTCGGCGCTGTGCGGTGTGGCCGCCGTGGCCGCCCTGGCCCTCTTCCGGCCGTACGCTGGGCGGGCGGTCAGCCTGGGCGCAGCGGCGCTGGTGGCCGTCTCACCGATCGCCGTGGCGGCGGCGCGCACGCTCGGCCCGGATTCCGCGGCGCTGGCCCTGGGCCTGGTGGCGCTGTGGCTCATCCTTCGCCTCTCATTCGACGGTGACCGATGGGCGCTGCCCTGGCTCGCCGGGGTGGCGGGCCTGGCTCTGGGCACCGGGGCGCTCGCCCTGGCGATGGGTGCCATCGCCGCGCTCTGGCTGGCGGCGGAGAGCGTGTGCGGGCACCCGGGGGTCCTGCAGCATTGGCGGGCGGCGTGGCGGGACGGCGCCACGCGCCGGCGCGCGCTCGCGCTCTTCCTCATTGGGCTGCTGCCGGCAGTGCTGCGGTTCGGCGTCGGTCCGGACCGCCTGGCGCTGGCCGGGCTGTACGACTGGTCCGGTGCCGCGTCCGACGTGCCACTTCCCTGGCACGCTCCACTCACGCTCACCGCCCTGTACGAGCCGCCCGTGCTGGTTCTCGGCGTGGCCGGCGCGCTGGTCCTGGTGCGCGCCTGGTGGCGTGACGGAGCCGCGGTCCGCCCCTTCGAGCGGCTGCTGCTGGTGTGGCTGGTGGCGGCCACGGTGCTAACGGTGATGGGGCTGCGCGCCCGCCCCGGCCATCTCCTCGTGCTGAGTGTGCCGCTGGCCTTCCTGGGCGTCTCCGCCACGTCGCGTGCGCTCCCGTTCTCGGCGCGCATTCGCCTGCGTGAGAGCGGGCTCCCTCTCCTACCGGTGCCGATGTTGCTGGGGTTTACGGCTCTACGGGTGCTGGCCTGGGCCAAGGTCGGCGCCGCGCCGCCCGACGAGATGGTGGGTGTGCTGGCCGTGCTGGCGGCGTCGGTGGTGCTCGTGGGCTACGCGCTGCATCGCTCCTGGGCCGCCCTACCGGGGGTGCTCGTGGCGGCCGTGTGGCTGGTGAGCGGGTGGTTGCTCCCCAACGGCGCGGCGACGGTCGCCTTCCACAACGGCACCGAGCCGGCGCGCGGGCCACGAGCGGCGCCGGAGCGGACAGCACTGGTCCAGTCCGTCCAGGAGGCCTTGGCCGCAGGGCGCAGCGTGTCGATCGAAGGGCCCGTGGCCGAGGCGCTGGCCTGGGACTTACGCGGCCGGATCGTGCCGGTGCACATCGGCCTGGCGCCTGATGTGGACGTGGCGGTGATCCGGGTGGATGCAGAGATGGGGTACCCGGCCACCGGACCGGGCGCGGTGACGGTGATGGAGCGCTGGTACCCGGCGGCCCCGGACCTGCTGGGCTATGTGCGCTGGCTCGTGAGCCGGCGCGGCTGGGGGGATGTGGCGGCGCTGCGCGCGCGGGCGGTCGCCCCATCGGCCACATCGCAGGGTCGGGACGCGGGGCCGTGAGCACACGCTTGCCAGGAGCCGAGCCGCGTCCGATAGAGTGATCGCGCAACATCCGCTCGACGGTGGCCGTGGGTGGAGTGATGGGCGCCCACGATCAGGTTGAGGAGCGTGTCGTGACCACCATCGTCGACGAGCGCGCGCCCGTTCCGCCGCTGGAGCCGCAGCTTGAGCGGCTGCTGGCATGGCGACCGCCGGTGACGGCGGAGACGTTGGCCTACGCCGTCATCCTGCTGGCCGCCTTTGCCCTGCGCTTCTGGGACCTGGGCGCGCGCGCCATGCACCACGACGAGAGCCTGCACGCGACCTACTCCTGGTACCTCTACGACGGCCGCGGCTACGAGCACCACCCGCTCATGCATGGGCCGCTGCTCTTCCACCTCATGGCGCTGGTCTACCTGCTGTTCGGCGTGAGCGACGCCACCGCCCGCTTCGTGCCGGCGGCGTTCGGCACGGCCATGGTGCTGCTGCCGCTGCTCCTGCGCCCATGGCTGGGGCGACTGGGCGCGCTGGCGGCCGCCGCCTTACTCGCCTTCTCGCCCACGCTGCTCTATTTCTCCCGGTTCGTGGGGGCTGGGGCGCAGGACATCCTGGTGGCGGTGGGCATGCTGCTGATCGTGGCCGGCATCTGGCGCTACCGCGCCACGGGCGCCGATCGCTGGCTGTACCTGGTGGCCGGGGGGCTTGCCCTGGGCTTCACCACCAAGGAAGTGACGTACATGCTGGCGGCTGTGCTGGTGCTGTACCTGAACGGTGCCCTGGCGGCGGAGCTGGCGGCCCGGCCCTCGCCCGAGCAGGCACGCGGCGCCGTCCACCGGTGGCTGACGCTAGGCCTGATGCCGGTCGCCTGGGTGGTGGCGCTGGTCTGGCCGTGGTTCCCCGGCCTGCGCCGCCGGTTTGGCGGGGAGGAGCTGCCCCGATCCGGGGCGCTGCTCATCGTGGTGGGCACGCTGGCCGCGCCCTTCTTCGCGGCGGGGGTGGAGGTGCCGCTGGGGCGGGTGGGCGTGCGCATGGCGGCGCCGGCGCCCATCGATGGCTGGACGAACGAGCAGTTCTGGGGCGCGCTCACCATTGGCGTGCTGGTGGCGCTGTCCGCCTATGTCGGCCTGGGGTGGGATCGGCGCCGCTGGCTGGTGTGTGCCGCCATCTTCTGGGGCCTCAGTATCCCGCTGTTCACCACCTTCTTCACCAACCCGGAGGGGGTGGCGACCGGCATCTGGGGCTCGCTGGACTACTGGCTCCAGCAGCAAGACGTGCGCCGCGGCACGCAACCGGTGTTCTATTACCTGGTGCTCACGCCCGTGTATGAGTACCTGACCCTGGGCCTGGCGCTAGTGGGGGTGATCTCCCGGGCCCTGCGGAGCGGGTGGGACACGGCGGCGGCCGCGCTTGCGGCCGTCGTGCTCCTGCTTGTGGGCGCGGTGGTGGGCGACGGCGCCCACCTCTCGCTGGTGTTCGTGGTGCCGGCGCTGCTGGCGGTAACCTACGCCCTGCGCGCCGACCCCTTCCGCCAGTTCCTGGTCTTTTGGCTGGGGGCGATGCTGCTGGGCCTGTCGGCGGCTGGGGAGAAGATGCCCTGGCTGGCGGTGCACTTCGCCCTGCCCCTGGCGCTGCTGGCGGCGCTCACGCTGGCGGAGGCGGCTGGCGCCGTGCGCGGGCTGACTCCCAAGGCCTGGGTCCGGCCGGTGCTGGCGGGCGCGGCGGTGGGTTGGTGCGCGATGGCCTGGGCGCTGTTGAGCGACCGCCTCTCCTGGGCCAACGCCGCGCTGGTGGTCACGCTGCTAGTCAGCGCGGCCGCGTTGGTTGTGGCCGCCCTTGGTCGGCGGGCGTGGGTGGCGCCCGCGGCCGCGGCCCTGTGGCTCGGGTTGTTCGGCCCGCTCAGCGTGCGCACCGCGGTGGTGGCGGCCTTTGCGCACGGCGACATCCCCGTGGAGATGCTGGTGTACACGCAGACCACGCCCGAGCTGCACGCCATTCAGCGCCGTATCGAGGAGTACGCCCGCCGTTCCGGCCTGGGCACCAACCTGCCCATCACCGTGGACTCGACCGAGGCCTTCACCTGGCCGTGGGCCTGGTACCTGCGTGATTACCGGAACGTGAGCTATCCGGACCTCACGGCTTATCGCGCCAACCCCTCGCTCGTGCAATCGCTGCCCGCCGGCGGGGTGCTGCTGGCCGAGTACGCCAACGCGGACGTGGGGGTGATGCGGCCGGACCTGTACGGTCCCGGTATTCCATACAAGCATCGCTGGTGGTTCCCGGAGGAGTACCGCAGCACCACCACGGCCAACTTCTTCCGCTGGCTGCGCGACCCGGCTTACTGGAAGCTGTGGGGCAACTACTTCCTGCACCGCATCCCGCCGGCGCCACTGGGCTCGATCGATGCGGTGGCCTACTTCCCGGTGGAGGCGGGGGCGAACCCCGTCCAGGCGATGCCGCCGCAGCCGCGCACGGAGGCGGACGGCCGGCTGGTGGCAGGCGGGTCGGGCATCGGCGCGGGCTTCTTGCGCCGGCCGGCCGGGCTGACGGTGGACCGCGACGGCAACGTCTACGTGGCCGACAGCCTCAACCACCGCGTGCAGAAGTACGGGCCGGACGGGCGCTACCTGGCCACCCTGGGCGGGCCGCAGCAGTTCCGCGAGCCGTGGGGCGTGGCGGTGGACCGCGACGGTACCATCTACGTGGCCGATACTTGGAACCACCGCATCCAAAAATTTGATCGCGCGTTTCGGTTGCTGGCCATCTGGGGCAGCCCGGTGCGGCAGGTGGGTCTGCCCAACCCTGACTCGCTGGAGCTGTACGGCCCGCGCGCCATCGCCATCGACGGCGAGGGCAACCTGTGGGTGACGGACACCGGCAACAACCGCGTGCTCAAGTTCTCACCGGACGGCCAGCCGCTCGGTTCCTTCGGTGGCCCTGGCAACGGGCCGGGTCAGTTCCAGGAACCGGTGGGGATCGCCATCGCGCCAAACGGGGACATCCTGGTGACCGACACGTGGAACGGGCGTGTGCAGCGGTTTGATGCCGCCTTCGGCTACAAAGGCGAGTTCCGCGTCGAGGGCTGGGAGGACCGCGGCGCGGAGAACAAGCCCTATCTGGCTGTGGGCTCGGACGGAAGCGTCTACGTCACGGTGCCGAACGCTGGCGCGGTGCTGGTATATGCACCGGACGGGCGGTTGCTGGGCGCGCTGCGCGTGGCGGACGCGTCGCCGGGGGGCGGCACCCGCCCGCTGGGCGTGGCGGCCGGGCCCGGCGGGGTGCTGTGGGTGAGCGACGGGGCCGCCGGCACCATCACCCGCCTGCTGGTCCGCCATCCATGAGCGGGAGATGAACGGGAAAGCGATGGCCGGCCCTGTTGGTCGACGGGGGGCATACCTATAATCAGAGCAGAGCCGGTGGGCGTCCCTCCCCGGGGACGCCCGTTTCTATGCGAACGAGGAGAGGGACGGCCGGTGCTGCGCAGTCGGAGGTTCTGGGTCGGTGTTGGGGTCAGCGCGGTGTTCATCGCGCTGCTGTTCATGCGGACTAGACCCGGCACCGTGGCGTCGGCGCTGGTGGGTGCCAACTACTGGTGGTTGGCACCGGCGGTGGTCGTCTACTTCGCCTCCGTGTGGGTGCGCGCCTACCGGTACCGCTACATCCTGCGCGGCGTGCGCGAGGTCCCCGGCCCCGCCCTCTTCCCGATCCTCATCATCGGCTACATGGCCAACAACCTGCTTCCGGCCCGCGCGGGCGAGCTGGTGCGCGCCTACGTGCTGGGCGAGCGCCACCGGATATCGAAGATGGCGGCGCTGGGCACCGTGGCGGTGGAGCGGTTGTTCGACGGCCTCACCCTGCTTGGGTTTCTGACGTTGACCGTGGCCTGGCTTGGCGGCGACTCGGCGCTCAGGGATCTGGCTCTCATTGGGGTGGCCATCTTCGCGGCGGCGCTGGCGGTGTTCGTGGCGGCGCTGGCGGCGCCGGACACCACCGAGCAGGTCGTGGCCCGGCTTAGCCGCCTGTTGCCCGGTCGCTTCCAGCAGCGGGCCTACGACCTGGCCTGTTCCTTTGTGGATGGCTTGCGCTCGTTGCGTCGCCCGGACGCCTTCGCCTGGGTGGTGCTCACCTCCCTGTTGGCCTGGCTGATGGAGGCGGTGGTCTACTTCCTGGTGGGGCGAGGGTTTGGCCTGGACGTCCACTTCGGCTATTTCGTGATGGCGGTGGGCGCCGGCAACCTGGCGATCACGGCCCCCTCTTCCCAGGGCGGCATCGGCCCGTTCGAGTTCTTCGTCAAGCAGGTGCTGATCGGCGCCGCCGCCGGTGAGGCGGTGGCGGCGGCCTACAGCTTCGCCGTGCACGCGGTGATCATCGTGCCGGCCACCGCGCTCGGCCTGTTCTACCTGTGGTCGATGAACCTGTCCTTGGGGGCGCTCAGCCGCCGCGCCGCGCCGGCTCCGGTGTACGAAACGGTGCCGGCCGATTCGGGGGCGGACGATTAGCAGCGCGCGGGTGCCCTGACGCGGCTGCGGGGCACGGCGACACGGGTTGTGCGCTCCAGATGCACACGGTCATCCTCGGCGGCGGCGCACTCGGGCTGACGCTCGCCCTGCGCCTGGCCGAAGTCGGCCAGCGCGTGTCGGTGGTCGAGCGCGAGCCGGTGCCCGGGGGGCTGGCGGCCGGCTTCCGCGTGGGCGAGGCGTGGCTGGAGAAGTTCTACCACCACCTGTTTCGTTCCGACCGGGCGATCATCCGCCTGATCCGGGAGCTCGGACTGGGCGAGGGGCTGGTGTGGCGGGCACCGGCCAATCCCACCCTCTACGGCGGCCGCGCCTACCGCCTGGACTCGCCCCTCACGCTGCTGCGCTTTTCCCCCCTACGTCTGGACGAACGCCTGCGCATGGCCGCCGCCATGGCCTATTTGAAGCTCCTGCCTCCCATCGGCATGGAGGGGAGGCGCGCCGCCCCCTGGATCCGCCGCTGGATGGGGGAGGGGCCATACCGGGTGGTGTGGGGTCCGATGCTGCGGGCCAAGTTCGGCGCGCTGGCTGAAGAGATCGCGCTGCCCTGGTTCTGGGCGCGCGTGCACGACCGCTCCATCGCCTTGGGCTACATCCGCGGCGGCTTCCAGTTGCTGTATGAGGCGTTGGCCGCCCGCGTCCGGGCGCTCGGTGGGGAGGTCTGCCTGGGCAGCGAGGTGCGCGCCGTGACCCCTCACGACGGCCGCTGGTTGGTGACGACATCGAAGGGCTCGCTCACGGCGGAGCGGGTGGTCTCGACGTTGCCGCCGCGCCTCACCTGCCGCCTCGTGCCGGACCTGCCGGCGTCCTACCGTGACCGGTACGACTGGGGCCGTGCCTACAGCGCCCACTGCCTCATCCTGGCGCTGGACCGGCCCCTCACCGACGGTTACTGGATGAACATCAACGACCCCGGCTTCCCCTTCATGGTGCTGGTGGAGCACACCAACTTCATGCCGCCCGAGGATTACGGCGGCCGCCACCTGGTGTACCTGGGCAACTACCGGCCGCCGGACGACCCGCTGCTTTCGGCGGACAAGGAGACCGTGCTACAGGAGTTCCTGCCGGCTTTGGCCCGCATCAACCCGGCCTTCCAGCCGGCGTGGGTGACGGAGAGCTGGATGTTCCACGCCCCCTACGCTCAGCCGATCGTCACCGTCGACTACCGAGAACACATTCCGCCGCTCACGACGCCCCTCCCCGGGTTGTACCAGGCCAGCATGTTCCAGGTGTACCCCCACGATCGCGGCCAGAACTACTCGGTGGCCATGGCCGAGCGGCTGGCGCGGCTCCTCCGCTAACGCGGCGCCGGGCGGGCCTTCCGCAGAAGCGCCGACCTGGCTACACTCGTGAGGCGAGGCACAAGCACGGCGCACCGGCGCACGGGGGCGTGGCATGCCGGACCTCAGGTTGCGGAACCAGTACCAGGAGCTGCTGCGCGAGTTCAAGCCGCATTCCGGTCACCTGCTCGCCTGCTTACATAAAGTCCAGCACGAGTTCGGCTACGTGCCGGCGGATGCGGTGCTGGCCATTGCCCGGCAGCTCAAGCTGACGCCCGCGGCCGTGTTCGGCGCCCTGACCTTCTATACCGAGTTCCGCACCGCGCCGCCGCCGGCCGTGCTCATCCAGTGGTGCAGCGGACCGGCCTGCCGCCTCAAGGGGGGCGAGCACATTCGCCGCGCCCTGGAGGCGACGCTGGAGATCGGCATGGAGGAGAGCACCCCCGACAACCGTGTCGGCCTGCACCTGCAACAGTGCGATGGGAGCTGCGCCTACGCGCCGCTGGTGTGGTTGCGCCGGGCCGGCGCGCACCCAGACGGGCCAGACGCGCCGCTCATGGCGGACCGGGGCGCGATCCGCGGTCCGCTCACCGTGCCGCAGGCGATTGAGCTGGCGCGCAGGCTCAAGGCGGGAGACCTGGACGTATGACGGCGTACGAGGAGCTCAGGCAGCAGGCGGAACGGGTGTGGCGGGCCTTTCTGCACCCGGAGCGGCCGCGCATCGACGTGGCCGTGGCCACCTGCTCGCACGCGGCCGGCGTGCACGCCACCCTGGCGGCGCTGCGCGAGCAGATCGCCGCCCGGGCCCTGGCCGTGGACCTAGGCATCACCGGTTGCAACGGTTTCTGCTTCCTGGAGCCGCTCGTCACCGTCACGCGGCCGGACGGCAGCCGCATCCTGTACGGCCCGGTGCGCCCGGACGACGTGCCCGATTTGCTGGATCAGGCCCTCACCGGGGTCTGCGCCCGCCTGGTCGTGGGCCGGCTGGCCGGTGACGACCGGACCGTGCCGCCGCTGGACGAGCACCCCTTCATGGCGCACCAGGTGCGGCGCCTGATGGCCAACTGCGGCGTGATCGACCCCGAGAATATCGACCATTCCATCGCCAACGGCGGCTACGAGGGGCTGAGCAAGGCGTTGCAACTGACCGATGAGGAGGTGATCAAGCAAACCATCGCCTCCGGGCTCTGGGGGCGCGGCGGCGCCGCCTTCCCCGCCGGCCGTAAGTGGGACTTCCTGCGCGGGGCGCGCAACCGGCCCAAATACATGGTCTGCAACGCCGACGAGGGCGACCCCGGCGCCTTCGTGAACCGGGTGCTGCTGGAATCCGACCCGCACCTGGTCATCGAGGGGATGATCATCGCCGCTCACGCCACCGGCGCGGAGTACGGCTACATCTACATCCGCGACGAGTACCCGCTGGCCGTGGAGCGTTGCCGCAAGGCGCTGGAGCAGGCGCGCGAACGGGGTCTGCTCGGCCGCAACATCCTCGGCTCCGGTCTGACCTACGACATGGAGGTGGTACGCGGCGCGGGCGCCTACGTGTGCGGCGAGGAGACCGGCCTGCTCTCGTCGATCGAGGACTCGCGCGGCATGCCCCGCATCAAGCCGCCCTTCCCCGCCAACGCCGGCGTGTTCGGCCTGCCCACCAACGTCAACAACGTGGAGACGTACGCCAACGCGCCGCTCATCTTCCGGCACGGCGTGGACTGGTACCGCCAGTACGGCACGGAGCGCAACCCGGGCACCAAGATGTTCAGCGTCACGGGGGACATCGCGCGGGTGGGGTGCGTGGAGGTGCCGCTGGGCACCAAGATGAGCGCCATCCTGCTGGACAACTTCGGCGGCACGCCGGACGGCCGGCCGATCAAGGCTATCCAGCCCGGCGGGCCGCTGGGCGGCATCCTGCCCGCCTCCTGCCTGGACCTGGCGCTGGAGCCGGAGCCGTTCCGCGAGCAGGGCGTGCTCATGGGCTCCGGCGGCCTCGTCGTCTGCGACGACACCACCTGCATCCTGGACCTGGTCACCTACTTCGAGTGGTTCGCCGAGGACGAGTCCTGCGGGCGCTGCACCACCTGCCACGGCGGCACGCAACGGCACGTGGAGATCCTGCGTCGTATCGCCGATGGGAACGGCCGCCCCAGCGATATCGAGCTGATGGGGCTCTTGAACGATGCCCTGCGCTGGTCCAACTGCTTCCACGGTCAGGGCGCACCCACCGCGGTGCAGAGCCTGCTGCGCCACTTCCGCGATGAGCTCATCGCCCACATCCGCGACAAGTACTGCCCCGCGGGCGTATGCAAGGGCCTGATCCGCTACGAGGTGGCGGCCGGACACGAGCGCGCGGTGGCGCCCGCCGCCGCCATCTGTCCCACCGCCGCCTTTCGCGAGGAGGAGGGCGGCCGCTACGTCATCGACGACGCGCGCTGCATCCGCTGCGACGCCTGCCGCCAGCTCCAGCCGGAGGCCATCCAGGTGGTGCCGGCCCGCCAGCCACGGCGGGCGCCGGAGCCGGTGGCGGTGGGATAGGATCGGGATGCGCCTAGCGCGCTACCATGCCACCGTCTACCGGCAGGGCCACGCCCGTAACGAACGAGGCGGCGTCGGAGCACAACCACACCACTGCCTCGGCCACCTCCTCTGGCGTGCCCATCCGCCCCACCGGTTCGGACGCCTCCAGGCGCGCTACCGCGTTGGGGTCCCGTGCCAGGAAGCTGCGCTCCACCATTGGCGTGCGGATGATGCCGGGGCAGACGGCGTTCACCCGGATACCCTGACGGGCGTAGGCCAGCGCGAAGGACTTGGTCAGGCCTACCACGCCGTGCTTGCTGGCGTCGTAGGCGGAGATGGTGGGCGCACCCACCAGGCCGGCGGCCGAGGCGGTGTTGACGATGGCGCCGCCACCCTGGGCCAGCATCTGCCGCACCTCTGCCTTCAGGCACAGCCAGACGCCTTTGAGGTTGACGGCGATCACCCGGTCGAACACGTCGTCCGGGTACTCGTGCGGGGCGGCCACGACGCCCTCGATGCCGGCGTTGTTGAAGGCGCAGTCCAACCGGCCATAGGTCTCGACGGCGCACCGAACAAGCGCTTCCACGTTGGCGGGTTCGGCCACGTCGGCGCGCTGGAAGACGGCCTGACCGCCGGCCGCCACGATGCGCTGGACCGTCTCCGCGCCGCCGGCCTCGGCCACGTCCGCCACCACCACCCGTGCCCCTTCTCTGGCCATGGCTAGGGCCGTGGCCCGGCCGATGCCGGAGGCGCCGCCCGTGACCAGCGCCACCTTGCCCGCAAGCACTCCTGCCACCGCGTTTCCTCCAGTGTTACACAACCTGGTTGGCTACCAGGCCAACCAGCCGCCGTCCACGAAGATGGTTTGTCCCGTCACGAAGCGCGAGGCATCCGAGGCGAGGAAGATGATCGCCCCGGCCAGCTCCTCCGGCTGGCCCCAGCGGCCCATCGGCGTGCGTGACTCGATGAACCCCTTGCGCTCGGGGTCCTCGTACAGCGGTCGCGTCATCTCCGTCTCGAAGTACGTGGGGCCAAGGCAGTTGACGGTGACGTTGTACGGCGCCCACTCAATGGCCAGCACCTTGGTGAGCTGGGTAACGGCGCCCTTGCTGCTGGCGTAGGCGGCCTGGTTGGGCAGGCCGATGGCCGCCAGGATAGAGGTGATGTTGATCACCCGCCCGTAACGCCGCGCCACCATGTGCCGGCCCACCGCCCGCGCCATCAGGAAATAGGCGCGCAAGTTGAGGCCGATGACGGCGTCCCAGTCCTCGATCGGGTACTCCACCGCCGGCTTGCGGATGTTCGTACCGGCATTGTTGACCAGGATGTCGATTTTGCCGAAGCGGTCCAGCGCCGTCGTCACCAAGGCCTCGACCTGGTCCGGCACGGTCACGTCCGTGGGCACGGGCAGCGCTGCGCGGCCCATATCGGTGATGGCCTTGGCGACCGCCTCCAGGTCGGGCCCGGTGCGGCCGGCCAGCACCACGTCCGCGCCGGCCGAGGCCAGCGCCAGCGCGAAGGTGCGGCCCAGGCCGCGGCTGGCACCGGTGACCAGCGCGGTCTTGCCGGTCAGGTCGAAGATGCGCAGCCCCTCCGGCAGCTCTGACATGCGTGGTCACCCAGTCCCGCAGCGATCCACAAAGGGGGCAGGCGCACGCCTGTGGCTCCCCCTCGATGTCCGCTGCCCGCTCCCTTGGTCCTCAGATCGTGACGGTCCTCACAGCGGGGGCAGGGCCGGCGCCCGGCACGCAGCCGCGCTAGAAGACCACCTGCTCCATCACCAGCTCGGCGATCTCCTCATCGTTGTAGCCCAGTACCTGGCGCAGCACGTAGTCGTTGTGCTGACCCAGCAGCGGCGCCGGCGCCCGCAGCCCATAGGGCACGTCCGAGAGGCGAAAGCCGGGGCCGTCGTAGGCGGAGCGACCGGTCTCCGGGTGGTCCAGGTACTGGTAGTAGCCGCGGGCGCGCAGGTGCTCGTCGTGCTCCAGCACGTCACGCGCCGTTTGCACCACGCCAGCGGGCACGCCCTTGGCCTGGAGGAGCCGCATCGCCTCTTCTGCGTCCAGCGTGCGCGTCCACTCCTCGATGCGCTGCTCTAGCTCGTCCTCGTGCCGCTTGCGCCCCAGGAAGGTGTGGAAGCGCTCCTCGCAGGCCCAGGCTGGGCGGCCCATGGCGTCGACCAGCTCCTGCCACTGGGCGTCGGTATAGACGCCGATGGCGATCCACCGATCCTCGCCCTGGCCGGCCGCGGCCGTGGGTGGGGAGGCGCGGCTGACCGGTGGGGTGACGGGCGGGCCATCCTTGCAGCGGAAGGCGCCGTGCGGGCAGGCGATGTCGCTGCGGTTGGCCTGCCGCTCCGGCACGCGCCCGTTCACCGTGTAGTCCATGATGAACGGGCCCAGCGTGGCGGCCACGGATTCGAGCTGCGCCAGCTCGATGCGCTGGCCTTGACCGGTGCGGTTGCGGTGGCGCAGCGCCGCCAGGATGGCCACCACGGCGTGGCCGGGGTTGATGACATAATCCGGGTAGTTGGTGCCCAGGCCAACGGGCGGGCGGTCCGGCCAGCCGGCGAGGTAGGAGTAGCCGGCCACCGGCGCGATGATACCGCCGAAGCCGAGGAAGTCGCGGTGCGGGCCGGTGCTGCCCTGCATCGGCATCTGCACGTAGATGATGTCCGGCTTGACCTTGACCACGTCCTCGTAGGTGAGGCCCCACTTCTCCGCCACGCGGGGTGTGTAGTTCTCCAGGAAGATGTCGCTGCAGGCGATGAGACGCAGTGCCACCTCGCGCGCCTTGGGATGGCCCAGGTTCAGGGTGAAGGACAGCTTCTGGGCGTTGAAGTTGTTGTAGTAGCCGCTGACGTTGGGCCCCTCTTTGCCCGGCGGCACCGGCTGGGTGGTGCGCAGGCCGTCCAGGTGGGCCTCCGATTCCACGCGGATCACCTCGGCGCCGAAGGTGGCCAGCGTCTGGCCGGCGATCGGCCCGGCGCCGAACCAGGAGAAGTCGGCCACGCGGATACCGGCCAGCGGCAAGGTCGCGGTCTCGCTCATCAGATCACCCCCGCGCCCATGAGCATCTCACACTGCGCGCGCGTCAGGCCCAGCTCACCCTCCAAGATTTCGAGCGTGTGTTCCCCCAGGAGCGGCGGGCGGCGATGGATGCGCCACGGTGTCCGGCTGTGACGGTACGGTGCGCCCGGGTAGGTGACCGTCCGTCCCAGCTCCGGGTGCGTCACCTCCTGCCACCAGCCGCGCGCCGCGAGCTGGTCATTCTCGCGCAGATCTTTCACGGAGTTCACCGGCCCGATCAGCAGGCGACGCTGCTGGCCGCCTAGGTACAGCTCGCGCTTGGTCTTGGAGCGGAAGAAGGCGCTGATCAGCTCATCGATGTGGGCGAAGCGCTGCATCATCTCCTGCAGCTTCTCCGGCTGCGACCAGAGCGCCGTCAGCTCGCGCAGGTTGATGCCGCCCAGCATCGAGCGCCAGGGCTCCTCCATCAGGTCGCCGGCTATGCCCTCCTCGGCCATCCACTGCACGAGCGTGGTCATGGGCGCGCCGAAGCCGGGCACGCCGATCATGGCGTAGACGTAGCCGTCGGCGCACGCGTAGGTGCCCACGCCCGGCAGCAGTTTGGCGTCGCCCTGGCGGCGGCGCAGCTCCTTGCGCATGTCCCAGGTCTGCATCGCCGTCTCCTGGGCGATGGACATGGCCTCCTGTTGCGAGACCTCCACGTGCTGGCCACGACCGGTGCGGTCGCGTGCCAGTAGGGCGATGAGAATGCCCTGGGCGGCCTGGATGCCGCCGCAGATCGCGGCCTGCTCGCCCGGCGGCATGATCGGCGCGCGGTCCGGGTAGCCGGCCAGGGTCATGATCCCGGCCATGGCCGCCACGATCATGTCGTCGGCGAGGTAGGCGGCGTGCGGGCCCCACTCGCCGAACGGGGTGATGGAGCAAGTGATGATGCCACGGTGAAGGGCTGCCAGCGCGTCGTGGTCCAAACCAAGGGTCGCCGCCTCTGCGGCCGGGTAGGTGTGGATGAGCACGTCGAAGCGCGGTACCAGGCGGCGGAAGAGCGCCCGGCCGTCCTCGGTGGTGAGGTCCAGCGTGCAGGAGCGCTTGCTCGTGTTCCAGTACCAGAAGGCGAGCGAACGGTTGGGATGGGGGTCATCGTCGGCGAATGGCGGGCGATGGCGTGCCGGTGAGCCGGCCGGCGGCTCGATGCGCACCACGTCGGCGCCGAGGTCGGCCAGCAGCTTGCCGGCGTACTGGCCCTCGACGCCGGTGAGGTCGAGCACGCGCACCCCCTCCAGGGCGGTCGGTGGTTCAGCGGTCAGTGGCTCCGTCATCGCACTCGCTCCTGGTCCCGGTTCTGCTTGCGCTCTCGCCCCGGCTTGCGGGCCGGCACTTGACAGGGCCCACTCGGCCGTCTTTCGCCCGCCATGCGGAAGAGGGTTTCAGTTCTTGGTGAACGTCCTTCGCTCACCCACATCTTCCCCACCCTCACCCCGCCCGTCGGGCGCAGGCCCTCACCCGCCTGCCCTCACCCCATCCTCTCTCCCGCACGCGGGGGAGGGTGCCGAGCACAGTGAGGCGGGCGATGGCCTGTCAAACCAGCCCGGCGCAGAAGGGGCGTTCTACGCCCCGGCGGGCGCCTCGGCGCGGACCGCGGCCGGCAACCGGTGCGTGAGCACCTCCACGGCGCCGCGCACTAGGTCTTCCACCACCTCGCGGGCCGGGCGCAGGCGGGTGATCATGCCCGCGGCCTGGCCGGCGGCGTTCATCAAGAGTTCGTCCTTGCCCGCGGCGCGGGCGCTGGCGACCAGGTCGGCGACGAGCAGGCCTTGCAAGCCCATGGGCAGCGCCTTCACCCCCAGCGCCTCCCAGGCCTCGGCCAGGGGGTTGGTGATGTTGCGCATCGTCTTGCCGCTGTACAGGCGGGTGACGATGGTGTCCTCCTCGGTGGCCTGCAGGATGCGCTGCTTCTGCCAGTCGTACAGGTTGGCCTCGTAGGTGGCGAGGAACACGGTGCCGCACCATACCCCCTCGGCGCCCAGCGCCAGGGCGGCGGCCACGCCGCGGCCGTCGGCGATACCGCCTGCCGCCACCACGGGGATGGGCGCCACCGCGTCCACCACCTGCGGCACCAAGGCCATCGTGCCCACACGGCCGGTGTGACCGCCCGCCTCGGTGCCCTGGGCGACGATGATGTCCACGCCGCCCTGGGCCACGCGCCGCGCGTTCTTGGTGTTCCCCACGAGAGCGATGACCTTGATGCCCAGCTCGTGGCAGCGGGGGACGAACGGCGCCGGGTTGCCCAGCCCAGAGGCGAGCACCGGCACCCGCTCCTCTAGCACGACCTCCACCTGGTCTTCGACGCGCCAGGTACGCAGCTCGCGCGGCCGTTCGGCGCGCACGTCCGGCAGGCCGAACTGCTCCTTCAGACGCTTGACGATCTCCCAGTACTCGGGCGGGATGAGGGCGCGTGGGTCGCCGCCCTGGGCTGCCTCCACCGGACGCACCGCGTTGGAGGGGAACAGCAGGTCCACGCCGAAGGGCTTGTCTGTCATCTCCCGGATGCGGCGGATCTCCGCCCGCAGCGCGTCCGGCGCGAAGCCGGCGCCACCTAGCACCCCCAGCCCGCCGGCGTTGGACACGGCGGCCACCAGCTCAGCCGTGGCCGCCGAGCCGCGGCCGCCGCCGGCCGTAGGGCCCATGCCCGCGAGCAGGATGGGGTACTCGATGCCGAGCAGGTCGCAGATTCGGGTGCGCAGGGTGTAGGTGCCCATGGGCTGCTCCCGTGTGACTGTAATGGGCCGCCGCGCGGCGGTAGAGACCGCGAGGCTATCATACCGATCGAGGCCGTAGGGTCAAAGCACCGTCTACGGCCGATATCCTCCAATGAGAGTAAGGGATGGCGTGGCGGGCGGTCACGCGCCGGCGCCGGGCCGCCCCGGAGATGTGGAATGGGTCTGCTCGAACCGCTGTTCGGCTGTAACCGCGCGCACGAGGCACCGGCGGCCGACATTCACTGCCCGCACGGGACGCTCACACCGCGCGCTGGGACGCGCCGGAGGATTTAGGCCATCTGGAGCGGGCCAGCCGCTTCCACCGCGAGGTCTGCGGCGCCGAGCTCTCCGGTGAGGAGGGACGTCGGCGGCTGCGGTAGTCGGCTCGTGCCTGCGCCGCGCGCCGGGAGGCAAGGCCGCGGATGCCCGCGGCCTGCCCCGTCTCGCTCAGGACCGGCTAGGGCGAGGCGGTGAGCCCGACCGGCAGGAGCTGGTGTACCTCCGTCACCCCGGCGCCGATCTCCGCTGGGGCGAGGTCCACCAGGTTGCGCGCGTACTCGCGGTAGCGCGCCTGCAGCTCGCTCATCTTTTGGTTCATCTCCAGCTGCAGGCGTGAGGTCTCGGCGTCGTCCTCCGCGGCGATGGCCGCGCGGATACGTGTGAACAGCGAGCGACGGTCCAGCGTGTCCTTCATCAGCTCCCGGCGCAACGCCTGAATCGCCTCCCAGCGCTGTTCGTCCAGCGCGTCGGCGTCCTCCGCGTGCAGGCGTCGACAGGAGCGCACGATCTCGGCGTTGGCCGGGATGATGCGCTGGCTCAGCTCCAGCCGCCACTTGGCCCGCATGGCCAGGCTGTAGGACTCGATGATCGCCGGCGTGAACACGCCGTCGCGGCAGAAGAGGCGGTCCCGCTCCGGATAGCCGGCCAGGTTCTGAAGCGTTTCGTAGACTGTGGCCGGCGGCCGACCGAACAGGCGGTCACGCTCCTCCTGGGTGTAGTGCTCGAACACGTCTTCTTCGGAGCGGTAGGCGCGGTCCGCGCGCAGGTAGGCGGCCGGCTCGCCGGGCGCCTTGGAGCACTCGCGCTCCAGCTCCTTGGTGGTGCGGCCGCTGGCCAGGGCGTACTCGATCCCGTCTAGCATGGCCAGGTACATGGCGGCGATGGCCAGGTAGCTGTTGGTGTGCGGGTTGGGGGCGCGCACCTCGAAGCGGGTGGCGAGCGGGTTGTCCACGTCGCGCACCAGGCCGGCCAGCACGCTGCGGTTGCGCGAGGGGAGGGCCACATCGTGGCCGAAGGAGGCGACCACGCACACCGGCGCCTCGAACCCCGGCTTGAGGCGGTTGAAGGCGTCGGTGGAGCAGGTGACGAAGGCGCCCACCGCCTCCCAGTGCTTGAGCAGGCCCATGATCGCTCCCCAGCCGATCTCGCTGAGGAAGTCCTGGTCCATGCGCGGCGGCGAGAACAGGTTGACCGTGCGGCCGTCCTTCAGGCGCACGGCTATGCCGAGGTGGGTGTGCTCACCGTTGCCGGCCACGCCCTCGATCGGCTTGGCCTGGAAGGTGACCTCCAGGCCGAGGGAGGCGAACACGCGGTCAATCATGGTGCGCGCCAACAGCTCGTTGTCCGCCGCCTGCAGGGCAGTGGCGTACCGCCAGTCGATCTCCATCTGCTCCATCACGTCGACCGTGCCGGAGCCGCTGACGCGGGCGTCCACGCCGCCCACCTCTTTGTGGCCCATCTCCGGCTCCAGCCCGTACCGGGCGAGCAGCTCCAGCGAGCGCTCCAGGCCGGTGCGCACTGGACCCTTGGTCGGCTTCCAGTACTGCTCCTGCAGGGCCTGCGAGACGGCCAGCCGCTCCACCTCCACGCGGCTGCCGGGGGTGCGTACCCAGAACTCCAGCTCCGTGGCCGCCGTGAGCAGCACCCGCTCGACCTGATTGGGGCGAATGCCAAGGGCGCGCGCCACGCGTGGATGGTCGTTGAGCAGCTCCGTCAGACGCCGGCCCACCACCTCCTCCGCGCGCTTGAGCACCGAGCGGGAATCGACCCACTGATGCTCGTGCCGCAGGAAGGCGGGGATCATCACGGTGCCCACCGGCAATCCCGTGGCCTCGTCGATATTGTCCTCGTTGTAATCGACGTACCAGCGCGCCTCGCGGTCGGCGAACAGGTCTACCTTGGCGTTGTTGAGGGTGGCGATGCCGGGTAGGACCACGCTGGAGCCGTCGGTCTGCACGCCGCCGTCCAGCAGGGCCGCCGCCTCTTTGGTGGAGCGGGGGATGGGGATGCGCTCGTCGGTCTCGTTGCCGCCGAGGTCCACGGCGACCAGGGAGATGAACTTGATGTTCGGGTGCTCCAGCGCCAGACGGGCTAGCCCCTCGGCGGTGCGGTCCTCTGGCGCGATCACGTACGGCAGCCCCGTGCCGTGCGGCGTGCGTGCCATGCGCAGGTGCTCCTTCTTTGCTGAAATCGCGGAAATCATCCCGATCTCAGGGTAGGAAACCCGCGGGCTACGAACCACCGCCGCGTGTTACGTTTGTGTTACGTCGCCCTGAGATACGTCGTGTCGGCTCACAGGAGACGGTCCTGCACGGGCGGATTGAGCGGGCTGGCGTCGTAGCCGTGGGCGCGCAGGTCGGCGGCCAGGTCGGCGGCGAAGCCGTACACGGTGTAGATGCGGCGCGCGCCCACGCGCCGCACGTACTCCAGCAGCTCGTCGTAGTCGGCGTGGTCGGAGAGGCAGAAGGCGGCGTCGACGCCCATGCGGTAACGCAGCGAGGGATCGACCGCCCATCCGGACACGAAGGCCAGGCGTGGCGCCCGCAGGCCGATGAGCAGCGGGTCACGGCGCGCGTGTGGTGGGCAGATGACGACACCCGGCGCGGGGTCGCTGCCCAGCAGCTGGTACGGCGGGAGCGGCACGCCCATCGCCTCGTACAGCTGGCAGACAGCGGCAGCGGCGGGGTGCACGGCGAGCGGCAGGCCGGCATCTGCCAGGCGCCCCATCAACTCCTGGGCCTTGCCCAGTGCATATGCCAGTAGCACGGGCGTGCCGCCTGCGGCCAGCACGGTCCGGCAGAAGGCGATAATATCCCGCGTGACCTCCTCGGCGGGCGGGAAGCGGTAGCGCGGCCGGCCGAAGGTGGCCTCCACGATGAGCACGTCTGCTCCCGGCACCTCGGCCGGCTCGGCGGTGTGGCTGGGTGAGAGCTTGAGGTCACCGGAGTAGAGCAGGCGCTGGCCGCGCCGCTCGATCAGCACCTGCGCCGAGCCGCGCACATGCCCCGCCGGCAGGAGCGTGAGCGAGAATGAGGTGAACTCCTGCCGCTGCCCCCACGGCACCGCCTCACCGCACACCGGCCGGCGGTAGCGGTGCGCGATCAGGCGCAGGGTGTCCGGTGTGGCGATGATGCGTCCGTGGCGGCGGACGTGGTCGCTGTGGGCGTGCGAGACCACCGCCCGCTCGCGCCGCGTGGTGGGATCAAGCCACAGGTCGATCTCGGGCAGGTAGATACCGGCGTGGTAGCAGACGTCCATGCACAGGCTGCCGGGGCTGTAGGTCCGCGCGTGGTGGAGCGGCGGTCCTGCCCATGCTACGCCAGACGCCCTCCGCGCCGAAAGGGGGATGTGGTCACCTGGACCCGCTCGCACCCGCACGGGTGCCGCCGTCGGGCCGGTGGCAGGCCGGCCCCGCGTACCGGAGGTGTCCTCGCCACCGGCCCAATGTCGTCCGACCCGCGGTACGGTGCGCGGACCAACGTTCTCCCGCACACTGGAGCCCGCACTAGCCCCGGCAGCGTCGCGGGCCGGTCGATACCCTCACCCCCGGCCTTCGGCCACCCCTCTCCCGCTTGCGGGAGAGGGGCCGGGGTGAGGGTCGGTGTGGGCCGACTCCGCGTCGGCCCGTCCCCCGATTTGACGGGCTGGGCCCCCTCGCTATGATCGGTTTGGTAACAGACGGGGGCTTGCGGTGTTGGAGTACCTGGCCATTGCCGTGTTCTCATACCTCATCGGCGCCGTCCCGGTGGCGTACCTGGTCGTTAAACTGCTCACCGGTCGTGACCTGCGCCGGTTGGGCACCGGCAACGTGGGGGTGATGAACACGGTGCGGCACGCCGGGCTGCCGGCCGGGATGCTGGCCTTTCTCGGCGAGGGCAGCAAGGGCATCGGCGCGCTCAGCGTGGCGCGGGTGCTCGCCGGCACGCCGGAGGCCTACAGCCTGGCCGGCCTCATGGCCTTCATCGGGGTGAACTGGCCGGTGTTCACCGGCTTCCACGGCGGACGCGGCACCACCCTGGCGGTGTTCGTCGCCGTAGTCCTGATGTGGCAGGTAGTCGTGGTGCTGGGGGTACTGTGGCTGGTGATGTACCGCCTGCGCCACGATAACTTCTTCGCCACCCGCGTCAACATCATTGCCCTGCCGTTCGTCACGGCCATGCTGGTGTGGGCCACGGGCGCGAGCTGGGCCTACGTCACCCTGGCCCTGGCCGGCGCGCTGATCGCCCTCAGCCGCCACCGGCGCGCGACGGACGACCACTACCTGACCACGGCCGAGCGCCTGCTGGACCGCTGAGCTGCCTGGAGTGCTCTACCACTGGCCGCGGTGCACGATCTCGGCCAGCGGGCGACGACCGCGCTTGAGCGAGGCGGAGGGCCGGTCCGGCGCCGGGTAGCCGACGGCGATGGCGCCGATCGGCTGGTAGGCGTCCGGCACGCCGAACGCGGCGCGCACCCGCTCCACCTGCGTGATGCCGAAGAAGAGGGCCCCCAGACCCAGGTCCACCGCCGTGAGCAGGATGAGCAGTGCGGCGAAGCCGGTGTCGATCAGCCAGAAGGGCACCGGCCAGCGCGACTCGTCGCGGTCCGTCCAGCCCTTGTCCGGCTCGGCGTAGCGGTCCAGGTAAGCCTGCTTGTGCGCCAGCGGCACGATGATCAGCGGCGCGCGGAACAACCCCGGCCACTGGAACCCTTCGCGGCCCTGGGGGAAGGTCGCCTGCCAGAAGCGTTCGGTCTGCTCGCGGCCCTCCAGCACCAGGAACTCAAACCCCTGGCTGAAGCCGGCCGACGGCGCCCGCCGCGCGTTGTCCAGCAGCCGCTCGACCAGCTCGGGCGGCAGCGGCCGGTCGTCGAAGTTGCGCACCATCCGCCGCCGGCGCACAACGTCCTGGAATTCCATCCCCATCTCTCCTCCCGGGCGCCGGCCCGTGCTCAGCCCGACCAGCGTTCGACCGGGGGCCGGTCGCTCGTCAGGTCCGTGAGCGTGATCGATCCCAAGTGTATGAGGACCGGCACGACCGGCGCCCGCTCCCGCCATCCGAGTGCTGAGGGAGAGGAAGCCATCGCGGCACGGCCCTCACCCCCGGCCCGCTGAGCCCTGGTACGGATGTTCACAGCGGGCCGAGGGCGGGGGGCCGACCCCGGCCCGCCGGTCCCGCCCCGGTATGCCGGGGGGCGGGCAGGCCGGGGTGAGGGCTGGCGGCCAGCAGGGCGTGGATGCGCGCGGCAGCGGCTTCGGCTACGGCCCCGTGATCAGCTTTCCATCCTTGTACACCTGCGCCAGGTAGCGGGTGGTGAAGGCCTGCTTGACATCGGTGGGGCGGTCGATGGCCTTGAACTCCACCAGGGCGTCGTGCAGGGCCTGCCACTGCCGTTCCTCCATCCAGCCGATGCCGTAGCGGCGGGTGAGGTCGCTCTGCGCCGCCTCCAGCTCCACGTCCAGCATGTAGCGTTGGTGCGGCCGCTGCTGCTGGGGGGCGTAGCGCATGACGACGTCGATCGCCTCCTCGCGATGGTCCTGGATCCAGGCCACCGCGCGCATGGTGGCGCGCAGGAAGGCCACTACCAACGGCTCGTTGCGCGCCGCCCACTCGCTGTTGACCACGTAGGTCACGCCCAGCGTGGGCACGCCGTAATCGGCCGGGTCAAAGGTGCGCACCTCGAACCCCAGGCTGCGCAGGGTGTCTGGCTCGTTGGAGCGGAACACGGGCAGCACATCGACCTTGCGCTCCATCAGGATGCGCGGGTCGAAGCCCACCGCCACCTCGGTGATCTTGGAGCGGTCCACGCCGGCCGCCTTGAGCATGCCCAGGTACTCGGGCGAGGGGAAGACCTTGTAGCCGACCGTCTTGCCTTCGAAGTCCTTGGGGCTCTTGATGGGCGAGTCGGCGGCCACGGCGAAGACGGTGTCGCCGCGCTGACCGAACAGGGCGATGGCCTGGAGGGGCACGTTACTGCTGGCCCGCTGTTTCAGGATCGTGCTCGCCACCGCGGTCGAGAACTGGATGCGTCCGGCGGCCAGCAGGGCCAGGTGCGCGTCCTGCCCGGAGGAGTGCTGGATCTCCACGTCCAGCCCCTCCTCGGCGAAGTAGCCCTTGTCCTTGGCCACGTAGGCCGCCACGAACGGCAGGTTGGCCTGCGGCTGGTAGCCGGCCTGGAAGATCACTTTGGTGAGCGGCTTGCTCGTCGGGGCCGCCGCACCTGCCGGTCCCGGGGTGGCCCCGGTGGTCGCCGAGGTCCCGCCGGAACCTCCCCCACAGGCCGTCAGCGCGAGGCCAACCGCCAGCAGGAACAGCAGCCGCAACCGGTGGTGTGCGCCTCTCATCCCATGCCTCCTCACGTCATTCATGCGACCAGAACGCCTCGTGCCAGAACAGCAGGCGCCGCTCGATGAGCGAGATCGTCCCCGTGAGCAGCACGCCCAGCGACGCCAGGGTGAACACGCCGGCGAAGAGCGTCGGCATGTCCAGGTTGCTGTGCGCCAGGAGCACGACGCGGCCCAGGCCGCGGCCGGCGCCGCTCCACTCGGCCACCATGGCGCCGATGAGGGCCAGGGTGGCCGAGACCTTAAGCGCGGCGAAGATGTAGGGCAGCGCGCTGGGCAGCCGCAGTGTGAAAAAGATGCGAGCCGGTGAGGCGTCCAGGGCGCGCAGCAGCGCGAGCGTCGTCGGGTTCACCGCCCGGAAGCCGGTGATGGCGTTGACCAGGAGCGGGAAGAAGGTGATCAGGGCGGCGATCAACACCTTGGGCAGCGGCCCAAAGCCGAACCAGATGGTGAACAAGGGCGCCACCGCCACCACCGGGGTGACCTTCACAGCGATGGCCACCGGCAGCACGCCCCGCTCCAGCGCGCGCCAGTGGGCCACCACCACCGCCACGAGCAGGGCCAGACCGCCGCCCAGGGCCAGGCCACCGATGGCCTCCTGCACGGTCACCAGCCCTTCGCCGTAAAAGAAGCCGAGATCGCCCCACCAGCGCCGCCAGACCGCGCCGGGCGACGGCACCAGGTACGGCTTGGCCCCGGACCAGCGCACGAACAGGTCCCAGGCCAGCAGGGCGCCCAGTAGCACAACAGCCGGGGGCAGGGCCGTTGCGACCGTGCGCCGCAGGGTATGGGTCAGGTGCGGGAACGAAAACCGCCAGGCGGCGGGCGTGTGTCGTGGAAGCGTGCGGTCCATGGGTTCCTCCCCGTGGTCTCCAGGGTGTGCGCCGTTCACCCCTCCCAGAGCAGCGCGCGCAGGCGGCGCACGTACTCCACGAAGGCGGGGCTGGTGTCGCTGTCCGGCCCCCGTGGCCGGGGGAGATCGATCTCGACCACGGCGCGGATGACGCCCGGCGCGCGGGTCATCACCGCCACCCGGTCCGAGAGCAGCACGGCCTCGCCGATGCTGTGCGTGACGAACAGCACCGTCTTGCGCGTTTGCTCGGTGATGCGGCACAGCTCAAGGCGCAGCTCGGTGCGGGTGATGTCGTCGAGGGCCGCCAAGGGCTCGTCCATGAGCAGAAGCGGCGGGTCGGTGGCCAGCGCCCGCGCCAGGGCCACGCGCTGCTGCATCCCGCCGGAGAGCTGGTGTGGGTAGTACCGCCCGAACCCGCGCAGGCCGACCAGGTCCAGGAGCTCGGCCACACGCTCGCCGGTGCGACGGGCACGGTTCAGCTCCAGGGGCAGGCGGACGTTGGCCTCTACCGTGCGCCAGGGGAGCAGGGCGTGGTCCTGGAACACGATGCCCAGCGCCTTGGCCCGTTGCGCGGCGCGGGGGGGCGCGCCGTCGATCGTCACCTCGCCCCACTGCACGGGCAGCAGGCCGGCCACCAGGCGGAGCAGGGTGGATTTGCCGCAGCCAGATGGCCCGATGATGGACAGGAACTCGCCGGGCTGGACGTCCAGCGACACGTCGGCTAGCGCCGGGCGTAGGGCCCCGTCGACGCGGTAGGCATGGGATAGAGCACGGACGCGGACACGGGCTCCGGCCCGGGCGGTAGTCGGTGAAGGCGCCATGCTGCGATGTCGGGTGCGCCCGTGCGCTCGCCCTGCCGCGGTTGCCCGGCCCGCCGGCCGAGGGCAGCGCACCGACGCCAGGAACACCCCGCACCGAACCTGCCACGCGGGTCGGCACGGCCCGTTCCTGTTTGCTTCCGAACTGCCGTGAAGGGAACCCGCCCTTGGCCAGCGGGCGGTCGTTGGCAGCGGCCCTGTACAATCGCAGCCGCGTGGTTGCATTCTAGGAACCGCGCGCGGTCGGTGCAAGGGCGCCGCCTTGGGCGCGGCGCCGCACCGGGCAGCACCCGCGGGAGGAGATGGGTGAAGATCGCGATCCTGGGTGGCACGGGCGACGAGGGGCTGGGGCTGGCGATCCGGTACGCGTGGGCCGGTGAGGAGGTGATCATCGGCTCACGGGCGCTGGAACGAGCCGTGGAGGCGGCGCGACGGGTGCGGGAGGTGGTCCCGGAGGGCCGGGTGACCGGGCTGGTGAACGAGGACGCGGCGGCGGCGGGCGACACGGTCTTTATCTCCGTGCCGTACGCCGGCCTGCGCGGCACCGTCTCGGCGCTGGCGCCGCGGCTGGCCGGGAAGATCGTCGTCAGCCTGGTGGTGCCGCTGCAGTTCGGTAAGGGCGGGCCGCACGCCATCCGGGTGGAGGAGGGGTCGGCCGCCGAGCAGGCGCAGGCCCTGGCGCCGGAGGCGCGGGTGGTGGGGGCTTTCCACAACCTGAGCGCCCATGAGCTGATGGATCCGGACAAGGACCTGGGCTGCGACGTGATCGTCTGCGCGGACGACCGGGCGGCGCGGCGCGAGGTCATGGCGCTGGCCGAGAAGCTGCCCGGCGTGCGCGCGGTGGATGGCGGGGCGCTGGCTTACTCCCGCTACGTGGAGGACTTCACCGCCCTGCTGATCAGCATCAACCGTCGCTACAAGACGCACAGCGGCATTCGCATCACCGGTTTGCCGGAGGCCACCCCCGCCACCTGAGGCACCCTGACAGAATAGCTCATTGCTATTATATGGCTATCTATGGGGGTTGTATCGTGCCGGATGAGATCCGTGTGCTACCCGTGCGTGGTCTGCCCGAAGTCCGGCCCGGCGATGACCTGGGGGGCCTGATCGCGCGTGCCCTGACGGAGCACGGGCCGGAGCTGGCCGACGGCGACGTGGTGGTGGTGGCGCAAAAGGTAGTATCGAAGGCGGAGGGGCGGTTGGTACCGTTGTCCACTGTGGAGCCGTCGCCGCTGGCGCGCGCCTTTGCCGCCGAATACGGCAAGGACCCCCGTCAGGTGGAGGTGGTGCTGCGCGAGGCGCGGCGCATCGTGCGCATGGAGCGGGGGGTGCTGATCGTGGAGACACGGCACGGCTTCGTCTGCGCCAACGCCGGCGTGGACGCCTCCAACGTGGCAGGCGAGGAGGTGGTGTCGCTCTTGCCGCTTGATCCCGACGCCTCCGCCGAGCGCCTGCGCCGCCACCTCGAGGCCGTCACCGGCCGCCGCCTGGCCGTGATCATTTCCGACACCTTCGGCCGGCCCTGGCGCGAGGGGCAGACCAATGTGGCCATCGGCGTTGCCGGGATGTCCCCTTTTCAAAGCTATATCGGCCAGCGCGACCCCTATGGCTATGAACTACGTGTGACCAACCTGTGCCTGGCGGATGAGATCGCCGGTGCCGCAGAGCTGGTGATGGGCAAGGTGAACGCGGTGCCGGTGGCGGTGGTGCGCGGCGTGCCGCTGGCCGAGGGCGAGGGCGGCGCGCGGGCCATCGTCCGCCCGGCCGAGCGCGACCTGTTCCGCTGATCCGACCTCGTTTACCTGTCTCGGCCAGATGGGGGCAGGGGAGTACCGGTCGCCTTCGCCGGGCGTCCCGCACCGCCGCCATCGGGCCCCCATTTCTCCCCCCTCGAGATCTTCCACGCATCGACTTCGGCAGCGGCCAAGAGCCGACCGGGGCCCGGGCGGCGTGACCGGCGCGTGGCTGCCGGGGCACGGGACCACGTAAATCGTTCACATCGGTCACCTCCCTATGATCCTCAATGGTGGCACGTCTATAGGTCGCATCGTGTCCACAATCGGCAGCGGCGATGTGGCGAGGTGGGGGGTGGGTGACACCGGCTACGCCGTCGGTATGCCGCACGGCCGGGGCGAGCACGGCGCGGAACGGGCGCAGGGGGTGCAAGGCCCGCCCGGGTGGGTGCCGGCGCTGCTCTTCGGCCGCGTCGCGCGCAGGCCGGGAGCCAGGCGCTTGCCCCCTGATTCACCTTGTGCGCCGGGCGTGGGCAAGGGCCGGCGCCGGCGGATGCCGTCCGCGGCCTTCCTGCACCCTCGTCCTCTCCCCGGAGGGGAAAGGGCCCCACGTTGCCGGTTCTCCGGTCGTGAGCCCCGCACGTCCGCGCTCTATCGCGCCCCAGGCCACGGTGCGGGAACGAAAGGCGGCCAACGGAGGCGGGGGAGGCGTTTCTACTCGGACATCGGCCGTCTCGGCCGATGTCCGTCCTACCGGAACCCAGAAATATCGGTGCCCGATCCAGGCCACGGTCCGCGCTCCAGACCGAGAAAGGTGTGGCCCCCTGCCACGGCCGCGGCCGCAGCGACCCACGGAAACAAAAGGCCGGCCGCAACCCGGCCGGCCTTGTGCTGCTCCCCGGTTCAGCGCCGACGGATGTGAGACCACCCCTCTCCCACATCCCGCGCGTACCCGGATCGTCGCAGCGGAGAACGCGTCTTGTCTGGTACGAGTAGGCTAATCCACCGGTGGACGACCTGTCAAGCGAGATGCCAGGCGGTTTCGAACAGCATCGGGGCCGGTACCACCGGTCCGCGTCCGGCTCACCCGGGTCCCCATAACCCAACCGAAACAGCGAGATGCGCAGCCGGCGCGGCCCCGCCTCAGGCAAGCCCGGTGACCGGTCGCGCCTGGAGGATGTACAGGCGCGACCCGGCGAACGCCCATTCCACATCCACGGGACGGCCGTACTGGGCCTCAATGCGCAGGCAGGTCTCCGCCAGATCCCGCAGGTGAGCGTCGGAGAGGGCGGGGGCAAGCGCCCGCGCTGCCGGCACGGCCATCTCGACGATGCCGGAATCGCCGCCGGGGTGCGGGCGGGCCTCGACCTCCTTGGCAGCGATCTCGCGTTGCCGGACGGTCAGCGAGGCCTTGTCGACCAGGAACTGGTCCGGCGTCACCCGGCCGGACACGATCGCCTCGCCCAGTCCCCAGCTGGCGTTGATCACGATCTGGCCGCGGTCGCCGGTGATGGGGTTGACGGTGAACGCTACGCCGGACACGTCGGCCTCCACCATCTGCATCACCACCACCGCCATCGCCTCCTGCGCGCTGTTCACACCGCGGAACGCGCGGTACTGCACCGCCCGCGGTGCCCACAGCGAGCGGTAGCAGCGCAGCACGGCGTCCAGTACGGCGGCTTCGTCGCGCAGGTTGAGGTACGTTTCGTACACCCCGGCCGAGGACGCCGCGGCGGCGTCCTCCGAAAGCGCCGAGGAGCGGGCCGCCGCCACCAGATCCCCAGCGCAGCGGGCGTGTAGGTCGCGGTAGGCGGCGCGGATGGCATCGGCCAGATCAGCGGGCAGTGTGGCCTCCGCCAGCGCGGCCGTGAGCGGGGCGCACGCCTCGCGCGCCACCTTGGGTAGGCGCAGGTCCGGCGTCGCCGCCACGCGCTCGAGCAGCGGCTGCAACCCGTTGGCTTCGACGAACCGGCGGTACCCCGCGGCCGGTACGCAGAACCCCGGCGGTACCGGGAACCCGGATCGCTGCAACCGTACGAGGCTCGCCCCCTTGCCGCCGAGCGCGCCCGGTTCTACCTCGCTCCCGTCAATCCATGCGATGAACGTCATCCCTGCCAACCCCTGGTCATGGTTCGACCTGTCGCTACCGTTGGCCCTGACCTTCCTACCGGCCGCGATTGTAGCATGCCGCTAGCCGGCACCCACCGCGTCGCGTGCCGGTTATAGCCTATTCAAAACGACGAGACCAGGGCGAGCTCCGTCTACCGGCCGCCGCCGGGCGACCCGGCGGGCGTGGGGGTGGCCGTGGGCGTCGCGGTCGGTGTGGGGGTGGGCATTGACCGCGGGGTGGTCGGCGCCGCTGTGGCCGCGGCCAGCGCGGGCGCGGCGGCCTCCGCACCGGCGGCCGGAGTGGCGGCCGCGGTCGTGGTGGGTGGGGTGGCAGCGGCAACCGCCGGCGGTCTGGCCGGCGTCGCGGGCACCACGGTGGCGTGGGCCGCTGAGGGGGTGGCGGCCGGACCGACGGTGGGCGACGTGCTCGCCGTCGTCTCGGTCGGTGCCGCCGCGGCCACCGTCGGCGAGGTTGGGCGCGCCACGGCGCCCGGGGCACCGCCCACCGCCGCGACGGTCGCGGGTGGGGCGGGCGCGGCTACCTGCGGGTTGGTGCGCGGCGGCTGCGTCGTGGGAGTGCCGGAGGCGTCGGTCTGGGCCGCCCCGCTCCGCCGCGGCGTCACCGGCTGCGGCAGGCCCAGCGCCAGGGCGCTCCCGGAGAGGACATCGTGCAAGGCCGCCAGGGTGGCCGGGTCTGCACACCCACGCTCGGCGCAGGCGGCGAGGGCGGCGCCCAGGCGGTCGAGGGCGGTGGCCGCGTCCGGGCTCGTTCCTGATTCGCGGGCCGCTCCTGGCTGGAGCAGCCGTCGCACCTCGGCCGCCTGCCCGGTCGTGAGCACGCCGCTCCGCTCGGCCGCGTCCACGGCCTGCAACAGCGTGGCAATGGCGTCGGGCTGACCGGCATGAGCCGCCTCCAGAGTCGCGGTGGGCACTGCCGCGCTGCGGGCTGCGGTTGGCCGTTCGGGAAGCGCGGGTGCGGCCGCCAGGCCTACCGTCACCTCCGTTAACCGGTCAACCAGCGCGGCCAGGCTCGGGTCGGGCTCGGCGTCCTGCGCGCGCAGCTCAACCAGCGTGGTGACCTGCGCCGCGGCCTCGCGCACGGCCCGGTCGGCGGCAGCGGACGGTGCAGAGGCGGCAGCGGCCAGCAGGCGCCGGTATTCCTCTTCATACGCGGCGAGGGCGGCGGAAAGACGCGCGTGGTCACGGCGACCGGCCAGTGCGCGGATCTCGTCCAGCCGTCGCTTGCTCAGACGGATGTGCCGGTCTACCGCCTCCTCTCGGCGAACCATCGGTTCCAGCCGTTCTATGCCGCGTTTGACGCCGTATAACGGGTCGCCCGGCAGGGCGTCACGGGCGGCGATGCCGGTGCCGCCCAGACCAACCAGGGTGATGGCCGCCAGCGCGGCCGCCACCAGCCACGGCCGCTGCCAGCGCAGGCCGTGGCTGACGCCTGGGCGAGCTCTGATACCGCCCTGCACGCGGGCGCTGATGCGCGTCCGGGCTAGGGGCGCGAGGGGCGGCACGGTGCGCGCATCGAGCTGCGTGGCCAGGTGCAGCAACGGCGCGAGCTCCGCGGCGTCGGCTGAGTGGCGCGCGAGAAAGTCCTCCGGCGTGGTGTGCCCGTGCCGGATCGCGCGGATTCCCTCATCGAGCAACTCGACCAGGCGGTCGTTCATGGGTGGATTCCACGGGCAGCGAGATCGGCGCGCAGCGCGCTGAGCGCGCGGAACAAGGTGACGCGCAGCGCGCCGGGTTTTTTCCCGAGCACACGCGCGATCTCTTCATACTCCATGTCCTCGATCAGGCGTAGGGCGATGATCAGTTGGTACTCCGGTTTCAAGCGGCGCATCGCCGCCACGATCTGGTCGTGCAGGTCAGCGCCGACGGCCGCCTCCTCGGGGTCGAGGACGTCCGCCGCGTGCCGCCCGGCCATGACGCCGGTGAGCCGGTGCCGGTTGCGGCGGTGGTGGTCCACGATAAGGTTGTTGGCGATCGTGAACAGCCACGCGATGAACGGCCGATCCGCCTGGGGCCGGTATCGGTGGATCGCCTGCCAGGCACGGAGAAACACCTGGGCGGTGATGTCCTCCGCCGTGTCCGGGTCCCCCACCCGGTAGCGCACGTGCCGGTGGATCCGATCGACGTGGGCCTCATACAGCTCCGTGAAGGCGGCCGGGTCGCGGGCGATGGCGCGCGCCAGCGTGTCCGCGGACACGGGCGGCGCACCGGCCGCCTCACCGGCTGTAACGTCTGCCAGCCGATCTTGTTGCATGCAGGGCCTCGGCGCCCATTAAACCACGCCACCGGGCCACCCTCCCACGGTCCTGCGGCCCACGGGGGCGAACTCCCGGACATGGGTCGTTCGACCGAGCCGGCTGCGGACCGGCCGTCAGAGGCGGTCCACGGCCCTGGTATACTGCGGGTAGCGGTGGCACGCGCCATCGCACCCGCTGGGGCTCCACCCACCTCGCGGCTCCGGTGCCCCGCCGGGAGGTTGTCCTGCCATGCAGGCCCTCAGCGTTAACTTCGCCGACGTGATCGTTGACCGTCAGAGCTTCCTGGACGGCAGCCGGGTGTTCACCATTGAAGCGGAGGACCAGCCGTCACTGGGCTGGCGCCTGATGTTCACCTTTCGCTGGCCGGTGACGTCTGAGGACGTTGACGAAGGCGATCTCACCCTCGTTGTGCCGGACGGTGGAGAGATCTACGGCACGCTGGCCGGCGGAACGGCCGCAGAGATCACCGACGAGCTGGGGGAGAGCACCGCCGCGCGCTTTGACCTCGACTTTGCCGTGAGCGGTGGCGACGGCCCCTACGAGCGGGTGTCCGGCCGGCTGCGCGTGACGGGCACCATCGCGGGTGAGGGGGCCGGAACTGGCGGTTCCCTCGAAGGGGAGGGCGCGCTCATGACCGTGGAGATGTGGCTGGAGGAAGCGCCGGACCTGAGCCGCTTCCGCCCGACGGCCGCTATCCCTACCGGCCAGCCGCCGCCGGAGACCGACGCTACCGCGCGGCGACACCCCGAGTCGAGCGAGCCAGAACCGCACGCCTGAGCCCACCACGCTCCGCCTCACCCCTGTCCCTACCGATCGGTTGCGACCGGCCTTCGCAGCGGGGCGTCAGGTCGCACCACTCGGCCTCGCGCGTTTCCACCTCCTGAAGCCTCGCGACCCGCGCGCCGATGATCCATCCGAGATGCGGCATCCGGCCTGCCTCGGAGGGGACGATGGACGGGGCGGCGGCCCGGCGGGGCATTGACTGGGGATGGGTGGTGAGCAATGCGGTCCTGGCCAGCGCGCTGCTGCTGTTTGCCTGGACGCACTTTATGAGCTGGCGGGCCAGCGGCCGGCCCACCGGCCTTGGCGTGATGGTGCAGGAGAGCGTGGCGGCCGTCCTGGTCATGACACGCCACCGTACGGCGCGGGCGGCGCGCGACCCTCTTGCCTGGCTCGCCACCGCCATCGGTTCGTTCGGGATGCTGGCGGCACGGCCGGCGTCGTCCCCGCTGGCCGGGCTGCAGGGGGCGTGGATGGCCTTGCAATTGCTCGGTGTGGCGGTCGCGGTGCTCAGCCTGCTCTCCCTGGGCCGGTCCTTCGGGCTGGTGGCCGCGCATCGCGGCATCAAGACCGGCGGCCCCTACCGGGTGGTGCGTCACCCGGTGTACGCCGGGTATCTTCTCGCGCACCTGGGCTACCTGCTGGAGAACCCCTCCCCGCACAACGCCGCGCTGGTGGCCGTGGTGTGGAGCTGCCAGCTCCTGCGCATCCGCCAGGAGGAGCGGTTTCTGGCCAGCGACCCGGCCTACCTGGCCTATCGAGCCCGGGTGCGCTGGCGATTGCTCCCCTTTCTGTACTGACGGTCGGTTTGGCGCCGATATCCGGCGCGGCCCCTAAAGTGTCCGGGCGACGGCTCCGATTGGTTGAGCAGCAGGGGCACAGACCAGGACGGACCCGATGCCACAGGCGTCGCGGGCCCCGAGGAGGTGAGCGCGCGGGAGCGAGAGGCAGCGACTGGTGGTCACGTGGAGTGGCGCCCCAGGCGCCAAGGAGTCCGGAGCCGCCGCACCCGTTCGGGCGGCCGCACGCAACACACTATACATAAGGAGCGTGAGACGCCATGACGTTCCTCCATGACATTCTCCTCCGCCTCGCCGTCCGTGAGCGCGAAGAGGGCGCGACGATGGTCGAGTATGGCCTGATGGTGGCGCTGATCGCGGTGGTGGCGCTGGCCGCCGTGACGGCCCTGGGCCAGAACGTACGCGATGCGTTCCAGAACATCGCCGACGCCATCGGCGGCGCTGTCTAGGGCCCGGGCCCGGCCGGCTGTTCGACCAACCTTCGGTGAGCCCCTTCCATAACGGAAGGGGCTCACGCGTGCCGGCCGTTGGTCGGCTTAATTTCGCCCGGCCAGCGCCGATAGTTTCGGCAGAGAGCACCGCGGACCGTGCAAGGGGGAGGCGCGTCATGATGTGCCCCACGCGTTGGCGAGGGCCGGTCAGCCGGGTGGAGGGCCGGCAGCAACCAGAGGACGGGGTGGCCCTGGTGGAGTTCGCCATGGTGCTCCCACTGCTCTTGGTGCTGGTGTTCGGCATCATCGATTTCGGCCGCGCCTTCCAAACGTGGATCACGCTCACCAACGCGGCCCGGGAGGGTGCCCGGCTGGGCACGGTGAGCCAGGACGCCCAAGCGGTGCGCCAGCGGTGTGAGTCCACCGCGGGCGTGAGCGGCGTGAGCTGCTCGGTGAGCGGTCTGCCAGGCATCACGGGCCAGAACGTAACGGTGACCGCCCGTTTCACCCTGCGGTTCATCACGCCGGTGGGGTCGCTGATCAGCCTGATGGGCGGCCAGGGCATGCGCACGACCTACAACATGAGCTCGACGGCGACGATGCGCATCGAATAAGGCCGCGGCTGCCATCGCGTCTGCCGTCCCGCTGGGCCGCAGGGAAAGCTGAAGAATGGCGCCCACGCCGGCTTATCTGGGTTCGCCGGCGATCCGAAAAGTAAAGCGAGCAGGCCGGACCCGGTGAGCGGGGGCGGCCGACGGTGGTGATGAGGCGGAAGCTATGGCGACGAGCGCGCTGAGAACGTCCGGCCAGAAGTCCAGCCGCGTGGCTTTGCTGCTCTCGGTGGCCTTCGGCGCCCTGAGCGCTGTCCTGGTAGTGACCTACCTGTCGAAGGTCAAATCCGAAGGCGGCACCAGGGGCGTGGCCGCGGTGCCGGCGGTGTTCGCCACGCGCGACATCCCGGAGCGCACCGAGATCAAAGCGGACATGGTGGAGGTGCGCAGTATCCCGGTGGACGCGCGGCATAACCTGGCGCTGCCGGATGTCAAGAGCGCGGTGGGCCGGATTACCCGCATCAAGATCGCCGCCGGGGAGCAGGTGCTGTCCAGCAAGCTGGCGGACGATAAGCGCGAGGCCGGCTTCTCGGCTGTGGTACCCGAGGGCAAGCGCGCCGTGGCCATCGCCGTCACCGAGGTGATCGCCACCGGCGGGCACCTGTCGCCGGGCGATTACGTGGACGTGATCGGCGTATTCGAGGTGCAGTCGCCGACCGACGGCGGTGGCAACCCGATCAACCGTCCCACGGGCGAGACCGCGGGGTCCGGCAACAGCGACAAGCCCAAGGTGTACACGGCCATGACCATCCTGCAACACGTGCTGGTGCTGGCCGTGGCGCAGCAGGCAGACCCGACCATCGAGCCGGGCGGCAAGGATGACAAGAGGCCGTCTCGCGCTGATGACGTGAAGACCGTGACCCTGGCCGTCACGCCGGAGCAGGCGGAGAAGCTGGCCCTGGCCGAGCAGCTGGGCAAGCTGCGCCTGACCCTGCGCCCGTTCGGTGACACCGAGCAGCGCCCCGTGCGGCCGGTCACCAACACCCTCACCGACCTGGCCGGCCCATAGACGGGCGGACGAAGGACACGTGGGAAGAGCGACCAGGAGGCCGCCAATGGCGAGGAACCCGAAAGTCATCATCGTCGATGGGAATCTCGAGGCCCGTTCCGAGCTGCACAAGATGCTGGCGCTGGCCCACGTAGCCGTGCTCGGTGAGGCCGGCTATGGCGTCGATGCGCAGACCCTGGTGGAGGACGCGCAGCCGGACGTGGCCCTCGTCGGCGTCGAGGAACCGGTGGCGCGCGGGTTGCAGACGGTCGAGGCGCTGTCGGCGTCGTACCCCAACCTGCCGATCGTCGTGTACTCCTCGCTGGCGGACGGGGCCTCGGTGCGGCGCGCCATGCTGGCGGGAGCGCGCGACTACCTGACGCAACCGCTGGACGCCGACACGGTGCTCAGCTCCATCCGCATGGTGCTGGACCAGGAGGAGCACCGTCAGCGGCGCCTGACCGGTGAGGTGCCGCAGATCGCCGCGGCGGGCGGCACGGTGATCACCGTGTTCGGGGCCAAGGGCGGCATCGGCAAGACCACCATCGCCACCAACCTGGCCACGGCCCTGGTGCGCGAGACCGGGCAGACGGTGGCCCTGGTGGACATGGACACCCGCTTCGGCGATGTGGCCATCATGATGGACGTGCCGGTGGACCGCAACATCGCCGACCTCACCCGCCGGCTGGACCACGTGGACCGCTCCAACATCAAGGAGTACCTGGTCCAGCATTCCTCCGGCGTCGCCATTCTGCCCGCGCCCAGCCATCCCGGCGACTGGAACGTGGTCTCACCCGACCACATCGAGCAGATCGTGCGCCTCTTGGCCCAGACGCACGACTTCGTCATCCTGGACACCCCCGGCACCTTCAACGAGATGGTGGCCGCGGCGCTGGAGATGGCCACGGTCGTGCTGCTCGTCACCAGCATGGATGTGGCCTCCATTAAGGACACCGTGCTGGCCCTGAACATGCTCCGCTCCTGGTCCTTCCCGCGGGAGAAGGTCAAGCTGGCCATCAACCACGCCAACGTGGCGAACAGCGTCAAGGAAAAAGACGTCGTTCGCACGCTGGAGTACGAGGTCTTCTGGCAGATCCCCTACGACGAGGCGGTGACGAAATCCACCCAGCTCGGGCAGCCGATCGTGCTCACCAAGCCCAACTCACGGGTGGGCTCCAACCTGATCGACCTGGCGCGGGTGATCGCCGGCGTGCGGCCCCGCCAGCGGTCGGTGTTCGAGCGGCTGCTCCGCCGCTAGGGTGAGCGTCCCACCCTTCCCAAACCGGTGGGAGAGGAGCAGCGATGGCGCAGCAGTGGCAATGGCCCCGGCGGCAGACAGCGGGTGGCCCGGCGCCCATGCCGCGGGCGGCGGAGCCGCCGACCCGACGCCCGGTCGAACCGCCGCTCGGCGGCGGGTTCGTCGGGGTCCCCTCAGGGCCGCCGCCAGCGGACGCCAACGACGAGCTCAAGTTCCGGGTGCACCGCCGCCTGATCCAGGAGCTGGAGACGCAGCGGCTGGACCGCATGCCCCCGGCCGAGGCACGGGAGGCGGTGGATGCCGCCGCGCGCCAGATCCTGCAACAGGAGGCGCCCGGCATCTACGGCCTGGCCCGCGATGAGATCATCGCCGCCATCGTGGATGAGGTGCTGGGGCTGGGCCCGATCGAGCCGCTCCTGCGCGATCCCACCATCACCGAGGTGATGGTCAACGCGCCCGACGTGGTGTACTACGAGCGCGACGGCAAGCTGTACCGCGCCCCGGTGCGCTTCCGCGACAACGTGCACATCATGCGCATCGTGGAGCGCATCATCTCCCCGCTAGGGCGGCGGGTGGACGAGGCGTCGCCGATGGTGGACGCCCGCCTGGCGGACGGCTCGCGCGTGAACGTGATCATCCCGCCTGTGGCGCCCAAGAGCCCCACCATCACCATCCGCAAGTTCCGCGCCGACAAGCTCAAGATCGAGGACCTGATCAACGTCGGCACGCTTACGGTGGACGCGGCCCGTTTCCTGGAAGCCTGCGTGAAGATCAAACGCAACATCATCATCTCCGGCGGCACCGGCTCCGGGAAAACCACAATGCTCAACGCGCTGTCGGCGTTCATCCCCAACGACGAGCGCATCGTCACCATCGAGGACCCGGCGGAGCTGAAGCTGCAGCAGGACCACGTAGTCACGCTGGAGGCCCGTCCGCCATCGCTTGAGGGGCGCAACGAGGTGACCCAGCGTGACCTGGTGCGCAACGCGCTGCGCATGCGCCCCGACCGCATCATCGTCGGTGAGGTGCGCGGCGGCGAGGCGTTCGACATGCTCCAGGCCATGAACACCGGCCACGAGGGCTCGCTCACCACCCTGCACGCGAACTCGCCGCGCGACGCCCTGGCCCGCATCGAGAACATGGTGCTGATGGCGGGGATGGATCTGCCCATGCGCGCGATCCGCGAACAGCTCGCCTCCGCCATCCATCTGGTCATCCAGGTGGCGCGCTTCCCCGACGGCACGCGCAAGGTGACCCATATCTCCGAGGTCACCGGCATGGAAGGTCAGATGATCACGATGCAGGATATCTTCAAGTTCGAGCAGCGGGGGATCGACCAGGACAAGCGCGTGCTCGGCCGGCTGGTGCCCACCGGCATCCGCCCCTCGTTCTACGAGATGTTCGAGCTGGCCGGGATCGAGGTGCCGGCCGAGATCTTTGCGCCACACCGGTGGGCGTAGGGGGACGCGATGGAACTGCTCATCGCCCTCAGCGTGTTTATCAGCGTCACCGCGGGCCTGATGGCGCTGGTCCAGGCCCGGACCGCTGCCGCGCTGGCCACGCAGGCGCGGCTGGAGCGGGTGGCGGCACAGAGCACGCCCGCCGAGTGGGCCGGCACGCCCATCGCTCTGCGCGGCAACCGCTTCAGCTCCATCCCGTGGCTGGAGCGGTTCCTCAGCGGTCTGGACCTGGCCCGCGCGCTGGACCGCATGCTCATCCGCGCCAACTGGAACATGCGGGTGAGTGAGTTTCTCATTCTCACCATCCTCACCGGTGCCGTCTTCTTTCTCCTGGCGTGGCTGCTGCTCGGCCAGGCGGTGATAGCCGTGGCGGTGGGCGCGGCCGCGGCCGCGGCGCCGCTGCTGGTGTTGCGGCGGGCGATGAAGAAGCGCATCGCCGCCATCGAGGGGCAACTGGAGGAGGCGCTGACCCTGATCTCCAACGCCCTTAAGGCCGGGTTCGGGCTGATGCAGGCGATTGACCAGGCGGCGCGCCAGCTCAAGCCGCCGGTGGCCGAGGAGCTGCGCCAGCTCGTGCGCGATACGCACATCGGTGCCTCCATCGACCAGGCGGTGCTGGACCTGGGTCAGCGGGTGGGCAGCTACGACCTGGAGATCGTGGTGACCGCCATCCTCATCCAGCGCAACGTGGGCGGCAACCTGTCTGAGATCCTGGACAACGTGGCGCACACCATCCGGGAGCGCAATCGCATCCGGCGCGAGATCAAGACGCTCACCGCCGAGATGCGTGCCTCCGGGGTGGTGATCGCGCTCATCCCGCCGACCATGGCCGTGCTGCTCTTCCTGCTTAACCGGGAGTACATGATGGTGCTGTTCACGGAGCCGCTCGGGCACCTCATGCTGGCCGTCTCAGCGGTGATGCAGGCTATCGGCATGTTCGTCATCCGCCGGATCATGAGTATCGAGGTCTAAGGCACCGCCCGCGCGGGTCAGGGGGCCGGTATGGAAGCGCTCATCGCCATCTCGGTGTTCATCAGCGTCACCTGCCTGATGCTGGCTCTGCTGGGCCGGCCTCGCAACGTGGTGCAGCAGCGCCTGGAGGCGTTCCGCGGCATGGTGCTGGCAGGCGACGACCTTACCGAGCGGGAACCCGGGTTCATGGAGCGCGTGGGGCGTCCGGTGGCGGCGGCGTTGCTGCGCTCCGTTGGGGCGGTGTTGCCCCCCTCCCTGCTGGCGGGGCTGCGCTGGCGGCTCACGCGGGCCGGCGACCCGGTGGGTGTGGCGGGGCTGCTGGTCATCTGGGCGGTATGCGCGGCCGGGTTGCCCGGCATGCTCTTTTTGGTCTTTGCCGGCCGGGGTGGCTTGGACTCGATGGAGCTGGGCGTCACGGTGCTGGCGGGGTTGCTGGGCGTGTATCTGCCGTGGGCGTGGCTGGACAACCGCACCCGCGAGCGGCAACACCGCGTCCTCAAGGCGCTCCCAGACGCGATCGACTTGCTCACCACCTCCGTGGAGGCAGGGCTGGGCATCGACGCGGCCTTCGGGCAGGTGGCGGAGAAAATCAAGGGGCCGCTGGCCCAGGAGCTGCGTCGCGTGCTGCGCGACATGGCCATGGGCGCGGCCCGACGCGACGCCCTCACCGCGTTTGCCGAGCGGGTGAACTTGCCCGAGGTGCAGACCTTCGTGAACGCGCTCATCCAGGCAGAGCAGATGGGCGTCAGCCTGGGCCACGTGATCCGCGTGCAGGCGGATCAGATGCGGCTCCGGCGGCGGCAGCGGGCGGAGGAGCAGGCGCACCAGGCGCCGGTAAAGATGACCATCCCGCTGGTGCTGTTTATCTTCCCCGTGATCTTCGTGGTCATCCTCGGTCCGGCCTGCATCCAGATCAAAGAAGTCCTGATCGAACGGTAGGGGCGGCCGGCGCGCTCACCGGGCCGCCGACACCCGCCGGCCAAGGTGAGGGCCGGCGACGGTCCGCCGCCCGGCCCGCCGACGGAAGTAGGCGGCCAGTGGCTCCACGTAGGAGGCGCCGGTGCTGAGCTCCACCTGATCGATGCTGAGCGTGGCCAGCAGCCGGCGGCGTTCCTCGCGCTGAGCGGCGGCCCGGGCGGCGTACAGGGCCCGTGCCCGTGGATGGGCGGTGTCGACCACGCGGCGCTCATTGGTCTCCGCGTCCTCCACCTCGACTAACCCCACCGGGGGGAGCTCGAACTCGCGCGGGTCCTGCACGGCGATGGCGGTCACGTCGTGCCGGCGGGCCAGCACCCGCAGCGCTGTGTCGTAGCCCTGGTCCTGAAAGTCCGAGATCAAGAAGATCACACTGCGCCGGCGCAGCACGCCCTGCAAGAAGTCCGCGGCGGCGCTGATGCGGGTGCGTCGTCCGGTGGGTTGAAGGTAGAGCAGCTCGCGGATGACGCGCAGCACGTGGCGGCTGCCCTTGCGCGGGGGCACGTAGCGCTCCACGCGGTCCGTGAAGGCGAGCAGGCCGACGCGGTCGTTGTTGCGGACGGCGGCGAGGGCGAGCAGGGCGCCGACCTCCGCCGCCACCTCTCGTTTGCTCTGGCCGACAGACCCGAACGCGGCCGAGGCGCTGACGTCCACCACCAGCATCACCGTCAGCTCGCGTTCCTCGACGAACTTTTTGACATAAGGAACACCCATCCGCGCCGTCACGTTCCAATCGATGGTGCGCACGTCGTCGCCGGGTTGGTACTCGCGCACCTCGGAGAACTCTATACCCCGGCCGCGGAACACGGCGTGATACTCACCCAGGAAGAGGCTGTTCACCAGTCGCCGGGAGCGGATCTCGATACCCCGGATCTTGCGCAGCAGCTCCGGCGGGATGCCAAGGGGCGTCTTGGTCTGGCCGGTCGGTGGCGTAACGCGGTCGGCGGTCATGGGCGGCACTCGGTGGCGTGGATTCCGGCAGGGCCGAAGACGGCCCGGTTACGGCACGGGCACCCCGGCCAGCACCCGCGCCACCACGTCGTCCACGGTGAGCTCCTCGGCCTCCGCCTCGTAGGTGATGATCACGCGGTGGCGCAGGACATCGGGCGCCACGGCCTTCACGTCTTCGGGCGTCATGTAGTGGCGCCCGGCCAGAAAGGCGTGCGCCTGCGCGGTCTGGCCGAGGAACACGGTGGCGCGCGGGGAGGCGCCAAAGGCGATCAGGGCGCGCAGCTCCGGCATCCCGAGGGAAGCCGGGTCGCGCGTGCCGCGGATCACCTGCACGATGTAATCCTTGAGGCGGTCGTCGATGTACACCTGCCGCACGGCCTGGCGGGCGCGCAGGACGGCGCTGGCGTCGGCCACGCGACGCACGCTGATCTGCTCACCGCTCAACCCGCGTTCCAGGATGACCCGTTCTTCGAGGCGATTCGGATAGCCGACCACGGCTTTCATGAGAAACCGATCGAGCTGGGCCTCCGGCAGGGGGTAGGTGCCTTCCTGCTCGATCGGGTTCTGGGTGGCCAGCACCATGAACGGCTCGGGGAGGGGATAGGTCGTGCCGCCGATGCTCACCTGGCGCTCCTGCATGGCCTCCAGCAGGGCGGACTGCACCTTGGCCGGGGCGCGGTTGATCTCGTCGGCCAGCACGATGTTGGCGAAGATGGGGCCGAGCTGCACGCTGAACTCGCCCGTGTGCTGGTGATAGACGCGCGTGCCCAGGAGGTCGGCCGGCAACAGGTCCGGCGTGAACTGCACGCGCACGAACCGCATATCAAGCGCTTCGGATAGGGTACGGACGGCCAACGTTTTGGCCAGGCCGGGCATGCCCTCGATGAGGATGTGACCGTTGCAGAGGAGGGCGATCAGCAGGCGGTTGATCAGGTATTCCTGGCCGACGATGACCCGGCCAACCTCCACCCGCACGTGCTCGATCAGGCTCGCCAGCTCGCGGAATTGCTGCTCCGTCACGGCGGCTTGGGTCACCGCACACCATCCCCGCGGCTGTGCCAGCCGGATCGAGCACCGGCGGCAGGGCCCTCCCCGCCGCCATGGTTCTCCTTTGAGTGTAGCGGACGGTCCGGTGGCCGGGCAACGCGCGCCCACCGGCCTTCTCACTCCCGGGTCCCCCACCGGGGACCGGGACCGTGGCGCACCAGGCGGCGGTGGAACTCGTCGTATGTGTCGTGCGGGACGTTGCGGCCGATGCGCGCCAAGAGCACGTTGGCCTCCCCGGCGGCAATGTCCGGGTCATCGGTGTGGACCGGGCGAAACCCCACCGTACTCAGCAGGCGGATGAGTTGGTCGCGATAGGCCCAGGGCGACAGGCCCGTCCCGGCCAAGTCCCAGTGCCAGCTCACGCCCAGCGCGATCACGATCAGGCGTTCGACGTAACCCGGCTCAAAGGTGAAGCGCAGCAACGCTTCACCCAGCCCGGCGCCGCGCCAGGCGGGTGCGACCTCTATGGCCAGCTCGTACAGGCCGTCCACCGCCCCCCACCGGCCCTCGGCCGGGGCGAGCGTCACCTCGCCCACGATCTCGCCGTCCGCGGTGTGGGCGATGACCAGGTTGTTTTCCGGCCGGGCGGCGATGCGCGCCAGCAGCGCCAACTCCCGCTCGTCGCTGCGGGTAAAGGCGTGCATGCCCGGCGCCACGCGCAGCCGTTGCACGAGGGAGGCGGGACAGCGGTCGCGCAGGTGTGCGGTGCCGGGTGCCAGGTGGAGGGTGGCGGTGCGCCCTTCCGGCAGCCAGGGCAGCGCCGAAGGGGTCCACGGACCGGCGGGGCGGTAGGCCTGACGCAGGCGCGGCGAGAGGGCAAGGGTGCGCACCCGCTCCACCACGGCGGCGTTCTCCCGTTCGATCTCCGGTCGACGGGGAACGGGCGGCACGATGTCGGGCGGGTCGATGAAGGTGCGCGGCATGGGGCCGGCGGCCAGCGGCGCCCACCGCGTCAGCCACTCCTTGGGCAGCGTGTCGGGCAGCGGGGCGCCGCACATCTCCGCCCACAGGAGCGTCCACACACGCGGCACCACGCGGATCGGGTCGTAGCCGCCGCCGCCGGTGGCCACCCAGCGCCCCTGGCAGTGCTCGTGCGCCAGTTCATGCACCAGCCGCGCCGCGCGGGCGTAGGCGGCGGTGGTGAGGCGGAAGTGCGCCTGCCCGTCCCAGGCGTGGCCGTCGCAGCCGAACTGGCTGACGATCAGGTCAGGGTGGAAGTGCTCGGCCAGAGCCGGCACCAGCGCCTCCACGGCGGCCAGCCAGGAGTCGTCTTGGGTGAAGGCCGTGAGGGGCACGTTCACGCTGTAGCCCAGGCCGGCGCCGGTGCCCAGCTCCAGCACGGCGCCCGTGCCGGGGAACAGGTAGCGGCCCGTCTCGTGGAAGGAGACGGTGAGCACGCGCGGGTCATCATAGAAGGCGGCCTGCACGCCGTCGCCGTGGTGCACGTCGAAATCCAGGTACAGCACCTTGGCTTCGTGCTCCCGCACCACGGCGGCGATGGCCACCACCAGGTCGTTGTAGATGCAGAAGCCGGATGCCCGGTGGCGATGGGCGTGGTGCAGGCCGCCACCCGGGTTAAAGGCGTGCAGCGCGTCGCCCACCATCACGGCGCGCGCCGCCGCCAGGGTGCCGCCGGCGATCGTCGCCGCCACCTCGTGCATGCCGGAGAAGGCGGGCGTGTCGCCCTCGCCGAGACCGGCCGCCTCCGCGCGCGCAGGGTCGCGCGGTCCTTCGCTTAAGGCCTTGACCGTCTCCACGTACGCCGGGGCGTGCGCCAGGAGCAGCTCGTCCTCGGTGGCGGGAGACGGCTCGAACAGGCGCACGTGGCGGTCGTCGAGCAGGCGGAGCGCCCCGAGCAGGTCCTGCAGGGCGCGACCGCGCTCCGGCCGTAGGGGGTGATCGGGGCCGAAGTCATAGGCGAGATAGCGCGGCGAAAACAGGTAGAGCGCCGGGCAGCGCTTCACGCCTTACTCCTCGACCGGCTCCGGCGTCCGCACCGCCAGGCCGCGGGCGCGCAGGGCCGCCACCACGCGCGGCCCCTGCACCGTGGCGAAGCGCACCACCAGCGTGCGCGGGCTGCCGGCTTCGGGCTGCTCCAGCAGAATACCGGCCACCGGCAGACGCTCCTGGGCGGCCACCTCGGCAACGGCGCGCAGGGCGGCGGGCAGGTCATCGGCCGGGATCTCCACCCGAGTGGCGGGCACCAGTAGGCCGGCGAGGCGCACAAACGCCTGGAAGATGTCGCTGGCCGTGATGATGCCCACCAGCGCCTCGCCGCGCAGCACGGGCAGGCAACCGATCTTGTTTTCGTACAGGAGCAGGGCGGCGTGCTCGAGCGGGTCGTCCGGGGCCACGGTGATCACCCGTGCGCTCATCACCTCGCGCACGGGCCGCTCCTCCACGGCCTGCCGGAGGGCCGGCTCCAGACCGGGCGGCGGCCGCACCTCGCGCTCTGATACGACCCCCACCAGCCGCCCGCCGTCGACGACCGGCAGGTGGCGAAAGCGGCCGCGATGCATGAGGGCGACCGCCTCGGCGAGCGTAGCCGTCGGCGCCACCGTCACCACCGCGCGCGTCATCACCGCCTCGACCAGCACGACGACGCTCCTGGCCGCATTCTACGCCGTGCCCTCCACGTTGCGCTCGTTATGCTGACCTGGGCATAACGAGCGGCTATGATGCGCCCAGGAGGTGCCGGAGATGCGCATGCCAGTATGGGGCCTGGTCCCGGTGGTGATGGTGGTCCTACTCGGGTGCGGCGGCGTCGGTGGGCAGCGGGCGGCGCCTATCGGTGACGCCTCCGCCCCTCCAGGAACGGCGCGGGGGCGGGTGATCCTGGCCACCACCACCAGCACGGTGGATACCGGCCTCCTGGACGAGCTGGTGCCGGTGTTTGAGCGCCAAACCGGGTACCAGGTGGTGACGCTGTCGCTCGGCTCCGGCCAGGCGCTGGCGGTGGGCGCGCGCGGCGAGGCGGACGTGCTGCTGGTGCACTCGCCGGACGCAGAGGCGGCCTTCATGCAGGCCGGCCACGGGGTGGAGCGGCGGCTGGTGATGCACAACGACTTCGTGCTGGTCGGCCCGGCGAGCAGCGATCCGGCCGGGGTGCGCGGCGCGCCCAGCGCGGGGGAGGCGCTGCGCCGCATCGCCGCGGCCCGTGCCCCGTTCGTCTCCCGCGGTGACCAGTCGGGGACCCATGCCCTGGAGTTGAAGCTGTGGGGGCAGGCCGGGATCCGGCCGCGGGGTGAGTGGTACATCGAGTCGGGCACCGGCATGGGGCAGACCCTGCAGATCGCCAGCGAGCGTGATGCCTACACCATCTCGGACCGCGGCACCTACCTGGCCCTGCGCCGCACCCTGCGCGTGGATGTCCTGTTGGAGGGCGACCCGGCGCTGCGCAATATTTACCATGTGATCCTGGTCGACCCGAGCAAGAACGGGCGCATCAACGCCGCCGGCGCGCGCGCTTTTGCCGACTTCCTCACCAGTGCAGACGGCCAGCGTCGCATCGGCGAGTTCGGACAGGTGCGCTTCGGTCAGCCGTTGTTCGTGCCGGACGCCGGCAAGCGTGAGGAGGACCTGGCGCGCTGAGCGGTGGACGCAGGTCGGGCGGCTAAGGTGGCGGTGACGGTCGTGGGCACCCTATGCCAGGCGCTGGCGGTCGGGCCGGGGGATGTGGTCGCCCTGGTGGGGGGCGGCGGCAAAACCGCGGCCCTCTACCGGTTGGGGTGGGAGCTGGCGGCGCGCGGCGTGCCGGTGGTGCTGGGCGGCACGGCGCGCTTCACCCCGCCGGAGGGCGGCCCGCCGCCGAACTTGCTCGTGCTGGCCGAACAGGACCCAGCGCCGGCCCTGCCGCCTGAGGGGCCGTGGCCGTTGACGGTCACCACCGGGCACGGGAGTAAGGGGCGGCTGCTGCCGGTGCCGGTGGCGTGGGTGGACACCTGGCACGCCCGGCATCCGGACTGGGTGATCGTGCTGGAGGCCGACGGCTCGGCCATGCGCCCGTTCAAGGCCCCGGCGGCGCACGAGCCGGTGATCCCGCCCAGCGCCACCCTCGTGGTGCCGGTGGTGGGGATCGACGCCGTCGGCCGGCCGCTGGATGACACGCATGTGCATCGTCACGAGATCGTTGCCGCCCTCACCGGCGCGAAGCCGGGGGCGCCGGTGACCGAGGACGTCATCGCCGCCACATTGCGGCACCCGTCCGGCGGGCGCAAGGGGGTGCCGCCAGGGGCGCGCTGGGTGCCGCTTATCAACAAGGCGGACAACCCGCAGCGGCTGGCGCACGCCCAGCGGCTGGCGGCGCTGCTGGCAGCCGAGGCCGAGCGGGTGGTGATCGCGCGCCTGCGGGGCGAGCCGCCGGTGGTGCGGGTGGTGGAGCGCGGCTGAGCTCGGCTCTTGGGCACCGCCCTTCATCCGGCCGGGGTTGGGTGAGGGGTAGGCCACGGGTGCCCAACCGGCCTTTCCCTCTCGTTCTTAGCTCTTCGTGCCCTCTTCCTCAGTGCGCCGGGGCGGCGTACGCTCGCTCGGCGGCCAGGGCGGCGGGGCGCAGGGCGGCGTACAAGAACGCGTGCGCCGGCGTGGGCACCCCGGCCGCCCGGCCGTAGCGCACGACGGCGCCGGAGAGGGCGTCCAGCTCGATGCGGCGACCCTGCTCTATGTCGCGCTGCATGGAGGTGCGCATCGCAGGCGGCAGGCCGTCTACGAAGGCCATGGTGCGCGCCACCGCGTCGCCCCCCAGATCCACCCCGCGCGCCGCGGCCACGGCTGCCACCTCGCTCACCGCCTGCTGAAAGAGCTCCCGCGATTCTGGGCAGGACAGCACCTCGCCGATGGTGGCGCGGGTAACGCTGGTGACGCCCGCCGCCGAGCACAGAAACAGGAACTTCTCCCACACCGCCCGGCGAGCGTCCTCCACCAGCGCGGCGTCGATGCCTGCCCGCGTGAGGTCGGCCAGCATCGTCTGCTCGCGCGGCCCGGCGGGGCCGGCCCACGGTCCGAACTCCAGGCGGGCGAAGGGCGAGGAGTGCACGATCACGCCCGGGGCGGCGATCGTCGCCTCGATGCGGATGGCACCGCCCAGCACGCGCTCGGCACCAAAACGCGCCGCCAGGCGCTCCTCGTTGTCCACCCCGTTCTGGATGCAGAGGATGGCGGTGCCCGGTCCGACCGCGTCCGCTACCTGGGCCATCGCCGCCTCGGTGTCGTAGCTCTTGACGGCGAACAGGACCACATCGACCGGGCCGGCGTCGGCGGGGCGGTCCGTGGCGTGAACGGGCAGGTGCAGGTCGCCTAGCCGGGAGTGCAGGCGCAGCCCGTGTTCCTTCAGAGCGGCCAGGTGGGCGCCGCGTGCCACGAACGTCACCGGGATGCCTGCTGCGGCCAGCCGCCCGCCTACGTAGCCGCCCGTCGCCCCTGCGCCCATCACCAGCCAGCGCATCGCGCCCACCTCCCTGCCCGGTGCAACCGGACGCCCACAGGATACGATGTCGCTCATGCTATCCGCAGCGTCGTGCCAACGAACGCGGCGCGTCGTTAGCGTCCACCGGGCGTGGTGAGCAGCAGGCGGGCGCGGAGGGTGGCGCTGGCCTGATCGATGAGGATGACCACCACCAGGGTGACGAGCAGGGCGGCCGTGAGGCTGGCGTATCGCAGCGTTTGCAGGTAGCCCAGCAGGTAGTAGCCGATGCCGCCGGCGCCCACGAACCCGAGAATGGACGACGCCCGCACGTTGTACTCGAACATGAACAGCAGTTGGGAGACCAGGCTGTTGGCCGTTTCGGGGAGGATCGCGTATCGAGCCAGTTGCAGGCGTCCCACACCGGTGCCGCGCACCGCCTCCAGCACCTCGGGGTCCACCCCGTCGAACGCCTCGGCGTACAGCTTGCCCAGGTAGCCGAGCGTGTACATGGCCACGCCCAGCGTGCCGGCGGCCGGACCCAGGCCCACGGCCACCACGAACACGATCGCCCACAACAGGGCCGGCACGGTGCGGATGAGGGCCAGGAGGAGGCGGATGGCCGCCGCCACCGCCGGGCCGGTCACGATGGAGCTGGCGGCCAGCGCGGCGGGCAGCGCCAGGAGGAAGCCCAGGGCGGTACCGGCAAAGGCGATCTGCACCGTCTCGCCGATGGCTCCCGCCACGGTGGGGAGCACGCTCCAGTCCGGCGGCAGCAGGCCGCGGGCGAACACCAGCGCGTTGTGCAGACCGCGCTGCAAACGGCCGGCGTCCAGCAGACCGACGTCGTGCAGGCTGTAAAGCAGCGCGCCGGCCAGGAGGGGCCAGCCGAAGCGATGGGTCCAGAGCTGGCGGTTCATGGCTTGATCGCCCGCGCGAGCTCAGCGGTCGTCGTATCCACTACCGGGCAATCCAGCACCACGCGTCCCTCGCGCAGCACCACCACGCGGTCGGCGTAGCGTGGTACCAGCTCCAGCTCGTGGGTGCTCATCACCAGCGTCACGCCCTGGGCCACGATGGCGCGCATCAGGGTCATGATCTCGGCGCTGGTGACGGCGTCGAGCTGGGAGAGGAATTCGTCGGCTACGATCAGGCGCGGTTGCTGCAGCATGGCTCGGGCGATGGCCACGCGCTGGCGCTCGCCGCCGCTCAGGAAGAAGGCGCGCTCCGCCGCCTTATGGGCGATGCCGAGCGTGGCCAGGGTGGTGTGCGCTCGCTCCAGCTCACGGCGGGGGATGAGGTGCAAGAGGGAGCGCACGGTGCCTAGACGCGGCAGGGCGCCGATCAGCGCGTTGTCCAGCACGGACAGGCTCCGCACCAGGCCCAGCTGCTGCGGGATATAGGCTACCTGGGCGTCGATGTCGGCGCGTGCCGTGCCCGCCGGCACGTACCGACCCAGCACGTGCAGCTCGCCGCGCCGGGGGGTAAGCAAGCCCTTGATGAGCTTGAGCAGCGTGGTCTTGCCGCTGCCGCTGACGCCCAGCACCATGGTCACGGCACCGGCGGGGGCGGCAAAGTTGACGCCCTGCAGCACGGGCCGCCCCCGCTCGTACCAGAACCACAGGTCGCGGGTGCTGACCGCGCGGGCGGGGTCGTCCGCCGCGCATGTCGATGGGTGCTGGGCGCATTCAGCCGTTGCCATCTCATGCCCTCTCCCCGCGCGTGCTGCGCTCAGCGCAACCGCTCCACAAACTGCGATTGGGTTAGTTGGAGGTAGCGGTTGAGCGCACCCAGGTGCTCCTCGGCGGTGGTGGGCTGGAACCGGACGAAGATGCCGGAGATGAACTTGCGCATGAGCGGGCGGTTCTCCGGCTGACCCAGCTCCATGAGCGCCGCCAGGAGCTCGGTGCGGGACGGCGCGTCGAGCTGACGGGCGAAGGCCACGCCGTGCGAGGGCACGGGACCCTGCTGCTCGATGACGCGGCTGTTCGCCAGCACCTCACGGTAAAGCGACTCGGCAACGTCACCCGCGATCACGGTGGCGTCGACCTGGCCGGCCTTGAGCGCTTCCCAGCTCTGGGCGTAACCGCCGGCGTAGATCACGTCGCCGAAGAAGCGCTTGGGGTCCGCCTCCCTGCCCTCCTGTGGCAGCAGGCCCAGCTCTACCAGGCGGGCCACCGGCGCCACATATCCGGAGGTGGAGAGCTGGCTGGGGAGGGCCACCCGCTTGCCGCGCAGCTCCTCCAGCTTCTGGTAGGGGCTGTCCTTACGCACGATCCAGTACGAGTAGTAATACGGCGCCTCGGTCTTCTGCTCGCCGATCACCACTTCGCGCACCTCGGCGAGCGCGATCTCGGCGCCGGCGTACTTCTGGGCCAGGGCCAGCGGCCAGGCGCTCATGAAGGCGGCGTGGGCGTGGCCAAAGCGCAGCGCCTCGATCACGCCGGCGTAGCTGGTGGGGAACACCAGCTCTACCGGCCGGTTCAGGCGCTGGCTGAGGAACTGCTCGAGCTGCTTAGCGTCGGCGGCCAGTTGCTCGGCCGTGCTCGTCGGCTGCACGGCGATGACCAATTTGTCGCGCCGTGGGGCGGAGGTGCCCAGCGTGTTGCCGGACCCGGACGACGATCCGCCGCAGGCCAGCGCCAGCGGCAGCAAGAGGGCGACCATCAGCGCGGCGAGCAGGCGGTCGGGGCGGAGACGGTGCATCGCGTTTACTCCTCGTGTAGCGGGTGCGAACTCGCGTGAGCTACTGAACCTCAGCGGTGATGATGGTGGTCGGGCCACCGGGCAGGTAGCACTTGAACTTGGCCGTGCCGGGGCTCTTGGACGCGGTCCAACTGCCGCGTCGCGTCCTGCCCGCCGGCACTTTCACCTCCTCGAATCTGGTGCCCTCGATCCCCTCAAACTCTTTGTCTTTCGTGCCCTGGTTCACAAGCTCGAACGTGATCTTCTCCCCAGCCTGGACGGTGAGGGTCGTGGGCGTGCAGGCATCGTCGGTCTGCACGATCTGCACCGTGCGTCCACCGCCCGTATCGCCGCCGCAGGCCGCGACCGCAAGGGCGATGAAGACGGTGGCCAGGTACAGGCCGCGCGCGATGCGCATGCCGACCCTCCTGCGGTGTGCCGCGCTGCCCCGGCTATGAGGCGACGGACGCCGTCTGCCGGGCGATGCGACGGACGGTGAGACGCGGCACGGCCACGAACATCCCCAACGCCAGGGCCAGGTAGAGCCAGTAGGCGATCACCTGACCGAGCAACGGCGACGAGTCATACCCCAGGATGGCGTGCAGGAAGCGCCCCGGTGTGGAGGTCATGGCCAGCAGGTGCTCGGTGTCCCACACGCGCCCGCCGAGGCTGGGGAGCAGGCCAGCCTCGCGCAGTTCGCCCAGGCCGTTGCTGAGCAGGCCCGCGGCCAGCACGACAACGGCGATGCCGGTCACGGTGAAGAAGGCGCGCACCGGCAGACGAGCCGCGCCGCGGTAGACCAGCCAGCCAAGCGTGGCGGCGATGACGAAACCGCCTGCCCCGCCGAGCACGTAGCTAAGACCGGATTCGGCGGTAGTCGCGCCGGCCACCAGGAAGAGCACCGTCTCCAGCCCCTCCCGGCCCACGGCGGAGGCGGCGAGCAGCGCTAGGGGCAGCGTACCGCCCCCCTGCAGCGCGGCGTCCACCTGAGCGCGCAGGTGGCGACCCAGGCTGGCCGCCTGGCGGCGCATCCAGAACAGCATCCAGGTGAGCACGGTGACGGCAACGAGCATGGCCCCGCCTTCGAACGCCTCCAGCGCTCGGCCGGAGAGCTGGCGGGCGCTGAGCTGCACCGCGATGCCCAGGGCCAGGCAGGCTGCGGCGGCGAGGGCCGCGCCCAGCCACACCTGTGGCGCCGCGTGGCGTCGGCCGATCTTCACGAGATAGCTGAGCACGATGGCGACGATGAGGGCGATCTCAAACCCCTCGCGCAGGGTGATGAGGAGCGAGTAGAGCATGGAGCGGTCCCTCCACCCCGCCTGGCAGCCGGGGGCGCATCGGTCCAGCGCCGTCTACCCAGGCCTTAGATGGCTCCAGCTTAGAAACTTAGGGATACCTAAGTCAATAGGTTTGGCATGGTTATCTTGTCCGACCGGCGGCCGAACGCGAGCGGGACCTTGCGCCAGCGCCAGGCGGCGGTTGTAATCAATGCGGGTGCCGCGGTCAGCGCGGCATCGTGTTGTGGAGGGCTGCAAGGCGATGCCACACCATAAGTCCGACGTGGAAGAGCCGTGGGACCGCTTTGTCCGCGCGTTCACGCCGGCGCTCAAGCGTGCCTCGCGCACCCTTGCCCAGCGCTACCATCGCACGCTGGCAATGGGCGAGGCCACCCGCCTGGCCACACCGAACGGTGATGTGATCCGCTTCCCTATTGTGGTGCGCAATGGCCAGGGTCAGTACGCCGTGGCCACGGTTTACGTCCACGCGCCGCTCAAGCGCTTCTACGATGAGGTTCGGCTGGAAGAGATCGCCAAGCAGGCGGCGGCCGAGGCGGAGAAGTATCCGACCAGCCCGCCGCCCAAGCCGGGCTCACTGGTGCTTACCTACCCCTGAGGTCAAACCCCACCGGCGGATAGAGCGCCACGTGGCAAACCGTGCGCGGCACTTGCGCGCCCGTCACGCTCCTGCCGCCGGTCGTGCACGCGCCTCGCCTCAATGGCTCTCAACGGTGAAGGCCGCGAGGTGAGAGCGCACCGCGGCGGTCTGCACCGCTGGCCGCGCCTTCGGTCATAACGGCCGGACGGCACCGGCATGCTCGCGTCGGTGCCCTGGTCCCAGGTGGTGTGGAAGCGAGGCTCCTTGCTCGCCGCGGCCGCACGGCGCGGAACTCCCGCGTCGAGGCGTGGTCGGCGGACCAGCGCCATCACAGGACGCCGGGCCTGGAGCCAAACCGCAGGCGGTCACGGTCCCAGTGGGTTGCGTCCATTGCCGTGGCGTCGAGGAGATGGCGCGGTCCCCGCGGCGACGGACACCGGGGTAGCGGCGCACCGGCGCGCCGGTGCGGGCGAAAAGCCCTGCGGTCACGGCCGCTCGGGTTGCGGCGGTTTCTGGACGAGCTGGATGAGGATACCGTGGCTGTCGCGCGGATGGATGAACGTCTCGCGCCAGCCATCACCACCGCGCACGCCGCCGAAGGGCTCGATCTCATGCCGGCGTAGTTCCTCGGCCGCGGCTGCCACATCTTCGACCTCGATGGTGATGTGGTGGAAGCCGGGGCCACGCTGGCGCAGGAAGCGAGCCACGAAGCTCTCCTCGCCGATGGGCTCGAGCAGCTCGACGTTGATCTGCGCGTTGGGGATCTCCAGCGTGGCGAAGGTGTACCCCTCGTCCGCGACGCGCATGCGGCGCACCTCGCGCGCGCCGAAGATCGCCTGGAACCAGCGCAGGGACTGGTCGATGGAGTGGGTGGCGAAGGCGATGTGATCCACCCGCTTGATCGGCAGCACGGACGCGAAACCTCCTGTACGGTATCCGTTTGCACCGTACCGCGGGCACGAGGAAGGCGCACGTGCGCCGGAGGGGTCGCTCAAAAGTCGAGATCGCCCTTGAGCAGGCGCTGGGCGATGGTGCGGCGCATGATCTCGGCGCTGCCGTCGGCGATGCGCACGATGCGGAGCTGGTGCCAGCCGTCGAACAGCTTGAGCTCGTTGGTGAGCCCTAGCCCGCCGAACACCTGCATGCAGCGGTCCAGGGTGCGGAAGCCGGCCTCGGTGGCGAAGGCCTTGATCATGGCCGTCTCCTTGATGGCGGGCTCGCCCTGCTCCAGCCGCCAGGCGCAGTTGAGGCCCATCATCCGCGCCGCGTACAGCTCCATGGCCGACTCGGCCAAAAGCCACTGCACCCCCTGGTACTCGGCGATGGGGTGGCCGAAGGCCACGCGCTGCTTCGCGTAGGCCGTGGCGCGCTCCAGCGCCCACCGCCCCAGGCCCACCGCACGGGCGCAGTTGTACAGCCGCCCGGTGTTCACGCCGGCCAGGGCTAGGCGAAAGCCCTCTCCCTCCGCGCCGATCAGGCGATGGGCGGGCACGCGCAGCTCCTGGAAGCTGAGCACCGCCTCGTTGCCGCCGGCGTGGCCGAACAGGCGAATGACGCTGTCCAGGGAGAAGCCGGGCCAGTCTGTGTCCACCAGAAAGCAGGAGATGCCGCCCTCCCGCCGTGCCAGCCGCTCCGGGTCGGTGACCGCGAACACCACGGCGTGGGCGGCGTAGGGCGAGTAGGAGATCCACTGCTTGGTGCCGGTGAGCAGCCAGGCGTCGCCGTCGCGCACGGCACGGGTCTTCATCGCCCACACGTCGGAGCCGGCGTCCGGCTCGGAGAGGGCGAAACAGGAGGTCTTCTCGCCGGAGAGCAGGCCGGGCAGGACTTCAGCACGCGCCACGGCGGTGAGGCCGCGCAGGATCGGCCCGGCGCCGGTCACCCAGTGCGCCACCGCCTCGTAGGGCAGGAGGCGGCCGGGGCCGGCGTGGTGGTAGAGCGCCTCCCACACCAGAAAGAGAGCCAGCGGTCCCTGGCCGGCGCCGCCTAGGTCGGCCGGGGTGAACAGGTTGTAGTAGCCGGCCTGGGCGGCGGCCGTGCGCACCTGCCGGCGCAGCTCCTGGATCTGCGGCACCAGGCGGCCGTCCGGGCCGTAGGCGGTGTGCGGGTTCTCCAGGAGATCGCGGTGCGCCTCCTCCAGGGGCACGACCTCGCGGGCGATGAAGGCGCGCAGCCCATCGATGGTGAGGGCGATCTCCTCCGGCACGGTGAAATCGACCATGGCGCTCCTCCAGCGGGTGCGGCGGGCTCAGGCGCCGTACAGCTCCTTGGCCTGGCGGGCCAGCTCGGCGCGAAAGTCGGGGTGGGCGATGCTCACCATCTCGCGTGCCCGCTCCTTGATCGTTTTGCCGCGCAGGGTGGCGATGCCGTACTCGGTGACGACGTAATCGACGAACGTGCGCGGCACGGTGACCACGCTGCCGGGCTCGAGCACGGGCACGATGCGGGAGACGCGCCGACCGGTGGCGGAGGGCACGGAGCTGGAGGGCAGCACGCTCACCGATTTACCGCCCGGCGAGTAGGCACCGGCGATCATGAACACCGTCTGGCCGCCCACGCCGGTGTACATGCGGTGGCCCAGCGATTCGGCGCACACCTGCCCGGTGAGGTCCACCACCAGGGCGTTGTTGACGGTCACGAACCGCTCTACCTGCAGGAGCCGACGCAGGTCGTCGGTGTAGCCGAAGTCATACAGCTCGAACACCGGGTTCATGTGGATGTCGCGCATCTCTTCCGGTGAGAGGGCCACCAGGGCGCTGCCCACCACTTTGTAGCGGTGGATGCTCTTGTACTTCCCCGTGACCACGCCCTTCTTGACCAGGTCCACGATGCCGCCGGTGATGAGTTCGGTCTGGATGCCCAAGTCTTCTTTATCCTGGAGGTAGAGGCCGAGGGAGGCGGAGACGGTGCCCACGCCCATCTGCAAGGTATCGCCGTTGTTGATGAGCTCGTTGGCGACGAGGGTGCAGATCACCTCCACCGCCGCCGTCTCTTCCTCGCTGGGCGGCGGCACGGGCGCCGTGCCGGTAGGCGTGGTTGCCTCCACTAACAGGTCGATCTGGTCCAGGTGCACGTAGTTCTCGCCGTAGGTACGGATGAAGTCCTCGTGCACCTCGGCGATGACCAGCTTGGCGTTGCGGCACATGGTGCCGGACAGCCACACCCCCGGACCGAAGCTGCAATAGCCGTGCGCGTCCGGCGGCGAGACGGGCACCAGGTACACGTCCGGCCGCTCGGTGAAGCCGGGCGGCACCACATAGCTCTGCCACACGCCGATGGGCAGGTACTCCATGGCGCCAGCGTGGCAGGCGGCGCGGTCAAACGGGGTCACGTAGTTATCGTGCACCTCGAACGCGCCTTTGACCTCCGGGTTGCACCAGTCGGCCAGCGCCGCCGGGTGCTCGATGCGCACGCCGGCGATGTCCCCCGCCTTGGCGCGGGCGATGAGGGCGTTGCACAGCGTGTGCGGCGTACACGTGAACGGCGCCACCATGACCGTGTCGCCCGGCTTGATCCGTTTGACCGCCTCCTCCGGTGAAACGAGCTTGTCCCGGCAGCGATCGCGCCAGTTCATCGCCTGCCTCTCCCGACCGTGTGCCGTGATGACCCGATGATGCCGCAGTCTACCCACGCCGGCAGGCTGCCGGCAAGGGCTCGTGCGGGCGCGTACGCCGGCGGTGGGGTATCCTCGCTCACGACAGCCCTCGGCGTATGGGGCGGATATCGCGTGAGGAGCATGGGGCATGGGTCTGGAGGGACGGGTGGCGCTCGTCACCGGTGGCAGCCGCGGTATCGGCCGCGGGATTGCCGTCTGTCTGGCGCGGGACGGTGCCGACGTGGCCATCAACTTCCGGCGCGATCAGGTGGCGGCCGAGGAGACGGCGGCTGCCGTGCGGGCGCACGGTCGGCGGGCGCAGATCTACCAGGCCGACGTCTCCGACTGGGAGGCGTGCCGCGCCATGGTGGAGCAGGTGCTGCGCGATTTCGGCAAGATCGACATCCTGGTGAACAACGCCGGCATCGCCTCGCGCGGGCTGTCGGTGGCCGACACGGACCCGGCCGAGATGGAGCGGGTGGTGCGCACGCACCTGTTCAGCGCCTTTTACCTGAGCAAACTCGTGCTGCCCTCCATGCGGGGGCAGCCGCGGGGGGACATCATCATGATCTCCTCCTCGGTCACGCAGACGCTGGCCGCCAACGGCGCCCCCTACAACATGGCCAAGGCGGCGCTGGAGGCGCTGGCCAAAACGCTGGCCAAGGAGGAGCGGCGGCACGGGATTCGCGTGAACGTGGTGGCGCCGGGGTTGGTGGAGACGGAGATGGGCCGCCGCCTGGCGCGGGCGGTGACCGGCGTGCAGGACATCCACGAGCTGGACGCCGAGTCGCCCTTCGGGTTCGTCTGTCAGCCGGAGGATATCGGCAACGCTGTCGCCTTCCTCTGCTCGGAGCGGGGGCGGTACATCACCCACCAAGTGCTGTACGTGGACGGCGGCGCGTTCGACACGCCGCTGACCCGCGCGCGCCGCGGGTAGTGGCAATCTCAGGGAGGTGCACCCATGCGGACAGGGACGTTTCGCGGCTTCACCACGGAACTGCGCGACCCAGGTATCTTGCTCATCACCTTCAACCAGCCGGAGCGCCTCAACGGCATGACGGCGCCGATGAAGCGGGACCTGATCGAGACGCTCACGCAGGCGCAGATGCACGACGAGGTGCGCGTGCTGGTGATCACCGGCTCCGGGCGCGCCTTTTCGGCCGGGGATGACATCACCGGCCGGACGGTGGAGTACGCCGGCGCCGAGGCGCTCACCCCCGACATCCCTCGCGGCCACCACAACGCGCTGGGCACTTACAACGGCCTGCGCGTCCTGTCGCAGCCGCTCAACCTGGCGGTGCGCTCCCTGGACAAGCTGGTGGTGGCGGCGATCAACGGCGTGGCCATCCAAACTGGCCTGTCCCTGGCCCTGGCCTGCGACTTCCGTATCGCCTCCACGGAGGCGCGGCTGGGCAGCGGCACCCTGCGCTTCGGGCTGTTGCCGGATGAGGGTGGGCAGTACCTGCTCGTGCAGCTCCTGGGCGTAGCCCGGGCGATGGACTTCCTCATGCGGAACCGCATCGTCTCGGCGGAGGAGGCGCTGGCGCTGGGCCTGGTGCACGAGGTGGTGCCGCCGGAGCGACTGGTACGGCGGGCGTTGGAGCTGGCGACCGAGCTGGCGAACGGCCCGCAGGTGGCGATGCGCCTGCTCAAGCGGGCCATCTACAACGCGGCGGAAATGACGTTCCTGCAGGCGCTGGAGGACATCGCGGCCAAGACCGCTATCTCCGATCACCACCCGGACGCGCGCGAGGGCGTGGCCGCCTTCCGCGAGAAGCGGCCGCCGCGCTTCAACCAGTGGTTGGAGGCGCGTTGAGAGGGCGAGGGGTCAACGGGGGTGTGGCTTGCTCGATGCCGGCGGGGTGCCCGTGCGCCACACCTCTCCTGGAGAGAGGCCAAGCGACCACGTACCCACGATCCCGGCGGTCGTTTCCGCCACGATGATCACGGCGTGGGTGGTAATGGCAAAGGCCAGTGCGGGCCCAATGTCCGCGCCAAAGGCGGCAACGACCTCCTGGACCACGAGCTCATACGGCCCAACGTTGGCCTGGGTGAGCGGTACGGCGCCGGTGGCGTTGGTTAACAGCTCCACCACCAGGTAGGTGGCGACCGGCAGGCCCAGATTGACGGCCCGCCCGGCCAGCCAGTGCGCGGTGGCGGCCAGCGCCCAGTCGGTGGCGGTCACCAGTAGGAGCAAGGGCAGGGCGGGCACGTGCCACACCGCCGCGGTGCCCAGGAGCAGGTTCGTCACGGCCCGCCGCGCGGGGTCGCGCAGGCGGCGCGGGAGCAGCCGCAGCCAGAAGCGGAACCGACCTAACCCAAGCAGCAGACCGATGACTAGTCCGGCCGCCAGGAGGAGGCCCCCCGCTGCGACCGCCGGTGGGCGGCCGGTAAGGAGCGGAACTGCCGCCAGCAGCGCGATGCCCAGCAGCGCGGCGTCCAGAACGCCCTCGGCGATAAGGGTCCCGGCGGTTGCTGCACGATCGACACCAAACCGGCGGTGGAGCATCTCGATCTGTACCGCGGCCCCGGCACGGAGCGGCAGGAGGGTGCTCACGCCGGTGGCGGCAAGCAAGAGGAGCACGGCGCTACACAGCGGTACCGGCCGCACCCGGCGCAGGAGCAGCCACCACCGCAGGCCGTGTGCCAGCTTGGACAGGAGCACCAGCGCGGCGGCCGGCACCGTCCACCGCCAGTCGGCGGTGTGGAGGGTCCGAAGGGCCGCGCCGACATCGCCGCGCCACAAAAGAAGCGCGGCGAAGGCCAGCATCACCAAGGACTGGACGAGCAGGCGCCGTACGAAGCCCGCCCCCATCGCCGAGCCCTCGTCACCCCGGCTAACCGGGCCCATGACGTGGCCGGACCGGCGCGTCGAGGCCCGCCTCAGGCGGGCTCGGTGGTGGCCGGCGCGGCGCGCAAGGCGTAACGCGTGAGGGCGGCGATGCCACCCCGCTCGCGCAGACGCTCTGCGGCGTGGCCGCGGACCTCCTCCACACGGCCGTCCATATCGGTCACGCGCTCGGCCAGCGCCTCGACCAGGTCAGCCACGCGCACCATGGGTCCGCCGCAGGCAGGGCACCGGGCGAGATCAGGTTCGGTGGCAAGCAGCCCGCACCGCTCACAGCGACTTCCTTCCGCCCGTTGTCCTTCGGCGAACGCCAGCACGTACACCCGCTGCTCGTTGACCGCGGCCACCACGTCCACCAGCCCGAACAGGCCGTATCCAGTGCCCACCTGCTCGATGAGGTCGTCGATCAGGCGTTCCTCCGCCGCGCGCTCGGCCTCTTCCTCGCGCGCTTGCACCGCAGCCAACACCTCGGACGCGGGGGCGTACATGGGCGCGTGCACCTCACCCGCCACCCGCCCCCGGAGCGGACGGGGGAGCAGGCGGAGGAACTCGGCCACCACCTCCGGTGTGCCACCGACGAGCACGCGGTCTACCCGCTCGCGGTCGGCCAGGCGGGCCAGGGCGTCAGCCGCGCGCTTGGCGTGCCAGAGCACGTGCATCTCCTCGTGGCGGGGGATGGCGCCGCGTGCCCAGCCGCCCTGCCGCCAGTCGACGCCGATGTGCGAGGGGGCGCCGCCGATCTGGCGATGGCGCGCGGGATGAACGTCTTCTATCTCCGCGATCTCTTCAATCTGTTGGAGAAAGACGCGGAAGAAGCGGGCGCGCTCCTTGTCCAGCAGCACCACCAGCGTACGCTCGAACTCGTCCAGCGCTGCCAGCAACGGGCGCAGGTAGGGCGTGCGCCCCCAGTACGCGGCCGGTTTCACCCGTACCGGCACGCGCACGGTGCGCACGAAATCGCCGCCTTGGGCGGCGAAGATCGCCGTCCCGCGCGGTGGCGTTCCCAGCATCTCGATGGCCTCCTGCACGGCCGGCACCAGCCGTTCCACCTCCTCAAGCGCCTCGGGCGCGCCCGTGAGCTGCTGCTGGAGCGCGCGCATGAGGTCCGAGAACTGAGCGTGCAGGTTGCGCCCCGGCTGGGTGGAGGGATCAGTGAGCAGGTAGACGCTGAGCACCGGTCCCGCGTCTACCGGGTAGTGCTCCAGTTCCTGGAGGGTAGTCTCTACCGCGAGCGCCGTCATGAAGGCACCTCCCTGGGACTGCTTCAGCCGGCGTGGGCCGGGTGTTCCTCCGACTGCGCTACCGCCTCTTGTTTGACGTCTCGCCGGATCATGCGGCGCGCCAACCAGGCGAGCCAGCCGGCCGTGGACCAGCGCGTGGGCTTGCGGGCCAGGTCGGTGAAGGCGGTGGTGAGCACGTCCGCGAGCACGTGCTCCACCGTCTCGGTGTCCGTCGGGCGGCCATACTCGGCCAGGAGCTGTTCGATAGCGCGGGTGAGCGTCGGCAGCTCCCGGTTGACCAGCGCGTCGAACGCCGCGCGGTCGCCGGCGAGGGCCCGGTCCAGCAGCTCGCGCTCGCCCAACAGCACGCGCTCTTGGACCTTGACCATCTCCGGCGACAGGGAGGCGCGGCGTCGCTCGTGCATGTAGTCCCGGCGCAGCTTGGACTTGAAGCGGTGCAACTGCTCGTGCAGGTCGTCGAACGCCCGCTTAAGCAGCGTGGCGAGCGTGGGCGCCACGTTGCGCCGTGCCGGCAGAAGTGTGCCCATAATCGAAAGGCGAATGCGGCCGGTGTATTCCTCGCGTCGGGCATGCCGCTCAATATCTAGCCAGAGGTGTACCAGGTCTGGATCAAAGTGCTGGAGTTCGGGTTCGAGACGTTGCAGGTAATGGTCGAGAATTTCCTGGTCTCGGTCGGTGAGCGCGCAGCGCCGGGTGGTCAGCATCAGCTTCATCAGGGCACCTCCGCCTCAGGCTTGGCGCGCGGCCATCGCGGCGCGGAATTTCTCGATCCCGTCCTGGGCCTCGTCCGGCTCCAGGCTGAGGCTCTGGATCAACCGGATCATCCACTGCATCGCTTCGTCGAGGTTGCTGGTGGCGTGCTCGCCCGTTTGCACGGTGTTCTCGCTGGCGGGGGGGTCGCGGTAGCCCCATTCGAGCCGCCAGTGCCCACCGTCGTAGCGCAGGATCGCGAACGAGCGTTCCTGGCGGTCGTTCCACACGTACCAGATGTGCTCGGTCGGCTTGGCCATGGCAGCCTCCTCGGCAGCGGTCCGCCTTTTATGGTGCGGGGCGGGCGCAGCCGGCGTCCGTCAGGCAGCGCCTGTGATCGGTGCGGGGTGTTGCACGATTTGTGCCGTGGCGGGGAATGGGTTCAGCGTACGCCCGCGGCGCATCGCCGGGAATCCCCCATCCGCAGGGCGCCCCCGCTCATGGTTGTGTGGGGCGCACCAGCAGGCAGGGGAGGCCGGCGCGCACCAGGCGGTCGGCGGTGCTGCCCAACACCAGCCGCTCCAGGCCGCCGCGGCCGTGGGTGCTCATCACGGTGAGATCGACCTGCTCCCGCTCGGCGTAGGTGATGAGCTCCAGGGCGGGGCTGCCACGCAGCACCACCGTGTCCACCGGCAGCTCGGTGGGCAGCCGGCCGCGCACCTCGGCCAGGTATTGCTCCGCCTCGCGTGCCACGGCGGCCTCCAGCTCGTCCATGTTCACCAGCGCCGCCGCCTCACCGGTAGCGGCCAGGGTGGTCGCGACCCAGGGCTCCACCCGCACGAGCAGGAGCCGGGCGCCGGCGCCGCGCACCACCTCTACGGCGGGGGGAAGCGCTTGCTCCGCCAGCGGTGAGCCGTCCAGCGGCACCATCAGGCGGCTGAGGCTCAGCGGCTGCAAGGGGCCTTGGTCCGTGGTGGGCCGTACCAGCAGCGTGGGCCGATGGCTGAGGCGCATGACCTTGTCCGCCACGCTGCCCACCAGCCAGCGTTGCAGGCCGCCGCGCCCGTGGGTGGCCATGGCGATCAGGGCGGCGTTGAGGCGCTCGGCAGCGCCCAGGATCTCCTCCGCCGGCCGCCCGCTGGTGATGAGGGTGGAGACGGTGCGACCCCAGGAGCGGAGCACGGTGGCCGCCCGCTCCAGGTGCTGCGTCGCCTGGTCGCGCGCCCCGTGCTCCAGCCGCTCGCGCAGCCCCGGCAGACGCGCGCCCACCCCGTCCTGGTGGTTCTCCACCGCCGTCATCAGCGTCAGCGTGGCGCCGGTGGCTCGCGCCACGGCGTCGGCGTAGGGGAGCACGCGTTCTGCGAGGTGTGAGCCGTCCAACGGCACGAGGATAATGCCCCAGGCCATCGGTCGATTGCTCCTTCGTCGGGTCGCGCCCCGGCAGAACGGGGCCGTTTCAGGCTACCTACCCGGTCAGGCATGACGCAACCGGCCCGGCGAGGATGCGGGGAATTCACACGACGCGACACAGGCATTACCGGACAGACGTCGGCGGTCGTCCCGTGGTTAGCTCAAAGTAACGGGTGCTCCCCAGAGAGCAGTTCCCCAGCCCCGCACGAAGCAGACTCGCTTGGGAGGGGTAGCGATGACCACGGAGACGCTGGTGCGGCCGTTCCGCTCCGAGGAGGAGGCATACACGACCGCGACCCACCTCACCACGGCACTGCTCGGCCGCCTCGACGTTCCGACCGAGCCGGACGCGGCGGCCGATTACGCGGTGACGCTGTTCTGGCGGGTGGTGCGCCGCCTGGTCATGCCGGAGCCGGAGATGGCGCGGCCGGCACAGCCGGAGTTCGTGGTGCAGGAGAAGCAGCAGCCGTAGCGCAGCTGTACCCGCGTGTACACCCGATCAGCGCACCGAGCGGCCTCGGCCGAAAGCACGGGGCCGTGGGAGCCAGGGCGGCCGGTCCAGCCTGGGCCGGCCGTCATGTTCGAAGCGAGCGCCGATGTTCGGGCAGGGACATGGCCCGTGCGGTAAGCGGTGCGGTCGGGCATGGCGCGACGACGCGCCAGCGTGCCGGCGGCCTTGAACCGAGGATTGAGGATGTGGTGGCAGGACCTGTTGTGGGGCGGCTGGAACGGGTTAACCGCGTGGATCGTTCTCATCGCCCACGTGTTCGGGCAGTGGGACCGCTTTCCCTTCTACAACGTCGCCCGCAGCGGCAACTGGTATGACTTCGGGTTTCTAATCGGTGCCGGCTCCCCGCTGCTGGGCATCCTGAGCCGCCGGAGGTGATCCCGAGGAGCCTCCGAGGGTCAACCGGCAGCGGCTGCTCCGAGACCAAGCGGTCGCTGCCACAGAACGGAGCGGCTCAGCGTGGTGAACGTGTGCGCGTGAATTCCGGTTACCAGGCTGGAAGTTAGTGGCCCGCGCTCAGCCGCACGGGCAGCCGCCGCGCACCCCAGCCGCCCGGCGGACCGTCGAACACGCCGGCGCAGGCGGCGCCGCACGCGGGGCACCGCCCATCCGCCGTCAGGTGCCAGGACACGATCTCGAACCATTCGCGCACGATCAGCGCGGCGCCGCAGACGTGGCAGAAGGTGGTACCGCCCTCCGGGTCGTGCACGTTGCCGGTGTAGACGTACCGCAGGCCCCGCTGCCGGGCGATGGCGCGCGCCATGCGCAGCGTGGCCGGCGGGGTGGGTGGACGGTCGCGCATGCGCCAGTCCGGGTGAAAGGCGGTGAAGTGCAGCGGCACATCCGGCCCCAGGCGCTCCGCGATCCAGTCGCACTCGCGAGCGATCTCCTCAGGTGAGTCGTTTAGGCTGGGGATGAGCAGGGTGGTGATCTCCAGCCACACGTCGGTGTGGTGCTTAATGTACTCCAGCGTCTCCAGCACCGGCTGCAGGTGGCCACCGCACACGCGGTGGTAGAACGCCTCGGTGAACCCCTTAAGGTCCACGTTGGCCGCGTCCATGAAGCGGTAGAACTCGGCGCGCGGTTCCGGGCACACGTACCCGGCGGTGACGGCCACGCTGCGCAGGCCGGCGGCGCGACAGGCCCGCGCCACGTCGATGGCGTACTCGTGGAAGATGACGGGATCGTTGTAGGTGAAGGCGACGCTGCGGCAGCCCAGCGCCAGGGCAGCGGCGGCAATGTCCTCGGGTGAGGCGGCGTCGGCCAGGGTGTCGACCTCGCGCGACTTGCTGATGCTCCAGTTCTGGCAGAAGGCACAGGCCAGGTTGCAGCCAGCGGTGCCGAACGACAGGACCGGTGTGCCGGGCAGGAAGTGGTTGAGCGGCTTCTTCTCGATTGGATCGACACAGAAGCCGCTGGAGCGCCCATAGGTGGTGAGCACCATGCCGTCACCCTGCCGCGCCCGCACGAAGCACATGCCGCGCTGACCGTCGTGCAGGCGGCAGGCGCGTGGGCAGAGGTCGCACTGGATGCGGCCGTCGGCCAAGAGGTGCCAGTAGCGTGCCGGGACCGTTCCGCTCGCGTCCATCACCTCTAGGGTAGCAAGTCCGGCTCCGGCCGGCGTGCTGTCCGGTGATGTCCGTGGCATGGTTTGGCAGGTTACCCGACAGACAGGCCACCGTGCCATGCAGCATGATGAAGCTGCCCCGAGGGGCTGAGTACGGTGCCCGCGCCACTCCGACTACCTGACTGGGCTTCGGCCCGTCTCATCGGTTGGAAGGGCGGCATCGGTGACCGGAAAGGCTCCTCGGGGCGTTCGTGCGCTGGAGAGCGCCGCGCTCAGGGAAGCCTCTCTCCTGCGCGGGGCAACGACCACCAAAACGACCACTAAGCAGGGAGGGCATGGTCATCCAATGCCCTCCCTACCGATATCCCATTCTCTGGGTCACTCGACGGCGGCCGTTTCCCAGCGCCGGGCGATCTCGGCCAGCTGCTCGCGCAGCTTGCCCTTGGCGAACTTGCCTACGCTGGTCTTGGGCAGCTCGTCGACGATCACGATTTCGTCTGGCAGCCACCATTTGGCCACGCGGGTGGACAAGAACTCGAGGATCTCGGCCGGCGTCAGGTCCGCCCGGTGCTCGGGCTTGGGCACCACCGCCGCTACCGGCCGCTCCTGCCAGCGCGGGTGTGGCAGGCCCACTACCGCCGCTTCCAGCACCTTGGGGTGGGCCATGATGTGGTTTTCCAGTTCTACCGAGGAGATCCACTCGCCGCCCGATTTGACCAGGTCCTTGGTGCGGTCCACGAGCTGGATGTAGCCCTCCCGGTCGATGGTGGCCACATCACCGGTGCGTAGCCAGCCGTCCATGAACTTCTCGGCGGCGGTGGGGTCGTTGTAGTAGGTGCCGGTGATGTACGGGCCGCGCACCTGCAGCTCCCCGAACGACACCCCATCCCACGGCAGCTCCTGGCCGGTGGCCAGGTCCACGATGCGGCACTGCACGGTGGGCACGATCATCCCTTGCTTGCTGCGGATGCGCAGCTGCTCCTCAGCCGACAGCGTTTCCATGGATGCCTTGAGGCGGCAGAGGGAGCCGAGCGGTGAGGTCTCCGTCATGCCCCAGGCGTGGACCAGGGTGATACCGTGGCGCTGCAGCCCCTCGATCAGGGCCGGCGGCGCCGCCGAGCCGCCGCACAGCACGGTCTTGAGGCGGGGCAGGCGCCGGCCGGTGCGGTCGAGCAGGCTCAGCACGCCGATCCAGATGGTGGGTACGCCGGCGGTGATGGTCACCCCCTCGCGGTCCAGCAGGTTGACGATGCGCTCCGGGTCCAAGTAGCGGTCGCTGAACACCTGGGTGGCGCCGTTCATGGCGGCGGCGTAGGGCAACCCCCAGGCGTTGGCGTGGAACATGGGCACGGCGTACATGATCACGTCGCGCTCGCTGATGTCGACGTTGTTGGGCAGCGCCGCCACCAGCGAGTGGATCACCGTGGAGCGGTGGCTGTAGACCACGCCCTTGGGGTTGCCGGTGGTGCCGGAGGTGTAGCACATGGCCGCGGCCGCCCGCTCGTCCAGGTCGGGCCAGGCGAAGTGCGGGTCACCGCTGGCCAGAAACGCCTCGTAGTCCACCACGTTGGGCAGCGCGCCGCTGGGCTCCGGCCCCTCGTTCATCAGCACTACCAGCCGCACGGTGGGCATCTTGCCGGCCAGCCGCTCCAAGGTGGGCAGCACGGAACGGTCGCAGAAGATGATCTGGTCCTCGGCGTGGTTGATGATGTATTCAAGCTGGTCGTCAAACAGGCGCACGTTGAGCGTGTGCAGGACCGCGCCCATGCACGGCACCGCGAAATAGCACTCCAGGTGGCGCTGGGTGTTGAAGGCAAACGTCGCCACCCGGTCCCCAGGTCGGATCCCCGCCTTGGCCAGCGCGCTGGCCAGCCGCCGCGCCCGCACGGCCACCTCGCCGTAGGTGGAGCGGGCCGGCGCTCCCTCGGCGCGCTGGGTGACGACCGGCTTGTCGTGGTACAGCCGCTCAATACGCCAGAGGATGTCCGTGATCAGGAGCGGTCGGTCCATCATCGTGCTGAGCATCATCGTCCTCTGCCTCCGGCGCGTGCCACCCGTCCGAGCCCACGGCGTGCGCCCGGCGGGTGGCCGCGTTGTCGCTGCTCAATTCCCTACGCTTCCAAAAGGCTCGCTCACGGTCAAGTCGCGCGCGCCTGCTCCGGCCACGGTGCCCTCGTTAGCGATGCGTGATCAAATCGGCGAGCGAGCGGCCGTCGTGCAGGCGGGCGACCACCTCGGCGAGCAGTGGTGCCACACTCACCTGCTGAAGCGGCAGGCCCAGGGGCGGCGGCGGCACACTGTCGGTGACCACCAAGGCGCGCGGGGCGAGCGCGCGCAGCCGGGCCGGTGCCGGGCCGGTGAACAGGCCGTGACTGGCGACCACCACCACCCCGGGCTGGCTACCTGCTGCCTCCAGGGCGTCGGCTGCTGCTATCACCGTGCCCGCCGTGCTGACCATGTCGTCCACGATCACGGGTACCCGTCCGCCCACCTCGCCCACCACCGCGCCGGCCGTCACCTCGGTGCCGCTCGCGCGGGTCTTGTGTACGACGGCCATGGGCAGCCCGAGCAGGCGCGCGTACCACTCGGCCAGTCGCGCCGCGCCGAGGTCCGGGGCCACCACCACCGCGGGTTCAGGCAGGAGCGGTCGCACGGCCTCGGCGAGCAGGGGCACCGCGCTCACGTGCTCCAAGGGGACGGTGAAAAACCCTTCCAGCGCGGGGCTGTGCAGGTCCAGCGCCACCACTCGGTCAATACCGGCCGCTTGCACCAGGTCTGCCACCACGCGCGCTGCTACCGCCTCCCGTCCCTGGGTGCGGCGGTCCTGGCGGGCGTACCCGAAGTAGGGGATCACGGCGGTGAGGCGGTCTGCGCCCGCGCGCCGGCAGGCATCGGCCAGCAGGCACAGCTCCATAAGATGCGCGTCCGCCGGTGGGCCGGTAGACTGGAGGAGGTACACGTCCCGGCGGCGCACGCTGGTCCGTAAGGCGACGTGCAGCTCGCCGTCGGGAAAGCGCTCCAGGACGCGTTCTCCGAGTGATACGCCGAGGCGTGCGGCGATCGCCTCCGCCAGGGGCACGTTGGCGCTGCCGGCCAGGAGCGTGAGGGTCATCGGGCACCCTCCGGCGTCACGGCGGGCACGACGCGCACGCTGAGCCCATCGCCGCTGGGGGTAAGGGTGGTGCCGAACTCCGCGCACAGCTCACCCAGCCTGCGAAGAAACCATTCCCGCTCGCGCCCCTGGGCCAGGTTGACCTGCATCTCACCGATCTGCACCGGCACGAGCTCTAGCTCCAGCACCTGCCGTGGCGCCGCGCGCAGCAGGAACAGGGCGGACAGATCGTTGCGCAGGTCGGGGTCCACCGCGTAGTCGTCCACGAAGTCACCGGTGTCGTACAGAATAGGCTTGTTCTGGTGGAACTCGATCCCCTGCACCACGTGCGCGCTGTGGCCCCAGAAGACGTCCACGCCGGCCTCGATCACCCGCCGCGCAAAGGAGCGGAAGTGCGGTGCCGGCCGGGCACGCATGTTTGGCCCCCAGGGAATGGAAAAGACCACCAGGTCCGCCTGCGCCCGCACAGCGGCGATGGCCTCGGCCACTGGGGCGAAATCGTCGTCGTCGAGCGAGACAGGGGTGTAGTTGATGCCGGGGGAGTGGGGGGTCGCGGCCCAGGCCAGCGGATGATCGGCGAACGCCAGCACCGCGATCCGCAGTCCGTCGGCGGTCAACCAGGCCGGCGCCCGCGCCTCGGCCAGGGTGCGGCCGGCGCCGGCGTGCGTGATCCCGGCGCGGTCCAGCACCGCGATCGTCTCCAGCATGCCAGGCACGTCAAAGTCGAGGCTGTGGTTGTTGGCCAGGGAGGCGAAGGAGACGCGCGCCAGGCTGAGTGTGGCGACGGCCGCGGGGTCGGCGCGGAAAAAGAACGGTTTGTAGGGGTCGCCGCGCCAGGGTTCGGTATGCGCGGTGAGGGCGCACTCGAGGTTGATGAGCAACCGGTCGGCGCGGTGCAGGAGCGGCAGGGTGTTGCCCCAGGGGTAGGCAAAGCCCCGCAGCTTGATCGCCGTGTCCACCAGCCGTCCCAGCATCACGTCGCCGGTTAACGCCAGGGTGGCGCCCGTGCCTGCCATGGGTTCCCTCCCCGGCCCGCCGGTCAGTCCGGCTCACGGGTGACCGGCGTGAAGGAGCGCAGCAGCTCCTGAACGGTGTTGTCATCCACCGGCTCAAAGTGCTGGTAGTGCGCGCCCACCGCCCAGAACGGCTCCGGCTGCTGCAGACAGACCACCTCATCAGCCTCCGCCCGCAGCTCCTCGCACGTCTCGCGTGCGCCCACCGGCACGGCGATGACCAGCCGGGCCGGTTCCTGCCGGCGCACGGACCGCACCGCCGCGCGCATGGTGGCGCCGGTCGCCAGCCCATCGTCGACCAGGATCACCGTGCGGCCGGCGATACGGGCCGGCGGCCGACCGGCCCGGAAGCGCTCCTCGCGCCGGCGTGCCTCTGCCTGCTCCTCTTCGGTCACGGTTTGTAGGTAGCGCTCAGGGACGTGCAACTCACGCAGGATGTCCTCGTTCAGGTATCGCTCGCCGTCGGCCGTGACGGCGCCGATAGCCAGCTCGCGCGAGATGGGGGCGCCCAGTTTGCGCGCGACGATGACATCTAGCTCCGCCTCCAGCCGCCGCGCCACCTCGGCGGCCACCACCACGCCGCCGCGTGGGATCCCAAGCACGAGCACATCCTGCCCCCTGTAACTGCTGAGCGCCTCGGCGAGCTGGATGCCGGCGTCGCGGCGGTCACGGAAGAGCGCCCCCCATCGGGCGGTGGAGCGTCCCGGGTCCATACGCCACCTCCCCCGCCGCTGATGCCTTGATCATGACCACCGGTGATGCGTCAGTCTATCAGGTATCGGGACATGCGCGGCAACCGTTGCGTGGGGCGAAGCCGCACAGGGCGGGCTTGGCCGGGAACGGCGTGCGGTGCTACACAAGGGGGAGAGGGGTGAGAACCGAGGCGTGGGACCGAGGACGTCCCGAACGGGTCGGGATTCGGCGATGTGGCGTTCGTCGCCGTGTTTTCTGTCCTCGCCTCCCCTCCCTCACGCCTCCAGGGGGCGGTGAGCCATGCCGGACGACGCCTTTGCCGGGTTTGTGCGCGTGGCGGCGGCCGTGCCGCGTGTGCGCGTGGTCGATGTCGAGTTCAACCGCGAGCAGACGCTCGCCCTCTGGCAGCAGGCGCACGATGAAGGGTGCGCCGTGGTCTTCTTCCCGGAGTTGGGGCTCAGCTCGTACACGGCGGGCGACCTTCACATGAACCTGCGCCTGCAGCAGGCCGTCTTGGAGTCGCTGGACCTGCTCCTGGTGGAGGGCGCCCGTCGCGGCCTGCGCACGCTGGCCTTCGTCGGGATGCCGCTGTTCGTGCACCCGGGGCTGTACAACGTGGCGGTGGCGGTGCAGGGCGGTCGCATCCTCGGCGTGGTGCCCAAGACCTACCTGCCCAACTACCGCGAGTTCTACGAGCAGCGCCAGTTCCGCGAGGGACGCGAGGTGCCGCCCGGTCGCACCATCGAACTCCTGGGCCAGGAGGTGCCGTTCGGCACCGACCTTCTGTTTGTGGCGGAGAACGAGCCAGGACTGGTGGTGGGCGTGGAGATCTGCGAGGACGTGTGGGTCCAGCTCTCGCCCAGTGCCTACCAGGCCTCGGCGGGCGCCACGGTGTGCGGCAACTTGTCCGCCAGCAACTTTACCCTGGGCAAGGGCGAGTTGCGACACAAGCTGTGCTGGAAGGCGTCTGACCCCGGCAAGTGCGCCTACGTGTACACCGCCGCCGGCCCGGGCGAGTCCTCCGCGGACCTGGCCTTCGACGCGCATGCCCTCATCTACGAGAACGGCTCCTGTCTGGCCGAATCCCGCCGCTTCGCCCGCGAACCGCAGCTCATCACCGCCGACATCGACCTGGAGCTGCTCTTGCACGAGCGGCTGAGCACGGGCAGCTTTGGCGCCTGCGCCACCGCGCACGAGCGCCCCTTCCGGCGGGTCCCCTTCACCGCCCACCGGCCCGCGGCGCCGGTCATCTTGCGGCGGCATGTGGAGCGCCACCCGTTCGTGCCCAAGGACCCGGCCACCCTGGCCACCCGTTGTTGGGAGGTGTTTCAGATTCAGACCAACGCCCTGATCACGCGTATGGAGTACATCCGCAGCGAGCACCTGGTGCTGGGGCTGTCCGGCGGGCGCGACTCCACCCTGGCCGCCCTGGCCTGCGCCAGCGCCCTGGACCAGATCGGCGCGCCGCGCACCAGCCTGCACTGCGTCTCCATGCCGGGATTCGGCACCTCACAGCACACGCGCACCGCCGCCCGTCGGCTGGCGACCGCCCTCGGCGCCAGCTTCGAGGAAGAGGACATCCGCGAGGAGTGCTGGCTGATCCTGCGCGAGCAGCGCCACCCGCTGGCCACCGCGTTCGCCGCCTGGCGCGCGACCGACGGCGCGCCCGATTCCCTGGCCGCGTTCGAGCGCTTCGCCGCCGCGCACCCGGAGCTGTGCGACGTGGAGTTCGAGAACGTCCAGGCGCGGGTGCGCACCCTGCGATTGATGACCAAGGCCAACCGCTGGCGCGGCCTGGTGGTGGGCACGGGCGATCTCTCCGAGAAGGCGCTGGGCTGGTCCACCTACGCCGGCGACCACATCAGCATGTACGACATCAACGCCGGCATTCCCAAAACGCTGGTGAACTTTGTCATCCGCTGGGTGGCCACCGAGCAGGCGGCTTCCTGGACGGCGGGCGACCCAGCCGCGCTGCGCGCCGTGCTGTCGGACATCCTGGCCGCGCCGATCACGCCGGAGCTGCTGCCGCTCGGCGCTGAAGGGGCCATCGCCCAGCTCAGCGAGCAGGCCATCGGCCCCTATGAGCTGCACGATTTCTTCCTGTACTGGACGGTGCGCCACGGCGCCCGCCCGCAACGCGTGCTCACCCTGGCGCGGGCCGCCTTCGCGAGCGACTACAGCGACGCCGAGCTGCGTCGCTGGCTGCTGGTGTTCTACCGGCGCTTCTTCGCCAATCAGTGGAAACGGGATTGCACCGCGGACGGCCCCAAGGTGGGCACGGTGGCCCTGTCGCCGCGGGGCGACTGGCGCATGCCCAGCGACGCGGTGGTGCAGGCGTGGATCAAGGAGCTGGAAGCGGAGACGGCTACCGAACCGGAAGCGGCCGTTCGCTCCGGGGAGCGTTAGGATGGGGCTGGTTGCCGACGCGGCGGCGCGCATGCCCGCCGTTCACCTCCTATGGGCCACCCGCCGGGCCGCCAGCACCCGCGCCTGCACCTCGCCGGCCAGGAAGCGGGCCGACGGCGGGATGCAGAGCCGATCGCCGGCGCGCACGAGCAGGCCCAGGGCGGTCAGCTCCGGCACGGCATCACCGAACACCGCCTCGAACGGCACGCCAAACCGCTGGGCGAACGCGGAGAGCGACAGCCCCTCGCTCAGTCGCAGGGCAAGCGTGACATAATCTGCCATCGCCCTGTCCGGCTCGGGCTCTTCGACGAAGCCGACCCACGGGAAGGGCACGGTGGATGGACCGGTGGCGGCGCGGTCCGGGCCCGTGGCCAGCACGCGACGCACATAAGCGGCCGGGGAGCGCACCACGGCGAAGCGGCGTCCCGCCAGGTGCGAGTGGGCGCCGGCGCCGACCCCCAGCCATTCACCGTCGCGCCAGTAGACGAGGTTGTGGCGACAGGCGTAGCCGGGCCGCGCCCAGTTGGAGATCTCGTACTGCTCGTAGCCGGCCGCGGCCAGCAGCGCCTGAGCGCGCTCGTACATGGCCGCCTGGAGGTCAGGGTCCGGCTCCGGCGCCTGGCCGCAGGCGACCTGGCGGGCCAGCGGCGTCCCCTCCTCCACGGTGAGGGCGTAGAGCGACAGGTGCTCCGGGCCGAGCGCCAGCGCCCGGCGCAGGGTGCGCTCCCAGCTCGCCAGGTCCTGACCCTGGAGGCCGAACATCAGGTCCAGGTTGACGTTGGCAAAGCCGGCGGCGCGCGCCGTGCGGTAGGCCGTCTCGGCGGCCGCGGCGTCGTGGATGCGGTCCAGGAGGCGCAACTCCGCGTCGTCGAAGCTCTGCACGCCGATGCTCAGCCGGTTGATGCCCAGCGCCCGCAGCCCGCGGAGATAGGCCTCGTCGATCGTGCCGGGGTTGGCCTCCAACGACCACTCGGTGTCCGCTCGGTGGGGGAAGGCAGCCTCTACCGCCCGCACCAGCCGCTCCAGGAGCGGGAGCGGCAGACGGCTGGGGGTGCCGCCGCCGAAATACACGGTGGCCAGGGGGCGCGGGCCGAGCACATCCACCCAAGCCGCCAGCTCCGCCGCCAGCGCATCCACGTAACGCGGCATCAACGCGTCCAGGCCAGCGTAGGCGTTGAAATCGCAGTACGCGCAGCGATGGTCGCAGAAGGGGATGTGCACGTAGAGGGAAAGCGGATCGCTCACCTTAACCATGCTACCATCAAGCAAGAAGCGGGAAGAGGACAGGGCGGGACCGCGACTTCAGGGCGAGAAGCGAGGAGCGAGTAACGAGGAGGCCGCCCGGAGCGGTGTCGTTGCTCTCTCACTCCTCACGGCTCTTCCCTCACTCCTCCGAGCCGGGTGAGGGCCTGATCGCGTACGCCGCAGGGAACGCGCGGCGATACCGAGTGCCCGCGGTCCCTTGCCGAGCAGAGGTGGAGCGTTGCTCAAGACACACAGCTGCGGTGAACTGCGACGACCGGACGCCGGGCAGGAGGTGACGCTCGCCGGCTGGGTGCACCGGCGGCGCGACCACGGCGGCCTGATCTTTATCGACCTGCGCGATACGACCGGCATCGTGCAACTGGTGTTTGACCCGCGTGAGGCGGCGGACGCGCATGCGGTGGCCGCACAAGCGCGGACCGAGTACGTGCTCCAGGTACACGGCCTCGTCAGCGAGCGGGCGCCTGGTAGCGTCAATCCCCGCCTGGCCACCGGTGACGTGGAGGTGCGGGCCCGCGCGGCGCGGATCCTCAACCCGTCCAAGACGCCGCCGTTCTACATCAACGAGGAAACCGAGGTTGACGAGCTGTTGCGCCTGCGCTACCGCTACCTCGACCTGCGGCGGGAGCGCATGCACCGGAACATCATCCTGCGCCACCAGATCGTGCTGTTCATCCGCAACTTCCTCGCCGAGCGCGGCTTCTACGAGATCGAGACCCCGATCCTCATCAAGAGCACACCCGAAGGGGCGCGGGACTACCTGGTGCCCTCGCGCCTGCACCCCGGCTGCTTCTACGCCCTGCCGCAATCGCCCCAGCAGCTTAAGCAGCTTTTGATGGTGGCCGGATTCGAGCGCTACTTCCAGATCGCGCGTTGCTTCCGCGATGAGGACCTGCGCGCCGACCGCCAGCCGGAGTTCACCCAGCTTGACTTAGAGATGAGCTTCGTCGAGGAGAAGGACATCCTCGACCTGATGGAGGAGCTGTTCACGGCGCTGGTGCGTCGCTTCCGGCCGGACGCCCGCTTGATCACCCCCTTCCCGCGCCTCACCTACGCCGAGGCGATGGAGCGCTACGGCTCGGACAAGCCGGACCTGCGCTACGGCATGGAGCTGTTCGACGCCACGGACCTGTTCGCCGCCTCGGAGTTCGGGGTGTTCCGCGCCGCCGTCGCCGCCGGTGGGCGGGTGCGCGGCCTGGCCGCTCCCGGCGCCGCCGATCTGCCCCGCCGCCAGCTCGACGAGCTCGTGGAGGTGGCGCGAGGGCGCGGCGCCAAAGGGCTGGTGTGGGTCGGCCTGGGCGGCGATCCAGCCACCCTCACGGCCGAGCAGGTGCGATCCTCCGCGGCCCGCTTCATGAGCCCGGATGTGGTGCGTACGATGGCAACGCGCGCCGGCGCTCGCCAGGGCGATCTGCTTCTCCTGGTGGCCGACCAGGACGCCGTCACTCGCACCGCGCTGGACGCCCTGCGGCGGGACCTGGCCCGGCGGCTCAACCTCGCCGACCCAAACACCTTTGCCTTCCTGTTCGTCACCGAGTTTCCCCTGTTCGAGTGGAACGCGGACGAGGGACGCTGGGATGCCAGCCACCACCCGTTTACCGCACCTCGGCCGGAGGACCTGCCCCTGCTGGAGACGGACCCTGGCCGGGTGCGCAGCCAGGCGTACGACCTGGTGTGCAACGGCTGGGAGCTGGCCTCGGGCAGCATCCGCATCCACCAGCGGGACGTGCAGGAGCGGGTGTTCCGGTTGCTCGGCATCGGTGAGGCGGAGGCGCGCGAGCGGTTCGGGCACATGCTGGAGGCGTTTGAGTACGGGGCGCCGCCGCACGGCGGCATCGCGCCGGGCATCGACCGGGTGGCGGCGCTTCTGGCCGGGGAGACGGACATCCGCGAGATGATCGCCTTCCCCAAAACCAAATCCGCCACCGACCCGATGACGGGTGCACCCTCACCGGTCGACCCGCGCCAGCTCGCGGAACTGCACATCGCGGTGGTGGGCGTCGAGCAGGAGCCGGTTTCGCACCTGCGCGTTTGAAGCCCTTTCGCGCCGTTGGTATTCTGAAAGGCGCGTTCCGGCGGTTCACCGCCGTGAGAGGGCAGGGCGGCCATCCGCGGGGCGCGGCTCCCGCGTATTCGTTACGGCACAGAGCGCGGCGCCCGTGCCGGCAAGGGTGGCGGCAGGCAGCGGCGAGGAGGCGTCAGGTGAACGAGAAGAAGCTGCTGATCGGGCTCGGTGCGGTGGTCGGCGTGCTGGTCCTGGCGATCATCGCCGTGACCGCGGTGATCATCGCCCAGGGTGGGGGAGGTGGCGGCAGCCAGTCGGGCGCCGGCACCACGTCCAGCGCCCGGGTCTCTGGTGAATTACGGCTGCCGGGCGACGACCCGCTCACCCTTGACCCGGCGCTCGTCACCGACGTCACGTCGGCGGTGTACATCGTCGAGCTGTTCGGTGGGCTGGTCACCCTGGACAAGGACCTGCAGGTCAAGCCGGACATCGCCAAAAGCTGGGATATCTCGCCGGATGGCACCAAGTACACCTTCCACCTGCGCGATGACGTCGTCTTCAGTCAGTCCGGCCGGCGGGTGACCGCGCACGACTTCAAATACTCGATGGAGCGGGCGGCCAGCCCGGAGACGGACTCCCCCACGGCGGACACCTACCTGGGCGACATCGTCGGCGCCAAGGATATGATCCGCGGCCGAGCCAAGGAGATCTCCGGGATCCGCGTGATCGACGACTTCACGCTCGAGATCACCATCGACGCACCCAAACCGTACTTCCTGGCCAAACTGACGTACCCCACCGCCTTCGTGGTGAACAAGGACCAGATCGAGAGAGACCGGCGCAACTGGACGCGCAAGCCGGACGGCACCGGCCCGTTCAAGCTGCAGGAGTGGAAGATCGGCGAGCGCATCGTGCTGGTGCCCAACGAGCGCTACCACGGCGACCCGAAGCCCACGCTCAAGCGGGTGACCTACCAGCTCGCCGGCGGCTCCTCTCTGACCCAGTACGAGAACGGGGAGATCGATCTGGCTGGCGTGGGCGTCAACGATATCGAGCGCATCCGCGATAAGAGCGAGCGGCTAAACAAGGAATTCGTGGAAAAGCCCGATCTGAGCACGTTCTATCTCGCCTTCAATACCCGCACACCGCCGTTCGACGACCCGAAGGTGCGCCAGGCGTTTGGCATGGCCATCGACCGGAAGCGCATCGTGGACGTGGTGCTGCGCAACATCGTGCCGGCGGCGGAAGGCATCCTGCCGCCGGGGATGCCCGGTTACAACAAGGACATTAAAGGCCTGCCGTTTGACCCACAGCAGGCCAGACAGCTTCTGCAGGAGTCCAAGTACCAAGGCCGGCTGCCGCGCGTGGTCCTCACCCTCAGCGGCCAGGGCCAAAACGTGGGGCCGGTGATCGAGGCCATGCTGGAGATGTGGAAGACCAACCTCGGCGTGGAGGTGGAGGTGGAGCAGGTGGAGACGGCCACCTTCTTCCAGGACGTGCGCCGGGGCCGCTACCAGATGTGGGAGCTGGGTTGGTCCGCCGACTACCCGGACCCCGAGAACTTCCTGGACATCCATTTCTACTCGCAGAGCCGGCAGAACGAGACCGGCTACTCCAACCCCGAGGTGGACCGCCTGCTCCTCCAAGCGCGCACCGAGCGCGACCAGGAGAAGCGCTTCCAGCTCTACAACCAGGTGGAGCGCATTCTCGTCCAGGACGCGCCGTGGGTGCCGCTGTTCTACGGCAACAGCCCGGTGCTGATCAAGCCCTACGTGAAGGGCTTCCAACCCACGCCGCTGGTCACCCCGATCCTGAAGTACATCACGGTGGAGCGGTGAGCGACGCGGGCCGGGATGAGGGGTGGACGTCCCGGCCCGCGCCGCCTCAGGTTGAGAGGGGATGCCGTGAGTGGCGCGCTGCCGTTCATCGTCCGTCGCCTGCTGGCCGCTATCCCGGTGCTGCTGGTGGTGTCGGCGGCCACGTTCTTCCTGGGCCGCTACGCCCCGGGAGACCCGGTGACGGTGCGCACGGGCGGTAAGGCGACGCCGGAGCAGGTGGAGCGCATCCGCAAGAACCTGGGCCTGGACGACCCCATCCCCGTCCAGTACGTCCGCTACATGGCCAAGTTCCTGCGCGGGGACCTGGGCGAAAGCTACCGCCGCCAGGGCCGCAAGGTGTCGGAGATCATCTTCCCCAAGATGTGGGTCTCGCTGCGGCTGAACATCGTCCCCTTCGTTCTCACGTATCTCATCGGCGTGCCGCTGGGCATCTACGCGGCGCTCAAGCGCGGCCGCTGGCAGGACCCAACGATCAACGCGGTCCTGCTGTTCTTAGCGGCGGTGCCCACCGTGGTGTGGATGCCGCTCCTGGTGTACGTCTTCGTGCTCCGCCTTAAGATCATTCCCACTGTGGGCTGGAACGGTTTTCTTAGCCCATCGATCATTCTGCCTATCGTGGTGCTCACCATCGGTAGCTTCGCCGGTGTGACGCGTGTGGTGCGCATCAGCATGATCCAGGTGATGGGCGAGGACTTTATCCGCACGGCGCGCGCCAAAGGGCTGCCCGAATCGGTGGTAGTGACGCGCCATATCCTGCGGAACTCGCTCCTCGTCCTGATCAACGGCATCATCGGCAGCCTGTTCTTCCTGTACACCGGCTCGCTGTTTGTGGAGCTGGGCTTCGGCATCCCGGGCATTGGTCGGGAGACGTTCGAGGCGATCAGCGGCCGCGACTACGACCTGTTCATGGCGCTGACCATGATCGGCGCCATCAGCTTCATCCTGGCTAACCTGGCCCTGGATATCATTTACACGATCATCGACCCCCGCATCCGCTACTCGTGACGGGTGCCGGGCGAAGGGAAGGCGCCGATGGCGGGCGAACTGGCCCTGGAAGCACAGCAGCAGGCGGAGCGGCAGCGTACCCGTGGGCTCAGCCCGACGCGGCTGCTGTGGCGGGCGTTGTGGCGGCGCAAAATCGCGCGCGTGGCGCTCATGTACATCGCCTTCTTTTACGCCGTCGGCATCCTGGCGCCGCTGCTGGCCCCGTACAGTTACAAGGCCCAGAACCTGGACAACGTCCGCGCCAAGCCGTCGTGGGAGCATCCTTTTGGCACGGACCGGCTGGGCCGGGACCAGCTCAGCCGCGTGATCTACGCGGCGCGCACCACCGTGGTGATCACGGTCATCACCACCGTGACGGGCAGCCTGCTCATCGGCCCGGCGCTGGGGCTGGTGGCCGGGTATCGGGGTGGCTGGGTGGACAGCGTCATCAACCGCGTGGGCGAGGCGGTGTCCAGCGTGCCCGATTTGCTGATCATCATCCTGCTGGCGGCAACCATCGGCCCGCGGCTGAACAACAAGGTGGCGGAGTGGTATGACCTCCCCGTGGTGGGACCGCTCCTCAAGGAGGGGTATGCCAGCATCTTTGTGGTGTACGTGGTGCTCAGCGTCACGAGCTGGGTGGGCGGCATGCGGCTCATCCGCGCGTTGACGCTGTCCGTGCGCAACACCGATTACGTGCTGGCGGCACGGGCTGCCGGCGCCACCACCGCCCGGATCCTGTGGCGCCACATCCTGCCCAACATCAGCTACATCATCATTTTGGGCGTCGCGGCTAGCTTCGGCGTGGTGGCCCTGTCCGAGATCGGCCTGTCCTTCCTCGGGCTGGGCGTGCGTCCGCCCACGCCCAGCTTCGGCACCATGATCCTGGAGAACTTCCGCGCCCGCGACCTTGACAAGTACCCACACCTGTTCTTTATCCCCGCCTTCTTCGCGGTGGCGCTGTTGCTCTCGTTTAACCTGCTCGGCGATGCCCTGAACGATGTACTGAACCCGCGCACCCGCTACCAGTGAACGAGCCACGAGCACCATGGAAGGGTCCACGGCTGAGGCGGGACGGGGCATGCAGGCGCTGGCAGCCGCGCGCTCGCTCACCATCGGCACGGCGCTGCTGGCGCGGGTGATGAACCGGACCGTGGCCCGCTGGGGCCTGACGTGGCCGCAGGCTGCCAGCCTGATCCTGCTGGACGCCCAACCGGAGCCGGTCAACGCCTCCTGGTTGGTGGGCCAACTGGGCCTGGGCCGCACGGCGATGACGGCGGCCGTGGACCGCCTGGAGCGGCGCGGATGGGTGGTGCGCCGTCCCCATCCGCGCGATCGCCGCATCGCGCTCCTGGAGCTGACGGCCGACGGCCGCCGCGTGGGCGCCGAGGCACGGGCGGCGGTGCAGGCCGTCGCGCAGCGGTTAGTGGCCGAGGCCCAGGTCCCGGCCGGGTTTCGCGAGCTGACCGAGCGCCTGTTCACCCGGCACGACGCGGTACCCTGAGCCCGGGTGTGGGGGTGAGGGCCTCAGCGCGGCGGCGCCGAGCCCGGCGCCGGGAGAGCCCCGATCTGGGCCAGGAGGTGCGCGGTGTCAAACCGCTCCCATTCCTCCACCACCTGCCCGCCGACCACCCGCATCAGGCTCAGGACCGAGACCTCGATCGGGCGCCCGCTGGCTGGTATCCCCATCAGGGGGCCGGTATGGGTGCCGCGGGCGGTCATGCGCGTCAGCACACGGTCGCCTTCGGCGATCTGGTCCTCAATCGTGAACCGCGTGTCCGGGAAGGCGGTACGGTACAGGTCAACAAGCCGGCGGAAGCCCTCGCGGCCGGTGAGCGGGTTGGCGGGGTCGTGATACATGTAGCTGGGTGAGATGAAGGGGTCGGCGGCAGTCAAGTCTCCGGTCGGCCAGACGCGGTCGTTCAGTGCGTCCATGAGCCGGCGGACGACGGCCTTGTTCTCCTCGGTAGACACGGTGTTGCTCCTTCCGCTCGTGCTTGGCCAATGCCTTCTATACGGCCCCGCACGGCGGTCGGATTTCTCCGGGTTCCATCGCACCATGCGCTGGCGCCCGGGCACGCTGGCGGATCGGGACGCCGTTTAGGCCTCTGACGCCGTCACCCGGCGGAAGCCCGCGGCCTCCGCTTCCGCGGTGCTGGCGAACCAGTGGTCGGCCGGGGCCGTCTCGTACCCGGGGTCGCCCGGCAGGAGGTAAACCCGCTCCCCGTCCCGCACGCTGCCCTTGATCAGCGGGGCAGGCTCGGTGGCGGAGGCGGCCCCCGGAGCGCCGGCCCCCGGCTGTTCCTCACCTGGCATCTCCCCCGCACCGCGCTCGCGGCCCAGGGGCAGCGCCTCGCGCGCCCGTTCGGCTGCACGGCGGGCCACCTCGGCCGCCTCTGCCAGCACGCGCGCCACCGGTCCGCTAACACCGCGCTCGCGGGCCGCTTCCTCCGGTGTTGGCGCCTCCGCCACCGGGGCCTGTATCCGGCGAATGACCAAGCGACGATACAGGTACAGAGCGGCGGCTACCAGTACAGCGAGAACCAGCAACCGGCGAATCATAACCTCACCTCCAGAGCGATATTGGGTGCATAGAGGCGCAGGCAGTATACGCGGTCGCCGTGAACGTTGGCAGCCCAGGGACCGGAGTTGTGGGCGGAGGAGGGCCCTGGCCGCGGCCGTCCGTGACGCCCGCACGCGATGGGCCATTACCGGTCCGAAGGTCGGATTTTGCCGGACAGACGCCGTGCCGGGCGGTCGGGATCCTGAGAAGGTGGGAGAAGGTGCGAGCCAGGGTCGGCGCAGTGCTGGTGGCCGCCTGCATCGTCCTGATCCACCGGTCGTCCAGGCCGGGCGCGGCGGCCTCGGTCGCGACCGGCACGACCAGACGTGAACCACCGGAAGGAGCAGCAATCATGAGCGATAGCACCGTGGAGCTGCGCACGCTCCTGCACCTGCCCGTAGAGAGCGCGCTGCAACAGGTGCGCGCCGCCTTGCACGCCGAGGGTTTCATCATCGTCGCCGATGTCGATGTCCAGGCCCTGCTCAGGCAGCAGCTTGCCACCCAGTTCTACCCGTACTGGCTGCTCGGCGTGTGTGACGGCGACCTGATGTACCGCATGCTCGAGGTGGATCCCCGTCTTGGGCTCTACCTGCCGCACACCGTGGTCGTGCATGATACCGGTGAGGGCATCGAGGTTCACATTCAGGACCCCGGCATCGTCCTCACCCCGGCGGCGCCACCGGAGCTGGTGGCGGCGGTGGAGGCGGCCCGCGCCCGGTTCGGCCGGGTCATCGCCGCGCTGGGCGCGGTACCAACGTAATGCCGACCTCCCCGGCGCCGGTGTTTGAGGCCCGGGGACGCTCTCGCCCTGGAAGGAGTTGCGCCCGTGACCGCTGCCGTACGTGCCCAGGTCACCCTGCCATCCCCAGAGCCGGTGATCCTGCGCGACGGGACGACCGCCTGGCTGCGACCGGCCCGCCCGGAAGACGCCGACAAGGTGGACGCCCTGTTCCGGCGTGCCTCGCGCGAATCGCTCTGGCTGCGCTTCTTCACGCCGGTGGCGCGGGTGGACCGGCGGCTGATCGACCAGATGGTGAACATCGACGGCGTGGAGCGGATGACCTTCCTCGTCACCCGCGGGGAGGGCGCGGAGGAGCAGGTCATCGCCGTGGGCGGCTACGCCCGCCTGCCGCGGTGGGATACCGCCGAGGTGGCCTTCTTCGTGGACGACGCCTTCCAGGGCAAGGGGCTGGGCACGCTCCTTTTGGAGCGCCTGGCGGCCTACGCCCGCCGCCAGGGCATCCTCACCCTGGTGGCCGACGTGCTGCCGGACAACCATCGCATGCTGGAGGTGTTTCGCAAGAGCGGCTTTGAGCCGCGCCTGATCACCGACCAGCACATCATCCGCGTGGAACTGCCGGCCACCGCCGATGAGGTGGCCCTGGCCGAGGCGGAGGCGCGCGAGCGCGTGGCTACGGCCGCTTCCTTGCGGCCCTTCTTCCGCCCACGTTCCGTGGCGGTGATCGGCGCCTCACGCGACCGCCGCTCCATCGGGCGGGCGGTGCTGGAGCGCCTCATCCACACCGGCTTCGAGGGGCCGGTCTACCCGGTCAACCCCAACGCCCGCGCCGTGGCCTCGGTGCGCGCCTATCCCTCCGTGCTGGATGTGCCGGACGACGTGGACCTGGCGGTGATCGCCGTGCCGGCGCCCGTGGTGCCGCAGGTGGTGGATGAGTGCGCCCGCAAGCGGGTGCGGGCGCTGGTGGTGCTGTCGGCCGGGTTCGCCGAGATCGGGCCGGAGGGCAAGGCGCGCCAGGACGCGCTGGTGCACAAGGTGCGGGCGCACGGCATGCGCCTGATCGGCCCCAATTGCATGGGCATCATCAACACCGCGCCGGACGTGAACCTCAACGCCACCTTCAGCCCGGTCATGCCGCCGCGCGGGCGGGTGGCGATGTCCTCCCAGAGCGGCGCCCTGGGGCTGGCCATCCTCGACTACGCCCAGCAACTGGGCCTCGGTATCTCCATGTTTGTGAGCGTCGGCAACAAGGCCGATGTGTCCGGCAACGACCTGCTCCAGTACTGGGAGGACGACCCGGACACCAACCTGATCATCCTCTACCTGGAGTCCTTCGGGAACCCGCGCAAGTTCGCGCGCATCGCTCGACGCATCGCCCGCCACAAACCGATCCTGGCGGTGAAAAGCGGTCGCACCGCCGCTGGCGAGCGCGCGGCTCGTTCCCATACCGCGGCGCTGGCCGGCAGCGAGCGGGCGGTGGAGGCGCTGTTCCGTCAGGCGGGGGTGATCCGGGCCGATACGCTGGAGGAGCTGTTCGACATCGCCAGCGTGCTCACCAACCAGCCCCTGCCGGAAGGAAACCGGGTTGCGATCGTCACCAACGCCGGCGGCCCCGGCATCCTGGCCGCCGACGCCTGCGAGGCGCGCGGCCTAGTGGTGCCTGCCCTGGCGCCGGAGACGGTGGAGTCCCTGCGCCGGCTCCTGCCCCCGGCGGCCGCGCTCACGAATCCTGTGGACATGATCGCCTCGGCGCCGGCCGAGCACTACGAGGGCACCGTGCGGCGCGTGCTGCGCGACCCCAACGTGGATGCCCTGATCGTGATCTTCATCCCCACCGGCCTGGTCCAGCCCGAGGAGGTGGCGCGGGCCATCCGCCGCGCCGTAGCGGCCGCCCAGGCGGAGAGCGGCCGGGCCAAGCCGGTGGTGGCCTGCTTCATGTCCAGCCACGGCATGCCGCCCCTGCTCAGCGGGCCCGATGGTGCCGCCGGTGAGCCGGGGCCGGTGCCGCCTATCCCCTCGTTCCGCTTCCCGGAATCGGCGGCGCTGGCGCTGGCCGCGGCCGTGACCTACGCCGAGTGGCGCCGGCGCCCGCTCGGCCGCGTGCCGGAGCTGCCGGGCGTGGATGGCGCGGCCGCCCGGGCGGTGGTGCGCGAGGCCCTGGCGGCCCGCGGCGCCAGCTGGCTGCGGCCGGAGGAGGTGGAGCGGCTGATGGCCGCCACCGGCATCCGCCTGCCGCGGGCCGCCACCGCCGCTACCCCGGACGAGGCGGCCGAGGCGGCGGCCCGCATCGGTTTCCCCGTGGCCGTGAAGGTCTTGTCCACGCGCATCGTGCACAAGACCGACGTGGGCGGCGTAGCCCTCAACCTGGGCTCTACGGACGCGGTGCGGGCGGCCTGCCAGGACATGCAGGCGCGGCTGAGCGAGGCGGTGGAAGGCTTCCTCGTCCAGGAGATGGCGCCGGAGGGCGTGGAGGTGATCGTAGGGATGACTGAGGACCCGGTGTTCGGGCCGCTGGTGGCCTTCGGCCTGGGTGGCACGGCGGTGGAGGTGCTCCAGGACATCGCCTTCCGGATCACGCCTCTCACCGACGTCGACGCCCGGGAGATAGTGCGGTCCATCCGCGGCTTCCCCTTGCTGGAGGGTTACCGCGGCCGCCCACCGGCCGATATCACCGCCGTCGAGGATCTGCTCCTGCGCGTCTCCTGGCTGGCGGAAGAGGTGCCCGAGATCGACGAGATGGACCTCAACCCGGTGCGGGTGTTCCCCCCCGGGCAGGGCCTGCTGCCGCTGGACGTGCGCGTGTACGTGCGCGGGCAGCGATAAGCACCCCGGCCGGTCGGGCGGCTGTGCCGCGGCGCTTTAGCGCCCGCTGGCGCGTAGGATGGCGACCATTGGTCGGGCCACATTGGCGGGGATGGCGAGGTTGAGTCCCTGCGCCTGCAGCTCCGGCGTGCGACCCACCACCAAAGTGTTGATGCCGATCACCTCCCCCTTCAGGTTGACCAACGGGCCGCCGCTGTTGCCGGGGTTGAGCGGCGTGTCCGTCTGAACGTACGAGCGCCCGCGCAGCTCGCGGTGGGCGGAGAAGATGCCGCTGGTCACGCTGGCCTCACCGCTCGTGAACACCGAGCCGCCCAGGGGGTAGCCGATGGCCAGCAGCCGCTCGCCCGGCCGCAGCGCGTCCGAGTCGCCCCACGTGATGGGTGGAATGCCGGTGACCTCGATCTGGACCAGGGCGAGGTCGACCTCCTCATCGCGGCCCAGCACCCGGCCCGGCACCGTGCGCCCGTCGGCCAGCGTGATGGACGGGCTCGCGTCGCCGCGCACCACGTGCGCGTTGGTCATCACCAGCCCCTCCTCCACGATCACGCCCGTGCCAACACCGCTCCGGGTGGCGATGCGCACCACCGCCGGCCGCACGCGTTGCACCGCCGCGGTGGCGCGCTCTTCTTCCGTTACCGACACCGCCACGGCCGACCCGGTCGACGGGGCCTGCAGGCCGCGGCGTGAGCCCGCCACGGTGACCGCCGTGACCGCGGCCACGACCGCCGCGGTAGCCACCATGGCGGCCAGCGCTAGGCCGATCCCGACGCGACCGACGCGGCGCCTCCGGGCGCGTAGGCGCACCGTCTGACCGGCCGTTGGCGGACGGGCGAGGAGACGGTACGGGCCGATGGCGATCTCGTCGCCCGGCTCCAGGACGCACCGCCCGTGCACGGGCGCACGGTTCACTTGGGTGCCGTTGCGGCTGCCCAGGTCGATGAGCTCCACCGCGCCGTCGCGCACCACCACGCGGGCGTGCTGGCGCGAGACGCGGGGGTCGGGCAGCACCAGCCCGGCAGGCGGCTCCCGCCCGATGAGCAGCTCCTGCGCGGGGGCCAGTGACACCTCGCGTTCTTCACCCCGTGGGCCGGTGACCAGAAGCGCCGCCACCGGAGGCGGTGTCGAGACGGATGGGCTCCGGCGCAGGATCGCGGTCAGGTGACGGGCCGTGTCGCCCAGCCGCCGCGAGATAGAAGGCACGGCGTGCTCGCCGGCCGGGGCGCCGCAGCGCGTGCAGAAGCGGGCCGCAGCCGCGAAGGGCGTCCCGCAGGACGCGCACGGGCGTAGAGGGGTGCGACACCGGTCGCAGGTCACCGCGGTCGGCGCCGCCAACGCGCCACACGAGGGACAAACGTGCTCACTCACCGTGACCCGTCGGCCAGCATGGTTCCACACGGCGATAGGCGGCGTCAATGGATCGCCGCGGTTGCTTTGCCCGGCGGTAAGAGGAGCCGTACACTGAATGGCGCGTGGGAGCGCGTCAGGCCATGCAGACGGGAGGGAAGCTGTGGACTTCCGCGATTCCCCTGAGGAGGCGGCGTTCCGGGCCGAGGTGCGACGGTTCATCGCCGAGAATCTGCCGCCGGCTTATCGGCAGCGAGAGCCGGAGTGGGGCATGTTCAACACGGCGCGCACCCGCTCCCCGGTGCCGCCGGAGGAGCTGCGCCTGTGGCGCAAGCGCCTGGCGGCACGCGGCTGGATCGCGCCGGCCTGGCCCAAGGAGTACGGCGGTGCCGGCATGAGCGTGGTAGAGCAGTTCATCTTCAACGAGGAGATGGCCGAGGCGCGGGTGCCTGGCGCTGGCGGCATCGCCGTCGGCTGGGCGGGGCCGACGATCCTGACGCACGGCACCGAGGAGCAGAAGCGGCGCTTCCTGCCCGGCATTCTCTCCGGGGAGGAGACGTGGTGCCAGGGCTTCTCCGAGCCCGGCGCCGGCTCGGACCTGGCCTCCCTCCAGACGCGGGCCGTCCGTGACGGCGATGACTACGTCATCAATGGACAAAAGATCTGGACCTCCGGCGCCCATCACTCCCAGTACATGATCTTGCTAGCCCGTACCGACCCGGACGCGCCCAAGCACCGCGGCATCTCGTACTTCGTGGTGGATATGAAATCGCCCGGCATCAGCATCCAGCCCCTGATCAACATGCTGGGCGACCACTCCTTCAACCAGGTGTTCTTTGAGAACGTGCGCGTGCCGCGCGCGAATCTCATCGGCGAGGAGAACCGCGGCTGGTACGTGGGCACGACCACCCTCGACTTTGAGCGGTCCTCCATTGCCACCTCGGTGCAGATGACCCATATCGTGCGCGACTTTGCCACCTTCGTGCGCGGCGAACGGGGCGGTGCCAATCGGCTGCGGCAGGTGCCGTGGCTGCGCCTGGAGCTGGCCGAGCGGGCGGTGGAGGCACAGGTGGCGCGGTTGCTCTCCTACCAGGTCATCTCGCTGCAGAAGCGGGGTCTCATCCCGAACAAGGAGGCGTCGGTAGCCAAGCTGTACACGTCGGAGCTGGACCAGCGGCTGCTGGCCACCGGCATGAAGCTGCTGGGGCTCTACGGACAGCGGCTGGATCCGGGCGCGCCCCTGGGCGGGCGCATGGCGCGCGGCTATATGGCGGCCACCGCCTCCACCATCGGCGGCGGGACGTCGGAGATCCAACGCAACATCATCGCTACCCGCGGCCTCGGCCTGCCGCGGGGCTGAGCAGGGGGTGGACCGGGCTCCGGGTCGGCCCCAAAGCGGACATCGAGGGGGACAGCATGAACTTCAGGGACACACCGGAAGAGGCGGCGTGGCGGGAAGAGGTGCGGCGGTTCATTCGGGAGAACCTGCCCGATGAGCTGAAGCCGGACTACGTGCCGCCGCGCGGCCACCAGGACGACGGCAGCCCCTTCCAGCGCGGCGCGGCGTGGCGAGAGTGGAACCGCCGCCTGGCCAAGAAGGGCTGGATCGCGCCGGCCTGGCCCAAGGAGTACGGCGGCGCCGGCATGAGCGTCATGCAGCAGTTCATCATGAACGAGGAGTTCGCCGAGGCACGGGCGCCCCGCCCCGGCGGCATCGCCGTCGGCTTCGCCGGGCCGACGATCATCACCTTGGGCACCGAGGAGCAGAAGAAGAAATACCTGCCGGAGATCCTCACCGGCGAGGTGATCTGGTGCCAGGGGTACTCCGAGCCGGGCGCCGGCTCGGACCTGGCCTCCCTTCAGACGCGGGCCGTGCGCGACGGGGACGAGTACATCATCAACGGGCAGAAGATCTGGACGTCCGGCGCCCACGTGGCCAAGTGGATGATCCTCTTGGCCCGCACCGACCCGAACGCCCCCAAACACCGCGGCATTTCGTACTTCATCGTGGACATGAAGTCACCCGGCATCACCGTGCGGCCGCTGGTGAACATGGCCGACAGCCACGAGTTCAACGAGGTGTTCTTCGACAACGTGCGGGTGCCACGGGAGAACCTGATCGGCGAGGAGAACCGCGGCTGGTACGCAGCGCAGACCACGCTCTCGTTCGAGCGGTCCAACATCGGCTCGGCGGTGGGCCAGCGCCAGGCAGTGGAGGACGTGATCAAGTTCGCGCGCGAGACGAAGGACGGCAAGAGCACGCTGGACCGCACCCCCAGCCTGCGCTACGAGCTGGCCGAGCGCTACATCGAGACCGGTGTGGCCACCATGCTGTCGTACAAGATCATCTCCATTCAGGCGAAGGAGGGGGTGGCGCCGGGTCACGAGGCGTCGGTGGCCAAGCTGTACGGCACCGAGCTGAACCAGCGCATCTACCGCACGGCGATGAAGGTGCTGGGACTGTACGGCCAGCTCGACCGGCGCATGCAGCGCAACGAGAAGGTGGCGCACTGGCTGCCGTTGCGCGGTCGCATCGAGTATATGTACCTGCGCTCGGTGGCCAACACCATCGAGGGCGGCACGAGCGAGATCCAGCGCAACATCATCGCCACCCGTGGCCTGGGCCTGCCGCGCGACTGACAGAGGCGTGCTGAGTCCTGAGTGCTGGCCCCCACCCCGGCCTTCGGCCACCCCTCTCCCGCAAGTGGGAGAGGGGCCGAGGGTCAGGGCGGCCTCACCACGCATCGCCCGGCACTCAGCACTCCGATCGGTGCGGCGTTCCGTGCCGGTCACTTTCTCCCCTTCCCAACCGCCCGATGGCGGGAGACGATAGAGGCAGGCGTTCTACCGGTCGGTAGATGGGCGCCCTTCCGGGAAGGGCGGCATGGGAGGAACGGGCATGGATTTCCGCTTTACGGAATCAGAGGAGCGGCTGCGGCAGGAGCTGCGCGCCTTTCTGAAGGAGACGCTGCCACCGGACTGGCAGGGACTGGGCAGCGAGATCTCGGACGACGATTGGGAGTTTGGCCAGTGGTTCAACAAGAAGCTGGCGGAACGGGGGTGGATCGCGCCGGCCTGGCCCAAGGAGTACGGCGGCCTCGGTGCGACCTACATCGAGCAGGCCATCTTCGGTGAGGAGCTGGCCTACCACCGCGCCCCCAACGGTGGGCGCATCTTCGGCGTGGGCATGATCGGCCCCACGCTGATCGTGCACGGCACCGAGGAGCAGAAGCGGCGCCACCTGCCCGGCATCACCCGTGGCGAGGTGCTGTGGTGCCAGGGCTATTCGGAGCCAGGGGCAGGCTCCGACTTGGCCTCGCTCCAGACCCGCGCCGTGCGCGACGGCGACGAGTACGTCATCAACGGGCAGAAGATCTGGACTACGCAGGCGCACCGCGCGCACTGGATGTTCCTGCTGGCCCGCACCGACCCCAACGCCCCCAAGCATCGCGGTATCAGCTTCTTCCTCCTGGACATGAAGACGCCGGGTATTACCGTGCGGCCGATCATAAACATGGCCGACCGGCACGAGTTCAATGAGGTGTTCTTCGAGGATGTGCGCGTGCCCAAGGAAAACCTGGTGGGCGGCGAGAACCGGGGCTGGTACGTGGCCATGACGCTGCTCGACTTCGAGCGCTCGTCGATCGGCGCTTCAGCCGCTTCGCGGCGCACGCTGGAAGAGCTGGCCCAGTTCGCCCGCGATGAGCGCGTGGGCGGCAACGGTGCGCGGATCATCGACCGGGGGTGGGTGCGCCAGGGCCTGGCGGAGCGCTTCATCGAGGTGGAGGTAGCGCGGTGGATGAGCTACCGGGTGGCCTCCATGCAGCAGCGCGGGCAGGTGCCGAACTACGAGGCCTCCATGGTCAAGGTGTTCGCCACGGAGGCGGCACAGCGCATGTACCACTTCGGCACTAAGGTGCTGGGGTTGTACGGGCAGCTTCGCCCCGGCTCCAAGTACGCACCCCTGTTCGGCCGCATTGAGCAGGGCTACCTGACCTCGGTGGCGCCCACCATCTACTCGGGCACCTCGGAGATCCAGCGCAACATCATCGCCACCCGTGGCCTGGGCCTGCCGCGCGACTGACGGGTGCGTGCTGCGGGCTGGGGCTGCGCAACTGGCCGCCCTCACCCCGAGCCCCGCTCTCGCACGCGGGAGCGGGGCTCGGGGTGAGGGCTCGCCGAGGGGCGGGGGTGCGGGTCGCGCTCGGCGCTGCACCCGGGACACAGCACCCCACTCAGTGCGCCTCTGCGGCGAGCGGATGGCGGCCGTTCCCGTTGCCTGTGGCGGGCGTGGGCGCTCCGGCAGATGCTGGGGCCACCCGCTCCGCGCCCTGGTCGGGCTCCTCTTTGGCGGCCGGGCCGGGGGACGCCTCACCGGGCCGACGACCCCGGCCGGCGGTCGGGGCGGGACCCGTCGACTTCACCCCGGCCTTCGCCCAGCTCTCGACTCCCTGCGGGGGCGGACCCGATGATGGTGACGCCGGAGCGACCTCAGGGGCCGGTTGTGCCGGGCGGCGAGGGCGCTCCTGCCCGGGCCGGAACATGCGCAGCTCCCCTTGGTAGAAGGCGCCCTCGTGCACGACGGTCACCGCGGCGCTCACGCTGGCCGCGACCCGGCCGGAGGGCAGGATCTCGAAGCGACTGTCACAGGCGATTTCGCCTTCGAACTGGCCGGCGATGATCACGTTGCCGGCCAGCACGCGGGCGTTCACCTGGGCCGTTTCACCTACGAACACCGTGCCGCGACACTCGATCTCGCCCTCGTAGCGGCCGTCAATGCGCAGGTCGTGCGGGGTGCGGTAACTACCCGTGAAGTGCGACTCGCGGTCGATGAGGCTGGCGCTTGCCTCGGCCGGCCGGGGCGGTTGGGGGGACGAAGACGTACGCAGGGCGGAGGGATCGTTCATAGCCTGTCCTTTCTGGCAGCGCGACCGACGGCCGTCCGAGTCAGGAACGGGCGGTCACGCCCTCGCGACGCATCTGGAATTTGCTTTCGATGAAGGCGCCCTCGTGCACCACCAGGGTGCCGGTGTCGATCTCGCCGCGGGCGCTGCCCCCGGGCAGGATCTCCAGCCGCTCTTCGCAGCGGAGTTGGCCCTCGATCTCGCCTGCGAGGATGACGTTCCGGGCCCGCACCACGCCCTGGACCCGTGCCTGGGCGGCCACGTACAGGGTGCCTCCGGTCTGGATCTCTCCCTGGAGCCGGCCCTCCACGCGCACGTCACCGGTCGAGCTGAGCTTACCGTCCCACACCGCCTCCTTGGCCACCAGGCTGATGGGGCCGGTGGCCGCGGCGAGATCATCCGGTAGCGGACGTGGGGCTGGGGGTGGACTGAAGCTCGGAATGGCGGCCTCGGCGAAGGGGACAGGGCTGTCGCTTCGACCGGGCGGCGGGAAGTTGGAGGGCATGGGCTCCGCACCCGGACGGCGCAGAGCGGCGGCCTCAGCCGGCGGCGCCGACGCCGCCTCCCGAGGCTGGGCACGGAGCTGCGGGGCCAGCACCACCGTGTCCTCCTCCAGGTCCGCGGCGCTCTCGTCAAGCTCACGCTGGCGCTCGTCGATCAGGCGGGAGATGCGCTCGTACCCTTCGTCACCAAAGCGTTTCTTCTTGAAGAACGACAACGGGCACCTCCGGGGTAGACATGCGATGCGGTCGATAGAGATGTCGCGGCGGACAAGGGGCGCGACCTCGGCGGCTTGTGCGCCCGGGGAGGGAGGGGCACCGCTGGCACGCTATACGCATGGTAGCCGCCGTGCCGGCAAAGTCAATCGGGTTTCGCCCGCGCACCGGTCCATTAGCGCCTTTTTTCCCGACCAGTTGACGTAACGTAAATGCCTAACAGAAGCACTAAAACCATCCCATCAGCGGTGCTCAAGGCACGCCGGCATCGGTGATCAAGGTGGCGTCCACTTCCTCCCGGTAGGCACCAACCGCCGCCTCGGTCCGGTCGGCGTTCCAGCCAAACTCACGGGCCAGGAGGGCCGCCACCCGCGGGGCGGCGTCCATGCCGCGACAGCGGTTCCAGCCGCACGGCGTGCGGCGCAGAAGGACGTCGGCCACGGTACAGGCCAGCTCGTGCCGGGCCGCGTGCACCGCCTGGGCGCCGATGTCCGGTCCGTGCGGGCAGAGCGGCTCCGCCAGGGTGGGGTCGATGCGCGCCAGTGCCAGGACAAGGCCGGCTCGTCCGCCGTAGATGGACACCAGGTGGCGGGTGAGGGCGTCCTCCGCCGCCGGTGAGCTGCCGGGCACCAGGGGAAGCGTCGCCGTGCGGCAAGGCGGCGCCGCCCGACCCAGGAGACGGAAAACCAGTGCAACCGTCTCCTCAGCCACCCGCCGGTAGCCGGTGAGCTTGCCGCCCACGATGGAGATGAGGCCGCCCAGCCCTTCGGCGTCGTGCCGGTGCAGGAAGTGGCGGCGCGTGATCGCCCCCGCCTGGCGGCCTTCCGCCCGCGGCAGGGGGCGCACGCCGGCGAAGGCGTACAGCACCGCCTCCGGCCCCAGCGGCGCGCCGGGCAGCACGCGCGCCGCCTCCGCCAGCAAATAGGCCGCATCGCACTCACCGGGCCGCACCGCGCCCGGGTCACCGTGGAAGGGCTCGTCTGTTGTGCCGACCAGGTGGTAGCCGCGCCACGGCACGATGAAGAACGGGCGGCCGTCCGAACCGGCCTCGGCGTAGATGGCGCGGCGCGGTCCCGCTGCGCCGAGGTCAACGACGATGTGGCTGCCGCGCGTGCCGCCGATGCGGTCGCCGCGGGCACCGGCTCGGCGCAGCACCTGATCCACCCAGGGGCCGGTGGCGTTGACGACCACGCGACCGCGCAGCTCCACCTCTGCGTTCGTCAGGCGGTCGCGCGCCACCACCGCCTGCACCCGCCCCCGCGCGGCGCGCAGGTGCACCGCCTCCAGGTAGTTCAGCGCCAGGGCGCCCGCCTCCACGGCGCCGAGCACATTTTCCAAGCAGAGCCGCTCCGGGAAGGGGGCGTGGGCGTCGCAGTAGGCGAAACCGCCCTGGAGGCGGACGCGGTTCAGCGCCGGCTCCAGGGCGGCGACCGCCTCCGGGCCGAGGGCGCGGTGGCGCGGCAGGCTCGTGCCCAGCGCCAAGAGGTCGTACAGCCACAGGCCGGTCTGCACCATGCGATAGCCGTACCGGCCGCCGTGGTAGATGGGTACCAGGAACTCCAGCGGCCGTACCAGGTGGGGGGCGATGCGCAGCAGCACGGAGCGCTCATGCAGCCCCTCGCGTACCAGTCCCCACTCGCGGTGCTCCAGGTAGCGCAGGCCGCCGTGGATCAGCTTGGTGGAGCGCCAAGTAGTGCCGAAGCCGAAGTCATGCCGCTCGATAAGCAGTACGGACAGGCCGCGCAGCGCGGCGTCGCGCGCCACCCCGGCGCCGTTGATGCCACCACCGATCACGATCAGGTCGAACTCACGAGCAGCCGCTTCGCGCAGGGCGGCCTCACGCTCCCGCATCGGCCCAACCCTTGACTCGCTGCACGGCTCGGCGCCAGTCGTGGATGAGGCGTGCCCGCGTCTCAGCCGGCATGGCGGGCTGGAAGGTCCGCGGCTCCGGCCCAAACCGGGTGGCCGCCAGGGCGTCGAGGCCGGGCCACACGCCCGCGCCCAGGCCGGCGAGCGCGGCGGCGCCCAGGGCGGTGACCTCCGTGACCGCCGGGCGCACCACGGGCCGGCCGAGCAGGTCCGCCTGGATCTGCATCAGCAGGTTGTTGGCCGCGCCGCCGCCGTCCACCCGCAGCTCGGCCAACGGCCGACCGGCCGCCCGCTCCATCGCCTCGACCACGTCGACGGTCTGCAAGGCGATGGCCTGCAGCGTAGCGTGGGCGATGTGCGCCCGCGTGCTGCCGCGCGTGAGGCCGAGGATGGCGCCGCGCGCGTACATGTCCCAATAGGGTGCCCCCAGGCCGGTAAAGGCGGGCACCACCACCACGCCGCCGCTGTCGGGCACGGAGGCGGCCAACGCCTCGCACTCCTCGGGCGCGGCGATGATGCCCAGCCCGTCGCGCAGCCACTGCACCGCCGCCCCGGCGACGAAGATGCTGCCCTCCAGGGCGTACTGGGGCGTGCCGTCAACCGAGGCGGCGGCGGTGGCGAGCAGCCCGTCGCTGGGGTCCACGCGCCGCTCACCGGTGTGCATGAGGAGAAAGCAGCCGGTGCCGTAGGTGTTCTTGGCCAACCCCGGTGAGACACAGCCCTGCCCGAACAGGGCCGCCTGCTGGTCGCCGGCCACTCCGGTGATCGGCACCGCCGCCCCCAACCAATCCGGCGCCGCGACGCCGAAGTCGGACACGGAGGGCCGCACCTCCGGCAGGAGGGCGGCAGGCACCTCCAGCGCCGCGAGCAGGTCGGCGTCCCAGTGGAGGGTGTCCAGGTTGAGCAGCATGGTGCGGGAGGCGTTGGTCCGGTCGGTGGCGTGGACCGCGCCGCCGGTGAGCTTCCAGATGAGCCAGGTATCCACCGTGCCGAAGGCCAGGTCGCCGCGCTCGGCGGCGGCGCGGGCACCGGGCACGTGGTCTAGCAGCCAGGCGATCTTGGTGGCGGAGAAGTAGGCGTCCGGGATGAGGCCGGTACGCGCTCGGATGAGGTCCGCGAGGCCGTGGGCGCGGAGGTCCTCCACCAAGGGCGCGGGGCGGCGGCACTGCCAGACGACGGCATTGGCGATCGGGCGGCCGCTGCCCCGCTCCCACACGATCGTCGTCTCGCGCTGGTTCGTGATGCCGATGCAGGCCAGCTCGTGGGCCGTGATACCGGCCTGCGCCAACGCTTCCCGCGCCGCCGTGAGCTGGCTGTGCCAGATCTCGTCCGGGTCGTGCTCCACCCACCCCGCCTGTGGGAAGATCTGGCGGAACGCGCGCTGGCCGACGCCGCGTACGTTGCCCTGCCCGTCGAACACGAGGGCGCGGGAGCTGGTCGTCCCCTGGTCCAAGGCCAGCACCCAGCCGGGCACGCCACACCTCGATCCGCGCTCTAGTGTAGACGCGCCATTGACAACAAGCGACCGCCCCTCGGCATGCGTTCGATTTGCCGCTTGCGCGAGGGAGTCAATGCTCCTGCCCTGGTCTGGGCGTGCCCGCCCGAGGGCGATCGGCGCCGGGCGACGGGGCGTATGATCGATGCACGGGTGAGCGGGGGATTGGCGGCCATGACCGCGCGCGTCACCAACACCACGCTGTTTCTGCTCCTCGCTCTGGAGAGCGTGAGCGGCGTCGGCGGCTTCCTTACCGGCACACCGGGCGGTCGGTGGGTGGTGGCGCTGCACGGTGTAGGCGGCTGGGCGCTGGCCGTGCTCCTGGTGTGGAAGGCGCGCGTGATACGGCGGGCCCTGCGGCGCAAGGGGATCGGCTGGGAGGTGGTGCCATCGCTCCTGCTGATGGGGCTGCTGGTCACCACCTTGGCCAGCGGCCTGGCGTGGAGCTGGCTTGCGCCCGGCCCGGTGCTCGGTTATCCGGTGCTCAGCTGGCACGTGGGCACGGCGCTCTTGATGGTGCCCCTGCTGGCGCCGCATGTGCGTGCGGGGTGGCCACGCCCGCGTCAGCGAGACCTGGTGGGGCGGCGGTTGGTCCTGTATCGAGGGGCGCTGGCGCTGGCCGGCGGTGCCCTATGGGCGGGCGGCGAGGGGCTGATACGCCTGACCCGCCTGCCGGGCGGTCGGCGGCGGTTTACCGGCTCACTGCCAGTGGCCGCTGCCCGCGGCACCGATTTTCCCGTTACAAGCTGGCTGTTCGACCGTCCCGATCCGGTGGATGCCAAGTCCTGGCACCTGCGCGTGACGGGCGCCGTCGCCCGGCCGCTCAGTCTCAGCTTCACCGACCTGGTGCCGACAGATGATCTGGAAGCCGTGTTGGACTGCACCGGGGGCTGGTACGCCCATCGCCACTGGCAGGGGGTCGCACTCGGTGCGCTCCTAGCCCGGGCAGGCCCGCTGCCGGGCGCGCGGAGCGTGGTGGTGCGGTCGGTCACGGGCTACGCCCGCCGCTTCCCACTGCGCGAGGCGGAGCGCACCCTGCTGGCCACGCACGTGGACGGCGAACCGCTGAGCCACGGACATGGGGCACCGCTGCGCCTGGTCGCGCCGGGCCGGCGCGGCTACGAGTGGGTGAAATGGGTGGAAGGCGTGGAGGTGAGCCGTCGCAGCCCGCTGTGGCGCTGGCCACTGCCGCCGCGGTAGCCGCGGCAACCACGATGACCCGGCCACGGCGGGTGGCGGGCGGGCCGGTGCGGATCGCCGCCCTGCACGACGATCTCCCGCCCGACGACGGCGGCGCGGCGGTGTACGTCGCGGCGTGGGAGCGGACGGTGCCGCCGGTGGTGCCGGGACCGACGCGCCCGCGCGGGGCGCGCGGTGTGCGGGAGGCGGTACAGACGTTGCTCTTGGCCGTGCTCATCTTCACCGCCACCAGCGCCGTCGTTCAGGGGCGCGAGGTGGAGGGGCGCAGCATGGAGCCCGCGCTGCGCCCGGGGCAGCGCCTGCTCATTAACCGCGGCGTCTACCTGCACGTGGACCCCGCGCGGCTGCGGGGGTGGCTGCCGTTCCTGCACACGGGCGAGGGAGCGCGCTACCTGTTCCACCGGCCGCGGCGCGGTGAGGTAATCGTGTTTGCGCCGCCCGTAGGTGGCGGTGAGGACCTGATCAAGCGCGTGATCGCTGTGCCGGGCGATCACATCCGCATCGCGGACGGGCAGGTCTACGTCAACGGGCAGCGGCTGGACGAGCCGTACCTGCACGGCGCGGGCACCGCCTGCCTTGGCCCGTGGTGCGACCTCACCCTCGGCCCGGATGCGTATTACGTGATGGGAGACAACCGAGCCAACAGCAGCGACTCCCGGTTGTGGGGCCCGGTGCCGGCGGGTAAGATCATCGGCAAGGCCTGGCTGATTTATCGCCCGCTGGCAGATTTCGGCCTGGCCCACTGACGGTGAGCCATCGCACGGGAGCGGTGCAGAGCAGACCGTGTGGTCTGCTCTGTTCGCTCTTGACCACACGTGGGGCGAGCGATGGGCATTCGCGACGATATCGCCGAGGTGCTGCTCACAGAGGCGCAGATCCGCGCGCGGGTGAAGGAGCTGGGGGCGCAGATCAGCCGCGACTACCAGGGACGCGACCTGCTCGTCCTGTTCATCCTCAAGGGCGCGCTCATGTTCGTGGCCGACCTTATCCGCGAGATCGACATGCACGTGCACCTGGACTTCATGGTGGTGTCCAGCTACGGCGCGCGCACCAGCACGGGCGGCTCGGTGCGGATCGTCACCGACATGCGCAGTGACGTGCGCGGTCGGCACGTGCTGATCGTGGAAGATATCATCGACAGCGGCCTCACGCTGCACGAGGTCATCCAGCACCTCCAGGTGCGGGAGCCGGCCAGCCTGGAGATCTGCACCCTGCTCTCCAAACCGGCGCGCCGGCAGGTACCGCTGAACGTGCGCTACGTGGGCTTCGAGATTCCGGACGTCTTCGTCGTCGGGTACTGCCTCGACTTCAACGAGCGGTACCGCAACCTCCCCTTCATCGGCGTGCTCAAGCCGGACTGCTACCACGGCCTGGTGGAGTGAGCGGCGCCTACTGGCCAACTGGCCCTCACCGACCCTCACCCTGACCAGGGCAGGCCTTCATCCCCGGCCCCTCTCCCGCATGCGGGAGAGGGGTGGCCGAAGGCCGGGGTGAGGGCCAGCACCCGGAAGTAGGCGCGCGCCGCCCGCCACAGCGCCTCGTCCCCGCGCCGCTCGCGCAGATAGGCCCACCACTCGGCGCCCCAGAAGTAAACGCGCGTGGCGCCGGACCGGCGGGCGAGGGTTACGTTGCGCTCCAGCCAGGCCACGGAGAAGCTGCGCAGCTCATGGGTGGGCAGGGCGCGCGGGTCGCGCGTCGCCTGTTCGTACGGTTCCGCCTGCAGCTCGCCGATCCACAGCTCCTTGCCCCGGCGGGCCGCCGCCCGCGCCTGACCAGGCAGGTCGGGCGTGAGCGGGCCGAGCTGGTAGGGGAAGAGGTACAGCCAGGGCCAGGGGCCGCGCTGACGCTTGGTATATACAGATTGGGCCAGCACGTCGGCGTGATCCAGGATCCAGAAAGGCGTGGGGTCGCCGCGGAACCAACTCGCGTGCGACACCACTACCGGCAGGCGGCCGTCTGTGGCTCGGCGCACCGTCTCGATCTCGCGCGCCACCAGCGCGGGCCGCAAGTGCCGCTTGTTGGCGTGGCCGCGGTAGTACACGAAGGGCTCGTTCTCCACCTGGATCGCCTCCACGGCGGGATGGGCGGCCAGGTGCTTGGCTGCGGCCTCCAGGTAGGGGAAGAGGTAGTCCTGCACCAGCGCCGCGTCCTCCGGGTAGCCCACAGCGGGGATGGGCGTCATCCGCTCCAGCCAGTGTGGGAACCAGAACTCGGGCCAGCGCGGACCTTTCATGCCGATGACCACCACCGCCTTGGCACCGCGGGCGTGCAGCGCGTCAAGCTGGGCGTCGATGGCGCGCCAGTCGTACCGACCTGGGGCCGGCTCGGCCTCGCTCCAGTACACGACCAAACGGAAGCGGCGCACGCCCAGGTCGTCCAGGAGCTGCTCCAGCGTGCGCATGCAGTCCAGCCCCAGCCAGGTGGCGCGTTTGCAGCTAAAGTTTGCCCCGAAGGTCGGCGATTCGAGCGGGGCCGAGGTGTACCACTGGTTTTGCAGCAGAGCGAACGCTGCCAAAAGCGGCAGCATGGCCAGCAACGCGGCGGGTATCGTGGCGGCGCGGCGAGGCGGTTCTTTCAGGGCGCTATGAGCGACCATTCTCCTCATCTCGCGTCGTAGTGTACGATCCGAGGCGCGACGTGGTGGGGGCGGGTCACGGCCCCACGGAGGGAGCCATGCCGATCGAGCTGTTGGACGTCGTCGATGAGGATGATCGGCCGCAGTTTCGCGCCAGCCGCGAGCGGGTGCACCGCGAGTATCACATCCACCGCAGCGTGATGTTCTTTGTGTTCGACGCCGAGGGGCGGGTGTTCGTCAACCAGCGCAGCGCCGCGAAGGAGATCTACCCCGGCTGCTGGAGCATCGCCTTCGGCGGGCACGTGCTGGCCGGCGAGTCCTACGACGGCGCCGCCGAGCGGGAGGTGCGGGAGGAGACCGGGCTCACCGCCCGCCCGCGCTATATCACCAGCTTCAAGAAGCGCACCGCCGATGAACGAGAGAACGTCAAAGTGTACGCCGTGGTGGCCGACGACGACCCTGTCCTGCCCCCCGACGAGATCGAGCAGGGGCAGTTCGTCACGCTGGCCGAGTTAAACGAGATGCTCGGCCGCTTCGAGTTCCTCCCCGAGACGGAAACGCTGCTCAAGATCCTGGTGGAGTACACCGCCCGCGGCGGTCGGTAGGGCGGAAGCCGGGAGCCAGCTCCGCCCCGACGAGCAGGTCACCGGAACAGCGGCTGTCCCCAGCGATCGGCGAAGGCCACCTCGGCGGCGGGCCGGCGCCGGGCGACACCCCACCGGCCGCGCGGGTAGCCCATCGGGATGAGGGCGGCGGTCTCCACCGTCTCCGGGATGCCCAGCAGCGCGCGCACCTCGTCCTGGCGCAGGCGGTGGATGGTGGTCAGGGTGGTGCCGATGCCGAAGGCGCGCGCGGCCAGCATCAGGTTCTGCACGGCCGGATAGATCGAGGAGCCGGTGGCGAGGTCCGTGGGTCGGCCGCCGGTGTGCAGGCAAGCCACCACGATCACCGGCGCCTCGTGCAGGTGCTCGCCTAGCCACAGGGCGGAGTCCCGCAGCCGCCGCGCCTGCCGGGCCGTTTGCGGGTCGTCGGACTCCAAAAGCCGCGCGTAGCGCCCGCCGGGCTGGAACAACGATTCGATGCAGGGCTGGTAGATGCGCTGCAGCCCGGCGCGGAGCTCCGGGTCGCGCACCACCACGAACGCCCAGCCCTGCTGGTTGCCACCGCTGGGTGCCCGGACGGCGGCCTCCAGGATGGCCCTGATGAGCTCGTTCGGGATAGGGTCCGGTTTGAGCCGGCGCATGGCGCGGGTGGTGTAGATCGCCTCAAACAGGTCCATCCCGGCGTGCGGGATGGCGTCGGTGGTCGCGGTGTCGGTCACGCTGTCCTCCTGGTTCTCCGGCGCGTCGGCGGCGCGCCCTCAGAGCGATAATAAAGCAGCACCCCGGCTGGGACGCAGGCCCGGCGCGCCGGTGGCCTGGGGCGAGGAGGGGGGCATGACGATGGTGGCGACCGACGAGCTGGAGACACTGGCCATCTGGCAGGAGCCGGACCTACGGGACGCGCTCCCCTGGTACCGGGCGGTGGCGGCCAACCGGATGCCGGCCAAGTTCCGCATCGCCCGGCATGTGCCTGCGACGTTGCCCCCGGCCGACGCGCCAGAGGAGGCATGGTGGGTAGAGCTGGATGCCCGCACGGCCAAGTTTCTGGATAGGTGGCGGCGCATCCGCGCGGGCGAGGAGACGCTGCCCGGGGAGCCGCCGCCCCGCCCCAACCTGCTCGACCTGTGCCGCGCGCTCACCCAGCGGATGCTGCGGCGCTGCACCTTCTGCCGGTGGCTGTGTCGGGTAGACCGCAGCCGCGGCGACAAACTCGGCGCCTGCCGACTGGCGGGGGAGTCGCGCGTGTCCAGCTATTTCCACCACCCCGGTGAGGAGCTGATCTACCGCGGCCGGCGCGGTTCGGGCACCATCTTCTTCACCTCCTGCAACATGCGCTGCGCCTTCTGCCAGAACGGCGACATCAGCACCGACAAGGATAACGGCGAGCCGGTGACGGCGCGCACGCTGGCGACCATGGCCTGGCTGCTGCGCCGCGAGGGCTGCCACAACATCAACTGGGTGGGCGGCGAGGTGACGGTGCACCTGCACACGATCGTCGAAGCCATCGCGTTGCTCGCCGAGCTGGAGCCGGACGATGTGGACCTGCGTCGCGCGCTGGCGGTGAAGGCCGACGCGTTGCCGCTGTGGCCGCAGCGACCGGAGGGGGCGTGCTACGCAGGGGCCTTCAACGCGCCCATGCTGTGGAACAGCAACTTCTTCATGTCCGAGCCGGCGCTGCGCGTCCTGCGCGTGCTGATGGACGTGTGGCTGCCGGACCTCAAGTTCGGCCCCGGCCCGTGTGCCGTGGCCCTGGCGCGCACGCCGTGGTACTGGGAAACGGTGACCGGTAATCTCAAGGCGGTGCGCGACTGGGGCGAGGACCTGACCATCCGTCACCTGGTGATGCCGGGGCACGTGGAGTGCTGCACCCGGCCGGTGCTGGAGTGGATCGCCGCCACCATGCCGGAGGTGCCGGTCAACGTGATGGACCAGTACCACCCGGACAACTTTTGCGACCCGTGCAGCCCCAAGTTCGACCCCAAATACCGCGCGCTGGCGCGTCGCCCCATGCGGGAGGAGGTGCTGCAGGCCTTCCGCTACGCCCGTCGGCTGGGCCTCCGCTTCCAGGCGCTGAGCTACGAGAAGAACACCACCGGCCTGCGCGTGTGAGGGCGGCGGGGAGCGTGCCGACCGATCGGTCGGCGTGCGGCCTACACCAGTTCGTGAACCGGGCGATAACCGAAGAAACAGGCCCCGCGTTGGCCTGGTTCTGCCTGGAGACCGACGCCATGGCGCGCTTTCTTCCCTGCTCGCGGCAGGCGGTCCGGTCGTTGATCCCGGGTTGCCCGCTCTGTAGCGCCCCGCTGTCGGTCAACTGGATGCCCGGCGCCCCAACCTGGCGGTGTCGGGAGGGGCATCTGTTCACCTCGACCCGGGCCCTGATCGCGGAGCTGCGCCGCACCGGCTGGAAGCCGCGCATTATCTACCCCAACCCCCCGCACCGGCCGGCCTAGGCCCGCCCGCCTGTCGCTGCGGCCTGCTATACTCACGAACGTGAGTTCCGGTGAGCGACCGCGGCTGGCCCTCCTCGATGGCCATAGCATCATCTTCCGCGCCTACTTCGCGCTGAAGGATAACCCACTCAGCGTGCGTCGCACCGGCGAGGTGACGAGCGCCGTCTACGGCTTTGCCAACACTCTCCTGCGCGTCATCGCCGACCTGAAGCCCACCCACATCGCCGTCGCCATGGACCGCGTCGGGCCGACGTTCCGCCATGAACGCGAGATCACCTACAAGGCGCACCGTCCGCCACCCCCGGATGACCTCATCCCCCAGATCGCCCGTGTGCGGCAGCTCCTGGAGGCGTTCAACATTCCCGTTTACGAAGCAGAGGGGTTCGAGGCCGACGATTGCATCGGCACGTTGGCCCGGCAGGCCGCGGCCCGGGGGATCGAGACCTACATCGTTACCCTGGACAGCGACCTCGTCCAGCTCGTGCAGCCGAACGTGATCGTTTACATGTACCGTCCGTACCAGCGCGATGTGGTGATCTACGATTCGCCGGAGTCGGTGAAGGCCCGTTATGGCGTGTGGCCGGACCAGATCCCGGACCTCAAGGCGCTCAAGGGCGATCCCTCGGACAACATCCCCGGTGTCCCCGGCGTCGGCGAGAAGACCGCGGTCAAACTGCTTCAGACCTTCGGCCACACGGAGAACATTTACGAATTCATCTGGCAGGTCTCACCACCGAAGCTGCAGGAGACGCTGCGTCAATACGAGGAGCAGGTGCGCCGCAACAAGGAGCTGGCCACGATCTCCACCACCTGCCCGGTGCAGCTCGACCTGGAGCGGTGCCGCGTGGGCGCCTACGATCGCGAGCGCGTGCTGCACCTCTTCCAGGAGCTGGAGTTCCGCTCTCTGGTCTCGCGCCTGCCGGAGGTAGAGGCGTCGTTTAACCCGGCGGCCCAGCAAGCCGTGCGGGAGGCCCTGGCGGCGGAGGCCCCGGCCTATCACATCGTGTGGGACCTGACTGAGCTGGAGTCGCTGCTGGCGCGCATCCGCGCGGCCGGGCACATGACGTTGGACACGGAGACCACCGACCAAGCGGCCATGCGCGCTCGCCTGGTGGGCATTTCTTTCTCCGTCAAACCGTACGAGGCCTACTACATCCCGGTCGGCCACGTCGCGGACGCGGCGAACCGCCCCCAGCCGGAGCTAGAGGCGGTGTTGGCGCGGCTGCGCCCTGTGTTGGAGGACCCGGCCATCGCGAAGTCCGGCCACAACACCAAGTACGACCTGGTGGTGCTCGCCAACCACGGCGTGCGCGTGCGCGGCGTCACCTTCGACACGATGATCGCCGCCTACCTGCTGGGTGAATCCTCGCTCTCCCTCAAGGCCCTGGCCTTCGACCGTCTGGGCCTCGAAATGACGCCGATCACCGACCTGATCGGCACCGGCAAGCGGCAGGTGCCCATGTCCATGGTGCCGGTGGATGCCTGCGCGCAGTACGCCTGTGCGGACGCGGACATCGCCGGCCGGCTGCAGGGGGTGCTGGAGGGTGAGCTGCGCGACAAGGGGCTGTGGGAGCTATTCCAGTCGGTAGAGATACCGCTGGTGCCCGTCTTGGCCAAGATGGAGCTGCGCGGCGTCGCGCTGGACACCGGCGTGTTGCGGGAGCTGTCCGACCACCTCAACGCCGAGATCGCGCGCCTGGCCCAGGAGATCTACAAGGCAGCGGGCGAGGAGTTCAACATCAACTCGCCGCCCCAACTCTCGCGGGTGCTGTTCGAGAAGCTTGGGCTGCCCAAGACCCGCCGCACCGCTACCGGTCACTCCACCGATGCCCAGGCCCTGGAGCCGCTGCGCGGCCTGCACCCGGTGGTGGACCTGCTGTTCGAGTACCGGCAGCTGACCAAGCTCAAATCGACCTACGTGGACGCCCTGCCGGCCATGATCAACCCGCGTACCGGCCGGGTGCACACGACCTTCAACCAGGCGCGCACCGCGACCGGTCGGCTGAGCAGCGAGGACCCGAATTTGCAGAACATCCCGGTGCGCACCGAGCTGGGCCGGCAGGTGCGCCGCGCCTTCGTGGCCCGAAACCATGGGCCGATGAGCCTCATCTCCGCCGATTACTCGCAGATCGAGCTGCGGATCCTGGCGCACATCTCCAAGGAGCCGCTCTTGCTGGAGGCCTTCCGGCGTGACGAGGACATCCATGCCGCCACGGCCGCCCAGCTGTTCGGGGTGCCCCTCGAGGCCGTGACCTACGAGCAGCGGCAACTGGCCAAGACCGTGAACTTTGCCGTCCTCTACGGCCTCTCCCCGCAGGGGCTCTCCCTGCGCACCGAAATGTCGCGCACCGAGGCCAGCGAGTTCATTCGCCGCTACTTCGAGCGGTACCCGCGCGTCAAGCGGTACCTGGAACAGACCATCGCCGAGACGCGCCGTACCGGCTACGCCTCCACCCTCCTGGGGCGACGCCGCTACCTGCCGGACATCAACTCGCCCAACGCCACCCTGCGCGCGGCGGCCGAGCGCATGGCCATCAACCACCCCATCCAGGGCACCAACGCCGACATCATCAAGATCGCCATGAACCGCATCGACGCCGAGTTGGAGCGGCGGCGCCTGCAGAGCGCCATGATTCTCCAGGTGCACGACGAGCTGGTGTTCGAGTGCCCGGACGACGAGGTCGATGAGATCTGCCGCCTGGTGCTGGACATCATGCCCAACGCCATGCGCCTCGACGTACCGCTCAAAGTCGAGATCAAGCGCGGACGCAACTGGGGCGATATGGAACCCGTCGCCACCTCCAGCGGGGTGACGGCCTGAGCCGCCCGCGCGAGGGTCACCGATGCCGGAGCTACCCGAGGTCGAGACCACGCGCCGCGACCTGGCGCCGCGCATCATCGGCCGAGCCATCACCGCGGTGTGGATGGCCGACCCCGGCCCGCTGAGGCATGTGGTACCACTGGACACAGCGGGCCGGGGGCCGCAGGTGCCCCTGTCGATCGAGCAGCTGCGCGCCGCGCTCGTCGGTCGCCGCATCGAGGGGCTGGACCGCCGCGGCAAGTACCTGATCCTCGCCCTGAGCGGTGGCTTGTTTCTCATCCTCCACCGGCGGATGACCGGCAACCTGGTGCTGGCCCGTCCGCAGGACCCGTCCGGACGCCACCTGCGTGCCGTGATCGCCCTGGACAACGATCTGGAGCTGCGCTGGGAGGACCAGCGCCGCCTTGGCACCTGGACGCTGTGCACCGACCCCGCCGTCGCGCTGCGCGGCCTCGGCCCGGAGCCGCTGGCGCCGGGGTGGTCGGTGGCGGAGCTGGCGGCGGCGCTGCGTGGGCGGCGGGCGCCGGTCAAGGCGGTACTCCTGGACCAGCGGCGGGTGGCCGGCTTGGGCAACATCTACACCGACGAGGCGCTGCACCGGGCCGGGATCCACCCCGCACGGCCGGCCGGCTCGCTCCGCCTGGAGGAGGTCGAGCGGCTCCACGCGGCGGTGCGGGCGGTGCTGGAGCAGGCCATCCGGCTCCAGGGGTCGAGCGCGCGGCACCACGTGGGCGGACTGGGCCAGCGAGGCACCATGCAGGAGGAGTGGCGCGTGTACGGGCGGGCCGGGCTGCCGTGTCCGGCTTGCGGCACGCCCGTGCAGAAACGACGGGTCGCCGGTCGGGGCACCCACTTCTGCCCGCGCTGCCAGCCGCCCGACGTGCCTCCGGGCTGCCCTGCCGGTGAGAAGGAGGTCGCCCATGTCTGAACGCGCGCTGGTGGCGCGATGTGCCGTGTGCGGGGAGGCGGTGGCCGGCGTGGATGACAGCCGCGCCGTGCGTTGCGGCCCCTGCTTCGACGCCTACCTGCGCTCCATCGACGCGGCCTTTCTGGAGCACTATGCGGAGTTCGGCGTGCGCGCCCGTCAGGTGGTGGCCGAGACCTGCCTGCGCGCCCTGGTGGTGGCCAACGCCGGTGACCGCAAGCTGCTCGGCCTGCAGGTCTATGAGCAGTTCGTGGGCGCGGCATCGGACCTGATCGCGCTGGTCACCGCCCTGCGGGCGCGCCGAACCGCGCCAATCACCCGCACCTTCCTGGACTTCCGCCTGGACGAGGCGAGGGCGCGGCAGTTCTTCGCCGAGATCGCGGCGCTCAGCGGCGTGGAGTGGCTGGCCGCCCTGGGGCTGCCCCTGCCAGAGGCCACGCCCGCCGGTCTGCCGCGGCGGGTAGAGCGGGACGTGCGCCGCTCGCTGCACGAGGCGCTCGGCGACCTCCAGCGTCTGCAGGGGCTGCGCGATCTGGGTGAGCGGGCGTTGGTGCTGGCCGCCGACCACTTCCGTGCCGGCACCGTCCTCGCCGGCCGCACCCACTGGCTGGCCGGGCGCGAGCTGGACGCCGTGCAGGTGGCCTCCATCGCTATGGACGCCCGCCGCGGGCGGCTGGACATCGCCGCCCTGCGCGTGGACGAGGAGCGGCTGGCCCAAGTGGTGGACGCCATCGACGTGATGACCCGCCTGGCCCGCAACCTTACCTACGCCTTCGTGACGCTCTACGATGACCCTGCCTTCCGCGACGGTTTCGCTGCCGCGGCGACCGCCCGGCCGGCGTAGGCCGCGACCGCCCCGCTCCAATCGAGGATGCCAGCGCGGTGGGTAGGTAAGGGATATGCCCACGGCGCGTCTGCGTGACGCCATCACCGACGTGCCCGGCCTCCGCGTCGGCCACTGGACGGACCGGCGCGGGGCCACCGGATGCACCGTGGTGCTGTGCCCGCCCGAGGGGGCCGTGGCGGCTTGCGCCGTGCTGGGCGGCGCGCCGGGCACGCGCGAGACGGACGCCCTGTCGCCCGGCAACCTGGTGCAACGCGCCCACGCCGTGCTGCTCACGGGCGGTAGCGCCTTCGGGCTGGACGCGGCCACCGGCGTGATGCGCTGGCTAGAAGAACGGGGCATCGGCTTCGCCGTGCGCCAAACGCGCGTACCGATCGTCCCCGCCGCGGTGATCTTCGACCTGGGGATCGGCGACCCGGCGGCCCGCCCGGACGCCGCCGCCGGGTACGCCGCCTGCGCGGCCGCGGGGGTGGCCGTGGCGCAGGGGAGCGTGGGCGCCGGCACCGGCGCCACGGTGGCCAAGCTGGCCGGCTGCCCCGTGAAGGGCGGCCTGGGCACCGCCAGCGAACCCCTGGCCGAGGGGGCCGTGGTCGGTGCCGTGGTGGCCGTGAACGCGGTGGGCGAGATCGTGGACCCGGACACGGGCGCGGTGGTGGCGCCCATGCGTCTGCCGGACGGCTCCCGCGCGGACCCGTGGCAGCTCCTGCGCACCCGCCTCGCATCGGCCGGAACCTCGGCCACGGGCACGGCACAGATTGCCCCGGCCGAAAACACCACCATCGCCGTGGTGGCGACGGACCTGCCCCTCACGCACGACCAGCTCCTGCGCGTGGCACTGATGGCGCACACCGGCCTGGCACGCGCGATACGCCCGTCGCACACGCCCGCCGACGGGGACACCGTCTTCGCCCTGGCCACGGGCAGCGCCGCGGGGGCGACGGTCGACCTGATGGCCGTCGGTGCCCTGGCGGCGCGGGCGCTGGAGCGCGCCGTGCTCAAGGGGGTGCGGGCGGCCACCTCGCTGGCCGGGGTACCGGGGCTGCGAAGTCGCCCGCGCCCGGTGCGCCTGCGCGCGGCCGACCGCCCCTGGGTGGAGGCGTTCGTAGCGCGGGAGTGGGGCGCGCCCGAGGTGGTGGCGCGCGGCATCGTCTACCGACCCGCCGAGCTGGACGGCTTCAAGGCGGTGAGCGAGGGCCAGACGGTGGGCCTGGTTACCCTGCACGTGGCGGGCGACACGTGCGAGGTGGTGACGTTGAACAGCCTGCTGCCCGGCGCCGGCGCGGCGCTGCTCCAGGCGGCCGAGCGGTACGCGCGGGCGCGGGGCTGTGCGCGGTTGCGCCTGATCACCACCAACGACAACCTCGAGGCGGTGCGCTGGTACCAGCGCCGCGGCCTGCGCATCGCCGCCGTCTACCCGGGCGCCGTGGAGGTGGCGCGCCGGATCAAGCCGCAGATTCCGCCCATCGGCGCCCACGGCATCCCCGTGCGGGACGAGGTCGAGCTGGTCAAAGAGCTGTGAACCAAGGGGCGCGCGGCGCTCAGATCGCGCCCTGGTCGCGCAGGCTGACGATCTCCTCCCACGAGTAGCCCAGCTCCAGCAGGACCTCCTCGGTGTGCTGACCCAGCTCCGGTGCCGGGCCGCGCACCGTGACCTCGCTCACGCTGAAGCGGAAGGGTGCCTGGAGCGTCTCCATCCGGCCCAGCGAGGGGTGGTCGATCGCGGTGAAGTAGCCGTTGGCGCGCGCCTGCGGGTCCTGCACCGCTTCGGATAGGGATTGCACGGGCGCCCAGATGGCGCCGTGGCGGTCCAACCGCTCGCCCCATTCCTTCAGGGTGGCGGTGGCGAAGACTTCGTCCAGGATGCGCACCAGCTCCGCGCTGTGGGCCTGGCGGGCGGCCATGGAGTTGAAGCGCGGGTCGTGCTCCAGGTCCGGCCGCGCGATGGCGGCGCAGAAGTTAGGCCAGTAGCGGTCCGCCTGGATCATAACCAGCAGAATCCAGCGCCCGTCGGCGCAGCGGTAGGTGTTCCAGATCGGGTTGGGGGGCGCCTCGCGGTGGTGCCGGGGCATGGAGGCGCCGGTCACCAGCGCCATCTGAATGTCGGTGGCCAGCACCCACAGGCCGCTGTTGAACAGGGAGAAGTTCACCTGCTGGCCCTTACCGGTGCGCTGGCGGTCGATAAGGGCGGCCAGCACCCCGCAGGCGATCACCACGCCGGTGGTGTGGTCGCCCATGCCCGGGCGTTGCAGGGGCGGCGGGCCGTTCTCCGGGCCGATGATCCCCATGATGCCGGAGCGGGCCCAGAAGGCGGCGTAATCGAAGCCCAACCGGTCGCGCTCCGGCCCGTGCACGCCGTACCCAGTGAGGTTGGCGTAAATCAGGCGCGGGTTGAGGGCGGCGAGGGCGTCGTAGGTGAGCTCATAGCGAGCCACCCGCGCCGGCGTGAGGTTGGTGATGAACACATCGGCCCGCTCGACCAGCTTGCGCACGATGGCCCGCCCCTCGGGATGCTCCAGGTTGGCGGTGATGCCGCGCTTGCCACGGTTGTACAGGTTGAACAAGTGCTCCGGCGAGGCGCCTGGTGCGCGGAAGCCGCGCACGGCATCGCCCTGCACCGCCTCCACCTTGACTACCGTGGCGCCCATGTCGGCCAGGATGGCCGCGCCCAACGGCGCCGCCAGCCAGTTCGCCACCTCCACCACCTGAATTCCGTCCAACGGCCCGTTCATGCGCCTCGCTCCCGCACGACATCGCGCAACGGATCGTACGGGGGTGACGCCGTAACGGCAACCGACCCCGAGTTGACAGCAGCCCGCCGGTTGCTATGCTGGGTGAGCCGGCGACCCGGTTGGGCGTCGAGCGGCGGCTCCGACAGCTCGTTTCCCGGCCGACGCACTCGCTCGTATCTCTCGCGGAACGAGACGGGACGATGAACGGCAGCAACTCGGCGGCAAACGCCCCGCAGCCCAGGGCTGCACGGGGCGTTGTTGTGTCCGCGCGACGGGCTCTCGGCGGCCGATGGGCAGGGACTCAGGCGACCCCACAGGGGCGCGAAGAGGAGGCAGACCGTGGCGCGCATCTCGATCACCGACCTGAAAGCGATGAAGGAGCGTGGGGAGAAGATCCCCATGCTCACCGCCTACGACTACGCGACGGCGCGACTGGTGGAGCAGGCCGGCGTGCCCATCATCCTGGTGGGCGATAGCCTGGGCATGGTGGTGCTCGGCTACGACTCCACCATCCCCGTCACGCTGGAGGACATCATTCACCATACCAAGGCGGTGGTGCGCGGCACCCAGCGCGCCATCGTGGTAGCGGACATGCCGTTTCTGACCTACCAGGTCTCCGCCGAGGAGGCGCTGCGCAACGCCGGCCGCCTGCTCAAGGAGACGGGGTGTACCGCCGTCAAGCTAGAGGGGGGTGCCACGGTGGCCCCCACCGTCAAGCGCCTGGTGGACGCCGGCATCCCCGTGATGGGGCACCTGGGCCTGACGCCCCAATCCGTCAACCAGCTCGGCGGCTACAAGCTTCAGGCCAAGACCCCGGCCGCGGCCGCCAAGCTGGTGAGCGATGCCAAGGCGCTCGAGGAGGCCGGTGCGTTCGCCATCGTGCTGGAGACCATCCCGGCCAAGGTGGCGCAGTGCGTCACCGAGCGGGTGGGCGTGCCCACCATCGGCATCGGCGCCGGCCCGTACTGCGACGGGCAGGTGCAGGTGCTGCACGACTTCCTCGGCCTGTTCCAGGACTTCGTGCCGCGTCATGCCAAGCAGTACGCCCAGGTCGGCCAGGTGGTCCTGGACGCCGTCCGTACCTACATCGATGAGGTCAGGAGCGGCGCCTTCCCCACGGCCAAGCACAGCTTCGGTATGGGTAAAGAGGCGCCCCAGGACGTCGGCGCCGTTTACGGGGGAGCGCGGTGAACGTCGTCCGGAGCATCGTCGAGTGTCGCGCCGCGCGGGCGGCGCTGGACGCCGACCTGGGCTTTGTGCCGACGATGGGCTACCTGCACGAGGGGCACCTGGCCCTGGTGCGCCGCGCCCGCGCCGAGTCCCGCAGCGTGGCGGTTAGCATCTTCGTCAATCCCATCCAGTTTGGGCCGCGAGAGGACTTCGCTCGCTACCCGCGCGATCCAGCGCGCGACCTGGCCCTGCTGGAGAAGGAGGGCGTGGACCTGGTGTTCATGCCGGAGGCGGCGGAGATGTACCCGCCCGGCTTCGACACCTGGGTGGAGGTCGGCACCATCACCCGCCGCCTGGAGGGGCGAGCGCGGCCCGGCCACTTCCGCGGCGTGGCTACGGTGGTGTGCAAGCTGTTCAATATCGTGCAGCCGCGCCGGGCCTACTTCGGCGAGAAGGACGCGCAGCAGTTGCGGGTGGTGGGCAAGATGGTACGCGACCTCAACCTGCCCGTGGAGATCGTGCCCGTGCCCACCGTGCGGGAGGCGGATGGCCTGGCCCTGAGCAGCCGCAACGTCTACCTGTCGCCGCAGGAACGGCAAGAGGCCCTGGCGCTCTCGGCCGCCTTGCGCCTGGCTCAGGAGCTGGTGGCGCGGGGTGAGCGGCGGGCGTCGGTGATCCGCGACCGCATGCGCCGCCGCATCCGGCAGGAGCCGGACGCCCGCATCGATTACGTCTCCGTGGCCGACGCCGAGACGCTGGAGGAGCTCACGGTCGTGGACCGGCCGGCGCTGGTGAGCCTGGCGGTGCGGATCGGCACCACCCGGCTGATCGACAACGTTGTGATAGAATAATTTCGATAGCCAGCGATCGGCGTGTCCTCACCCCGGCCTTCGGCCACCCCTCTCCCGCATGCGGGAGAGGGGCCGGGGGTGAGGGCCGTGCTGGCCGTAGAATACTGATGTCCACGATTACTGGAGCTCTCTATGGCCGGCCACTCGAAATGGGCCCAGATCAAGCGGCAAAAGGGCGTGGCGGATGCCCGGCGAGGGGCGTTGTTCACAAAGCTGTCGCGTGAGATCACCGTTGCGGCCAAGCAGGGCGGCCCCGATCCCGAGGCGAACTTCCGCCTGCGCCTGGCGGTGCAACGGGCACGTGAGGCGAACATGCCCGCGGAGAACATCGAGCGGGCGATCAAGCGGGCGGTGGGCGGCGGCACCGGCGAGGGGGGTGAGCTGCAGGAGGTCGTGTACGAGGGCTACGGCCCGCACGGCGTGGCCATCCTGGTGGAGTGCCTGACCGACAACCGCAACCGCACCGTCTCCGAGGTGCGCTCGGTGTTCACGCGCGGCGGCGGCAGCCTCGGTGAGACCGGCTCCGTGGCCTGGCAGTTCGACAGCCGCGGCGTGATCACGGTGGAGACCGACGGCCGCGACCCGGACGAGGTCAGCCTGGCCGCCATCGACGCCGGCGCCGAGGACGTGAACGTCTCCGGCACGACCGTCGAGGTCTACACCGCCCCGGCCGACCTGGAGGCGGTGCGCAAGGCGTTACTGGACGCCGGCTACCGGGTTACCTCTGCGGAGCTGTCCATGGTACCGAAGACGACGGTCCACCTGGAGGGCGCGCAGGCAGAGCAGGTGCTGCGCCTGCTGGACCGCCTGGAAGACCTGGACGACGTGCAGCGCGTCTACTCCAACGCCGACTTCGCCGAGGAGACGCTGGCCGCCTACAGCGCCTAAACAACAGGTTCCTGGCCCACGGCGGCAGGGATGCCACCGTGCCGCCGCGGGCTGGGGAAGGACGGCGGCCCATGCAACACGACGGCAGCGACCGGCCTCTGGCGGATGGCGCCTCCCTGGTGGTACTGGGCGTGGACCCCGGCTCGACCGTGACCGGCTACGGCGTGGTGCGCGCCGACGCTATCGGGATGGCGGTGTTGGCCTGCGGCGCCCTGCGCCCGCGCGGTCACTCCCTGGTGGAGCGGTTGGCGGACCTGTATGACCGGCTGCGCGCGCTCCTCCAGGAGTGGCGCCCAGACGAGCTGGCGATCGAGGAGCCCTTCACCCGCGTCAACGCCCGCTCGGCCTTCATCCTGGGCAAAGCGCAGGCGGCGGCCATCCTGGCGGCGGCCCACGCCGGCGTGCCGGTGTTCGAGTACCCGCCGGCGGCGGTCAAGCGGGCGGTCACGAGCTACGGTCGCAGCGACAAGGCGCAGGTGCAGGAGATGGTGCGCCTGCTGTTTGGCCTGCCCGCGGCGCCCCAGCCGCCGGACGCCGCCGACGCTCTCGCCGTCGCCCTCTGCCACCTCAACCACCGTCGTGCGCAGCAGTTGGCCGCCCGCGCCGGCCGGCGCTCGACGTAACCGCGGCCGCGTTGCGGGGCCCAATCCGCTACCTTTGAGCCGGGCGCCCTCTTGGACAGCAGAGGCATGATCGATTTCATCCGCGGCACGGTGGTGGAGGTAGGGGGGGAGGGTGTGGTCGTGTCCGTCGGCGGGGTCGGGCTGCGCCTGCTCGTGCCGCCCGCCAGTCTGTCCCGTCTGCCGCGGCCGGGGGCCGAGGTCACGCTGCACACCTACCTCCAGGTGCGGGAAGACGCCCTTACCCTGTACGGCTTCGTCACGCGCGCGGAGCGGGACCTGTTCGCGCGCCTGCTCACGGTGAGCGGCGTGGGGCCCAAGCTGGCGTTGGGGGCCCTGTCCGCCCTGCCCGCCGAGCGCCTGGCCGCCGTGATCGCCGCCGGTGAGGTGGAGACGCTGGCGCGCGTGCCGGGCATCGGTCGCAAGACGGCGCAGCGCATCGTGCTGGACTTGAAGGGCAAGCTGGCCGCGCCCGGCGCGCCGGCCGCCGCGCCGTCCGGCGTCCTGGCCGTGGCCGCCGAGGCGCTCCGCTCCCTTGGCTACACGCAGGCGGAGATCGCCGCCGCCCTTGCCACCCTGCCGCAGGACGAGGAACTGTCCGAGGAAGAAGCGGTGCGCCGCGCCTTTCAGGCCATGGGCAGCCGCTGACGTCCCGCTGGCAGCGCGGCCTGCTACCATGATCGCGCGTGCCCCGCACCGGAGGTGCCCGCATGCCGGAGTTCCGGCTCGTCTCGCCGTTCAAGCCCACCGGCGACCAGCCGCAGGCCATCGACCAGCTCACCCGCTGGCTGCGGGAGGGCCACAAGCACCAGACGCTGCTTGGCGCCACAGGTACGGGCAAGACGTTCACCATGGCGGCCGTGGTGGAGCGCCTGCAACGGCCCACCCTGGTACTGGCCCCCAACAAGACCCTGGCCGCCCAGCTCTGCGCCGAGTTCCGCGAGTTCTTCCCCGACAACGCCGTCGAGTATTTCGTCTCCTACTACGATTACTACCAGCCCGAGGCCTACATCCCGCGCACGGACACCTACATCGCCAAGGACGCCGATATCAACGACGAGATCGACAAGCTGCGCCACGCCGCCACGCGCGCGCTGTTCACCCGCCGCGACGTGCTGATCGTGGCGTCGGTGTCCTGCATCTACGGCTTGGGCGAGCCGGAGGAGTACCAGAGCTTCGTGCTCACCTTCAAGCGGGGCGCGACGCTGCCGCGCGTCCACGCCGTGCGCCGGCTGGTGGACATGCAGTACGAGCGCAACGACGTGAACCTGGTGCGCGGCAAGTTCCGCCTGCGCGGCGACAGCCTCACCATCTACCCCGCGTACGAAGAGCTGGCCGTGCGCGTCGAGTTCTGGGGGGATGAGGTGGAGCGCATCGTGGAGCTCGATCCCCTCACCGGCGAGGTGCTGGCGGAGCGCGACCAGATCGACATCTATCCCGCCAAGCACTTCGTGACCTCGAAAGAGAAGCTGGAGGCGGCCATCGCCGACATCGAGGCCGAGCTGGCCGAGCGTCTGGAGGAGCTGCGCCGGCAGGGTAAGCTCCTGGAGGCGGCGCGCCTGGAGGAGCGCACCCGCTACGACATCGAGTCGCTACGCGAGTTCGGCTACTGCTCCGGCATCGAGAACTATTCCCGGCACCTGCAGCGGCGCGAGCCGGGCAGCACGCCCTGGACGCTGCTGGACTACATGCCGCGCGACTGGCTGCTGTTCGTGGACGAGTCGCACATGACCATCCCCCAGGTACGCGGCATGTTCCACGGCGATATGAGCCGCAAGCAAACGCTGGTGGATTACGGCTTCCGCCTGCCCTCGGCGCTGGACAACCGCCCGCTCAACTTCGACGAGTTCAACGCACGCATCAACCAGGTGGTGTACGTGTCGGCCACGCCAGGGCCGTACGAGCTGCAGATGAGCGGGCGGGTGACGGTGCTGGAGCCGGTGGAGCGGCCGGTGTTCCCCGGCCTGGCCCTGCCAGAGGATGGCGCCCAGGGGCTGGTGTACCGTGAGCGGGTGGTGGAGCCCGGGCGAGTGGCCGAGCAGGTGATCCGGCCCACGGGGCTGCTCGACCCCACCATCGAGGTGAAGCCCACCCGCCACCAGATCGACGACCTGCTGGAGCAGATCCGCATCCGGGTGGAGCGCGGCGAGCGGGTGCTGGTCACCACCCTCACCAAAAAGATGGCGGAGGACCTGGCCGACTACCTGCAGGAGATGGGCGTCAAAACCCACTACCTGCACTCCGAGGTCAACACCCTGGAGCGGGTGGACATCCTACGCGACCTGCGCCTGGGTGTATACGACGTGGTGGTGGGGATCAACCTGCTGCGCGAGGGGCTGGACCTGCCCGAGGTGAGCCTGGTGGCGATCCTCGACGCCGACAAAGAGGGCTACCTGCGCTCCACCACCTCGCTCATCCAGACCATCGGCCGCGCCGCCCGCCACGTCAACGGGCACGTGATCATGTACGCCGACACGGTCACCAGCTCCATGCAGCAGGCCATCGACGAGACCTACCGCCGCCGCCGCATCCAGCAGGCCTACAACGAGGCGCACGGCATCACGCCGGAAGGGATCCGCAAGGCGATCCGCGACATCAACGACCAGTTCCGGCGGGTGGCGGAGACGCGGACCGAGTACAAGGCCGGCGCGGGCATCCCGCGCGATGAGCTGGCGCGTCTGGTCAAGGAGCTGGAGGCGCAGATGAAGGCGGCGGCCAAGAACCTGGAGTTCGAAAAGGCCGCCCTGCTGCGCGACCAGATCCTCGACCTGCGGCGGGAGATGCTGGGCGGTGACGCGGACGAAAGCCTGACCGCCATCGCCGACCTCATCCTGGAACGCCGCCGCGCCGCAGCTCTGGCCCAGGCCGGGGGGCGCCCGCCCGCTGCGGGCGAGGGGCGCAGAGGCGGTGGCCGCGCCCGCCCCCGCTACCGCGCCTGACGTGGGTTGTTGAGTGCTGCGTGCGGCGCGGGGGTACAGCCCTCACCCCCCTGTCCCCCTCTCCCGCTTACGCGCGGGAGAGGGGGAGGCTGACGTGGGCAAAGCGCGGCTGCAGAGAACTAGACTCCCGCTTGCGGGCGAGGGCGAGCACGACAAAATGTCTCTCTCCCGAACGCGGGAGGGGGGTGGCGAGCCGCAGGCGAGCCGGGTGAGGGGCTGTTCCCGCACCCCCCTCCGCGCTTCCCGTGGGGCCTGGTCAGTCACTCTCCTTCCAGGCCGGCCCCAGCACCTCGCGGCTGCCGGCGCCCTCCGGGTTGCCGACCAGGCCTTCGGCCTCGAGCAGGTCCATCAGGCGGGCGGCGCGCGGGTAGCCGATGCGCAGGCGGCGCTGCAGCATGGAGGTGGAGATGCGGGTGTGCTCCAGGGCCAGCTCGCGCGCCCGCTCCAGCAGCGGGTCTTCCTCCTCGTCGCGCTCCGCCTCGGCCTTGGCCTCTTCCAGCAGGTGGTCGTACTTGGGGGGACGCAGCGGCGCGAACCGCTCGTTGGCCCAGAAGCTGACCAGGCGCTCGATCTCCTGGTCGGACACGTACACCCCCTGGATGCGGCGCGGCTTGGCGGCGTCGGTGGCCAGGTAGAGCATGTCGCCGCGGCCGAGCAGCTTCTCGGCGCCGCCGGTGTCCAGGATGGTGCGCGAGTCCACCTGCGAGGTGACGGCGAAGGCGATACGGGTGGGGAAGTTGGCCTTGATCAGGCCGGTGATCACGTCTACCGAGGGGCGCTGGGTGGCGATCACCAGGTGGATGCCGGTGGCACGGGCGAGCTGCGCCAGCCGGCAGATCTGCTTCTCCACCTCGTAGGGCGCGGCCATCATCAGGTCGGCCAGCTCGTCGATGATCACCACCCACTGCGGCAGCTTCTCCACCACCTTGGGGTGCTTGTTGTACGCCTCCAGGTTGCGCACCGCCAGCTCGGCGAACCGCTTGTAGCGCGCTTCCATCTCGCGGATCACCGCCCCCAGCGTGCCCACCACGTCCTCCACGTCCACGATGACCTTGGACAGGGCCAGGTGCGGGATCGGCTCGTAGCCGATCAGCTCCACCCGCTTGGGGTCGATCATCACGAATCGCACCTCGTCCGGGGAGGCGTGCATGAGGATGCAGGCGATGATGGCGTTGATGCACACCGATTTGCCGGAGCCGGTGGCGCCGGCGATGAGCAGGTGCGGCATCTTGGCCAGGTCTGCCACCACCACCTCGCCGGAGACGCCCTGGCCGAGGGCGATGGCCAGCTTGGAGCGGGCGGCCACGCGCTGGAAGGCCGGCGTCTCGATCACCTGGCGCAGGGTGACGATGGCCGGGGTGGTGTTGGGCACCTCGATGCCCACTACCGGTTTGCCCGGCACCGGCGCCTCGATGCGGATGGAGGGCGCGGCCAGGGCCAGGGCCAAGTCGTTGGCCAGGCGCGTGATCTCGCTCACCCGCACGCGCGTGCGGGAGACCTCCTCCACGCGCGTCTTGGGGCGGCCGTCCCGGTCCAGCACCGGCCGACCGGCGGCGTCGCGCTCCACCACAGTGCGCGTCTTCACCTCCCAGCCCGGCTCGATGCCGAATTGGGTTACCGTTGGCCCCTGGTTGATGGACACCACCTTGGCGTCCACCCCGAAGCTGGCCAGGGTGTCCACGATGAGCTGCGCGCGGGCGGCGTTGTCCTGCGTCGGGGTTTCCGGCGGCGCCGCGGCCAGCAGGTCGCGCGGCGGCCTGGGCCAGCGGGCGGCGTGCGCCGACGCGGCCGGGAGCTGCTCCACCTCCGGTGGGGTGCGGCTGGCGACCTGTGCGCGGCCCGGTGGAGCCGGGCCGCGGACTGCCGTCGGCGCGACCGTTACCTCCAACACGTCCAGCTCGGTCTCGAGGGGGGCGGCCGGTGCTGAGGGATCCGTTGGCTCATCGCCGGGGTGAAGCATAGCGCGAAAGCCCTCGACCACGGTCCGCCAGACGCGCTGGGGGATGCGCCAGCGCCAGACGGTGCGCGCGGCGGGCGGGACGGCGGCCAGGGTGCGGCGGGTGAGGCCAGGCCAGACGAGCAGGGATGCCCCGACGAACGATCCCAGCCACAGCAGCAGTCCCAACGGCGTGTGCGTCAGCGCGCGGCCGATGTCGCCTCCTAAAGACACCTCGGCCAGCGGCTCACCGGCCATGTACCACCCCGGGGAAAAGAGACCGAGCGCGCCCCAGAGGACCAGCGCCGCCATCAGCCAGCCGGTGGCGCGCCCGGCCAGCGCTCGGGAGGGACGCGGCCGACGCAGGTAGATGGCCAGGCCTAGGGCGGCCAGGGCGGGCGCTGCCAGCAGCACGCCCGCACCCAGCAGGCGGGCAAAGGGGGCGCCGAGTGGGTGGAGGATGGGGCGGCCGGAGAGGGTGAGCGCCAGCAGCGCGGCACCGGCCGCCATCAGCGCCAGGCCGAGCGTTTGGAGCCGGATGAGCCACGCTGCCACGGCGCTGAACGGGTCGAACAGCGTGCTGTTGCCGGCCCGGGCAGCGCCAGTTCCGGCTGGGGCCGGGCGGGGTGCGGCGCGGGTGCGGCCAGAGCGACGAGCAGCCATGCGGCGGTCCTTACGCAGGGTGCGGCCTCTGACGGCGGGTAGGGCCTGCATGAAGGGGGGCGCTACACCTCCACGGCCACGGGTAGGATCATCGGCCGGCGGCGGGTGCGCTCGTAGAGAAAGCGGGCGACCACCTCCCGCACCTGCTGATTGGCCACCCCCCACTCCACGATGTGGTCGGCACCCTCCAGGGCGGCGGCGGCCATCTCGCGCGTGCGCTCGAGCAGGTCCGCCGACTCCTCGATGTCCACAAACCCGCGTGAGACGATATCCGGTCGCCCCACCAACCGCCCGGTTTGCCGCTCCACGGTGAAGATGATCACCACCATGCCGTCGGTAGCCAGGTGGCGGCGGTCGCGCAGCACCACCTGGGAGACGTCGCCCACGCCGAGGCCGTCCACGTACACGTTGGCGGCCGGTGCCTTGCCGGCCAGGCGCGCCTCCATGCCGCGGATCTCCAGGATGTCGCCGTCCTCCAGCACCCAGGTTTGGTCCGGTGTCATGCCCATGGACTGGGCGAGGCGGGCGTGCAGGGTGAGGTGGCGATACTCGCCGTGGATGGGCACGAAGAAGCGGGGCTTGACCAGGCTCAGAATGAGCTTGAGCTCTTCCTGGGCGGCGTGGCCGCGCACGTGCACGTTGGCGACCCGGTTGTAGTAGACCTGGGCCCCCAGCTTGAACAGGTTGTCGATCACGCGGTTGACGAGCTGCTCGTTGCCGGGGATGGGCGAGGACGACAGGATGACGGTGTCACCCGGCATGATATCCACCCAGCGATGGTCGCGGTTAGCCATACGTGCCAGTGCGGAGGTGGGCTCACCCTGGCTACCGGTGGACATAATCACCACGCGCTTGGGCGGCAGGTTGTTCATCTCCTCGATGCGCCCGAGCACGCCGCGCGGGTCGTCCAGGTAACCCAGCTCCAACGCCATCTGCACGTTGTCCACCATGCTGCGGCCGGTGACGAACACCTTGCGGCCGTTGCGCGCGGCGGCGTCGATCACCTGCTGGATGCGGGCGATGAGGGAGGCGAAGGTGGCGACGATCACCCTCCCCTCGGCCCGCGCCATCACGAAATCGATCGATTCGCCCACCACCTGCTCCGATGGGGTGTAGCCGGGAATCTCGGCGTAGGTGGAGTCGGAGCAGAGCAGGGCGACGCCCTCCTGGCCGACGGCGGCCAGGCGGTTGAGGTCGGTATGCTGGCCCATCACCGGGGTGTGATCCAGCTTGAAGTCGCCGGTGTGCACGACGCGGCCGGCGGGGGTGTGCAGGATGAGCCCACAGGCGTCCGGGATGCTGTGCGCCACCCGGAAAAACTCCACGCCGATGCGGCCCAGGGTGAAGCGCTCACCGGGGATGACCACCTTGACGGTGCGGTCGCGGACGCGGTGCTCCTTGAGCTTGACGTTGATCAGCCCGGCGCTGAGCCGCGAGGCGTACACCGGCACGTTCAGGTCGCGCAGGACGTACGGAAGGGCGCCGATGTGGTCCTCGTGGCCATGGGTGATGAGGATGCCGCGCACCTTGTCGCGGCGTTCTAGCAAGTAGGTGATGTCCGGGATCACCAGGTCGACCCCCAGCATCTCCTCCTCAGGGAACTGGAGGCCAGCGTCGACCACCACGATGTCATCGGTGGTCTCGAAAGCCATCATGTTCTTGCCGATCTCGCCCAGACCACCAAGCGGGATCACACGGAGCGTGTCTCTCGGAATCATGCCGAAGCCTCGCAGGACGCCGTGACCTCGTCGGTGGGCGGCGACGGCGGCGGATACAGGAGCGATGGCTGCCGGCGCGGCCAGGCGTTGGCTCTCACGTGACGTGGCTCCCGACGGCTAGAACAGCCGCATCTGCTGCGCAGCCCCGGCTTGGTGGGCCGTCGCCGGCGGTTCGTCGCCACCCGTGGCGGCACCCGTGGCCGCCGCGAGGATCTCCGGCAGGCGTTTGAAATCCGCTTCGATAAGCGCCCGGTACCGCTCCTGGTGGAGCGCCGCGGCCGGATGGAACATGGGCACGACGGTGATGCCGTCCACCACCCGGGGCTGGCCGTGAATGCGCGAGATGGAGGCGCCGGGGAACCAGCGCGCCATGGAATAGCGGCCGAGGGTGACGATCACCTTGGGCTGGATCAGGGCGATCTGACGGTCGAGGTACCCCTTGCAGGCCTCGATCTCGCCGGGCAGCGGGTCGCGGTTGTTGGGTGGGCGGCACTTGACCACGTTGGTGATGTACACGTCTTGGCGGTGCAACCCGGCCAGCGCCAACAGCTTTTCCAGAAACTGGCCGGCGGCGCCCACAAACGGACGGCCGGTGCGGTCCTCGTTGAAACCCGGCGCCTCGCCGATCAGCATGATCGCCGCGCGTTCCGGCCCCTCGCCGGGCACGGCGTGCGTGCGCGTCTTAGACAGGTCACAGTCCGTGCAGCGGCGAATAACCTCGTGGAGCTGGAGCAGCTCGGACATACCGACTCCGGTCGGATGGTGATACACGCGCCGCGGGCAGTGGACTGCCGGGGAGGGGCCGGGCGAACCGGGGACAGCTCACGCGCGGCGGGGCGCGTGCCGGCGCGCGGCGCCGGGCGCTTCCTGCCCATGTCGTGCCCATGCTAGCACGGGCCCCAGCCGGCAATCAACCGATAAATTGTTCAACACCGTGATCCATAATTAGGTTCGGCGACGGCGGAGGAGGCGGCCGCGGTTGGGCACGTCGCGGCCGAAGAGGAAGGCGAGCAAGACGCCGATCAGGTACAGCAGGAGCATGGGGCCGGCCACCAGCGTCTGGGTGAGGGGGTCCGGCGTGGGGGTGACGATAGCGGCCACGGCAAACACCATCACGATCACGTACCGCCACCAGCTGAGTAGCTTGCGGCCGGTGATGAGACCGAAGCGGGCTAGGGCGAGGATGAACAGGGGCAGCTCAAAGGTGACGCCCACCCAGAACAGCAGGCGGGTGGCGAAACTGATGTAGTCGCCGATCTTGATCTGGGCCTTGGCGATGTCGGTGTTGAAGTTGAGCAGGAAGCGCACGGCCGGCGGCAGCGTGACGAAGTAGGCGAAGGTCACGCCGGCGGCGAAGCTGACGAAGATGCCCGCCACCACGGGCAGCACCCAGCGCTTTTCCTGGGGGGTGAGGCCAGGCAGCACGAACATCAGCGTCTGCCACACGAACACCGGCATGGCCAGGATAAGCCCGCCCAGCAGCGAGACCTTGAAGAACGTGGTGAAGTTCTCCAGCGGGCTGGTGAAGATCAGGTTGGCGTCCTGCGCCTTCTCGTGCACCGGCCGCACCAGCACCTCCATGAATTGGTTGGTGAAGGCGAACGAGATCACCAGCCCGACCACCAGCCCCAAACAACAGATGATGAGCCGCTGGCGCAGCTCTTGCAGGTGCTCGAGGATCGTCATCGGCCGGCCGCCGATGAACTCTTCCTCGCCGGTCTGGGAAGGGGCTTGGTCCTGAGCAATCGTGGCCATGTACGTCCCGCCCACGGCGGCATGGTGTTAGCGGGGCCGGTAGTCCGCGAACACCGGCCGTTCCTCCTCGTCGTGACCGGCGCCGTTCGGCGAGATGCCGGCCGGGGCCGGGAGGGCGGTGGTGTCCAGGGGTGGGGGCGGCGCCATGAGGTCGTTGACCGTCGCCGCGGACTCGAGCGCCTGGTGGGTTTCGGTGGCCATCTCGTTGGTGGTGCTGACCAGGTCTGCGGCGAACTGGTTGACCTCGCGCCCCACCCCTTCCAGCTCGTTGCGCAGCTCCTCCAGCTCCGGGGCCAGCTCCTGGCGCATGTCCTCGGCGTAGCCGCGCAGCTCGTTGATCACACCCATCACTTGGCGGATCACCCCCGGCAGGCGCTCCGGCCCGATGAAGATCAGGGCCAGCACGGCGATGACCAGCAGTTCCAGCGGCCCGACGCCGAAGAATCCGTTCATCATCCCCGACCGCGCCAGGTGCTCGCGACCGTCCCGGCCCTCCGGCCGCGGGCAGCGAGGACCGCACCCAGCGGGTTACTCGTCCTCGATGCCGTGGTCCTTGATATAGTCTACCGCATCCTGGACGGTGACGATCTTCTCGGCGTCTTCATCGGAGATCTCGATCTTGCGATCGGGCGTGGAAAACTCCTCCTCCATAGACATGATCAGTTCGACCAGGTCCAGGGAGTCGGCGTTGAGGTCCTCGACGAACGAGGCGTTCGGGGTGACCTCGTCCTCCTCCACGCCGAGCTGTTCGACGATGATCCTGCGGACACGTTCGAACACTGTGGCCACTGGCATCCCACTCCTGTCGGTTTGTCCGTGCGGTCCGTGTGCGCGGGAGCGCGGGAGACGGTACAGGCGACTCCGGCGTGGAGTCGCCCGCGGGCGCTGTCCGTCAGCGCGTAGCCCGTGCCGCCACGGTCCCGAGCACGCCGTTCACAAAGCGCGCTGAATTCTCGCTGCCAAAGGCTTTGGCCAGCTCAACGGCCTCGTTGACCGCCGCCCGTACCGGTGTTTCATTATCGAAAAGCACCTCATAGATGGCAATACGGAGGATGTTCCGGTCAATGGCCGGCAGTTCTGACAGCGGCCACTGCGGGGCGACCTCGGCGAGGATGCGGTCGATGGCCGGCCGGTTGGCTTGCACGCCCCGCACGAGGCGGCGAGCGAACTCCACGGCCGCGGGCGGGTCGGGTCGCTCCGCGCCCAGGCGTTCCAGCACCTCCTCGGCGGCGTGGCGGCTGACGTCGGCCTCGTACAGGGCCTGCAGGGCGAGGATGCGGGCGCGCCGGCGCGTACCTGTGGCCATCGAACCGACCCCGTCCGGTGACTGAGGCTGCCGCGCACCGGCTGCGGCGCAGTCGCGACCCGGCGGTCTGGCTCCTACACCATCACCATGCCGCCGTCCACGTGAACGACCTGTCCCGTGATATACGATGCCGCAGGGGAGGCGAGAAACGCAACCAGCGGTGCCACCTCCTCCGGGGCGCCAAAGCGTCCCATCGGGATCAGCCCCTGGATCTCGGCCCGGCGCGCCTCGCCCAGCGCCGCCGTCATCTCCGTCTCGATGAACCCGGGCGCCACCGCGTTGACGGTGATGCCGCGGGTGGCCACCTCCTTGGCTACCGCCTTGGTCAGGCCGATGAGCCCGGCCTTGGCGGCCACGTAGTTGGCCTGGCCGGGGTTGCCGATCACCCCCACCACGCTGGCGATGTTGATGATCCGCCCCCAGCGGGCCCGCACCATGCCCCGCAGCACGGCGCGCGTGCACAGAAAGGCGCCGCGCAGGTTGGTGTCGATCACCTCGTCCCAGTCGGCCTCGCTCATGCGCAGGAGCAGGCCGTCGTGGGTGACGCCGGCGTTGTTGACCAGGATATCGACGCGTCCCAGCTCCTGCTGGGCCGTGGCCACCAGCGCCTCCACCTGGGCGACATCGCGCACGTCGACGGCAACCGGCAGCGCCCGCCGGCCCGCGGCCGCCACGGCCTGCGCTACGGCCGCCGCCTCGGCCGCGCCCGTGCGGTAGCCCAGCACCACATCCGCCCCATGGCGGGCCAACTCCAAGGCGATAGCACGGCCGATGCCGCGGCTGGCACCGGTGATGATGGCCGTGCGACCGGCGAGGTCGATCCCGCTCATGGCGCGTCGCCCGCAAGGGCCTTGACGCTGTTCAGGTTGTACAGGTGCACAGTGCGGGCGATGCGCCGAATCAGCCCGGCCAGCACCCGCCCCGGCCCGATCTCGACCACCGCCTTCACGCCCAAACGCGCCAGCAGCTCGACCGTGCGCTGCCACTGGACGGCGCTGGTGAGCTGGCGAAGCAGCTCCTCTCGGATGGCCGTGCCGGTAGTGAGCGGCTGGGCCGTACTGTTGGCGATGAGCGGCACCTCCGGGTCGCGGAAGGTGACCCGGCTCAGGGCGGCCCGCATTCCCTCCACGGCCGGCCGCATCAGCGAGGAGTGAAAGGCGCCGGAGACGTTCAGCTCCGTCACTTTGGCCGCGCCTCGGGCCCGGGCCAGCTCCATGGCATGCAGCACGGCCGGCCGGCGGCCGCCGATCACGATCTGGCCGGCCCCGTTTAGGTTGCAGATCTCGGCGCCGCTTTCCTGACAGATCTCCTGCACGACGGACTCGTCCAAGCCCATGATGGCCGCCATCGTGCCGGGGTTGCGCTCTCCGGCCTCCTGCATGAGCCGGCCGCGTTCGCGCACCAGCCACAGCCCTTCCTCAAACGAGAGGGCGCCAGCGGCAATGAGCGCGGTGTACTCACCCAGGCTGTGGCCGGCCACGAAGCCAGGTCGGTCCTGTACGAGCGCGTGATCCCGCTCGCGGGCCGCCTCGAGGAGGGCGATGCTGACGGTGACGATCGCTGGCTGGGCGTTCACCGTTTGGCGCAGTTCCTCCTCGGGCCCCTCGAAGCACAGACGCGAGAGCGGCATGTCGAGGACAGCGTCGGCGCGCCGGAAGACGGCGCGAGCGGCGGCAGAGGCAGCGTACACGTCGCGCCCCATACCGACCTCCTGGGACCCCTGGCCGGGGAACACCCAGGCAAGGTCGGTACGAGGCGGGGCCGGCGTGAGCAGGCCGGCCCGATCAGGCATCCAAGCCACGCCCGTACCTCACTCGTCATGATGGGCCGGGGCCGGCGGTGCGGCCCCGCGCGGCGCGCCCCGGTGGCGGCATCGCGTCAGTCGGACAGCGACGGGCCCTCGACGGCAACGGCCTGCCGGCCGTGGTAGGTGCCGCAGGACGGGCAGGCGTGGTGGGCCAGGCGCGGGCTGCGGCACTGTGGACACTCAACGATGTGGCCGATCTGCACCCGGAGGTGCTGGCGGCGCTTGCCCTGGCGGGCTTTGGAGTGCTTTTTCTTCGGTACTGCTGGCATGAACTCCTTCTCCGTCGGGCGCGGTTCCCCGCGCCCGCATGCTGTCTGGACCGGCTTCCGGGGCGTCGCCACCCAGGAAAGCGCGCGTCGCGTGGGTGATGCGACACGTCGGACGCCGCAGGATGTGCGATGTCCCGCGCCATGCACGCGCGGGACATCGCCTTCTATGATGCGCGATCGGTCACGAGATCTCCAGTCGCCGGAGCGCTGCCCACCGCTCGTCGATCGGCTCGGCCGGGCAGCGGCAGGTGCCCAGGTTGCGGTCGGCGCCGCACTGTGGGCACAGCCCCAGGCAGTCCGGCCGGCACAGCACCTGCATGGGTTCGGCCAGCACCGCCGCCTGGCGCACCGCCTCGGTGATATCTAGGTGGTGATGTTCGTCGATGCGGAACGCGTCGGGCTCCTCGGGTGGCGCGAGGTGCACGCCGGTGACCGGGTCGATGGTGGGGAAGAACTCCTCTTCAATGGTCAGCTCGAGGGGGACCAGGGCCGGTTGCAGGCAGCGGGCGCAGGTGCCCGTGCCGTTCCCGGACAGGTGTGCCTCCACCAGGATGCTCCGCGGCGTGCGGAGGAGGAGCACCGAACCGGAGAAGCGGATGACCTGCACCGTCTCACCCGGGACGTCCACCCCCTCGTCTACGGTGTAGCGACGGGTCGAGCCGGTGGTCTCGCGCAACAACTGGGAAACGTTGAACAACATCGCTTCGACGGGCCTCCTCATGCGCCCATACTCAGTATACGTACGCCCCTGCCCGCGCACCAACCTTGTCAGAACGATGCGACCGTCGCTATACTCCGGCCGTATCGCTCCCGGCCGTCCTCGCTGTTCCCGCACCCTGGGGCTCGTCCCAGCGCGCGCTGCAGGTGGCTCGCCGGCAGCGCGTCCCGTTTTGGTCGGGACCGGGGGCCATTCGGTCATATGAGCACCGCCGCCGAGCTATACGCCCTCCAGGAAGTCGACAGCGGCCTCGACGCGTGCGAGCGGGAGCTGGAGCAGGTGCGCGCGCGCCTGGGTGAGCGCACCGAGGTGGATGAGGCGCGCGCCGAGGTAGCCCGCTTGGAGGCCGAGGTTGCCGCGGCCCAGCGGCGGCTGCGCGAGCTGGACACCGCCGCCACCGACCTGCGGGCGAAGATGGCGCCCATCGAGCAGCGGCTGTACTCCGGCGTGGTCCGCCATCCCAGGGAGCTCCAGGGGCTGCAGGACGAGCTGACCATGTTCCGCCGCCAGCTCGACCACCTCGAGGATGATGAGCTGGCGGCGATGGAAGCCCTGGAGGGGGCGACCGCCGCGCTGTCGGCCGCGCGGGAGCGGCTGACGGCGCTTGAAGCCGTCTGGCGGGAGGAGCAAGCGCGCTTGCACCAGCGGGAGCAGGAGTTGCTGGCGCAACGGGAGCGGCTGCAGCAGCAGCGGCAGGCGCGTGCCGGACGGGTGGCGCCCACGCTCCTGGCCCTGTACGAGCGGCTGCGGCCGCTCAAGCGCGGCCAGGCGGTGGCGCGCATTGAGCGCGGGGTGTGCGGCGGCTGCCGCATCACGTTACCGACGACGGTGCAGCAGCGGGCGCGGGCGGGCGGGCAGGTGCTCCGGTGCCCGAGCTGCGAGCGCATCTTGTACGCGGGCTGAGCCATGGCGGTGCGCGCGGTGGGCTATTTTCGGGAGGGGGGCGGTCAGGCGGACTGCGCCTCCCTGGCTGACCAGAACCGCCGCTTTCTCGAGTTCTGCCGGGCCCGCGCCTATGAGGTCGCCGCCACCTTTCTGGATGGGGCCGGCGCCGGTGGCGAGCGACCGGGCTTTCGCCAATTGCTGGACTACCTGCGCCGCCGCCCCGAGAACGTGGTCGTGGTGGTGGACCGGCTGGCGTGCCTGGGGCGCGACCCCCGCGAGGTGGCACGCAGCTACTTCCAGATCGTCAGCCTCGGCGCCAGCGTGGCGTGCCTATCTGATGAGGACGAGGACGCAACCGCGGCCATCATCGCGCACTGGCGTGCCCGCGATAAGCGGGACCGGCTGAGCGAGCGGGTGCGCGCGGCCATGCGCCGCAAGGCCGTCAAGGGCGAGGTGCTGGGCCGCCCACCCTATGGCTATCGCGCCGGCCTGCGCCACCGACTGGAGGTCGTGCCGGAGGAGGCGGCCGTCGTGCGGTATATCTTCCGCATGTACACGCAGGAGGGGCTGGGCATTCGTCTGATCGCACGCCGGCTGAACGAGGAGGGGTACCGCACCCGGCGCGGCGGTAACTGGAGCATGGTGACCATCCGCGACATCCTGCGCAACCGCGTCTACCTGGGCACCTACTCCCGCTTCGGCGTGCGCGTGCCGGGCAGCCACCAGGCACTCATCGCCCCGGACGACTTCCGCAAAGCGCAGGACCGCATGGCGGCGCGGCGGACGGCCGGTGGGCCGCGCACCGTCTCCCCCTTCCTGCTCTCCGGGCTGCTCACCTGCGGCGCCTGCGGCCACCGCATGATCGGCGTGACCCGCCGGCAGACCTGGACGCGCCGTAGTGACGGCGCCAGCAGCAGCGCGCAGTACCGTTATTACCAGTGTGGCTCGCGCACCAATCAGAGCGTGTGCGCCTACCACACCCGCCGGGCCGAACAGCTCGATGAGGAGGTACGGCTGGCGACGATCGCCGCTCTGGAGCGGGCGGTGGCGGGGGACGGGGCCGAGGAAGACCACGGCGATGACCTGCCCTCCCCCACGCGCCTGCGCGGGCAACTGCGCAACGTGGACCGTGAGCTGGACCGCCTGATGGAGCAGGCGGCGGCCGGGCGGATGAGCCGCGAGCGGTTCCAGGCGCTGAGCGTCGAGCTGGCGCAGCGGCGCCTGGCGCTGGAGGAGCAGCTCGCGGCGGCCGAAGCGCGCAGCCGGGCGCGGCAGGCCCGCGTTGAGCGCCGCGAGCGCCGCCAGGAGGCGCTGCACCAGTTGCGCGAGTGTTGGGAGGAGCTCGCCTTCGAGGATCGGCAGGCGGTGCTGCGCGAGATGTTGGCGCGCGTCCTGGTGTTTGACGACCGGGTGGAGCCGGTCCTGCGCGAGTGACACCTCCTTCAGCACAGGCGTTCGATGTGATATATTGGATGGTGCTCAGCCGATCGGGCAGCCGCCCCGGTCAAGACCGGGGAGGAAAGTCCGGGCTCCACCGGGCAGGGTGCTGGGTAACACCCAGGGGGGGCGACCCCACGGAAAGTGCCACAGAAACGACACCGCCCCGGCGCCGCCGGGGTAAGGGTGAAATGGTGCGGTAAGAGCGCACCGGCGGGGCGGGTGACCGTCACGTCGGGTAAACCCCACCCGGAGCAAGACCAAGTAGGGGGACGATACGGTGCCCGGCCGGTCCCCGGGTTGGTCGCTTGAGCCCATCGGTAACGGTGGGCCTAGATGGATGGCTGCCGCCTGCCCGACGTGCGTCCCACGCGCGGGCAGCGCACAGAACCCGGCTTACAGATCGACTGAGCGGGACGACAGCCCGGTCTACCTCGGCAGGGACGGGGTGAACCGGGCTGTTTGGGTTAACGGACGCACCAACGGCCCCTGACCAGCGTGAGGCGTCGTGCTCCTCTCCCACCTCCTCGCCGCCGTTCCCCATCGCCTCCACGGCCGCCTGGCCGACCGGCCCGTCACCGGGGTGACGCACGACTCGCGCCTGGTGCAGCCGGGGATGGTGTTCGTGGCCATCGCCGGCTTCACCGTGGACGGCCACCGCTTCGTGACGGAGGCCCGCGACCGCGGCGCGGTGGCCGTGGTGGTGGAGCGCGGCCACGCCGTGCGGCCCTGGTCTGCCGACGAGGCGGCCTGCGCCTGGGTGGAGGTGGAGGACACCCGCCGGGCCCTCTCCGCCCTGGCCGCGGCTTGGCACGGCTTCCCCGGCCGCGACCTCACGATAGTGGGCGTGACGGGGACGGACGGCAAGACCACCACCGTGCACATGACGGCGGCTGTGCTGGAGGCCGGCCTCGGCCCCACGGGCCTGCTCAGCACCGCCCGCTGGAAGGTGGGCGGCCGGTGGCAGGAGAACCCCACCCGACAGACCACCCTCGAGGCGCCCGACGTGCAGGCGCTCTTGGCACAGATACGTGATGGCGGCGCTCGCGCCGCCGTGGTGGAGGCCAGCTCGCACGGCCTTGCCCTCGCCAAGCTCGACCACTGCTTCTTTGACGCCGCCGTCTTTACCAACATCGCCGAGGACCACCTCGACTTTCACGGCACGCGCGCCGCCTACTGGGCGGCCAAGGCCCGCCTGCTGGAGCTCGTCGCCGCCGGCGACAAGCCCGGGCCGCGCTTCGCCGTGCTCAACGCCGACGACGCCTCTTACGCCTACCTCACGGCGCGCACGACGCTGCCCGTCATCAGCTACAGCCTGGAGCGTCCCGCCGACCTGCAGGCCCGCGTGCTCCAGGCCACGGCGGCCGGCACCCGCGCTCGCCTCTCCGGCCGCTGGGGGACGGCGGAGCTGTGGCTGCCCATGCCCGGTTCCTTCAACGTGGCCAACGCCCTGGCGGCGGTGGCGGTGGGGCTCGGCCTGGGGGTGCCGCTGCGCGAGGCCTGCGCCGCCCTGGCCGCGTTCGCGGGCGTGCCGGGACGGATGATGCGCGTGCGGCGCGGCCAGCCGTTTGAGGTGATCATCGACTACGCCCACACCGGCCCGGCCTTCCGCAAGCTGTTGGCGGTGCTGCGCCCGCTCACCGCGGGACGCATCATCGCCGTGTTCGGCAGCGCGGGGGAGCAGTCCAGAGAACGGCGGGAGGGGATGGGCACCGTCGCCGCCGAGCTGGTGGATTTCGCCGTGCTCACCAGCGAGGACCCGCGCTTTGAGGACCCGGAGCGGATCATCGACGACATCGCCCGCGCCATACGGGCTCGCGGCTGCGTGGAGGGGCGGGATTTCATCCGCGTGCCGGACCGGCGCGCGGCCATCCGCGCGGCCTTCGCGCGCGCTCGCCCTGGCGACCTGGTGGTGCTGGCCGGGAAGGGGCACGAGCGGTCCATCATCGTGGGCCGCGAGCGGGTGCCCTGGGACGAGCAGCGGGTGGCGGAGGAGGAGCTGGCCGGCCTGGGGTGGATGAGTGCGGAGTGCTGAGCGCCGCGTGTCGCGGGGGTGCCCTGAGCGGTGAGCGATGGGGGAGCGAGCCCTCACCCGCTTGCCCGCTCTTGCTCGCTTCACCATTGCCGGGACGCCGAGACCTGCACGCACGTTGACGGTCCGATCCTGGCGGTGATACGCTGGCGGCCAGTGAAAGGAGGTGATGTGGATGGATAGTAGTCACCGTTGCTATGGCCACCCACACCGCCTCACCGTTGAGGTGAGGGCGGGCTAGGCCCTGGTGGCCTGGCAACACCGAAGCGCCCCGGGCCGACCGGGGCGCTTCGCTCTGTCCGGGTGATGGCAATGGACCTGGACCTGAAACGGGTGCACCGGCAGCTCTCGACGCGCCGCATCGGCCGCGACCTGCGCTATTACCCGACGATTGGCTCCACGATGGACGTGGCCAGGGCCCTGGCCGAGGCGGGGGAGGCGGAGGGCGTGACGGTGGTGGCCGATGAGCAGACGGCCGGACGGGGGCGCCTGGGCCGTACCTGGGTGGCGCCGCCGGGTGTCAACCTGTACGTTTCCATCCTGGTGCGGCCAACGCCGGCCACCATGAAGCGGCTGGGCATGGTGGCGCCGCTGGCAGTGGCCGAGGCGGTGGTGGCGGTGGGCGGTCCTGCGGTCACGTTCAAATGGCCCAACGACGTGCGCGCCGGTGGGCGCAAGCTGAGCGGCATCCTCATCGAGAGCGGGTTTGCCGGCAACGTGCCGGCCTACGCCGTGGTCGGCATCGGTCTCAACGTCAACCTGGATGCCCGCCGCTACCCGGAGATCGCCGAGATCGCCACCAGCATTGCCCAGGAGTGCGGGCGGACCGTGTCGCGCGAGGACACGCTGGCCGCCCTGCTCACCGCCTTCGAGCGCTATTACGACTGCCCGGACGGCGCCGCCGTGCGCGCCGCCTGGCGGGCGCAGCTGGAGACGCTGGGCCAGGAGGTGGATGTCACCTTCGGCGGGCGTACGGAGCACGGCCTGGCCGAGGACGTGGACGACGACGGGGCGCTCATCCTGCGCCGCACGGACGGCACGCGCGTGGTGCTGCCCGCCGGCGAAGTCACCCTGCGCCGGCCGTCGTGAGCGCGCGGCCCTGGGGCGCTGGGGGTCAAGGGCCGGGCCGCGGCGTGGGCTCCGGCTCCGGCGCCAGCCTCAGCTCGTCGCGCAGCGTCGTGCGCTCCGTCTGGGAGTCGGCCAGGGCGGGTGCGGGCGTGGCCGGGCGCTCGGCGGCCGCCCCTGCCCGACCGGTGAGGGCGGTCAGGAAGCTCGAGAGCAGGTCTACCGGCACCGGGAAGACGATAGTGCTGTTCTTCTCCGTGGCGATCTCGCTCAGCGTCTGCAAGAAGCGGAGCTGCATGGTGGTGGGCACGGCGGCCAGCACTCGCCCCGCCTCGGCCAGCCGCTCGGCGGCCTGAAACTCGCCGTCGGCGTTGATGATCTTGGCCCGCCGCTCCCGCTCCGCCTCCGCCTGACGGGCCATGGCCCGCTGCATGCCCTGCGGCAACTCGATGTCCTTGATCTCGACGATCGGCACCTCAATGCCCCACGGTTCGGTGGCGGCGTCGATGATCTGGCGCAGGCGCTGGTTGATGCGCTCCCGCTCGGCCAGCAGCTCGTCCAGCTCCGACTGGCCGATGACGTTGCGCAGCGACGTCTGCGCGATCTGTGAGGTGGCGCGGATGAAGTCCAGCACCTTGACCACGGCTGCCTGCGGGTCAATGACGCGGAAGTAGAGGACGGCGTTCACCTTGACGGTGACGTTGTCCTTGGTGATCACCTCCTGCGCCGGCACGTCCATCGTGATCAGGCGCAGATCCACCTTCTGCATGCGCTCCACAATGGGCACGATGAAGAACAGGCCGGGCCCACGCGCGCCCACCACCCGTCCCAGGCGAAAGATGACGCCGCGCTCGTACTCCTGCACGATGCGGATGGCGGACGCCAGGGCAGCCAGCGCCACCACCCCGCCCGCGATGCCCAGCCCCAGCAGCACGTCCATGGTGGCTCTCCTCGGTGGCCTCTCCCTCGGCTATCGCTCACCCCGGCACAGCCGGGTGTAGGCGCATTATACGCCCTGAGCGCGGCGGGGGCGTTCGTTCCGCCTCCCGTCCGCGCCTGATAGAATCGCGGTGCACCGAGCTGAGGGGTTGCCCGTGTGATGCAGTCCGCCATTGAGCCGTTGCGGTCGCCGGGGATGCGTGACTTGCCCCCAGAGCACATGCGCCGCTTCCGGCGGATCGAGCAGGCCTTCCGCGAGGAGCTGCTGGCCTGGGGCTACGAGGAGATCCGCACCCCAACCATCGAGTACTTGCACCTGTTCACCAGCGCCGGCACCCTCTCCCCGCACCTGCTGGAGCGGGTGTACTCCTTTCTGGACTGGGACGGCTGGAGCGGTGAGCGGGTGGTGCTGCGCCCGGACTCCACCATCCCGGCGGCCCGCTTCTACCGGGAGCGGATGGACGGCGGCTTGGCCAAGCTGTTCTACGTGCAAAACATCTTCCGCTTCGCCCAGGGCGACCAGCCGCGCGAGCTGTGGCAGTGCGGCGCCGAGATCTACGGTCCCTCCTGGCCAGCGGGAGATGTGGAGCTGCTGTCTGCCGGCCGGCGCGTGCTGCAACGATTGGGCATCGCCGACGTGCGGGTGCGCCTGTCACACACCGGCGTGCTGCGCGCCCTGCTGGCCCGCGCCGGGTTCTCGCCCGAGGAACAGGTGGAGCGCTACGACCGTTTGCTGGACGGCGACCTCTCCGCGGTGCACGAGATCGAGGAGCGGCTGCCGGAGCTGGGCGCCTCCCTGCACCTGTTGGTAGATCTCACGGGCACCGACGTTGGCTATCTCGACAACATCCGCGCCGGTTTTGCGGTGGCGGTGCCGGAGATGGGCCCGGCCCTGGATGAGCTGACGCTGGTGGCCCGGGCGCTGGCCGTTCTGGAGTGCCCGTTCGAAATCGTGATGCTGCTAGCGCGCGACTTCGAGTACTACACGGGGCCGGTGTTCCGCTTTGTGACCCCGGACGGCACGGCTTTGGGCGGTGGCGGTCGGTACGACGCCCTGGTACGCCGGCCTACGGGTGAGGCAGTGCCGGCCTGCGGCTTCGCCCTGTTCATGGAGCGGGTCGGCGCCCTGCTGCCAGAGCCGGAGCCAGAGCGCGGCGGCGTGGTGTACGTGGAGCCGGCGGCGGTGACGCCGGAATCGATGGGTCTGGCGTTGGCGATGGCCGAGCAGCTGCAGGAGGCCGGGTTCTGCGCCGAGCTGGTCGGCTCCCGGCGGCGGCCGGCCTGCCGCTGGGTGCTGACGGTCGACGCCGCGGGCGGGCCGCACCGCTACCGGCTGCACGACCTGGACTCCGGTGAGCAGCTCACGGCGGCCAGCATGGACGTGATCTTCGCCACGCTGGGGAGGGGCAGGTGCTGAAGCTGGCCGTGCCCACCGGCGACCTGCGGGCGGCCGTGGCCCGTGTGCTGACGGCGGCGGGCCTGCGCTGTGACGAGTATGCCGCCGGCTCGCGCGCCCTGCGCCTACGGCTGAGCGAGCGCGCCGATGTGGCTCTGCGCGTCTTCCGGGAAAAGGACATCCCCATCCAGGTGGCGCTGGGCAACTATGACCTGGGCATCTGCTCGGCCGCCTGGGTGGCGGAGTTGCAGGCCCGCTACCCGCAGGACGACGTGATGCTCCTGCGCCCGCTGGATTTCGGCCATCATCACCTGGTGGTGGCGGCGGCGCCCGAAACGCTGCGCCGGCGTGGCCCGGTGCGCGGGTGGGCCGGCGCGCGTGGCGTGCGCATCGTCAGCGAGTTCCCCGGCCTCGCTGAGCGCTTCGCCCGGCGGATGCGCTTGGCCCGGTACGTGGTGCTGCCCGTGTGGGGGGCGGCCGAGGCCTACCCACCCGAAGATGCGGACCTGGCTGTACTGGCCGTGCAGGACGAAGCGGAGGTGGTCGCGGCTGGCCTGGAGCCGGTGTACACCATCATGGACGGCTCGGCCTGGCTGATCGGCAGCCGGCGCAGCCTGGCGGCGCGGGATCTGAGCCCGGTGCTCGGCCCGCTGCTGCGCCTGCCGGGGCCGGAGGGGTCGCATCGCGCGCCGGCGTTCCCGCGGGCGGCGTGGGCCCCGGGCGAGCCCTCACCCCGGCCTGCGACCACCCCCCTCCCGCACGTGGCAGCGGGAGCGGGAGAGGAGGTGGGGGTGCGTGCGAGCGCTCTCGTCCGGCTGGCGTTGCCGGACGGGCACGCGCAGCGGCATACCTACGCCGCCCTGCGCGATGCCGGGCTGGTGTTCGAGGGCTATGGGGAAACCACTTGCGTGCGCCGCCCGGTGAGCGGCATCGAGGGGCTGGAGGTGAAGGTGATCCGCCCGCAGGACATGCCGCAGCAGGTGGCGCTGGGTCACTTCGACCTGGCCATCACCGGCCGCGACTGGCTCCTGGACCACCGCTACCAGTTCCCGTCCAGCCCAGTGGTCGAGGTGCTGGACCTGGGCCGCTCACGCTACACCATCGCCGCGGCGGTGAGCGAGGACGTGCCGGCCGACACGCTGGCGGGCGCGCTGGCCTACTGGCGGGCCCAGGGGCGCACCGTTATCCGGGTGGCCTCCGAGTACCCCAACATCGCCGACCACTTCGCCCGCTGGCGTCACCTGGGCCGCTACCGCATTGTGCCGGTCAACGGCGCCAGCGAGGCGTTCGTGCCGGAGGACAGTGAGATCTTGATCGAGGGCTCGGAGACCGGCGCCAGCTTCCGTGCCAACCGGTTAAAGGTCATCGAGCGGGTGTTTGAGTCCACCAATTGCGTCATCGCCCGCGCGGGTGTGACCACTGGCCCGCGTCAGGCGTTGATCGAGCGATTGCTGGAGCAACTGCGCAGCGTAGCCCTCACCCCCGGCAAGGCCGGGGCTGACTCCGGCCCGCCTCGGCAAGGCCGGGGCACGGGGCGCGTGCTCCCCGGCCCGGCCGGGCCGGGCCTTTCCCGCAGGTAGGAGGGGGTGGCCGACCCCGGCCTGCCGCGGAGGCCAGGGTGAAGGCTAGGTTGGCAAGGGATGAGCCCGTGCCGCCGATTTTCCTGCACATGGCCCTGGCGCGCGACGTGCGCGACCGCCTAACAGCGATCCCGGAGGAGCACGTGGGTGCCTATTACCTGGGCGCCACCTCGCCCGATATCCGCGTGCTCACCCGCTGGGAGCGGCAGCGCACGCACTTCTTTGACCTGAACGTGCTCGAGCACCAGGACAGCGTGGCGGCCATGTTTGCCCAGCACCCGGAGCTGGCCGATCCGGCCCAGCTCAACCCGGAGACCGTGGCGTTCGTGGTGGGCTACATCGGCCACCTGGCGTTGGACGAGGAGTGGATCGAGCAGGTGTACCGCCCGCACTTCGGGCAGGCCTCGGCGCTGGGCGGGGACGCGCGCGCCAACGTGATGGACCGCGTGCTCCAGTACGAGTTGGAGCGGCGCCGGCGTGAAGACCCGGAATTGAGCGCCGAGATCCGGGCGGCGCTGGAGCGCTGCTCGCTCGCCATTCACGTCGGCTTCCTGGACAGCGCCACCCTGCGCCGCTGGCAGGAGGTGGCGATTGACATCACCCGTCACCCACCGACGTGGGACCGGTTCCGGCTGATCGGCTCGCGGCACCTGAAGGGGGCCGGCATCGAGCGGGAGGAGGACCTGAACGCCTTCATTGAGCGCATCCCCGAGGTGCTGGAGCAGACCATTCGCCACGTCACCACCGCGCACGTGGACGCCTATCTGGAGCGCTCCAAAGAGCGGGCTGTGGCCGTGGCTGAGCGGTACCTGGGCAACCGATGAACGGTAAGTCTGTGTGCTAAATGCCGAGGGCGGGTACGGAGCGATGGGGGCAATGACGGAGGTGGTGGTGGACGCGCAAGCGGTCGAGGTTCGCATCGTCTACGGGGCCGAGGAGGCGCGGCGCACGCTGTTGCGGCGCGTACCGCTGGAGGAGGCAGAGCCGCCCGAGCACGTGCGCGCCCGGGACCGGCGCCTGTTCGGGCCGGGGCTGAGCGTGGAGGACGTGGTGCGGCGCATCCTGGCCGCCGTGCGGGCGGAGGGCGACGCGGCCGTCCTGCGCTTCAACGAGGCGCTGGACGGCGCCGCGCCCCGGCCGCTGCGCGTCTCCCGGGATGAGATCGCGGCCGCCTACCGGCAGGTGCCGCCCGACCTGGTCGAGGCCCTGCGCTTGGCGGCGGAGCGCATCCGTGCCTACCACGAGCGGCAGCTCGCGCAGGGCTTTACCGCCTTCGAGCACGATGGGCTGGGGCAGCTCGTGCGCCCTATCCAGCGGGCCGGGATCTACGTGGCCGGCACGGCCGCGCCGCTCCCCTCCTCCCTGCTCATGACCGTCGTGCCGGCGCGGGTGGCGGGGGTGGATGAGGTGTACGTGGCCAGCCCGGCGTTGCCGGACGGCTCCATCCCGGCGGTCAAACTGGTGGCGGCCGATATCGCCGGCGTGGACGCCGTCTTCCGCGCCGGCGGGGCGCAGGCCATCGCGGCGTTTGCCTACGGCACCGAGACGGTGCCGCGCGTGGACAAGATTTTTGGCCCCGGTGGCCTGTTCGTGACGCTGGCCAAGAAGCAGGTGTTCGGCACAGTGGGGGTGGACAACATCTACGGCCCCACCGAAACGCTGGTGATCGCCGACGCCGACGCCGACCCGACGCTGTGCGCCGCCGACCTGCTCGCCCAGGCCGAGCACGACGAGCTGGCCAGCCCGATCTTGATCACCGACGCGCCAGAGCTGGCGCGGCAGGTGGCCGAGGAGGTGCGCCGCCAGGTGGCGACGCTGGAGCGCGGCCCCATCGCCGCCGCCGCCTTCGCCAACCGGGGCGGCATCGTGGTGGCCGCGTCCATCGACGAGGCGGTGCAGCTCGCCAACGAATACGCGCCCGAACACCTGTGCCTGCTCCTGCGCGACCCATGGCCGTATGTGTCGCAGGTGCGCAACGCCGGCGGCGTGTTCGTGGGAGAGGCCTCGCCAGAGGCGCTGGGCGATTACATCGCCGGGCCGAGCCACGTGATGCCCACCAGCGGCAGCGCCCGCTGGGCCTCGCCGTTAAGCGTGTACGATTTCCTCAAGGTCATCAGCCTGGTGGCGGTGCCGGACGCCGTGACGCAGGCGCTGGGCGGGGCGGCGGCCCGCATCGCCCGTGCCGAGGGGCTCACCGCCCACGCCCGTGCGCTGGAAGTGCGGCTGGGACGGTGAGGGGGTGCGTGCTGAGTGAGAGGAGATCGACCCTCACCCCCGGCCCCTGTGAGAAGTGCTGAGTACTGAGTGCTGCGTGCTGAGAGGAATGAAGGTCACCACTCACCACTCAGCACTCAGCACTGAGCACCCAGCACTCATATTGGAGGAGCTGATGGGGCCGGCCAATGCCGATGGTGTGCTCCGCTTCGTGCGTCCGGAGCTGCTGGCCATGGCCGGGTACGAGCCGGTGGAGCCGGTAGAGGTGCTGGCCGCCCGCCTGGGCGTGCCGCCGGAGCGGATCGTCAAGCTGGACGGGAACGAGAACCTGTACGGTCCCGCCCCGGCCGCCCTACGCGCGCTGGTGGAGCACCAGGGCTACCACATCTACCCAGACCCGGACCAGCGCCGGCTGCGGACCGCGCTGGCCGAGTACGTGGGCGTGCCGGCGGAGCATATCGTCGCCGGAGCGGGGAGCGACGAGCTGATCGACCTCTTGGCGCGCGTGCTGCTTGGGCCCGGCGACCGGGTGATCGATCTGGTACCCACCTTCGGCATGTACGCTTTCACCACCACGGTGTGCGGCGGTACGGTCGTGCCGGTGCCGCGCCGGCCGGACTTCTCCGTGGACGTGGCGGCGGTAGCGGCGGCCGTGGACGCGCGCACCAAGCTGATCTTCGTCGCCTCGCCCAATAACCCCAGCGGCAACCTCCTCTCGGGCCAGGACCTGGAGCGGCTGCTGGCGCTGGGCGTGCCGGTGGTGGTGGACGAGGCGTACGTCGAGTTCAGCGGCGGCAGCGTGGTGCGGCTGGTGCCGGAGCGGGACAACCTGGTTGTGATCCGCACCTTCAGCAAGTGGGCAGGCCTCGCCGGGTTGCGCGTGGGCTACGGCGTCATGCCGGCCCCCCTGGCGCGCCTGCTCCTGGCCGTGAAACCGCCGTACAACGTCAACGTGGCCGCCGAGGCGGCAGTGCTCGCCTCGTTGGCGGAGCGGGAGCTGCTCGCCGAGCGGGTGCGGGCCATCGTGGCCGAGCGGGAACGGCTCACGGCCCTGCTGGCGGAGATCCCGTTCCTGCGGCCGTGGCCGTCGCAGGCCAACTTCGTGCTGTGCGACGTCACCCGCGGCGATGCGCGCGTGCTGCGCGATGGGCTGCGCCGGCGCGGCATCTTCGTTCGCTACTTCGACCGGGACGGGCTGCGCGATAAAGTGCGGATCAGTGTGGGGCGGCCGGAGCACACCGACGCGCTCCTGGCCGCGCTCCGGGAGATGGGAGATGAGCCACGCCCCTAGGTCCGGCCATGTGCGCCGGGAGACGAACGAGACGGTGATCGAGGCCGCGGTCAACCTGGATGGGAGCGGCGCCTGTGAGGTGCGCACCGGCATCGGCATGCTGGACCACCTCATCGAGCAGGTGGCGCGGCACGCCTGCTTTGATATCACGCTCCTCGCCCACCGCAGCGACCTGGAGCGGGATGCGCACCACCTGGTGGAGGATGCCGGCATCGCCCTGGGGCAGGCGCTGGCCCGCGCCCTGGGCGACCGGGCGGGCATCGTGCGCATGGCCGACGCCACCGTGCCGATGGACGAGGCGCTGGCGCTGGTGGCGCTGGACCTGAGCGGCCGGCCTTACGCGGCCCTGGAGCTGACGTTTGCCGGCGAGCGTATCGGCCAGCTCCCCACGGAGATGATCGAGCACTTCCTGTGGTCGTTCGCCCAGCACGCCGGCCTCACCCTGCACGTGCGCCTGCTTTCCGGCCGCAACGACCACCACCGCGCGGAGGCGGTGTTCAAGGCGCTGGCCCGCGCCCTGGGCGCCGCCACGCGGGTGGACGCCCGCCTGGGTGGGGCGGTGCCCAGCACCAAGGGCGTGCTGGGCGGGTAGCGGCGCGTGCCGCGTTGGCCCTCGCCCCCGCCCCCTGCGCTCCTCACCCCGGCCGGCGGCCGCCCGGCCCTCACCCGCCTCGTGCAGCTGACCACCCCCTCCCGCAGGCCGGAGAGAAGCCGGGAGCGAGGGCCGGTCCCCTGATCAGCGCGCCGCTCGCGGCACTCATCGACCAGCGCCCGCTGGCGTGCGGCGCACCAGCCCGTAGCCGGGGCCGAACACCACCCGCAGCACGCGCGCCGGCTCGGCCGCTTGCACGGCCAGGCGCGCCTCCCCCGGGCCCGGCGGCACGATCACCGTCATGCCCGGCCGCAGCTCCTGTCCCACTTCCTGCCCCTCGAGACGGAGTCGTCCCTCCTGGATGGAGAGTAAGGCGCCCTCCCCTTCATCCAGCGCCAGGGGCAGGCGCGCACCGGGCTCCAGGCGGCTGTCCGTGTAGCGCCGGATATCGCCGTGCGGACGCAGGGGCGAGCGCGGCCCCACCAACTCCTTGGTCTGCACCCCCGCTCCTTCCTCATCGCGCGGGGCATCGGTGTCGCGCAGCAGGGTGAAGCTGGCCTGCTCCGGAAGCGGGTCGGCGGGGTAGACGAGGATGAAGGCGCGGGCCGGCTCATCGCCGTGGTTCCACTCCGAGTGCACCATGCCGCGGTGGCCTTCGGTGAGCCGGCCTACCTCGCCCGGCCCCATGCGGCCGCGAATGCCGTTGAGGGTATCGTCGTGGTCCAGCGTGCCGGCCAGCATGTAGAACAGGCGCTCATGGTAACGGTGCGGGTGGTGGCCGATGCCCAGGTGCGGCTCGATGGTGGAGTCGTGCACGGTGACCAGCGGCCCCACGGCCTGGAGCGGCACGAACGGGCCGATCACCTCCACGGCGTACAGGCCCGGACCGCCAAAGTCCGCCGGGCCCAGCACCCGGTAGTCCCGCTCGGTGAGCACGAGGGGCGTGCGGGTGGTCTGGGCGGGCGGGATGCGGGCTGCCCCCTCGTATGGCCCCTCGGATCGCGTTGCCATGGGTGCCATCCTCCTTGCGCACCATCCCCGCAAAGGATGGCGCCTTCTCAGCCTCGGCCGGGGGCGGGCCTCAGGCGGCGCGCTCCCGGCAAAGCGCGGGGCCCGTGCCGAGGGCCGGGCCGACCGGCGGCTTTCCGGCGCTCGGCCTGTAAGGCCGTGGCCGCGGTGGCCAGGGCCACGACCAGGCCGGCGAGCACCACCATCAGCCCGATGATGAACGTCCGCGGCGTGGGCAGGGTGATGTCCAGCGCCGCGTCCAGTGCGTACCGGCCCGGACGGTGAGGGCGAGCGCCGTCGCCGCGACGTTCACTAGCGGGTGCTCGAAACCACCCTTCGTCACCCAGACCTTGGGCCAGTGGACCTTCACCACCACCATCAGCATAGAGGCGAATGCCCAGCGGGTTGAGTAGCCCAGCGCCAGCAGGAGTCCCCAGCCCGCTTTGGCCAGGTCGGCGACCACGGCCCAACAGCGGTGCGGCCGTCCCGGCTGGTCTCACAAACGGGCGACCCGGTGCTCCGCGGCGGAGAATGGAGCGCGGGGCGTCGTGGCGGGCGGGGGCGGTGCGGCTCAATAGGGCAGGAACTCGCGCCCCATGAGCTCGCGGGCGATGACGATCTTCATCACCTGGGCGGTGCCGTCGCCGATTTCCAGCCCGATCACGTCGCGTAGGCGCTGCTCCAGCGGCAGATCGCGCGTGTAGCCGTACTGGCCGTGCAGGAGGAGGCAGTCGTGGATGCAGTCCACCGCCACCTTGGGTGCCCACCACTTGGCCATGGCCGCCTCCTTGGTGTGAGGGAGGCCACGGTCGCGCAGCCACAGGCCGCGGTAGCACAGCCAGCGCGCCGCCTCCAGCAGGGTGGCATGCTCGGCGATAGGGAAGGACACGCCCTCGAAGCGGGCGAGGGGCTGGCCGAAGGCGTGGCGCTGGGTGACGTACGCCATGGTCTCCTCCAGCGACTGCTGCGCCGCGCCCAGACACATCAGGCCGATGATGAACCGGCTGAAGTCAAAGCCGTTCATCACCGCGTAGAAGCCGGTGCCCTCCGCGCCCAGTCGGTACTCGGCCGGCACGCGCACGCCGTCCAGGAACAGCGAGCCGCGCTGCACCGCCCGGCTGCCCATGTCCTCAAAGGGGGTGCGGGTGATGCCGGGCGCCGTGAGCGGCACCAGGAAGGCGGTGACGCCGCGGGCGCCGGCCTGCGGGTCGGTCTTGGCGAACAGCACCACGGCGTCGGCCACCATCAGCAGCGAGGTGCCGGACTTTTCGCCGGTGATCACGTACTCGTCGCCGTCGCGCACGGCGCGGGTGGCGATCATCTTGGCGTCGGAGCCGGCCCCCGGCTCGGTGAGGGCCAGGCCGATCACGGTCTCGCCCCTGGCCATGGGCGCCAGCCACTCGCGCTTCACCCGCTCGCCGCCGTGGTGGGTGAGCACCTCGCCGCACAGGGCGGGGATGAGCACGGCGTAGGACAGGTTGAAATCGCCGCGCGCCACCTCCTCGGCGGCGATGCCGGTGGCGACGGCGGAAAGCTCCTGGCCGTCGTAGGCGCGGGGGGCGCGGGCGCCCGTCAGGCCCAGCTCGCCCAGGCGCCGCCACAGGTGGCGGGGAAAGGCGCCGCTCTGGTCCCACTCCCGGTAGTGGGGCAACAGCTCCTGGCGGGCGAACTCGCGCACCACCCGCTGCAACAGCGCCTGCTCCTCGGTAAGCGCGAAGTCCATGGCGCACCTCCTCCGGCGTGCGCAGTGAGGCGTGAGGAGCGAAAAGCCGGCCCTCACCCGGCTCGTCTGCGGATCGCCACCCTCTCCCGCGTCCGGGAGAGGGTTTACGTTCTCGGTAAATATGCTTTGCCCGCGCCGGTCATCCTCGCCCCAGCCGGAGAGGGGTTTTGTTCCCTGCAGAGCCGCTTAACTCACGTCAGCCTCCCCCTCTCCCACGCGTAAGTGGGAGAGGGGGGAGGGGGTGAGGGCCGGTCTCCCGCTCCGCACGCATCGCTCAGCACGTCCCGGCATGCCGGGCCCCGTGCCTGCCCCCGGGGCGGCCGGGGCGGCACGTCGCTGAGGTGAGAGCCCGCCCTCGGCTGCCTGGGCGAGGGCATGGTAGCCGGCGGCGCGCGAGCGGGCAACGGGCATGGTATCCTGCCGGCAGACCGAGGACGTGCCGTGTGCCAAGTGCTGAGCAGGGAGCGCGCTTCGCGACACGCGGCATGCGAGGAGAGGTGCTATGGCCACGGTGGAAACGCTGCTTCAGGGCTTCGGCGTGCGCACTGACGAGGGCTCCATCGCCTTCTGCGGGGTCACGCTGCTGCGGGACGGCAACCGCAACTTCCTGGTCGATGTCGGCCACGTGGGCCGGCGCACGCTCCTGCTGCAACGGCTGCGGGAGCGCGGCCTGGAGCCGAGCGACATCCACGGCGTGATCCTCACCCACGCCCATTGGGACCACTGCCTGAACGTGGACCTGTTTCCCAACGCCACGCTGTACCTGAGCGCGGCCGAGCACGAGTACGCGCGCCGGCCACACCCGGCGGACTGGGCCACGCCCGCCTGGACGGCCGCCGTGCTGGACCGCCACCCCATCGTGGAGACGCGCGAGGGGGACGAGATCGCCTCCGGCGTGCGCATCATGGCCACCCCCGGCCACAGCCCCGGCAGCCAGACGGTGCTGGTGCACAGCGAGCAGGGGGTCATCGGCCTGGTGGGCGATGCCCTGCCCAGCGCGGCCTCCATCGCCGCCGGCTGCCCGTACCTGGTGTTCTGGAGCGAGGAGGAGGCGCGCCGCAGCGTGCGCCGCATCGTGGATACCTGCACGGTGGTCTACCCCGGCCACGACCGTGCCTTCCGCATCCAGAACGGCCGCTTCACCTACATTGAGACCACGCGCATCACCTTCCTCAACCTGCCCGACACGCCGGACGGCGGGATCGGCGCGACGTTCGCCGTGACGCCGCCGCGGGCGGTGGAGGTGATGCCCTCGGCGCAGCGGGCGGGCACGGCCGCCGATTAAGGGCGAGGGAGCGGACCGGTATGGCCGAGCAGCGCGTGCTGGTGGAGCGGCTGGGTCGGGTGGCGGTGGTTACCCTCAACCAACCGGACCGGCTCAACGTGCTCAACTCCGCCCTCATCCACGACGCCACCCGCGCCCTGGCCGAGCTGGGCGGCGATGAGCAGCTTACGGTCGTGGTGCTCACCGGGGCGGGCCGGGCGTTCGTGGCCGGGGCGGACGTGCGCGAGATGCGCGACTTCGGTCCGGAGGAGGCGCGGGTGTTTATCACCCACCTGCATGGGCTGTTCGCCACCATCCGCGGTATGGACCAGATCGTGATCGCCGCCGTGAACGGCCCGGCCCTGGGCGCCGGCTGCGAGCTGGCGGCGGCGTGCGACCTGCGCGTGGCCGCCGAGGACGCCACCTTCGGCATGCCGGAGGTGCGGGTGGGCATCCCCTCGGTGATCGAGGCGGCGCTCCTGGTGCCGCTCATCGGGCTGAGCCGGGCGGCAGAGTGGGTGTACACAGGGGACGTGGTGAACGCCCCGGAGGCGGCGCGTATGGGCTTCGTCAACCGCCTGGCTCCGGCCGGCGGGGCGCGGGAGGCGGCGCTGGCCCTGGCGCGGCAGCTGGCCGGCTATAGCGCGGCCGCGTTGCGCCTGCAGAAGGCGCTGGTGCGCCGCTGGTACTACGACGAGAGCATGGACCGGGCGGTCAAGCTGGGCATCGACCACTTTGCCGCCGCCTTCCGCGGCCCGGACCCGCGCGAGGCGATGACGGCCTTCCTGGAGAAGCGGGCGCCGCGCTTCGGGCGCTAGGCGGGCGCGTCCACTTCGAGGACGTGTTGTGGGCCGGGCTGGGTGCCAAGGGGGAGGAGCGCGGGAGCTGCCCTCATCCCCCCTCGCCTCCCCTCTCGGCTACAAGGGCGAGGGAGGTCTGGCGCCGGCGAGCCCTCACTCCTTGCCCAGGCGGAGTAAGGCCAGCACCGCGGCCACGAAGGCGGCCAGCGCCAGGGTGCCTCTCCAATCCCGTGTGGCCGGCACAAAGCGGGTCCCCTCCGGCCCCATCTCGATGTACCCGGCGGGGCGGGCGATGCCCATGCCGCCGCCACCCCCACCGCTGGAGAGGGCGGGCGCCAGGCGGCCCTCCGGCGGTCGTTCTACGCTGCGCCCGGCCAGCTCCGGCCCCATACCGGCGCCGTACATGAAGTATACCCGCGCCACCGGGATCACCGTGCGGCCGTGGGCCGTGACGGGCGACCCGAACACGGCCTGCGCCGAGGCGCTCAGCCCCATCTGCCGCACCACCCGCTCAGCGAGTGTGCCGGTGCTACCCGCCGCCAGGGGAGCCGCTTCCTGCCGCTCTTCCATCATCACGGGCCTCCGGTGCGTCCTACGCGCGATATGCTGGGTCCTGAGTGCTAGGGGAGTGAGGCGCCGGCTCCCCTCGGCCTGCGGCCATCCGGCCTTCACTCCCTCCAGTGCTGAGTACTGGGTGCTGCGTGCGGCGATGGCTCCCTTTCCCTCAGCACTCAGCACTGGAGGGGGTGGGGGCGCCCGGAAGGCGGGGGTGAGGGCCGACCTCCCCCTCACTCAGCACGCAGCACGCGTTGTCAGACCGCCAAATGAGCCACGGTCACGCCCTCGCCCCCCTCGTGCGGCGGCGCCGTCTCGTAGGAGGAGACGAGCGGGCTTTGCGCCAGGAACTCGCGCACCACCCGGCGCAGGGTGCCGGTGCCCTTGCCGTGAATGATGCGCACGAACGGCAGGCCGGCGCGGAAGGCGCTGTCCAGGAACTCCTCCACCCGCGGCATCGCCTCCTCCACCCGCTGGCCGCGCACCTCCAGCTCCAGGCCCGGCGACGGTGTTGGCCCGACCGTGGTGACGCGCACGCTCACCCGACCCCCTTGCTGCGGCGGCCGGGCCACGCGCGCGATCTGCTCCACCCGCACGCGCGTGCGCAGCGCCCCGAACGCTGCCTCCACCTCGCCGTGCTCGTCGGGCGCGGACAGCACCTCGCCCGCCTGCGCTAGGCCGCGCAGCCAGATCTGGTCACCAGGCTGCACCTCCTCCGGGCGCGGGCCGGGCTCCTCCCGTCGCCGGCGGGTGGTGCGCCGCAGCCGTTGCAGATGGCGCTCCGCCTCCGCCACCGCCTCCTGAGCAGCGTCGCGGGCCAGGGGCAGCTCCGCCGGCTGGAAGCGCCGCAGGCGACGGGCGGCCTCGCGCAGTCGCTCGCGGGTGAGGGCGATCTCTTCATCGAGCACGCGTCGGGCCTCGGCCAGCATCTCCTCGCGCTGCGTCTCGATCTCGTCCAGGCGGCGGGCGAGCTGAGTCCGGATCTCCTCCGCCTCGCGCACGGCCAGCCGCTCGGCCCGGCGCGCCTCCTCCAGCTCGCGCCGCTCGCGCTGCAACTGCTCCAGCAGCTCCTCCACCTGTCTGCGCTCGGGCGAGAACTGGGCGCGGGCCTCGGCCAGCACCTCCTCCGGCATCCCCAGCCGCCCGGCGATGGCGATGGCGTTGCTGCGACCGGGCAGGCCGATGCTCAGCTTATAGGTGGGGGCGAACGTCTCCGGGTCGAACTCCACGCTGGCGTTCATCACTCCCGGCGTGGCCTGGGCGAAGTCCTTCAGCTCGCCGTGGTGGGTGGTGGCGATCACGTGCGCGCCGCGGCGCAGGAGGTAGGCGACGATCGCCCGCCCCAGCGCCGCCCCCTCGGCGGGGTCGGTGCCGGCGCCCAGCTCGTCGAGCAGCACCAGGGTGTTGGGCCCGGATTCGCCGAGGATGCGGATCACCGTGCGCATGTGCGCGCTGAAGGTGGAGAGCGACTGCTCGATGCTCTGCTCATCGCCGATATCGGCGTACACGCCGGCGTACACCGGGATGCGGGTGCCGCGCTCGGCCGGCACCGGCATCCCGGCCAGGGCCATGAGCGTCAGCAGGCCGGCCGTCTTGAGGGCCACGGTCTTGCCGCCGGTGTTGGGGCCGGTGATGAGCAGCACGGTGAAGGCGCCGCCCACGTGCAGGGAGATCGGCACCACCTCGCCGCGCAGGAGGGGGTGGCGGGCGCCCACCAGCACCAGCTCGCTTGGGCCGGGCACGAGCCACGGTTGCTCCGGCCCTGGGTACGGCAGCTCCGTGGCGCCCAGTGCCTCCGCCAGGCGGGCCTTGGCGAAGGCCAGGTCGAACTGGGCCAGGCACTGAATCGTGGCGTGGATCCGTCCGGCGGCGCGGCCGACCTCGTCGCTCAGGGCGCGCAGGATGCGCTCCACCTCGCGCTGCTCGTCGAGCTGCAGCTCGCGCCAGGTGTTGGCCAGCTCCACCGTGGCCAGCGGCTCGATGAACACCGTGGCGCCGGAGGACGAGGTATCGTGCACGATGCCGCGGACGCGGCCGCGGGCCTCCGCCTTGACGGGGATCACGTAGCGGCCGTTGCGCATGGTGATGATCGGTTCCTGGGCCACACCGCCCGCCACCGCGGCCGCCAGAATCTCCTGGATCCGGGCCGCCAACCGGTCGTGCGCCTGGCGCACCTCACGCCGCAGGTGGGCCAGCGCGGGGCTCGCGGTGTCCACCACCTCACCGCGGCGATTGACCGTGCCGTCGATGCGGGCGATGAGGGCGCCCAGGTCGTCCATACGCTTGGCGAGGTCGGCCAGCAGGGGCGTGTGCAGCGCCAGGCGGGTGACCTGGCCCTTGAGCTGGCGGGCGGCGACCAGGGTGTCGCGGATGTCCAGCAGGTCCTGGCCGTCCAGGACGCCCCCCAGGGCCGCGCGCTCCACGGCCGCGCGCACGTCGCGGGCGCCGCCCAGACCGATGTGCGGGTGCACGTGGCGCAGCCAGCGGGCCTCGGCCGTGATGCGCTGGCGGCGGACCGCCTCGGCGTGGTCGCTCGTGGGGCGCAACGCCAGCGCCAGCTCGCGGCCGGGCGGGAACGAGGTCAGCTCGGCCAGGCGCTGTAGGATTTTGTCGAACTCGAGGGTGGAAAGGCTCTTCTCGTCCACGGACACACAAACAGGGCCCGTGCGTTGCCGGGCCGTGCTCACCCCCAGCATAGCAGAACCGGCGGGTCGCCCGATGCGGGTGGGTGAGCGTTAGAGGTCCTGTTCGACGTGGGCTTCACCGGTGCGGGTGATGACCCAGCACTTCATGCCGTCCTTACGCCCCCCCTCGACCAGGTAACCGCGCCGCACGCAGGAGGCGATCACGTCGGGGAAGTTCTGCGGCCGTTTGACGCGGGCGCGGGCGTAGGCGTCGGCCAGCTCCTTCGTGGTGACGCCGGCGCCGTTCTGGGTGTGGTAGTAGTAGTAAGCGATTACCACCACCCGGTCCGGGTGCGTCTCCGCCTTCTTGGCGGCCAGAAACTCCACCAGCTCCAGGCCCACCGGCGACGGCGATGGGCCGTGGCGGGCCGAGGCCGGGTCGGTCGCGGGCAGGCGCAGCAACGCCTCCAGCACCGTGCGAAAGGCGAGCGACCGGTACGGTTCTGGCTGGTCCTCGGTGAGGATCCGGGCGCGCTGGATGGCGTGGCGGATGGCGTCGTCGTCCATAGCTATGGCCCCGGCATACCGCGGGGCGTGGGTGGCTATCGCAGGGCCTGCGTCGTCCAGGGGCGCAGGTACTCCCGCACCCGACTCATCGCATAGTTAGGAACGATATAGCCAATGCCGTCCTGTTTGGCAATGGTGCGGGCTTTGAGCAGGCGCTTGAGGGCCGGCCGCACCGAGCCGCCCGGGATGCCGGTGGCCCGCTCGATCTCGACGGGGGCGGCGGCGTCGCGGCCAATGGGCAGGTCCAGCGCGCGCATCGCCCGGCGAGCGAGCAGGTAGAGGAGGACGCGCACCTCGGTAGGTGCGTCGTCCCACGCCGGTAGGGGGATGACCTCGCCCGAGGCGCGGTCAATCCGGAGGTAGGGGCGTAGCAGCGTCCCTACTAGCTCGCGATCGAGCTCGCGTGCATCGACCACCAGATCCTCTAACCCAACCATCGCTCGTTATTCCTACCCCGACGATCACCCATCGCCACCGACGCTTCGCCCCCATCCTACCCCAAGGCCGGCCAATGTCAATAGGGTGCTATGTTTATATTATATCGATTAAGATAGCTGCCTTATAGGTTCATGGGCCAACCTGGCCCGCATCGCGCGCCGGCTAAGCCCGGCGCTGTGGAAAACGGGTGGGAACCCGCGTCCGGCGCCCGGACGCGGGCTCGGGGACGGCAGACATCGCGCATGGACTATGTGGATGCTATGGCAGCGGTGGGCGGGGAGCTGGGCGCGGGTGCCGAGCGGGGCGGCCGTCAGGGGCCCGCTGGGTCAGCGATTAGGGCGCGGCGGAGGGCGGCCAGCAGCGCCGCGTCCTCGCTCGGGTCCACCGTGCGGGGGTCGAGCAGCACGGTGTCGCGCTCCACCCGCGCCACCACCGGTGGATCGCCGGCGCGCAGCAGGCGGGCGAGCCGCTCCGGGCTGGACGGCGTGAGCGCCAGGGCGAAGCTGGGCAGGCTCTCCTCGGGCAGGCTGCCGCCGCCCACCATGGCGCGCGTGGGCACCACCCGTGCCGACGCGCCCGCCGCGCCCAGGGCCGCCGCCCAGGCCCGCGCCCGCCGCTCCACCTCGGCGGCGGGGGTGGCGATCATCCGCCACACCGGCACCTCGCGCAGGGCCTCGCCACGGGCGTAGTGGAGGAGGGTGGCCTGCAGGGCGGCGATGGTCGCCTTGTCCGCGCGCAGCGCCCGCGCCAGCGGGTGGCGGCGCAGCCGCGCCACCAGCTCCGCCCGCCCCACGACGATCCCCGCCTGCGGCCCGCCCAGCAGCTTGTCGCCCGAGAACAGCACCAGGTCGGCGCCCGCCATGAGGCTGCCCTGCACCGTCGGCTCCGGCGCCAGGCCGAAGGCCGTGGTGTCTAGGAGCGCCCCGGAGCCGACGTCATCCAACACCAGCAGGCTACGGGCGTGCGCCGCCTCACATAGCTCGGATAGCTCAGGTTGCTCGGTAAAGCCGATGATGCGGAAGTTGCTGGCGTGCACGCGCAGGAAGGCCGCGGTGTCTGGACCGCATGCGGCGATATAGTCAGCGATATAGGTCCGGTTGGTGGTGCCGACCTCGACCAGGCGGGCGCCGCTCTGGCGCAGCACGTCGGGGATGCGGAAGCCGCCGCCGATCTCCACCAGCTGGCCGCGGGAGATGACGACGTCGCGGCCGGCGCACAGGGCGGTCAGGGCCAGGAGCACGGCGCCGGCGTTGTTGTTCACGGCGATGCCGGCCTCGGCGCCGGTCACGCGCCGCAGCAGCTCCTCCAGGTGCGCGTGCCGGGAGCCGCGGACGCCCTCCTCCAGGTCGAACTCCAGGTTGCTGTAGCCGCGCGCCACCGCCTCCATGGCGGCGCGCGCCGCCGCCGACAGCGGTGCCCGTCCCAGGTTGGTGTGGATGATGACACCGGTGGCGTTGATCACCGGCCGTAGGCTGGACCGGCTGAGCGCCTCCGCCCGCGCCCGCACGCCGGCGGCCAGGACCCCCACGTCCGGCGGCGGCGCCCCCGCGCGCACGGCTGCCCGCGCCGCCGCCAGCTCCTCCCGGGCCAGCGCCGTGAGCAGCGCTGGGTCCAGCTCGGCCTCCGCCAGCAGCGGGTGCTGCAGCAGCCGGTCCACGCTGGGCAGGGCGCGCAGTGGGTTGGTGGGCTCCTCGGCCGCGCTCATCGCCTCGTCGCCCCCATCGGTCGACTTTGTGAAGCAGTTCTCAAATCCTTGACCGGTCCGCCGCCCCCTACGTATCATGCCAGTGTGCTGAACGGAAGGAGGACCCCGTGAACCTGCGTACCCCCGGGCCAACGCCGTGCCCGCCCGACGTGCTGGCGGCGATGGGCCGTCAGATGGACGATCATCGCGGGCCGGTAGCCGCGGCGCTGATCCACCGGCTCACCGCCGGCCTCAAGCGCGCCTTTCAAACGCAGAACGATATCCTCATCTTCACCTCCTCCGGCACCGGCGGGCTGGAGGCGGCCGTGGTCAACACCCTCTCCCCCGGCGATAAGGTCCTGGCCGTCTCCATCGGCAACTTCGGCGATCGGTTTGCCGCCATCGCCAAGGCGTACGGCGCGGCGGTGACCAAGCTCGACTTCCCGGCCGGCCACGCGGCCGACCCGGAGGCGGTGGCGGCGGCGCTGCGGGTCGAGCCGGACATCCGCGCCGTGCTCGTCACCCACAACGAGACCTCCACCGGCGTGACCAACCCGCTGTCGGAGATCGCCCGCGCCGTGCGGGAGGCGGACCCCGGCCTGGGGGGGCAGGAGCGTTTGCTCCTCGTGGACTCCGTCAGCGGCCTGGGCTCGCTGCCCTGCCCGGTGGACGCCTGGGACCTGGACGTGGTGGTGAGCGGCTCGCAGAAGGGATGGATGGTGCCGCCCGGCCTGGCCTTCATGTCCATGAGCGCGCGCGCCTGGCAGGCCTTCGCCCGCGCCACCATGCCCCGCTACTACTTCGACGCCGCCCGCGCCCGCGACGCGCAGGCCAAGGGGCAAACGCCGTGGACGCCGGCCCTGTCGCTGTTCTACGCCATGGACGTGGCGCTGGCGGCGCTGGAGCACGAGGGATGGGAGCAGGTCTACGCCCGCCATGCCCGCATCGGTGCGCACACCCGCCGTGGGGTGAAGGCGCTCGGCCTGGAGCTGTTGGCGGACGAGCGCGTGGCCTCCAACACCGTTACCGCCGTCAAGGTGCCGGAGGGAGTGGACGCCGCCACCCTGCGCCGGCTGCTGCGGGAGGAGTACGGCGTGGTGGTGGCCGGCGGCCAGGGGGCGCTCTCCAACAAGATCGTGCGCATCGGGCACATGGGCCTGGTCAGCGAGGCGGAGATCGATGAGGCCCTGTCCGCCCTGGGCCAGGCGCTCGCGCGGCTCGGCTTCCCCGGCAAGGCCGGGGCTCGGGTCTGAGGGACCGATCATGACCTACCGCGTGCTCGTGGCCGACCCCATCGCCCAAGACGGCATCGACCGCCTGGCCACCGAGGCGGAGGTCGAGGTGCGCACCGGCCTGTCGCCGGAGGAGCTGCGCGCCATCGTCGGCGCGTATGAGGCGCTGGTGGTGCGCAGCGAGACCAAGGTCACGGCGGACATCATCGACGCCGGCCGGCGCCTGTTAGTGATCGGGCGGGCCGGTGTCGGTGTGGACAACATCGACCTGCACGCGGCCACGCAGCGCGGCATCGTGGTGGTCAACGCGCCGACCGGCAACACGGTGTCGGCGGCGGAGCACACCATCGGCCTGATGCTGGCACTGGCGCGGCACATCCCCCAGGCCGATGCCTCCCTACGCCGCGGCGAATGGAAACGCTCCAAGTTTATCGGCGTGGAGCTACGCGGCAAGACGCTCGGCATCATCGGGCTGGGGCAGGTCGGCTCGGAGGTGGCGCGGCGGGCGCGCGGCCTGGAGATGCGCCTCCTCGCCCACGACCCCTTCGTGCCCGAGGAGCGGGCGCGGGCACTGGGAGTGGAGCTGGTGGAGTTGCCGCGCCTGTTGGCCGAGTCGGACTTCATCACGGTGCACACCACGCTCACCCCCGGCACGCGCGGCCTCATCGGCGCCAGGGAGATCGCGCTGATGAAGCCCACGGTGCGCCTGATCAACACGGCGCGCGGCGGCATCATCGACGAGCAGGCGCTGTTGGAGGCGGTGCGCGCCGGCCGCATCGCCGGGGCGGCGGTGGACGTCTTCAGTAAGGAGCCGGCGCCGGACACCCCCCTGGCGAAAGAGGAGCGGATCATCGTCACGCCGCACCTGGGCGCCTCCACGGCCGAGGCGCAGGAGCGGGTGGCGCTGGACGTGGCCGAGCAGGTGCTGGCGGTGCTGCGCGGCGAGCCGGCGCCGTACGCGGTGAACGCGCCGCTGGTGGCGCCGGAGACGCTGACCGTGCTCCAGCCCTACATCGCCGTGGCCGAGCTGGTGGGCTCGCTGGCCACCCAGCTCAGCGAGGGGCAGTTGCGCGATGTGACGATCGAGTACACCGGCAGCCTGGCCCTGCACGACACCACGGTGCTGCGCGCCTCGGCCATCCGCGGCCTGCTCAAGCCGGTGGCCGAGGGCAACGTGACGATCGTCAACGCCAACCTGGTGGCGGAGCAGCGAGGGCTGCACATCGTGGAGCGCAAGGACCCCAGCGGCGACGACGGCGAGCCCAGCCACATCACCGTGCGCGTGCGCACCCGCGCCGGGGAGACGGCCGTCACCGGCGGCGTGGAGCACGGGCAGCCGCACATCGTGGCCCTCAACGGCCTGCGCGTGGACCTCACCCCCAGCGCCGGCTACCTGTTGCTGTGCGACAACATGGACCGCCCCGGCATGATCGGCGCCGTTGGCACCAAGATGGGGCAATTTGACATAAACATCAGCGCCATGAAGGTCGGGCGGCGCGAGCCGCGCGGGCGGGCGCTGATGGTGCTGGAGCTGGACGAGGAGCCGACGCCGGAGCAGATCCGCGAGATCGAGGCCATCCCCGGCATCGAGCGGGCCCGCCTGGTGCGCCTCTAGACGTGCGCCCGCATCCCGCTGTCTCTGTCCGATGTCCGCTCGGCCGCCCGGCGAGCCCTCACCCCGGCCTTGCCGGGGCCGGGGGGCTGGAGGTGAGGGTCGGGCGTGACGTCCAGGGGGCGGCCGTACCGTCACGGTGCGGCCCTTGCCCTCGCCGCTCTCCATGTGGATCGCGCCGCCGTGCTGCGTGATGATGCGCCAAGCGCCGGCCAGGCCGATGCCGCTGCCGCCCACCTGGCGGCGACGTTGCTCGCCCGGTAGAACGGTCGAGGATGTGCGGTAGGGCGGCCGTCATGCGGGGCACGGCGCGGATCCACCCCGAAGGCCGGTGATCTAGACTGGGGCAGCGTGCGCGCCGGGGAGGGGCGCGAGACGGGGGATGGTTCGCCATGCGGGGACTGATCGAAGAGGCGTTGCGCGGCCAGGCGGCGGAGTACATCGACGTGCGGGTAGAAGAGTCGGAGCTCACCCGCATCACGTATCGCGGCCGGCAACTGGACGAGGTGGCACGGGCGCGCGGCGCCGGCGGCTGCGTGCGGGCGCTGGTGCGGGGCGGCTGGGGGTTCGTCAGCTTCAACGACTTGGAGAGCCTGCCGCGCGCCGTGGCGCTGGCGGTAGAAGAGGCGCGCGTCGCCGGCCGTGAGGAGAGCCGGCTGGCGCCGGTGGCGCCGCACGTAGACGTGGTGATGCCGACCATCGGCAAAGACCCGCGCACCGTCAGCCTGGCCGAGAAGAAGGCGCTACTGGACGGGTACGTGGACGTCATCTGGTCCACGCCCAAGATCGCCACGGCCACGCTGGCCTACACCGATACCTACCGGCGGGTGGTGTTCGCCAGCAACGAGGGCGCCTATATCGAGCAGAGCCGCATCGACGTCACGCTGAGCGCCTCCGTACAGGCGCGGGACGGCGCCGACGTGCAGCAGGCCAGCCTGAGCCTGGGGGCGCTGAACGACTACCGCTTCGTGGAGACGCTGGCCGATGAGTTGAAGGCGCTGGCGGAGAAGGCGGTAGCGTTTCTCTCGGCCCCACACGTGCGGGGTGGCGAGTACACCGTCATCCTCAACCCCGTGCTGGCCGGCGTGTTCTGTCACGAGGCTTTCGGCCACCTCTCCGAGGCGGACCACATCTATGAGAACCCGCGCCTGCAGGAGATCATGAAGCTCGGCACCCGCTTCGGCGAGCGGCACCTGAACATCGTGGACGGCGCCGCCCTGCCCGGCCTGCGCGGCAGCTACGCCTACGACGACGAGGGCACCCCCGCCCAGCAGACCGACCTCATCCGCGAGGGGATCCTCGTGGGCCGGCTGCACTCGCGGGAGACCGCCGCCCGCATGGGGGAGCGGCCCACCGGCAACGCCCGCGCCCTGGACTACCGCTTCCCGCCCATCGTGCGCATGACGAACACCTACATCGAGCCGGGCCAGGCCCGCCTGGAGGATATGCTGGAGGGCATCAAGGAGGGGATTTACGCCGCCAACTGGTACGGCGGCACCACCACCATGGAGCAGTTCACCTTCTCGGCGGGCGAGGCGTACATGATCCGCGACGGGCGCATCGCCGAGTTGCTGCGGCCGGTGGTGCTCTCCGGCAACCTGTTCACCACCCTGCGCAACATCGACATGGTCGGCAACGACCTGGCCATGAACCAGGGCGGCGGCTGCGGTAAGGGTGGCCAGGTGCCACTTCCCGTCAGCACTGGCGGACCGCACATCCGCATCCGCAACGTGCTGGTCGGCGGGCGGTGAGCCGCCGCGGCGTATCACCTGATTCCCCACGTGGAGAGACGCGCCATGGACCCGGAAGCCGTGCTCGATCTGGCCCGCCGCCGCGCCGACGAGGCCGAGGTCTACGTCTCGGACAGCGAGGAGACGCCGGTGGCGTTTGAGGCCAACCGCCTCAAGCTGCTGCAAACCCGGCACATCCGTGGGATGGGCCTGCGCGTGATCAAGGACGGACGCCTCGGGTTCGCCGCTTCCACCCGCCCGGGCGAGCGAGACGCCCTGGTGGACATGGCGCTGGAGGTGGCGGCGTTCGGCGCCGAGGCCCGCTTTCACCTGCCGCCGCCGGCCGCGTACCCGGCGGTGGAGGCGTTCGACCCGGCCACCGCGGCGGTTCCCCTGGCGGAGATGGTGGCGCTGGGGCAGGGGCTCATCGACGGCGTGCTGGCGGCGGCGCCGGAACTGGTGTGCGACGCCGGTGTGCGCCGCACCGTGCAGCGCGTGCGCATCCTCAACTCCGCCGGCACCGATGTCAGTTACCAACGCACCGTGTTCCGCGTCGGCGTGACGGGCGAGCGCGTGCGCGACACCGACATGCTGTGGGTGGGGGATGAGGAGGTGTCGACGCGGCCCATCCGCGACGTCTCCCGCATCTTGCAGCACACGCTCACGCAACTGGAGCGGGCGCGCGAGAACGTGCCGATGCGCTCCGGGGAGCTGCCGGTGATCTTCACGCCGGACGGGGTGGCGAGCGCGCTGCTGGCACCCTTGCTGGTGGCATTCTCCGGTAAGATCGTCTTGCAGGGGGCGTCGCCGCTGGGGGAATCGCTCGGCGCTCAGGTGTACGACGAGCGCCTGACGATCGTCGACGACCCGCTGCTTCCCTGGCGGCCGAGCAGCCGCCCCTGTGACGACGAGGGGGTCCCGTCCCGCCGCAACCTGCTCGTGGAACGGGGCGTGGTGCGCACGTTCCTGTACGACCTGCAAACGGCGGGCATGGCCGGGCGGGAGAGCACGGCCAGTGCCCAGCGCGGGTTCGCCTCCCAGCCGTCTATCGGTGCGACCGCGGTGGTGATTGAGCCGGGCGAGCACCGCTTCGAGGACCTGGTGGCCGGCATCGATGAGGGGTTGGTGGTGGAGCACGTGATCGGCGCCGCCCAGGGCAACGTCCTGGGCGGGGAGTTCGGCGGTAACGTGGTGCTGGGGTACAAGGTCGAACGCGGCCGTATCGTGGGGCGGGTGAAGAACACCGTGATCGCCGGCAACGTGCACCAGCTGTTCAAGCGCCTAGGGGCGCTGGGCAACGATGCGCGCTGGGTGGGTGCCGGGCTGTACACCCCGTCGATCCTGTTTGAACGCGTGAGTGTGGCCACGTCCGGCGAGGGCGCGGCCCGCGGGTAGGGTATGCATGGGTATTGAGACGTATCTGAGCGAGATCGCGGACGCGGAGCGGCCGCTGAAGACGGCCCGGCTCAGCCGCCTGAGTCACCTGGACCGGGAAGAGCAGCGGGTGCTGGCCGATTGCTGGCCCACCCTCCCGCTGGAACGGCGACGGGCGGTGCTCGAGCGGATCACCGCCCTGGCCGAGGACAACCCGGAGCTGGACTTCGACGCCGTGTTCCTCACCGCCCTGCACGACGCAGACGCGGTGGTGCGGCGGCTGGCGGTGGAGGGGCTGTGGGAGCACGAGGGGCGGGACCTGATCCCGGAGCTGATGCGGCTGGTACGCGCCGACCCGGACGCGGGCGTGCGCGCCGCGGCGGCGCTGGCCCTGGGCCGGTTCGTGCTGCTGGCCGAGTTCGACGAGGTGCGGCCCGGTGATGCGGTCCGGATCACCGATACCCTACGCGCGGTGATCGACGACCCGGCCGAGACCGTCGAGGTGCGCGGCCGGGCGGTGGAGGCGATCGGCGCCTGCAGCCAGCCGTGGGTGCGCGGCATCATCGAGCGGGCGTACACCAGCGGCGACCCGCGCCTGGTGGTGAGCGCACTGCACGCCATGGGGCGCAGCGCGGATCGTTACTGGCTGCCCACGCTGCTGCAGGAGGTCGCCAGCGCCGACCCCGAGCTGCGCTATGAGGCCGCCGGCGCGCTCGGCGCCATCGAGGACCCGGCGGCGGTGCCCTACCTGGCCCCCTTGCTCGACGACGAGGACCGCGAGGTGCAGGAGGCGGCCATCCAGGCGCTGGGCGAGATCGGCGGGCGGGAGGCGGTCCGCCTCCTGCGCCGACGGCTGGCCGACGCCGATGAGCGGGTGCGCGCCGCGGTGGAGGCGGCGCTGGAGCAGGCCGAGTTCGGTGACGACCCGCTCGGCCTTACGCTTTAGAATGGATCAGGGCACAGGAGAACCGGCCACGGGCGCCCGGGCGCGCCGGGGTTCACGTTCGTTCTGGGGCCACGGCGGGACGCTCCTGATCGGCCCGGGGTGGACGGCATGGCGACCGGTAGGCGGCCCGGCCGGCGGCTGGCAGTCGAGCACCTGGTCTCATACGGGGGGATCGTGTACCGTCACGGGGCGCAGGGGGTGGAGATCTTGCTCTGCGGCCGCAGCGAGCCGGGGATCTGGGGGTTGCCCAAGGGCACGCCCCTGCCCGGCGAGTCCGGCGAGGAGACGGCCCGCCGGGAGGTGCGCGAGGAGACGGGCCTGGACGTGCGCATTGAGGGGAAGGTGGGCGTGATCGAGTACTGGTTCACCCGACCGGAGCTGTGCAAGCGCTTCCACAAGCGCGTGCACTATTACCTGATGACCCCGGTCGGTGGCAGCCTCGACCAGCACGACCAGGAATACGATATCGTGCGCTGGTTCCCGCTCGCGGAGGCCGAGCGGCTCCTCACCTACAGCAACGAGGCGGAGCTGGTGCGGCAGGCGGAGGCGCTGATCGCACAGGGCCAGGCGGCCGGCCGGCGGGAGGACGACCCGTGACAGCGGTGGAAGACGAGGTAGCGTGCGGCAAGCTGGTGCGCCTGCGCCGTAAGCGGCTGAGCGATGCCGAGGCCGATTACCAGTGGCGGCGCGACCCAGAGCTGGCCAGTTTCGACGCCGCCACCCCGATACGGTCCTCGTTCAAAGAGTTTCTCGCCTCCTACACCGACGACCTGCGGTATCCCAGCCCCTTCCGGCGCGTGTTCGCCATCGAGGACCTGGACGGCCACCATATCGGCAACGTTATGTACTACAACATCGACGACCGCCGCGGCGAGGCCGAGCTGGGCATCACCATTGGCGACAAGCGCTACTGGGGCCGGGGCTACGGCACCGACGCCGTCAAGACCTTTCTGCGTTACGTGTTCACCCACACCAACCTGCGCCGCATCTACCTGAACACGCTGGACTGGAACGTGCGCGCCCAGCGTGCCTTCCAGAAGGCCGGCTTCGTGCCGATCGGCACCAACCGCCGCGGCTTCCACACCTTCATCACCATGGAGTTCCTGCGCGAGTGGTTGGAGCCGGGGCCGCCCGAAGGCACCGCGTCGTCTGCGACATAATGGACATAGTGCGATCTTTTCGGTTGGTTTGAGTTAGTTCAAGCGCGACTCGGTTGAGCGCGGGTGAGGGGCGGCCAGGGGCACGGGGCAGTGGGGGAACGGGCCACGCGGGCGGTCATGCGCCCCGTGCCGTGCCGGGCTCGGGGGCCGGTGAGGCGTCCAGGATGTAGCCCACGCCCTGCACGGTGCGGATGTAGCGCGGCGCGGACGGGTTGTCCTCCAGCTTCTGACGCAGGCGGCTGATCCACACGCGCAGGTATTGCACGTCGTCCCGGTACTCGGGCCCCCAGGTGCGGCTGAGCAGGTCCTCGTGCAGCATCACGCGGCCGGCGTTGGCGCACAGCTGCTGCAACAACTGCCACTCCGTGCGGCTCAGCACCACCGGACGGTTGCGCACATAGACCGTGCGCCGCGCCAGGTCAACCACGATATCACCGCACACCAGCCGATCGCCGCTGGTGGGCGCTTCTCGCGCCTGCGTGCGGCGCAGGACGGCGCGCACCCGCGCCGTGAGCTCCTCCGGGTTAAACGGCTTGGCCAGATAATCGTCCGCACCCAGCTCCAGGCCGATGATCTTGTCCGCATCGGTCCCCTTGGCGGTGAGCAGGATCACCGGCACCCCCGAGCTCTCCCGCAGCCGGCGCAGCACCTCCAGGCCATCCATGCCGGGCATGATGATGTCCAGGATCACCAGGTCCGGCCGCTGCCGCTCCGCCAGCTCCAGCGCGTCTCGGCCCCGCTCCGCCACCAGCACCTGGAAGCCCTGCGCGGTCAGCTCGACGCGCAGCAAGCGCAGAATTTTGGGGTCGTCATCGACCACCAGGATGAGCGGCTTATTGGTCATGGGGCCCCTACCCCGCACCGGCGGTTCTGGCATACAGGATAGCGTGTGCTCTGGCAAGCCGGCACGCCGCCGGTCCGACGTCCCACCGCCCTCGTCGCCCGCTCCTCACCGCCTCTCACCCGCGCTCAACCGAGCCGCAACCGCGCCCGCCGCCGCTCGGCACCGATTTGCCACCTTGACGGTGTGGACACTCAGCGTTCACCATTGGCGGCGTGTGCAACAGACCTGCGCTAGACCAATAAGCCGGTTGTCGGTATGAATGAATGTTCCTCGGCTTCGGCCCTCGGTGGGCGGCACGTGGTGATCGTGGGTGTGAACTACTGCCCCGAGGTGACGGGCATCGCCCCGTACACCACCGCGCTGGCCGAGCACCTGGCGCGGCGGGGTGGGCGGGTGACGGTGCTCACCGGCATGCCGCACTATCCGGCCTGGCGGGTGTTTCCCGGCTATCGCGGCCGGTGGCGCATGCGGGCGCGGGTGGGCGGCGTGACGGTGCACCGCTTCTGGCTGTACGTGCCCCGGCGGCACACGGCGCTCCGCCGCGCGCTGTTCGAGCTGTCCTTTGCGGCGCATGTGCTGGTGGGGGCGCGGTTTGCCGCGCCGGATGCTGTGATCGGCGTCATCCCCAACCTGGGCGCGGGCCTGGTGGCGGCCGCCTTCGCGCGGCGCGCCGGCGTGCCGTTCGGCTTGGTGTTCCAGGACCTGTGCGGGCCGGCGGCGGCCCAAAGCGGGCTGCCCGGCGGTAGGCTGCTCATCGGCGCCGCTCGCCGCCTGGAGTGGGAACTGGCCCGCCAGGCGGCGGCGGTGGCGGTGGTGGCGCCGGGGTTTCGGCGGTATCTGGAGGCCGGCGGGGTGGCGGCGGACCGCATCGTGCGGGTGCACAACTTCGTCCACCTGGGGCCACCCCACCGGCCGGGGTCGGTCGTGCGCGCGGCGCTCGGCCTGCCGGCGGACGCCTGGCTCTGCCTGCACGCCGGCAACATGGGCTACAAGCAGGACCTGGGTAACGTGCTGGCCTGCGCGCGCCTGGCGGCACGGGAGGCGCCGCACCTGCATTTCGCGCTGGTGGGCGACGGCAGCCAGCGGCGGGCGCTGGAGGCCGAGGCGGCGGGCCTGGCCAACGTGTCGTTCCTCCCCCTTCAGCCGGAGGAGGACTTTCCCGACGTGCTCGCCGCCGCCGACGTCCTGCTGGTCAACCAGCGGCCGAGCGTGACGGATATGTCCCTGCCCGGCAAGCTCACCGCGTACTTCGCCGCCGGTCGGCCGGTGGCGGCGGCGGTGGCGGCGGACAGCGAGACCGCCGCCGCGGTGCGCGCCGCCGGTGCCGGTCCGGTAGTGGCGCCGGGTGACCCGGCGGCGCTGCTGGCCGCGCTCCAAGCGCTGGCCGCCGATCCGGAGCGGTCGGCGCGCTACGGCCGGCGGGCGCAGGCGTACGCCCGCGCCCATCTGGACGCGGAGCGGGCGCTGATGGGGCTGGAGGATTTCGTGGTCAGGGTGCTTGCCGGCACTGCGGCGCCTACGCGGTGGCCGGTGACGGTGCCGGCACCGTAGAAAGACCGCGTTGCCGCTTTGAACAGGAGGAGCACATGGGCGAGGGCCGACGGGCGCTGGTCACCGGTGCGGGTGGATTCATCGGCCACCACCTGGTGGCCTACCTCAAGCAGCGCGGGTACTGGGTGCGCGGCGTGGACCTCAGACGGCCGGAGTTCGCCGCCACGGCCGCGGACGAGTTCGCGGTGCTGGACCTGCGGCGGTGGGAGAACTGCCTGGCGGCCACGCGCGCGGTGGACGAGGTCTACGCGCTGGCGGCGGACATGGGCGGCATCGGCTACATCGCCCGCCGGCACGCGGCCATCGTCCGCAACAACGCCCTCATCAACCTGCACACCCTCGAGGCCGCCCGCCGGAACGGCGTCCAGCGCTATTTCTTCGCCTCCTCCGCCTGCATCTACCCCGAATACCGCCAGCACGAGGCCGACGCCTTGCCGTTATGTGAAGAGGATGCCTACCCTGCTCAGCCCGCGGAGGGGTACGGCTGGGAGAAGTTGCTGGGCGAACGCGTGTGCGCGTACTACCGGCTGGAATACGGGCTGGCCACGCATGTGCTTCGGTTCCACAACATCTACGGGCCGCTCGGTGCCTGGCGCGGCGGCCGGGAGAAGGCGCCAGCCGCCCTCTGCCGCAAGGTGGCCCTGGCCAAGCTCACCGGCAACCCCGAGGTCGAGATCTGGGGCGACGGCCAGCAGACCCGCTCCTTTTGTTACGTCGATGACTGCGTGGAGGGCATCTACCGCGTGATGCGTGCCGGCGAACCCGGACCGCTCAACCTGGGCCAAAACCGCGCCGTGACCATCAACCAACTCGCCGACCTGATCGCCACCGTCGCCGGGGTGCGCATCCAGAAGGTGCATGTCCCAGGCCCGCAGGGGGTGCGCGGGCGCAACTCGGATAACCGTCGCCTGCGGAGGGTGCTGGGCTGGGAGCCGCGCGTGTCCCTGGAAGAGGGGCTGGCGCGCACCTACGCCTGGGTGGAGGCGCAGGTACGTGCGGCCCTCGTTGCCGGCATCCCAACCGAAGCGGCCTATGCGCACGGGAGGTGAGCGGGTGCGGGTGCGCTGGCGACGCTGCTGCTCCCCCCTGCATCGCCTGAGCCGCCGGCCTCTGGCTCTCGGCCTGCTCACCTCGGCGGCCGTGCAGGCGCTGGGCGCCCTCACGGGCGTGCTGACAGCGCGCGCCCTGGGGCCGCACGACCGCGGCCTGCTGGCCGCCGCGCTGCTCTGGCCGCAGCTCCTGATCCTCCTGGGCGGGCTCGGCATCGCCGAGGCGGTGACGGTGCATCTCGCCCGCGCCCCCTGGCCCGACCGTGATGGGCAGCCGGGGGACGGATGGGCGGCCGTGCTCGGCGCCGCCCTGGCGATCACCGCCGCGCAGGCCGGAGCGCTGCTGGCGCTGGGCCTCGCCCTCGTCCCGCTCGTGGGTGGGCGATTGCTGCCCGATGCAGCGACGCTGACGGTGCCGGCGCTGGCCCTCATCCCCGTCTATCTGGTGACCCTGGCGCTGATGGCGGCGCTCGCCGGCCTGCGCCGGTTCGCCGTGTTCCACGCCCTCCGCCTGCTGATCGGCGGCGGCTACGCCCTGGCGCTGGTCGCGCTGGCCCTGTGTGGGGGTCTCACGCCGCTTACGGCGATGCTGGCCTACATCGGCGCGCACCTGCTGGCCGGGCTGGTGGCCGCCTGCACGGTGCGACCGGGGTTCCCTGCACCGGGGTGGCGCGGGGTCGCCCGTCCCCTGCTGTCTTACGGGCTGCGCAGCCATGTGGGGACGCTGGGCGCCGCGGTGTGCGAGCGGGCGGACCAGGTCGCCGTAGCCGCGCTGTTGCCGCCGGCGCGCCTGGGCGCCTACCTCGCGGCCGTGAGCCTCTCCGCACCCGTGGGCCTGGTCGGCGCCGCGGTGGCCGTCACCGCCCTTCCCGTCGTGGCGGGCGCGCAGCACGGCGAAACCCAGGCCGCCACCATCCGGCGTTATGTCTATCGATCGGCGGTGAGCGCCTTGCTGCTTGCCCTGCCGCTGGCGATCGGTGCGCCGTGGCTGGTCGAATGGTGGTTCGGTCCGGCCTTCCGCGAGGCAGCGGCGCCGGCTCGCATCCTGGCGTTCGCGGCCGGCGTGTGGGGCGTTGGTCGGGTGCTGGGCGCGGTGCTGCGGGCGGTGGGGGCGCCCGGCGCGGCGGCGCGCTGCGACCTGCTCGCGGCCATGGGCGTGGTGGGTGGTTTGCCCGTGCTCGTGCCCCACCTGGGCATCAGCGGGGCGGCGGCGGCGGTGGCGCTGGGAGCCCTGGTCGGCGCGGTCGCTGCCGTTCGCTCCGTGGTGCGCGTCTTGGGCCTCGCGCCTTGGGGATCCCAGGGTCCATTGGCCGAGCCCGCCCTCACCCCTGGCCCCTCTCCCGCACGCGGGGGAGGGGTGGCCGACCCCGGCCCGCCGGTCCCCCGGCCCCCCGGCAAGGCGGCCCGGCACAGCACGGGCTCCGGGCCCCGGTATGCCGGGGGGTGGGCAGGGCGGGGTGAGGGGTTCACGCGCGCTGGAGGCGATGACCGATGACCGGAGGAGTCCGAGCTGCTGGCCGGCGCGGTACGAACGTCTCAGGGGCACGGGTGGGCCGCCTCGCGGACGTCGTGTTCTCGACCCGAGTCAGGTCCGCGCGGGCGGCTGCCTGGCGGCTCGTGCGCCATCTCGCGGCGCACGATGAGCGGGGCTGCCTGGCACGGGCGCTGGGGCGCCCGGTCGACGCCGCCACGGTGGAACGGCTGTTTGACGAGCTGCGCCGATCACCAATGCTCACCGCCGCCCTGGACACGCCCGCGGCGCGGTGCTGGCTTCGGGCACCGGCCGACCGGCCCGTCCACGAGCTGCTGGCGCGTCTTGCCCTGCGGGGCACGGGCCGGGGGCGGGCGCTGTTCTGGTACGGGGCCGTGCGCCTGCTCCGGCCGACCGCCGTGGTGGAGACCGGCTGTTTCAGCGGCTGGGATTCCACGGTCATCCTGGAGGCGCTGGCGCGGAACGGGCACGGTCACCTGTACAGCATCGACCTGCCGCTCAGGCCCGGCCAGCGGGACCCGAGCCTCCCCGGCGGCGGCCTGCCCCGGGGGCAATCGCCGGGCTTTCTCGTGCCGCCGGCCCTGCGCCCGCGCTGGACGCTGATCCTGGGCGACGCACGCGATGAGCTGCCGTCCCTGCTCCGGCGCGTTGGCGCCGTCGAGCTGTTCTTCCACGACTCGGACCACCGGTATCCCCACGTGATGTGGGAGTACACCACCGTGTGGCCGTATCTGGCCGCGGGTGGCCTGCTCGTGTCGGACGATATCTCGCGGCACACCGCCCTGTGGGACTTTGCCGGCGGTGTGGGGGCGCCGGTGCTCGTGCCGCGCACCAACGCCAACATCGGCGCGGTACCGCGCTGCCAGGAGCGCTGTCCATGAGGCCGGTCCTGCTTGGGGTACGCGCGCGCGCTCGCGATGTCTGGCCTGTGCCCGTCGCCCTGCTGGGTGCCGGCTCGGTCGCCGTCGCCGCCGGCGCCGGGATGGGCGGGTCGGCCGTGGCGGCGGTGGTGGTGCTGAGCGCGGTGCTCGGGGGCCTGTGCTCCTGGCGGGCCTCGGTGTACGGCCTGGTGTGGTACGTGCCGCTCTCGGGCCTGCCCGTGCTGGTGGTGCACGAGCACCGCGCGGCGGTGGCGCTGCTCAAGGACGTGCTGTTCGTCGTCCCTGCCTATCTGGGGTTCACGGCGAGTGTCCTGGCCCGCCGCCTGCCGCCCGTGGCGCCCGGCCTACCCGTGCTGCCGCTGGCCGCGTTGGCGCTGGTGGTCTGCGTCCAGGCCTTCAACCCGCTGCTGTCCCACCGCCTGGTGGGCCTCATCGGGCTCAAGCTGTGGCTGGGCTACGTGCCGCTGTACGTGCTCGGCTACCACCTCGTGCGGGACGCCGCCGGTGCGGTGCGGCTGTTCCGGTTGATGGCGCTGGCGGCGGTCGTGCCGGCCGCCGTCGGGATGGTCCAGGCGGCGCTGCTATACGGCGGACACGCCGAGCTCCTCTTCCGCCTCTATGGCGAGGCCGCGGCGGCCGCCACCCAGGAGTTTGCCGCGTTTCAGGTCGGAGACGGGATGCTGCGCCGCGTGCCGGGGACGCTGCCCTTCGTCACGCAGTTCTTCTTCTTCCTGGCGGCGAGCGTCGCTCTGGCCGACGGCTGGCGGCAGACCATCCGACCGGGGAGCGGTGCACGGCTGGCGGCGGATGGGTTGTGGCTCGCGCTGCTGTTGGCAGGCTTGCTCACCGGCGCACGTCTTGCCTTTCTCTTCCTGCCATTGCTGGTGCTGCTCCTGCGCTGGTGCACGGGCGGCAGCCTGCTCCGCGCCCTGGGCGGGTGTCTCGGCATCACGCTGCTGTCCCTCACGTTGCTCGGAGTGGAGGTCGGCGCGCTGGTTCGGCACCTGCTGGAGGTGGCGCGGGCGGAGTTTCGGTTTGTGGTGGTCGATGGCTTCACGCGCGCGTGGTCGGTGGGATGGCTGGGCCTGGGGGCGGGTGCCGACGCTACGGCGGCCCGGTATGCCTTCGCCGACCCGGAGCGTTGGCAGGCCGTGGACGGCGTGTGGCATGAGGGCTGGTTCGTGCGCGCTTGGCTGGAGCTGGGCGTGGTGGGCCTGGCGCTGGTGCTGGTCGTCTACGGGGCCGTGGCGGCCGCGCTGGCGCGGCGGGTGCGGCGAGGAGCGGAGGCGCCGGCGCGGGCGCTGACCGGCGCGGTGCTGGCGCTGCTCATCTGGGCGCTGCTCACCGGCCTCAAGGGGCAGTCGCTCGATCTCGACCCGCTGAACCTGTACGTCTGGCTGTTCGCCGGCGTGGCGGTCCGCGTCGCCGGAGGTGCCGCATGACGGACGGGGCCGTGCTGTGGCGTCTGGCCTGGGACCTGTGGCGCGCGGCGCGCGGTTCGGCCGAGCGGCGATCGGTGGTGGCGGTGCTGGCCCAGAACCTGCGCGCGTGGGTGAGCGGCACGCATGGTGAGGTGTGCCTGCGTGTCGCCGGCCTCACCTGCCATGCCGCCGCGCACGGCGGTGAGCTGCACGCCTTCCGCGAGGTGTTCGTGCGGCGCGTGTACGAGCGGCTGCCGGACTTTGCGCCGCGGGCGGACCGCGTGGTGCTGGACGTGGGCGCCAATATCGGCCTGTTCGCCCTCTCTCATGCCCGGGCCGGGGCGCGGGTGTACGCGGTCGAGCCCCACCCCGCCGCCTTCGCGCGCCTGGAGCGCAACATTGCCGCCAACGGTCTGCGCGGCCGCATCACGGCCATCCCCTGCGCCCTGGGCGCGAACGAGGGCCGAGCCCGGCTCATCGGCGGGCGGGCCACGCCGCTCACGCGGGTGGCGCCGGACCCGGGGGGGACGGTGCGCCTGCGCACCTTGGACGCGCTGGTGGCGGAGCTGGGGCTGACGGGCATCGATCTGCTCAAGCTGGACGTGGAGGGCGCTGAGGTGGCGGTGCTGCGTGGCGCTCGCCGGGTGCTGCCGACGGTGGGGCGGATGGTGCTGGAGGTGCACGCGCCCGCCCTGTTGGACGAGGTGCGCGTGCTGGCGGCCGCCGCCGGCCTGCGCCAGGTCGAGGCGGCCGATGGGTACGCCCATTTTCGCGCGCTCGCCCTTGACGGGGAGCGGGCGGGTGTTTCGGGCCCTCATCCCCCCGGCCCGGCCGGGGCCGGGGGGCCGATCAGGGAGCAGCCATGGACCCGTGCGTGGTGGTGAGCCAGCCCGTGCGCCTGCACGCCTACGAGGCGGCCGTGGCCGCAGGGCGCGCCGGGCTGCTGCACACGTTCATCACGGGCATGTATCGCACCGGCCGCGGGCTGTGGGGTCCTAGCGCCTGGTGGTGGGCGCCTGCCCCCCTGCGCCAGGCCGTGGACCGGCGCCTGCGCCGCCGCTGGCACCCGGCCCTCGATCCCGCCCGCGTGCACCCGCTTTCCCGCTACCACCTGCTCGCCGCCGCGTGGCGTTCCCTCAGCACCGTGCCTGCCCCGGCCCAGTGGGACGTGGAGCAGTGGGCGCACCGGCGGTTTGATGCCGCCGTCGCCCGCCTGGTGCCGCGCCTGCCGGGCGTGCGGCTGCTTCACGCCTTTGAGGGCGCGGCGCTGGCCACGTTTCAGGTGGCCCGTGGCTTGGGCCTGCCCACCCTGCTGGACGTGCCGGCGGCGCTCGAACCGACGATCGCCGCCCTGACCGCCGAAGGCGCGCCCACCGCGCACTTTCCCGTGGCACGCGTGCGCGCCGAGCGTGCCCTGGCCACCTACCTGTTCGCCCCTTCGCCCTTCGTCGTCGAGTGTCTGCGCCGGGCCGGCGTGCCGGCGGAGCGCATCGTGCCCTTGCCGTACGGCGTGGACACCACGCGTTTCTGCCCCTCGGAACGGCGACCAGACGGCGTGTTCCGGGCGCTGTTCGTCGGGCGCATCGGCCCGCGCAAGGGGGTGCGCTATCTGCTGGAGGCGTGGCAGCGGCTGGCCCTGCCGCACGCCGAGCTGGTGCTGGTGGGGGCGGCCGAGCGGGAGGGGCGCGCCCTCCTGCGCCGCTACGCCGGCCGCTCCCGCTGGCTCCCTTCGGTGCCCTACACGGAGGTGCACCGCATCTACGCTTCAGCCGACGTGTTCGTGTTCCCGTCGTTGGCGGAGGGGTCGGCCTGGGTGACGTACGAGGCGATGGCCGCCGGCCTGCCGGTGGTGACCACGCCCACCAGCGGCGCCGTGCTCCGGCACGGGGTGGAGGGGCTGATCGTCCCGCCGCGCGATGTCGAGGCTCTGGCCGCCGCCATCGAGCTGCTGTACCGCTCCCCCGCCATGCGCCGCCACATGGGCCGGGCCGGCCGGCGGCTGATGGAGCGCTCCTACACCTGGCAGCACTACCACGCGCGGCTGGCACGGGCCTATACGGCGATCCTGGCCGGTGCCGATCCGCGTGCGGCGGTGGCCGAGCCGGTGACGGTGGAGGTGGTCCGTGACGAGCCTTCGGCCTGGTGAAGCGACAACTGACCGCCCCAATCGGGCCCCGCCGTGCCGACTGTGCGGCGACCGCCGCTTCGATCCGGCCCGCCGCGCCGGCCACGCCGACCGCCTGACCGCGCCCGGCGCCTTCGTTATCGTCCGCTGTCGCGGTTGCGGGCTCATGCGCACGGAGCCCTGGCCTACCGGCCGGTCTCGTGGGTTTCACCGCCAGCGAACCCGCCTGCCGGAAAGGCACCCCGACTCCAGCCGGGAGGCCCGGCCCTGGCAAGCCGGGGTGCCTTCGGCCGGGGAGCCGGGGGTGAGGGCCTGCCGCGCGCCGGTTTGGCGGCTAGTGCGGGCCGCCGCGTGGGCGCCGTACCGGCTGCGCTACGGTCCGGCGGACGCGCTGCCGTCGCCCTGGCCCGGTGCTGGGCGCGCGCTCGACATTGGCTGCGGGAGGGGCGTCCTGCTGGCGCGCCTGCGGGCGATGGGCTGGGACGTGTGGGGCATCGAGCCGGACGCCGAGGCGGCCGCGGCGGCGGAGCGCGCGGTGGGCCTGCCGGGCCGCATCGCGAGGTGCCCGGCCGAGGAGGCCACCTACCCACCCGCGTTCTTCCACCTCGTCACCCTGACGCACAGCCTGGAGCACCTGGACGAGCCGCTCGCGGTGCTCACGCGCGTGCGGCGGTGGCTGCGGCCGGATGGCGTGCTGCGCGTGCGGGTGCCCGATATCGGCAGCGCCGAGGCGCGCCTGTTCGGCCACTTGTGGCACGGGCTCGATGTGCCGCGCCATCGGCACCACTTCACCGCGTCGACGCTCACCCTGCTGCTGGCCCGAGCCGGCTTTGTCGTTCACCGGCGCGTCCCTGAGGCGCAGGCCGCCCTGCTGGCGGGCAGCCTGGCGACGCTGGTGCAGGTGGTGAGCGGCCAGCGCCTACCGCCCCGTGCCGCGCGGGCGCTCTACCTGCTCACCGTCCCGGTGGCGGCCGGTCTGGCGGCGTTCGGTATCGGAGGCAGCATCGATGTCATGGCCGTCCCCCGTTCCTGATGAGCCCCCCGGCATACCGGGGCGGCCCGTCCCGGCCGGGCCGGGGGACCGGCAAGCCGGGGGGGTGCGCCTGGTGCTGGTGGCGGCCAGCCCGGTGTATTACCAGGTGCCCCTCTACCGACGACTGGCGGCCGACCCGCGCGTGCGGTTCACCGCCCTGTTCTGCTCCGACGTGGGCGTGCGCCCGTACGATGCCGAGTTCGGCGGCCGCCTGGTGCGGTGGGACACCGACCTGCTCGGCGGCTACCACGCCCAGTTCTCGCGCCACGCCCACCACAACGAGATCGGCCACGGCTTCTGGGGCCTCCACGACTGGAGCGTGGTGAGCTGCCTTCATCGCCTTCGCCCTGACGTGGTGTGGCTGCACGGCGCGAGCTACCTGACGCTGTGGCTCGCCCTGGTCGCCGCCCGCCTGACCAGCCGGCCCGTGCTGTTGCGGGAGGAGCAGACGCTCCTGCACCCACGTCCCCCGTTCAAGCGCCCGCTCCGGGCGCTTATCTGGCGGGCGTTGTGCCAGCAGGTGTACGCCCTGTACATCGGCAGCCACAACCGTGCCTTCTTCCGCCACTACGGTGTGCCGGAGCGGCGCCTGTTCTTCGTTCCCTACACCGTGGACAACGAGGCGTTGCAACGCACGGCCGCCGTCCTTCGCCCCTGTCAAACCGCCCTGCGCCGGGCCTTCGGCATCGACCCGGCCGCCGGCCCGCTGGTGCTGTTCGTGGGCAAGCTCATCCCCAAAAAGCAGCCGCACCTGCTGCTGGAGGCGTTTGCACGCGTGCGCCGCCGATATCCCTGTGCCCTCCTATTCGTGGGCGAGGGACCGCTCATGGCCGGGCTGCAGCGGCAGGCGACGGCCGCGGGCATCCCGGATGTACACTTTGCCGGCTTCCTGGGCCGCGAGCAGGTCACCCGCGCCTACGCCGCCGCCGACCTGTTCGTGCTCCCGTCCGGGTGGCATGAGACGTGGGGTGTGGTGGTCAATGAGGCGATGAACTTCGACCTGCCGGTCGTGGTGTCCGACGTGGTGGGCTGCGCGCCGGACCTGGTGCATGAGGGCGACAACGGCTACGTGGTGCCGCGCGCCGATGTCGACCGGCTGGCCGAGGCCATCGCCGTCCTGGTGCGCGACGAGGAGCGGCGGCGGCGGTTCGGCCAACGGTCGCGCGCGATCATCGCCGCGTGGCACCCGGCGTTGGCGGCCGAGGGGGTGGTGCGCGCCTGTCACGCGGCCGTGAGGGGCGCGGGAGGTGGCGCGTGAGTTGGAGCGCCCCGCGATCACGACTCGTGCGCGTGGCGATGCTGCCGATGATGCCGGCCGGCAACGCCGCTACCCGCGCCTTCTGCCTGCGCCCGCTGCCGTATCTGCGCGCGCACGGCGTTGAGGGGCGGGTGTTCCTGCCCTCCAGCGAGGCGCTCTATCGCCGCTTCCAACGACCGGGGAGCCGCCTGCACCGCTGCTTCGCGGCCGCGTACTGGTACGGCGTGGTGGCGCCGCGCCGCCTCATCCACCTGGTGCGCGCCCTGCGTGCCGACGTGATCCTCGTGCAGCGGGCGCTGGGTCACTACGCCGCGCCACCCCTTCTGGAGCTCCTGCTGTGGCTGCTGGCCGGCCGCCTGCTCGGGCGGACGATCCTGTACCACTGCGACGACGCGCTGTACACGGTGGCCCCAGCGGCGTTTTACCGCCGGCGCTTTGCCGCCGCCCACTGGGTGCTCACCGGCAGCGCCGAGGTGGCCGGGTACGCCCGCCGCCTCAACCCGCGCGTGTGGCGGTGGGAGGGCGCCGTGGCGGTAGAACGGTACCCGGTCAAGCGCCATCACCCCTGCCGGCCGGTGACCATCGGTTGGACCGGTCACCTGGCCGAGCGCTTCCTGGAGCCGCTGGTACCGGTATTGGCACGGGTCTGTACCGAACGCGACGCCCGCGTGCGGGTGGTGAGCGAGCGGCCCTACGCCCACCCGCTCCTCGGTGCGCGACTGACGTGGGAGCGGTGGACGCCGGCCCGGGAGTTCACGCTGTTCCAGGATTTCGACATCGGCGTCATGCCCCTTGCCGACACGGCCTATAACCGCGGGAAGGAGGCCTACAAGGTGAAGGAATACATGGCCGCCGGCCTGCCCTCCGTCTGCTCGCCCGTCGGCCACAACCTGCAAATCGTCCGCCACGGTGTGACCGGCTTCTTCGCCGCGGACGGGGATGCCTGGGTCACGCACCTCATCCGCCTGATCGACGACGTGGCGTTGCGCGCCCGCATGGGTGCCGCCGCCCGCGGCGATGCCGAAGCCCGCTTCTCGCTGGCGGCGCACAGCGAACGACTGGCCGCCTTCCTGCGCGCGGTCACCCCGCCCCGCCGGCGTGTAACGCCACGGAGGGAGGGACATGTGTGGGATAGCGGGCGCCTGGACCGATGACCCCGCCGCGGCGGGGCGCGCGGTGGAGCGCATGTGCCGGGCGATGGTCACCCGCGGCCCGGACGGCGCCGGGGTTGCCCTGCTCGAGGCTACCGGCGGCACCCTGGCGTTGGGCAACCGTCGTCTGGCGGTGATCGACCCCTCACCAGCCGGCCGCCAGCCCATGCGCGACCCGGCGCGGGGCACGGTGATCGTGTTCAACGGGTTTATCGCCAACTTCGCCGAGCTGCGCGCGCGGTTGCTTCAGGAGGGGGAGCGCTTCACCTCGCACTGCGATACCGAGGTGGTGCTGAAGGCCTATGGGCGGTACGGCCCGGCGTGCGTGGGGGCGTTGCGCGGGATGTTCGCCATCGCCATCTGGGACCCGCGCGCCGAGACGCTGTTCCTCGCCCGCGATCCATTCGGGATCAAGCCGCTGTACTACTGGCAGCGGGGTGACCGGTTGCTGTTCGCCTCCCAGGTGAAGGCGCTACTGGCCTCGGGCCTGGTGCCGCCTGAGCTGTCCGCCGAAGGGCTGGAGACGTTTCTCGCCTTCGGTGGGGTGCGCGAGCCCCTCACCGCCATCGCGAGCGTGTACGCCCTGCCCGCCGGGCACACGGCCGTCGTTCGCCGCGGCCGCCTGCAACTGACGCGTTTCTGGCATCCACCATGTACGCCTGACCTGGGCATGGGGTGGGCGGCGGCAGCGCGGTCCTTGCGCGCCGAGCTTGCGGACGCCGTGGCGCGCTACGTCACCAGTGACGTGCCGTTGGGGCTGTTTCTCTCCGGTGGGCTCGACTCGTCGGTGCTGGCCGCGCTGGCGGCGGCAGCGTTGGGTCCGTCGCAACTGGTCGGTGTGTCGCTGGTCGCCGACGCGGCCGGGGAGGAGCTTGCCGCGATGCGCGCCGTGGCTCAAGCCGTCGGCGCAAAGCACGTGGTCGTGCCGCTGCCGTGGTCTGAAGTCGCGCGGTGGTTGCCGCAGGTCTTCGTCGCCATGGATCAGCCGACGTTTGACGGGGTCAACACCTATGCCGTGGCCCGCGCGGCCAGCGGGAGCGGGCTTAAGGTCGCGCTGTCGGGTCTGGGCGCGGACGAGCTGTTCGACGGCTATGGCTACCGCCGGCGGGTGATCGCCCTGGAGTGGGTCCGGTTCCTGGCCGAGCGGTTCGGCGTGGCTCGGCCTGCCAGTGCCGTCGCGGGGCGCCTCCTGCCCGGACGCAAGGGCGAGAAGGCATGTGCCTGGCTGGAAGGGCAGCTCCCTGCCGGCGCCGCCCACGAGCTTTTGCGGCGGTTGTTCCTGCCGCGCGAGGTGGAGCGCCTGCGCCGCCGGGCCGCGCCCTCACCGGCTGAGGGCCGGATGACCGCACTCCTCGACCTGGAGGGGTACACCCGCGACGTGCTGCTGCGCGACGCGGACTGCATGAGCATGGCGCACGGGCTGGAGGTGCGAGTGCCATTTCTGGACCAGACGCTCGTCGAGTTCGTCGCTCGCCTGCCGATCGGGCTGCGCCAGGCGGCGGGTAAACGCCTGCTGGTCGAGGCGGCGCGCGATCTCCTGCCGCCCGCAGTGCTGGCGCGGCACAAGCGGGGGTTCGTGCTGCCCATCGACCGCTGGCTGCGGGGACCGTTGCGCCGCGAGGTCGAGGCGACGTTGCGGGCCCCGCCGGGCGCCGTGGCGGAGCTCCTGGACCGGGACGAGATGCTCGGCCTGTGGCGACGGTTCCTGGTCGGCGGCGGGAGCTGGCACGGCGTGTGGGCACTGTATGTCCTCTGCCGGTGGGTAGCATCGCTCGCGGGAGCGGCGTGGGGAGCAGACCAATGCGCATCCTGCACGTGATCGGCGGGGTGGCGCCGCGCTACGGCGGACCGAGCGCCGTCCTGCCCGCCCTCTGCCGCGCCGTGATGGACCGCGGCCATTCCGTGGAGGTGTTTACCACGGACATCAACGGGCCGGGGCGGCTGCCGGTACCCATCGGTCGGCCCATCTCCTGGCAGGGGGTGACCACGACCGTGTATCGGGTGCGACGGCCGCGCGCCTACGCCCTGGCGCCGGCGCTGGGGCTGGCGCTGCGGCGAGTGCGGGAGTTCGACATAGTGCACGTGCACAGCCTCTACCGGTTCCACCTGCTTGCTGCCGCGCTGTGGTGTGCGCGCTGGGGCGTGCCCTACGTGGTGCGGCCGCACGGCAGCCTCAACCCGTACCATCGCGCCGTGCATCGGGCGCGCAAGGCCGTCTCCGAGCTGTTCGTGGAGCGGCGCGCCCTCAACCGTGCCGCGGCCGTGCACTGCACCTCCCAGGCCGAGGCCGAGGCCGTCAGCGCGTTCGGCGTGCGGGCGCCGGTGGTCGTGGTGCCGCTCCCCGTGGACGTCGCCGCCTACGCTCGTCCGGCCGATTCCACCAACCTGCTGCGCCGCTGCCCCCCGCTGCGCGGCCGGCGCCTGGTCACCTTCCTCGGGCGGGTCACGCCCAAAAAGGGGGTGGACGTCCTGGTGGACGCCTTCGCCCGCATCGCACCCCGATTCCCGGACGTCATGCTGGCCATCGCCGGCCCGGACGATGGGCATCTGGCGGCCGTGCGGGCGCGCGTGCGGGCACACGGGTTGGGCGACCGCGTCCCCCTCCTTGGCCTCGTCACCGGGGAAGACAAGGTGGCCCTGCTCCAGGCCGCCACCGTTCTGGCGTTGCCGTCGTTGGACGAGAACTTCGCGCTGTCCGTGGTCGAGGCGCTGGCCGCGGGTACGCCGGTGGTGGTGAGCCCCGGCGTGGCGCTCCACCAGGAAATCGCCGCGGCCGAGGCCGGGCTGGTGGCACCGCGCTCACCGGAAGGCGTGGCGCGGGCGCTCGAAACGCTGCTGGCCGAGCCGCACCTGGCGGCACGCCGCGGCGCAAACGGTCAGGCGCTGGCGGTGCGCCGGTTCGCGCCGGAGCGGGTGGGCGAGCGCCTGGAGGCGCTCTATCGAGCGGCGCAGGCCGCCCGAGCCAAGCGGCAGGCGGAAGCATGAACCGGAAGCCAGCACAAACCGACCTGGACCTGGACCTGGGCCTGGACCTGGAGCACTACCTGCGCGGGCCCGTCACGATCAGCGGGAACGAGGGCTACCCGCCGCTGCCGCCGCTCAGCGGGCTGGCCCGCGCGCTGGTGCCGGAGGCCGTCGCCCCTGCCCTGCGGCGGATGCTGACTGACCTGCTTCGCCCCTGGGCCCGGCGCCGGGCGGTCGCCCTGCGCGGCCGTTGCCCGCTTCTGCTCCACCTGGGCTCCGGCCGCTTCCCCAAGGACGGCTGGGTAAACATCGACCTCGTGGGCGTGCCGGTGGACCTGCCCTGGAACCTGGCGAGGGGCATCCCCTTCCCCACCGCCCGCGCCGACGCGGTGTTCCATGAGCACCTGCTCGAGCACCTGTCTTTGGCGGCGGGCTACCGCCTGCTGCGCGAGTGTGCCCGCGTGCTCAAACCAGGCGGGGTGCTGCGCATCGGCGTGCCGGATGTGGGCGCCTACCTGCGCTCCTACGCGGGCATGAGCGACTTCATCGCGCGGCTGCGACCCGGCCGCCCAACCGCGCTCCTGGCAGTGCAGGAAGTGTTCTACCACCACGGACACCAAAGCGCCTACGACCTGGAAACGCTCCAACTCCTGTGCCATGGCGCCGGCTTTGTGCGGGTCGAGCAACGGCCGTTCGGCCAGAGCCGCCTCCGCCCGGCGCCGGACAGCCCGCATCGCCGCGCTGAGACCCTGTACGTGGAGGCGGTAAAGCCGTGAATGACCAGAGCTCGACTATCCCGGTGAGCGTGGTTCTGCCCGTCCACAACGAGGCGCGGAATCTGCCGGCGGCGCTCGCCAGCGTGAGCTGGGCCGGACAAGTGATCGTGGTAGACTCGCACAGCTCGGACGGCACCGCCGAGCTCGCGCGCCGGCTGGGCGCCGAGGTGGTGCAGTTCTGCTACTCCGGTCGGGGGCCGCGAAAAAAGAACTGGGCGCTCGCCAACCTGCCGTTCCGCCACCAATGGGTGCTGCTGCTGGACGCCGACGAACGCGTGACGCCCGAGCTGCGCGCGGCCATCGCCCGCGCGGTCCGTTCCGAGCAGGCGGACGGCTATTACCTGGACCGCGACCTCGTGTTCCTGGGGCGGTCGCTCCGCTGCCTGCGCCCGAACTGGAACCTGCGCCTGTTCAAGCACCGGCTGGGCCGGTTTGAGGACCTGGGCCTGTGGCACCTGCCGGGCACCGGCGATAACGAAGTGCACGAGCACGTGCGGCTCGACGGCCGGTTCGGGTTCTTGCGCCCACCGTTGCTGCATCAGGATGAGCGGGACATCGGGGCGTGGCTGGAGCGTCACGTGCGGTACGCCACCTGGGAGGCGCACCTCTACCGGCGCCTCAAGGCCGAGCCGCTGTTGCCCGCTCTGCCAGACCTCCTGGCCCGCGACCCCGTGCGCCGGCGCCGCGCCCTGCGCCGGGTGTGGGTCCGCCTGCCCTGTCGGCCGGTGTTGCGGTTCGTGGTTTGGTACGTGCTGCGCCGCGGCGTGCTCGACGGCCGCGCCGGGCTCATCTACTGCCTGCTCATGGCCTGGTACGAGCTCATCATCGGGCTGCGCCTGCGGGAGCTGCCCACCTCACCGGGAGCCAAGCCGTGACGGGCCTCACCACCTGGCAGCTCGTGCGCGAGCGCGCGCACCCGTTGTACCACGCCCGGCGCCTGCCGCCCGTGCGCGCGCTGCTGGACCGGATCGATGTGCCGGTGTGGATGCGGTTGCGGGGGATCCCCTGGCCGGTGCGCGCGCGTCTGGTGAGTCACCTCGGCTACTGGATGCTGCCGTTGGGGCTGGAGCCATCGGTGGCCGGGCTGCTCGTGGCTGCCGGCGCGCTCTTCACCCCCCGCTCGTTCTGGGACGTGGGCGCCAACTTTGGATACTACACCTGGCTGCTCAAGGCATGTCGCCCAGAGCTGCAGGCGTTGATGGTGGAGCCCGACCCGGCCAACCAGCGGCTGATCACGGCGACGCTGGCCCGCACCCCCCTCACCGGCGTGGCGCTGTGCCGGTACGCGGCCAGCGACGCGGCCGGGACGGCTCCCTTTGCCCGCGACCCGGTGAGCGGCGCCACCGGCACGCTGGAGCGCCCCGCCTTGGCCGGGACCTTTGCCCGACGCCACTGGCGGGCGCGGGATACCTTCATCGTGGTTCCCACCCGCCCGTTGGACGACGAGCGCTCGGCGCTCGGACCGGTCGGCCTGCTCAAGATCGACGTCGAGGGCCACGAGGAGCGGGTACTGCACGGCGCGCGCCAGATCATCGCCCACGACCGGCCGGTGATCGTGGTCGAGTGCTTTCACACCGGCCTGCCGGCCGCGCGGATGCTGGGGCAGCACCGGTACGTCGTGCTGGACGCCGAGCGGCTGACCACGCCCGGTGACCGCACCGTGCACGTGCTGGCGCTCCCTGCCGAACACGCCCGGCTGCTGCCGGAGCTGCGGCGCCGGTGCCGGCACGCCACTGCCCAGCCGGGGAGCACGGGCCCCGTGCCTATGGCCGGGGGGCCGGGTCGGGTGGCGTGTGTTGGGGGGCCGTCTCGCTCCATGATGAGGTACAGCGATGACAGGATCAGCAACGAGGGGCGAGCGAGCCCACGGCTCGGCGGTACCGGCCTGGCTCAGGCGGCTCTTGGTCTGCCCGGCCTGCCACGCCTCGCTGCGCTGGGCGGACGAGCCGGCCTGCTCCGGCTGCGGCTGCCGGTACCCGGTGGTGGACGGTATTCCGGTGCTCCTGGCCGAGGATGCACGCGACGACGGGCATAAGGCCCGTCAGTCGACCCATTTTGACCACGCCGTGGCCCATGAGTTCGAGGTCGAGCGTCCGCGCGGCGCCCCCGCCTTGTACCGCTTCCTGATCGAGGAGAAGCTGTGCCGTAGCGTGTGCGCGCTGCGCCCGCTCCTCCCCGGCGCCACGGCGCTGGTGGTGTGCGGCGGCTCCGGGATGGAGGGCGAGTTCCTGGCCCGCCTCGGGGCGCGGGTGATCTGCTCGGACCTCTCCCTGGGTGCCGCCCGGCGCGCGGCCGAGCGCGCCCGCCGTCGCGGGGTGCCGTTCGCCGTGCTGGTGGCGGACGTGGAACGGCTCCCGTTCGCCGACCGGGGTGTGGACCTGGTGTACGTGCACGACGGCCTCCACCATCTGCCTGATCCGGCGCGCGGACTGCACGAGATGGCGCGGGTGGCCGGGCAAGCGGTGTCGGTGAACGAGCCGGCCCGCGCCGCCCTCACCTGGTTGGCCGTCCGCTTGGGCTGGGCGCTGGCGCGCGAGGCGGCGGGCAACCCGGTGATGCGCCTGGCCTGCACGGAGGTCACCACGCTGCTCATGGGTCACGGTTTTGCGGTCGTGCACGCCGAGCGGTACGCGATGCACTACCGGCACGAGCCGGGCCGGCTCTGCGCCATCCTCAGCCGACGTGGCTGGCTGGCGCCGACGATCGGCTCCTGGCGGCTGATGAACGCGCTCCTGGGCCGGTTTGGCAACAAGCTTACCGTGCAGGCCGTGCGGTAACGTGCACTAGCCTGGGGAAGGACTCAGAAAGAACTCCGATTGTCCCCCCTCACCCCCTACGGGGATGGGCCCTCACCCCGGCCTGCCCCCGGCCTTGCCGGGGGCCGGGGGTCCGGTGCGCACGCGGCGGGGAGGTCAAGGCCAGGAAGGCAGGCCCTCACCTCCCTCTCCCTCTTGGCGAGGGAGAGGGGGTCTGCCGTGAGCGAAGCTGATTCGCAAACGACGCTCCCCTCTCCCGTTTACGGGAGAGGGGCTGGGGGTGCGGGCCAGCCCTGGCCGGGGGTGAGGGCCGTGCTGAGTGATGACCGCTGAGTGCTGAGGGTGCGGGCGGGTATTTCAGGCCCTCACCCCCCTGCCCCCTCTCCCTCTTGGCGAGGGAGAGGGGGGGTCTGGCGCCAGCAAAGCGCTTCAGAACGACGTGCTCCCCTCTCCCGTAAACGGGAGAGGCCCGGCCCCCCGGCCACCCCGGCAAGGCCGGGGTGCTTCGCCGGGCCGGCCGAGCCGGGGTACACTCCGCACGGGCCCTGTGCCGGAGTCAACCCCCCGGCCCGCTGAGGAATGTGGTACCACTGGACACAGGGGGCCGGGGGGCCGGGGGTGAGAGCCAGCCCCATAGGGGGAGAGGGCCCGCCCTGGCGCGGCTCGACGCCCTGCTCGGTGACCCCGTGGACGTGGACGAGGGATGAGGGCGACAGGCTGCCCATGCTCACGCTCTGGGTCACAGACCAAATAGCGGCACGACCGCAACACTTAAGAAAAGTGTTGCGCCGGCATTCTATTTTTTCTGTCCCCTATCTGAGATAGAGTGCCGGCCATGATCTCGTGTTAACTATGGCAGGGCCGGCATTCTATCTGCCCCGGCAAGGCCGGGGTGGTGGCGAGCGTGGCGAGCGGCCAGCGTGCGCGTGCGCGCCGCCCATCGCCTCACGGGCGCATCGCCCACCCCGCCGATAGAGTGCCGGCCATGGTCTCGTGTTAATATGTGCCAGCGCCGGCACCGCAGCGGGAAGAGTGGTGACGGTCACCGTGGCGCCGAGCAGGCCCACCGCCCGTTCCGCTTTCCTCAGCACGCGGCACTTCTCCAAAGGCGGCTGTATGTCCCGCACCGTCTTCGTGGTACCGCACACCCACTGGGACCGCGAGTGGTACCAGCCGCACGAGCTGTTTCGCTGGCGGCTGGTGCAGATGATCGATGAGCTGCTGGACCTCCTGGAACGCGACCCGGCCTTTCGCTGCTTCACGCTCGACGGCCAGACGGTAGTAATCGAGGATTACCTGGAGCTGCGCCCGGAGCAGGAAGAGCGCCTGCGCGCGCTGGTGCAGGCAGGGCGGCTGACCATCGGTCCCTGGTGGGTGCAGCCGGACGAGTTTCTGCCCAGCGGCGAATCCCACATTCGCAGCCTCCTGCGTGGCATCCGGACCGCCGAGCGCTTCGGCGGCTCCATGCACGTCGGTCACTGCGCCGATCAGTTCGGGCACATCGCCCAGATGCCGCAGATCATGGCCGGTCTGGGGCTCACCAGCGCTTGCCTGTGGCGGGGCGTGCCGGACAGCGTGCCCGGCTGGAGCTTCTGGTGGGAGGCGCCGGACGGCACGCGTCTGCCGGTGCTCTACCTCCGGCACAGCTACTCCAACGGTTGGCGGCTGCCGACCGACCCGGACGAACTGCTGGCGCGCGGGCGCGTCGCCGAGGAGGGCCACGCCCCGCACGAGCCGCTGCTGCTGATGAACGGCACCGACCACGCCCGTGCTCAGACCAACCTGCCGGCAGTGCTGGCCGCAGCTGGGGGACGCGGCTACGACTTTCGCCTCGCCTCCCTGCCGGAGTACGAGGCGGCGCTCCTGGCCGCCGGCGTGGATGAGCACGTCCACCGCGGCGAGCTGCGGTCACCGGACCGATCGAACGTGCTGGCCGGCGTCCTGTCCGCGCGCATGACGATCAAGCAGCGCGACTTCGTGGTGTCGGCCACGCTGGAGCGGTACGCGGAGCCGCTGGAGCTGTTGGCGCACCTGCACGCCGGCTACGACGGCCTACCCGCCCTGCAGCACGCCTGGCGCCTGCTGCTGGAGAACTCGCCGCACGACTCCATCTGCGGCTGCAGCGCGGACCAGACGCACCGCGAGATGGTCCCCCGCTACGACCGCGCCGAACAACTGGCCCAGCAGGTAGCGCGCGAGGCGGTGGCCGCGCTGGCGGCCCATACGACCGTGCCCCGCGGCGGTGGCGTGCTCCTCTTCCGACCCGTCCCCCACGCCGCCCTGCCCTTGGAGTGCTGGGTGCCGGCCTCCTGGCGTGCCCCCGCCCTGCGCCTGCCGGACGGGCGTCGGGTGCCGGTCGCCCTTGGCCCCCCGGCTCGCCGGGGACGGGCCGTCGAGGGGGGCGACGTCCTGGAAGCGGGCGATACCACCCCGGAAGGGGCGCTCCACCACCTCGACTTCCTCCGCGATGGGCGGGTAGCCGACCGGTATGTCCAGTCCATCCGCGTGACGCGGCGCGGCCCAGCGCTCATCGTGGACACCGTGGTCGGGGACGGGGTTGCCATCGTCGATGAGGAGGCGGCGCGCCGCGCGGCCCGGCGCATCGTCCGCTCCGGGCGTGTGAACACGGCTCGCATCACCGTACGCGAAGCCTTCCGCCGCCGCCTGCGCGCCGTGCTGCCGCCTGCCGACACGATCGGCCTGGAGCTCCTGCTCCCCGCGGAGGAAGCGCCTGCTCAGGAGAGCGACATCCGCCGTGAGCCCGACGGTATCGCCAACCACTTCTTCGCCGTGCACTGGCGCAACGGGCGGCTGCTCGTCCGCGACCTGGTGCACGGCCTGGAGCTGGACGGCGTCAACACCTTCGTCAGCGAGGGCGATCGCGGCGACGAGTACAACGCCGACATCCTCGACGACGCCGTGGTGGCGCCGTGCCGGTCGCGGTTGCTGGAGATCGAGACCGACGCCGTCTCCGCTCACCTGTCCTATGAAGTCGAGCTCGACGTCCCGGCGGCGCTGACTGCCGACCGCACGCGCCGCACGACGGGCCGCCGCGTACGTCTGCCCATTCACACCACCGTCACGCTGTGGAGCGGGGTGCCGCGCGTGGACTTCACCGTGTCGCTCGACAACCGGGCGCGCGACCACCGCCTGCGTGCGCTGGTCCCGCTCCCGTTCCGCGTGACCACCGTGTTCACCGAGAACCAGTTCCACGTGGCCGAGCGGAACGTCACCCCGCCGGCCTGGAACGGGCGCAGCGCCGAACAGCCGCCGGCCACGTTCCCGCAGAAGAGCTTTGCCGCCGTCGAAGCCGAGGGCCTGGGCGTGGCCGTCTTCAACCGGGGGCTCCCGGAAGGAGAAATCGTGGCGTTTGCGGGTCGGCAGGCCTATGCCCTCACGTTGCTGCGCTGCGTGGGCTGGCTCTCCCGCGCCGACCTGCGCTCACGGCGCGGCCACGCCGGCCCTGCGCTGCGCACGCCGGACGCCCAGATGCCGGGCCCGCACACCTTCACCTACGCCCTCACCACCTACCGCGGCACCTGGCGGGATGCCGCCCTGGTGCACCGGGCCCACGCCTTCGCCTACCCGCCGCTGGCCTTCGCCACCAACGCGCACCCATCCCTTACCCTGGCCTTCCGCCACCCGGCCGGGGATGAGGACCGTGAGGGTCGGTGGCCGCTCGTGACCCTGCCGGACACTGCGCTCATTCCGTCGGCGGCCTACCGCAGCGCGGCGGATGGAGCCCCCCTCCTGCGGCTCTTCAGCGCGGCGGCCGCACCGCTGCGGGCGCGCCTGCGCGTGTCGCCGGCGCTGGGCGCGGCCTGGCTGGCGGACCTGCGCGAGCGGCCGCACGCGGCCCTGGTAGCACGGGATGGCGCCTGGCAGGTGGACATCCGTCCCTGGCAGATCGTCACCCTCCGCTTTGGCGGATGAGGCCGCCCTCGGCTTGCGCCACGCGTCGTCGCCCGTTCCAATACAGCAGCAACGAACCGTGCCCCGTCCCAGGGCCCGATGAGGAGAACGGCAATGACGGATGAGGTGTTGTACGAGCGGCGGGCTGACGGTGTGGCGCTGGTCACGCTCAATCGGCCGGACCGGCTCAACGCCATGAATACGGAGCTGATGACCGCGTTGTGCGAGGTGCTCGCCGAAGCGGCGACGGATCACGCGGTGCGCTGTCTGGTGCTCACCGGTGCCGGGCGCGCCTTCTGCGCGGGCGGCGACGTGAAGGCGATGGCCGCGGGCGGCGGCGCCTTGGGCACGAGCGTCGAGGGCTCCGTGGCCGCGCAACTGGTGCACGGCGTGCGCGAGCTCCGGCACTTCCAGGAGCGCACGAGCTACGCGTTGCATACCATGCCCAAGCCCACCCTGGCGATGGTCAACGGCCCGGCCATGGGCGCTGGCTTGAGCCTCGCCCTGGCCTGCGACCTGCGGGTCGCCTCGGACCAGGCGCGGTTTGGCACCGCCTTCCGCAACGTGGCCCTGACCGGTGACTTCGGCGGGTCGTACTTCCTGCAGCGCCTGGTGGGCATGGCCCGCGCCCGCGAGCTCTACTTTACAGGAGAAGTCCTGGACGCAGAGCGAGCGTGGCAGCTAGGGCTCGTCAACCGGGTGGTGCCGCATGAGCGGCTGATGGAGGAAACCATGGCGCTGGCGGCGCAGCTGGCCGCCGGTCCCACCCTGGCGTTCGCCCTCATGAAGGAGAACCTGAACCTGGCCGCCCAGGCCGACCTGCGCACCGTGCTGGCGCACGAGGCGCTGCACCAGCGTCTGGCCGGCCTCAGCCATGACCACCGCGCCGCGGCGCTCGCCTTTGTGGAGAAGCGCACACCGGAGTTCCGTGGGAAGTAGCGCGTCACTGGGCCGTCAGCGAAGTTGTGCGCACATCTCAGGGGCCGGGACCACGTACGTCACCTCGGGGCTCAAGAGCGGCAGATCGCCACCCAGACGGGCCACCAACTGGGCGGCGTTGACGCGGAGAAGGCACTCAACGCTGATGCCATAGCGCGCGGCCATCTCCTGTGGGCTGGTCGGCAGCTCCGGCCGCACCTGACAAAACGGGGTGGACGGCAACCCCGTATCCGGGCAGGGCGGCAGGGTGCCGACCGCGGGGACCGTCGGCAGCGGAAGCGCACCGACGGGCGAGACCGTCGGAACTGTCATCGGCGGGGCGGGCGTCGGCGTGGACTCGGGCGACGCTGCCAGTACCGTGGGGCTGGCCGTGATCTGGACTGTCCGCCCACCGCCCGCGCGCCGCGCGAGCACGATACCCACGAGGATGGCTGTCCCGGCCAGCACCAACAGGGTGAGTGCCAGTGCGGCACGTGGGAGGGCGTGGCCGGGGCGGGAGGGTGCGACCGGCGCGGGAGGGACCGTTGGCTCATCCGCCTCGTGCTGCCCCGGCACGAGGGTGGGCGGAGCGGCCGTCGGCGCCCCCGCCCCCGGAGGCGACGCGCCGGCCATCCGTGCCACGACGACGGTGATGTTATCGGGACCGCCGCGCTCGTTGGCCAGGTCAACCAGCCGCTGGGCGGTCTCGCCCGGCTCACCGTCCTGCACGATCCGCGCGATAGTGGCGTCATCGACCACACCGTGCAGGCCATCGGAGCAGAGCAAGAGGATGTCGCCCGGCTCGAGGGTCAAGGGCGGGGAGAGATCCGGCTCCACCTGCTCGTTGACCCCCACCGAGCGAGTGAGGATGTTGCGGAAGGCGCTGGTGGCCGCCTCCTCTTCGGTGAGCTCGCCGCGCCGGACCTGCTCGGCCACCCAGCTATGGTCGGCGGTTAATCGGTGGATCTTGGTGCCCCGCACCAGGTAGGCACGGCTGTCGCCGACATGGCCCACCACCAAGGACTGGCCGCGCACCAGTGCGATCACCAAGGTGGTGCCCATCCCGTGCAGTTCGGGGTCGCTGCGCGCGTGGTGGTAGATAACCCGGTTGGCGGCCGCGATCGCCTGCGCGAGCATCTGCGCGTCATCGCTCCCGGCCGCCTCACCCACCACGCGCAGCAGCTCATCCACGGCGTGCGCGCTGGCGATCTCACCGCCGGCTGCGCCGCCCATCCCATCGGCCACCGCCAGCAGCACCAGACGACCGGAGGGCGTGTCCAGCGCCCGGGCGATAAACCGATCCTGATTGCTGGCCCGGCGCCGGCCGATATCGGTCACACCGGCAAACACCAGCTCGGTCCCCGCGGTAGTGGGTTCCCGCTTGCGCACAGGGTGGTGACCGCCTCTCGCTGCTCCAGGGCCCACGGGCGTCGCCCTGACTCGATTGATCGGTATCCCCTTCAGCCTACCCACCGGCCGGCGCGCCTCGCAATGACAACTGGCTGACAAATGGCTGACCGCTCCGCGCGGCGGGTAGCAGCGGGGCCTTGCGCGGCGGTGTATCCTGGGAGTGGACGCCGTCCCCAGGGGCGTCGCTGCGATGCTCGGTTTGGCGTGTCGGTTTATGGACAGCGGGCTATGGAACAGAGGGGGAAAACCACCATGGTGCTCCAGCAAAAACCAGAACGCCAGTTAGTGGAAGAGGCATTCGCCGCGGGCCGTCTGTACGTCGAGGATGAGCACGGCTTCCATCACGGGATGTACGCGGTGTGCCCCAACGACGGTGGCCACGCCCAACCCTACCGCCCGGTATGGAAGCGTGACGCCCGCGGCCGCTACATCGACCACGTGCTCTTCCACTGCGACAACTGCGGTCGCACGTGGGAGGCCAAGCCGGAGGAGATCCACTTCTACTGATACCGTGGGCGGAAGCCCTCTCGCCCGTCTCCGCGGTGGACGGACGAATGCGGCGCCGCATCTGGGCTATACTGGTGACGTCATCGCGAGACCGGCTCGTTTCACCCCGCCGCCGGGTGTGAAAGGAGGTGAGCGCGATGTCGCAGGAGCAGAAGTGGGAATGCCCGCAATGCCATCACGTTTATAACCATCAGGGCACGTGTCCGTTCTGCCTGAAACAGCTCCAACCGAAAACCTCGTAAGCCACGGCACCGGGCGGGCCACCGCGGCCCGCTCGGTGTTTATCGCGGCGGTGGTCCCTTCAGCGCGCGGCTGGCCAGCAGGCCGATAGCCGCCACCAGCACCGGCGCGCCGGTCAGACTGCCCATCGTCACCGGTGCCGCCTCTCCCGGCTCTCGGCGCACGGTACCGGCGTTAACCCGAGCGATGAACAACATGAGCTCGGCGCCCGGCGTGGTGCGGTGGCGCTGAAGCTGGAAGTACCGACCAGGGACGTGTCACATTGGCCCCCGGCGCTCCCAGCGCTTTACCCGCGGCGGGTTGGCCCGGCCGACGTCACTCTATGTGGCCATAAACGACAAGGGCGGGACCAGGGCCCGGTCTCCCGCCCCTGGGTCTCCTCCCCCGCCGTTCGGCTAGGCCTCGTCCTGATCCGCCCCCTTCGGTACGGCCTCCGTTGCCGGTGTGGGTTCGGCGGCAGTGGCGGTCCGCCGCCGACCATCTTCGGCTATCACCTCGACCGGCAGCTCGTAGCTCACGTTGCGGGACAAGCGCAGCGTCACCTTACGGGTCCCGAGCTCGCGGATGGGCTGCGGCAAGAGGATCCGCCGCCGGTCGAATTCGCTGCCCAGCAGCTCGCTCAGTTTCTCGGCGATATCAGCCGCGGTGACGGAGCCGTACAGGCGTCCCTGCTCGCCCACACGGGCCGTGATCGTCACCGTCTTGCCTTCCAGTTGCTCCACCAACCGCCGCGCTTCGGCGTCCAGCGCGGCTTGGCGCCGCTCCTCCCGCTTGGCCAACGCCTCGGCGCGCCGCAACGCGTCTTTGGTAGCGGGCACCGCCAGGCCGCGCGGCAACAAGTAATTGCGGGCGAAGCCGTCCCGCACCTCTTTGACCTCGCCCGGCAGCGCCGTGCCGACAACCTCCTGCAGAAACACGACCTTCATGTCGACCCTCCCGGGCACCGGTAGGCTGAAATTCGCTTCCGGATCGTGCAAACGCCGCACGGCTCGCACCGGCGGCGCCTCTTGCACCCCTTCATTCTAGCTATATCAGGTATGGGTTGCTGAAGCCAGTCACGCCCTCGCCTGCTCCGGCGGTGGCGACGGGCCGCCGGTAAGCGGCAATGTCACGGTCACGGTGGTGCCCTTCCCCTCCGTGCTCTCCAGCGCGATCTGGCCGCCGTGCCGGGCGACGATATCGCGGGCAATGTAGAGCCCCAACCCGATCCCACCCATGCCGTGCGCCACCGCGTTGCGCGCCCGCACGAACGGTTGGAACAGCGTGGGCACGTCTGCGGCCGGGATGCCGATGCCGGCGTCGATCACCTGCACAGTTGCCTGCCGCACACCGGCGCGCACCACCACCTGCACGGGCTGGCCACTCGGATCGTATTTGAGAGCGTTGGCGATGAGATTGGTGAACACCTGGTCAAGCCGTTCCGGGTCCCACGTCCCCACTACCGGTGCACCGGGTGTGTCTAGGTGCAGCCGTGCGCCGAACTCCGGCGTCAGGTCGACCAGGCGGCTGACCGCCGACCGCAGCAACGCCACCAGGTCTACCGGCCGCCGTTGCAGTTCCAGCCGGCCAGCCTGAATGCGCGACACGTCAAGCAGGTCGTTGACGAGCTCCCGCAGACGACGGGCCTGGCGCTGAATGACCGCCGCCGGCTCAAGCAGCTCCTCACGGGGGATCGGCCCGCTGGCGCGGCGGAGTTGCCGCTCCAACAGTTGAGCAAAGCCGAGCAACGAGGTGATAGGGGTGCGCAGCTCGTGGCTGGCGGCCGATAGCCACTCGTCTTTCCGGCGCTCCGCGTCCTTGATCGCGGTGATGTCCTGGAATACCACCACGGCCTGTTCGACGCCGTGGTTCCCACCCAGCACGGGTGCCGCGTTGACCAGAATTGGCACCCGTCGCCCATCCGCTCGCTCCACCCACAGCTCTTCGCCGTGTAGCGTCTCGCCGCGGAGGGCGCGCACCAGGGGCAGCTCGGATTCCGGCACCGGCAGCCCCTCGGCCGACAGGATCCGTACGTGGGCGGGCGCCTCAGGCCCGTCGCCCGGTGAGCGACCTAGGAGCTCATCTGCCGCCCGATTGCTGAGGATGAGCTGCCCGTCCGGCGCCGCCGCGATCATCACCCCCTCCGGCAACTGGTCGATCACGGCGGCGAGCCGCTGGCGCTCGGCCGCAACCTGCGCGTGCAGCAGGGCGTTGGTGAGCGCTGCGGTCGTGCGTTCGGCCAGCAGGCGGGCGAGGCGGGCGTCTTCCGCCGTGTATCCCGGCGGTTCGTGCCGCACGCACACCATCACCCCCAGCGGTTCCGCCTTGGTGCCCAGGCCAATGGCGAGCAACGCCTGCACCCCAAAGGCGGCGAAGAACTGGCGGGCCGCTGGGTTGCGCGCGCTGGCCAGCAGCTCGTCGTGGCCGTTGATCACGATCAGCTCCCCGCTCAACAGGCGGCGGATCACCGGGCCCTCGTCCTGTATCAATCGGTTCAGAAGCACACGGCGCAGGCGCTCTTGGTAGTCCGGGTTGCGGTGCACGACCACCGCCGCCGGCAGCCAGCGACGGCCGCGGGCGGTGAGGAAAATCCCGCAGCCGTCGCCCAGCGCTTGGATGGCTTGCTTGGCCAGGCGCTCGAGCAGGTCGTGTGGGTCTGCGGCGGAGGCCGCGAGGGCGGCCGTCTCGGCCAGAAAGTCCGCGTCGCGGGCGCGTCGCTCGGCGGCAGCGAACAGGTAGGCGTTGTCGATGCTGAGGGCGGCGCGGTCGGCGAAGGCGGCGGCCAGCGCCAGATCGGAGTCGGGGAAGGGGTCGTCCCGCGTGCGCGCCACCACCAAGGCCCCGATAGCCTGATCCCGGGCGATGAGGGGCAGGCACGCCCAGACGCGCACACGCCGAAGCTCCGCTTGGTACTCGGGATCGTCGCGCTGGGCGAGGGCGGCAATGGCTGCCTCGTCGAACGGCGCGAACAACCGGGGTGTGCGGTCCAGCACCACCTGGCCGGCTACCCCCTCACCCAGGCGCAGCGGGCGGTTGCGGAAGACGCGGCGCACGGCCTCGGCGCGGGCGGCGTCGGGATGGTAGACGGTGCGTACCTCCAGCAGGCCGGTGGCCCGGTCTACGAGATAGATGATGCACCAGTCCCCGAGGACCTGGACCGCCTCAGCCGCCACCCCCTGAAGCACCTGCTCCACATCGAGTGAGGCGGCAAAGGCCTGGCCCACATCCAGCAGGAACCGCGCCCGCCGGTGCTCACGCTCGAGCTCCCGACGCAGGCGGTGGTGCTCCACCGCCACGGAGTAGAGGGGCACAACGCTCTCCAGCGCCGTGATGGCGGCGGGCGACAGCTGCCGGTCGTCACCGGTGGCGACCAGCAGGACACCCACCACCGCTCCGCCGGCCGTGAGCGGCGCTGCCACCTGCGTGGACGGCGGTGGGTGCCTCCCGCACAGGCCGGGCACCGCCACCTGCACGGCCGTCGTACGGACGGCTCGCGCCACGAAGGACTCGCCGCTGAGGGGCCAGATCTCCTCGTGCGGTAGCGCGGCGGGCGATCCCAGGGCGGCCAGCCGGCGCACGATCGGACGGTGGCGCTCCAGCTCGAGCAGGGCCGCGGCTACAAACGGACCGGTGCGCACCAGGGGCGCCAGCGCCGTCGCGAGGGCGTCGTCGTTTGGCGCCGTCAACGCGGCCGCGATGGCCTGAAGCAGCTCGGCCCGGTTCGGCCACGAGCGGGGGGTGCCGCCGGATGCGGGACGAGCTCGGCTGTCACGTGGACGGTCCACGGCTGCTTCCCGCTCGCTGGGTCGCGTGGCCGCTGCCGGTACGGCAGGGGTGGCAGCATTGTACGCCTGCTGGCGCCCGCGCTGAAGAGACTCAGCCCGGGTTGTCCCCGTGCGTCGACGCGCCCTGGTCGGGCGTGGGAAGCGCCGGCTCCAGGGCGCGCGGCAGTCGTCCCACACCCCAGAACGGCAAATACCACCCCTGGTCCACCTTCGTGGCGCGTCGGATCAGGACGGTCAGCGTTTCTCCCTGGAAGCGGAGCCGGTACTGACCCGGTAAGAGGCGAAGGGCTGATCGGCTCGGGATCAGGTAGCCGTACCACGTCGGGTCGGTGACGCCGCGCAGCCACTCCGCGGTGAGGCGGCAGGTGACGGGCATCGCGGCACCCGGCAACAGCAGCGCGGCTTCAACGGTCACCGTGCGCTCGGTCAGCAGCAGGGACATGAGCGCTCCGCGCCGGCGCGGGCCGGCGGGCTATGGGTTCTGGGACGATCATCGGCCGGACGGACCGACTGATTCACCGACCGGACGGCCAGGCGGTAAGCCGGCGCACCAGGGGGCGCTCCACCGGGGCGCTCAGATCTTGAGGACGAGGATCTCGCGCCGCATCTGGCCGTCGGTGATCTCCACGCGCACGTGGATCACCCGCACCTTCATTTTGCGGTTGCCCGTGGCGATGAACAGCTCGTCATTGCGCTCGAAGCGATACGGCGTATCCAACGTGACGAGCAGCGCCTGTTTCTGGGCGGTGAACGGGTCAGACTCGTAGATCTCGGTCCGCATCGCCGCGGTGTTCCCTCCGTCCGGGGCTCTAGCGGCACGGTGCAGCATAGGCGCCGCGGCGCGCCTGGTCAAGCTCGGGTTGCCATCGTGCGGGTAGCATGCCGCACCACCCGGCGATCTGCCGGTGTGCGCGTGGGAGTGGTTTGAGGTGGCGGATGGACGCGCAGGGCGGCCGCTCTCGCTCGACGGGGAGACCGGTGCCCGACCGGCACGGGCGCGGGCGCTGTCCCATGCGCCGCCGGGGTTTGCCTGTGACGCCCGGGCGATCGATCGCCTGGCCCTACTGCCGGTCGAGCGGCTGGGCCGGGCCGTTCAGGCAGGCGGGGCGGTCTATTCCCCAGCCGCGGACGACGGGCTGCCCGCCACGCAGCGCGCGCAGCGCCCGTAGAAATCGACCCGCTGCGACTCGACGCGGAAGCGGGCGGCGCGGGCTACGGCCTCGCGCAACCGCTGCATGGTGCCGTCGGTGTCCGGGACGTCGATGATGGCGCCGCACTGCAGGCAGATGAGATTCGCGTGCGGCTGGGGATTCGCGTCATACCGGGTGCCCTGAGGGAAGGGAAGGGGTTGCACGAAGCCCCCTTTGGCAAGGGCATCCAATGTGTTGTAGACCGTCCCCATGGTGATGTGCGGCAGGCGCTGCTGGAGACGTTGATAGATCTCTTGGGCGGTGAGGTGTTCGTCCGTTCCGGCAAGGAGCTCGGCCAGGGCCAGACGCTGCGCGGTGACGCGAATGCCCCGGCGGCGCATCTCTTGGATCAGCTCAGCGCGCGTCAGTTGGCCCACACCCATGGTTGTAGTGTAAATTAAACGCGTGTTGGCTGCAAAACTGGGTTTGGTGCAAGCCTTCCGTATCGGTTCCCCACGCTGTGTCTCGTGCGGTCATCACGGCAACGCCGCTGGCTACAGCCGAGAGCGGATGTATGCCGGCGTCCTCCCGCCGGCGCTCCTGAAGGATGCGCCCACACCGCGTACGGGCTGGCGCCTTGGTCAGCGGCTCTGCCAGGCCGATGGTTGGGCCAGCACGATACCGCCGGCCACGTCACCCGGGCTGGATGCTGGGCTCAGAGACAAGCCGTCCGGCCGGTTGTGGAGGGCGATGGCCGGTGCCATGCGGTGCTGGACGTGCTCGAGCGGGACGGGCTCGACTGCCTCGAGCACGTCGTCCGCCAGGGGCGCGGGTGGGAGCGGGCGTAGCCGGGAAGCGGCCAGGGTGATACGGGGCCTGTCCCCTGGCGATGTCTGGCCGTCACCGTGCCTTCTTGGCGGCCGCCCCGAGGGGCATATGGGGGCAGGTGTACTTCATGCCGGCCACGGAGGCGGATTGGGCTTCAACGAAGTGCGTCATGCACAGACCCGCACCGCAGTGGATGCAGACCGCCACCGCGGGCGCGGCATTCCCTCCCCGGCTGCATATGTAACATGTCATAGCTCGTACCTTGTTAGGTTTGAAGTGAGCTTAGATTAAATTCAATCTACGCCCTGGTCAAGCCCTGGGGCGGTGCCGACCGTGACCGTCGTGACGCCCGCGGTGATCGCGAGGCTGTGAGGGCAGGGGCTCGCGCTGCGATAATGCAAGCAGGAGATCGCGCTGCTGGACGCAGCGACGATGCGTCCGCAACCCGTCGGGGCCGCCACCGGCTGCCCGGCTTGATGACTGGAGGCAGAGGTATGACCGTGACCGGGGTGATCCGCGTCCCGGCCAACGTCCCCACCGCGGCTCGCGCCACCTACCTGCGGAACATGGAACGGCTCACGCACGGCACCGGCCGGCTCATGTTGTTTGCCGGTGACCAAAAGGTGGAGCACCTGAACGACGACTTCTACCCGTTCAAACCAGGTGAGCGTATCGCGCCCGAGGACAACGATCCCCGCCATCTCTTTCGCATTGCCCAGCGCGCCGGCACCTCCATCGGTGGTTTTGCCACCCAGTACGGCCTCATCACGCTGTACGGGCCGGACTATCCCGAGGTGCCGTACCTCGTCAAGGTCAACAGCAAGACGCACCTCATCCCGGTCGAGCAGGCCGACCCCATCTCCGCGTCATGGGTGACGGTCGAGCACATCGTCCGCCTGCGCGAGATGAGCGGCCTCAACATCGTCGGTGTGGGTTACACCATTTATCTGGGCAGTGCGTTCGAGCACGTGATGCTCGGGGAGGCCGGCCGCCTGCTGGCCGAGGCGCATGCGGTGGGCCTGCCCGTGGTGCTGTGGATCTACCCGCGCGGCAAGAGCCTGCTGCGGCGGGAGGGTGACCGCATCGTCAACCTGGAGAAGCACCCGCGGGTGATCAGCGGCGCGGCCGGGGTGGGCGCCGCCCTGGGCGCGGATTTCGTGAAGGTGAACCCGCCCGACGCCGTAGACGGCAAGAGCAGCGAGGAGTGGCTGCGCGTCGCCACCGAGGCCGCCGGCGAGACGCGCGTGCTGTGCGCCGGCGGCTCATCCAAGCCGGCCGAGGCGTTCCTGCAACAGCTCTACGACCAGATCCACATCGGCGGCGCGGCCGGCAACGCCACCGGCCGGAACATCCACCAGCGCCCACTGGATGAGGCGGTGCGGTTCTGCCACGCCATCGCCGCGATCACCTACGGGAACCACACCGTGGATTTCGCTCTGCGCGTGTACCGGGGCGAGGAAACGTTCTCCGTGTGACGCCCCGCCACCATGCACAGCACCGGGCCGGCGTCCTGGCGCCGGGGGAAACGGATGGGCATCGAGATCCGGACGTTGCGGGAGGACGAGCTTGAGGCGTATTTACGCCTCGACGCTTATGCCTTCGGCTACGAGTTGACCCCGGAGCAGGTGACTCGATACCGGGCGCACGCCCGGCCCGAATGGATGCTGGCCGCCTTCCACGACGGCCGCATGGTCTCGCACCTGCTGGCCTACCCCTGGCGCATGGCGATCAACGGCACGCGGGTGGCGCTGGCGGGCGTCGCCGACGTGGCCACCTGGCCAGAGCACCGCCGCGCCGGCTACACCGGCGCCCTCCTGCACGCTTCTTTGGGGTGGATGCGAGAGCGCGACCTGGTGCTGGCCATGCTCTATCCCACGTTTTACGCGCTCTATCGCCGCTTCGGATGGGCTCTCGCCGCGGAGAAGCGCCGCTACGCGGCCCCGGCCACGGCTTTCGCCCCGGCCGCCTTCGCCGCTCTGGCCGCGGGCCGCGCCGAGCGCCTGACGGCTGACCTCATCGGCGCGCTCGGTTCGATGTACGACCGCTGGCTGGCCTCGGCCAACGGCGCCCTGGAGCGAGATGAGGCGCATTGGCGCTGGCGCACGCTGTACAGCCGTGCCGGCCCGCCTCACGCCGTGCAGTGGCGGGGGGCAAACGGCGAGGCGGACGGGTACGTCCTGTACCGCGGCCCGCAGCGCGGTCCCGGCCGTGAGGCGGCGCCGGACCAGGAGCTGGATGTGCTGGAGCTGGTGGCGCTCACCCCGGACGGCTACCGCGGCTTGATCACCTACCTGGCGCGCCATGACCTGGTGCGGCGGCTGCACTGGAGCGGGCCGCCGGATGACCCGGTGCGCTCCCTGATCACCGACCCGGCGGCCGTCCATGTGGAAGCCCAACCCAGCTTCATGCTGCGGCTGGTCGATGTGCCGCGGGCGCTCGTGGCGCGCGGCTACCTCCCCGGTCCGCCCACGCGCCTCATTGTGCAGGTGCGCGATGCCGTGGCACCGTGGAACGATGGTTCCTGGGCCCTCACCGTAGAAGACGGGGCGGCGCGGGTGGTGCGCACCTCTGCCGACCCCCACCTCTCCCTGGATGTGGCGACCCTCGCCGCCTTGTACAACGGCTTTCTCTCCCCGCGCCACGCCTGCCTGACCGGCCTCGTGAGGGTGACCGACCATGCCGCGCTGGACGCCGCCAGCCGGCTGTTCGCCGTGACCACGCCGCCCTTTTGCCCGGACTATTTCTGAGACTCCTGCGACCGCTGCGCCTGTCCGTCAATGCCGCCTGGCGACTCCCGCACCCACCCCAGGAAGCGCAGGCGAAAGCGCTCGTCGTAGGCGGGCGCGCAGCGGGCGCAGGAGTAGCTCTGCCCGCGCGGCAGTCGCCGTCCGCGGCGCCACTCCCACCCGCAGGCCGGGCAGCGGTACACGTAGCGCGTGCGCGGCGCGGGGAAGGCCGGTGCGCGCAGGTCGGCCGCCAGGGCGCGCGCCACGACGTGGAACTCCCGACCGTGCGGAGCGGCCGTGCGACCGTGAAGGAACCGAACCACGTGGTGGGCGATTTCGTGTCGCAGGACGCCGTCAACCCGTTCTACGCCGTGCGCGGCCAGGAAATGGGTGGAGATGACGATCTCACCGTTCCGGCGGTAGATGCCGGCGCTGCGGGTGAGGCGGGCACTCAGGCGTAGACGCACGTCCGGCAGACCGGGCAGCCGCGGCAGCCCCGGCACCCGGCCCGCCCGCAAGGCGAGCAGGCACTCGCGCGCCATCGCCTCCAGTGCGTGGATGGTAGATGAGGCGGTGGTCATGGCCCTCCGCCAGCACGGGTGTCCGGGTACCCCCGCCGAGCGTACTCGGTGCTCGCCCGACGGCTCAAGCGCGTTCTGTGACCGACTGCGATACGATGGCTGACGGAGCGGAAGGTGCGCGTGCGCGATGAACTCGCCTGTACGGCGTGCGACCGCCGGTGGCCGGAGGCGGAGCGGCCGGTGACCTGCCCAGCCTGCGGCGGGGTTCTGCTCGTGCCGCGCACCGTGCCGGAGGCGTTCACCCCGTCCACCCTGCCCGGTCTGTGGCGCTACGCTTCCTTGCTGCACGCCGGCCGGGTGCAGCCGCCGGTGACGCTGGGCGAGGGACAGACACCGATCGTGGCGCTGCCGCGTTGGGGCGAGCGCGCCGGCTTGCAGCGCGCCTCCGCCAAGCTGGAGTTCCTCACACCAACCGGTTCATTCAAGGATCGCGGCGCCGCGGTGCTGGTGACGCGCGCCCGGGAGCTGGGCGTGCGGCGGCTGGTGGAGGACTCGTCCGGCAACGCCGGCGCGGCCATCGCCGCCTACGCCGCGCGCGCCGGCCTGCCGTGCACGGTGTACGTGCCCGCCGAGACACCCGCCGTCAAGCTGGCCCAGATCGCGGCCGTCGGCGCGCGGTTGGTGCGCGTGCCGGGAGATCGGGAGGCGGTGGCCGCGGCCGCCATGGCCGATGCTGCTGACGGCGCTTACTACGCCGGGCACAACGTCAACCCCTACTTCGTGGAGGGTACGCGCACCTTTGCCTTCGAGGTGGCGGAGCAGTTCGGCTTCGACCCGCCCGAGCACGTGGTGATGCCGGTGGGCGGCGGTGCGCTGTATCTGGGCGCTTGGTTGGGGTTCACCGAGTGGTACCGAGCCGGTCTGTTGCCGCGCGTGCCGCGCCTGCACATCGCCCAGTCCACCGGCTGTGCACCGCTGGTGCGGGCCTTGGCCCAGGGCGCGGAGGATGCCGTACCAGTCGAGCGCGCGCCCACGGTGGCCAGCGGGGTGACCATCGCGCGGCCGGCCCGTGCCCGCCTCATCTTGCGGGCAGCACGCGAGACGGGGGGCCGTGCCGCTGCGGTCGACGACGCCGCGATCCGGGCTGAGATGGCTGCCGTGGCCCGGCTGGAAGGGCTCACGTGCGAGCCGACCGCGGCGGTGGCCTTTGCGGCGACGCGGGAGCTGGTTCGGATCGGGGCGATTGCCCCGGAGGAGCGGGTGCTGATCGCCGTCACCGGCAGCGGTCTCAAGGACAGCGAAGCGCTGGCGCGGGCTGGGGCGTGAGCATCCCGCCGCTGGCGCCCCGTCCACCACGCGGGCAGAGGAGCGGACATGGACGAAACCCGTCTCACCATTCCCAGCGGGCCGCTCGAGCTGGAGGGTGTGCTGCACACTCCCACCGGCGGTGGTCCGGTTCCGGTGGTGGTGGTCTGCCACCCACATCCGCGATACGGCGGCGACATGGCCAACAACGTGGTGATGGCGGTCGTCCGCGGGGCCGTAGCGCGGGGGATCGCAGCCCTGCGCTTCAACTTTCGCGGTGTGGGGCGCAGCGCGGGCACGTATGACGACGGCCGCGGCGAGCAGGACGACGTGCGCGCCGCCCTGGCCTGCGCGGCCGCGCGCCCGGAGGTCGACGCCACGCGCCTGGGCCTGGCCGGGTACTCTTTCGGTGCCGTGATGGCGGCCTTGGCCGCGGACGAGCGGGTAGCGGCGCTGGCGGTGATCGCGCCGCCGCTCGCCGCCGACCTCGGCGATCGCCTCGCCTCGTTCCAGCGGCCGCTCCTCTTGCTTGCCGGGGAGCGGGACCAGTTCTGTCCCGCCGCTACCGTCCGCCAGCTAGCGGTCCAGTCCCGGGCGGAGTTGGTGCTGGTGCCCGGGGTGGACCACTTCTGGTTCGGGCAGGAGCGGCGCATCGAGGAGGCTGTGGGCGACTTCTTGGCCCGCCACCTGGCACAGTGATACCCCGGCGGGCTGGGACGGCGAAGGCGGCCAGCAGGTGGCGTGACACCCCTGATCGGGAGGACATTACGCATGAGCGAGCACGCGATGGAAGAGCCGGCGGTGAAGTTGCCGGATGGCGTGCACAAGATCCGGGTACCGCTCGCCGGCAGCCCCCTGGGCTGGGTGAACAGCTACATCATCCGCGGCGACGACGGCTACGTGCTGGTGGACTGCGGCTGGGACACGCCGGACGCGCTCGCCGGCCTGCGCCGGGGGTTGGCGGAGCTGGGACTGCGCTTGGCGGACCTGCGCACGCTGGTGGTGACCCACAACCACCCGGACCACTACGGGCTGGCGGGGCGGCTGCTCCAGTTCGCCCGCTGCGGCATCGTGATGCATCGCCTGGACGCCATTCACATCGAAAGCCGCTACGCGAACATCAGCGCGCTGGAGGCCGAGATGGAGGAGTGGCTGCGCGTGCACGGCGTGCCGCGTGAGGAGCTGAGGTCCTTCGTCAAGGCTTCAGAGGCCATCCTGGACCGCGTCAACATCGCTATGCCGGATCAGGAGGTGAGCGGTGGGGAACGCATCGCCGCCGGGCTGATGGAGTGGGAGGTTGTGTGGACGCCGGGGCACTCCGCCGGCCACATCTGCCTGTACGAGCGCACCCGCCGCCTGTTCATGAGCGGTGACCACATCCTCAACCCCATCACCCCGAACGTGGGCCTGCACGCCGAGTCGATGGGCAACCCGCTGGCCGATTACCTCAGCTCGTTGCGTCAGGTGCGTGACTACGACGTCGAGCTGGTGCTGCCCGCGCACGGGAACGAGTTCCGCGGCTTCCGCGAGCGCATCGACGACCTGCTGGCCCACCATGAGGAACGGTTCAACGAGGTGCGCCAGGCGCTGGCCGACGGCCCCAAGACGGCCTACGAGGTGGCGGCGCGCATGCGCTGGCATGCCGAGGGGCGGTGGGAGGAGCTGCCCACCTTCCAGCGGCGCATGGCCACCACCGAGGCCCTCGCCCACTTGGAGCTCTTGCACAGCCGGGGCGAGCTGCGCCGCCTCACCGAGAACGGGACGGTGCGTTACGCGCTGGCGTCAGGCTGAGTGGGGCCTGTGCCGGCTACCGCCGGTGATCTGCCCTGGCGGTAGCGGAGAGAAAGACCACCCCCGCCCCATCTTCTCACGAGGAGAGAAACATGACCGACCAGGTGACGATCGGCCGGGTGCCCGTGCGGGCGGTGTCGGACATCCGCATGGGCGGCAGCCGTGAGTACATGTTCCCGCAGGTGCCAGAGGAGCGGTGGCACCCGTGGCGCCACTACCTCAACGAGCGCGGCAACCTGAGCATCACCATCGGCACGTTTGTCGTGCGCTCTGAGGGCAAGACCATCCTGATCGATACCGGGCTGGGGGAGAAGCCGCGCGAGAACTTCCCACCGCGGCCGCCGCAACTCATGCACAACCTGACCGCGGCCGGCGTGCGCCCGGAGGACGTGGACGTGGTCATCACCACCCACCTGCACGTGGACCACGTCGGCTGGAACACCGTGCGGCGGGACCCCCAGCGCCCCGGACAGGACGACGCATGGGTGCCGACCTTTCCCCGCGCCCGCTACCTGGTGGCTCGCCCCGATTGGGACCACTTCTCCCAGCCGGAGCAGGTGGCGGCGCTTCCCTACATGGCCGATTCCGTGCTACCCGTGCACGCCGCTGGTCAGCTCGACCTGGTCGAAGGTGAGCAGCGCGTCACCGGTGAGATCACGCTGATCCCGGCGCCCGGGCACACCCCCGGGCACATGTGCGTGGCGATCGTCTCCGCGGGAGAGCGAGCGGTGATCATCGGCGACCTGGCCCATCACCCGGTGCAGCTCACGGAGCTGGAGTGGAGCGTGGTGTTCGACCTGAACCCGAAGCTGGCGGTGGAGACCCGGGCGCGGATGGTCGAGCGCATGGAGGCGGAGGGGGCGGTGGTGATCGGCGGGCATTTCCCGTTCCCAGGCTTTGGCCGCCTGGTGCGGCTGGGCGAGCGCCGTCTGTGGCAGGCCTTGGGCTGACGGGCGCCGGCACGATGGTCGATCCGCCGGCCCAGATTTAGGGAGCTGCGGTCCGATAGCGCAGCATGCGGCCGCTGCCGGCACCGGTGTGGCGCCCGTGCTCGTAGGCGATGGCGCCGTTCACCACGACCAGCTCGATGCCCTGGGGCTCCCGTTTGGGGTCGTCGTAGGTGGCGCGGTCCGCGATAGCGTCCGGGTCGAACAGCACCAGGTCGGCGTACATCCCCTCGGCGATGCGGCCCCGCTCGACCAGGCCGAACGCGTCGGCCGGGAGCGATGTCATCTTCCGCACCGCCTCCTCCAGCGTGAGCAGGCCCTGTTCCCGGACGTAGCGGCCGAGCACGCGCGGGAAGGTGCCGAACAGGCGCGGGTGCGGCAGCCCCTCGAGCACCGGGATGCCGTCCGAGCCGATCATCACCAGCGGGTGGCGCAGGTTGGCCACCACGTCCGCCTCATCCATGCTGAAGTGGATGCACACCGTCTCGCGCCCCGGGCCCTCCAGGATGCGGGCGAGCGCCTGCTCCGCGGGCAGGTTCAGGACGGCCGCCACCGCCGCGACGGTCTTCCCCTCCCACTCCGGGTGACCGGGCACCGTGGCCAGGCGCACCGTCTCGGCGGAGGCGGCGTCGATGCGTCCCAGGCGGACCAGGGCCTCCAGCCGGGTGCTGCCGGCGGTGTACGGGTAGACGTCGAGCGTGACGCGCTGCGTGCTCGCCGCCGCCTCGACCCGCGCCAGCGAGCGGGGCACCAGCCCCCAGGCGGCGGGGCCAGTGGCCTTGTGGTGGGAGATGTGCACCGCGCAGCCCGCCTGGCGGCCGATCAGCAACGTCTCCTCAACCGAGTCAAGCAGGCGCTGGCCCTCATCCCGCATGTGGGTGGCGTACAGCCCGCCGTGGGCGGCCACCGGTCGGCAGAGTTCCACCAACTCCTCGGTCTCACACCACCGGCCGGGCTCATAGATAAGCCCGGTCGACAGGCCGCAGGCACCCTCGGCCATGCCCTGCTCCACCCACGCCCGCATCCGCGCCAGCTCCGCGGCCGTCGGCGGCCGAGCCGCGGTGCCCATGGCGGCGTAGCGCAGGGTGTTATGTCCAATAAGCGCCAGGGCGTTGACGGCCGGCCGCCGTGCCGTCACCGCGGCGGCGTAGCCGCCCAGGTCCTCCCAGGTGACCGGCGTCTCGCCGACGTTGAGGATGGCGGAGTCGGTCACCAGGCGGCCGGCCTCGCGAGTGGCCGGCGCCAGGGAGAAGCCGCAGTTACCGACCACCACGGTGGTCACGCCCTGTGCTACCTTGAACGGCATCGTGGGATAGCGGAGGAGGGCGCCGTCGTCGTGGGCGTGGGTGTCGATGAAGCCCGGGGCGAGCACGCGACCGCGGGCGTCGAACTCCCGGCGGGCCGTGTCGCGCGCCTCCCCGACGCGCACGATGCGGTCGCCCGTCACGGCGATGTCTGCGAGGCGGGCGGGTGCCCCGGTACCGTCCACGAGGCGGGCGTTGCGGATCACCAGGTCAAACGGCACGCCTGGCCCTCCTTATACCGGCTCGACGAGCACCAGCCGGTTGCTCCAGCGGTCCGGGTAGCACTGGATGAGGTAGAGCACGCGCTCGACCCGGTAGCGTCGGGCACCGTTTGGGCCGGCTAACCCGATAATGTCACCGACGCTCAGCGGTGTGCCGCCGTCCGTGCGGCCGAGCACCTGGCCGGAAAGGTCCTCGCTGGCGATCGCGAACGTGGTCCATGTGGCCGGCGGCTCCATGGCAGGCTCTCCCGGCGGGCCGGGACGTGCCGTCCCGGCGGCCGCCCTGGCGCGTGGTCGTGGTGATGGCATTATTGTAGTCGCATCCGTCGCCGCTGTCGCACGGCGGCCACGCGGCGTACTACCAACAGGAGGGCGGCATGCCGGGAACGATCCGTGTCGGGGTAGTGGGTGCCGGCGCCAACACGCGCCTGTATCACATTCCCAACTTGCAAAAGATCGCGGGGGTCGAGGTGGTTGGCGTGGTGAACCGCTCGCGGGAATCGAGCGAGCGAGCGGCGCGCGAGTTTCACATCCCGCGCATCTACACCCACTGGCGGGAGCTGGTGGCCGACCCGGAGATCGACGCCGTGGTGATCGGCACCTGGCCCTATCTCCACTGCCCGGTCACGCTAGCTGCCCTGGAGGCGGGCAAGCATGTGCTCACCGAAGCGCGCATCGCCATGAACGCGACCGAGGCCCGCCAGATGCTGGCGGCGGCCCGGGCCCATCCGGAGCTGGTCACCCAGGTGGTGCCCGCCCCGTTCACTTTCCCAGTCGACCTGACGGTCAAACAGCTTCTGGCCGATGGTTACCTTGGCGAGCTCCAGGCCATCGACCTGCGCGTGGCCGGCACGTGGCTGGACCGGGACGCCCCCATGAACTGGCGCCAGGACCGCGACCTTTCCGGCAGCAACACGATGTATCTCGGCATCTGGTACGAGTGCCTCATGCGTTGGGTCGGGCCGGCCAGCGCGGTCACGGCCCGCACCCGCATCGCGGTGCCGTATCGGTTCGACCCCGCGCGAGGGGAGCGACGTCGGATCGAGATTCCGGACCACGTGGAAGTGCTGGCCGATTTCCCGAACGGTGCCATCGCGCGCATGCACCTCAGCGCCGTGGCTGGGCTCATGCCCGGCCCGGAGGTCTGGTTGTTTGGCAGCGATGGTACCTTGCGCTTTGATCAGGCCAGCGGCCGCCTGTTCGGCGCCCGTCGTGGCGACCAGAAGCTGAGCGAGATCCCCATCCCGCCGGAGAAGCGCTCCGAGTGGCGCGTGGAGGAGGAGTTCATCGCCGCTATCCGCGGCCAAGCGCCGGTGCGTCTTACCACATTTGAGGACGGCGTGCGGTACATGGACTTCACCGACGCCGTGCACATCTCGGCTCGCGAGGGACGCACGGTGCCGCTGCCCTTGACGCCCTGACCGTCGCGTTGGCGGACGGCTCGTCCGCCATCACCGTGGACCCGCGCGATGCCAAGACCGGCAGCCAGACCGCGAGCCTGTGCTGAGGCGCGGAAAGACGCTCCGACCGGCTCGCGCTGGTGGGGGTGACAGCTCTTGACCGGGTCAGGCATTTCCAGAGCTTGATGCCGTCTCCAGCGCTGCCAGCAGGGCTAAGGGGGAGTGCAGGTAGCCGGTGATCACCGTGTCGCTGCCCATGCGCTCGATGGTGACGTCCTGGAGCCGATGGGCCTCGGCCATCGACCAGGCGCCCCGCCCGCCTACCGCCGTGGGCGCGTCACCACCGATGACCACGGGAGCGATGACGGCGTGGACTTTGTCCACCAGGGCGGCGTCGAACAGCGCGCCGAGCAGGGTCGCACCACCCTCGACCAGCACGCTCATCACGCCGCGTCGGCCGAGCGCGGTGAGCAGGGCGCCCAAGTCGACGCGCCCGTCGGGGCCGCATGATAGGACCAGGACCTCGGCACCGCGCGCGGCGAGGGCGGTGCGCCAGGCCGGTGGCGAGGCGGCGGTGGTGGCGACGAGCACCGGCGCCTCCGGCCCCAGCACACGCGCGTGGGTGGGGATGTGGCCGCGGCTGTCCACCACCACCCGCAGCGGTTGCCGGACGGGGAGGGGCGCACCGGCATCATCTGGTCGAGCGGTCAGGAGCGGATCATCGGCCAGGACGGTCCCCGAGCCGACCATGATCGCGTCCAGCACGGCCCGCTGGCGATGGACCCAGGCGCGCGCCTGTGGGCCGCTCACCCAGCGCGCGTCGCCGCTCACCGCCGCGATTCGGCCGTCGAGGCTGGCGGCGAACTTGACGACGACGAGGGGGCGGCCCAGCAGCCGGTGCACGATGAAGTCGGCGTGGTGGTCGGCGGCCGCCGCCGCGCCCGTCCCCGTGGTCACGCGCACGCCGGCGGCGCGCAGTTCGGCGATGCCCCGGCCGCGCACGCGCGGGTCGGGGTCGATCACGGCGCAGTGCACCTCGGCGATGCCGGCGTCGATGATCGCCCGCGTACAGGGACCGGTGCGCCCGTAGACGTTGCACGGCTCCAACGTGATGTACATGGCCGCCCCTCGGGCCCGTGAACCGGCGGCGCGCAACGCCACGATCTCGGCGTGTGGACCGCCGGGTGGCTGGGTGTAGCCGCGGCCCACGATCTGGCCGTCGTTGACGACCACTGCCCCGACGGCCGGGTTGGGCGAGGTGGTGCCACGCGCCCGGCGCGCCTCGGCCAGGGCCAGGGCCATGAAGGGCGAGCTGGAGTGGGAAGACATCGCGTCGCTATTGTACCGCTTCGCCGGGCGGGCGGGGCCGGCGGCCTGCCGGTCGCCCCGCGGAGAGATGGGTCGGGGCACTGTGATACACTGGACGCGATGGTTGAGCGGGATCCGGCACTGGGCGCGGATGCTTCCGGCGCATCCTCCGCGGAATCCCCCGGTGGATGGGTGGTCGGGCCGACGTGGCCGGTTGACGGCTATCGTGGCTCCCGCACCGACGATGACCGAACCGCGGACCGGCCCGTGGCCGGCGTCGGTGACGCGGCGGTCGAGGCGGCGGATCGCGGTGAGCAGGTATTCATCGACGCCTGGGACGCGTGGGCACAGCAAACCGCCCCGGTGGCGCCGCGCCGGCGCTCGGCGCTCCTGCTGGTGCGTGAGGCGGTTGAGACCGCGGTGCTGGCGCTGGCCATCTTCCTCGCGGTGCGCGCGGTGGTGCAGAACTTCCGTGTCGAGGGGTCGAGCATGGACCCCACCTATGCGACGGGTCAGTACGTGCTGGTGAACAAGCTCTTGTACCAGCGCGTGAACCTCGCACCCGTGGCGCGGCTGCTCCCGTTTGTGCACCTTGACAGTGCGGAGCGCTATCTGTTCCGCGGCCCCCGGCGTGGTGAGGTGGTTGTGTTTCACCCGCCGTTGCCGTCGGTGCTGGGCAGCGGGGAGCGCGACTTCATCAAGCGGGTGATCGGGCTGCCTGGCGAGCACGTGCTGATCCGGGACGGGCGTGTCTACATCGACGGGCAGGAGCTGGTTGAGCCGTACCTGCGCAGCGCGCAGACGCACTGCGGCGGCCAGTGGTGCGATGTCGTGTTGGGGCCGAACGAGTACTTCGTGATGGGCGACAATCGCGGCAACAGCAGCGACTCGCGCCTGTGGGGTCCGGTGCGCGGGGACAAGATCATCGGCAAGGCCTGGTTCGTTTATCTCCCGTTTGACGACTTTGGCCCGGCGCCCAACCAGCAACCGGTGCTGGCGGGGGAAGCGACGCCCAACGCCGCCCCGGCGCGCGGTGGCGATAGGCCGCGCTAAGCTCCTCCCCCAGATGGTGTAGATTTTCACACGCGATTCGCCTGACCCTCTCCGACGACAGACGGCCGACAACGCAGACGCCGCGGCGCGAGCGGTCCTTGGTGCCAGCGGCGCGGGATCGGGTCGAGATGGTGCTGCGGTCGGCCGCGGGCTGGAGCCCGCCGCGCATCGCCGGCCATCTGGGTTGCCCGCCAAGACGGCGCGCCTGCTCCTGCACCGCTTCTAGGACCAAGGACCCGCCAGCCCGCGCCGCCGACTGGCTCTTCCATCCGACGCCGCGCGCCGTACCCAAGTGACCACCGCGCTCGACGCGCTGCTGGGCCAAGACACTACCGGGACTGCGGCGCAGCTGGCCGTGGCGCTGGCCGACCAGGGCATCCGCCTCAGCGCGCGGCAGCCGCGCACATACCTCAAGGCGATGGGCGCGCTCTGCGGCGCACGGTCCGTACCCGAGCTGTAGTGCTCATGGATGTTGTTGGCAGCAGCAAGGGGTGGCCGCCCCCGAGGGCGGTGTGGGGTCCACGCTCAGCGTAGAACCGGGGCCAACGGGGGAGGGCGGCCAGCCGCTCGGTGGGGGAGCAGAGCATGCCGATGCGCCGCACCTCGCCCCGGTCCCACAGCTCGCGGGCGATGAGCAGGGCCTCGATCGTTTTCCCCACCCCCACGTCATCGGCGATGAGCAGCCGCACCGGGTCCAGGCGCAGGGCCATGAGCAGCATGAGCAGCGGCACCAGCTGGTAACCCGCGGGCGGATGGAGACGCGCCCGAGCGAGCGGAACGGCGACGCGCCCTCACGCAGGGTAAGGCGGGCAGCCTGCTACAGGAGATGCGCCGACAGCGTCCGAGAGGTCACCCGGCGTGGGCACGGGGAAGGTGGCCGGCCGCACCCGCTGGTGGGCAGCTCGTAGCCCACCAGGTCGGCCAGGGTCCGGTGCACGGCCACGGTCTCGTCGGTGGCGCCGGTGAGCGGGCGCAGCAGGTAAATGTCATCGCGCTCAGCGGGCAGGAGCACCCAGTCGCGGTTACGGCAGCGAACGATGGTCCCCGGCCTCATACACCCTCCTGGTGGCAGCGCGGGCCGACGGTGGAAGATGTGCGAGCGCGTCCGCTCATCCGCTGCTGTCGTCAACCCGACAGGCCCGCGCGGCGGTGCATCGATTATGCCGCCTGGCCTCGCCGGTGTCATCGGCGGAAGCCAGCAAAAGTTAACGCTACGTGCACGGGCGACTGACGACGCGGTAGCAGTTAGCCCATCGGGGGCAACGCTCAGCGCCCGCGATCTGCCCATGCGGGCACGCGCGGATGCGCGCTGGCACGCCGGTCGCTGCCAAGACGGAGAGGGAAACAGCAGGGAAGGGCGCCTCACGGGGCGGGAACGAGCGGATTCCCGCTGGCGAGTGCCGGCGGCAGTCACTCACCCTCCCAGTGGATGCAAACCTCCGAATCGGCGCCTGCGGCCACCGACGGGCAACGTCCACCTCGATCGCGTGCAAGCGGCGTTCGGCCTCACGGGCGTCAGCGATCACCTCGGCATCGGTTCCGACGTCGGCTCCGGCACAGCACAGCGCCAGGCCGCGAGCAGCAGGTCCCGATATGCCGCCCTGCGGGCCCGCTCCGGCTCGGCCCCCGGCGGCACCGGCTCTGGTTCTGCCCTATTTTGGTTCAAGACATCGGACAGATGCTCCTGCACGAGATCGAGCAGGTTCTGCCCGTGCGGCAGGGCGCTCAGCACCACCTCCGGCGCAAGCCCTAGTTCCTGGCGGCAGAACTCGCCGAACGCCGTCCACACGACCTGTGCTTCCCCCATCAGCCTGCCCCAGAGTGCGTCGAGCAGATCGTCGACAACAAGCGCCTGCTCTTGCCAGAGAGCGTCTGCCGCGCACAGCTCGGCGAGGTGGGCCAGCTCCGCCCGCTCCGCCTCAGGCCACGACAGCAGCCGGAGCAGTTCCGCCGCCGGGTTTGCTACCAGCCGGCGCACGGTGTCCAGCAGGCGGAGCTGAGCCAGCCACCGGCCCAGGTCCCAGTGCAACGCCCACACGATACCCTCAAGCATCATCACCCGGACGGTAAATGCCTCCTCCCGCATGGAGTAGTGCCGCCGCAGGCACGACCGGAGCAGGCGCTCCTCCTCCCGTTCATCCCCGCGCGCCCGCGCCTGGAGCAAAAGCACCAGCCGCTCCTGGGGGGTAAGCGCATCGTAGTATCTTGCCAGCACCGTTCCGTTTCCAGCCATGTCCATCAGCTCCGCAATGGGAAGGTCACCGGGCAATGATTCAGCCGCTCCGCCCCGGCAAGGCCGGGGTCCGGCGCAGCTTGAGCGCCGCTTCCAGCGCCTCCACCCGGGCGGAAAGCTCCCCCTGTTCGATGGCTTTGAGCGCGATGGCCGCTAGATAGCCGATGGTGCGCGCCCGCTCGGGGGTGGTGAGCGTCGCGTCCGCCCGCAGGGCGCCGATCTGCTCTTCCAGCAGGGTAAGCACGTCCTTGGCCGCTTGCAGCCGAACCGGAAGCGGGATAAGGGATGTACAGGGTTGTACATCCGCCGCCCGCCGCAGCCGCCGGTACTGGCGCTGGTAGGCGCGCGCTTGCTCTGGATCCTTGAAGGGCATGGCCGCCTCACCTCCCGCGCGGTGCTTCCCCGCTGGCGGATGCGGACCCTACGGGGAAGCGCCGCTCAAGTCCCGACTGATCATCGCTTCGACCTCCACCGGCACCTCGCGCAACACCGCCTGCATCCCCCGCGTCATACAATCCACCAGCCACTGCCGGGCCGCCGCCGCCGCATCGGCCGGGACCTCGACGACGATTTCGTCGTGCACACAGAGGATCGGCCGGGCCTGGGGACACCGCGCCCGCTCCCGGTCCCTGGTTTCCCACAGCAGAGCCAGCGCCAGCTTGAGCCCGTCGGCGCCGGAGCCCTGCACCGGGGTGTTCAGCTTCTCGGTGAACCGCTGCACCCCGAACCGCTTGCGGCCCACGATCGTCTTGGTCGTCATCGCCCCCCGGGGCTGGGCGCGGTGCCAACGCCGCAGGGCGGGGTAGGCCTGGAAGAACTTCTCCCGGAGCGCGGCCGCCTCGGCCTCGGTGAGGCGGACCCCGTACCCCTGTAGGGCGTGGGCGGCAAAGGCCCGGGGACCCATCCCGTACAGCAGGCCGAAGTTGATCGCTTTGGCAAGCTGCCGGTCGTCCGCCGTCACGGCGTCGGGGGACTTATCCAACACCAGCGCCGCGGTGCGCCGGTGCAGGTTCTCGCCCCGGCGGAAGGCGGCGATCATCCGCCGCTCACCGGCAAGCTCGGCGGCGATGCGGAGCTCGATCTGCGCGTAGTCGGCCTTGACGAGCACCCACCCCTCGCCCGGCCGGATGCAGGCCCGATAGCGCCCGTCGCGGGGGAGGTTTTGCAGGTTGGGGTTGCGACAGGCCATGCGCCCGCTCTGGGCGCCGATCTGGTGCCAATCGGCGTGCACCCGACCGGTGGCCGGCGAGGCGTACCGGAGCCAGTCCCGGCCGTAGGTGCCGGCGCGCTTGGTGGCCTCCCGATACGCCAGGAGCCGGGACACGAGCGGGTGGGCGGCGTGCCGGCACAAGGTCTCCTCGCGGGTGTCGGGCAGGTCAAGCCCGGCGGCCCGCAGGGCGGCCAGCACCTGCGGCACCGAGTCCCAGTTCACCTCAGCACCGGCCATTTGGGACAGCTCCGCCGCCAGCCGGTCCCGCTCCGCCTGCGCCTGCTCGGCCAGGGCTTCCCAGGGGCCGAAGTCGAACGGGCAGCCGCTCTGTTCCAGCCAGGTCACGGCGGGCAGTGCCCGCATCTCCAGCTCGGCCACGCCCTGAAGGTCGAGGGCCTGCAGGCGTTCGTGCAGGCGCCGGTACAAAGGAAGGAGCACGGCCGCGTCCTGAGCGGCGTACTGCAGCATAGCCGGGGACAGCTCCCCGCCCCAGTCGGCTTCTTGGAACGATTTGTCCAGCGCAAGCCCCAGCTCGGCGGCCAGGTCCTTGAGCGAGCGGGGCGGCTGGCCGCCGCGCACGAGCTGGTCGGCAAGCAGGGTGTCAAACAGCCGGGTGCCGTGCGGCGGGACCCCGGCAAGCTGGGGCGGGACAAGCCCGGCGGCCCACCCCGGCCCTGCCGCCCCGGCCAGCCGGGGTGCCGGGGCCCACAGGAACGAGAGGTCGAACTTCAGGTTGTGGCCGATGAGCACCGGCCCCCGGCGGGGGTCGGCGAACAGGGGCCCAAGCGCCGCCGGCGGCACCCGGAAGCAGTCGATGAGGTACACCCGCTCCGGGGTGGCGAATTGCACAAGCCGCAGGCGGCAGGTGCGGGGGTCGAGGCCGGTGGTTTCGGTATCCACGCCCAGGGCGGGCTGGCGCACAAGCTCCGGCAGCACCTCGCGCACGGCGCCGGGGTCGGTGAGCAGCTCGAACGGCGGCAGGGAAGGGCCGACGGCGACGTTCGACTCACCGCCCCGGTTTGCCGCCCCGGCGCCGGTATGAGCGTCACCATCACCACTGGGATGGTCCGGCTCGGGTGCCGGGGACGCCGGGGGTTCCTCGCTCGGCGCCGAGCTCGCGGGGCGTGCGCCGGGGTCGTCGAGTGGCGGTGGCAGGTGCCGTGCGCAGTAGCCGCGGCCGTCCCAGGAGTAGGCGTCGATCAGCCGACCACAGGACGGTATGCAGCACCGCTCATCCGCCGCGATGGCGTCGAGCGAAAGGGGAGGGAAATCAGCGCCCCCAGTGTCCTCCAATGCTGCGGCGGGTGAGTTTCCTGAGTTTGGTGAGTGTTGGATACTCGGAATCGGCTGCGTGGTCGCCTGAGGGGCGGCGGCTGGGTGCGGATCGCAATCGGACGCGAGCGGGGAATACTCACCAAACTCAGGAAACTCACCACACTCAGGCATCGCGCCCCGCCCCCCGGCCAAAGGCGCGGGGCCCGTGCGCTGCCGGGCCGGCGGACCGTCCTCGGTGAGTATGGGTGAGTTTCCTGAGTTTGGTGAGTGTTGGATACTCGGACGCCGTGTGTGGTCGGGGCCGGGGGCTGGGCCTGGGGGCCGCAGCCGCCACCGAATCGCCCGCGCGTCCGTCCCGGCCCGCTCGATGCGGTAGCCGCCGATGACCCGGTCGCGCATCTTCTCCAGCTTCTTGCCCAGGCTTCGGGCCTGAGCCGCCTCGTCCTTGCCGCGCACCTCCAGCCCGTCCACCTCCAGCGCCAGCGGCAGAAGCTCGCGCGCCAGGACCGGCGCCTGGGCAAATTGCTCCCACCACGCCGCCACGAACGCCCGCCAGGCGGCCGTCTCGGTGTTCGCTTCGCGGTAGAACTCGTCCAGGTTTTGGAGAAAGCCGGGGATGCCGGCGGCGTGGAGGATGCCCCCCAGGACCTCCGCCCAGGCCTCGAACGAGCCAAGCGGCCGGACCGAAGCCGGGGGCCGGCCCTGGGCCAGCCAGTGCTGCACCAGCGTGAGCGCGGCCCAGATGAGCTCGCCCCGGTGGGTTTCGGCCCAGGCGCGCAGCGGGGCGTGCTTGAACCCCTCCCGCCGCCACGGCTCATCGACTCGCGGGTCGATGCGGATGCGGACGCATCGGCGCATGATCTCCCGCGATACCACCGGGTTGTTGGCGGTCGCGACCCACACGCACCGCACCGGGAGACGGAGCAGCTCGGTTTTGCCCAGGAGCCGGTCTTCCCAGGTGGTGGCGGTGAGGGCGGCGGCCAGGTCGCCCGAGTCCAAGGGCCGAACGATGTTGTCGATCACCACCGCGCCATGGCCGGCGCGCAGCACACTGGTGATCGCCTTCCGCCACTCGTCGCCGTCCCGACCGGCGGGCAGGGCGCCGAACCGCCGCCCGTAGGCTGGGAGCAAACACACCTCAGCGAGCAGCCCCTTGCCACTGCCTTCGGTTGGCGCCTCGATGAGGTGCAGCGGCGTGGGCCCGGGAATGAGGTCGCGCACCAATGGCAGGAGCAGCAACGCGACGGCATGGGCGCGGTCGGCATCACTCACGAACGGGAAATCCACCAATAGGTCGTCGAGGAGCAGGCTCCGGGCGCGGGCCATGTCGGCGTCGGTGGGGGCCTCCGGCACGGGCGGTACCTGAAGCCCCGGGGGCGGGTCGTAGTACGTTTTGTTTTCCGGGTGATAGCCGGGGATGGTTTGGAGCGCACCGTCCGGCCCTAGCACCGGCGCCTCCACGATGCGGCGCAGCACCGGCAGCGGCGGCTCGGGGTCGGCGAGCAGGTCCCGGACAAGAAAGCCGGGTGGACGGACGATCACCCGGCCGCCGCCCGCGCCGTCGCCGTCGCCGGGGCCGGGGCCGCCGCGCACGGGCTTGTACCAGTTCGCTGCCCGGGCGAGCAGGTGGGCGGTGCGGGCCTCGGACAGCTCGACCGGCACGAGCGCCCCGTCCTCACCCCGCTCCAGGCGCACGAGCTGGCCGCCGAAGCGAAACAGCGTGGGGGCCGGGTCGTTCAGGCGGCGGATGGCGGCCCAGGCCTGTTCCGCGAGGAGCCGCACATCCTGCGCGCTCGCGTCGATCCAGGGGAGCTCGGCATACCGGTTCGGGGCGGAGCCGTAGCGTGCTTCGAGCCAGGCGCAGGCGTCGGCATACGGAAGCCCTTGCCAGTCGGCGACGAAGGCTGCCGCGTCACCACCCTGACCGCACGAGGAACAGCCCCACCGCCCTTCGTCGGTCCTGACCCAGAGACAGGCGCCGCTCTTGCTCGCATGGCGGTACCCGTGGTCGCCCTCGTAGCGCCCCGGCCGCCGCTCGCGCAAGGTGATTCCCGCCGCGAGCATCAAGTCGAGTAGGGGGACATGCGGCCACCGGTTGTGGCCGTTCTGCCGGATGCGGGCATTCGCGCCAGCACCGAGATACTGAATGTTGGCTCCGGACATCATTCGCGATTCCACACCGTACCAGCGCTACTCATGCCACTTCCCTTGCGCTGATCTGTCGAGCGCTGAGCAAGGCAAGGTCGCGACCTCATGAGGCGCTCACACCGGAGGCTGCCAGTCGAGCGACAAAGTGCTCCAGTTCCGCCACGGGGATGCGCACGGCACGGCCAATACGGACTGCCTGCAGTTCACCGCGAGTGAGAAGTTCGTAGACCTTTGAACGACCAAGACTCAACCGTGCAGCAGCTTCCGGTACCGTGAGGAGAAGTCGCTCTCGTGTGTCCATGGGGGTCCTCCGATCGCTGCGATGGTTCAAGCAGGTGATGGGAACACCTGGCGAACATCGACAGTGTAGACGTATCATTGAGGTAAATTTAGAAGGATACGAGGCGCTGACATGCCCTGGTGGCAGGATCAGTCGGCTATCCGTCGTCGGGTAGAAGATTGCGTCGGGCGTGTCCCAGAGGGGGTGTGGCACCGGCTGTGGAGAGACCACGCACCGGAGTGGCGGCGAGAGGCAGTGAACAGCAAAACTGCGGAGGTACTGCTTTCGGACCTTATCGCGGCAGTGAGGGATTGGCGATCATTGGTCGAAGAGTGGCTGCGAGAACCCGAAACGCTGCCGCTCGTGCTCTGGTCAGAACGAGGGCTCACGTGGCCGCAACGAATCCGCCAGGACGGAGGCGCTAACTCCACGACCGAGCGAGGAGCCGAAGCGATCGATCCGGACTGGAAAGCATGGGCAACGACTGTGCTGCGACGGCGCACGCGGCAATTAGCAACGACGCGTGAGGTGCAGGAGGTACGTTCGCTCTGGGGCGGTGATCCTCTAGAGCCGGGCACCGCGACGCGCTTTTTGCACTCACCCTTAGCACAGCGCCTGTCTGCACGTAACTACCGTTATTTGACCCTTGCTGGGATGCCTCCGAACGCTACCGTGGAGTTCATGCCGGGGCCCGCCTTCCACGCACACTGGGATGACGGAGAGGCGACCGTTCCAGCACAACGGCTACTGTCACCCACTGAACAGGTATTGCTACGTTGGCCGGAACATTCGGAACTGCAGTTCGTCACATTTGCCCCCGAGTCGGCGATCGGCAAGGCATGGCGAGCGGCTCAGCAATTACGCGCACTTGCTCCTTGGACTGAGCAGGACGCGTTCCGCTGGCTGCTTACCGGCCAGCTCCCAGAGCAGCCGGCTCCGATTGCCTCCTCATTTTCTGGCAGATTCCAGTGGATCGAGTTCCCAGATACAGGCTCTGCCGGGAGTAGCGTCGAGGGCGGCGTCATCACTTTGCGCGTCTGGGCCGGGGTACCTGAGGCAGTAGTGGCTGTGGCCTACCGGGATGCGCTAGCGGGGTGTAGTCAGCTCTTTTCTCACCATGGGTTTTGGCGTCTCCCACGGCGACCGGCATCGCGCACCCTTGCGTTGGCCGCGTTCTGGGACGAATGGCAGGCATCCGGCGCACCTTGGAGCTGGCGCAGTGCGCTGCGGTCCTGGAACGCGGCACACAGCGACGACAGATGGTCCTATCCCTCCCTCACCGGCGAGCGGAATTTCGCTCGTGACCTGCGCCGAGCGGTGCAAGCCGTTTTCGGTCCTTGGGAACCAACGCTCCACAGGTCTAAACTGTCGCAAGGCCCCAAAAAGCAGTGACGATGTGTGGTCTATCTTTTCGCGTGCAGGCCAATCAGCCGATCAAAATAGGCTATCCATCGGCTGCACACCACATGGACCATACCTTAAGGATCCAGGTGGCTGGATAGAAGTGTTAAGACGAATGAAGAGAAACGGAAACAGATAAAACCGCGGGAATGGCATAACGATGAACTCAGAGGAAGCCAAACGGCGCACCGGCCGGAAACGGGGTAACGGCGAGGGTTCGATCCGGCAACGCACACAGGACGGGCTTTGGGAGGCTCGTATCACCTTGCCCAACGGTGTTCGCAAATCCTTCTACGGAAGGACGCGCGCCGAGGTGGTGAAGAAGCTGACCGCGGCGAAGCGCACCCTGGATCAGGGGCTGCCGATCACGACCGGACGGAACACGGTGGGCGACTTCCTCAAGCGCTGGCTGGAGGAGGTTGCGCGACCGTCAGTGCGGCCATCGACGTACGTCGGCTACCGGAACGCGGTGATCAACCACCTCATACCGGCTCTGGGCAAGCTTCCGCTGGAGAAGCTCACTCCCCAAGAGGTGCAAAGGCTGTTGAACGACCGGGCTCAGATAGGGCTCAGCCCACGCACCGTCCAGCTCATCCGCGCGGTGCTGCGTCGGGCCCTCGGACAGGCCGTGAAATGGCGCCTTCTGGCCTACAATGCGGCCCAGCTCGTGGATCCGCCGAGGCAGCGTCGATACGTAGCGCGCGTCTGGACCCCGGAGGAGACGCGCCGCTTCCTCGAGGCGGTGCAAGGCGATCGGTTCGAGGCACTATATACCACCGCAATCTATCTTGGGCTGCGGCAGGGTGAGATCCTCGCTTTACGCTGGACGGACATTGACTTCGAGCGCCGTATTCTGCGTGTGAGCGGTACCATGCCCACGGTAGGACCACGCGAGGTGAGCGAGCCGAAAACGGAGCGGTCACGCCGCGTGCTGCCGCTCCCCGAACCGGTCGCGAACGCGCTTCACCAGCATCGGGTTCGGCAGCTGGAAGAGCGTCTGCGGGCGGGCGAGGGGTGGCAGGAGCGCGGTTTGGTCTTCACCAACGTCTTTGGCGGTCCGGTAGACCGCAAGGGCTTGCACTACCGGTTCAAGCAGGCTATCGCCCGTGCGGGGCTGCCGGATATCCGCTTCCACGATTTGCGCCACGGTTGTGCCACGTTCCTGCTTGCCCAGGGTGTGCCTGCCCGCGCCGTGATGGAGCTTCTCGGCCACAGCAGCATCAAGACCACAATGGATGTCTACGCCCACGTGCTGCCACCTTTGCTGGACGATGCCGCCACGAAGCTCACGGGCCTGCTCGCACGCGGCAATGGTTGATTCCCGGCGGAAGGCAAGGGGCCGGGTTGGGGTACCGGTTGGGGTATAGGCAACCGTGCCACTTTATGCTGGCCGCCGCTCGTACCGCCAACCATTCACTCCCCTACCGCTACCGAAAAAGATGTTTGAGGCATGCAGCAATAAAATTAATGGAATTCAAAAGAAACTTCATGTGAGGGGTAGAAAACGAATGCCCCGGCCGGCCGGGGCACGGGGCATGGCGGAGAGGGTGGGATTCGAACCCACGAGGAGGTTGCCCCCCTACGCGATTTCCAGTCGCGCGCGCTAGGCCACTACGCGACCTCTCCGAGTCTCTCTAGGGTTAGCTGGGAAGCCGGGGACGCTCACGCCCCCGGCGTTCGTGTGGCGGAGAGGGTGGGATTCGAACCCACGAGGCTCATCACCTGCCGCTTTTCGAGAGCGGTGCCATCAACCACTCGGCCACCTCTCCATCGCACAGTATAGCAAGCGCACACTGGTCCGTTGAACCCGTCGGCCGCCGCACACCCGCTACCGGGCTGCCCACAAGGGGCGGTGATGCCGTATCGTGAGAGCACACCCCTCGCTACCACGCGCGGGAGGTACCGATCGTGCAGGTCCTGCTCCCCATGGGCGGTCGCGGCACACGGGTGCGGCCGCACACGCACGTCCGCCCCAAACCGCTCATGACCATCGCCGGCAAGCCCATCCTCCAGCACATCCTGGACGATCTCCTGGCCCTTGCCCCCTCCGAGGTAATCTTCATCACCACCCCCGGCCCGCACGGCGAGCAGGTGCGCCAGTTCGTCCGGGCCACCTATCCCGAGCTCCCCGCCCGCTACCTCGTCCAGGAACAGGCCCTCGGCCAGGCCCACGCCATCGCCCTCGCCGAGCCGTTCGTGCGTGAACCACTGTTCATTATGTTCAGCGACACGCTGTTCGAGGCCGACCTGGAGACGCTCAAGCGGCCGCCGGGCGACGGCGCCGTGGTCACCCACCACGTGGACGACCCCTCCCGCTTCGGCGTGGTGGTGACGAAGGACGGCCGGATCGTCCGCTTCGTGGAGAAGCCCCGGGAGCCCGTCTCCCACGACGCCATCATCGGCATCTACGTGCTGAACGACCCGGACAAGCTGTTCCGGGCGATCCACGCCCTTCTGACGCGGGGCAACGCCCGTAACGGCGAGTACTTCCTGGCCGACGCCCTCCAGCTCCTGGTGGACGAGGGCGGTCACCTGGTGGCGGTGCCGGCCACCGTCTGGCAGGACACCGGCACCATCGAGGCCATCCTCGGCAGCGCCGGGCCGCCCTTCCAGGCCCTGCATTACCTGCTTGCCCGCCACGCCGCCCTGCACGGTACCTGCGAGCGCAGCGTGATCGTGCCGCCCGTCTACCTCGGCCCCGGCGCCATCGTCAGCGAGAGCGTCGTCGGTCCGTACGTCAGCGTCGAGGCGGGGGCCGCGATCCACCGCAGCGTGGTGCGGCAGTCCATCATCGGTCGTAACACCCAAGTGCAAGATGCCCAGTTGGAGCACAGTCTCATCGGGGAGGAGGCCCGGGTGCGCGGACGACCGTCCGCCCTCAACATCAGCGACCACTCCCACGTCACAACCTGAGCCATTTGCCCCATGACCGCACCTGTGCCACGCTGAGCCTATGCGCCTGCTCGTGATCGGCTTCCCGCTCCCCAACCCACAGATCGACAACTACAGCTTCCTCAGCGCGCCGTCGTTCTTCGACTACGACGCCGTGGTGGTGGAGCCGGCCTCCATCTCCAAGGTCATCGAGGAGGTGCTGACGCGCACCGAGGAGCACCGCACCTTCGCCGGCGAGCCGGTGCTGAACGAGCCTACCGGCCCGTTCGTCGTCGGCCTGGCCGACCACCTCCAGCGCCGGCGCGAGGAAACGGAGCGGCTGCTGGCCGCCGGCAAGCTGCTGGTGGTGTTCGCCCGGCCCAACGTGCCCCACTCCCACATCCTCGGCCTGCCCGGCTACGACCGCTACGCCTGGCTGCCGGCCCCGCCCGGCGTGTTCTACCGCCCGCCCCAGCTCATGCCCGCCGACGGCCGCGGCGTGAGCCTGGTGGACCGCACGCACCCGCTGGCGGAGCTGATCGAGCGCTTCCAGAACTGGTTCACCTACCGCGCCTACTTCTCCGAGCGCTTGCCCGCCTTCCCCGAACACGGCCGCGTGCTCATGCGCAGCCCGGGCGGCGCCGCCATCGCCGTGGAGCTACGCGTCGGCCCTGGCCGCATCGTGTTCCTGCCCGCCCTGGAAGACGTGCCGCCCGGCGACCCGCGCTTCGAGCTGGCCAGCCAGATGGTGACCGCCGTCAAGCGAGCGCGGATGGGTGAGACGGAGGCCGACGCGCCGCGCTGGGTGGCCGGCTACACCCTGCCCGGACTGGCCGAACTGGAGGCGGAAGAGCAGGCGGCCCGCGAGGCGGTGCGCCAGGCGCAGGAGCGGCTGAGTCGCGCCCAGGAGCAGACGGCCGACCTGGCCGGCCTGCGCCGCCTGCTGTGGGCGGAGGGGCTGGCCTTCGAGGCCGCCGTGCGTGAGGCCTTCCGCCGCCTCCAGTTCCTCGTGGACACGGATGTGGACAAGCCCGGCGTGCTGTACGCCGACGGCCGCACCGCCTTCTTCGAGACGGCGGCCGACCGTGAGACGGTGGGCGAGGACGTGTACATCCGCCTGCAACGGCGCCTAGAACGGGACCTGCTCACCACCGCGGAGCCCAAGAAAGGGATCGTGGTGGTGAACGGCCAGCGGCGCACGCACCCCGACCGGCGCACGGAGCCGTACACGCAGGCGCTGCGCGCGGCCTGCGAGAGCAACGGGTACGCGCTGATCACCGGTCCGCAGCTCTTCGAGCTGGCCCGCCGCGCCATGGCCGCCGACCTACTTAACGAGGTGCGTGCCCTGCGCGACCTGATCTTCGAGACGCGCGGCGAGCTCCGCCTGCCGACAGAGGAGACCACCGCGCCCGCCGCGGGGGACGGTCAGCCCACCGCCGAGCCGCCCTACCGCGACCCCGCCATGGAGGGCGGCACCCCATGGTAGCGCCACGGCGTGGCCCTCAGCTATCGGCGCGCACGTCGGACACCACCACGTGCCACTCCTGGACCGGCGCCGCGGTGAACAGGGCAAACGAGCGGCGCGTGAGCTCCTGCATGGCGGGAAGGGCGTAGTAGCGGTCCCACGCACGCTCGCTCTCCCACTCGCTGAGCACGGTGTACTTGCCGTTGTGCTCTTTGGATCGCAGCAAGCGGGCGGAGCGGAAGCCCGGTTGCGCCCGCGCCAGCTCCACCATCTGCACCCACAGCGCCTCCCACTCGGTCTCCCGGCCGGGGCTGACCGTGCGGCTGCCGACCGCGATCACCATCAGGGCATCCTCCCACTACCGACGTGACGACGGATCGGCCGCCGCGAGGGTCGATCCGCCTCGATCTATGGTACGCGCGTGCGCTGCGGGGGATACGCGAGGGCGGTAACGGGCCTAGGTGGAGGCTTCGGTCACCCCACCCGGCGGTGCGACCAGCCGCCCCCGCACGCGCTGACGCCGGAAGCGATACCACGGCAGCGGCGGGCGCCCGCCGGGCTCGTGCGCCTGCCCCGGGTCCAGCCGGCGCAGCGCCTCAGCCGCCAGTACCGGCGCCTCCAGATCGGCCGCGGGGTGGCGCAGCGCCGCCAGGATGGGGGCCACGGCGGCGCGCTCCTCCGCGCTCAGCGCCGCGTGACCCAGCACGTGCGCCGCGGCGTGGAGGAAACTAGGAGACGACACATCGTGCACCATGGCCCGCAGCACCACCACGACGCCCCGCCGCCCCTGGGCGGCCAGGGCCTGTGCCGCCGACCAGTGCACGCCGAAGCTGTCGTCGTGCAGAGCGGTGACCAGCGCCGCGCGCGCCTCATCGTCGTCGATGCGGGCCAGGGCGGCCACCGCGTGCCGCCGCACCCACGGGCTGAGGTGGGTGAGGGCGACGCGCAGGGGCGCCACCGCCGCCGCGCCGAGCTGGTCCGGCAGGTGGACCAGACGCTCGGCCAGCTCCTCGTACCAGTGTGTCACTTCCCACAGCGAGCCACGCCCAGCCGCCACGGGTCGTGATCGTTCGGTCGGGTTCACGGGCCACCTCCGCGTTCCGGAACCATGTCCCGGGCGAGACCGCCACGGCGTGGGGGACGACCCATCTAATACGTGTGGTCCGAGGTCGTCGTACTTTGAGTCTAGCACTCGCGTCAAGGCGGGCCGTGCCCGAAGATGAGACCCAGACCACGCCCCGCGTACAGGGCAGCCAGGGGGAGGAGCCATGAGCGAGATCCGAGTGCTGGTGAGTGGAACCGGACGCATGGCCCGCGAGGTGCTGGCGGCGCTCTGCCGCACGTCGGACGTCCGACCGGTAGGGGTGCTGGCGCGAGCAACCGGTGACGAAATGCCGCTCCCGGACGGCTCGGGGGCCGTGCCGCTCTCGGCCGAGCCGGAGCAACTTGTCGCCCGCACCCACCCCGACGTGCTGGTGGACTTCTCCTTTCACGCCTGGACCGAGCAGGTGGTGCCCCCGGCGGTGGCGGCCGGCGTGCGGCCGGTGATCGGCACCACCGGCCTGTCGCCGGCGTTCGTCGAGCGGCTGGCGGCCCTCTGCCGAGAGCGGGCTCTGGGCGGCCTGATCGCCCCCAACTTCGCCATCGGCGCGGTGCTGATGATGCACTTTGCCCGCATCGCCGCCCGCTACTTCGACGTGGCCGAGATCATCGAGCTGCACCACGACCAGAAGATCGACGCTCCCTCCGGTACGGCGCTGGCCACCGCCCGCGCGATGGTGGCGGCGCGCGGCCGCCCCTTCACCCACCCGCCGACGGAGAAGGAGACCATCCCCGGCACGCGCGGCGGTGTGGAGGGCGGCGTTACCATCCACAGCGTGCGCCTACCCGGTCTGGTGGCGCACCAGGAGGTGCTGTTCGGTGGGCTGGGCCAGACGCTCACCATCCGCCACGACTCCACCAGCCGCGAGTCGTTCATGCCCGGCGTGCTGCTGGCCGTGCGCGAGGTGATGCGCCGCACCGAGCTGGTGGTCGGGCTCGACCGGCTGCTCGATCTTCAGTAGGCTGAGGGCAAACCGGCATGCGATCCCCTTCCGGGACGCCCAGACGAGGGTGAGGATGAGCGGGAACGGACGCACCTACAACGTGGCGGTGGTCGGCGCGACGGGCGCCGTGGGCAAGGTCTTCCTGGAGATCCTGGAGGAGCGGCCGTTCCCGCTGAAGTCGTTGCGTCTGCTGGCCTCGGCCCGCTCGGCGGGCACCCGCCTGCGCGTGCGCGGGGAGACGATCACCGTGGAGGAGACCACGCCGCAGGCGATCAGGGGCGCCGATTTCGTGTTCATCTCCGCCACGGACGAGATCTCGCGCGAGTATGCGCCCCTGGCCGCCCAGGACGGCGCCGTGGCCATCGACGACTCCGGCGTGTGGCGGCTGGACCCGGGGGTGCCCCTGGTCGTGCCGGAGGTCAACGCCGACGACCTGGCGCCGGGCAAACGCCTCATCGCCATCCCCAACTGCTCCACCACGCCGCTGGTGATGGTGCTGGCTGCCCTGCATCCGGCCAACCCGGTGCGGCGGGTGGTGGTTTCCACCTACCAGTCCGTCTCCGGCACCGGCGCGGCTGCCATGCGCGAGCTAACGGAGCAGTCGCGCCAGGTGCTGGATGGGGCGCGGGACATCCCCGGTAGCGTGTACCCGCACCAGATCGGTTTCAATCTGTTGCCGCACATCGGCTCATTCAAAGAAGAGGGCTACACCTCCGAGGAGTGGAAGATGGTGCGGGAGACGCGCAAGATCCTGCACCTGCCGGACCTGCCGGTGGTGGCCACCACCGTGCGCGTGCCCGTGTACCTCTGCCACTCGGAGTCGGTCAACCTGGAACTCGCCCGCCCGATGGAGCCGGGGGAGGCGCGGACGCTCTTGCGCGCCTTCCCCGGCATCGAGGTGCTTGACGACCCGGAGCACAACGCCTACCCGCACCCGGTGCAGGCGGCGGGCAAGGACCCGGTGTACGTGGGCCGCATCCGGCGCGATATCTCCCACCCCGCCGGCCTGGCCCTGTGGATCGTTTCGGACAACCTGCGCAAGGGTGCCGCGCTCAACGCCATCCAGATCGCGGAGACGATGATCGCCCGCGGCCTGGTGTAACACGGTCGGGCCGAGCGCACGGGGAGCGATCATACCGGCGTCCTTCGTGGTACGCTAAACGCTGTTCAGGGCTGGTGGCATGGAAGAGGAGGTCCCGCGATGGCTGAGATCGGACGGCTTTTGACCGCGATGGTGACGCCCTTTGACCGGGATGGGCAGCTCGACACCGTGCAGGCCGGACGCCTGGCGCGGGCGCTGCTCGATTCCGGCTCGGATGGCCTGGTGGTCGCCGGCACCACGGGTGAGGCACCCACGCTGACGCTCAAGGAGAAGCTCAAGCTGTTCGAGACGGTCAAGCAGGCCGTGGGCGGCCGCGGGGCCGTGATCGCCGGCACCGGCACCTACTCGACGGCCGAGAGCATCGAGATGACCCGCGAGGCGGAGCGGCTGGGCCTGGATGGCGTGCTGCTGGTGGTGCCTTACTACAATAAGCCCACCCAGGAAGGGCTGTTCCGGCACTTCGAGGCCGTCGCCCGCTCGACGCGGCTGCCGTGCATCCTGTACAACGTGCCCTCGCGCACCGGCACCAACATGACCGCCGAGACGGTCATCCGCCTGTCGCACATCCCCAACATCGTCGGCGTCAAAGAGGCGTCCGGCGACCTGGCCCAGGCGGCGCGTATCATCCAGGGCACGCGCGAGGACTTCCGCGTGTGGAGCGGCAACGACGAGGACACGCTCCCCCTGCTGGCGATCGGCGGCTACGGCGTGATCAGCGTCGCCGCCCACCTGGTGGGCGTGCAGATCCAGACGATGATCCAGGCGTTCTTGAACGGGGAGCGGGAGAAGGCCGCCGCCATCCACCGCCGCCTGCTGCCGCTGGTGAAGGCCCTGTTCCTGATCGGTAACCCGATGCCGGTCAAGTTCGCGCTCAACCATGTCGGTTTCCGCGTGGGGGCGCCGCGGCTGCCACTGTGCGAGCCGGACGAGGCCGTCGCCGAGCAGATCCGGGCCGAGCTGGCGCGGCAGCGCATCGACCTGCCGGTCGCCGTCTGAGCGGGTCCGACCCGCGTGCAGGAGGCCGCCCATGCCCAGAGAGCAGTCCTCCCGCAGCTACCGCAAGGAGGATGTGGAGGAGTTTGACCGCAAGCTGCGCCGCTTTCACGAGTCGCTGGCGCACAAGGAGCGGCGCATGCTGCGGGAGATCATCGCCGCTGCCCTGGCCGAGGAGGACGTGGACGTGAGCGGCTTCCTGGAGGCCGAGGACGAGCACCTGTTCGCCGCCCTGCGCGCCGCGCTGGAGGCGCGCGCCGCCCCCGTGCCCTGAGCTGGCCCCGGCCTTGGCCGCGCTCACCGCCGCGCGTGCACGACGACGTTGTCGCGCACGTGCTCCACGCGCGTGACGGTGAATCGCTGGGCGATGCGGCGCAGGCGACGGGCGGTGTGGGCGTCGCGGAACAGGTTGAAGACCGCATGACCGCCCGGCACGAGCGCCTCACGGAGGGCACGCAGGAAGGGTTGACCCGTCACCCCGCGCGCCGGGCGGCCGCCGTGGAACAGGTCCACCGCCACGTAGTCGAACCGCCCCGCGCACCGCGCCACGAAGGTGAAGGCGTCGGCCAGCACCAGGTCCACGCCCGGTGGCAGCGGCCCAAACACCGCCCGCGCCAGGGACAGCATGCGCGGGTCGTCGTCCACGCCGACGATGGTCAGGGGCCCGAAGCGCCCGATCAGCAGGTGAGCGAGGGTGCCGCCGCCAACGCCGAGCAGGAGCGCCCGGCGCGGCTGATGCTCCGGCAGCATCGCCTCCCAGTAGCCGCCCGCCGCCGCGGTCGGCGCCACCGATTGCACCACGCCGTCCGCCAGCACGGCCGGCCTCCCCCGGTCCACTCCCAGGCGTACCTCCCGCACCGGTAACCCGGCCCCATGACGGGGTGGATGAAGGGACGTTGCCATGGCGCCCGAAGCTCACCCCCATCTTGTCGGTGCCATTGTCGCACGTCGGTGCGTCGGCACCCTTTCTTTCTGACGCCCTACGCGGACACGCCTGATGCATTCAGGGCCCTGAGCGGGGCTGAGCGCGCGCGACACCCCGTCTCTCGAGGTGGCAGCGGTGGTGTGCGCTCAGCTTCTCATGCCCACCCACAGACCATGCGATACTGAGGATAGGTCACGCAGGAGCTTGCCCGTGCACCCCCAGCGCTCGTCCCCGTTTTGTCCCTGGCCGTGGCTGGCCTGCACCCTGGCGGTCGCAGTGCTTGCGCTGGCCTGCCAGGCGCCGGGTGGCACGGCCTCTCAGACGCCACCGGCCGCACCGGCCGTGACGGCCGTTACCACGGGTGATAACGCCCTGGACGTGCCGATCGTGGTCATCGCCGCCGGCGTGCGCGACCAGGTGGACGAGGCGGTCGTGCGGGAGGCGTTCCGACGGGCGGTGGAGCAGGGCGAGCGCGACTTCGGCCTGCGCCCCACCCGGCGCATCACGATCTACATCGACCCGGACAGCGCCGCCGGCTTGGAGGACGCGCTCGGCCTCAGCCAGAAGTACGCCATCCATCTCCGGGCCAGCCGGACCAGGAGCCTGCCGGCGCTTATGCCGCTCATGATGCACGAATACATGCATGCCCTCCAGTACCAAGTGGGGCGGCTCCGGCCGCAGTGGTGGGTGGAAGGGCAAGCGGAGCACGAGGCCCAGCGGGTGCGCGACCCGGCCGCGGCCGCGCGCGACCGGCGCGCCCTGTTGGCGCAACTGGCCGCGGACGTGCGTTCCGGGCGAGCACCGGACCTGAGGAGCCTGCGCGGCAGCTTGGCCTGGGACGAGTACGTCAAGAAGGCCGGCGCCGGTAAGGCCTACGCCTGGGGACACGCCGCCGTGGCCTTCATCGAGGCCCACGCCGGGTTCGCCGCCGTGCGCCGCATCGTGACCGACACCGAGGGGCCCAACACCCTCGGCCGTTTCGATGAGCTGATCCAGGAGATCACCGGCCTCTCGCCTGCCGAGTTCGACGCGGCGGTCAAGCAGTGGGTGCTCGACCAGGCGCGCAGCTGAACCACGGCCTGATGCGCTGCAGCGCCCTAGTGGTTCCGTACGTAGATGAAGTAATCCTCAATTCGCCGGTCAAAGCGGTACTCGCGCTGGAGCAGATCGTAGAACTCGGTGAACTGCGGCACCCATTCGTAGGAGTCGTCCGGGCGGCCCGTGATCCAGCGCGCGTTCTCACCGCGTTGCAGCAGGATGTAGGCCGGCCGCTTGCGCTCAAGCTCCTGCACGAACTCGTGCCGCCACGCCGCGGGCGTGAAGGTGGGCATCAGCGGCAGCAGGGACAAGAAGCGTGAGGCGCTGTCCCGCCCGCTGAGCAGATAGAAGTTGGGGTCATAGCCCCACACGAACACCGTGTCCCCCGGCTTGGTCCGCACCCGCACGTAGCCCGCCACCTCCTCGGAGGCCTTGAACGAATACGTGCCGTGCCCGCGCAGGCCGAAGCGGTCGTAATAGATTGAGCGGTAGGCCGGCTCGCGCACGTAGCGGACCAGATCGCGCCACTCGCCCAGACCGCGGTCGGTGACCAGGGGTGTGAGCAGCAGGAGAGCGGCGGTGACCACGGCCAGGCCGCCGGCCGCCGGGAGGGACGCGTAGCGCGCGCGCAGCGCCCGCCAGGCTTGCACCAGCGCCCATCCGGCCGGCAGGGCCAGAAACGGCAGCGCGATGTGCCAGTGATAGACGAAGAATTTGGCCTGCACCGCCACCCCCACCACCGCCGCCAGCAGGAGCAGCCCGCAGCGGTACAACGCCCGGTCACCGCCGAGGCTTCCACCCAGGAACAGGGCCACGAACGCCGGAGCGGTGAGCAGCAGGCGGGAGTTCACGAACCACATCACCCCGCCGCGCAGCCCGCTCAGGTAGTTGCCGAGGGTCAGACGGTCGAAGGCGTAGGGACCGCCCAGGGCGGCGTAGTGGCGGGCAAAGCGAAACTGGGCGTACAGGTACTCGCCCAGGGCGCCGCCCAGGAGCAGGTACAGCATGACCGCACCTTGCACGGCGAGCGCTCCTGCTGTCAGCAGCAACGCGGACTCGACCGCCCGGCGCCAGCCGCCCTCCAGGGCCTGCCAGGCCACCAGCACGAGTGGAAACAGCACGACTACCGGCCGATACTGATACGCCACGCCGAACAGGACACCAGCGACCAGCAGGGCACCGCGCGACCCGGTCTGTCGCCCCCGTTCCCAGGCCAGCACGCCCAACACCAGCGGTAGCACCATGAAGCTGTCTGGCTGGGCCATGTTCCAGTAGCCGGAGCCGGTGACGTACACCAGTCCATACAGGAACCCGGCCACCGCCCCGGCGCCGCGTCCCCAGTACAAGCGGCCGAGGGCGTAGACTGCCGCCACGGTGGCGAGGGTGACCAGCAGGTCGAACGCGCGTACCGTGCGCGCCCCACCGGGCAGCCACGCCACCAGGGCGTAGGTCCAGAACACCCCCGGCGGCTTCACGTCCCACCAGTCCACGTACAGCACATCGCCCTGCACCAGCTTGCGGCCGATGTAGGCAAACAGCGCCTGGTCCGGGCCGTACTGGAAGTTGACCGTGGGCAGACCGGCGAGGGTCACACCGGCCACGGCCGCCAGCAACGGCCAGTGCGCGGTGGACACGCGCACGGTGGACACCGGGCTTTGGCCCGCCGGGCCGTCATGGCGCCGATGCGGTACACTGGTTGACGTGCGAGGGGTGCTCACGCTGCTCATCGCCGTCGGCGTGCTGGCCGGTGCCACCGCCTGCGCGGACCGGCCCTTGATCACCTTCGCCAACCACCGCGACACAAAGGTCGCCATCCACATCGACGGGGACCGCGTGCTCATCCTCCGCCCCCACACCAGTGAAGGCCTGCCCTACCAGGTGGCGGCCTGGACGTGGCCGCGGCGCATCGAGGCGCGCGACCACGCCAACCAACCGATTTTCTCTTTCACGGCCAGCGCGGGCGACCTCGCCCTGCGCCACTGGCGCGTGGACATTTACTGACACAACGCCCCTCCCGCCGGTGCTCCCACCACCACACGGCCAGGGGCAGGGGCACCACGCTCACGAACGCCAGCACGTGCATCGGGTACCAGTCCGCCAGCGGGTCGGCTGAAAAGCGCGCCCGCGCCCATGTGGCCCACAGCAGCACGCTCATGGCGGTGAGCGTCAGGGTCAGGGCGGGCAGGAGCGCCTCCCGCCGCCACGGCGTCATCACCGCCAGCGTCAGCGGCCAGAGCACGTACCACGGCGCGAAATACGTGGCGGCGAACAGCAGATAGGCGCCCAGGGTCAGCGCCGCGGCCACCAGCAGCGGCTCCGTCTCCCGGCCGGGTAGACGCCACAGCAGCGCCACGGACGTCGCCAGGAACATGGCGCGTCCCGTCCAGGCGGCCACCACCGCGGCCATATCGACGTCGACCACGCGCGTCAGCGCCCCGCGCAGCGCCGCCGGGCCGGATACGGTGAAGTAGTTGCCCTCATCCAGCGCGGTGCGGAAGGTGTCCCACCCCTGCCAGAAGGGCGCGTACGCCAAGACGACGAGCAGGGCACACGCGGCCAGCCATGGCGCGAGGTACTTGAGGGGAGGATTCTGGCCGCCTCGCCACCACCACACCGCGGCCAGGGGCACCAGCAGCAACGTGGCGAATTTCACCAGCGCCGAGGCCGTGAGGGCCACCAGCGCCGGCCCGGGCAGCGCGCGGACGAGCAGGAGCGCCGCCAGCGCCAGGAAGAAGACCATCACGGTGTCGTTGTGGCCGTTGCCGGCGGCGTGCCACACGGCGAGCGGGTTCCAGGTGAGGGCAAGCAAGGCCAGCGGCCCGCTGCCGGGCCGCAGCTGCGCCGCCACCGCGGCCGCCAGCAGGCCGGTGCCCAGCAGGAACACGGCGGCCGTAGCTTTGAATGCAATCACCGTGGCCAGCGGGTGCCCACCGCCCAGCGCCAGCGGCAGCGCGCTCACCAGCGTCCACAACGGCCCGTACGGGGAAGGGATATCGCGCCAGTTGAGCACCAAGGCGATGAAGGGGTCCTGCGGGTACGCCAGCGGCGGCACGGTGAGCGGGTTGTCGTGGTGCACCCAGGCGATGCGCGCCCCGGCCATGTAGTTGAACACGTCAGTGGAGCTAAGGGGATGGGTGGGCACCAGCGTGGCGCTGAACAGAACGGCTGCACCGAGGACCGGCCAGCGCCCCGATAAGCCAGAACGGCCCTCACCCTCGGCGTCGGCCCGTCTCCCTTGCCGGACGGCAAGCCACAGGGCCAGCCCGTACAGGGCGAACAGCACGGCCACGGTCAGCACGTAGCGCAACGCGCCCGTGCGGTCCACGCCGAAGGTGCCCACCAGGTGCGTGTGCGGCGACACCGGCCGCGACCAGATGCGCATCGGCCAGAGGATGAGCAGGGCGTAGGCCGCCTCCAGCGCCAGGGCCAGCGCGAGCAGGCCGGCCACCGTCGGGACACCAGGCCGGGGCATGGGCGTCTTCACCGCTGCATCGTACCCCGAGCCAACGGTCGGAAAAAGGCGGGCAGCCGCCCTAGCGTTCCTCGATGGTCACCTTGGTGATTCGGTCGCCGCGCTGGATCTGCTTGGCCACGTTCATCCCCTCGATCACCTTGCCGAAGACGGTGTAGTTCCCGTCCAGCGCGGGCTGAGGGGCGAGCGTGATGTAGAACTGGCTGCCGGCGGAGTTGGGCAGGGCGCTCTTGGCCATGGCGATGGCGCCCTCCTCGTGCTTGAGCGGGCTCTTCTCGTCCTGGATGGTGTAGCCTGGCCCACCCGTACCGTCGCCGCGCGGGTCGCCGCCCTGGATGACGAAGCCCGGCTCCACCCGGTGGAAGGTGAGCCCGTCGTAGAACCCCTCGCGCGCCAGAAACACGAAGTTGTTCACCGTCACCGGCGCCGCCTTAGGGTCCAGCTGTACCCGGATCGTGCCGCGGGCGGTGGTGATCGTGGCAAGGTAGGTCTTGCTCGGGTCGACCTGCATGGCCGGCGGCGTGGCGTACTGCTTGACGCCGGGCGATGGGGTGGGGCGCGGCGTGGGCGTGCGTGCCGCCTCTCGCGGCGGCTCCAGCGTGCCGGCGGTGGTGGGGCAGTAGCCCGGCCCCTCCGGGTTGTAACGGCAAACCAGCTTGTCGATGAACTCCTGGATCTTGGCCTCGTCGACGGCGTCCAGCGTGAGCAGGCGCTGCCAGGCCACCACGGCGATGCGGGCGCTCATCGAGGGGTACGGCGCCAGGGCCACCGGCTTGCGCGCCTGCGTGGCGCGGTTGACGATGGGGATGAGTTCGTTCACCAGGTCTGGGCAAGGGCTCGGGCAGTTGTACAGCACCCATACACCGCCGTGCTCCAGGAAGTGCGGCACGTCTTCCGGGGTGAGGGGTGTGGTGTAGATACCCGGCTGCGGCAGCTCGGCGAAGTGCCAGCCGGAGGTGGGCGGGTTGGAGAAGTAGGCGCCGTGCGCCTCGCCGGGCTGCACGTGCGCGTTGCCGTTGGAGGGGTAGCCCACCCCGGGCAGGCCATCCGGGGTGGGGGTAGCCGTCGGTGCTATCACCGGGATGCCGGCGAAGGCGGCGTTCGAGTTCTCGTTACCGCCGCAGGCCAGGAGTGCGGCGGTCAGGCTCAGGAAGAGCCACAGCGGCAGGGGCAAGGCGGGTCCCCGGCGGGCTGGGCCAGGGCGGGGCACAGGGTTCGGGCGGTTCAGGGTCGGTCACCCGCGGGCAAGGTAGGGCCCGGCACGGCCGGGCCGTTTCCTATCGTAGCGGTGGGCGTCACGGGTCTGCAAACGGGCGTGGCGACGCAATGGGCGGAGGACGCACCAGGGAGGCGTCGGCTCGCCTCCACCGTGGCATGCGTTTCCACACTTTCTCTCCCAGGGGATGAGGCATGGGCACAAAGCGGCTTGGCATTGCGGCAGGGTTCGCGGCGGGACCGGCGGAGCGCGAGAACTTTCTCGCCCGGCTGCTGGTGGCCGACGACCTCGGCGTCGACTCGATCTGGGTGGCGGAGGCGTGGGGGCGCGACGCCTTCACCCTACTCACCGAACTGGCGCTCAAGACGCGGCGGGCGCGCCTGGGCACCGGCATCGTCAACGTCTTCAGCCGCAGCCCGGCCGTACTGGCCATGACCTTCGGGGCGCTGGACGAGCTGTCCGGCGGGCGCATGCTCATCGGCCTGGGTTCCTCCGGGGCCAACGTGGTGGAGCATTTCCACGGGGTGCCGTTCGAGAAGCCGCTGCGGCGCCTGCGTGAGTACGTCGAGATCATCAACCTGCTGCTGCGCGGTGAGCCGCTCAACTACGAAGGACAGATCTTCCACATGAGTCGCGGCTTTCGCCTCCAGTTCACCCCGCTGCGCCCGCACATCCCCGTGTTCATCGCCGCCATCACTCCTCGGAGCATCCGCCAAACGGGCGAGATCGCCGACGGCCTGATGCCCATCTACTGGCCCAAGCAGAAGTACGCCGACCTGCGCGCACAGCTGGCCGAGGGCGCGCGGCAGGCGGGGCGCGACCCGACGGGTATCGAGCTCGCCCCCTCGGTGGGGCTGTTCATCACCGACGGTCAGGACCCGGAGCAGGTGCGCAACCGGGCACGCGAGCCGCTGGCCTACTATATCGGCCGCATGGGCCGCTTCTACTACGAGATGCTCCAGCGCCACGGCTACGAGGCGGAGGTGGCGGCGGTACGGGCGGCCTGGGAGCGGCGTGACCCGGCCGCCGCGGCCGCAGCCATCCCGGACCGCATGCTGGACGACATCACCGTCATCGGGCCCCTAGATGCCTGTGCGGAGAAGCTGGACGAGCTGCGCGCCCTGGGTGTGGACGTGCCCGTCGTTCCGCTGCCGCAGGGCGAACCGCGCCAGGTAGGGCGCATCTTAGAGCGCCTGCTCCGCTGATGACGGCCAAGCGAGAAGTGAGCGGGGCGACACCACACCGCTCGTGGCGGTAGCGTTGGCCACCATCGCGCCAAGCCATGGCCCAGGTCGACCGTGGCGTCTCCGTGCATCTTGCCTGGTGTCGCACTTCCCCTGCGGGCGACGATGGCTGTGATACCATTCACGAAGGCAATCTCGGTCTCGGCGTGAGGGCAGCAGGAGCTACCGGTGACACCAGCGCAAGCCCGCATCATCGCCGTGCTCGGTCTGCTGGTCTCGGCGGTGGCGGTCGCTACGGCGGTCGTGTTCTACCTTGGGGATCGGGACGCCGCCGTCCAGAGTGCGGCGGCGCCGCGTTCGGCCGGGCAAGCCCTCACCCCCAGCGCCTCCGCACCCTTACCCCGGCCTTCGGCTTCCCCGCGTGCGGGGGCGGGGCCGGAAGCTGGGGCCACGTCGACAACGTCCCCGCTCGCGCGGGAGCCGGACCGCGCTTCCGCCGCGACCCCCTCCGCGACCACGGCCCGGCCGGAGCTGGTCAGCGTGCGCGCCGCCGCCGCCGTCAACGTGCGCCGTGGCCCCGGCACCCAGTACGACGTCATCGGCGTCCTCCAGCCCCCGGATGAGGCGCGCGTCACCGGCCGCAACGCCGATGCCTCTTGGCTGGCCATCGACTATCAAAATGGCACCGGCTGGGTGAGCGCCGGGGTGGTGGAGGTCGTGGGTGACCCGCTGCGCGCGCCGCTTGCCGAGGCCCCGGCACGGCCACAGCCCGCGGCTCCGTCGCCCCCGCCGACGGCCACGCCGGGGTCTGCCCGCCCGGCGGTCACCGCAACGCCCTCTCGGGTCACGGCCACCCCGGCCGCCGCCCTGCCAGACCTGGTGCCGCTGGCAGCCGGCCTCAGTGCTGGCGGGCGGGTCACCGTCACCATCGGCAACATCGGGCAGGGCGTCGTGACCGCGCGCAACGTGAGTATCGTGGGTGTGGACGGGGCGGGCGGCGTGCTGTTCAGCCAGCTCACCGCGCCGCTCACTATCGCGCCGGGCGCCGCCGTCACGGTGGAGCTCGCCTATCGGCCCTCGGAGCCGGTCACGGTGACCATCGTGCTCAACGCTGAGGGTGCGGTGCCGGAGAGCAACGCCACCAACAACCTGTTGCGTGTCACGCTCACCCCGCGCTGACCGTGTGACCCCGGATCGCCATAACGGGCTCTCCCAAACCGGGCAGCATCCTGTTTACTAAGGCTGGAAGCGCCCAGCCCACCAGGGTGGGTGAACGGGAACGTTCATGAGCGACTTTGACGCGGTCAAGCAACGCGCGGACATCGTGGACGTGGTGCAGCAGTACGTGCCCCTGCAACGCGCCGGCCGGGCGTTCAAAGCTTGCTGCCCGTTCCATCAGGAGCGCACGCCGTCGTTCTACGTCTTCCCCGATCGTCAGACCTGGCGCTGCTTCGGGGCGTGCAGCGCCGGTGGCGATGTGTTCACGTTTCTCGAGAAGAAAGAGAACCTGACGCCGCTAGAAGCGCTGCGCCTGCTGGCCGAGCGGTATGGCGTGCCCCTCTCCCGCCCCAGCCGCGAGCGCAGCGGGGAGCCGGAGCGCGCCCGTCTGATCGAGGTCAATGAAGAGGCGGCCCGGTTCTACCACGACCTCCTGCTCAACGCAGCGGCCGCCGAGCCCGCGCGCCGGTACCTGGAACGCCGCGGGCTGGACGACGCCACCATCCGCGCCTTCCAGCTAGGCTACGCGCCGGAGACGTGGCAGGCGCTGGGCGACCACCTGCGCGGCCGCGGCTTTACCGACGCGGAGCTCCTGGCCGCTGGCCTCGCGGCCCAGGGGGAGCGGGGCCTGCACGACCGCTTCCGCGGGCGAGTGATGTTCCCCATTGCCGATGAGCGCGGTCGGGTGATCGGCTTCGGTGGGCGCGTGCTGGGCGACGGCGTACCCAAGTACCTCAACACCCCACAGACGGCCCTGTTTGACAAGGGCGGCACCCTCTACGCCCTGGACCGCGCGAAGGACGCCATCCGCGCCACCGGGGCGGCCGTGGTCGTGGAGGGCTATATGGACGCCATCGCCGCCCACCAGCACGGCATCACCAACGTGGTTGCCACGCTGGGCACCGCCCTGACGGAGCGGCACATCGCCGTGCTCAAACGCTATGCCCGCCAGGTGGTCCTGGCGATGGATGCCGATGCCGCCGGGGTCGAGGCCGCCCTGCGCGGCGAGGAGCTGGTGCGCGCCGCCGCGGATGAGGACGCGCCCGTTCAGGTGGTGGTGGACTGGCGCAGCCTGGTGCGCGTGCAGGCCGCCGCCCCCCTCGAGGTGCGGGTGTTCACCGTGCCCCACGGCAAGGACCCGGACGAGGCGATCCGCGCTGACCCGGCCGCCTTCCGCGAGCTGATGCGGCAGGCGATCCCGCCCTTCGAGTTCCGGCTGCAGCACGAGCTGCGCCGTTTGAACCGCACCGACCCGCGGGCGCGGGTGGCGCTGGCCGACCGGCTTCTACCTCTGGTGGCCGCAGTCGCCGATCGCGCCCTCCAGGCCCAGTACCTGGCCCGCCTGGCCCAGGTGACGGCCATCCCTGAGCCGCTGCTGGCGGACCGGCTGCGGAGCCTGGCAAGAGGGGCAAGGGGGGGAGGGAGCGGCGGTCTGCCCATGGGCCGGCCGCTGCGCCTGCGCGAGCGGGCCGCTCAGGCCGGCGCCCCTGGCCCTGATCCTGCCGAGGGGGCCGAGGCTCCGGGCGAAGGCGGCTGGGCCCAGGCGGGGAGGCGGGCCGAGGCGGCTTGCCTGCGCCTGCTGCTCACTTATCGCACCCTGCGCCCATTGGGGCTGACCCTGGAGGAGGAGCTGTTCCACGAGCCAGCCCACCGCGCCCTGTTCGCCGCGTGGCGCACCACCGAGGGTGACGTCCAGGACGTGCTGCCGGAACCGCTGCACGATCAGGTGGCGCGTATCCTGGCGGAACGCCTGCCCCCGTACGACGAGGCGATGGCTCGGCGCGCCTTGGAGGACGTCATCGCGCGCCTGCGCCTGCGCCACCTGGAGGACCGCGCCCGCCTGCTGGCAACGGCGGTGGCTGAAGCGGAGTCCGACGCGGATCCGGCGGCCGCCGCGGCTCTGGCGCTGGCCGCCCTGGGCGGCGCATCGACGAGCGGTGAGGACAACACCGCCGCTTTGGCCGAGCGGCTCGTGCAGCACGTGGATCTGGCGACCCAGCTGCACATGCTGGAGGCGGCGCTGCGCGGCAGCCGCGCCATCGACCGGGCAGGGGGAACCGGCCAGACGTCCTAACCCGGCAGGGCGGCCGAGGTCGATCCGACCGCCGTCCAAGCGTTATGCACGACCTCGACGGACTTGCTACGTTAGAAACACCAGGCGCCAGGCGAGCCGCCCGGCGTGTGGCGGGAAACGGTTGAGGACGAAGGAGCCCGGGCATGGCTGAGCGGATCTCAGGACGACGCAGGCCAGAAGAAACCGCCGAGCACCATCCCACCAGCGCAACCAACGTCGTCGAAGACACCACGGTGCACGCCCCGCGCGCCGGAAACGACACCGCCCGTACCGACGTCCCCGTGCCGAACGAACCCTCCAGTCAGGGGACGGCCGCCGGAAACGAGTCTCATGTGGAGGGCACAGCCGGCGATCTGACCTCGCCTTATGGCTTGAGCGACGCCGATGTGGTGGGCCATCCCGCCGACCTGGCCGGCGCGCTTGACCTACCCGACCCTGCCAGCGTGCGCAGCCTCGAGGAGCGGCTGGCCGGCTCCCTGCTCGGGCGTTTGGCCACCGATGTGGCAGTTGAGCCCGAGGTGTGGGAGAGCGCGGTCGAGCCAACCACGCTGGTCGAAGAAGAGGTCGAGGCCGTCCCCCTCGAGGAGCTTGAGGAAGGGATCGAAGACCCGGTGCGCATGTACTTGCGTGAGATCGGGAAGGTCCCGCTCCTCTCGGCCGACGACGAGAAGCGACTGGCCCGCCAGATGGAAGAGGGCAAGCACCTGGAAGGGCTGATCAAGGCCTTCCAGAAGGTCACCGGTCGGCAGCCGGACGCGGCGGAGATCGCGCGCATGCTGTTCGAGGAGCTGGCCGAGCTCCTGCCGATCATGGACGAGGCGTACCGCTACGTCCAGCTCAAGAAGGCCGCCGAGCCCCTCATCCGCGCCCGGTACGAGTCGGTGCCGGCTGAGTCGCGTAAACCCTGGAAGGAATACCTCAACGACGCCATGGTGGAGGTGGTCACCGGCGATCCCAACGCCGTCCCGGTAGACCGCGCCGCCATTGCGGTGCCCCGGCGTAGCTACGCCGAGATCAGCGCCGACCCGGACTTCCGCGCCACGGTGGACGGAGAGATGGACCGCGGCCTGCGCGAGCGAGTACGGCAGATGCTGGCTACGGCGCAGGCGGCGGCTCGCCAAGAAACACCGATACGCGAAGAGGGCGAGGTCGGTGAGGAGGCGGGTCCACAAGAGCCAAGCGATGAGGCGGACCGCCGCATCATCCGCCTCTCCATCGTCACCCACATCCTCAACCCAGAGATCATGCGCTTGGCCACCGAGGCGGTCGGCGGTGAGGAGCACTTGTTCCCGGTGCCGCCCGATCTGGCCGAGCGCCTGCGGCCCTATCAGGACAAGCTTAAGCACTACTTCGACAAGGTCATCGAGGAGGGGCGCAAGGCCGAGAAGCGGCTCACCGAGGCCAACCTGCGCCTGGTGGTGAGCGTGGCCAAAAAGTACATCGGCCGGGGCATGAACCTCTTGGATCTCATCCAAGAGGGCAACATCGGCCTCATCCGGGCGGTGGAGAAGTTCGATTACCGCAAGGGCTACAAGTTCTCCACCTACGCCACCTGGTGGATCCGCCAGGCCATCACCCGCGCCATCGCCGACCAGGCGCGCACCATCCGCATCCCCGTGCACATGGTGGAGACGATCAACAAACTGGTGCGCGTCTCCCGCCGGTTGGTGCAGGAATATGGCCGCGAACCGACCTCTGAGGAGATCGGCCGCGGCATGGACCTGCCGCCGGAGAAGGTGCGCGAGATCCTCAAGGTCTCGCAGGAGCCCGTCTCCCTGGAGACGCCCATCGGTGAGGAGGAGGATTCTCACCTGGGCGACTTCATCGAGGATCACGGCGCCCTCGCCCCGGCCGAGGCCGCCTCGCATCAGCTCCTCAAGGAGCAGGTGGAGGACGTGCTCGCCTCGCTCACACCACGGGAGCGGCGCGTGCTCCAGCTCCGCTTCGGGCTGGAGGACGGCCGCAGCCGCACGCTGGAGGAGGTCGGGCGCGAGTTCGGGGTGACGCGCGAGCGCATCCGCCAGATCGAGGCCAAGGCGCTGCGCAAGCTGCGCCATCCGAGCCGAAGCAAGAAGCTAAAGGACTACCTCGATTAGCGAGGGGAGCCAGGCGGTTACCCACGGAGGCTGACAGCGATGCCGGTCTACGAGTACTACTGCCGCACCTGCGCCACCACGTTCGAGCGGCTGCGCCCGATGCACGCGGCCGGCGAGACGACCACCTGCCCCGCCGGCCATCCTAACGCCGTGCGCACCATCTCCCTGTTCGCTACCGTCGGTCGCGCTGCGGACGGGTCGACGGAGCGCACGGGTGGTGGTTGTGCCTGCGGCGGGGCGGGCTGCGGCTGCAGCGCTGGGCGCAACTGAGCGCGGGGGTGGAGACCGGCTCTCACCTCGACCCTCTTTCCTGCCCTGTGGGAGGGGTGTCGTCAGGGGTGGGACCGCTTACCGTGCCCGCACCGATGCCGAGCGAGGGCCGGTCTTGTAGGTGTAAGCCGGGCGAGCACCTATCGGGTGTGGGTCCGCTTACGAGACGGGTGCCAGGGACGGCGCGGGCGTCTCCAGGCGGGCCAGCACCCAGCGGGCCGCTGCCGCCAACAGGGCCGATTCCACCACCGTCAGCCCGAGGAACAGCGCCGCCGCGAGCTGCCAGAACGGCAGCGGGTACATCTGCACCAGGTGGTCCGTGCGCGGGTCGAGCAGCCAGAAATCGTTGCGGAAGCTGAGCACGTGAAACTGGGTGAACAGCCGGTCGAACCGCGTGAGCGCGGCCCCGGCCAGCGCCAGCGCGGCCAGGTTCGTGCCCAGACCGGCCCACCACACCAGGCGCAGCACCGCCGTCAACCCCCGCCGTCGCTCGACGATCAGCCTCACCATCGCGTAACCCACGCACATCAGTACCGCGGCCTCCTGGACGCGCAGCAGGCGCTGCACCAGGCGGCGCACGTCGGCCATGTGCACCGTCTCCCGCTCGGTGAAGAGCGGCCCCACACGGCCCTGGTCATCGGTAACGGTGATCACCAGCGGCCGCTCCGGGCCAAGCAGGTAGGCACGCAGCTCGCGGGCGGCGCGCAGGAGCTCCGGTCGCGGGATGCCGCTCACCTCTTCCACACGGTAGCGAGTGATGGGGAAGGTATACAGCGCCTCCCAACCAAACAGCAGGCGCACGTTCGTGCCGATCAGGGCCAGCGGCACGCTGACCCCGAACAGCACGGCGGCAGCGCGCCTGGCCCAGTGCCCCACCGCGGCACCCACCAGCCGCCACATCGCCGTCGTCTCCGCTCTCACGGCCGATCCCCCACACGGCTCCATCCCGTAAGATCGACGGTAGCACATCGGCGCCGTGGGGCGGCATCCCGACGCACATGCCGGTATTCGTGCACCGGTCCGGACCTGCCCGAGTGCGAGGCCCGGTCTGCCGTCAACCCGCGCGCGGGTGTGCGGGCCACACCGTAAGCACGAGCCGCTGATACCCCCTCCCGGAGACGTATGTGACCATCCAGGTTGTTGGCCTCGGACCGGGTGATCCAGACCTGCTCACCGTGCAGGCGCGCCGCGTGCTCGAAGCAGCACCGGTGATCTGGTGCCGCACGCTCCAGCACCCCACCCTGCAGGCGCTCCCCCTCCCGGGACAGCTGGAGAGCTTCGACCCGCTGTACGAGACGGCAGAACGGTTCGAGGATGTGTACGAGCAGATCGTGGACCGCCTGCTGGCCATGGCCGCCATGGGAGAAGTGGTCTACGCCGTTCCAGGCCATCCGCTCGTGGGCGAGGCCACGGTTCGCCGCCTGCGCGAGCGCGCAGCCGCGGCCGCAGTAGGCGTGCACCTGGTGGAAGGCCTCAGCTTCATCGAGCCGGTCTGCACCGCCCTGGGCCTCGACCCCCTGGCCGCCGGCCTGCAGGTGGTGGACGCGCTTGACCCGCGTCTGGACCCCGCACTGCCGGCGCTGGTGGCACAGGTCTACCACCGGCGCGTGGCCGCCCAGCTCAAGCTGGCGTTGCTGGAACTGTACCCGCCGCACCATTACGTCCAGATCGTGCGCAACGCCGGCGCCCCGGGCGGTGCAGAGGTGGAGTCCCTGCCCCTGGAAGAGATCGACCGCCGCGACGGCCGTTTCCACCACCTGGCCTGTCTCTATCTCCCGCCGTTGCCGGTAGAGCTCAACCTGCGCACGTTCGGTGGGCTGCGCGCCATCACCCACCGGTTGCGGGCGCCCGGCGGCTGTCCGTGGGATCGCGAGCAGACGCACGCCTCGTTGCGCCCCTTCCTGCTGGAAGAGACGTACGAGGCGCTGGCTGCCCTGGACGAGGGCGAACCGGCCCGCCTGGCCGAGGAGCTGGGCGACCTGCTGCTCCAGATCACGCTGCATGCCGAGATCGCGGAGGAGGGCGGCGAGTTCACCTACGGCGACATGTTCGAGCACATCACCGCCAAGCTGCTGCGTCGCCACCCGCACGTGTTCGGCGACGCGGTGATCCGCACCGCCGAGGAGCAGTGGCACGCCTGGCAGCAGATCAAGCGCGCAGAGCGGGGAGAGGCGACCTCGATCCTGGCCGGGGTCCCCACCGCGCTGCCCGCCCTGGCCTACGCCCAGACGGTGCAGGAGCGGGCCATGCGCGCCGGGTTCCGCTGGCCGCACCTGGCGGACGTGCTGGCCAAGCTGGCCGAGGAGATCGAGGAGCTGCGGCGGGCGGCCACGCGCGAAGAGCGCGAGCAGGAGTTCGGTGACGTGCTGTTCGTGCTGGTCAACGCCGCCCTACACCTGGGCATCAACGCCGAGGATGCCCTGCGCGCGGCCAGCCGCAAGTTTGTGCGCCGCTTCACCGCCCTGGAGACGCTGGCGCGCGGACGTGGGCTGGACCTTGCCGCCCTCTCGGCAGCGGAGCTGGAGGCACTGTGGCGCGAGGCGAAAGCGGTGGCCGACAAGGAGGCGAGGGCACCGGGGGCATAGCCGACCGGCACTGTATTTTTTCCATTGCCGGAATCATTTGTGGTCGCTACACTGCTCCTACCCTGGCGCCGCCACTCCGGTGGCACGGCCCCACGCGCCATACCAGCACATGAGGGAGGACCACGACATGACCCAGCAAACGAGCGTGGTGACGCCGGAGCGCTTCGCCTCCGGTATGACCTACGGCGAATACATGAGCCGTATCACGCGCAACCGTGACCAGTTCCAGGCCAACTACGATGGCACGCCGCTCACCGAGGAGGACGTGCGCCGCTTCAAGGAGATCATGGCCCGTCCGAACGGTCCGGCGAAGGTGCTGGCCTTGGCCGAGGATTGGTGCCCGGACGTGTTCCGCGGCCTGCCCGTCATGGCGCGGATCGCCGAGGCCACGGGCATGGAGCTACGCGTCTTCCCGCGCGACGAGAACCTGGACATCATGAACGAATTTCTGAAGGACGGGCAGTTCCAGAGCATTCCCACGTTTGTCTTCTACACCAAGGACCACCGCTACATCTGTCACTGGATCGAGCGGCCGCAGAAGGCCAACGACGAGATGCATCTGCTGCGCCAGCTGTACGAGGGGCGCACCCGCGAAGAAGCCGCCCCGGACGTGCAGAAGTTCCGCGAGGGGCCGGTGTGGGCGAGCTGGCGCCGCGCGACGATCGACGAGCTGCTGCAGCTTCTGGACGAAAAGACCAAATAGCCCAGCACCGGTGGCCGGGGCAGGCAGCGTGCCCGGAGCACCAGCTGCCGTTTCTGGACGAGAAGCTGAAGTTACTCGACCGCAGAGGCCCAAGACAGACCGGGCCGCCCCAAGGGGCGGCCCGATGGTCGTTCCGGTTCAACCGGGGATGAGCCCTTCCCCGGCAAACAGCTCCCGTACCTCCTCCATGGTGGCGTCCGAGGGGGGCAGGATGATGTCCGACTCGACGAACACGTCCGGCGGCACGCGCCGCCCCCGTTCAAACACCAGGTCGTGCATCTGTTTCATGAGGGCGGCGAACCGCTGCTCATCGTTCTCGGCGACGGCCTGGACGATATCATTGTCAATCTTATTGAGGGCGTCCAGGGCATCGCCGTCCAGCTCGAACTGCCCCTCGGTCATGATGCGAACGATCATCGGCCGGACTCCAACTGCTTGGGTGAGGGGCCCTGCCCCAGCTCCGCCTTCATGCGCGCCAGCTCGGCCTCGACCGTGGAGGCGGACGTCAGCCGCTGCAGCTCACGGTCGATCTCGCTGCCGCCGGCGGGCAGGGTGGCGTCGGCGAGCACGCCGGTGGCCATCAGCTCGTCGATGGCAGACGCCCGGGCCTGGAGCTGGGCGGTCTTGTTCTCCGCCCGGTCAATCGCCACGCCGATGTCCGTCAGCTCCTCTGAGATGCCCGAGATCGCCTCACCGATGCGCACCTGCGCTTCGGCGGCCGAGTAGGTGGCCTTGATCACCTCTTTGCGCGTGCGGAACGCCTCCACCTTGGCGGAGAGCCGCGCCTCGGCATCCACGAGCTTGGCCTGCTCGTTGTCGAGGTTGGCCACCTGCGTCTCCAGGCTCTGCAAGGTCTCCATGGCGGTGGCCTTCCGCTGGAGGATGGTGCGGGCGAGGTCCTCACGGCCCATCTGCAGGGCCTGCCGCGCCTGGTTGTCCAGCTTGGCGATGTCCTCACGCTGCTTGGCGAGTTGCAGCTCCAGGCGCTTCTTGGCGGTGGTCACCTCGACGATGCCCCGCTTGACCTTCTGCAGCATCTCGAGCTGCTTTTCGTACGAGTAGTCAAGCGTCTCGCGCGGGTCCTCGGCGCGGTCGAGCGCCTTGCTCACCTTGGCCTTGAAGATGGTGGAGATCCTGGAAAAGATGCCCATGTGCCCGGCCTCCCTGGCTGGCGTGCCGCCGACGTACCTGCCGCGGGGGCGCGCTGCCGCGCCTCGCGATCAGGCCACCCCTTAGAAGGGGATACCCCATAGAGGGTACCACTGGTCCGTCTGCTTCTCTACCGGTAGCTCCTTTTCCATCACCGCCCCGAAGCGCAGCTCCAGGCCGTTGTCCCGCCGGTTCGGCCCCGCCGGCACGAACGGGTAGAAGGCGCCGCGCTTGTAGTTGTAGATCCAGTACACGGGCCGGCCATCCTTCTCGAACCGGAACACCGCCGCGAGGAGCTGGTCGCGAAAGCCCTTCTCCGCAAGGGTCAAGGATACCATATGGATGGTCGCCACCAGGTCCTCGAAATCCTCGTCGCGCACGATCACCCAGTGGAAACCGTACTCGTCGCGTTCTTGGCGCACGCGTGAGCCGCTCTCCCGCGCGCTGAGCGTCAGCAGCTCCTGAATCTCGCGCTCGGTCTCCTCAAACGCCCCGGACTGAAGCGGCCGGAAGACGACGCCTGCCTCATGCCCGGGCGTGAGCCCGATCTGGGTCTCCAAGGTAACGCGGGCGGTAGAGATCGCAAACAGGCGCTCGAGCTGGGAGCGGACGGGCCTGGTCCGACCGAACAGCACGTCAAGGATGCCCACACCCACCTCCTGGACCCGACTGCAGGATGGGGCAGGAGCGGCCCACGGCGCTGCCCTGGCGATGGCGCTGGACGCCGCGGGCCGCCCCCGGACGGCTCAGGCCAGGCCCTCCATGCGGCGCTGCAGCTCCTGAAGCTGGGCCAGCCGCCGCTCCAGGCTGGGGTGCGTGGAGAACAGCTCCGCCAGCGAGGCGCCCTTCAGCGCCGGCACGATGAAAAAGGCGTTCAGCGTCTCTACCCGGCGCAGGTCCTGGTCTGGGATGCGGGCCATGCCATGGCTGATCTTGATCAGCGCCGAGGCGAGCTGGCTGGGTGCGCCGGTGATGATGGCCGCTCCCCGGTCAGCCGCCAGCTCGCGGTAGCGCGAGAGGGCCCGGATCAGGAAGAAGCTGATGATCCACGTTAGCACCGAGGCCAGGTATACCAGCACGAAGGCGTTGGCGCCGCGGTCCTCCCGGTCCCGGCCGCCCATCCCCAGCCACAGACCCCACTGCATGATGAAGGAGGCCACGGTGGCGAAGAAGCTGGCGATGGTGATGACCTGCACGTCCCGGTTCTTGACATGGGACAGCTCGTGCCCCAGCACCGCCTCCAATTCGCCGTAATCGAGCCGGTTCATGATGCCCGTGGTCACGCACACCACCGCGTTCCGCGGGTTGCGGCCGGTGGCGAAGGCGTTGGGCAGGTCGGTGTGCACGATCGCCACCTTGGGCATGGGCAGGTCCATCTGCTGCGCCAGGCGGGCAACCATGGCGTGCAGCTCCGGCGCCTCGTCCGGCCTCACCTCGCGGGCGCCCATCGAGGCCAGCACCAGCTTGTCCGAGAAATAGTACTGGACAAACAGCATACCGCCGGCGATGAGCACGATCATAAAGAAGTTCACGCCCGCGTACCACAACGCGGCCATGAACGCCAGGTAAAGGGCCGCAAGAAGGCCCATCACTAGGAACATGCGGGCCTGGAGGCCCGTGTCTCGATACCAATGCCGCGACCGCATCGCGATCCCTCCGGTGCTATCCATGCTGTATTGTAGCACCGGCGCCCACGACGTCGATGGATTTAGCACTTGTTTAACGATTGCTCGCCGAGCCGGCGCCTTTCATCGGCCGCAAACGGGTTCTGCCGCGCGCTGTCTGCCACCCCCGCACCGCGCCGTGCGCCGCGGACACGCGCCGGGGAGGCCCGGCGTGGACCTCCCCGGCAGTATCACCCCGACCCGGCGATCTGGCTCAGATTGCGGGGCGCGTGAAGGTGGCGGGCGCATTCACGCAGATGAAGATGGCGTCGGCGCGGTTGAGCGTGACCAGGTCGTTGGGCGCGCCCGGGATGGGCGAGTAGCCGGCGAAGCGCTGGGTGGCGTTGTCAAACCGCCAGATGGCGATCAGCGCGCTGGCCGGGCTCACCCCGGCCGCCACCTGTGAGGTGGGCGTGCCGTTCGGGTAGGTCGAGGCCACGTTATTGCAGCCGGTGAAGAGCTGCACCTGCTCGGTGGCCGCGCCCTGACGGTTGGTGACCGTAATGCTCAGGGTCTGGCCGGTGGCCACCGTGACGGTGCCCGGGTTGCCGATGTTGGCGGTGGTCCCGCTCACGACCGCCGAGGCGAAGGTGAAGCCGGACGGCACCGTCTCGCTGACGGTGCAGCTGCCGGCCGGGACGTTCGTCACCGTGGCCGTGCCGGTGGCGTCCGTCGTCACCTGCTGGCTGAAAGTGGTCCCGCACGTGACCGTGAACTGGAACCCGGCGCGGCTGGCGGTGGGCACCGGGTTGCCCTGGGCGTCTACCACCTGCTTGGTGAACGTGATCGTGCCGGTGGTGGCGGCACGGTTCTGCGCCACAATCGGGACCGTGCCACCGGCGGTCACCGTGAAGGACGCGCCGTTGGGGACCTGCACGTTGTTGACCAGCAAGGTCACGAGCTGATAGCCGCTGCGCGGCTGCTCGGTGACGGTGTACGTGCCCTGGGCGAGATTGGTCAGGGAGGCGTTACCCAGAGCGTCCGTGGTTACCGTCTGCGAGAAGCCGCCGGGGCCGGTAATGGTGAACTGGAAGCCGCTGCGGTCGGCCGTGGGGATGACGGCGCCGGTGGCATCCACGATCTGTTTGCTGATCTGGATGGCGGCGGTGCCGGCCACGCGGTTGATGGCCGTAATCGACGTCGTTTGTCCGGCCACTACTTGGAAGCTGGCGATCGGTGTGTTGCCGATGAAGAAGCCCACGAGCTGGGCGCCGGCGCGCGGCTGTTCCGTGATCGTGTAGGTGCCGGGGGCAACGCCGATGGTGGCCATCCCCTGGGCGTTAGTCGTCATCGAGAAGGTGCCGCCCGGCCCGGACACGTTGAACGTCCAGCCGCTCAGGTCACCGGTCACCGGGTTCCCCTGCGCGTCCTGCAGCTGCTTCTGCACGCTGATCGTGCCCACCGGCTGGGCGGTGGCTACCGGCACGTGGCGGATCCCGCTCACCAGTAGCAGCACAAGCAGTCCGGCCATGGCCGGCCACGCCCGCCGCCACCGGCTACCGGGTTGCTGGGTGAAGCCCTTCACTGCGTCGACCTCCTGTCCTAGCTTGTCCGCGGGATCGGCGCCGATGACGGGCGCCCCCGTCCGCCCGACCCGCCTTCAAGAACGGTGGCGCACGCCGCGCGTTACTCCCTGCCGGGAAGCGGCCGGCTGCGGTTCCGTCCCATTGTTCCAGCGCCCGTGGCGCCCGGCATTGCCGATCGGGAGTATCCCCTGCGCGTCTGGGCGGTTGAGCAATCGGGGCAAGAGATGCCGAGCACATCATGCGGGGCCGGACGATTGTCATGCGTGGGGAGGGCAGGGACAGTTCATCACTCGCGAGTGCGCTGCGTCAAGAGGCGGGCCGGTGCCCGTGGCGCTGCTATACTCGAAGGGCCGACCCCCAGCGCGAGGAGCGCCATGCGCCGCTTCATCCGGATCGGCCGTCTGCTTGGCATCCCCATCGGCGTGAACCCGTCCTGGTTCGTGCTGCTGGCGCTGATCGTCTCGCTACTGGCCACCCAGGCCTTCCCAGAGGCGCTGCGCGACCTTTCACCCTGGATGCTGTGGCTGCTCGCTCTGGGCGGCGCCCTCCTGTTCTTCGTCTCGATGGTGCTCCATGAGCTGGCGCACAGCCTGATGGCGCGCTACTTCGGTATCCCCGTGCGCAGCATCACCCTGTTCGTGCTCGGCGCCGTGGCCCAGACCACGCGCGAGACGCGCCGGCCGGGGCAGGAGTTCCTTCTGGCCATCGCCGGCCCAGTGGTCAGCATTCTGCTCTCCGGCCTGTTCATGGTGCTGTGGTTCCTCACCGGCCGCGGCACCACGCCCCTTTCGCTCCTCTGCGAGTGGCTGTGGCTGGCCAACTTCGCCGTCGGCCTGTTTAACATGGTTCCCGCCTTTCCCATGGACGGCGGACGGGTCCTGCGCTCCCTCCTATGGGGGCTGTCCGGCAGCTACCGCCGCGCCACGCGCTGGGCGGCGCTGGTGGGACGCGGCTTCGCCCTCACGTTGGTGGGGGTGGGCGTGCTCGTGGCCATCCAGGCGCCCTGGTTTGACCGGCTCCACCCGGTAAGCGGCGTGCAGTTCGTGCTCGTCGGCCTGTTCATCAACGTGGCCGCCCGCCAGGGCGACTTCCAGTCCGGCGTCCTTGACCTGCTGAGCGGCTACCGGGTGGCGGACGTGATGCTGCGCGAGGTACCCGTCCTGCTCACCTCAGCCACGGTGCAGGAGGCGCTGGCGGGGCCGATGGCCGGCTACGGCCCGGCGCGGGAGTGGCTGTTCGTCTCCGATGGTGAGCGCTTCGTTGGCCTGGCGGCGCGGGCGGCGCTCCTCACCGTTCCGGAGGACCGCCGCCATGAGATAAGCGTGAATGAGGTTCTCATCCCGCGCGAACGACTGCAGGCCACGGCCCCGGATGAGCCGCTCAACGAGGTGCTCCAGCGCATGGACAGCGAGGAGACGCCCGTGCTGGTCGTGGTTGAGAACGGGCAGGTCGTCGGTCTCATTCATCGCGGCCTGGTCGTCGGATTGATGCCCCGGGGGAGAGGAGAGCGTCGTGCGTAGCCGTGTCGGCGCCGTGCTGGTCGGCAAGGCGGCCGCAGCGGCGAGCCAGCGCCTCGGCCGGGGCGGCGGCACCGCCCTGCCCGGCCTGCTGGCCGAACGCCTCGACCCCGACATCGTGGCCCATCTGGGCCGCTCACTGGGGCACGGTACGGTCGTGGTCACCGGCACCAACGGCAAGACCACCACGGCGCGCATGGTCGCCGATATCCTGCGCGCGGCGGGCCGGCCGGTGCTCCACAACCGCTCCGGCTCCAACCTGATGCGTGGCCTGGCGGCGACGCTCACCGCCGCCGCCGGCCTCGACGGGCGCATCCCCCACGCCGAACACACCAGCGGTGTGTTCGAGGTCGATGAAGCCACCCTACCACCGGCTTGTGCCGCCCTTCAGCCGCGCGTGGTGGTGTTCACCAACCTGTTCCGCGACCAGCTCGACCGCTACGGTGAGGTGGACAGCATCGCTGCCCTCTGGCGCGAGGCGGTGGCCGCCTTGCCGCCCACCACCACCCTGATTCTCAACGCCGACGATCCCAGCGTGGCCGCCCTGCGCCACGCGGCGCGCGGTCCGGTGCTCACGTTCGGCATCTCCGATTCGGGCACCACCGCCGGGCAAGAGGAGCACTCGGCCGATGCGCGTTGGTGCGGGCGCTGCGGCCGCGAGTTCGTCTACACGGTGCGCTTCTTCTGGCACGTGGGCCACTGGCGTTGCCCCGGATGTGGCGAAGAGCGGCCCACGCCCGATGTGGCCGCCGAGGCGGTGACCATGGGATGGGATGGCGTGCGGCTCACCATGCGCACCCTTGCCGACATGTTTCCGCTGCGCCTGCCGCTCCTGGGCCTGTACAACGTCGCCAACGCCCTGGCGGCCACGGCGGCCGCGCTCACCATGGGCGCGCCCCTGTCCGCCATCATGTCCGCCCTGGAGGGCTTCACCGCGGCCTTTGGCCGACAGGAGGCGCTGCGCGTGCGCGGCCGGGAGGTACGCCTTTTCCTGTGCAAGAACCCGGCCGGCACCAACCAGGTGCTGCGCACTCTCCTGGGCCTGGCTGAGGCCGCAGACGGCGTCGGCGACCCCGGCCCTGCTGGAGCACCTCTGCACCTGCTTTTCGTCCTCAACGACGACATCGCCGACGGGCGGGACGTGTCCTGGATCTGGGACGTGGACTTCGAGCTCCTGGCCGGGCGGACGGGCACGCTGGTGGCTGCCGGCACGCGCGCCGCGGACCTGGCGCTACGCCTCAAGTACGCCGGCCTTGAGCGCGGTCTGGCCCTGGAGCCAGAGCTGCGGGCGGCGGTGGGCCGCGCCCTCACGCAGACACCGCCCGGAGCGCGGCTGTACATCCTGCCAACCTACACCGCCATGCTCGCGGTGCGCGAGCACCTCGCCGCGTTGGCCGGCGAGCGGCATTACTGGGAGCAGTGAGCGAAGGGGTCACCAGCGATGAGCACATCCGAGCCCCGGTACCGGCTGCGGCTGGCCCACCTCTATCCGGATCTGATGAACCTGTACGGCGACCGCGGCAACGTCATCGCCCTGCGCCGGCGCTGCGTGCTGCGTGGCATCGCCCTGGAGGTCGAGGAGCTGGGGCTGGGCCAGCCCTTCGACCCAGAGCGATACGACCTGATCTTCATCGGCGGCGGCCAGGACCGGGAACAGCGGCGCATCGCCGCCGACCTCGTGGAGCGGAAGGGGGCGGGCATCCGCGCTGCGGTGGAGGCCGGCACCCCGGCGCTGGCCGTGTGCGGCGGCTACCAGCTCTTCGGTCGCTCCTACCAGCCGGCCGCCGGCGAGGAACTACCCGGGCTCGGCATCTTCCCGGCGCGCACCGTGCACCCAGGCGAGGAAGCGCCGCGGTGCATCGGCAACGTGGTAGCGGAGTGGGAGGGCGGTACGCTGGTCGGCTTCGAGAACCACGGCGGACGCACGTACCTTGAGCCGGGGGCGCGGCCGCTGGCGCGGGTGGTGGCCGGCTTCGGCAACAACGGCGAGGACGGCACCGAGGGGGCCGTGGTACATCACGCCTTCGGCACCTACCTGCACGGCTCGCTCCTGCCGAAAAACCCGGCTTTCGCCGATCGGCTGATCGCCCTGGCCCTGCAGCACCGCTACGGCGCCGACGTTGCCCTCCCCCCTCTGGACGATAGCCTGGAAGCGCGGGCGCACGCCGACGCCGCCGCCGTGGCCCTGCGCGACGCGCGTCCGCGCCGCCGTCTGCCGCTGCCCGGTTGGCGCCGCTGAGTGGCGCGTGCGGCGGCGTGGCGATACCATTAGGAACGCTCCCCTGAATTGCCGGCCGTCGCGCGGAGACGGAGAGCCCCGGAGGCGGCGCCGCGATGGCGGACCCCCACGAGATGTCCGAGGCTGGTGAAGAGCGCGGCGACGTCGTCGCCGGTGTGGACGAGCGGCCCCAGCGGCGGCGCGAATGGGCCGGTGGCTTCCGCAGCGTGGCGCTGCCCCTGCTGGTGCTGGCGGCCATCGTGCTGGGCGTGTGGTACCTGCAACGAGGCGGGGAGGGCGCCTCCGAGCGCGAGGCCGGCATCGGCATCGTGGCGTTGCCGGCGGACAAGAACCCCACCGGTCGGCCACCGGCCGCCGAGGAGGGACGGGCGGCACCGGACTTCGTGCTGCACACGCTGGGCGGTGGCACGATTCGCCTGAGCGATCTGCGCGGCCAGGTGGTGCTGCTGAACTTCTGGGCCACCTGGTGCGGCCCCTGCCGACAGGAGGTGCCGGAGCTGGTGCAAGCCTACGCCGCCGAGCGAGATCGCGGGCTGGTGATCGTCGCCATCAACCTGCAGGAGCAGGAGGACAAGGTGCGGGACTTCGCCGAGGCGTTCGGCATGCAGTTCCCGATCGCCCTGGACCGCACCGGCGAGGTGGCCAGCGCCTACCGCGTGCAGGGCAGCGGCCTGCCCACCTCGGTGTTCATCGACCGGCAGGGCGTGGTCCGGACGGTGCGCTATGGCGCCATGAACGCCGAGTATCTCCGCCAGCAGCTCGCGGCATTGCTGTAGAGGGTCCGATGGCGCTCCTGGCAGCGGCGCGGCGGTGGGCGGTGCAGCAGGAGTGGAACCCGCTGCGCGCCTTGTTCCGTCTGTTCACCTCGGTGCGGTTCGCCATCGTCATGGTGCTGGTCGCGGCCGTGGCGGCACTGCTGGGGGTGATCTTCCCCCAGGCGCCGGACCCCGTGCGCCTCAACCCCGCCGCCTACGACGTGTGGATGGAGCAGCAGCGCGCCCGCTACGGCGTCTTCGCCGAGTGGCTGCGCCACGCCGGTCTGTTCGAGGTCTTCCGCACCCCCTGGTTCAACGGCATCTTCTTCGTGCTCCTGGCCGCGGTGGCGGTGTGCACGTTCAACCGTTTCACCCCCACCTGGCGCATGGTGCGCCGGCCCCAGAAGCTGGTGAACGACCGCTTTCTGGAGCGGGCGCACGCCCGCGCCGCCCTCGACGGCCTGGGTGACCCGGCTGCTGTAGAGCGGGTGCTGCGCGCGCACCGCTACCGTGTGGAGCGGGTGGCGCAGCGGGACGGCGCCGTGTACCTGTTCGCCGACCGCTACCCGTGGGCGGCGTTGGCCACGTTTGTCACCCACCTCAGCCTGATCCTGTTCATGGCCGGTGGTATCGTCTCCAAGCTGACGGGCTTCAGCGCCTTCATCGAGGTGGGGGAGGGGAGCTGGCAGCCGGTGTTCCCCGTGCTCCATCCCAACCAGCTCCTGGTGGAGAACCTGGACTCGATCGAGGGGCGGGACGCCCAGGGCAACGTGATCGATTACCGCACCCATCTGGTCATCTACCGCAACGGGCGCGAGATCTGCCGCGGCACCACCACCGTCAACGACCCGTTGCAATGCGCGGGCTACCGCTTTCATCAAGCCACCTATAGCGGTGACGGCGTGGCCCTGCGCGTGCGCGACCTGCGCACCGGGGCGCTGGTGTACCGCGAGGCGCCGCTGCTGTCCCGTAGGCCGGCGGCACCCAGCCCGCGGTTGGTGGTGCGCGACGCCAACGGCACGGTGCTGTTCGACGACTACCTGGTGCTGCGGCCGCTCGACGACCGGCGCAGCATCGCCCTGGTGCCGATCGAGGGGGTCCAGCGCGTGGTGCCGGTGGTGCTCTTCCGCTCCAGGGACACCGACCCCTGGCAGTTGAGCGTGATCCACCTGCGCGACAAGACTAACCCAGCCGACCAGGACGCGCAGATCGTGCTGCGGCAGGGGGAGAGCGGCAACGCTGGCGGGCTGACGTTCACCTACGCGGACCTGCGCGGGCTGCCCGCGCTCATCGTGCAGGGGATCCCCGGCATCGAGCCGGTGGCGCTGCTGCAACTGGTGAGCGAGCGGGACGGCAGCCTCACCCTCGATGTGCAGAACGTGGCCCGACCGGATGCGGACACCGCGCACCTTGTGCTGCGGCCGGGGCAGCCGGTACAGGTGGGAGACTACGAGTACCTGTTCGACGGCCGGCGCGAGTACACGGGCGTCGAGGTGCGGCGCGATCCGGGGTCGTGGCTGATCTGGGTGGCGACGGCGCTGTTGCTCGGTGGGCTGGTCGTGACCTTCTACGTGCCGCGGCGGCGGCTGTGGCTGAAGGTGACACCGGGGCGCACGCTGGCAGCCGGCATCGCCGAGCGCACGGCGCCGCTCTCGGCCGAGATCGAGCAGCTGCTGAAGGAGGCGCGAGCGCAGGTCGGCGACGCCGCGCGCGGCGCGGTGGCCGGCCGTTGACTTTGACCGTCGCGCCTCTATGCGGTAGAATGGAAAGAGATGCCGAGGTAGCTCAGTTGGTAGAGCACGGCACTGAAAATGCCGGTGTCGGCGGTTCGATTCCGCCCCTCGGCACCCTTCCCCCATTCCTCTCGGTGGATGGGGGTTTTTCGTTGGCCGCAGGGTGGCCCTCATCCCCTGCGGCGCCGCCGTGCCGACCCGCGGCGCGTCCCGGCCCCCGCGCCCGGGTCGCGAGCAGCGTCCCGACCATGCCGTCATCCACCACCCGCGGCCACCTCGCCCCATCGGGCATGGACGATGCCACCTGACGCTGGCGGTCGTTTGCGCTCGGCCCGCCTGGTGAATAGACTCTATAGCAGAACGGCGGTGGCGTTGGTCTCCTGCCTGGTGCTCCCCACACGCGCGGCGCGCGCGATGCCGGCTCCGGTCTCGGACACGCATGACCCGCCGGTTGAAGGCCCGCCCGCACGAATGAACCGCCCCGCCGCGCGCAGAGCCGATCCCGGCGAGGCCATCTGTGGGGGCGACCATGACGCGCTTTCAACGACTGACCCTGGCCGCGGTGCTCGCCACGTGGCTGCTGGTGGTCTCCGGCGCCACCGTGCGCGTGACTGGCTCCGGACTGGGATGTCCGGACTGGCCCCTCTGTCACGGCCACGTTATCCCACCGCTGGACCGTGCCACCCTGATTGAGTACAGTCACCGCCTGCTCGCCTCGGTCGTCACGGTCCTGGTCCTGGCCACAGCGGTGAGCGCCTGGCGCGCCTACCGCCACGATCGCGCCGTGCTCCGGCCGGCCCTGCTGGCCGTTCCCTTCCTGGCGGCGCAGGTGATCCTGGGCGGCATCACGGTTCTGCATGAACTGCCGCCGACGATCGTCGCCGCCCACCTGGCCACGTCGATGGCGGTGTTTGCCTGCCTCATCGCCACCGCTGTCGGGGCGTTCGCGCCTGTCCTGCGCCGGCGTGGCGCCCTCCCCGCCCTAGGGGAGGGGTTCGCCCTCCTGGCCGGTGCCACCGCCGTGGTGACGTACCTGCTGCTGCTCACCGGCGCCTATGTCACGGGCAAGGGGGCCGGACTGGCCTGCCGCGGTTGGCCGCTGTGCAACGGCGAGCTGTTCCCGGCCGGCGAGCGCATGGCCGATATCCACGCCTTCCACCGCCTGGTGGCCGCCGGCGCCGGGGTGCTGGTCGCCGTGCTGCTCTGGCGGGCGTTGCGTGCGCCGGGGCGCCACCCCGCCGTGCGCTCGGTGGCGGCTGCCCTGGCGACCGTCTACCTGGCGCAGGTGCTGGTGGGCGCAGGCAACGTGTGGTTGCGCCTCAGCCCTCCCCTGCGCGTCGCCCACCTCGGCTTGGCCGCCTTGGTGTGGGGATTGCTGGTCGCCCTGGCGGCGTTAGCCTTCCACGCCGCCGGACGAACGCAGCCAGCGCCGATCGGTAGGGGGCCCGGCCTGCCCGAGACACCGGTCCCACCCGGCCTGGCCGTCGGCTCGCCGGAGCCCGCGCCCGGCCGCTGGCGCGCCACGCTCACGGCGTACCTCTCCCTCACCAAGCCGCGGATCATCGAACTCCTGTTGGTGACCACCGTGCCCACGATGGTGCGCGCCGCCGATGGCTTGCCCGCTCCCTGGCTGGTGCTGGCCACGGTGGCGGGCGGCGCCCTGTGCGCCGGTGGCGCCAACGCCATCAACTGCTACCTGGACCGCGACATCGACCAGGTGATGCACCGTACACGTCGTCGGAGCCTGCCCCAAGGTCAGGTTACGCCCCCGCGCGCGCTGGCGTTCGGCATCACCCTGGGTGTGGTGGGCTTTCTGGTGTTGGCCACGGTGGCCAACCTGCTCAGCGCCGTACTGGCCGCCGGCGCGCTGTTGTTCTACGTGTTCGTGTACACTGCCTGGCTCAAGCGCCGCAGCGTGCAGAACATCGTGATCGGCGGCGCGGCCGGAGCAGTGCCGCCGCTCGTCGGTTGGGCAGCCGTGCGCGGCAGCCTGGGCTGGGAGGCGGTGGCGCTGTTCACCGTGATCCTGCTGTGGACGCCGCCGCACTTCTGGGCGCTGGCGCTGCGCTATCAGGGCGATTACGCCGCGGCGGGTGTGCCGATGCTGCCCGTCGTCCGGGGCGCGTCGACCACCCGACGGCAGATCGCCGCCTATAGCCTGCTGCTGGTGCCGGTGTCGCTGGTGCCGAGCCTGGCCGGTGGGGCAGGGCCGGTGTACCTGATCGCCGCCCTGACCCTGGGAGCAGCCTTGGTTTGGGAGGCGCTGGCGCTCCTGCGCCGGGGCGACGCTTACCCGGTGATGCGCCTCTTCCACTTCTCGATCACTTACCTTACGGCGCTGTTCGCCGCCCTCCTGCTCGACCAAGCGCTGCGCCCCTGGCTTGCCTGGTGAGCCGCCAAGCCCGCGGCGCGTGTGCGTCCATGCTGCCTGGGGTAACGTGATGCCGATGCCGCGCCGGTACCTGACCCTGTTCGAGCCGGAGCTCGCGCCCGGGGAACGGCTGCTGGCGGTTGCCAACGCTGACCTGTGGTTTCGCTACCGGCGACTGGGTCTCACGGACCGGCGGTTGATCGCCGTAGAGGGGGGCGGCCTGCGCCGTCCGTGGCGGGGCCGGACGGTGCACAGCATCCCGCTGCCGGAGATCGTCGCCGTCGAGACGCGTGGTGGGCGTCTCCAGCAGACCGTCATCCTGCACCTGCGGGACGGTCGCATCGTCGGCTACGCGCTGCCGAGCTTCTCCGGCGGCACTGCACCCTCCCTCCACGCGCTACGACGGGTCACCGCCGGGCAGGACATCGCTCGCCCGCGCTGAGCCGGCTGCCGCCCCTCACGTGGCCGCTGCTCCCGATCCCAGGGCACTCTCACCGGCCAGCGCCTGCGCCACGGCGCGCACCGCATCGCTCAAGCGTTCCACCAGGAGGTCCAGCTCAGCCGGCTCCACGACCAACGGTGGGCCCACCAGCACCTGGTCACCCCGCTGGCCGTCGGCGTTGCCGAACCCGGGATACACCACCAGCCCGCGGGCGAACGCCGCCTCGGCCACCCGCTCAGCCACACGCTGCGCCCGGTCGAACGGCTCGCGGGTGGCCTTGTCACGCACGAACTCGATGCCCCACATCAGCCCCTTGCCGCGCACATCGCCCACGATGGGTGAGCCAAGAAGCGCGCGCAGGCGCGGCTCGAGGTAGGCGCCCAACCGGGCGGCCCGTTCGATGAGCCCGTGCGATTCGATGTAGCGGAGCACGGCCGCGCCGGTGGCGCAAGCCACGGGGTGGCCGCCGTACGTGAAGCCATGCACGAAGGTGCCGCTGCCCTGGGCGATGGCCTGGAACAGCGGTTCGCGCACGATCATCGCCGCCAGCGGGGCGTAGCCACCGCTGACGCCCTTGCCGGTGGTGATGATGTCCGGCACCACCTGCCAATGGTCGATCGCGAAGGCGGCGCCCGTGCGGCCGATGCCGGTCATGACCTCATCGGCGATGAACAGCACCTCGTAGCGGTCACAGATGGCGCGGATGATGCGGAAATACTCGGGCGGTGGGGTGAGGGCGCCGCCCGCCGCGCCGACGAGCGGCTCGGCGATGAAGGCGGCCACGTGCTCTGGCCCCTGGCGCACGATCTCCTCTTCTAGGGCGTGGGCGCAGCGTACCCCGCAGGTGGGGTGCGCCAGGCCGTAAGGACAGCGATAGCAGTAGCAGGGTGGGATGTGCGGCGCATCCAGCAGCAGCGGCAGGTACGGGCGTCGTCGGGGCACATGGCCGGACACGGACAGGGCACCGAGCGTGTTGCCGTGGTAGCTGGTCCAGCGGCCGATGACCCGGTGCTTGCTGGGGCGGCCGGTCTCGAGAAAGTATTGCCGAGCGAACTTGATGGCGGTCTCCGTGGCCTCGGACCCGCCGGAGACAGGGTAGACGCGGGTGAGGTCGCCGGGAGCAAGGGCTGCCAGCCGTCGGGCGAACTCCTCCTGCGCCGTCACGGCGAACAGGCTGCCGTGGACGTAGGCCACCTGAGCGGCCTGCGCCTGCTGCGCCGCGATCACCTCGCGCACGCCGTGGCCGATGGCGGCCACCAGCGCGCCGGAGGAGCCGTCCAGGTAGCGCCGGCCGTCCTCAGTCTCCAGCCACACCCCTGCGGCCCGCACCACCCGCGGCAACGGCCGCGCACCGGTGCGGCGGAACAGGTGATCGCCGTCGGACCGTTGCGACGCCATGGTGCCCCTCCCAGTGTGGCCGTGGCGCAGAGAGGATAGCACCGCGCGCCAGGGGAGGCGAACTCGTCGAGCGACCTGGCTCCTGCTCCGACCGACAGACTCGAACCTAAGGAGGGGGATCTGTCACAATCACCCGGGAAAACGCGCGAGGAAGGGGTATGGCGCTCGTTATTGGGGTGACCGGATCCATCGCCAGCGGCAAGAGCACGGTGTGTCAGGCCATCGTTGAGCTCGGCGGGGTGCACGGCAACGCCGATACGCTGGTGCACCAGCTCTACGCACCGGGGACGCCGGGGTTCGCGCGGGTGGTGGCCGAGTTTGGGCCCGAGGTGGTGGGGCCGGACGGCAGCATCAACCGGCGCGTGCTGGGCAGCAAGGTGTTCGGCAACCCGGAGGCCATGCGCCGGCTCACGCGGGCCATGGGCGACATCACCGGCCTCATCCGGCGCACGATCGAGGAGTGGCGGGCCACCCTGCCATCGGACCAGCCGGCGGTGATGGAGGCGGTCAACCTGATCGAGCCCGGGTACGCGGCCTGGTGCGATCAGGTCTGGCTGGTGGCTTGTTCGCTTGACACGGCGCGCGCCCGGCTGGCCGCGCGGAACAACCTGTCGCCGGAGGAGATCGAGAAGCGGCTGGCCAGCCAGCGCGACTGGCGCCTCCGTGCGCCGGCGGTCGATTTCGTGCTGCACAACGACGGCAGCACCGAGGCGCTGCGCGCGGCGGTGCGGGCGGAGCTGGCCCGCATCATCGCCCTGCACCGGGCGGGCGCCCTACCGCCGAGCAACTATCACCGCTGGCGCGCGGAGCACGCGAACCAGGGTGTGGCGCGGGCCACCGGGACGGCCCAGAGCTAGCTCCCAAACCGCTGGGACGCTACCGCTGTGCCTCACCCCGGGCGCGCACCCGCCCGCGCTGGCCGCGCCGCTCCAGTAAGTACCCGAAGCCACGCACGTTCACGATGAGGTTCGGCTCAGCGCCCGCAGCGTTGAGCTTGTTGCGCAGGCGCCAGATGTGCACCTTGAGGATATCCTTCGCTTCCTGCTCGCCCGCCTCGTAGCCGTGCACCTCACGGAAGAGGACGGCGTGGGAAACCACGCGACCGGGGCGGCCTGCCAGGTACGCGAGGATCCGGAACTCGGTGGGGGTGAGCGCTACGGGCCGGCCCTCAACCGTCACCTCACAGCGCTCGAAGTCCACCGTCACGTTCCGCACCGTCACACGAGGCGGAGTGGCAACCGCGGTGGCTGTCTCCACCAGCTCAGCAAGTCGGCGGGCAAACGCCACTACCGCGGCGGCCGGGGTATCCCATGGCAGCCAGCCATGATAGCCGGCGCCGAGAATCTCGCCCAGAGCGGCGGAGGAATCGGCCGACCAGAAGACGAGGGGTTTGCCGATATACGCCTCACGGAGCTGCTGGGCCGCCCGGCGTGCCGATTCATCCAGGGTGAGGGCCCGGACTAGGACGAGGTCGAGGGCGGTCGCTGGGGGCCACAGTTCGCCGATCAGCCGCGCTCGGCGGACCTGCGCCTGTTCCCGCTGCAGCGCCTGGGTCACGGTGCTGGCGTCGTGGTAAGGCGACTCAATGAGAAGAATGCGCGCTGGCGCCGTGAGCGTTGCCGTGTGCGTCATGCCTGCCCTCGCGGTGCGCTGACCTTAGCGGCCGCCCGATCCTCCCCGCGGGCCTCATCTCAACTATCGGCAGGCGACGCGCGTGTCATGATGGGCCAGCCTGAGCAGGTGCCCCGGTCAACCGCTCCCCGGGGCGCACGTCCATCCCGCGGGCCCACTCCACCGCTGCCACCTTGGGCTGGCCAGGCACTTGCACCCGCTTGACCAGCAACGCGCCCTCTGCCAGCGCCACCAACACGCCCTCCGGTGTTATGTCAAGAATTTCGCCGGGGGTGCCGGGCCGCGGCGTGGCCGTGCGCGCGCTGTCGAAGATCTTGACCTGGGCGCCACGGAAGGTGGCGTTGGCGCCCGGGGTGGGGTTGGCGCCGCGGATCAGGTTGTACACCTGGGCCGGGTCCGCGTCCCAGGCGATCCAGGTGTGCTCATCGCGGCAGATGGGCTCGTAGGTGGCCTGGCTGTGGTCCTGCTCGATGCGCGGCGCTTGGCCCTGTTTGACCAGCTCCACCGCCTCCACCATGGCCTGCACGCCCAGCGGGAACAGCTTGTTGAAGTACAGGGAGGCGACGGTGTCGTCCGGATCGATCTCGACCTCCTTCTGGAGGAGGATGGGGCCGGTATCGATGCCACGGTCGGGCCAGAAGATGGTCAGGCCGGTCTTGGTCTCGCCTTGAATGATGGCCCAGTTAATGGCGCTGGCACCGCGGTGCTTCGGCAACAGGGATGGATGGTACTGGATCGTTCCGAGCGGCGGGCCGAAGAGCACCCGCTCCGGGATGATGTCGGTGACGTAGGCCATGACGCACAGCTCCGGCTGCTGGGCAAAGAACCGCTGCACCACGGATTCGTCCCGCCGTAAACCGCGTGTCGGCAGGACGAGCACGCCGGCCGCCTCCGCCGCCGCCCGTAGCGGGTCGGGCCGCGTGCCCATCGCCGGCTCCGGTGCGCACACGACCACGATCTCCTCCCCGCGCTCACGCAACGCCTTGAACACCGCCTCACCGAACGCCGCCTGCCCGATCACCGCTAGTCGCATCGCACGCTGCCTCCACCACCGGCCTTGCTGGGTCACGGTACGGCGTGGTTGACAACCGGTCAAGCGCGGTTGACATGAGGGCCCACCGTGCTAGCATGGTCGCTACCTGCCGGCTGTCAACCGGTACCTCCACCAGCCCGGTACCCGACCAAGGGTCACAGCACCCTTCCGTGCTCGGGCCGGGGGCGGCGATCGATTGCGAACCGCACAGTACAATTGTCGATGAACCAGGGAGGTCACCCAGAGAGCGAAGCGGGGCGGTATGCATCTTGAAGGCAATCACACGTTTGACGCGCCGTTGCAGGCCGTGTGGGAGACGCTGCTCAACCCGGACATCATCGCGCAGTGCATCCCAGGTAAGGAAAAGTTCGAGCAGATCGGGCCGGACCTGTACGAAGTCGCCATGCGGGTGAAAGTGGGGCCGATCAGCGGCTCCGGGACGGCCCAGATTCGCCTCTCCGATCAGGAGCCGCCCTACCGGTACCGGATGAGCGTCGACGGCGGGGGAGCCATCGGGCATATTCGCGGCAGCGGCGTGATGACGCTCACCGCCGACGGCAACCGTACCGTTGTCGCCTACAGCGGCGACGCCGATGTCACGGGCAAAGTGGCGAGCGTGGGGCAGCGGCTCTTGGGCGTCACCGCCAGGCTCATGATCGGCCAGTTCTTCAAGTGCATGGAGGGCAAGATCGGGCGATAGCAGTGGTCTAGGATCCAGGCGGCGAGACCCGGCGACATGACGGTCAGGAGGTCACCATGGCCAAGCGAGCGATCACGGTAACGGTGAACGGGCGGCAGTATCACAGCGAGGTGGAGCCCCGGCTGCTGTTGGCCCACTACCTGCGTGACGTACTGGGGCTGACCGGCACCCATATTGGCTGTGACACCAGCCAGTGCGGCGCGTGTACCATCCTGTTCGACGGGCGGGCGGTCAAGTCCTGCACCGTGTTCGCCGTCCAGGCAGACGGCCACGAGCTGCTCACGGTAGAGGGCCTGGCCAAGGACGGGCAGTTGCACCCCATCCAGGAGGGGTTCTGGGAGGAGCACGGGTTGCAGTGCGGCTACTGCACGCCGGGCATGATGCTGGCGGCGGTGGACCTGCTGCAGCGCAACCCCAACCCTACCGAGGCTGAGGTGCGGCACGCCCTGCATGGCAACCTGTGCCGTTGCACCGGCTACCAGCACATCGTCAACGCCGTCCTGTACGCCGCGCGCAAGCTGCGCGGTGAGCCCGTGCAGCAGCCGACACCGGCCGCGGCGACGCCGGCGGAATAGCGGCTCTGGCGAGGTCCGTACGTTCCAGCACACCGCTCCGCCCGCTGGTGGAGCTGCGGCGGGCGACATGTAAGGGAGGCCAACGCCATGACCGTAGCTGAAGTCCCGAAACTCATCGGCCAGCGCGTCAAGCGGCGCGAAGACCCCCGCCTGATCACCGGCTACGCGACCTACGTGGACGACATCCAACTCGTGCGCATGGCCCACATGGCCGTGGTCCGCAGCGAGCACGCGCACGCGCGCCTGCGCCGGGTTGACGTCAGTAAGGCGCGGGCCATGCCGGGCGTGCTGCTGGTGATGACGGCCGACGATATCCCCATCCCCAGCCTGCCGGGCGTGCCGGTCGATCCGCAAAAGGTGCCGGCGCACCCCGTGCTGGCCAAGGAGCGCGTGCGGCACGTGGGCGATCCGATCGCCGTCGTCATCGCCGAGGATCGCTATCAGGCGCGCGATGCCGCCGAAGCCGTTGAAGTGGAGTACGAGCCACTGCCGGCGGTGGTGGACCCCGAGAAGGCCATGGAGCCGGACGCCCCCCGCCTGCACGACAATATCGACCGCAACATCGCCTACCTGTGGGTGCAGCAAGCCGGTGATGTCGAGCAGGCCTTCGCCAATGCCCCGGTCAAGGTTAAGCAGAAGATGGTCGAGCAGCGGCTGATGGCCGTGCCCATGGAGCCGCGCGGCATCATCGCCGACTACCGACCCGGCCAGGAGACGCTCACCGTCTGGTACTCCACCCAGATCCCCCACCTCTCTAAGGCCAACTTCGCGGCCCTGCTCGGCATCCCCGAGCAGAACGTACGGGTGATCGCGCCGGAGGTGGGTGGCGGCTTCGGCGCCAAGCTGGAGCTGTACGCGGAGGACGTGCTGGCCATCCTCGCCTCCCGGCGGCTGGGCCGGCCGGTGAAGTGGGTGGAGTCGCGCTCCGAGAACTTCCAGAACATGACCCAGGGCCGCGGCCAGGTGGCGGAATACGAACTGGCTGCCGACCGGGACGGGCGCATCCTCGGCCTGCGGGCGCGCATCGTCGCTGACCTGGGCGCCTATCTCCAGGTCTTCACCGCCCTGGTGCCCACCTTCTCCGGGTTGATGGCGCCAGGCGTGTACGACATCCGCAACATCGATATCCAGATCACCGGTGTATTCACCAACAAGACGCCGACGGCCGCCTACCGCGGCGCCGGTCGCCCGGAGGCCACCTACTACATCGAGCGGATGATGGACCTCCTGGCGCGCGAGCTGAACATGGACCCGATCGAGGTCCGGCGGCGCAACTTCATCAAGCCGGAGCAGTTCCCCTACACCACCGCCACCGGCTTGGTGTACGACACCGGCGACTACGACAAGACCACCCGCCGCTGCTTGGAGATCCTCAACTACCAGGAGCTGCGCCGCGAGCAGGAGCGCAAGCGCCAGGAGGGGAAGCTGATGGGCATCGGCTTCTCCACCTGGGTGGAGATCTGCGGCTTCGCCCCGTCCGCCGCCATGCCCGGCACCGGCGGGTGGGAGTACGCCATGGTCAAGGCCGAGCGCTCCGGCAAGGTGGTGGTGCACACCGGTGCCTCGCCCCACGGTCAGGGGGAGGAGACCGCCTACGCTCAGATCGCCGCCGACCTCCTGGGGGTGCCCATCGACGACATCGTGGTGTTGCACGGCGACACGGCCGTGGTGAGCCACGGCGTCGGCACCTTCGGCAGCCGGGCGCTGGCGGTGGGCGGCTCGGCCGTGTACCGGGCGGCGGCCCAGGTGCGGGACAAGGTCAAACGGTTGGCCGCCCACCTGATGGACGCCAGCGAGGAGGACCTGGAACTGGTCAACGGCAAGATCCAGGTCAAGGGTTCACCCGAGCGGGCCATGACCTGGGCCGAGGTGGTGAACGCCGCCTACGCTGCCACCAACCTGCCCCCGGGTGAGGAGCCCGGGTTGGAGGCCAAAAGTTACTTCGAGCCGCCCAACTTCACCTTCCCGTTCGGTACCCATGCGGCCGTGGTGGAGATCGACCGGGACACCGGTGAGGTGAAGCTCACCCGCTACGTGGCCGTAGACGACTGTGGCACGGTGATCAACCCGCTCCTGGTGGCCGGGCAGGTGCACGGTGGCCTCGTGCAGGGTATCGCCCAGGCCCTCACCGAGCAGGTGGTGTACGGCGACAACGGCCAGCTCCTCACCGGCACGCTCATGGACTACGCGGTGCCCACGGCCGACATGCTGCCGCGGTTTGAGACCGCGCACACGGTGACGACCACGCCGGTTAACCCGTTGGGCGCCAAGGGCATCGGTGAGGCCGGCACCATCGCCGCCACACCGACGGTGGCCAACGCCGTGATGGACGCGCTCGCGCCGCTCGGCATCCGCCATCTGGATATCCCGTTCACACCGGAGCGGGTGTGGCAAGCCCTTCAGAGCGCCCAGGGCGGCCGCTAGCCGGAGTTCCTGACATGGAGACGCGGGCCCGCAGACGCGGGCCGCGCAGGAGGCACGCATGATCCCTGCCAGCTTTGAGTACGAGGCACCGACCACGCTCGACGAGGCCATCCGGCTGTTGCAACAGCACGGCGAGAACGCCAAATTACTGGCCGGCGGCCACAGCCTTATCCCCCTGATGAAGCTCCGCCTGGCCCAACCGGGCGTGCTGATCGACCTTGGCCGCATCCCCGGCCTGGCCTACATTCAGGAGCGTGACGGAAGCATCGCCATCGGCGCGCTCAGCACGCATTTCATGCTGGAGACCTCGGACCTGCTCAAGCGAGAGCTGCCGCTGGTGGCGGAGGCGGCCGCCGCTATCGGTGACGTGCAGGTGCGCAACCGCGGCACCATCGGCGGCAGCCTGGTGCACGCCGATCCCGGCGCCGACCTGCCGGCGGTGGTGCTGGCACTGGGCGGTACGCTGGTGCTGCGCGGTCCGCGCGGTGAGCGCACGGTGAGCGCCGACGAGTTCTTCGTGGGGATGCTCACCACGGCCGTGGAGCCCGATGAGGTGCTGACGGAGATCCGCCTGCCGAAGTTGGCCGGCCGGGCGGGCTACGCCTATCAGAAGGCGCCGAACCCTGCCTCTGGCTACGCCATGGTTGGGATCGCTGCCGCGGTGTCGCTGGCAACCGACGGCACGGTGCAGGACGTGCGCATCGGCATCACCGGCGCCGGCCCCCAGCCGGTACGGGCGCGGGCGGCGGAGGACGCGCTGCGCGGCCGCCAGCCGACCCCCGAGACCCTCGCCGCGGCCGCCGAGCAAGCCGCCCAGGCCATCGAGGAGCCGATGGAGGACATTCACGCCTCGGCGGACTACCGGCGTGCCCTGGTGCGGGTGCACACCCGCCGGGCGCTGGAGCGGGCGGTGCAGGCGGCCCGCGGCTGACGCCTGACGGCCCATACAGACGGCAAGGACCCCCTCGCCCGTGGGCTGGGCGAGGGGGTCCTTCTGTAGGCCGGCCGTCACCGCGGGCCGACTTACGGCTTGTCCTTCACCGGCGCGCAGATCAGGTCGCCGAACTGGACGAACTTGCCGCCCTCGACCTTGGTCGGCCGCTGGCAGTGCAGCGGGTGATGGTCGTACTTGGTGGTGTTGTACGGCCCGTAAGCGATGCCCTTGAAGTCCTTGATGGACTCCGCCGCCCGCACCAGGCTCTCGCGAGTGGGGTTGCGGCCGGCACGCAGCAGCGTCTCCACCGTGAGCTGCGCCTGGGCCCAGCCAGAGAGCGTGAAGTTGGAGGGGGTCACGCCCGGGGCGTACTTGGCCATCAGGCGCTTGTGCTCCTGCACGTCCGGGTTGCTGTCGTCCGAGATATCGGGCAGGTAGGCGGCCGTGATCGTGCCTTCGATGAGGTCGGCCCCGGCGCCCTCGATCACGGACGGGTCGGCGCTCACCGAGCTCATGATCACCAGCGGCCGCCAGCCGGACTCGCGCATGAACTTGAAGGCCAAGATGGTGAACTTGGGCACCGAGAACAGCGCTACTACCTCGGCACCGGCGTTCTTGAGCGCCTGCATCTGCGAGGAGATGTCCGAGGCCGTCGTCTCGTAGCTCTGCTCGGCGACGACCTGCAGAGCCCCTTGACCGGTCTTTACATCCTGGCCGAAGACTTTCTGGTAGTCCTTGCCGAAGTCATCGTTCTGGTAGAAGATGCCGATCTTCTTCCCCGGCCAGTTCTTCTTGGCGTACTCCGACAGGATCTTGGACTCCGTCGGGTAGCTGAAGGTCCAGCCGAAGGTGTAGGGCAGGTTTTGCGGGTCGTTCCACTTACCGGCGCCCGTGAAGACCCATAGGTCTGGGATCTTCTGCGCGTTGATCAGGTCGGCCACCGCGCTGTGCTGCGGCGTGCCCAGGTTGCCCGTGAAGGCAAAGACCTTGTCCTTCTCGATCAGCTCCTGGACCACCGTGCGGGCTACAGCCGGGTTGGTCTGATCGTCCTTGACGACGAAGCGGATCTTGCGGCCGTGCACTCCGCCCTTCTCGGCGTTCCAGTAGTCAAAATACGCCTGCATGCCCTGCGAGATGGGCCAGTAGCTGGCGTAGGCGCCCGAGCGACCCGTGTGCTGGCCAAGCACGATCTCGGTCTCCGTTACGCCCACATCGCTGGCGCGCAGCGGCGCGTTGGCGTCTTCGGTAGCCTGCGCCGCGGCCGTGGCCCGAGCTCCGCCGGTGGCCGTCGCGGCGCCGGTCTTCTCCTCACCGCTGCTGCGGCACGAGGCGGCCAGTATCAACAGCGCCGCCAGGGCCAGCAGACCCACGGAACGAATGCGACTCAACGCGTTCATGTGCTTCCGCCCTCTCCTGTAGTGCCAAGATCTCCATCCGCCTCACCACCGAACCGTCGCGAGCTTGGACTCGGGCCGGCAGTGGGCGGACGCGTCGTCTGCGTTGCCGAACCTCGCCGCTCAACCACCCCCTCTCACGCATGTCTCGTGATCGCCCGCTCTCAAGCCCTCAGCCGAGAGCGAATCGGCGCGCACATTAGACCTCACACGCCTCATGAGGCTCATGAGGGCTGATCACCGGGGGCTGCCGGGGGACTGCCACCTGCTGCACCTGGCTGGGATGCCGATGCGCCGCCGTGGGCCGCGGTCGCGGGGGCAAGCTCCCGCGCGCGCGGGGTGATCCGGCGCAGCCAGGCGGCAAACCGCGAATGTGGCAAGTTGTAGAAGAACCCGGCCAGCCCGTGTGGCATGAAGATCATCACCAGGATAAGGACAAGCCCGTACACGATTTGCGGGGCAAAGTCACCGTAGAAGCCGATGCTGCGTACCTCGATCTTGATGCTAGGCACGTTGAGCTGCAGCAGCCACACGATCGCTGCCCCTAGCACCGATCCCAGGATGGACTGGAGCCCACCTAGCACGATCATGACCAGGAACGCGAGCGAGAACGACAAACTGAAGTTATCCGGGCTGACAAATCCGACACTGACAGCGTAAAGAGCGCCGCCGACACCGGCGAAAAAGGCGGAGACGGCGAAGGCAAGGGTCTTGTAGCGGGCCAAGCTGATGCCCATCACCTGCGCCGCGACCTCGCTGTCGCGGAGGGCCACAAACGCCCGCCCGTGCCGGCTGCGCACTAACCGATTGGCGAAGTAGACCATCACAGCGGCGATGGCGAGAGAGACGAAATAGCGGTATTCCTCTGGGCCCAGGTAATCCTTCAGAAAGTCTGGAGGAGACGGCTGCGCGTCCACAAAGTAATAGCCGACGGTTGAGCCATCCTGCAAGCGGGTGGGGCAGCGCGTCTCCGGGTCCTGGGTCAGCCGGACGCGGTGGCACTCCCGCACGCGCTGCAATGACTCCAGCTGGATGCCCTGCACGCCGTGCGTGAAGTCCTGCGTTTTGTTGGACTTGATCATCATCGGCAGCACGATGGCCATGGCTAACGTGGCCATGGCCAGGTACGGTCCGGACAGCCGTAGCGACGGCAGGCCCACCACGAATCCCACGCCTGTGGCCAGCAGGGCGGCGACGGGGATCGTCCACCACCACACCCAGGCATAGTCATAGACCAGGATGGCGGTGGTGTAGGCGCCCACGGCCACCAGCGCGCCGTGGCCGAGGGAGATCTGCCCGGCATAGCCCGTGACGATGTTCAGGCCAATGGCCACGATGGCCAATACCACGATCTGGGTGACGTTGTAGGCGGACAGGAAGAACGGCGCCACGAGCGTGACGGCGGCCAGGGCACCGATGATGCTGCGCATCCGGTCGCGGGTGATCAGCCAGGCCACCAGAAATCCGAGCCCCGTGCCGAGCAGGATGGACGGCTCCTCGTTCAGCACGAGGACCCAATAACACAGCATCATCCCGAGAAAGCCGGCCAAGGCGCCCACGATGTAGCGGAGCGGGGTCGGTAGGGACAGCGGCTTTGGCATCGGCATGCGTGCTCTCTCCCCCTGTTACACCCGCACCACGCGCGCCCGTCCGAACAACCCGTTCGGACGCACCAGCAGCACGAGCACGATGATGAGAAACGCCGCCGGCGTCTTCAGGTCCGAACCGATGAAGCTCGTAGCACCGGCGATGTTCTCCAGGACACCCACGATCAGTCCGCCGACAACGGCACCGAACGGGCTGGTGAGGCCGCCGACTACCGCCGCGGCGAAGGCGTAGATGAGCACACCGAGCATGAGACTGGGATCCAGCCCCGTCAGGTTGGCGACGAAGATGCCGGCGGCAGCGCCCACCATCGAGGACAGGCCCCAACCCAGCATCAGCATGCGGTCCACGCTTACGCCCATGAGGCGGGCGGCGTTGGGGTTCGACGTCGCGGCGCGCATCGCCAGGCCCACCTTCGTGTAGCGGAAAAAGGCGAAGATGAGGAGCATGATCAGCAACGAGGCGACCAACACCCCGATGCGTGCCTTTCCGATGAACAGGTCACCCACGCGCACCGCCCCCTCGCCCAGCGGCCAGGAGAGCTGTTTGATCGGGCCCGTGTAGATGCCATGGCTGAGGGACTCAAACACCAGGAACAAGCCCAGCGTGACAATCACGATCACGAGTTCGGGCGCCTTTTCCACCGGGCGGACGACCACCCGCTCCACCGCGGCGCCAAGCAGAAACGCCACCCCAAGGGTGAGGGTAAACCCGAACCAGTAGGGCCAGCCGTTGGCGACGATGAAGGTCCACGCCAGAAGGGTGCAGAATGTGGCCATCTCGCCCTGGGCGAAGTTGATGATGCCGGTGGAGCGGAAGATCAGCACTAGCGCCAGGGCAACGATGCCGTACACGCCCCCCTGCGCCAGTCCGTTGATAATGTCCTGCAGGCCCACGTTCATGCGGCCCCATCCCTCCCCCGATTAGTAGCCAAGGTAGGAGCGCCGTACGCTCTCGTCCGCGCGGAGCTGGTCGCTGGGGCCGTGCAGCGCCACCGTACCGGTGGTGAGCACGTAGCCGTAATGGGCGACATGCAACGCCAGCGCCACGTCCTGCTCCACCAGCAGCACGGTGATGCCCTCATCCCGGTTGATGGTCTGCACGATCTCGAAGATCTCGCGCACGATGAGCGGCGCCAGCCCCAGCGATGGCTCGTCCAGCAAGAGCAACCGCGGCCGGGCCATGAGCGCCCGACCGATGGCCAGCATCTGCTGCTCGCCGCCGGAGAGGGTGCCGGCCGGCTGAGAACGCCGCTGGCCGAGCACGGGAAAATACTCGAATACCCGCTGCTTGTCACGGGCGATGCCGGCCCGATCGCGACGCGTGTAGGCGCCCATCTCGAGGTTCTCGTCCACGGTCAGGTCGGCAAACACCTGCCGCCCCTCCGGCGACTGCACCACCCCGGCGCGCACGATCTGCTCCGGCGACATCTTGTGCAGCGGTTTGCCGTCGAACAGAATCTGTCCGCGTGTCACCCGCAACAGCCCGGAGATGGTGCGCAACGTGGTGGACTTACCGGCGCCGTTGGCGCCGAGCAGGGTGACGATCTGGCCCTCGGGCACGCGAAAGCTCACGCCGTGCAGCGCCACTACCGGTCCGTACTGGGTGACGATGTCCTCAACCTCGAGCAACGCATCAGCCATGCGCTTCCTCTGCGGCGCAGGTTATCGCGAAGGGAGTCGCGACAGGGGGAGTCAATGCGATTCAACTGCTTCGCCGAGATACGCCTCGATGACGGCGGGATCGTTCTGCACTTCCTCCGGGGTTCCCTCGGCGATTTTCTTGCCGAAGTCCAGCACCACGATGCGGCGACAGATGCGCATCACCAGCGCCATGTGGTGCTCGACCAGAAGCACGGACGCACCCGAGAACCGGCGGATCTCCAGGATCAGGTCAGCCAGCTCTTCGACCTCGGCGGGGTTGAGGCCAGCGGCCGGTTCGTCCAACAGCAGCAATTTGGGCCGACTGGCCAATGCCCGCGCGATATCCACCCGCTTCTGGATGCCGTACGGCAGCGAGCCGGCCACGCGGTTGGCGTAGGGCTGCAGGTGCAAGAGCTCCAGCACGGCGGACGCCCGCTCGCGCAGGCGCTGTTCTTCCCTCACCACGTGCGGCAGGCCGATGGCGGCGCTGATGATGTCTGACCGGCCGAGCGTGTGCGTCCCGACCAGGACGTTCTCCAACACCGTCATAGAGGGGAACAGTTGCAGGTTCTGGAACGTGCGGGCTAGCCCGAGCCGAACCACGCCGGCCGGACGCTGCGTCAGCAGGTCGTGCCCGGCGAAGGTGATGCGGCCCGAGTGCGGGGTATACAATCGGCTGAGAACGTTGAACACCGTTGTCTTGCCGGCGCCGTTGGGGCCGATCAGCCCTACCAGATCGTCCTCCCCAACGGCAAAGGAGACACCGTCCAGCGCCACAATCCCGCCGAAACGAATGCCCAGGTTCTCCACCTCGAGGAGCGCCATCAACCAACCGTGCCCAGAATAAATCCGCCGTGTGCGGACGGTGTACTCACGAGGTACACGATTCAGCGCATTGGGTCAAGCGGTCACTCCTGGGTGAGCGATGCCGGTTGGGCTAGGCTGAGAGCAGTTGGCGGGGTTGGGCGCGTTCCTGCCTTGCCGCCGGCGGGCCGCCGTGCTAGACTGGAGGTGTTCCGGCAGGGGCGACGCGTCCCTGCCGTTCGGCTGTTCCGATGGCGGGCGTCGTCTAGTGGCCCAAGACGCCAGGTTGTGGCCCTGGAGACCGTGGGTTCGAATCCCACCGCTCGCCCCGCTGTCGGCCCCGGCAGCGCCGGGGCCGGCGCTCGTTTAAGGGCGGTGTTACCACACCAGGCGCGCCACCGCCTCCTCGTCCATCTCCGCTGGGATGCGCCGGGTGGGCCCGCAGAACGACCGCCCATCGGGCTGCTGCTCAAAGGCCCAGGCCTGACCACTGTTGATCAGACTCCGTGCCGCATCCACGACTAGGCGAGGCTCGTAGGGCACCGGGAGGCCGAGCCGCGTGCGGAAGGGCATGCACGCCGCCCGCAACGGGCGGCCGGAGAACAGTTCCGGTTCGTGCGCTCGCAACCGGGCCAGCGCGGTCTGAAACGCCTCGGGCGGAAAGCACTCCCGAAGACGCCGCCAGAGGGCGTCCCACAGGGTGGCGTCGTCAGGTGTCAGGTCGAGCGGCACCGCCTCAGCGGTGGTATCGCGCCATCGCGTCCACAGCCCGTATGAGCGACGGAGCCGCGCGAGCCACGCGCCGCTTTGGGGCGCTGCCTCACGCGTCGCCCTTGCCGGCGGAGGCTCCGGCGGGCGAGTGTGGGTCCCCTTATCGAACCGCCGTCGCCCGGAGGCCGGGCCAGTGAGATCGCAACGAGGGTCGTGTGGCTCCACCAGAAGGAACATGTTGGCGTGTCGGCTGCCCCAGTCCACAGCCAGACGCCGCTCCACCGGGGCAAGCGGCCGCAGGGCCACAATGAGCGTCAGCTTGCCGTCATCGAAGCGGCGGCGCTCGGCCAGAAAGTGGCTCCACTCGTTGGAAGCGCGCAGGTAGAGCGGGGAACGCACTGCAGGTCGCGGTGCCCGGCCCCGAGGTAGGTCATAGAGGACGAGACGTGGTGTGCCCGCCAGGCGTCGCAGGGCATCGACCAGTACAGGTCGGTCCGGCGCCCTCTGGGACGTCCATCCGCCGATACGGCGAGCGTACACCAGCAGCCTCTTCAGCCCATCAGGACTTGCGAGCCCGGTCGCGCGGCTCGTTCCCGCTTTACAGCGGTGGCCAGGGGACCGGCCGCCACGCCGGCGGTAACGGAAACGTGCGCTCCTCCAGCAGGCGTTCGATGCGCTGGCAGAGGGCGTGCACCTCGCGCGTGTGCAGCAACTCACGCAACTCCGCCAGGCCGTCCTCGCCGCGCTCCAACTTGGTGAGCAGCGGCTCCAAGTCGCGCAAGAGGTCGGCGTCCATCGGCTGGCCGGCGTAGTCCCAGATCACCGTGCGCAGCTTATTCTGCACGTGGAAGGTGAGGCCGTGATCGATCCCCCAGACATGGCCGTCCAAGGCTTCCAGGCAGTGGCCGCCTTTGCGGTCCGCGTTGTTCACCACGGCGTCGAAGACGGCCATCCGTCGGAGCTCGGCATCGCGATGGCCCTTCATGGTGAAGTAGCTGGCGCGCGGCTGGTGCTCGATGTAGAGCTGGACGGTACCAATGCCGTAAGGGCCGTCGCGCACGACGGTGGGCGGCACGATCCGCCACCCCAGGGCCTCGGAGACAAGATATGCTGCCCGCTCCCGGCGGTAGAGGGTCCCATCCGGGAAATCCCACAAGGGGGCCTCCCCGCGGCGTGGCTTGTAGATAGCCGTGCTCCGCCCGCCGGCCGCGTCTTCCAGGACGGCGGCGAACACGTAGTTGGAACCGGATGGCACGAGCTGTGTCTTGATAAACTCGGCGCGCGCCAGCAACGCGCACACCGAGGGTTCGTCCGGGCTCCAGGTTCCGCCCGGCTGGCGACGGATTGCTTCCACCCGGTTTGTTGGGGCCTCCATCGTCTGCCACCGATCTTCGCTTCATTATAATATCGCTCGGTCCGGCGTCTCTGACGCCGGACCGAGCAAGCTCGCGTCAACGGCTTCGGGCGGCTACGCCCGCCGCGGCATGGCGGCGATGCCCCCCATCGGCTGAAGCGTGGACATGTCGATGTCCAGCAGCACCGGCCCCTCGGCCGCCACGGCGCGGGCGAAGGCGGCGCGGAACTGGTCGACGCCCTTGACGGACTCCGCCGCCATCCCCATGCCGTGCGCCACGGTCACGAAGTCGGGTGTCGTCAGGTCCACGCCGATCTGTCGTCCCTCGAACATCCGCGCCTGGATGGCGCGCAGGATGCCGTAGCCGCGGTCGTTGAACACGCACAGGATGACCGGCAGGCGGTATTGCACGGCCGTGGCCAGCTCACCGATGCTGAGCATCAGGCCGCCATCACCCTGGATTACGGCGGTCTTGCGGCCGGTGCCGATGGCCGCGCCGATGGCGAGGGGGAGACCAGGGCCGATGGCCGCCGACGCGGGGTTGATAGAGGTGCGCGGCTCGTAGATCGGGATCAGGCGATTGCCCCATAAGTAGGCCGGCACCGTGGCGTCGCGCACGATCACGGCGTCACGCGGCAAGAGCGTGCGCATCGTGTCCATGATCGCCGCATAGTCGGGCCCGATTTCTTGGCGGATCGCCTGCCGTGCGGCGTCGCGTACCTGCCGCGCCCGCTCGGCGAACGCGGGGTCGGCCTTGGCGCCGTCGAGCTCGCGCAGGATGCCCGCCAACCCCAGGCGCGCGTCCCCCACTACGGACACGGCCGCTGGGTAGTTACGGCCGATGACACCCGGGTCGGCGTCGAGATGGACGAGCTTCCCGGGCAGGCGCAGCGCCCAGTTGCGGGTGGCGGCGCCCTGGAAGCGGGTGCCCACGGCGAAGACCACATCCGCCTCGGTGAGCACCGACTCCATGTGCGGGTGCGCGGTCAGGGGGCCCATGCACAGCGGGTGGTCCTCGGGCAGGGCGCCGCGCCCGTTGATGGAGGTGAACACCGGCGCCTGCAACATCTCCGCCAGTTGCCGCAGCTCCTCTGTGGCGTTGGCGGTGATCACCCCACCTCCGGCCCAGATCACGGGCCGCTCCGCCTCGCGCAGGGCGGCAGCGGCCGCGGCGATGGCGCTCGGCTGCGGCCGCACGCGCGGCCAGGCCTCGACGTGCGGGATGTCGACGTCGGCCGCCGCGTACTGGAGGTCGATGGGGACCTCCACCGCGCCGGGCTGGGGGCGGCCGACGCAGATGTCCCGCGCCACGCGCACGATCGCCTCCCCGATGTCCTCGGTGCGGCGCACGCTCTCCACCCGGCGGGTAACCGCCCGCAGCATCTCCACCTGGCGTTCGGCCTCATGCAGGAACCCCTTGCCCTTGCCGTAATAGGCCGACTCAATCTGGCCGGTGATCATGAGCACGCGCGAGGAGGCGAAGCCGGCCTCGAACAATCCGGGCACGGCGTTGGCGGCGCCGGGGCCGGTGCTGGTGATGGCGACGCCCAGCTTGCCGGTGGCGCGGGCGTAACCGTCAGCGGCGTGCAGCGCCGCCTGTTCATGCCGCATGGCCACCGGCGTAATACCGCCACCGCGCAGGATGGCGTCGTAGATGGGGATGTTGTGCACGCTGACGATGCCGAACACGTGCTCAACCCCGAGCGCCCGCAGGGACTCGTACACCGCCTCGCCGCCAGTCATCTGTCGCACGGTTCTACCTCCTCGCGCTCCCTCGGTTGGCGTTCACTGGCCCGTTAGCCGCGACCCGCCCCCTGCGCCTCCTGGATGGCGCGCCAAACCTTGTGCGGGGTGAGGGGCAGGTCCAGGTGGCGGATGCCCAGCGGCGCGAGCGCGTCCATCACCGCGTTGGCGATGGCCGGCACGCTGCCGATCGTCCCCGCCTCCCCCACGCCCTTCAGCCCCAGTGGGCTGAGGGGCGACGGCGTCACGGTGTGGTCCAGGTTCAGGCGGGGCATGGTCTCGGCCGTGGGGAGGGCGTAATCCAGGAAAGTGCCGGTGAGGAGCTGGCCGTTCTCCTCGTCATACACCACCTCTTCAAGCAGGGCCTGACCCACGCCCTGGGCGATACCGCCATGCACCTGCCCGGCCACCAGGAGCGGGTTGATCACCGGCCCGCAGTCGTCCACCCCGTCAAAGCGCAGGAGCTTGACCTCCCCCGTCTCCCGGTCCACCTCCACCATCGCCAGATAGGCGCCGAAGGGGTAGGTGGTGCCCTCACTGCGGTAAAAGACCTGTCCCTCCAGGCCGGGCTCCACGCCGCCCACCGCCTCGCTGTACGCCCTGGCCGCCACCTGGGCGAAGCTCACGCCGCGCTCTGGGGCGTCCACCGGCTCGATGCGGCCGTCGCGGAAGCGCAGGTCCTCGGGGCTGGCGTCCAGCATGTCGGCGGCGATACGACGCATCTTGTCCTCGATTTTGCGCAGGGCCAGGTACACGGCCGAGCCGCCCATCACCATGCTGCGGCTGCCCATGGTGCCGACCCCTTCTGGGACGATGCCCGTATCACCCTCGTACACGGTGACGTTGTCCATGGGCACACCCAGCACCTCGGCGGCAAGCTGGGCGTAGGATGTCTCGTGCCCCTGGCCGTGGGCGGAGGTGCCGGTGACGATGGTGACGGCGCCGGTGCGGTCCACGCGCACGGAGGCGTACTCCCACCCGCCGACAAGGCCGCCGGTGCTCTCCACAAAGCAGGACAGGCCGATGCCCACCAGCCGGCCCTGGGCGCGGGCGGCATCGCGCTGGCGCTTGAGCTCCTCGTAGTTGACGTTCTGCAGCAGCTTGGTCAGCGCGCCCTCGTAGTTGCCGCTGTCGTAGGTGAGGCCGGTGACCGTCTTGTAGGGGAAGGCATTGGCCGGGATCAGGTTCTTGCGTCGCACCTCTACCGGGTCCATGTTCAGCTCACGGGCCAGCAGGTCCACCGCCCGTTCCATGAAGTACACGGCCTCAGGGCGGCCGGCGCCGCGGTAGGGGCCGGTGGGCGGCTTGTTGGTGAACACCTCGGTGAGCAGCACCTGAGCCGCGCCCAGCCGGTAGACATTGTTGGACAGGCGCACCGTCTGGTTAGGCGGGCCGGTGGTGACCATGTTGCAGGTGTGCCCCAGATCGGCGATCACCCTGAGCTTCATGCCCAGGATAGTGCCGTCGCGTTTGGCCGCCAGCTCGATGTACCCGATCTGGCCGCGGCCGTGCTGGGTGGATGAAAACGATTCCGAGCGGGTTTCGATCCACTTCACCGGCCGGCCCAGCCGCATGGTGAGCAAGCAGGCCAGCGCTTCCTCGTTATAGGTGTTTCCCTTGGCGCCGAAGCCACCACCCATCTCCGGCGCGATCACCCGGATGTGGCTGGCCGGCAATCCCGTGAGCCGGGCCAGCACCCAGCGCATCCGGTGCGGCGCCTGCGTCGTGCTCCAGACCGTGAGCCGGCGCTGCCACGGGTCATACGCCGCGACCACGCCGCGAGTCTCGATCGCCGCGGGGGCAAGACGGGTGCAAGTCATCCGCTGGCGGATGATCACGTCCGCCTGTGCGAACGCCGCCTCGACGTCACCGCTGCCAAACGGCATGTCCCGGATGAGGGTGTTACCCGGGAAATCCTCCCAGAGCTGAGGCGCGTCGGGCGCCATGGCCGCCTCGGGGTCCACCACGGCCGGCAGCGGTTCGTATTCCACTGCGATGGCTTCGGCGGCGTCATAGGCGAGATACCGCTCCTCGGCCAGGACCACGGCCACCGCCTCACCGACCGTGCGCACCTTCTCCCGCGCGATCAGATAGCGGGGCGGCTGCTTCGGCCCCGGGTTGGGTGGGAACGGCGGGATGGTGTCTTTGGCCTCCTCGGCGGTGATCACGGCCACCACACCCGGCATGGCCCGCGCGGCGGAGGCGTCCACCCGCCGGATGCGGGCGTGGGCGTGTGGAGAGCGTACCACGGCCATGTACAACGTGCCGGGCAGGGTGATGTCGTCGATAAAGGTGCCATGGCCCGTGATCAACTTCGGGTCCTCACGCCGTTTGACCGGTGTCCCGAACCAACGGGCGTGCAGAAACGGTCCGACTGCTGGATGCTCGGCTGTCGTCACGTCTGCGTCCTTTCACGTCGGAATCGATGGTCGCGCCGTCGGCCGTCGCGGGGTCGGCGGCTCCGGGTGGGCTCGCCGACCGTGTTGGGTCGGTCGTCCCAGTTCACGAGGGAGCCGGTGGGCGACACCGAGGATAGGACTCGCCGAACAGTCCGGCTGGGGACCGCTCGGCGAATCGACCGTGCAACAGTATCCACGGGCCGCACGACCTACGCGCGGGCAGGCTGGGCTTGCTCCACCAGGTGGGGCAGCTCAGGCCGCCGCTTGGACACCCCGGCCCAGTCGGCGGTGCGACGGCTCACCCGCCCGTCCCGGAAGAACTCCAGGAACACCTGATTGAACATCTCCGGCTGGTCCGTCTGTCCCTGGTGGCCGCACTCATCCGGGTAGAAGAACTGGATGTTGGGCAGGGTGTCCTCCTGCAGGTAGCCGTTCTCCACCGGGCTGAGCACGTCCTGCTTGCCGTACAGGTAAATCGCCGGGATGGTCAGCTTGTCTAGCCGCCCCTTGGTGCTGATCCGCTGCGCCAGGTTCGGGTCGTTCATCACCCGCAGGCGCGCCTCCCGGAAGGCCGCGTTCGCCTCCTTCTGCAGGATGGACGAGCGGGTGCGCATTTCCAACAGGTCCGGGTCGATCGCCACCTTGCGGTAGATGATCGGCTCCATGAGCTGGCGCATGCCCTCGGGCGTGTAATCGTACCGGTTCATCAACTCCATCAGGTTGACCGGGCCCGGGATCTGTCGGCTGGGATCGACGATGTCCCCCACCGAGCCGGCGATGAGCGCCAGGCTGAGCACCCGGTGTGGGTACGCCAGGGCGAACTGGATGGAGTTGAAGCAGCCCATGGAGTTGCCGCCCAGGTGGAAGCGGTCCAGGCACAGGGCGTCCACGAACTCGCGGAGAAACTCCACGTGGCTGATCGGCCCGAGCGTGGGCCAGTGCTCGGGGCGGGTATCGGCCAAGCCAAACCCGGGTTGGTCCGGGCAGTACACCCGGAAGCCGTGCTGACCGAGAAACGGCGCCATGAACCGCCAACCGGCCGTACCGGAGGAGCCGACGATTCCCCCGTGCAACAGCACCATCGCCGGGCCGTCCTCCCCGGCCGTCACGTAGTGAGCACGGGCACCGCTGGCCAGGCGCACCCAGCGGCTGGCCAGGCCCGGAACCTTGATCAGACCTTCCTCGGTAAGCGCCATCGCACAAGCTCCCTTCTGCCTCGCGCTGCCCCGCACTACGAGCCGCACGTGCAGAACGCGGACGGGTTACGTTCGCTGGGCGGCCGGTTGCGGCGCCGCCCCGGCGGCCTGTTCGACACGCCGATGCCCCCACAGCATGCCGCTGTCGTAGTAGATCATCTGCCAGTCGGGCCCCACCGTACGCCCGCCGCAGCCGTACTCGATATCGATGCCCGACGGGGTGGTGAGGTAGAACGAGATCATGAGGTCGTTGGTGTGCCGGCCCAGCGACACGGAGATGGGCACGCCCTTCTCCTGGCACAGGTAATAGGTCGAGCCCACGTCATCGATGCTCTTGACCTGCAGCATGACGTGCCAGGCGCGCTTGGGCCGCGGCCCTGGGCCGATGGCGATGGAATGGTGGCGCGGATTGCAGTGCATGAAGGCCATGGAGCGGATGTAATCGCTCATCTTCAGGCCCAGCGCGTCGCGGTAGAAGCGCACGCACTGCTCCACATCCTTGACGAAGATGTTGGTGTGGCCCAGGCCCTGGTCGCCCGTGACAAAGCCGGAGATGTTGCGCGGTGAGCGGAACGGTTTGGTGAGGTTCACCAATGGGCCGTAGAACACCTCGTTTTGGAAGCCGTCCGGGTCGGGGAAGCGGATGAGGCCCTTCACCCGCCGCGCCGCCGCCTCTTCCGGCGTGCCCTGCGCCACCTCGATGCCGAAGGCGCGCACCTGCTCGGCGATCTGGTGCAGGGCCCGCTCATCCTCCACTTGCCAGCCCTGATACAGGAGGTCGTCCGTGCCGCTGGGGTGGATGGCGATGCGGTAGTGGTAGTCGTCCATGCGCAGGAGCAGCGTGCCGTCGGGGAGCTTCTCGCTTACCTCCAGGCCCAGGATCTCCTGCGCGAACGGCTCCCATGCCGCCACGTCGCTGGCGCCGATGCCCACGTACCCGAGCTGCGTCACCCGTGCCGTCGTCATGGTTGGTCCTCCTTCCCCTTGCTTCTACCCAGCTCCTTGCTGATTGGCGCTTTATCCGGCGTGGGCAGGCCCGCGGTAGCCGACCTGGGTGCGCCGGTTAGACCAGCGCGCCCCGCTACCGGTTAGACGCCCACCGTCGCTTCCTCCTCCACCGCGAGGGGCTCCAGCGTGGCGTCGCCGGTCAGAAAGCGCAGCACCACGCGGTTGTGCTCGTTGGCGTGTTCGAACTGCGCCCAGTGGCCGGTGTCCGCCGCACAGTAATACTGGGCGCCCGGGATCGTCGCGGCCAGCCGCTCACCCATCACTGGTGGCACGGGGTTCTTGTCCCCCCAGTACACCAGCGTAGGGGCCTTGATCTGGCTGAGCTCGCGCTCGGTCATGACGTACCGCTGCGAGGGCAGGTCCGGCCCGCCCAGGTAGTGCTGCGCCACCAGCTGCAGGGAGGCGTTGGTGGCCGGCAGCGAATACAGCCTCTGGCGCACCGCGATCATCTCGTCCGGCAGCCGCTCCGGCCGGGCGAGTAACCCCACCATGCGCAGGCGGATGTTCTCCCACGTGGGGTTGCGCAGGAACTCCAGTTGCCGCTCGGCCCGCGCGCGGGGCGGCACCGGCGCCGCCTCCACGCCGGGCGGCGGCTCTAGGCGAAAGCCCTGCGTGGTGGTGAGGACCAGCTTCTTCACCCGCTGCGGGTGTTCGTAAGCCAGGCGCATCGCGGTCCAGCCGCCCATGGACTGGCCCTCAATATGTGCTGCCTCGATGCCTTGCCAGTCCATGAAGTCCAGGACCTGGTCCACATAGGTGGGAATCAGCTCCGGGTTGAACGGTGGCTGCGGCCCCAGCCCGTGCCAGACACAGTCCAGGGCGAAGACGTGGAAGTGCTGCGCATAGGGTATGACATTGCGGCAGAAGTTCTCCACGTGGCCGCCCTGGCCGTGGAGGAGGATCAACGGCTCAGCGTCGACCGAGCCGGCCTCCAGGTAGCGACCCGGGTATTTGCGCCCCCCATGCCGCACCTGCGCACCGAGCAGATCAACCCAGATAGTGGCCATTGCCTCTTCCCCCCTCAGTGACCCTGGCCTTCAGCCGTCGGCCCGCTCCCGGCCCTCACCCTCGGCCCCTCTCCCACTTGCGGGAGAGGGATGGCCAAAGGCCGGGGCGAGGGGTGGGTCAGCCGAAGGCCGGGGTGAGGACCGCCCGAGAGCCCTGTAACTGCACAGGGCACCGCCGCGGTCCGACGCCGTGTCGGTCACGTTGCGGATAGTCTCGGTGACCGGTTGCGTCCTATGCATCGGCGTTGGCCCCCAAACCTTCTTGCGTGTGCCTTGTGTTCCCCTCACAACTCAGGAGGGCGTGCGGCCGGTCTGACCGCCGACGGCGGGGCTGCCCGGGTGAATGACGTTGGCCCAGGTGCGGCGAAGCATCGGGATCTCGCGCAGATGCTCCAGGTTGATGGTCGGCATCTCCACGTCCAGCACCGACAGCACCCCGTTGGCCAGCTCGTTGTACCGCGCAAACCAGCGCTGGATACGGTTCCGCCAGCCCATCACACCGCCGTTGCAGTGCAGCTCGAAGGCGGCCTCACGCCCGTCCAGCGCCGAGGCGATGTGGTCCGACACCAGTTGCATCAACGCGGCCCGTTGCAACGCCGTGTACCCACCGCCGCCAAACGCCAGCTCCAGCCCTTCCGCCATGCGCGGGTCCGCTAGGTCGGTATCCGCCGGGCACAATACCCCCGCCTGACCCGCCAGGTTGCGCAGGATGTCCGTCATGCGCTGGCGGTGCTGCAGATGGTAGATCTTCCCCGGAGCCAGGTGCAGGATGTTGGGCGCCGCGTACCCCGCCGGCGTGATGATCGGGTCCAGCTCCGCCGCCGTCACGCAGGAGCGCACGGTTTCCACGTCGATGATGAGGTCCACGAGTTGCTCCACCACCTCGGGCGCTGCCCCTGGCCCCAGCGCCCCCAGACCAAGGGTGTCGGCGACCGCTAGGGCCAGGCCCAGGGTGAAGTCGGCGTGCGCCAGCCAGGCCAGTTGCTGCTGCCAGTACAGCCAGGTGGCGATCATCTCCCAGGTGGGCATCGGTGGCCGCTCCGGCACCTCCTCCCGGTAGGCAAACACCCGCTCCCAGGGGATGAAGACGTCATCGAACCAGAGCTGGGCGTCCAGCTCGTCGAAGCGGCTGCTCAGCGGGGAGAGGAAGCGGTTGGGATGGCGCACCGACGCCTTGCGCGCGACCACCCGCACGCCTGGGGCGTTCACCGGCACGCTGAACCACACCCGCTGATCGAGCACCTGCGAGCGGGTGCCGCCGCCCACGAACACGTCGTGCAGGAAGGGGGTGGCGGTGTGGTTGCCCACCATCCCGCGCACAATGATGCCGCCGTCCGTCTCTCGCACCACGTGGACCACCTGTCGGTCCTCGGGCGCGCGGAAGCGGTCTCCCGGCGGCAGCACCCCGGCGGCAAAGGTGATGAACCGCCCCTCGCGTGCCACCAGGTCGCGGTACGCCTCCGCGGCGGCCACGCGATCCCGTGCCAGGCCCAGGGTCTTGACCGCGTCCACGATCCCCAGCGCGATCACGCCGCCGTAGGCGGGGGTGTGGGTGACGTTACCCGCGCTTTGAAACTCAACGTGATAGACGGCCCGCCCGATGCGCCGCAGGTCCTCGGCGCTGCGGGGAATCTCAAACACCACCGGCCGACGCTCACCCGTGGCGTCGGGCGGCGTGAGCAGCACCTCTTGCCAGGCGGGGTCGCGATGCCAGTCGTACCAGCCAGCGTAGAAATCGACCAGCGGCGCGGTGAGTGGGTGGGTGGTCACATCCTCGATGGGCCCCTCGCCCAGGATCCACACCTGCCGCCCATCCCGCAGGCTCTCACGATATTCTGCCCCGGTGTGCATCTCCCCCACCTCCACCTGAACGTTGCCACCCGCCGGCCGGCACGCAGCGCGTGGATTGATTGCGGACGGCCCAGCGCTCGGGTTGGCCGATCGCCTGGCCGGGCCGCCATCCAGGGGCCTGCTCACTTGTCCAGCCACATCTCAGTCCGATACATCGCGTGTGTGGCGCGGGCCACCTCATAGTCGCGCACGTACTTCCAACGGGCGATGTAGGCCGTGAAGTTATGCGTCAGGAAGAACGGCGTGTACTTCTCCAGGAGCGCGATCTGGATGTCCTTCACGAGCTTGACCCGCTCGTTACGGTCCAGCGTCTGCTCCGACTTCTCGATCATCCGGTCGATCTCCGGGTCTTTCAGCCCGCTGTGCACGTAGACGCTCTGGGTATCGGTGTGCTGGAAGCGCAGGACCTTCTGCGGGGTGTCGTAGGCTGGTGAGTAGCCCCAGTAGACGTCCCAGTCGCCGGTGTGGATCATATTGTGCCACTCCGCGAACGGCACGGAGCGGGGGCGGATCTTCATGCCGACTTTCGAGGCCTGCTGCTGGAAGATCTCCATCCCCTGGTTATCGCGCGGCCGGTTGATGGCGATCATGGTCAGCTCCCGGTTGAAGTCAAACCCGGCCGCCTCCAGGAGCTGGCGGGAGGCGCGCAGGTCCTGCCGCCAGTACTTCTCCGTCTGCTTGGGATCGAGTTGGTATTCGGTCATGCCAACCTGGAGCAAGCCTGGCGGTACGGCGCCGCGGCCTTCGTCCAACAGGTCCAGGAACTGCTTGCGGTCGATGAAGCGATAGACGGCCTCCCGGACCCGCTGGTCCTTGAAGGGCGGCCGCGTAGCGTTCATCGACAGCGGCACCATGGACAGCGTCAGGTACTCGTCCATGACGATGCGCTCGCCCAAGTCGCGCTTGACTTGGTCCGCTAGGCGTGGCACCGGGATGTTGAACCAAATGTACGATTGTTCGCTGCGGAACGCCGCCTCCTGTGCCGCGGCATCGGTGACGATCCGGATCTCGCGCTCGTCGATGTACGGCAGGCCCTTGGCCGCCTCGCGGTAACCCTCGAACCGGCGGTACAAGTACCGCACGCCTAGGTCCGCCTCCACCAGCTCGTACGGGCCGCTGCCCACCGGCCAGGCGCGGTCGAGGTTGTCCAAGAGCTCACGGGGAATGATGCAGGTGGACTGCGGATAGGTGAGCTGGGTGGCGCTGAACAGGTAGGCGTTGGGCGCCTTGAGCTTGAACACCACGGTCTGGGCGTCCGGCGCCTCCACGCTATGCATGGAGGATACCTGGAAGGAGCGGTCCTGGGCGGCGGGGTTGTCCCGCACGTAGAGCTGCGACTTGACCACGTCCTCAGCGCTCACCGGCCGGCCGTTGACCGGGGTCCGGTTCTGGAAGCGCATGCCGGGCTTGAGCTTGAAGATCACCGTCGTCGGCTCCGGCAGCTCCACGCTCTGCGCCGCCTCCAGCACGTACTCCTTGGCGGTGTCTTTACCCAGGCGGGTGTTGATCAGCCGGTCGTACACGTGCCCGCCGGACAGGTAGATACCGTCCGCCCAGTTGGTCACCGGGTTGAAGTTGTTCGTCGGGCTGATGGTGACCATGTCCAGCAGGCGGCCGCCGCGTTTGGGTGTCGGTGCTGCCGCGCCCGCCGGTGCCGTGCCCGCGGCCGCGCCCGCCGGCGGCGACTCTTGCTTCTTGCCGCCACCGCAGGCCAAGACAAACGCGGCGGAGCCTGCCACCAGCCCCAGGCCCCCCTGCAGCACCTGGCGACGGTTCACGCGATACAAGGTCGTGGGCCGACCCGGACCACCGTGCATCTCGCTCCCTCCTCTGCTGCTCCTGCGCGAGACTCGCACCCCTCTGCCAAACCGTTGCTCACCCGTGTTGACCAGCGGGCATGACCGCTGCAACCCGAGGCAACCTCCCCGTTGGCTCTATGCCTTGGCTCTTGGCACGCACCTCGATGTGGCCTGCACCAGTGCTGGGCAGTGCACGTTAGCTGTGCAATCCATCTTTACGCCGTAAAGTACTGAACGAGGGTGCCCCTGTCAAGATATCGGGCAACAAGTCGTGGGATGTCTCGCGAAAACCGTGTTTGACTTACCGATAGGTAAATTTCCGTGCGTACGGTTGCGCGGCAAGGCTGTTCATCCACCGCGACGCGCGTGCCCGAGTGAAGCGCCCGGATGGTGGTAGACGGAGACGGGGGTGGTATGTCACGCTGACGGTAAGTTCGGAGAGGATCGGCGCCCATGACGACCGCCCGCCGCCCGCTGAGCCGTGAACAGATCGTCGAGGCTGCCCTGGCGCTCCTGGACCGGGAGGGTCTCACGGCTCTCACTATGCGGCGGCTGGGGCGTGAGCTGGGCGTGGAGGGCATGGCCATCTACAGCCATTTTCGCAACAAGGCTGAGCTGTTGTTCGCGTTGGTTAAGCGGTTTATCGACGAAATTCACCCCGAGTACGAACCAGGCGCCGATTGGCAGATGCGCCTGCGCGCGGCGATGCGCTCCTTCCGGCGGGTCGGTCTGGCCCATCCCAGCGTGTTCTCTTTGCTGACCACCCGTCCCTGGGACGGGGTAGCCCTCCGCCGGCTCGATGAGGACTTGAGCTGGCTGCATGAGGCGGGCTTTAGCCCGGAGGCATCCGCCTATGCGCTGAGCACCTTGCTGAGCTTCGTGACGGGGTTCGTCACGCGGGAAATCCGCAGCACGCTGCGGCAACCGTTCGCGGTGGCGGAGTCAGACGCCTCGTTCATTTCCGAACAGGTTCGCGCCAGTTATCCGTATCTGGCTGCCGCTCGCCGGTACATGTACGGACCCGATGCCTCTCACGAGACGGCGTTTGAGACCGGGCTCGATGTGATCTTTGCCGGTCTGAACGCGCTTCGCTCCGGCAAGATCGTCGCTCCCGGCAAACACGTCGATGTCGAGCCGCGTTGGCCGGATACATCTGAGCCGCGCGCCATTGCCGGCGAGTCTGCGACCTAGCCGCGGGCCAGATGACAGCGATCACGTTGCTGCAACGAGGGAGCGGGCCGTAGACCCGCTCCCTCCTCGCTGGACGTTTTGGCTCCCGTCGCGGGCCGACAGCACTCCTTATTTGTCCAGCCACAGGTCAACGCGCGGCATGGCGTGCGACGCCGGGTTGATCTCGTAATTCCGCACGTACTTCCACAGCGCAACGTACGCCGTGTAGTTATGTGTGATGAGGAACGGCGTGTACTTCTCCAGGAGCGCGATCTGGATGTCCTTGACAAGCTTAACCCGCTCGTTGCGGTCCAGCGTGCGCTCCGACTTCTCGATCATCCGGTCAATTTCAGGATCCTTTGGACCCGTGTAGAGGTAGGCGCTCTGGCTGTTGGAGTGCTGGAAGCGCAGCACTTTCTGAGGCGAGTCATATCCCGGCATCGCCGCGTAGAACAGATCCCAATCACCGGTCTGCATGCGATGGTGCCACTCATGGAGCGGGACCGGCGCCTGCAGGCGCACTTTCATGCCCACACGTGACGCCTGTTGCTGAAAGATCTCGCCGCCCTGGTTGTTGCGCGGGCGGTTGAGCGTCAGCATGGACAGCTCCCGGTTGAAGTCAAACCCGGCCGCCTCCAGGAGCTGGCGGGAGGCGCGCAGGTCCTGCCGCCAGTACTTCTCCGTCTGCTTGGGGTCGAGCTGGTATTCGGTTTGACCGACGGACAGCAGGCCGGGCGGCAGCGCCCCGCGGCCCTCGTCCAGGAGGTCCAGGAACTGCTTGCGGTCCAGAAAGCGGTATACGGCTTCCCGCACGCGCACGTCGTTGAACGGCGGCCGCGTGGCGTTCATCGCCAAAGGCACGGGCGACAGGGTCAGGTAGTCGTGCATCACGATCCGGTCGCCCATATCGCGCTTGACTTGGTCCGCCAGCCGCGGCAGCGGCACGCTCCAGGCGTGTCCTTGCTCGCTGCGGAAGGCCGCCTCCTGTGCTGCTGGGTCAATGATAAGTCGTACCTCGCGCTCGTCCACGTAGGGCAAGCCTTTGGCAGCGTCGCGGTACCCCTGGAACCGACGGAAGAGGTACCGGGTCTGCAGCTCGTACTCCACCAGCTCGTACGGGCCGCTGCCCACCGGCCAGGCCGTGTCCAGGTTGTCCAAGAGCTCACGGGGAATGATGCAGGTGGACTGCGGATAGGTGAGCTGGGTGGCGCTGAACAGGTAGGCGTTGGGTTCCTTGAGCTTGAACACCACGGTCTGGGCGTCCGGCGCCTCCACGCTTTGCATGGAGGCGGTTTGGAAGGAACGGTCCTGGGCCGCTGGGTGGTCGCGCACGTAGAGCTGTGACTTGACCACGTCCTCAGCGCTCACCGGCCGGCCGTTGACCGGGGCCCGGTTCTGGAAGCGCATGCCGGGCTTGAGCTTGAAGATCACCGTCGTCGGCTCCGGCAGCTCCACGCTCTGCGCCGCCTCCGGGATGTACTCCTTGGCGGTGTCCTTGTCGAGGCGGGAGTTGACCAAGCGGTCATACACGTAAGCCCCAACCAACCATTGCCCTTGGCCCCAGGTGGTGACCGGGTTCAGGTTGTTGACCTCGGTCACCACGATCTCGTTGAACCGACCGCCGCGCTTGGGCTGGGCGGCCGCTGGGGCGCCGCTGGGTGCCGTGGCCTGGGCCGCACTCGATGGGGCGGAGGGCTCTTGTTTCTTGCCACAGGCCAAGATAAACGCAGCCGACCCGCCGAGCAGGCCCAGACTGCCCTGCAGCATCACGCGCCGATTGAGGCGCCGCGGGCCTGGCCGGCGATGTGGATAGAGGAGCATCTCTCTCCCTCCCTTCGATACTCTGCGAGAGCCTCGCTCCTGGATCGAGTTGCACTTCGTGCACCCGTCGATGGTTGCCGTCGTGTTGCTGCCGCACCTCCTTTCACTTGCCGATTCCATGGCCGGCGGTCGGATCATCGCAAGCGCGCAGTCAGTTCTCGGTCATCCTGACTGCTTTCTCTTATGGGGGCGAGGCCTGCCTGTCAAGGTCGACGCGGTCGATGACACCGGTTGAACGCACCGGGAGCCAGGCAGGGCCATCTGATCACCCCCTGATGCGACGGTCCAGCGCCGGTGGTAAGCCGTTACCCGGCGGTCGTAGCGACGGCCTTGCTGAGCTGAGCAGCGACCTCCAGGATCATGTCCTCCTGCCCGCCCACCACCTTGCGCCGCCCCAGCTCCAGCAGGATGGCGCGCGGGTCCACGCCAAACCGCTCCGCGGCCCGATAGGTGTGCAACAGAAAGCTGGAATACACCCCGGCATACCCCAGCACCAGGCTGGGTCCGTCAATCACCTGCGGCCGCGGCATCAGCGGCCGCACCACCTCGTCCGTCACGTCCATCAGGCGGAACAGGTCCACCCCCGTCTCATACCCTTCCCGGGCCAGGACCGCGGCCACCACCTCCAGGGGCGCGTTGCCCGCCCCCGCCCCCAGCCCGCCGCAGCAGCCGTCCACATACGTTGCCCCTTCCTCCACCGCCGCGAGGCTGTTGGCCACCGCCAGCCCCAGGTTGTTGTGCGCGTGCACCCCCACCGCGCACCGCACCGCCTGCCGCAGCGCCCGCACTTTGGCCCGGTACTCGTTCGGCGTCATCGCCCCGGCCGAGTCGGTGATGTACACGCAGTCCGCCCCGTACGCCTCCATCAGCCGCGCCTGGTGGGCCAGCTCCTCCGCCGAGATCATGTGCGCCATCATCAAAAAGCCGATGGCCTCCATCCCCAGCTCTTTGGCCAGGCCGATGTGCTGCTCGGCGATGTCCGCCTCCGTGCAGTGGGTGGCGATCCGCGCCACCGTTACCCCCAGCTCCCGCGCCCGCCGCAGGTCCTCGCGGGTGCCGATCCCCGGCAGCAGCAGCACCGCCAGCTGCGCCCGCTGCACCACGTCCGCCGCCGCCCGGATCAGCTCCAGCTCGTCCACCTTGGAGAAGCCGTAGGTGAACGAGCTGCCTCCCAGGCCATCGCCGTGCGAGACCTCGATCGTCCCCACGCCGGCCTGGTCCAATCCGGCCGCCACCGCCCGCACCTGCTCCACCGTGAACTGGTGCGCCACCGCGTGGCTGCCGTCCCGCAGCGTGGAGTCGATCAGCCGCACCCGCTTGCCCCCGGCGCCCTGCGCCGCCCCATCGCTGCCTGCCGGTGTCGTCCCGCCAATCGCGCTCATGGTCCTGTCCCTTTGCCTGTCGCTCGTTCTTGTCTGTTGTCCGTTCCGCCTGATTCGGACGTGCGTGCCGCTCGTCGACGCCACACCGGGGTTGGGGGCGAGGCCACGGGCCACGGCCCTCCCTGTTCCCCCTGTCCCGTCGGCCCCATCCGCCCTGGTGTCCCTGCCATCGCCCGCACCCGACCGGGCTACGGCCCGCCTGGTCCGCCCCCGCGCGCCGCCTGGCTGGGCGGCGTCGATGCCGCCGTGGTTTCGGCACCGTTCGCCAGTCCCAGCCGGTGGCGGGCAAACTCCTCCGCCACCCGCACCGCCGCGGCCGTCATGATGTCCAAGTTGCCCGCGTACGGCGGCAGGTAGGCGCCCGCCCCCTCCACCTCCAGGAACACCGTCACCCGCCGGTCGTCAAACAGCGGCTCGGTGCGCAGCCGGTAACCCGGCACGTAGCGCTGCACCCCCCGCACCGTCTCCGCGATGGCCGCCAGGATCGCCTCTCGGTCCGGCTCCTCCACCGCGGCAAACACCGTGTTCTTCATCAGGATGGGCGGCTCGGCCGGGTTGAGGATGATGATCGCCTTGCCCCGCTGCGCCCCGCCGATCTCGCACAGGGCCCGGGCCGTGGTCTGGGTGAACTCATCGATGTTCTGGCGGGTGCCCGGCCCCGCGCTCTTGCTGGCGATGGTGGACACGATCTCGGCATACCGCACCGGTGTCACCCGGCGGATGGCGGCCACGATCGGCGCGGTGGCCTGCGCCCCGCACGTGCCCAGGTTGACGTTGGGCCGGTCCAGCACGGCGCCGATGTTCACGTACGGCACCACCAGCGGACCCACCGCCGCTGGGGTGAGGTCGATGGCCACCTTGCCCAGCCGCTCGTACACCGGCGCGTGCGCGGCGTGCACCCGCGCGCTGGTGGCCTCGAACACCAGGTCCACCTGCTCCTGGCGGGCGATGAGCCCGGCAATCCCCTCGGTGGTCGTCTCATAGCCGTGCCGCCGCGCCAGCGCCAGCCCCTCCGAGGCGGGGTCGATGCCCACCATGAGCGTCACCTCCAAGAGCGGATGGTGGCGCAGCTTGAACAACAGGTCGGTGCCGATGTTCCCCGACCCAACGATCGCACACCGGAGCTTGGTCATTATCCTTCCCTCGCGGTCGTGATAGTGGCCGGTGGAACGTGTCCTCGACCGCGCTGGCGCTTCACCCCGGGCGCGCCCGGTGGGGCCCCATGGGCCAGCCCGTTGGCCGCTCGGCGCCGCCCCGCTGGCGCGTCCCAGACGCTGGCGACGGTGCCGTGGCCGGCATCCCGGGCGACGCGCATCCCTCGTGGGCACCCCCCGCACCGGGACCGAGTCCGCCCCTACGCCGTCACGTGCAGTGTCACCGCGCCCAGGCGGTCGAACTCGGCCGTGACCGTCATCCCCGGCTGCACGTCCACCGCCGCCACCAGCGAGCCCGGCAGCACCACCTGCCCGGCCCGCAGCCCTTGCCCAAAGCGGGCCAGGGTGTTGGCCAGCCAGGCCACCGCCTGGGCTGGATGGCCCAGCACCGCCGCCCCCGCGGCCGTCGCCACCACCTGCCCGTCCACCTGAAACACCATGCCCAGCAGGCGCAGGTCAAAGTCGCCCGGCGGCACCCGCCCCCGCCCCAGCACGAACCGGCCCGAGGAGGCGTTGTCGGCGATGGTGTCCGCCAGCCGGATCTGCCAGTCGCGGATGCGGCTGTCCACCACCTCCAGCGCTGGGATGAGGGCGGCGGTCGCCGCCAGCACGTCCGCCGCTGTCACCCCCGGCCCGTGCAGGTCGGCGCCAAGCGCGAACGCGATCTCCGGCTCCACCCGCGGCCAGATCAGCGCCGCGCGGGAGAGCGGGCTGCCGTCGGCAAGCTGCATGGTGTCCAGCAGGTGCCCGAAGTCGGGCTCGCTCACCCCTAACAGCCGCTGCATGGCCGTGCTGGTCAGGCCGACCTTCCACCCCATCACCCGCGCGCCTGCGGCCAGCTTGCGGCGGATGAGCGCCTGCTGCACCGCGTAGGCGTCGGCTACGGTCAGGTCCGGGTGTTGGGCGGTGAGGGGGGCGATGGGCGCGGCGTCGCGTTCGGCCGACCATAGGGCCGCGGCCAGCGCCTCCACTTGCTCCTGCGTGAGCGGCACACGTCCCTCCTTGCGTTCTGGTTGTCCGTGTGAGCCCCCTTTCTCGTCCCCTCGGCCGCGGCACCGCTGCCCCGGTTCGACTGTGGAGCGGCATCCGGAGCGCCGACTGGTTGAGAACGGGGCGTGGCATCCTCCGGGCGAGGCCTGCGGCCACTCGCCTAGAGATGGGCGGCGATGAACGTGTCCACCAGTCGGTTGAACTCCTCGGCGTGCTCGATCTGGGCCCAGTGCCCGCAGCGGTTGAACACCACCAGGCGGGAGTTGGGCAGCACGGCGTTCAGGCGCAGACTGCCCTCCAGCGGCACCACCCGGTCGTCCCGCCCGTGGATGATGAGCGCCGGCAGGGTGCGCTGGGACAGGACGCCCACGTAGTCGATGAGCGGGGCGGGGGCGGGCGGCTTGAGCCAGTTCTGCAGGTGGGTGGGATTGGCCAGGGCGGCGCGGGAGCGCAGCGCGCACAGCTCGTCGGTGACGAACGAGCTGTCGTACACCATGACGCTCACCAGCCGGCGGAAGTTCTCCGGGGTGGGCTGCTCGTAGGTCTCGCGGATGATGCGCAAGCCCTCGGTCACCCCGCCTGGCTGGAACAGGTTGACCCCGGGCAGGCCGGCGCCCATGGTGATGAGGTGGGAGATGCGCTCCGGGTAGTCGATGGTGAACTGCACGGCGGCCATGCCGCCCATGGAGTTGCCTACCAGGGCCGCCTTGTCGATGCCCAGGGCATCCATGAGGAGCTTGACGGCGCGGGCGTTGGCGGCGGTGCGCCACTCTGTGCTGGGGTCAAACGGGTCGGACTGGCCCCAGCCGGGGAAGTTGAGGGCGATGACCCGGTACTTGGCGCACAGGGCGCGGATGTTTTGGCTGAAGTTGGACCAGCCGGTGGCGCCCGGCCCGGTGCCGTGGAGCATGATGATGGGATAGCCGCTGCCGGCCTCGTAGTAGTGCAGCTTCCACTCCGCCGTCTGCACGCTGCGGCTGGTGCTCTCCTCGGTAATGGGCGCCGTGACCATTCGCTCCTCCGACGTTGCTTGGATATCGTTCTGGAACGCCGTCATGGCATAAGGGTCGGCATCATCCCGCTTCGCCTCACCGGCGTCATGAGGGTAGCGGCTCCTCAATGGGGCAGGTGGCTCGCCGCCAGGCGAAGTTGGAACACACGGTGGACACCCCGGCGTTGGCCGCTCCCGCCACCACCAACAGGATGGCCTCCGGTGACTGTGCCGTGTGGATAAAGGCCTCCTCTGGCTCCTCCTCCAGCCCCAGGATCTTGCCAAACCGCCTGAGCTCTCGCTTGGGCTTGCCAAAGTGCTCCCACAGAAACTGCCGCACGTCCTGCTTGCTCCACCCGCGCCGGGCGATGATCTGGGCATGCTCCGGCCCCAGCACCACCACCGAGCCGCTATTGCGGTTATACGGCGGCGCCTCGTAGATGCCCCCCGCGTAGGACATCGAGTCGGCGATAGTGAGCAGGATCTCCTCCGGCACCTGCGTGCTGCGGTGCTCCACGTGCAGGTCACTGCGAATGAATTGGACCGTCACCGTGCTCGTCTCGGGGGCAAAGCCCCGCTCCACGTGCAGCGGCTCCCAGGGGCTCTCCTCCTCGTTCTCGGCGATGCAGCAGCTGTACTTGGCCGGTGTGCCGTGCGTGCTCTGGTCAAACTCGTGCGGGCGCACCCCCAGGGCGTTCATGATGACCAGGCGCAGGGCCCGCCCCACCGTGGCGTTGGGTCGGTCTCCGGGGCCGAAGATGTTCTCCGTGCAGTTGAACCCCAGCTGCTTCCGGACGGGGCCGTTCACCACCACCAGCAGCGCTTGGCCGGTGGTGCTCTGCACCAGGGCGGTGCCTAGCTGATGGAAGGCGTCCAGGGCGGCCAGGACCACGGGGAAGTACTCCGGCCGACAGCCGGCCATGACGGCGTTGATCGCCGCCTGACGCACCGTGCACTGGCGGTGGAGGTGGTCCATGCGCACCACCACCTCCTCGGGGTGGCGGCGGGTGTGGGCGAGAAACTCGTCCACGAACTCGGGCAAGGGGGGCACCACCGGCAGGCCATCGGTCCAGCCCTGAGCGTAGCAGTACTCGATCGCCTGCCGCGCGCTGCGAATCCCCTCCACCGTCAGTGCGCTTGCATCGATCTGGGTCATCCTGTTGCTCCTCCCACTCCTGCTCCTGCGGGCGCTTCTGCTCCTGTGGCCGCGCCTGCGGCACCGGAACGCAGGCCGTTTAGCTCCCGGCAGCGGCGCTGCCGCTTGCCTCGGCCAGCCCCAGCAGGGCGAGCACCTGTGGCAGCACCTCCTGGGCCCGCTGGCGCACCTGCGCCGGTGTGAGGTTGCCGATGGGATGGGGCACCACTGCGTAGCGGTAGTCCGGGTAGCCGTACTGGCGGGCCATTAGGTGGGCGGTGCGGGTAAAGGCGCTGGTGATGATCGCCGCCGCCGGGATGCCCCGCTGCTCGAAGAGGGCGCTGTCGGCCACACTGGCCGCGCTGCACGACCCTCAGTCCCCCACCCCGGCCACCACCACGTCGCACCGGGCGGCCAGCTCGTCCAGGGTGGCCGTGGGCGCCGGCAAGGAGAAGTTGGGCTTGGTGCGGAGCAGGAGCTCCTTGAGGGCGTAGCGCTCCTGGAGGAGCGCGCCGAGCGCCCGCAGCACCGCCTCGGCGTTGAGCTTGGTGTTGGTGAGCAAGCCGACGGTGGCGCCGTCCAGGGTGGTCAGGCGGCGGGGGGCCAGCGGGTAGCGACGCTCCTCTGGTGATCCTTGTGGGTTGAGCAGCAGCGACGTCATCTTGCACTCCTTGGAGGTCTGTTGGTCGAAACCGAAGTCAATTTAGGTCGAGGTTGTACAGGCGGATCATGTTTCCGCGCAGGAACTTTTCCTTCTCCTCCTCGGGGATGTCGCCGAAGTTCTTCTGGATGAACTCCTGGCTGCGCGGCCAGGTGGAGTCGAAGTGCGGGTAATCCGACGCCCACAGCAGATTGTCGATACCGATCAGGTCGCGGGTGCGCACCCCCGCCACGTCATCCTGGAACGTGCAGTACACCTGCCGGCGCCAGTAGGCCGTGGGCGACATGGTGATGGCCGGGTAGCGCATGTGCCAGCGGTAATAGGCTTGGTCCAGCCGCCGGAAGGCGTTGGCCAGCCAGCCGATGTCGTTCTCGGCCGAGACGATCTTCAAGTGGGGGTGACGCTCCAGCACGCCCGCCACGATCATCTCCATGATGGTGGTGGTGATGATGCGGGGCAGGTTCATGTAGCTAGTGATGAGGTCCTCGGTAAGACCACTGCTGCGCGTGCCGGTGAGGATGTGCATGCACACCGGCATGCCCAGCTTCTCCGCCTCGGCCCAGAACGGCTCCCAGATCGGGTTGTTGTAGCGTAGCTCCGGCGGCGGGTCGGCGGAGATGAGCACCCCGCGCAGGCCCAGCTTGGCCGCCCGTTCCATCTCGCGGATGGCCTCGTTCACGTCCCAGATGGAGATCGAGGCGATGCCGATCAGGCGGCGGGGGTTGTAGGACTGATACTCCGCCACCCAGTCGTTGTACGCGCGGAACGCCTCTCGCTGGAGCTCCGGGTCTGGGTGTTGGTACATCACCATGGTGAGACCGGCGAACAGCACCTCGGCGTCGACGCCGTCGGCATCCATGTCCTTGATGCGCTCGGCTGGGTCCCAGCCGCCGCGCCGCACCACCGCGTAACCGCCCTGCCCCCATTCCTCGAACTTCTCGGGGTCAACGCCGGCGCAGCCAAAGGTCGCCACGTTGGCCGGCCGCACGGGCGGGGCGTAGAAGAAGTCGCCTTTGAGGCCGTTCCACTCGTGGATGAAGGTGATCCGGTCACGGAACCGGGGCGACATGTACTTCTGCCACAGGTCGGCCGGTTCGATGGTGTGCGAATCGCCGGAGATAATGCGGATCTCCCGTTCGGTACCGTGCTGGGTCGTCTGCATCGCTTCTTCCCCTGCGGTTTCGTTAGACGCTCCGTTGAGAACCGAGGCCAGTGGGCCGTGGTTGGCGATCAGGCGCCAGTCCGGCCGAGCTGACGGCGAGCGGCAAGCGCCCGCTCGATCTCGTCGAGATGCTCGCCGCGGTGCAGGGCCGGCTCCTGCCTCCGCCACGGCAGTTGCGCCAACAGCTCGCCCGGCAGCTCGGCCATCACCTGGTCAAGCGCGTCGGCCGCGGCCAACGCTTGTGCCAACGCCACCCGCGGCGGAAGCGCCAGCCAGCTCGGAAGCCGGGCGGCGTTCACCGCGTGCGCCTCCTCGGCCGTCCACCAGGCCGGTACCAGCCCATGCCGCCGCCACGCCTCCAGGACCCCCACCTGACGGGCTTCCCAGAACGCCAGGTGGGCGAGCTTGGCGGCCACGGTCCACTCCCCGTCGACGGGGTGGCACAGCGCCTCATCGCTCACGTCTGCCAGTGCCCGCAGCCGGTCTCGCAGCACCACCCGCTGTTCCGGCCCCAACCGATACGCCCCCATCGCCGCCTCCGCTCTGTGTCAGGTCACCGCGACCTTCGTGCTCCTACCACCGGCCCTCACCCCGCCGATTGGGCCAAGGTGGCACTCGACGCGGCCGGCGCCGACTCCGGTCGGTCCACGATGGCGCCTTGCCGTCGTAACGTCGCCTGTAGCTCCGCCACCGGTACCGCCCGCGGTGGCACGTTCCGGCGGACCGCGAGCGCCGCCGCCACGCCGGCAGCCTGCCCCATCACCCAGCACTCCGGGATCTCGCGCAGTTGCAGGTGCGCGCCCGTGTCCGCCGACAAGTTGCGCCCTGCCGCCAGCAACCCGTCAACGCGTGTGGGCACCAGGCAGCCATATGGGATCGCCAGCGTGGGGAACTCCGGGGTGATCCCTGGGCACAAACCGATGCTGTCCGGGTAGCTGCCGTCCTGGCGCCAGCGCTCGACCGTGACCTTCTCCACGCCCACCAGACGGCGGCCGTGGCGGCTGCCGATCTGCGCTGCCGTGTCCAGCACCCAGGCCCGCTCGAAGCCCGGCACGTTGGCGCGGAACCAGGCCAGGCCCTGGCGCATCACGTCGCGCGAGCGAAACTCCACCTCGGTGAGGTCGGCGATCTTGAGGGCGGAATAGCCGGAGAACTTGGGCGTCATGAACAGCGCCACCGAATCGTACGGGGTGGCGTGCGGCTGCAGGGTGAGCCAGATGTCCTGCTGGGCCGCCTGGCTCATGATGCGCCGGTACTCCTCCGGCCACCTGACCCGGAACTCCAGGAACCGCCGCATGTCCACGTTGCCCAGGCGGAAGGAGGTGTTGAGGCGGGCGTGGGCGGTGGAGTGGTCCACGTCGCTCTCGAACTCCGCCCCGGCGAAGGCGAACACGTCGCCATCCCCCGTGCAGTCCACCACCACCTGCGCGAGGAGGGCAAAGCGTCCCTCCTTGCTTTCAAAGATCACCCCGCGCACGCGCTCGCCCTCGCATACGGCGCTCACCGCCCAGCAGTGGAAGAGCACGTGCACGCCCGCCTCGCGGACCAGGTCGTTGGAGACGCACTTGAGCACCTCGGGGTCCACGGTGGGCGCCCAGTTCACCACGCCGCGGTGGGCGCTGGTGCGGGCCCCCCAGTAGGCCACGGCGTCGGGGTCGCGCGAGCCCCACAGCTCCCGGGGTGGGCCCAGCACGGCGTCGGGGCCGCAGCGCTCGATCAGCTCCTGGCCGATGCCAGCGACCACGAGCCGGCCGTCCCAGTCGGTCATGCGGTCGATCCAACACACCAAGCCACCGGTGGAGAGGCCGCCCAGGCAGCCGTACCGCTCCACCAGCACCACGTCGACCCCTTCCCGGGCTGCGGCCACGGCGGCAGCCGTGCCGGCCGGACCGCCACCGACCACTAGGACCTCGCAATGGCCGTAGACCGGCACGTGGCGTGCCGGCTCCAGGATCGTCTCGCCGTTGCCCCGTCGCACGTCGCACCCTCGTGTGTGGGCGGTGGTTACCGCCCGATGTCGTAAAAGATGCTACTTATCCAGCCACATCTGCGTCTGATATGTCGGCTGTGCCGTCGACGCTGGGTTCAGCTCAAAGTCGCGCACGTACGCCCAGCGCGCGGTGTAGGCCATGTAGTTGTGGGTGATGACGAAGGGTGTGTATTTCTCCAGGAGCGCGATCTGGATATCTTTCACCAGCTTGATGCGCTCGTTGCGGTCCAGTGTCACCTCTGCCTTCTCGATCATGCGGTCCACTTCGGGATCCTTGAGCCCGTTGTAGCGGTGGACGCTGCCCGTGTTCGTGTGCTGCAGGCGCAGGTACAGGTGCGGGGAGTCGTAGGTCGGGTGCTGGGAATACCATGCCTCCCAGTTACCAGAGAGGATCTTTTGGTTCAGCCACTCGGCGAAGGGCATGGGCTGGATGCGCACCTTCATGCCCACCTGGGCCGCCTGTTGCTGAAAGATCTCCATTCCCTGGTTGTTGCGCAGGCCGGTGATGGTGCTCATCTCGACCTCGCGGTTGAAGTCGTACCCGGCTGCCTCCAGCAGTTGCCGCGCCGCCCGCAGGTCGCGTCGCCAGTACTTCTCGGTCTGGCTGGGCTCGAGCTGGTACTCTTGGAGCCCCACAGACAGCGTCCCCGTTGGGATCGCCCCCCGCCCCGATTCCAACAGGTCCAGGTACTGCTTGCGGTCGATGAACCGGTACATCGCCTCGCGCACGCGCACGTCGTTCCACGGCGGCTTGGTCACGTTGAAGGACAGGGTCACCATGGACAAAGACAGGAATTCGTCCACGACGATGCGGTTGCCGAGGTCCTTCTTGAGCTGGTCGGCGATGCTGGGAAGCGGCACGCCCCAGATATGCGCCTGCTCGGAGCGGAAGGCCGCTTCCTGCGCTGCTGGGTCGATGACGATGCGGTACTCGCGCTCGTCGATGTACGGCCGCCCCTGGGGGGCCTCGCGATAGCCCTCAAACCGCCTGTAGAGATAGCGGTTGTTCATCTCGTACTCGGCCAGCTCGTAGGGGCCGCTGCCCACCTGCCAGCCCTGGTCCAGGTTATCCAGCGTTTCCCGGGGGACGATGATGGTGCCGCCGGCGGGATACGACATCTGCGTGCCGCTGAACAGGTAGGCGTTGGGCGCCTTGAGCTTGAACACCACGGTCTGGGCGTCAGGCGCCTCCACGCTCTGCATGGAGTTGGTCTGGAAGGAACGGTCCTGCGCGGCAGGGTTGTCGCGAATGTAGTGCTGGGTCTTGACGATATCCTCGGCCTCCACCGCTCGACCGTTTACCGGTGGGCGGTTGTGATACTTCATGCCGGGCTTGAGTTTAAAGATGACCGTCGTCGGGTCGGGCATCTCCACGCTCTGCGCTGCCTCCAGCCGCGCTTGCCGCGCCGAGTCCATTCCCAGGCGAATGGAGACCAGGCGGTCGTAGACCAGCACGCCGGACAGGATCGTGCCCTCGTTCCAGTTGGTGATCGGGTTCAGGTTGGTGGTGGTGATGCCCACCACCAGCTTCAGCCGGCCGCCGCGCTTGGGCTGGGCGGCGGCCGCGCCGGCCGGTGCGACGGTCTGCGCGGCGCCGGCCGGCGGCGCGGTGGTGGTCGTCTCCTTCTTGCCGCCGCAGGCCAGGGCGAACGCGGTTGCGCCGGCCAGTCCGAGGCTGCCCTGCAGCATGCGCCGCCGGTTGAGTCGCTGTGGGATGCGCGCACCGGTGAGCATAGCTCTCCCTCCCTCTGCTCACGCTTCACATCGGCTTGCCCGCTTGCCGCCTCCGTTTGAACGGCACCCTGTCGTTACCCGTCGGTCCACCACCGCCTGAGGTTGGACGCCCATCGGCACACCTGCGCCCGCGCTACGGGGGCCGGTCGCGCCTCGGCAGCCTGGAGCTTGTCGTGCGCCGTCACCTCCTTGTGCAAACCCGTGACACGCCAGCCCATCGCGCCTCAGCGATCGAGCCACATCTCCGTGCGATACATCGGGTGTGTGGCCGGGTTGATTTCGTAATCGCGTACGTAGCGCCAGCGGGCCAGGTACGTCATTGGGTTGTATACCCAGATGAACGGTGTGTACTTCTCGAGCAGTGCGACCTGGATGTCCTTCACCAGCTTGATCCGTTCGTTACGGTCCAGCGTCACCTCCGACTTCCCGATCAATCGGTCGATCGTCGGGTCTTTGAGCCCGTGATAGCGATGGATGAATTGCGTTTCCGTGTGGTGCAACCGCAGCGGCGTCTGGGGAGTGTCGAATCCTGGCCAGCCCACGGCCATGAGCTCCCAGTTGCCCGTGGGAATGCGAGTGGACAGGTATTCGGCCGTGCCCAGCGCCACGATCCGCGATTTGACCCCCGCGGTGGCCAACTGCTGCTGCAGGATCTCGCAGCTCTGGTTGTTAGCCGGGGCGTTGATGGTGAGGATTTCCACCTCACGGTTGAAGTCGAACCCGGCCGCCTCCAGGAGCTGACGTGCCGCGCGTGGGTCCTGGCGGAAGTACTTCTCCGTCTGGGCGTGCGTGAGCTGATACTCGGTGAGGCTGGCCGGGAGGGGGCCAGGCGGCACCTTGCCGCGGCCGCCCTGAATCAGGTCCAGGTACTGCTGGCGGTTCACCACCCGGTACAGCGCCTCGCGCGCCCGCACGTCGTTCCACGGCGGGCCCTTGGTCACGTTCGCGCTGACCGCCTGCATGGCCAGCGACAGGTACTCGTCGATCTCGATGCGCGGGCCCAGGTCTTTCTTGAGCGTGTCGGCGATGTTGGCCAGCGGCACCGTCCAGACGTGGAGCTGTTCGGAGCGGAAGGCCGCTTCCTGCGCCACCGCGTCGGTGATGACCCGGAACTCGCGCTCGTCGATGTAGGGCAGCCCCTTACTGGCCCCGTGATAGCCCTCAAAGCGCCGGTACAGATACCGGACGTTCAGCTCGTACTCGACCATCTCGTACGGGCCGGAGCCGACCGACCAGGCCGTGTCCAGGCTGCCGATCTGCTCCCGGGCAAAGATGCACTGCCCACCCGGGTCACCGAGCTGGGTGCCGCTGAAGATGTAGGCGTTGGGCGCCTTGAGCCTGAAGACGATGGTGCGCGCGTCGGGCGTCAGCATGCTGTCCAGCGAATTGCGCTGGAACGAGGCCTGGCCGGCGCGCGGCTCGTCACGCACGTAGAGCTGGGATTTGACGATGTCCTCTGTATCCACGGGCCGCCCGTTCACCGGGGCTCGGTTCTGGAACCGCAACCCTGGCTTGAGCTTGAAAACCAGGGTGGTTTCGTCCGGCTGCTCCACGCTCTCCGCCGCCTCCAGCACGTAGTCTCGATCGATGCGGGGCGAGATCAGGCGATCCCAGACGTGCAGGGCACCGAGCGTCAGGCGCTGCCCGGAGTCGGTGATCGGGTTCAGGCTGGTGGTGGTGTTGAGGTTGGCCAACTTGATGCGACCGCCTCGTTTCGGCGTGACCGTCTGGGCTGCCGCGGCCGTGCCCTGCGGTGCACCGGCCGGGGCTGTGGCCCGCGCTTCCTGCTTGGCGCCGCCGCATGCCATCGCTAACGCGGCCGAACTGGCAAATAGTCCCAGGCCGCCTTGCAGCAGCCGTCGGCGATTGATTCGTGGCGGGGTGACGGACTGAGTTCGCTGGGCGAGCATGTTTCTCCCTCCCCATCGCTCGCACCTTCGTGCGCTGTCCGTGCCGCTGTTCCCTCAATCACCCTTTGCCGATGACGGCGGACCGCCATCAGCCACTGGTTCGCTGCCGGTACCGCGCGTGCTTCCCGGTGCCGTGGTGGGCACCGGTTGCACCGCCCCCGTCTGGAGCCGCTGCACTTCTCGGAGCCCCGGTGCGTGCGCCCTCTCCCACCTCCTTCCGCGCCTTGCACGTGACCCTTTGCCCTGCTACTTGTCCAGCCACATCTCCGTGAGGTACATCGCCTGAGTTGCTCTCATCGGTTCATAGTTTCGGACAAAGTTCCATTGCGCCCAGATATCGTTGTATGAATGCGTAATGATGAACGGTGTGTATTTTTCTAGGAGAGCGATCTGGATGTCTTTTACCAGCTTGATGCGCTCATTCCGGTCCAATGTCTGCTCTGATTTGTCGATCATCGCGTCGATAGCTGGATCCTTCAGGCCGTTGTAAACGTGTTGGGTATAGGTCTTCGTGTGCTGGAGTCTGAGAATGGGCTGTGGTGAGTCGTACGCTGGGTGGCCGGCGTACCACAGGTCCCAGTTGCCGGTGGAAACCTTTTGGATCCACTCAGCGAACGGCATCGGCTGGACGCGCACCTTGATTCCAATCTGCGACGCCTGTTGCTGGAAGATCTCCATCCCCTGGTTGTTGCGCGGCGTTGTGAGCGCGCTCATATCGAATTCCTTGTCATACGGGAACCCTGCTGCATCCAAGAGTTGCTTGGCCGCGCGCACATCCTGGCGGAAGTATTTCTCCGTCTGCTTCGGATCGAGCTGATATTCGGCGAGCGGTTCAGGCAACAGGCCAGGCGGCACCTTCCCACGGCCGCCTTCCAAGAGGTCGACGTATTTCTGGCGGTCGAGGATGCGGTAGATTGCCTCTCGCACGCGAACGTCGTTCCAGGGCGGGCGGGTGGCGTTGATAGAGAGGGTGACGATGGCCGTGGACAGGAACTCGTGGAGGGTGATCTTGTTCCCCATTTCCTTCTTGAGGGCATCGGCCAGGGTCGGCACCGGCACCCGCCAGATGTGGAGCTGTTCGGAGCGGAAGGCTGCCTCCTGAGAGGCCGGGTCAACGAGGATGCGTACCTCCCGCTCGTCGATATACGGCAGTCCACGCCCGGCTTCACGATAGCCGTCAAAGCGTCTGTAGAGATATCTGGTGTTCAACGAGTATTCCACGAGCTGGTAGGGGCCGCTTCCAATCGGCCAGGCAGTGTCCAGACTATTCAACAGCTCTCGAGGGATAATGCACTGACTGAGGGCGGCAAGCTGGGAGCTGCTAAATACGTAGGCGTTCGGTGCCTTGAGCTTGTAAACCACCGTCTGCGCATCCGGCGCCTCGATGCTCTGCATGGACACGTTCTGGAAATAATTGCCTACCGCCGGGTTATCCCGACGGTAGAGCTCATCATTAACGATATCCTCAGCCGTGACAGTACGACCGGAAACTGGGGGGCGATCCTGATATTTGAGGTTGGGCTTAAGCTTGAAAATGATCGTTGTCGAATCCGGCATCTCCACGCTCTGCGCCGCCTCGAGCACGTACTCCTTAGCCGTGTCTTTCCCGAGCCGTTGGGAGATAAGCCGGTCGTACACTTTCACCCCGGACAGGATGATACCTTCGGTGTAATTTGTGGTCGGGTTCAGATTGTTCGTCGAGGTGTACCATGCCTCCAGCAATCGCCCGCCCCGCTTCGGGGTTGGTGTGGCCGCCGCCCCGCTAGGGGCAGACGTGGCTTGGACGGCCCCGGCCGGCGGCGCAGTCGTCGATTCTGGTTTTCCCCCGCAGGCCAGGAACAGGGCGGTAGCCCCGGTCAACGCGATGCCGCGCCTTAGCAGGCGTCGCCGGTTCACCGGTTGCAGGACCTTGAGCCGTGCTGATCCCGTCACCATCTCGTCGTCCTCTCCGCTCCCCGAACTGACCGCGTCTCACCTCGGCAGACCACGTGCCCCACGTTACAGGTCATCGCGACGGTCGTGGACGCGCTCGGTGGCGTTACCGGGGACCCGCCGGGCCATGGCTGGTCCCCGGTGTCCTGCAGGCCTACTTATCCAACCACAGCTCCGTTCGGTAGAGCGCCTCCGTGGCGATGCTTAGCTCGTAGTTCCGCACATACTTCCAGCGGGCGATGTACGCCATGGGGCTGTGCGTGATGATGAACGGCGTGTACTTCTCCAGCAGTGCGATCTGGATGTCTTTGACCAGTTTCACCCGTTCTGCGCGGTCCAGCGTCTGCTCCGCCTTTTCGATCAAGCGATCCACTTCTGGATCGCGTAGGCCATTCCACTGATGGGCGTTGTAGGTTTTGGTGTGCTGCAGGCGCAACGGGACCTGCGGTGTATCGTAGGCCGGATGCTGCGCGTACCAGGTTTCCCAGTTGCCAGTGAAGATCTTCTGCTGCAGCCACTCCGCAAACGGCATCGGCTGTAGCCGCACCTTGATCCCGGCGCGCGAAGCTTGTTGCTGGAAGATCTCCATCCCCTGGTTGTTGCGGGGGATGTTGATCGTGCTCATCTCGACCTCTTTGTTGAAGTCGAACCCGGCCGCCTCCAACAGTTGCCGCGCGGCACGCGGGTCCTGGCGGAAGTACTTCTCCGTTTGGGCCGGGTCCAATCGATACTCCTCCAGGGCCGGTGACAGAGGCCCCGGCGCCACCTGCCCCTTGCCGCCCTCCAGGAGGTCCAGGTACTGCTTGCGGTCCAGAACGCGATACAGCGCCTCCCGCGCCCGCACGTCGTTCCACGGCGGCCGGTTGACGTTGGCCGAGAAGGTCACCATTGACAGGGTGAGGTACTCATCGACGTCGACGCGGGCGCCGAGATCGCGCTTGACCTGCTCGGCGATGGTGGGCAGTGGCGGGATCCAGATGTGCAACTGTTCGGAGCGGAAGGCCGCCTCCTGCGCCGCCGGGTCGATAATGATCCGCACCTCACGCTCGTCCAGGTAGGGCAGCCCCTTTGCCGCATCCCGGAATCCATCGAACCGTCGGTAGAGATAGCGGGTGCTCAGCTCGTATTCGACGAGCTGGTATGGGCCGCTGCCCACCGGCCAGGCCGTGTCCAGGTTGTCGAGCAGCTCCTGGGGGATGATGCACTGGGCCCCGGGGTTGCCGAGCTGCGTGCCGCTGAACACGTACGCGTTGGGCGCCTTGAGCTTGAACACCACCGTCTGGGCGTCCGGCGCCTCCACGCTCTGCATGGACAGCGTTTGGAACGAGTTGTTCTCTGCCCGCGGGTTATCGCGCACGTAGAGCTGGGTTTTGACGACGTCCTCGGCGCTCACCGGCCGGCCGTTCACCGGCGCCCGGCTCTGGTACTTCATGCCCGGCTTGAGCTTGAAGATGACCGTGGTGGGGTCCGGCATCTCCACGCTCTGCGCCGCCTCCAGCACGTACTCCTTGGCCGAATCCTTGCCGAACCGGAAGGAGATCAGGCGGTCGTACACGTGCACGCCGCTCAGGATGTACCCCTCGTTGAAGTTGGTCACAGGATTGAGCGTGTTGCTGGAGGTGTACCAGTACCACAGCAAGCGCCCACCCCGCTTGGGTTGGGCCGCCGCTGCGCCGCCAGGGCCGGCGGCAGCCGTCGTGCCCTGAGCAGCGCCAGCTGGCGGCTGGATCGTCTCCCCCTGCTTTCCGCCGCAGGCCAGCAGGAACGCGGCCGAACCTGCCGCCAAGCCCAGGCCACCACGCAACATCTGCCGCCGGTTCACACGCCGCGCGGTTGCACGTTCGAACGGTCGATAGACGGTCACTCCTTGATGCCCTCCTCACGGAACGAGATACGGGACGAGGCGGGGGTCGCCCCGTTATGTCGCACTCTGTCGTAACCTGCTCATCGGGGTGGCCTGCCGCCACGGCTCGCGGTCGCCGCCGCCCGATCGACCTGCATCCACCGCACCGACGCGGCTTCTGCCGTGTCTAGGCCACCACGTTCTGACACCTCCTCAGCAGCTGTGATGTGCGGTGTCTCCTGCCGGTGGTGCGCACGACGCCCGCGTGCCGCGCATTGGCCGCGGCGCCGTCACCGGTCCAGCCACATCTCGATGCGGTACATCGGGTTGGTCGCCGGGTTCACCTCGTAGTTCTTGATGAATGCATACCGCGGTTGGTACACCATCGGGCTGAACAGGAAGATGAAGGGGGTGTACTTCTCCAGCAAGGCGATCTGGATGTCCTTCACGAGCTTGATGTGCTCGTTGCGGTCCAGTGTTACCTCGCTCTTTTCGATCATCTTGTCCACTTCTGGGTCTTTCAGCCCGCTGTACCGGTGCCCGCTGTACGTTACCGTGTGTTGCTGGCGCAGGGCGATCATCGGCGTGTCGTAGGACGGGTGACCGGCAACCCAGGTGTCCCAATTGCCCGGTGTCACCCGTGAGCCGAGCCACTCCGCGAACGGCATCTGCACCACGCGTACCTTGATCCCGACCTTGGACACCTGCTGCTGGAAGATCTCGCCCGCCTGCTGGTTGGTGGGGCCCTGGATAACCAGCATTTCGAACTCTTTGTCGTAGGGGAACCCGGCGGCGTCGAGCAGTTGCTTGGCCGCGCGCGCGTCCTGCCGCCAGTACTTCTCCGTCTGCTTGGGGTCGAGCTGGTAGTCCTTTAACCCGGCGGCCAGGGTACCGGGCAACACCGTGCCGCGCCCATCGGCCAGCAGGTTCAGGTACTGCTGACGGTCCGTGACGCGGTAGATCGCCTCTCGCACCCGGATGTCGTTCCAGGGTGGACGGGTGCCGTTGAGGGCCAGCGTCCACATGCCCAGGGACAGCCACTCGTCCACCACGATGCGAGCGCCGAGATCGCGTCTGAGCGGGTCGATGATCGAGGCCACGGCCGGCGCCCCGCGCCAGATGTGGAGCTGCTCGGAGCGGAAGGCCGCCTCCTGCGCCGCCGGGTCGTTGATGATCGTGGTCTGGCGCTCGTCGATGTAGGGCATTCCCCGGGCGGCCTCCCGGTAGCCAGGGAAGCGCTTGAAGAGGTAGCGCACGTTGTGCTCGTACTCCGCCAGCTGATAGGGGCCACTGCCCACCGGCCAGGCGCGGTCGAGGTCATCCAACAGCTCGCGCGGCACGATACACTGCGCCGAGGTGTTGGACATCATGGTGCCGGAGAACAGGTAGGCGTTGGGCTGCTTGAGCTTGAACACCACCGTCTGCGCATCCGGCGCCTGCACGCCCTGCAGGTACACGTTGTGGAACAGGATGTGCAGCGCCCGCGGGTTCTGCTGCATGTAGGTCTGCGACTTGACCACGTCCTCAGCGCTCACCGGCCGGCCGTTGACCGGCGCCCGGTCCTGGAACTTCAATCCGGGCTTGAGCTTGAAGACCACCGTCGTCGGCTCCGGCAGCTCCACGCTCTGCGCCGCCTCCAGCACGTATTCCTTGGCGTAGTCCAGGCCGGGGCGGGTGGAGATCAGGCGGTCGTACACCTGCTCACCGAGAAGGATGAACCCCTGGGTCCAGTCGGTGTACGGGTTAAAGTTGCTGACGGTGTTGGCCCAGTGCAGGAGCAACCGGCCGCCCGCCTTGGGCGCCTGGGTGGCGGCCGCCGCGGGACCGGTCGCGCCCTGCGCGGCGCCCGTTGTGGGTGCCTTGCTCTCCTGCCGGGCGCCGCCGCAGGCTAGGGCAACCGCCGCTGACCCGGCCAGGAAACCGACACCGGCCCGCAGCACATGACGGCGGCTGCGGTAGCCCCTCAGCGCCTCCGTCACCCCGTGGTAGGTGCTCATCGGCCTCCCTCCTCTGCTATGACCCTGTGCGCCGGGTCCACGGCGGTTCGGTTACTCCCTCGACCGCTCCTCCGGCGCGGGTCGACCGCGGGCATCGCCCCCACCGGTTCGCCGCGACGGGTTCAGGCGCGGTCGGCCTCGCTTGACCCCATCTGCCTACCACAGAGGGCGTAGCGGATCATCAGGGTTCGGCGACGAAGGCGCATGGCCTGCATTTGTGGGGAGCCCACAGGGCGGTGGCGCGCACGGACGTCGGAGCCGTCGCGCCGGCGGCGGTCCATGATGTGGTAGCGACGCGACCTATGCCTGCCCCAGGATCTCTTTGCGCACCATGGCGGCGCCGGCCGTGAGCGCGCGCAATTTAGCCCGTGCCACCTCAGACGGCAGATGGCGCAGCCCGCAGTCCGGATTGACCATCAGGCGGTCGGGCGGCAGGACCTGCAGCGCCCGCCGCACGCGTGCCGCCACCAGCTCCGGTGGCTCTACGGCCGGGCTCTTGACGTCGATCACCCCCAGCCCGAGGCTGAACGGCGCGTTCGGGTAGCGCCGGAACAGGTCCAGGTCCTCATACCCCTTGCGCGCGAACTCCAGCACGAGCTGGTCCACCTGGGCATCGAGCACGGCGGGGAACAGGAAGTCGTAGTGCCCCTCCCAGAGGGGGCGGGCATACCGGTTGCCGTAGCACACGTGCAGGGCGCGCAGGGTCGTGCGGTCCACGCCCTCAAAGACGGCGTTGATCGCCCGCACCGCCAGCCCCACCTGCTCCGGGTAGCCGGCCAGAAACGGTTCGTCTACCTGGAGCACGGCGACCCCGGCGGCCGCCAGCGCCCGGGCCTCACGGTTAAGAATCCGGGCGAAGGCCATGACCAGGTCCGCTTCGTCGCGGTACCACTGGTTCTGCACGCGGCGTGAGAGCGAGAACGGGCCGGTGAAGGAGAACTTGATCGGGCGGTCCGTGTACTCGCGCGTGAACAGGAAATCGTCGATCAGGCCCAGCGGCGGCCGGTCGGTATCGTCTGGCTCCGGAATGGGGTGGGAGACCACCGCGTCGTAGTAGTCGTAGTAGAAGGCTTTGGCCAGGTGCGGGATCTCCACGCCTGGCATCCGCGCCAGGAAGTAGTCGATATCGTTGTCCCGGCGCAGCTCCCCGTCGGACACGATATCGACACCGGCGCGTTCCTGGTCCTTGATGGCGGCCTTGATAGCCACCTCGTGGATCTCGCGTAGGTAGGCGCTGCTGATGCGGCGCTGGTAGTAGTCGGTCTTCAGCCGCTCCAACCACTCCGGCACGGAGTACGACCCGACGACGGTGGTGGCCAGCAGTGCGAATCGGTCCGCTGGGCGAGACGGCTGGGCGCGGGGCTCGGGTCGGACTGTGGCGCTGACTGTGCGGTCCGACGTCGCGGGGGCCATATCGGTCTGGGGTTCCGCCGGCACGGTGCTGCCTCCTCGTTCCAGGTCCGGGCTATTCGCGCACGCGGGCGGTGAGCGTGGTGATATTTGAACCGGCCCGGTGGGCAAAGGGCTGGAAGTGCACGTCGAAGCCGTAGCGGCGTCCAATAACTGCCAAAAGCGGCCCGTTGACCCAGTTGACCACCGAGCCATCGTATTTGCCCGGCCCACGGAAACTGGTGCGGTACTGCTCCACGTCCGTTACGAACAGGTCATGGCACTGCAGGAGGCCGAACGGGTGCAGGAGGGGTAGTGAGTCGGCGAAGCTGGAGGCAGCGCCGTTGCTCACGTGCATGCGCACATCGCCGTTCGCCTCTACGATGGGCCGAAGCAGCTCGCCGCGGATGCCCGGCGCCACCTCATACGTGTCGAGCTCCTCGATGGGCACGTACCGCTCTTCCAGGCGCAGTGCCTCCCACACCTGCCGCCAGAAGCCGACCGCCGTCATCGTACCGCCGGGGAACCGCTCCGGCGCGGCATCCGCCAGCAGCTCAGGGCCGAGCTGGAGGAGGCGGTTGACCAGGTCCGGCAGATCGGCCGGTTCTGCTCCTAGCCCAGCCGCGATCTGGCGGGCGGCCGGCATGGGCAGGTACGCGCGCACCTCCACCCGGTACAGGTGACCACCCAGGCGGGCGATCTCATCGGTGGGCAGGTTATCGTAAACGTTGGAAATGTAAATGAGGAAGGCCTTGTACCGGAGGAAGCCCAACGTGGCCGATGGAGCCCGGGCGTCGAGCACCAACGTGCTCACCCGCTCGGCGTGCTGGCGCACGTTGGCGCGGGCCCGTTCCAGCACGTGCGATGAGTAGTCGCCCATCAGGTAGTGGAGGCGCCGATAGTACTCCCCGCCGTGCCGTTCACGGTCCAGGCGGAGGAACTCGTCCAGCCACACCCGCGCCTGGTTCCCGTTGCCGACGCCCAGCTCCAGCACGTAGAGGTCCTCCGGCAACGCTCGCCGGGCGGCCAGTTGATCCCACACGTGGAACAGTTCCAGGATGAGATCGCGGGCGGCCGCCGTGTTGCGCGCGTCGCTCTCTCCCCCTGGGAGCGCCTGCTCGTACTCCCGCCCTGTGGTTTGCTCCCACAGCCCGAGGGCGTTCCAGTACAGGGCGTTGAACGCCCACAGGCAACTGCTGCTGCTCGGGCCCCAATCCTCAAGGTACAGGCGACAGGTGCTTGAGGACTCAGACGAGGTAGCGGCGCCCATGGCGTGGGCGAGCTGCAGCGCGAGTTGCGCCGGCTCGGCCCGCCGCAGGTCGATGGCGATCTCCCAGGCCTCTGGTTCCGCGCTGCGGCCGTTGCCGGCGGGGCCGTTGCGTGGCGAACGCGCGGCTTCCAGGGCGCGCGGCAGGATGCGCCGCACCTCAACCGGCTCACGGAAGTTGGAACGGTACTGAACCCAGTCGCACACCACGCGCAAGCGGGAGAGGTCAATGGACCCTTCTCGCGCCGCGTGCGCCAGGCTGGTGAGGACTGAGCCCAGGTCCAACGCCTTGGCCCCACGAAGCCGGTCGGTCGCCCGAATCTCGATCTGCATGGCTCGTCGCTCTTTCCTGCACTGATTCCACGCCGGTGTGCACGCCACGCGGGGATCAGCGGTGCGGCTGATCTTGCAGCTGATCTTACGGTACGCCATCGTACGGTACGTGCATTGGCATCCTGCCCACTACACGACCGATGTGCTGCCAGACCTGAAGGCCCGGTGATGGTTGATCCCCCTCACCTCCCGTATCCGTCTAGGCGGTCCGTCTGCGCCCCGCCGGCGCCCCGTCTGAACAGACGGGCGGCCTGTGCCCCCCAAGCGAGCCTTCGCGAGTACTGGGCCAGGGACATCGGCGCCGACGCTAGACCGTCCGCACCGCCCGTCGACGGGGGCGACGGCGCCGGTGAGCGGCCCGCAGCCTCTCCCTCAGGCGCGTTCCCGCGCGCGGACCGCGGGCTGTGGGACAGCTCCGCCGCGGCTACTGCAGCTGTCCCGGCTTGGCTCCGCTGCCCTAGGCCGGCTCGGGTGAGGATGTCCGGCACCGCCTCCTCCCAACCAAAGGCCATGATGTGGACGCCGGCCACGCCGGGAATGTCCCGGACTTGCTGGATGATCTCCGCGCACAGGGCGATGCCTTCCTCCGCCACTCGGTCCTCGGGCATGGCGTGCATCCGCCGCACCACCGCCTCCGGCACGTGCAGCCCCGGCACCTCCCGGCGCATGTGTTCCAAGGCCCGCAATGAGCGCACCGGCCCCACGCCAGCCAGGATGAAGCAGCGCTCGTGCAGGCCCAGCTCCCGCACCCGCGCCATCCAGCGGGCAAACGCCGGTACATCGAACACAAACTGCGTCTGCACAAACTGGGCGCCCGCCGCGACCTTCTTGCCCAACCGCTCCGCGCGGTATCGCTGCGGCGCCGCAAACGGGTTCTCCACGGCGCCGATGAACCAGCGGGGCGCGCTGGAAAGGGTCCGCCCTGAGAGCAGACGCCCGTGGTCGCGCATGGTGCGTGCCGTCCAGATAAGCTGCACGGAGTCCAGGTCGAACACGCCCCGTGCGTCGGGGTGGTCGCCAAACCGCTGATGGTCGCCAGTGAGCAGCAGAACGTTGGGGATACCTACGGCCGCGGCACCTAGCAGGTCGGCTTGGAGGGCGATGCGGTTGCGGTCACGGCACTGCAACTGCATCACCGGTTCAACGCCCTCTTCCAGAAGCGCCACACACCCTGCCCAACTTGCGAGGCGGACTACCGCGCTCTGTCCGTCGGTAATGTTGGCGGCGTCGATCCAGCCCCGCAGCAGCCGTGCTCGCCGCCGGATACCGGCGAGGGTCGCCCCGCGCGGCGGCCCGATCTCGGCCGTCACCGCGAACTGCCCGCCAAGCAGCACGGCGTGCAGACGGCTGAAGGATGCCTGCTCGCGGCCATCCGGCAACGCCGACGTGGCACTTCCCCCCATGCTCACCTGACGCCCCTTGCGCTAGCGGACGGACACGAGCGGCAACTCGTCCGTTGCCCGCTCCGCATCCGCCGTCCACAGGTAGTTATCCCGGCCCAGCCAGTAGTTCACCCAGGAGCTGCTTCCCCACTTGCGCTGATCGATCGGACGCACGAGGCGACGCAGATCGGTGATCCGACCTGCGCGCTCTGCCCGCTCGTAGGCGACTACCCACACGCACCGCCGCTCCGGGAACACCTCGCACCAGCCTTCTGGCGATACCCCGCCGCACGGGCCGTTGCGCAGCTGCTTCGGGCACGTCTGCGGGCAGGTGTACGCGGTCGTTGGCAGGGCGCACTGGCCGCACATGCGGCACCCGAACAGCCAGCCCTTGACCAGCCGTTCCACCCATGTAAACACCCGATAGAGCGGCGGCGTCGCCTCCAGCAGCCGCGCTACGGTGGACCACGCCCGGCCCGGCTCCATCACGCGGTGGAGGCGAGACATGGCCCTGGGGGACGCCCGCGGCACGAACGGGCGAGGCGATGCATCGGCCGCTGGCGGGCCGCCGCCCCATCCGCTCGGTGAACTCGCCGCATCTCGCCGCATGGCGCCTGTCCCTCCGCTTTCAGTGTGCCGGTAGTGGGCAGGCGCCTGCATCAGCGACCGTCGCTAAACCTGGATGCTCACGCATTGTGGGTGCCTCACAACGGAACTGACGCCGAGCGACGCCGCGATGGGGATATGGAGTCGGGCGAGCGTGTGAGGCGTGGGAAGCAACCGGGCTGAGATGGATGAGTGCCCTGCTATTGTCGGCGCGGACGTTGTGGGATCATACCAAGTGGCGGTGTGTCCTTTTTATGGGTGGACGCCAGTGACGGCGTGCCGTTCATGGGATACACTGCCGCTACTCTACGCTCCCTGCCCGTCGCCCCGACGTGGCGGGCAGGCATTGTGCGGTTCGCGGCCCGTGGCCCGTACCGGGCGTCGGACCCGTGCAGGCGCCGCATTGGTGAGCGTGCTGTATGAGCCGCCCATGGTCGCCTTCGCAGCCAGAGCGCTCTCTGGACCTTGGAGCACTCCTCCGCACGCGCGTGGTCGTATGTGACGGCGCCGTAGGCACGATGTTGCACGCTGCCGGGGCCTCACTGGACCTGCCGCTGCCCGAGCTCAGCGTGTCGCGCCCGGAGCTGGTGCGTGCCATTCACGGTGCCTACATCGAAGCCGGTGCCGACATTATCGAGACCAACACCTTTGGCGCCACGCGCACGCGCCTGGCCCGGCACGGGCTGGGTGAGCGGGTGCGGGAGATCAACCTGGCCGGCGTGGCGGTGGCGCGCGAGGCCGTGATGGCCGCGTCACGGCGGGTATTGGTAGCGGGATCGGTTGGACCGGCAACGCCACCCGGGTCCCGGCGCCGCCTCTCACCGGTCATCCTCCGTGAAGCCTTTCGGGAGCAGATCGCGGCCCTGGCTGAGGGCGGCGTCGACCTGCTCATCCTGGAAACGTTTGGCAGCCTGGAGGAATTGCTGGAGGCCATCGCCAGCGCCGAGGAGGTGGCCCCGAACCTGCCGATCGTCGCCCAGATGACGTTCCTCGACGACGGCCGCACGCTTGCCGGCGAGACGCCGGCCGAGGTGGCGGCGCGCTTGGATGGGCTGGACTTGGTTGCCATTGGCGCCAACTGCACGCTGGGCCCCCAGGGGTTGCTGGAGGTGCTGCGCGAGATGGGTCACCACACGGCCCTGCCGTTGAGCGCGCAGCCCAACGCCGGCCCGCCGACCTTCGTGGACGGGCGTTTTCGCTACACCGCGGACCCGGCCTACTTTGCCCGGCATGCTCGTCGTTTCGTCGAGCTGGGGGCGGCCATCGTGGGCGGTTGTTGCGGCACCACCCCGGCCCACATCGAGGCAGTTGCGGGCGCGGTGCGCGGCATGCAGCCGGTGCCCCGTCACCCGATCCCGTCGGCCACGCCGCGCACCCGTTCGCACGGTGCTGAGAAGCCGTACAGCCCGCCCAGTCGGCTGCTGGAGCGCCTGGCCGCGCGCCGGTTCGTGAAGGTGGGTGAGATCGCCCCGCCGGCGGGCGGCGCCGCTGAGCAAGTCGTCCAAGAGGCGGCCTTGCTCAAGGCGGCGGGATGCGACGCCGTCCTCATCGGTCCGCCCAGCAGCGTGCGCGCCCAGGTTAGCCCGGCCAGCCTGGCGGTCCTCGTCCAGCAGCAGGTAGAGGGGCTGGAGGCGATCCTCACCGTCACCACGTGGGAAAAGAGCGTAATGGCCCTGCAGGCCGACCTGCTGGGCGCACATGCGTTTGGCGTGCGGCACGTGCTGTGCCGCACCGGCACGCCGCCGCTGGTAGGAGACTACCCCAACGCGGGCGGCATCTGGGATGTGGACTCGCTGGGCCTGATCCAGCTCCTGCGCGGCCTGAACGAGGGCCGCGACCACCACGGCGTGGCCTTGGCCCGGCCGACCGGGTTCGTGATCGGGGCGCGCATCAACCCCTCGGCGGAAGACCCGGAGCGCGAGATCGCCGATGCACGGCGCAAGATCGAGGCGGGCGTGGACTTCCTGATCACGCCCCCGGTGTACGACCTAGACGCCTTTGACCGATTGCTCGATGCCATCGGGGTGCCAGAGGACCTGCCCATCCTGCTCGGGGTGATGATCCTGAAGGATTTCCGGCACGCGGAGTACCTGCAGCACGAGGTGCCGGGGATGAGCATCCCGGAACCCATCCTTGAACGCATGTGGCTCGCCCGCGAGGACGGTGCCGAGGTGGGACGGGCCATCGCCCGGGAACTCATCTGTCGGGCGCGCGCCCAGGGCCGCATCCGGGGAGTCGTACTGTCATCGGCCGTCGGCTCGGCGGAGGGAGTGGCGCGGCTGCTCCGTGAGCTACCGCCCTGAGGCGTCCCGGCGGCCGTTCGCGGGTGGGTGACGTCGGGTCACCGAAACGACGCCCGACAGGTACCGCGGCGAGAGCTTTGGATGCTCAACGCGATGCAGGCTTGACAAGGCTGGTTGAGATGAGCCACGGTGGGCGCGCGATATCGAATGTGCGGAATCGGAACAGCTTCTGACGCGATATTTGTATCGTTTCTGCTGAGAATGTGTCCTGAACATTGGCAGAAAGGCTAAGGAACGTGGTCACCAGCCCAGTGCGCAAACGAACCGGCTCCGCGACGGGATCGGGCGACCGACGTGATGGCGCGACATCGGAAGGCGCTGTCCCCGCGGCGACTGCCGCCGAGGTGGAGCGCTTCCAGCGGGCGTTGCGGGCGCTTCAACGCGAGAACGCCTGCCTGCGCCTGTTGGTGGCCATCCACGATCGCCTGAGCGCGCTCGTGCTGCAGGGCGCCGACGTGCCGTCCATCACGGCGGTGCTGTGCGAGCTGGTCGGTCGTCCGGTGCTGGTGCTGGACCCCCTGCTACGCCCCCTCGCCATCGAGCTACCGCGCCGGGGTACCGCCGATGAGGATGATCCTACCCCGCCGATCGTGTGGGAGCCCAAGGACGCCTACGTGAGCCGGGTGCTGGAAACCATCGCTGGCGAGCGGCGGCCGCTGCGCTTGCCGCCGCTCCCGGCGTGGGGCGTGCGCTACGGATGCGCCATCGCTCCCATCGTGGTCGGGGACACGACCCTGGGCTACGCCGCCATCCTCGACGACGAGCAGGACGCCGCTCGCGATGGCCCCGCCGCAGAGGCCACCCTGCTGGCTGCGCAGCACGCCGCCAGCGTGTACGCGGTGGCGCTCATGCGTGAGCACATGGCCGCCGAGGTGACCTCGCAGCTCAAGCAAGAGCTGTTTGAGAGCCTGTTGCTGGGCGAGGTGACCAACGTGCAGGCGGCACACGAGCGGGCGCGCCGCCTGGGGTATAACGACCGTCTAAGCTACCGCGTGCTGTCCCTCGCACCGGATCGGGTGGCGCCGCGCGGCCAGCAGGGCATGGAGGAGACCACCTGGTCGACCACGCGGCGCCGGCGCCTCTTGGCCAGCTTGGCCGAGTTCACCCGTCAACGCGCGCCGCACGCGATCGTCGCCGTCCGGCGGGAGGAGCTGGTGGTGCTGGCGCCGGAGAGCGCGGAGCCGGGCCCGGCGGAGCTGGGCCGACTTGCCGTCCTGCATACGGCGTCCCTGTATCCCGACTTCCTCCTCACCGTGGGGGTGGGCGGACTGTGCCGTAGCCCCACCGACATCAACCGCTCCTACAGCCAGGCCCGCCGCGCGGTGGACGTCGCTCGGCGGTTTGGCCGGCGCGGCCAGGTGGTGCCATTTGAGGAGCTGGGGCTGTACCGATTACTGTTCCAGGTGGCCGATCCAGCAGAGTTGCGCGCCTTTGTCGAGGATGTGCTCGGCCCGCTGTTGGCGTATGACCGCAAGCACCAGACTGATTTCGTGCGCACGCTGGCCACGTATCTGGCCAACAACAACAGCCTCCAGGCAACAGCGCGCGAGCTCATGGTCCACGTCAACACTATGACCTATCGCGTTCAGCGTATTCAGGCAATCACCGGCCTGGACCTGACACGAGCCGAGGACTGCCTGCTGGCACGAGTGGCGCTCAAGATCCTGGAGGGGATTGAGGCGCCATAACTGGACCGAGACCGGGGACCTGAGACCACCTCTGCGGGCTGGGGACCGGTCTCCCATGAAGGGGAGCTTGCAGGTGGACTGCGAGGTGAGGAGGAGGGCACCGTGCAGCAATACATTCTTCGCCGGCTGCTGGCGATGGTGCTCAACGTGTTCATCGCCAGCGTGGTCATCTTCTTTGCGCTGCGCTTGATTCCCTCCAACGTTGCGGCGGAGGTGCTGGGCCAGAACGCCACCCCCGAACAGTACGCCGAGTTCAACCGCAAATACGGCCTGGACGACCCGGCCCTGGTGCAGTTCGCGCGCTGGGTGAGCGGGGCGGTGCGCGGCGACCTGGGACGCTCCTTCCGCAGCAACATCGCGGTGGCGGAGGAGTTCAAGAAGCGGTTGCCCATCACGCTTGAGGTGGTGATCCTGTCGTTCGGGCTCGCCGCCAGCATGGGTGTCGTGTTCGGCACCATCTCTGCGCTGAAGCAGAACTCCGTCGCCGACTTTGCCGTTCGTCTGTTCGCCATCTTCGGGCTCTCCATCCCCAACTTCCTGCTGCTCACCTGCTTGCTCATCTTCCCGGCCCGCTGGTGGGGTTATGCGCCTCGCTTCGGGGCCACCAGTTTCTTCGATGATCCCGTTGGGAACCTGCGCCTCTTCGTCCCGGCGACGTTTATGGTCGCCGTCGGCGCATCGGCCACGTTGATGCGCCTGACCCGCTCCTCGTTCCTGGAGGTCATGCGCCAGGACTACGTGCGCACGGCCCGGGCCAAAGGGTTGCGCGAGCGCGTGGTGATCCTGCGCCACCAGTTGCGCAACGCCCTGCTGCCGGTGCTCACCCTTATGGGCATCCAGCTCGGCAACCTGCTCGGCGGCTCGATCATCCTCGAGCAGGTCATGGGGTTGCCCGGGTTGGGCCGCTGGGCGGTGGACGCCATCGCCATCAACGACTACCCGATCCTGATGGCCGTGGCGTTGTACGCGGTGCTGGTGGTGATGACCATCAACCTGCTGGTGGACGTGTCCTACGCGGTGCTCGACCCGCGCGTGCGGCTGTCGTAGCCACGAACGCCGGTCAGGCATTCACGCACGGCATGAGCATCCGAGGGGGAGAGGAACTCATGCAAAGCATCCGAACCGAGGCGATCGCGATCCCGGAAGTGGCGGAACGAGCAGGGCCACGGCGCCTGCAGCGGGCGTGGACACTGGCGCGGCGTCAACCACTGGGGGTGCTGGGCGGGGCCATTATCCTGCTGTTCCTGGTCACGGCGTTTCTGGCGCCGGTGATCGCGCCCCATGACCCACGGGAGTTCGCGGGACCGCGCTTGGCGGCCCCCAGCCGGGCGTTCCCCTTCGGCACCAACAACCTAGGCCAGGACGTGTTCGCGCGCACGCTGTACGGCAGCCAGATCTCGCTGGCCGTAGGCGTGGCGTCGGTGTTCATCGGCACGGTCATCGGCACCACGCTGGGCCTGCTGTCCGGCTACTTCGGCGGCTGGGTGGACATGGTGACGCAGCGGGCGCTGGAGGTGATCGCGGCCTTCCCCGGTCTGGTGCTGCTACTGATGCTGGTGGCGGCGCTGGGCCGGCCGCGGGTAGACCGGGACGCGAACATCTTAGAGCTCACCTGGCAGCTCCGGACGGTGATCATCGCCATCGGCTTCGCCTTCGTGTTCGGCACGGTGCGCATCGTGCGCTCGGTGGTGATCGCCCAGCGCAGCACGCCCTACGTCGAGGCGGCGCAGGTGTGCGGGGCGAGCTGGTTGCGCGTGCTGCTTCGCCACCTGCTGCCGAATGTGTTGCCCTACTCCATCATCGGCGTCAGCGTCACGCTGGGCCTGGCGATTCTGGCCGAGGCGTCGCTCTCCTTCCTCGGGTATGGCGCGCCGGCCGGGACACCCTCCTGGGGCGCGGACCTGTCCGGGCCCAACCGTCAGTACTTCCTGCAGGCGCCTTGGTTGGCGCTGGCGCCGGGTGGGGCCATCAGCTTGACGTTGCTCGGGTTCAACTTGCTGGGCGACGCCGTGCGCGACGTGCTCGACCCGCGCCTCCGTGGCACCTAAGCCGCCGCGCCGGCGGGGGGACACGGCACACCACGGATCGGCTCGGTGGGCCTCACGGCCGGTGGGGTGTATCGGACTGCCGTCCCGGATCGCCCACCAACCGGCCCGCGGCTTCGGGAGGCACCGTGGGCCTCGAGCGACGACACTCTGACCGGTGAGAGCACCGCAGCAGAGGTCTGGAGGAGCAGAGATGAGCACGGAGGTGCACGCAGGTATCGCGCGAGCGGACGTAGTCGGCAGCCTGTTGCGGCCGGAGTATCTGCGCCAGGCCCGCCAGGCCGTGCGTGAGGGCCGCATGAGCGAGGATGAGCTGCGCGCCGTGGAGGACCGCGCGGTCCTGGAGGCCATCGCCCTGCAGGAGGCCGCCGGCCTAGACGTGATCACCGACGGTGAGTTCCGACGCCAGTCCTGGGTGGTCACGATCCCCCTCCGTGAGGATCCAGTGCACAAGGCGCCGCTGGTCGGTTTTGAGTACCTGCCCGCCGACCCCGGCTGGTGGGCGCTCTGGAAGGAGCCCAACGGCCGTCCGGCCCAGCTCTGGACCACCGTTGAGCGACAGCCGTTTGTCACCCAGCGGATTCAGGTGGGGCGCGACGTCGTTACCGACGAGTACGGGTTCCTGAAAGCGCACGCGCACGTGCGCACCAAGTTCACGATTCCCGCCCCTAGCTGGCATCGTATCTTCTGGCATCGCGAGTACTCACGTTCAGCCTATCCCACGCCGGAGGACTTCCTGCAGGACATCGCTCGGTACCTGCGCGAGCACGTGGTGAGGCGTCTGCGGGAGCTGGGCTGCGATTACATCCAGCTCGACGCCCCCAACTACGCCCAGTGGCACGTGGACCCGGGCAACCGTGCCGCCTTTGAGGCTGCCGGCCATGACATGGACGCGGAGCTGATCGCGGACGCCGAGATCGACAACTCGGTGTTCGAGGACATTCGCGGCATCACCCGTGCCATCCACATCTGCCGCGGCAACGGCCCCGGCGGTCGCTGGCTGGCCAGCGGTGGGTACGACCGCATCGCCGACGTGGTGTTCCCCCGCCTTACCAACTACGACCGCCTGCTCCTGGAGTACGACTCGGAGCGGGCGGGGGACTTTACGCCGTTGCGCCACGTGCTGCCACACCACCAGGTGGTGCTGGGGCTGATCACCACCAAGCGGGGCGAAGTGGAGGACCCGGCACAGGTGGAGGCGCGCATCCGCGAGGCTGCCCGCTTCGTGCCCTTGGCGCGCCTGGCGCTCAGCCCCCAGTGCGGGTTCGCCTCCGGTGAGCAGGCGACCACCACCACGCCCGCCCAGCAGGAGGCCAAGCTGCGCCTGGTGGCCGACGTGGCGCGGCGGGTGTGGCCGGAATCGCGCGCCCGCTGAAGCCTGCCGTGAGGGCTTGGTTCGGTATCCACCCGGTTGCGCTTACCCATGGTGGGAAGGAGGCCGGACCGCCGGCCATCACCAGGCCACGGCACCCGCCTGGCGAGCGTGACGAACCATCGGCAGAGGGCCAGGTCGCGGACCAGGGCGGGATAGAAGAGGAGGGAGACGCGGTGAGCACGTACCACCCACAGGGGCGATGGACTCGACGACGGCTGCTACACGGCGGCGTGCTTGCCGCTGGCACCGCCGCCTTTGCCCTGGCCTGTGGCGGTGCCAAGAAAGAAGGGGCCAAGGCGCCTACCACGGCGGCCGGGCCGGGTACCGCCGTGGCCGCGGCGACCAAGGCACCTAAGCCGGGCGGCAAGCTCAACCTGCTGTATGACAGCTCTACCACCACTCTAAACCCGATCACCGACTCCGGGCAGCGGCTGTCGCTCGGTGCCCTGCACATCTGGGACCGGCTGGTGTCCACCCGCCTGGGCAAAGACACCGCCCGGGAGTACTTCCTCGAGGCGGCGCAGAGCGTGGAGCTGCCGGACCCGACGACGGTGGTCTTCAAGCTCAAGCCCGGCCTCAAGTACCACAATCGGCCACCCGTGAACGGTCGAGCCGTCGAGGCCGAGGATGTGGTCAAAACCCAGCTCTACGTCCGCGATGAGCCGCGGGCGGGGAACAACTCCTTCCAGCGGGGCTCGATGGTGAGCGTGGAGGCGCCGGACGCCCAGACCGTCGTCTTCAAGCTGCGCGGGCCCAACGCCTACCTGTTCAGCGGCACCCAGCTTGGCGACCCAGGGGCCCAGTGCATCTTCCCGCGTGAGCTCATCGGCAACCTAGAGACCGCCGGGACGGTGGGCTCCGGCCCGTACGAGATGGTGGAGTACGAACTGAACCGGCGCTACCTCTACCGCAAGTTCGCCGGGTACCGCGAGGCGGGTCGCGGCCTGCCGTACATCGACGAGCGGGAGTTCCGCGTGATCCCGGACCAGGCGGCGCAGGAGGCGGCCTTCCGCAGCGGCCAGGTGGACGTGTGGATCGTGCCCAACGTGACGCTGGCCGAGCCGCTCAAGCGCGACCTCGGCGACCGCATCGTCATGGACGAATACCTGGCCCTGTCCATGCAAACCGTGAACGCTAACGTCACACGTCCGCCCTGGAACGACGTGCGCGTGCGGGAGGCGCTCTACCGGGTGGTCAACCGCCAGCAGTACGTCGATCTCCTGGAGCAGGGCAAGGGCAAGGTGCCGCCCGGGCCGCTGCCCATCGGCCTCACCGAATACCAGCTCGATCCCAAGCAGACGGAGAAGTACTTCCGCCTCGACCCGCGCGCGGCCCGCCAGCTCCTGGAGGCGGCCGGGTTCGACTTCAACAAGGAGTTCGAGATCAGCGCCATCAACCGGCCGCGGGACACGCAGGGGGCGGAGATCCTGCAGCAGCAACTAGCACAAGTGGGCGTGAAAACGCGCGTTGTGGCCATGCTCCTGGCCGAGTGGCTGCAAGGCAAGATCGCCACCGGCAACTGGGAGCTGTTCGTTGCCTACTGGCCGGGCTATGACACGCCGCAGGTGCCGCTGCGCCTCCATCACACGGAGACCCAGCACGTGCACCGCTACTCCGGGCTCAAAGACCCGGAGATCGACCGCATGATCGAGAAATCCGAGCAGACGCTGGATCGCAACGAGCGGGTGAAGCTCGTCAAAGACATCCAGATCGCTCTGCTCGAAAAGTACACGCCCATGATCTATCTCCAGAACTACACGGTGTTCTCGGCGCGCTGGAAGCACGTGCAGAACTGGGAGGTGACGCCCGCTACGCTGCCGCTCTATCGATTGGAGGCATGGCTCGATCGTTGACGCGAGTGGCTTGCGGCTGACGGTGCGTAGAAGCTGGAGGTACATCATCGAACATTGCCGAGGAGGAGCGTATGACCACACACACGCGCGTACGGATCGCGCGGGCCGATGTGGTGGGGAGCCTGCTGCGGCCGCCCTACCTGCGGGAGACGCGGCAGCGGTTCCGCGAGGGCAAGGCCACCGAGGCGGAGTTACGCGCCGCCGAAGACCGCGCCGTGCTGGAGGCCATCGCCCTGCAGGAGCGGGTTGGCCTTGACGTCATCACCGACGGGGAACAGCGACGTGAGGGCTGGTCCTCGCCGCTGCGGTCGGCGATGACCGGCTTCACCCTGTTCACGGGCGGCTCCGGCTACCGCTGGCGCATCGGTGACCCGCAGCACGCCCAGGTGCGCGACGACAGCGGCGGCTCTTGGCCGTTCGTTACCGGACGGGTGGAGCTGACGCGCAACGTGGCGGAGCTGGAGTACCGCTTCCTCAAGGAGCACGCCCACACCCGCACCAAGTACACCGTGCCGGCGCCCAGCTATTACCGCACCTTCTGGCACGAGGAGCGCTCTCGCGGCGCCTATCCCACGGTGGAGGAGTTCCTCACCACCATCCGCGACTTCACCCGCCAAGTCGTGCAAGACGTGGTGGCAATGGGCTGCGATTACGTCCAGATCGACGCCCCCAACTACGGCCGGGCCTGCGACCCGGAGTTCCAGGCGCTGATGGAGGCGCAGGGCCGTCGCGGCGCGATTTCGGACGTGGCGTTTGACGCCGAGCTGGACAACTCCGTGTTCGACGGCATCACCGGCATCACCCGCGGCATGCACATCTGCCGCGGCAACGCGGCCGGCGCCTGGAACGCGCAAGGCGGCTATGGTGCTATCTCCAAGGACCTCTTCCCCCGCCTGACCAACATCGACGTGCTGCTGCTGGAGTACGACACGCCCCGCGCGGGCGACTTCTCCCCGCTCCAGGACGTGTTACCGCGGCACGCGGTAGTGCTCGGCCTCATCACCACCAAGGAAGGGCGGCTAGAGGACGCGGACCGGGTGGAGGCCCGCATCCGCGAGGCAACGCAGTATGTGCCGTTGGAGCGCCTGGCCCTCAGCCCGCAGTGCGGCTTCGCCTCGGCCGAGGTGGGTAATCCCATCACGCCGGAGGAGCAGGAGGCCAAGCTGCGCCTGGTGGTGCAGGTGGCACGACGGGTATGGGGGGCATAACCCCGCCGACCGGCCGCCCCGCCCGGCCGCGACGGGTGCATCGGTCAAGCGCAGGCACAGCTTAGCAGAGAGGAGAGGGAACGATGGGCGAGATCCTGGGCATCGGGACCACTCATTACCCGGGCCTGGTCGGCACGGACGAGGACCTGCCCGGCCTGTTCCGTACCATCCTACAGGACCCCGGGCTGCCGGAGCGGCTGCGTGACCCGGCCAACTGGCCGCCGGGGCTGCGCGAGGAGTACGGCGACGATCAAGGCCTCAGCGCCGCCAGGCGGCACCGGGCGGCGGTGGTCGACCACTTCCGGCGCGCCCGCGCCGAGCTGGACCGCTTCCAACCCGATCTGGTGATCATCTTCGGTGACGACCAGTACGAGAACTTCAAAGAAGACGTCATTCCAGCGTTCTGCGTGCACGCCTACGATGAGATCGTGATCCACCCGTTTGCGCATCGGCAGCGGCCAAACGCTTGGGGCGAAGGGCCGGAGACCGAGTTCCGCTACAAGGGCAACCGGCAGGCCGGTAAGTACCTAGCCCGGCGGCTGTTGGAGCAGGATATCGACGTCGCTTACTCCTACAAGCCGCTGCACGACGAGCTTTCACACGCCTTCACTAACACCTTGCTCTTCCTGGATTACGACCGGAAGGGCTTCCCATACGCCGTGCTGCCCTTCCAGGTCAACTGCTACGGCAGCCGAGTGATCAGCCAGCGCGGCGGCCGGCGCAGTCTGGCCGACCCGGTGAAGGAGGGCGACCTGGACCCGCCCTCACCGCGGCCGGCCCGCGCCATGCAAGTGGGGGCGGCGGTGGCGCGCGCCATGGCGGAGAGCCCCTGGCGGGTGGCGCTCGTGGCCTCCAGCAGCTGGTCGCACGCCTTCCTGGTGAACAAGAACTACCAGCTCTACCCGGATACCCCCGCCGACCGGCGCCTGTTCGAGGCCCTGGCCAACGGTGACTACGACACGTGGCGCAACACGCCGCTGTCCAGCTTCGAGGAGTCGGGCGAGCAAGAGCTGCTCAACTGGGCCGTGCTGGCCGGTGCAATGGAGGCGCTGGGCCGCAAGCCCGACGTGTGCGAGTTCGTGCAGAGCTGGATGTTTAACTCCAACAAGGTGTTCGCGGTCTTCCGCCCGTAGGCCACGTGCTCTGGACCAACGACCGACGCCCGCGTCCCCTTCCTGCCCGGGCGCGGGCGTCGGCCCAGCATGCCTTGTAGTACCGGCCCCGGTGTACCGGGGCCGCGTCAGAAGGAGGCGAGCCCATGCCCGCCATCGATGTGCACAACCACATGATTGCCCCTGAGGTCGTCGCCTTCTTGGAGAAAGAGGGCGAGCGCTACGCGACGCGCATCGTGGAGCGCGACGGCGGCCGGTACTTCCTCATCCAGGAGACGGCGCTGCGTCCGATCAACGATAAGATGACGCGGCCAGAGACGCGCATCGCGGATATGGACGCCGAGGGGGTAGATATTCAGGCGGTGTCGTGCGTGCCGTTCATCATGTACCCGGAGGTGGCGCCGGAGCTGGGCCTGGCCATCGCCCAGGTCAACAACGACGCCCTCGCCGCGGTCGGCGCGCGCTACCCCGATCGCTTCTTGCCCCTGGCCTCAGTGCCGCTGCAGGACCCACCCGCCGCCGCCCGCGAGCTGGAACGGGCGGCGAAACTGGGCATGCGCGGGGTGGAGATCCCGCCCAAGGTGGGGGAGCAAGGGCTCGACGAGCCGCAGTTTGAGGAGTTCTGGGCCGCGGCCGAGGCGCTCAACATGGTGGTGTTCATCCACCCCTTCGAGGCGGCGCCCAAGGGCGTGCTGGCCCGGTACGGTTTCGGCAACCTGGTCGGCAACCTGTACGACACAGGCCTGGCCGCCGCCCTGCTCATCTTCGGCGGGGTGCTTGAGCGGCATCCGGGCCTTCGGGTGGTCCTGTTCCACGCCGGCGGCGCCTTCCCCAGCCTGATCGGCCGCCTGGACAACGGCTACCGCCTGTCCATCGCCCGCGGTCAGCGCATCTCGCGCCCACCGTCATCGTTCATCAGCCAGTACTGGTTCGACACGATCGCCTACAACCCGGCCATGCTCCGCTACCTGGCCACCACCTACGGTGCCGACCGGCTGGTGATGGGCAGCGACTACCCGCTGGGCGGCGGCCTCCCCCATCCGGTGGCAGAGGTGAAGGCCATTGGCCTTGCCCCGACAGAGGAGCAGGCGGTCCTCGGCGGTAACGCCGCTGCCTTGCTGGGGGTGGCGGTTCAGCCACGCGTTCCGCCGCCGGCGTAAAAACGGCACAGCGGCCACCGATGCCTGTGGGCGCCCCACAAGCGCGCGCCGCCTAAATTCGTTGCCGGTCCCTGATGACGGGTCCCCTGCGCGCGGAAAACACTCTGGCTGGAGGCCGGATCGGCGCGGCGCGGCTTGGTGGAGCATCATCACCCGCTCGGGCGCCCACGGCCCGTCCAGGCGTACCGGACCCAGCCTGGTGCAGGCGCACCGCAATACTACGTGGCAGGACGAGGGATATGACGACCACCTTCCAAAGCAGCCCGCGGATGTTGTGGACCAGCGAGAGCGTCACCGAAGGCCATCCCGATAAGATCTGTGACCAGATCTCCGACGCCATCCTCGACTGGTGCCTTAGCCAAACACCGACGGCGCGCGTGGCGTGTGAGACCAGCATCAAGTCGGACCAAAACCACGAGTGGGTGTGGGTGTTCGGCGAGGTGACGCCGCTGCCACCGCCTGAGGTGGTCGATCGGCTGGTGCGGGATACCCTGCGGGACATCGGCTACACCGACCGCACCTACGGGGTGTGTGCCGACACCGTGGACGTGGAAGTGCGCCTGACTGGGCAATCCGCCGATATCGCCCTGGGCGTGGACCGGGCGCTGGAGGCTAAGCAGGGCAAGCTCACCGACGACCTGGACACGGGCGCGGGCGACCAGGGCATGATGATCGGTTTTGCCTGTGATGAAACCCCCGAGTTCATGCCCGCCCCGATCGCCCTGGCCCACCGCCTGGCCCGGCGGCTGGCCGAGGTGCGTAAGCAGGGCATCCTGCCATGGCTGCGGCCGGACGGCAAGACGCAGGTGACGGTGGAGTACCACTACGGCCGCCCGGTGCGCGTCGACACCATCCTCATCGCCGCGCAGCACAGCCCTGACGTCAGTCAGGAGGAAATCGCCACCCAGGTGCGCAAGCACGTCGTCGAGGCGGTCGTTGACGCCCACATGCTGGACGAGCGCACCAAGTACCTGATTAACCCCACTGGCCGCTTCGTGATCGGTGGCCCCTACGGCGACGCCGGGCTCACCGGACGCAAGATCATCGTCGATACCTACGGGGGCATGGCTCGCCACGGCGGCGGGGCCTTCTCCGGCAAAGACCCGACCAAGGTGGACCGCTCCGCCGCCTACGCGGCTCGCTGGATCGCCAAGAACGTGGTGGCGGCTGGGCTGGCTTCCCGGTGCGAGATCCAGATCGCCTACGCCATCGGAGTGGCCCAGCCGGTCTCCATCGGCGTAGAGACCTTCGGCACCGAAGTGGTGCCGGTGGAGCAGATCCAGCGCGCCATCCAGGCGACGTTCGACCTGCGCCCAGCGGCGATTATCCGCGCTCTGGACCTGCGCCGGCCCATCTACAAGGAGACCGCCGCCTACGGTCACTTCGGTTACACGGAGTCCAACCGACCCTGGGAGCGCCTGGACCGGGTGGAGCAGCTCCGCGCCAACGCGGATGCCGCCAGCTACGCCACCTGGTCGGCAAGCCGGCAGCGCGCCTAGGGCCACCCGACCCGCTGAGCCGTCGGTGCCGCCAGGCGATGGGCTGGATGTGGTGGCTCGCCCGGCGCCATCCGGACGGGGGCTACCTCGACGAGGGAGGGGTGCCCTGCCACCAACCGGCCAGGGCCAGTCAGGGGTGATCGTGGTGCGGGGGCAGCCAGGAGGGGACGGCCATGGTCGCATCGGTGCGACAGGCGTTCACCACCATCTGGCGACCGGTGTTCGAGGACAGCGGCGCGGACGACGCCACCGTGCAGGCGGCTTGGTCACGCACCCGCGACCTCCTGGCCGCCCTCTATGGCCCGGACCTGACCAACGAGCAGGCACGTGACCTGCTGGCTGAAATGACGCTGGCCTGGCTGTTGCGGGCCATGGCCCCAACCGCCCGGGCTGAGGACTCGGAAGTTGCGTCCCTAGCGCAGCAAGCCGCGCTGGCGCTGGGTGCCTTAACGTACGACCTCAACCGGGTGTACGAGGGTTATTTCCGCCTGCTGCGGACCTGGGGTGTGTACCGGTAGCGGCGCACGGTCTTGGCGGCAGTCCGCCCGGATGAGCAAGGCCCGCGGCGCTCGCTCGCAGCCCATGCCTGTATCCTAGCGCGAGGTTCCAGCCCTATGACCACCACCCCAACTCACGCTTCCGCTGCGGAGCGCCTGCGGCAAGCGTTCGCCGCCGGCCGATTCGTGATCACGGCTGAGTTGGAGTGCCCGCGCGATGCCTCGGTCGCGCATGTGGAGCGGCAGGCGCGTGGCTATGCTCCGTACGTGGACGCCGTCAACTGTACGGACAACGCGGCCGCGGTCGTGCGCATGAGCCCGGTGGCGGCGGCCGCCATCGTGGCGCGAACCGGCCTCACCCCCCTGGTGCAGCTTACCTGCCGCGACCGCAACCGCATTGCCCTGCAGTCGGACATCCTGGGCGCGGCGGCCGTGGGCGCGGCCGGCATCGTCTGCATGACCGGCGACCCGCCCGGCACCGGCAACCACCCCGATGCCAAGGCCGTGTTCGACATCACCAGCATCGACTTGATGCGCGTGGTGCGCGGTCTGCGTGAGGGCCACTTCATGTCCGGTGACCCGGTGTCGCGGCCGCCCGACCTGCTGGTGGGCGGGGTGGAGAACCCGGCCGAGGGCGAGCGCTCGGTGAGCCGGCTGGCCGCCAAGGTCGAGGCGGGGCTGGAGCTCGTGCAGACGCAACTGGTGTTCGATGTGGAGCCCTTTGCCCGCTGGATGGAGCAGGTACGGGCGGCGGGCCTGCACGAGCGGGTGTACATCCTGGCCGGGATCGCCCCGCTGCGTCGGCCGTCTATCGCCCGGTACCTGCGCGAGCACGTGCCGGGCGTCAGCGTGCCGGATGCCACGATCGAGCGCTTGGAACGGGCTGATGACCCTGCCGCAGAAGGCGTGCAGGTCGCGGCCGAGGTGCTGCGCACGGTGCGCGAAATCCCCGGTGTTCGGGGCGCGCACGTCATGAGCTTCGGTTGGATCGACGGAGTACGGCGGCTGGTCGACGCCCTCTGATCCGAGCGCTCTAGGGATGCGGCAAGCGATGTCGGAACTGATCAAGGGAGCCCTGGTCGCCAGCCATATCCGCCATCAGGTACGCAAGGAGGTCGCGGCCCTGCGCGCCCGCGGCGTGCAACCCTGCCTGGCCGTGTGCATGGTGGGCGACAATCCCGCCAGCCGCATCTACGTGCGCCGCAAGCAACAGGCCTGCGCCGCCGTCGGGATCACCAGCGTGCGCATGGACCTGCCGGAATCGGCCTCGACCGAGCTCGTGGTGTCGCTCATCCACCGCTGGAACGCGGACCCGGCGGTGCATGGCATCCTGGTGCAGCTCCCGCTACCCCAGCACATCGACCGCCAGGCGGTGCTCAACGCCATCGACCCGGCCAAGGACGTAGACTGCGTGGGCGCGACGAACCTGGGGCTCCTCATGCACGAGGCGCCGCGCTTTCTCCCCTGCACGCCGGCGGGCATCATCGAGCTGTTCCACCACTACCACATCAGCACCCGCGGCCGCCATGTGGTGGTGGTCAGCCGCAGCCTGACCGTGGGCCAGCCGCTGGCCGCCCTCCTCACGCGCGACCACCAGCACGGCAACGCCACCGTCACCATCTGCCACGAGCATACCCGCGGCATCGAGCGCCTCTGCCAATCCGCGGACATCGTGATCACGGCCGTGGGACGGCCCACGGAGTTTCGCCTGCGCGGCTACATGGTGAAGCGCGGCGCGGTGGTGATCGATGTCGGCATCAGCCGGGTGGACCGACGCGTGATCGGCGATGTGGACTTCGATGAGGTGGCCGAGAAGGCATCCTTCATCACCCCGGTGCCCGGTGGCGTCGGGCCGTGTACGGTGGCGATGCTGGTGAAGAACACCGCGGCCGCGGCGAGGGCGCAGGCCAGGGCCAGGGGCGGGGAACTCATACCGCTCTGGTGGGTGAGCGGGGAGGGAGCGTAGCAACGGCCTGGTGACGTGGGAGAGAGGAAGCGATGCAGCAGTGGAACAGCCGACAAAGACAAACGCCCGGTACCATCCTGGTCGTCGGTACCGTGGGCTTCGATGATATCGAGACGCCGTTCGGCAGCGTGCGCGGCGTGCTTGGTGGTTCCGCCTCGTACTTCGCGGCGGCCGCCAGCCTGTACGCGCCCGTGCGCCTGGTGGCGGTGGTGGGATCAGACATGCCGTCGGACACCCTCGACTTTCTGCGTGAACGGGGCGTGGACCTGCGCGGCCTGCAGGTGGCCGAGGGCAAGACGTTTCGCTGGGGGGGCCGCTATGGCTATGATCTGAACAGCCGCGACACGCTGTTCACCGAGCTGGGCGTGTACGAGGGCTTCCGGCCGGTCACGCACCCCGAGTACGCGGAAAGCGAGTTCGTCTTCCTGGCCAACATCCACCCCGCCCTGCAGCAAGAGGTGCTGGGTCAGGTGCGGCGCCCGCGCCTGACGATGATGGACTCCATGAACCTGTGGATCGAAACCGCCCGCGACGCGCTGACGGATACCATGCGCCGTGTAGACATGGTGTGCCTCAACGACTCTGAGGCGCGTGAGTTCGCGGGTACCAGCAGCCTCCTCACCGCCGCCCGCCGCATCCTCGCTCTCGGCCCCAAGGTGGTGCTGATCAAGAAGGGCGAGTGCGGGGCCGTGATGGTCACCGACGACGAGTACTTCGTGGCGCCCGCCTACCCGCTGGAAGAGGCGCGCGATCCGACCGGCGCCGGCGACAGCTTTGCCGGCGGCTTCCTCGGCTACCTCGCCCAGCACGATGGCGACATCACCCCAGACGTGCTCAAGCGGGCGGTGATTCACGGCAGCGCGGTGGCCAGTTTCACCGTGGAGGAGTTCAGCCTGGACCGGCTGCGCCGCCTCACCCGCGCCGAGGTCGAGCGGCGCTATTGGGAGTTCACGCGACTGACCTACTTTGACGACGTGGTGCGGGACTGACCCGACCGCCGGTCGACCAGCCGGCCCGGGTCGACTCATCTGCCCGCAGCCTGTCACGGTCACCAGAACCATCTAAATCTAAGGAGCATCCATGACGACATCGAACACGGTGCCGAGCGATATCCGGGACCCGAGCCTGGCGGCGGCGGGGGTGCAGCGCATCGAGTGGGCGGCGCGGGAGATGCCCGTGCTCGGCCAGATCCGGGAGCGGTTTG